>Ga0208014_1000004_pt1 | contig 200278 bp, 176 predicted proteins | sample 25_taG_FD_184099 | JGI IMG/M metagenome (GOLD analysis project Ga0208014, IMG submission 184099) | Marine viral communities from Cariaco Basin, Caribbean Sea - 25_WHOI_OMZ (SPAdes) (version 2) | ecosystem: Environmental > Aquatic > Marine > Oceanic | place: Caribbean Sea: Cariaco Basin...
ATGGTGGTAGCCCGGATGCCATCCTGACAACTTTGCGCCAGGGTCGTATGGGCAACATGCCGGCCAAGGGCACCATGCCAAGCATGACCAACGAGCAGGTTGACCAGGTGGTGAACTATGTCCTCAGTTTCAGCGACCGGGAAAAGGATGCCGAGGCCGCCAAGGCCGGCGAGCAGGTCTTCGCTCAAGCCTGTGTTGCCTGTCACGGTCAGGACGGCAAGGGCAACACTGCCATGGGCGCCCCCAACCTGACGGACGACGCCTGGCTCTATGGCTCAACCTATGACTGGATCAAGGAAACCGTCATGAATGGTCGCCAGAACCAGATGCCTGCTCAGGAAGGTCGCCTCTCGGACGACCAGATTCAGATTCTGGCAGCGTACGTGTACAGCCTGTCGAACTGAGTCATCCGGCCGGAGCCCTGCTCCGGTCCGGTCTTTTCAACCCTGGGTCTGCGCTGCGGGCCCAGGCTTGAAAAGATCAGCAGCCTCAGGGCCTGTTGCCCCGCACTACTATATTCCTGGAGGTAACGATGAGCAGTGAGATCCCGGTCAAACAGATTGACCCGTCCTCTGACCCCTCCGACAACAACAATAAATCCGGAACCGTCGAGCTATACGCCAGCCGCAAGAAAATCTACGTCAAAGAAGTCAAAGGCTTTTTCCAGAAGATCCGTAATGTCAGCCTGATGGCTCTCATGGGCATGTACTTCCTGTTTGTCTGGCTCACTCTTGACGGTCAGCCACTGATTCATTTCGACCTGCCTGCCCGGGAATTCCATCTCTACGGCGCCACCTTCTATCCCAAGGATTTCATCCTGCTCTCCGGCATGCTGATTATCTGCGCCTTCGGCCTGTTTTTTATCACTACCCTGTTCGGGCGGGTCTGGTGTGGCTACACCTGCCCTCAGACGGTCTGGACTTTCATCTTCATGTGGGTGGAAGAGCGTATCGAAGGCAGCCGGAACAAGCGGATGAAGCTGGACAAAGCCCCTCGCTCCGCCGAGAAGGTGTTCAAAAAATCCGCCAAGCACACGGTGTGGCTGCTTATCGCCCTGGCCACCGGCCTGACCTTTGTTGGCTATTTCTACCCTATCCGGGAGCTGCTCTGGGACATCTTCACGCTTCAGGCCAACGGCTGGGCCTACTTCTGGGTCGCCTTTTTTACCGTCGCCACCTATCTGAACGCCGGCTGGATGCGTGAGCAGGTCTGCCTGTATATGTGTCCCTATGCCCGATTCCAGTCGGTAATGTTCGACCCCAATACCCGCGTTGTATCTTACGACCCCAACCGCGGTGAGCCACGGGGCGGGCGGAAAAAAGGAGTCGATCCTGCCGAAGTCGGCCTGGGCGACTGCATTGACTGCGGCCAATGCGTTCAGGTCTGCCCAACGGGCATAGATATCCGGGACGGTCTGCAGTACGAATGCATAGGCTGTGCGCTGTGTATCGACGCCTGCGATGAAATCATGGACAAAATGAATTACCCCAGAGGCCTGATTCGCTACACCACGGAGAACGAACTTGAAGGAAAAACCTCCAAGTTGCTGAGGCCTCGAACCTTTGGCTATGGTGCTGTGCTTTCATTGATGATCGCGGCAATCATCTTCACCATCGCAACACGGGTTCCGGGCCAGATGGATGCACTGCGGGATCGCGGCGCCCTATACAGCTATAACGGTGAAGGTCGGATCGAAAACTCCTACACCCTGAAAATCGCCAATATGACGGAAGTGCCCCAGACCTTTTCGCTGTCCGTCAGCGGTCTGGAAGGCATCCGGATTCTCACAGAAACGACGCTTACGGTGGAAAGCGGAGAAAACCGCGCACTGCCGACGGTTGTTGATGTGCCGCCGGAGTCCCTTGAGTCATCCAATAACGACATCCTGTTCAAGGCCCAGTCGGAGACCGATAAGTCCCTGACTCTGGAAACTGAAAGCCGATTTGTTGGTCCAACGCAGTGATCTCTGATTCCGCGAAGCCCAACTATTTAACGAGACGTTGATTTATGACTGCTGAAACGCCGGTAAGCCCCTGGTACCGCCAACCCTGGTTCTGGTTCCTTCTGATATTTCCGGGCGCCTCCATCATTTACTGTGCCATCGCAATTACCATTTCAATGAACATGGATAATTCGTTGGTGACGGACGACTGGTCCAAGCAGGGACGTGGCATCAACATGTCCATCGCCCGGGACGAGAAAGCAGCCGATCTGGGCCTGGCTGCCCAGATTGATTTCGACAACCAGAAGGTTACCGTGGACCTGAACACAGCCGAGGGCCCGGCGAACTTTCCGTATCTGGTGCTGAACCTGTTCCATCCGACTCTGTCGGGTCAGGATCGCAAGGTCCAGTTCCAGAAAATTGCCCCGGGGAAATTCGCTGGCAAGCTTCATCAGAACATTGATGGCCGCTGGTACTATGATCTTCGGGGGCCGGCTAATGAATGGCGTCTGAAAGGCGAGGCCTGGCTGCCCTCTGAGAGCGGGATAACGGTCTCAGCCGGGGGGTCTTCCCAAGGTTGACCGGCCTGGATTGCTTTCATTGCGGTGAGCCTGCCGACGGCGAGCCGCCCATCACCCTTGAACTTGATGGTACAACCCGCCATTTCTGCTGCCAGGGCTGCAAGGCGGTTTGCCAGACCATCCACAATGAGGGACTGACCGGGTTCTACGATTTCCGGACAGAACCGGCTGTCACTCCCAGACAGCTCACCGGTGCCGAGCTCAACCGTATCCGCGAGCTGGATCACCCTCTGGTCCAGGAATCCTTTGTTGTGCCCGTGAAAGGCGCCCAGGAAGCCCAGTTACTGATCGGAGGCATAACCTGCGCCGCCTGTATCTGGCTACTTGAAAACCATATGAAAAAGCAGCCTGGCGTGGTGTCCTTCACTGTCAATCATACGACCCAGCGGGCAAGGCTGGTGTGGTCTCAGGATCAGGCGCGGCTCAGCGACCTGCTGATTGCCATCCACGAGCTGGGCTATACAGCCCGTCCCTATCAGGCCGATGAAGCCGAACAGGCCCTCAAGACCGAGCACCGGTCGATGCTGATCCGGCTCGCGATTGCCGGTATCGGCTCCTTCCAGAGCATGATGCTGGCGTTTCCACTGTATTTTGAACTGGTCAATGACCTGTCGCCGGAGTTTGTCAGCTTCTTCCGGTGGTTCAGTCTTCTGGTGGCCACTCCGGTGGTTTTCTACAGTGCGCAACCATTTTTCCGCAATGCCCTGCGCGATATCCAGAGCCGGCATCTGACCATGGATGTACCTGTTGCCATCGCCATTGGGCTTGCCTATGTCGCCAGCGCCTGGGTGACTGTGGTTGGTGGTGACGAGGTTTACTTCGAATCGGTGTGCATGTTTACTTTCTTCCTGCTTCTTGGGCGTTATGTCGAGGTTCAGGCACGCTACCGTGCCGGCCTCACGGGCAATGCCCTTGCCGGCTTCCAGCCTACCGTTGCAACCCTGGTAACGGGTGATGATTCGGAGATAGTGCCGGCCCATCAGATAAAACCGGGGGATACCATTCGCGTGCGGCCAGGGGAAACACTGCCGATTGACGGCGAGATAGTCCGGGGCCAGTCCACTCTCAACGAGGCGGCCCTGACTGGCGAGTACCTGCCGGAAACCCGGTACCCCGGGGATTCGGTCCATGCCGGCAGTGTTAACGGCGAAAATCCGCTCGATATCCGGGTCGTGAAAGCCGGTGCGCAGACTCGCCTTTCCGGTATTCTCAGGGTTCTGGACCGGGTGCAGGCGGAGAAACCCAGGGTCGCCAGAATGGCAGACAGAATGGCGGGCAAATTCGTTGGCCGGGTGCTGATCCTCGCTCCCGTTGTCTGGGTAGGCTGGTGGCTGGCCGGTGCCGATAATGCGTTCGACATCACCCTGTCGGTCCTGGTCGTGACCTGTCCCTGCGCCCTGTCGCTTGCCACACCGACGGCCATCACCTCGGCCACCGTAAAACTGCGGCGCCTTGGATTCCTGCCGACTCGGGGGCATACCCTGGAATCCATGAACACGGTTGATACCGTGGTATTTGATAAAACGGGCACTTTGACCCGCGGTGAGCTCAGCCTGGTGGATACGGATACTGTCGGCAGCCTGGACGAACAAACCTGTCTCAGACTTGCCGCCGGGCTTGAAAAATACTCTGAACACCCGATTGCCCGGGTTTTCCATAACCGGAATACCGCTGCCATCACACATGTTGAAAACCACCTTGGCGGCGGACTCTCGGGGAAGCTGGATGAACTCTCACTGTTTATTGGTCACCGGGGATTTGTCGAGCAGCATATCTCGGCGCCATTCCCGGATTCGGCACAACACCAGGGCATGGAAATCTGGCTGGCCTCCGACCGGGAATGGCTGGCCTGTTTCAGGCTGGACGATCAACCCCGTGACGACGCCCGCTCAGCTATTCAGGCTTTACAGAGCGAAGGCATCCGGACACTGCTTCTGAGCGGCGATCGCTCCGGGCATGTTACTCGGATCGCCTCCCTTCTGGGAATTGATGAAGCCATAGGCCAGGCTTCTCCGGAAGACAAACTCGCGGTACTGGAAAAGCTCAGAGCCGAGGGCCGACAGATCATGATGGTGGGCGACGGTCTGAACGACCTGCCCTCCATGGCCGGCGCAGGCATTTCCGTCGCAATGGGCACCGCCGCAGACTTGACCCAGCTTAAGGCCGATGCGGTGCTGCTCAATGGCCAGCTGATGCAGCTGGTTGAAGCCCTGAAAACCAGCCGACAAACCCGCCGTATTATCCGCCAGAATCTGTGGTGGGCTCTTGGCTACAATGTCTGTGCACTGCCACTGGCGGCAGCAGGAATGGTACCGCCCTGGCTGGCAGCAATCGGCATGTCGGCAAGCTCACTGATCGTGGTTCTTAACGCCCTTCGTCTGGGCAAGGCCTCTGGCGAGGGACATCCGGACAACACCCCGGTTGGCGCCCGGTCGCTGGCCTGATAACGTGTCTTTATACTCTTTCCCGCGAGGTTTACCCCGTGCAAATCGTAATGTTCCTGGTTCCGGTGATGCTCATCCTGGTGACGCTGGGGATCGTGCTGTTCTCCTGGGCCGTCAAGAACGGCCAGTACGACGATCTGGAAGGTCCTGCTCACCGGATACTCTACGATGACGACAAAGATATGATTCCGGACGAAGCCCGGCCCGACCAGCCGGCCGGGGAAAACAGCGAGACTACCGAAGAGACAAACCGGACCAGCTCAAAACCCGGCTCGGAAGAGGATACGCCGGAAAAAAGATGAGCCCGGAACTCTATCTCAGCTATCCCAGCGCTTTCCTGATCGGGCTGCTCGGCAGTACCCATTGCCTGGGTATGTGCGGAGGCATCAGCGCCTCCCTCTCGATGGCCCTTCCTGTGGGCAGGGGCTTCCGGCTCCGGCAGTCGATCATGCTGCTTGCTTTCAATTTTGGTCGCATTGGCAGCTACGTACTGATCGCCACCCTGATTGCCCTGGCCAGCACCTCGGCCGCCAGCCAGTGGGCTGCAGCAGGCCTTGTGTTGCGGACTCTGGCGGGCTTGCTGCTGATCTTCATGGGCCTGTCCATGGGCCAGTGGTGGCAGGGCATCCGGTACATTGAACGAATCGGAGCACCGGTCTGGAGCCGGCTGTCACCGTTGACCCGGCGCTTGCTGCCAGTGAATCATGGCGGCCAGGCCCTGGCTCTCGGTGCGCTCTGGGGCTGGCTTCCCTGCGGCCTGGTATACAGCACCCTGGGCTGGGCAGCACTGCAGCCAACGGTCGGTTCTGCCGCGTTGACGATGCTGTTTTTCGGTCTCGGAACCCTGCCGTCAATGCTTGCAACGGGGTATGCTGCAGGCTGGATCCGCGGTTTGCAGTCGCACCAGCTGTTCCGGAAGGTTACCGGTGCGCTGCTGATTGTGTTCGGCCTCTGGACACTGCCTTTCCAGTACCTGCTCGGGCAATAGAGCCACCCCGAACAAGCGTTAGATATTCAGCACATCCAGACGACCAAAATTGCTTGCCTCTTCGGCATCTGCCGGTTCTGCGGTTTGCACAGCCTGGCGCTTGCCGCCCAGCCGCTTGCCCTCGCGGAAATCGTACAGATCACTATCCGCGAGGTGTGACGGTTCAACGTTACACATGGCCCGGAACATGGTTTCCAGGCGCCCCGGGTGCTGTTTGTCCCAGCTCTGGAACATATCCTTGATCACCTGACGCTGAAGGTTCTCCTGGGAGCCACAGAGATTGCAGGGAATGATCGGAAACTGCCTGAGCCCCGCGTACCGGGCGATATCTTTCTCACGGCTGAACGCCAACGGCCGGATCACCGTGTTACGGCCATCGTCGCTGTGGAGCACGGGTGGCATGGATTTAAGCTTGCCACCGTAGAACATGTTCAGGAACAGGGTTTCCAGAAGATCGTCCCGGTGATGACCGAGCGCAATTTTGGTAACGCCATGCTCTTCAGCGAAATTATAGAGAATCCCCCGACGTAACCGGCTACACAGGCCACAGGTGGTCTTCCCTTCCGGAATTTTTTCCTTAACAATACTGTAGGTGTCCTTCTCGATGATGTGATACTCGATACCCATGGAGGCCAGGTATTCGGGCAACACCTCCTCCGGGAAACCGGGCTGTTTCTGATCAAGGTTGACGGCAATCAGCTCGAAGGCGACCGGTGCGCTCTTCTGCAGGTTCAGCAGAATATCGAGCATGGCGTAAGAGTCCTTGCCGCCGCTCAGGCAACACATGACCTTATCGCCGGCTTCAATCATCGAGAACTCGGCAATCGCCTGTCCGACTTCGCGGCGCAGACGTTTCTGCAGCTTGTTCAACTCCAGCTTCTGGCGGCGTTCGCGTTCTGGGTTCAGGGAGTGTTCAGGACTGGCGATCATTGCTTCGGACATACCAACTACGTTCATAAGGTAAATGAACGAGGGATTATACGCGTCACATGGATCAAGGGACAGGATACCGACATGGATATGTTGCGACCAGGCGAAGATGTCAGCGGAAAACGGGCACAGAACCGCATACGAAACCGAAAGGCGATCCTGGATGCCGCCCGGGAGTGCTTTCGGGAGCATGGCTACGATAATTCCACGATCCGGGACATCGTCCGCCGTACCGGCCTGGCAACAGGCACCTTTTACAATTATTTCGCCAGCAAACAGGACATTTTTGCGGCCCTGCTAACGGATTTTCTCACCGGCCTGAATGACAATTTGACCGGCTACCGGCGGGCGGCAGACACCACCCAGGATTTCATCCATTTTGCCTACCTGGCGCTGTACCGGGCCACTGCCAGGGACCCTCTGGTCTACGAGCTCGCACACGATAACGACCGGGCCCTTCGTGAACTGTTCGGCTCGGATATCCTCGGGCTGGCAATGCTGTCACTGGAAGAAGACGTAAGGGATGCAATGGAAAGGGGCTTGCTGCCCAAGATCGACCACGAATACCTGTGTGCTGCATTTTTCGGGGTTGCCTACGAAACCAGTCTGACCGTTGCCAAACGAGCCCGCAAAAAGCCTGAAACAGCGGATGCGGAGGCTCTCACCGCCACACAATTCTCAACTGCCCTGTTCCTCGGGGGCCTGCCGAAACTGGAGAGACTTCCCTGACGGCCCGGACTTCCCTACCATTGGAACTATGAAACAGAGCCACGCCAGCACAAGCTCCTTAACGCCAGGGGCAGCCGACACCGATGACCTGCTTGAGCAACAGATCCAGCACCTTCTGGTGGCGGTGGAGCATGAGCTTCGGGATGCTCCTACGGGGATGAATGAGCTGTCGCTGATCAAGACGCTTCAGAGGCCCCCCTGGGAGTTGCTGGGGAACGTCAGTTTCAACGAGCCTGAAAAGCTGTATCCGGTCCATTTCCTTCTGTTTCACGTACTGTACAGACTACGTGACCTGCTATCGGAAACCGGTGAAAGCCTGCGGATATCACCGCTGAACATCTGCCTGGGGGCCCAGGACGTTGTTGGCGGCAAAGGGCTACCGGATGGCGTCGACGCGTTGCGCCAGTTCTATCTCGACCTTTCCCAGTATCGGATGCCCGAAGACGCCATACACCGGATGATGGATGACTTCTGGGCCGGTTGCCCCGGCGAGGGTCCGGCCCAGTCTGAGACCAGAGCGGCGGCCCGGGTATTCGGGTTTGAGGACGTGCCGCCGGACTTTCCGGCCGTCAAACAACGGTTTCGGCGAGCCGTCATGCGTGCACACCCTGACCGAGGCGGCAAGACCGAAACCATCCAGCATCTGAACGAGGCATTCGCCGTTCTGAAAGCGCACTTCCGGCACAGCACCTGAACAATCCCGGAAGCCCAGTTGTCCGTTCGACCAAGTCAGGAGAGATAATGCCAATCAAAGCACTCGTAACATCGTTCGTCATGGTTTCACTGATGACGGCGGCCGTTTCAGCACGGGCAGACCTGGTGGTACTTCAGTACCACCACGTCAGCGATTCCACTCCACCGGCAACATCCACGTCGGTCTCGCTGTTTCGGGGCCAGCTGGACATGATTTCGGCGCTGGATCTCAACGTTGTCGGTCTGCAGCAAGGCACGGATGAAGCGCTGGAGGACGGCGGCGACACGACCAACCGCATTGCCATCACCTTTGATGACGCCTATGAGTCGGTCTATACCAAAGCCGCACCTTTGCTTGCGGCGAAAGGCTATCCCTATACCATCTTCGTCAATACACAGGCCGTGGGCCGCCATGGCTACATGACCTGGGATCAGATAAGGGAACTTGCGGGACGCCCGGGTGTTACCATCGCCAATCACAGTGCCGACCACGGCCATCTTGTAAAAAAGCCCGGCGAAACCGAGAGTGAGTGGCAATCCCGCGTCACCAAAAGCCTCGACTCTGCTCAGGCAACCCTCGCCGACAAACTCGGCACGTCCGCCCCCCTGTTTGCCTACCCATACGGTGAATTTGACCAGGCACTGGAGAAAGAACTGGCAGCAAGGAGTTGGTATGGCTATGGCCAGCAATCCGGGGCCATCGGAGCGGGCTACTCGGAAACGAGACTGCCCCGTTTCCCCATGGCCAATGCCTACGGCCAGTTGAACAACCTCGAGACCAAACTTCGCAGCAGGGCCTTTCCGATCGACACCGGCAAACTGCCAGACGGTGTGCTCTCTGACAATCCGCCAACTCTGGCATTCCCCCTGGTCTCGGCGATCGATGCTGACAGGCTGACCTGCTTTGCTTCCGGCCAGGGGCGAATCGGTTTTGAGGTAGTGGACAATACCGTCAGGGTCACAGCGCCAGACCGGTTCAACAGCAGGCGCTTTCGTTACAACTGCACCCACCCTGCGCCCGAGGGCAGCTACTACTGGCTTTCACAGCAATGGCTGGATCTGAGCAAACCTGAAGACTGAGGGCTCAGTCCTTAGCCTCTACCTGCATCAAGCCGATTTCTCCCTGCCGGAGGTGAGGAATCCGGCGCGGGCCTGACCCGGTTTCAATAACGGTCTGGCCCTCGAGAGCCTGTTCGCGGGTAAAGATAACCATCCATCGCTCCCCACGGGCCGGGAACGCAGGGATCCAGGCCTCCAGGTAGCCACGGCGGTGCCAGTTCTCCGGTTCGTAGTCCATGACCAGGTCTGTCACCAGCCGGATCGGCTCCATGTGTTCGTCGAGAAACACCACGGAGGGGACGAAAACGCCCTCCCGGGCGTAGGAATGCAGCCGGAACACCAGGCTGTCCAATTTTTCCGCGGCCGGAAGGGCCACCAGCCGGTAGGGGCTGACGCCGGTCAGGAAGGAATGAACGGGCGAGGTCTCCGAGACCGTTACACCGAACTCCCGGCCCGATTGCCAGCTCTGATGGTCCTGGGTATCGAGGGATTCACAACAGCCATCCGAGAAGCGGGCGAGAAAATCATCGGCGGCGGGTTCAATACCGAGAATGGCAAAGGCATCAGGGTCACTTCCCGGCACCGGCTCAGGGGTGGGCTGATTATCTCCACGCAGATATACCCGGGCTTCAGTAATCCGGACCGGTGGCTCTAGCAGTCCTTTCTGCTGATCGGTGCGGGTATCCGGCTGATAATAACTGACCCGGACATTGCCCTGGGCATCCCGCCAGGTGAAATAAGGTTGCCGCTGGCCCGGCCGTACATAGCCATCTTTCGCAAGCTGTTCCGCATCCGGGTAATTCTCCAGGGTGTATTCGGTTTCCTCTTCAAGCGCCGACGACTCAACTGTCCCCGATTCCCCTGAATCCACCGCAGCCTGCTCCCCGGGCTCATCGGCGCCCTTGCCAGCCCCTTCGCCGGCTGATCTGACAATCGGTGAGTATCTGACACGACCCTGCTCGTCAACCCAGGTGAAATAGCCCTCCCGCTCGGCGACAACCGAGCCTCCGAGCTGGCAGCCGGCCATGACACTGGCAAGCAGCAGGGCGAGTGCAGATTTGAAGAAAGCACCATTGGTCACTGGGTTTAACCACCTTATTGGTTCACACCAACCTTCAGAACTTTGTCCGGAAACTGAGACCGGCCATCACGACCCTAAGCGAGGTTTTGACATCCAGACCTGCATACGGGTTGTAGATGATGTTGGTAATATTGTCGCAGTTCAGGTTACAGCTGGTGTCCGCAGGAATCGACTCAATTGAATGAAGATAGCTCAGATTCATATCAATCTCGGTATCCTTGTCCCACTGGTACCCCATCCCGATGCTGTAGAGATTTGCGCCGCCGAATGGGGCCATGACCTGGCGCTGATCATCCGGAATAACCGAATCCCGTATCTCCACACCCGCGCGCAGATCAAGCCGCGAGGAGGCATGAAATTCCATGCCGAATGCCCAGTTCCACTGGCTCTTGAATCCCAGGGGCAGCCTGAGCGTATTCGGCGTGGCATTATCCGGGGACAGGATCCGCGCCGCATTCAAAAATTCCAGGTTGCGATCAAAGCGGAACACAAACGCATCCCACTGCTTGTAGTCGGTCCAGCCAATGTCGGCATTCAGAGTCAGTTTGGGATGCACGTCGACACTGATACCGGTCTGGAAATGCTGCGGATAGACCAGATCCATGCTGACGTTGCCGGATTCCTTGGGGGCCCCTGAGGGCAGACTCAGGATAGCCGAGGTAATGGCGCCAAGCACCGAACCGTTGACACTCTGCCAGAAACCCGACCAGTCATCGGTATACTGGATTTCAAAAGTGCCCTTCATGTTCATTTCAGCTTCGGAGGTGTAGCTTGCTCCCCAGCTGAACCAGTCGGTCGGTTCCCACATCACACCCAGGGCATAGGTTGGTGACAGGGTTTCCTGAACGTTGATATTGAGCGCGCCGATGTCATCCCAAGGCCCAACATTACCGCCACACAACGCCAGCCACGGCTGGAGCGGCTCATCCCCACTCTCGCAGTTGAAGGCGTCCTGGAGGACTTCCGCCACACCTAGCAGCATGTTGGGCGCCCGCATATACTGATCGGCCGCGATCCCCATGTGCGACAAGTGAATGCCGGCCCCTACCGACCAGTCTTCGTTGATTTCATAACCGATGGTCGGCGACAGATAGGTGGTTCTCTGCAGGGCCGTTGCCTGGGGCTGGTAGCGGCCGGGGTCGTCCTTGTCCCGGTAGAAACCTGCAGCCAGGGGCAGGTAAAACGCATTGCCAAAGGTCAGTTTGGACCCCGGCGGATTGATACTGATACCCGCGGATGGTGCCAGGGCCGGCCCCGGTGGTGCCCGGAGAATGCCGTAACCCGGCAGGTACAGCGCCACGTTGTTGGTGTGACTGTGGGTATTGGCAACCGGATCACGCTGTTTGCCGGTTCTGGGATCGGTCTCCAGCCCGTCAATACCAAAAATCTCGTACCCTTCGGGCGCCATGAAGTCTGCGTCGATGTCCAGGTAGACGCTCATCAGGTTCACTTCCAGCTGGCGCCCCTCCAGCTTGGTCAGACCCGCAGGGTTGTAGTGAATCGCCATGATGCCCGGTGGATCGGCAGTCACTGCGTTGCCAAGGGCCAATGCCTTGGGATGAATGGTGAGATTCTGTGCCAGCTGGGCCTCGGCACCACACGAGATGGTCGTGGCAATCAGGGCCGCGAGAATCTGCCGGTTGTGGCTTTTCTGTCCCATGAGTTCCTTCCCTTCCCGTAGATCGTCAACGACACCAATCACTCTTTGAGACCGGAGAAGTTAATGGGCAGGGAAACTCCCAGGGAGAAGTCTGGCGCATCTTCGCTCAGACCAATGCCAAGGCTGGTGTTTACGATGGTCGTATCGCTCACTCGGGTCCCCAGGGACATGCTCAGGAAACCGGTCATCTGGTCCTGCGCCACTGCCTGCTCACCGTTGGAAAACGTCAGCACGGTTTCGTCGCTGTAACTCAGCTGTGCGGAAATACTGAGAGAGATGTCGTAGGACAGGGAATAGGCAAAACCGGCGGAACCGGACAGCCCGAAGCCCGGATCAACCGTTTCCAGCAGCCGGGCACCCCGTACCTGCTGGAGGTCTTCCGCAGGCAGGTTGTAGGTGGCGCTGACCGAACCGAAAATCACCACCGGATCGAGCACTTTGGACAAACTGGCGCCGCCGCCAACAGAGTAATAGCCGCTTCCGGTGGAAAGCTGCTCATTGATGTCAATCTCGTAGGGGCTGACGCCGGTCTTGGTGGACAGGGTGCCGAACAGGGTCGTGGACATCTTGCCGGGAACGTAGGCAAATGGCTGCCAGCGACCAGTGAAGGAAATGTCCCCGAAATCGTAGACGCTCAGCTCATCCTGGGTATCGTACTTGACGACCAGCGGGATACGGGTACCCACCGTGAGGTTATCCAGCAGGCCGTAATCGTAAGAGAACGCATTGGTAAAACTGTGGGTGGCCGAAGGCACAACGTCCAGGTTCCGTACTGAACCATTGGTAATGGCAAGATCCAGCCGCTGATCGGCCGTGTACGAATAATCAAAGGAGTAATTCAGGGAGTGAGACCCTTTCTTCTGCAGGGAATAGTTCTTCTCTGCGGCCTGAAATACCTCCTCAAGCTGCTGGGAGGCGTCTTCATCCCCTTCCTGCTTTGCCAACGCCTCCCGCGCCTGGTCCACATTCCCTTCCTGCGCCAGGGCCATGCCCGGAAGCAGACCTGCCGTGGAAACAAGGATAAAGCCTCGCACAAACCAACGATTCATCCTGACTCCCTTATTTTATTTTGTATTGTTCCTGACCCGGGGGATTTCCCGGAAAATTAGTTACGACGGTAGTGCAACTGTTTTCTGGTGTTTTCGACGCTGCCGTCGGGGTTGTTTTTCTGCCGTTCCAGCAGATTCTGGATCCGCCTCTGGGTCGATTCATGAAACGCCGGTATCCTTTCCAGCGCCAGAAGGGTCATTGTCTGGTCGTCCACAAAGCGAAGGTCTTCCTCTTTCAGCTCAAGGTTATCCAGCGGTTTATCGCCGCCGGGAAAGACGATAAACAGAACGTTGTCGTCCCACTTTTCCTCGAATTGCGCCAGGGTAAAGGAAATATTGCCCACCGAAGGATCGGCCATGTAGACGCGCCCATCCCGGATCGTGCGCAATACGACAAAGTGTTTGAAGCCGGCATGGTGGATCGGAACGATGGCCGGATGGTCAAGGTCTTTGAGGTCATCAATCGTGGCCCGGAAGCCCCCCGACGGATATCCCAGAGCCGTCACCAGACGTTTCATGTCGAGCATGGAGAAGGCCCGCCGCTCAACAATCCGCTCACTTTCACCATAATGAAGCAGGCCTTCCATCACCTGGCGTTCGGACAGCGTGCGCCCGAGATAGAAGTTCAGCACCGTGGTCAGCGCCGCACTGCCGCAGCTGTAGTCGTAGGCCTGGCGTACGATATTCCGGAACTTCTGCTCCACCAGAGGCTCAACCCGGACATCCGAACGGAGGGTAACCGGGCTGGCGTCCACATCCTGCTGGATGACGATGGCGCCTTTTTCATAGGGCTCTACCACGGTTGCTTCCTGCACCATGGTAAATGTGAGAATGGATCCAGCGAGCACCAGCAGCATGTCAGACGAAGTCCCTGTTTTTATTGGCCACGGCATTTAACGGGTTACATGTTGTTACGGTAAGATACCGAAAACCCTGAGCCCTTAAAGATAACTGTGCCTCAAATCTGTCGCTGCAGGAGGGGCCTTACGGAGGGGAATTGAGAACTGTTTCATGACATCGGTGGGAATCGGTAAGCAGGCCCGTTTTCCGGGCCCCCCGCTCAAAGAGTGAAGACCACCCCGAGTAACAGATAGCTCAAGACAGTGACTACAACTATACCGAGCAGGTTCAAGGCAAACCCGGCTCTGATCATGTCGCTGATCTGCATATGACCACTGGAGAACACGATGGCATTGGGTGGTGTGGCCACCGGCATCATGAAGGCACAGCTGGCCGCGATGGCGGCAGGCACAGTGAGTAGTAACGGTGACACGCCCTGACTCAGGGCCAGCGCCCCCAGCAACGGCAGAAACGCAGCCGCCGTTGCGGTATTGCTGGTAACCTCGGTCAGAAAGATGATGATGCCCGCCACCAGAACAATCATGACAAGGGTTGGCAGGGCGCCGGCCACACCGAGGCTTTGGGCGATCCATTCTGCCAAGCCGGAACTGCTGATCACGCCGGCCATGGCCAGCCCTCCGCCGAACAGGAGCAGCACACCCCAGGGAATGCCCTTGGCGGTTTCCCAGTCGAGCAGGAATTCACGGGACCGGGTATTGACGGGCATGAGGAACATGGCAATCGCCGCCGCGATGGCAATGCCGGTGTCGCTGAGCCAGGGCATGAGGTTCTCGGATAACAGGGGCCTGAAAATCCAGGCGCCGGCAGTGATCAGAAACACCAGGGCCACCAGCTTTTCGCCCTTGCCCAGCGGCCCCAGCGCCTCAAGTTCCTCGCGTATCGCATTACCACCTGCGGCGGAACTGCCCAGCCCGAAGTCCTGACGGGTCAGCCACCACCAGGCCAGCGCCAGCATGATCACCGTCACCGGAACCCCCAGCAACATCCATTGGGCAAAGCCCACAGAAATGCCCTGATTTTCGCTCAGGTAGGCCGCCAGCAAGGCATTTGGCGGTGTGCCGATAAGCGTGGCAATACCGCCGATACTGGCGGAATAGGCGATAGCAAGCAGGAGTGCTGTGGCGTACCGCCGAACGCCCTCGGGATTGTTATTGCTGTCCATCATCGCCACCACCGACAGACCAATCGGCAGCATCATAATGGCCGTTGCGGTATTGCTGACCCACATGCTCAAAAAGGCGGTTGCCAGCATGAACCCGGCAATCTGCCGACGGGGCTTGCTGCCAACGGCCGTCAGCGTCATCAGGGCGATCCGCCGGTGCAGGTTCCATCTCTGCATGGCAAGCCCGAGGGTAAAGCCCCCCAGGAACAGGAAAATGATCGGATTGGCATAGGGCTCGGTGGCCTCACTGACCGTCCCGAGCCCGAGCGCGGGAACCAGAACGATCGGCAACAGGGCTGTGGCGGGAATCGGAATGGCTTCGGTGGACCACCAGGTAGCCATGAGCAGCATGAGCCCCAGCGCAGACCAGGCCTCAGCGCCCATGGTTTCCGGGGATGGAAAAATAATCGTCGCCAGCAGAAACACGGCCCCGAGAATCAATCCGATGATCTGGCTGCGAGGCAGACCCTCCGTTTGTTTGTCGGCGGTTAGCTCTTCGGACATACAGTTCTATCCCGTTATTCAGACATTCAACATTGGCAGGCCAGCAAAGCCTCAGAGCGCCTGAAGCTGGCGATCATGAAAACGCCCGAGCAGGATAAGAGCCAGAATGGCGCCGGACAAGGCCCAGGCCATATCCGACTGGGTATCCCATACGTACCCCTGAGTGCCCAGAAAGGCCTCGGCTGCTTCGTCACTGAGCAAGGCCACCCACCATTCAATCAGCTCGTAAAAGGCGCTTACCGCCAGACAGAAACAGACGATGAAAAACGCCGCCCAGCGGCGACTGGAGAACACGTCGAAGCGAATGACCACTTCCCTGGCAATGATTGCCGGTATAAATCCCTGTGCCAGGTGGCCAAGCTTGTCGTAGTTATTGCGCTCCCAATCAAACCAGTCCCGGAACCAGTCGAACAGAGGCACTTCCGCATAGGTGTAGTGCCCTCCAACCATCAGAATGATGGCATGGACCAGAATCAGGAAATAAACCAGCGGCGTCAGCGGATAACGGAAGAAACACCAGACGACCAGCGCAAAACCGATGGCCGCAGGTAGAACCTCAAGTACCCAGGTGGCCCGATCCTTGGGCCCGATGGCAGACCAGACAAAGACCGCAAGAAAGACCACCACCCAGACGGCCGGTGCAAATCGCTGGTTCATAGGTTGCCTTTACTCCGTGATTATCCAGACGCCCCGGCGCGGAGGAAGTGTCCGTATCCGGGTTCCCTGCCCAGGGCAGCTTCCACTTCACCATCCGTTACCGCGGGTCGGCCGTTGATCAGTACCTCTCTGACACAACCCGGGACCCGGTTAACCATTCTTTCCAGCGCGAAGTTTTCCATCTCGGCCCATTCAACCTGCTCCAGATCCTGATCAAAGCCACGGGGGTCAAGTACCGTTATATCGGCCCGGTCACCCACTCTGATATGACCGGCATCAACGCCAAGCCAATCTGCCTGTTCGCCAGTCAGCCGGTGTACAGCACGTTCCAGCGACATGACCGGCTCGCCCTCACCGTGGCTTTCATGAACCAGCTTGAGAAACCGCAGCGGCAGGTTATAGAACGCCATATTCCGGATGTGGGCGCCGGCATCAGAAAAGGTAATCAGGGCACCGGGGTTGGCGACCATTTTCCGGAGCCGATCCTTTCTGTGGTTCCCTACCGTGGTGAACCAGCGCAGCGAACGGCCATGGGCAACCACCATGTCGAGAAAGAAATCGACCACATGGATGCCACGGTCAGCGGCGAGCTCAGCAAAGTTGCGCCCGACCACGCTTTCATCCGGGCAATCGAGAATCACGGCATCGCCGAAATCCCTCTGCCACACCCGGGGCGAAAGCTTTTCCTTGTAGAATTTCCTGAATTTCCGGCGGTACTGTTCGTCTTTCAGAAGTTCATTGCGCTCAAGCTGATCCCGTATATCGAGGGCCATTTCACCGGCGCCGAATTCTTCAAACAGTACGATATCCATACCATCAGCATAGACCGTGAACGGCGTTGGCAGCAGCTGCCAGCGAAAGTTGCCGCCAAAGCTGTTGGCCAGCCACCCCACCAGACTGGCCATGGGTTTGACCGTGGGATTGCCCTTCAGATCGATCATGGCAATCAGGGTTGTTTTCAGGGGCTTTCTCAACCATCCCAGGGTCTCTTTCAGGTACTGGGTGACCTGCAAAGGATTGGCCGCATTGGGCGCGCCCTGGTGTACCCGTCCGTAACGGCGCAAAAGCGAATTCAGGCGGCTTATTTCCCGCCATCGGGCGTAGGTGCTGGGCAGGCTCTTGGACCACTCCCGGTCACCATCCACCTTGTCCCATTTCAGGCACATGGTGGAAAGTCCCAGAAAACCTTCCTGTAGAGCCTCCTCCAGCAAGGCTTCCATCCGCTCCTGTTCATCGGCGGTCGGAGTCACGCTCCGGTCCGTTGCCCGATGAAGCCCCATGACCGCCGTTCGCAGATCGCTGTGACCGAGGAAGCTGATGACATTCGGCCCCAGTGGATGCTGGTCCATGAACGCCACCCACTCTTTTGGTGTCTGCCAGGACTTGTGCTGTTTCAGAATGGGCAGCACTTTCTCTCTGGGAACGGTTTCCACCCGGGTAAAAATATCCGAGGCATCCTCCGGATCGGAACAGACCATACTCAGGGAGCAGCTGCCGATCAGCACAGTGGTGACACCGTGACGTACAGATTCAGACAGGGACGGCGCTACCAGCAGCTCGGCATCGTAGTGGGTATGGGTATCCAGAAAGCCCGGCGTCACCCAGCAGCCACTGGCGTCAATCGTGCGCGTCGCAAGGCTGGTGTCGGGCTGTTCATCAAATAGCCCGGCGACCCGGCCATCTTTGATTCCGACATGGGCTATCCGTGAGGGTCCGCCGGTACCGTCAAAATAACGACCACCGATAATGAGAGTATCAAACTGGTTCACCGTGCCAGGCTCCATTTTTTGTTGTTTTGTGCCGTCAGTCTAGCCAGCGAGACGTAATATGTCCTCTCATTCTGGCGACCGTATGCGGCAATACAGGCCATTAACGAACCCGGATGCGGCTGCCGTCTTCAAGCTGGCGGTCCGGATGCCGGACCACTTTGTCTGCCTCGTCCAGCCCCTCCAGTACCACCGTGTGGAAGCCGTTTGTTCGCCCTACCGAAACCCTGGTAAGTACCGCTCTGTCCTCCACCACACGAAAAACCTCATGCTGGCCGTCATTGACGAAGATCGCGGACTCCGGCACCTGCAGGATATTGTCTGAACGCCAGAGCACAAACTCGGCATCTACCCGGTACCCGTCTCCAAGGCTCCGCCAGGCTTCCGGAGGGCTGGTGATATCAGCAACCACCTGGACCCGTCGCTCTTCCACACCAAGGGCGGACACATCCTCGAACCCAACCGGTTCAATTCGTCTGACAACAGCGTCCAGCGTATCGCCGCCCCATCCGGTCAGTCGTGCTTCAATGCCTGGTTTCAGGTTGACGGCATCAAAACTCAGTACTTCGACAACCACCTCAAGCGCTCCCGGATCGCCGAGTTCCAGAATGGCTTCGCCTGCCTGAATCACGCCCTCACTTTGCCGGACGATGCCCAGTACCGAACCATTAACGGGAGATCTCACGGGTACCCGCTCAACGGCTCCGTTACCCGTTGCCCGTGCTGCGGAAACTTCAAGGCGGGTTCTTGCCGCTGCCAGTTCATGGGCCATCACCTCTTCATCGAAGCGGGCCGAACGCAGAATGGCCTGGGCCCGGTCCGAAGCGGCCCTGGCCTGCTGCAAACGTTCTTCGGAGACAAAATGATCGCTACTGAGGGCCTGTAGGCGAGCCAGCTCCCGCATTGCCAGATCCGCCTCTGCCTGGGCTGCTGCGACTTTCTGGCGGGTGGAGTTCAGCGCCGAACGGGCCGACTGAACCTTGGCTTCCGCCTCCGCGCGGCTTCGCGCGTCCAGGGTACTGGCCGGCATGGGGTCGACCTCAGTAAGCAGTTCTCCGGGGATAACCGGATCACCCACCTCCAGCAAAACCCTGTGAAGGTATCCCGCCACCGGGGAGGACACGACGTACCGGTCCCGAACCCGGGTTCGGCCCTCCTCCTTGATGGTTATTTCCATTGGTCCGCGGCTCACTGTTGCCAGGTCTACCCAAACCGGATCGGGGCGAATCGTGTACACGAGTGCGGCAATGGCCAGCAAGCCGAATACGCCCCAGAACAACCATTTTCCTGCAAACCGTTTTGCTGCCATAGCGTCAGTTCACTCCTTGTTTTTCGCAGCAACTATTCCCGCGTTTTTAGAACGGCCACCAGATCCAACGCCTTCAGGCGCCACCACGCAATAATGCCGGAAGCAATCGCAGAGACCACCACAACCAGCGCCGAAACGCCCAGGGTCTGGGAGGTTATGGTCAACGGTATCCGATAGAGCTCTGTTTGCATGGCCGTGACGATCATCAGCGCCAGGCCCTGGCCGATCAGCCATCCGAGCGGCACGCCAAGCAGTAGTAAAAGTGCGACCTCGCCCAACAATATATGCGCAATTTCGTTGTGGGTGTAACCGAGCACCCTGAGGCTCGCCAGCTCCCGGCCTTTCTCGGCAAGGGATATGCGGATTGTGTTGTAGACCACCCCAAAGGCGATAATGCCGCCCATCAGACTGTTGAAAAAAGTGAACGTCAGGAAGGTCCGGGCCAGGGTATCGTAAAAGCTGTCCAGCATGGCCTGACGAATACTCAGGCCAAGAATTCCGGGCGTTTCCCGAAGGCTGTCATAGACCGCGGTCGCTTTATTGGGATCCAGATTGATCAGGGCCTGGTTGATCAGGGGCCCATCACCCAGCGCCCGGTTCAGGGCGTCCAGGTTCATATAGACGCCCACACCAAGAAACTCGCTGGTAACCCCGGCCACCGGTACCCGTACCGTTCGCAGATCCCCTTCAAGCAGCTCCAACTCAAGGGTATCGCCGGGCTTGACTGCCAGCTCCCGGGCCAGGTAATCCGTTAGCAGGAGCCCCTCTGCCGGAAGTGTTACCCGCTCAAGATTGCGGTCGACAACGAATTGCAGGCGCGCGTCAGCAGGTATTCCAGTCACCGCACTGCGCCACTCCCGGTGACCGAATTTCAGGCGCGCGGACACCGTGCGCCGGCCTTCGACGTAACGGATCCCCGGCTGGCGCTCCATGCCGTAGAGAGCTGCACTGTTCACGGGATCGATAAACGTGGCAGCGAGATCCTGCTGCTGAACCCGGGCAAACTGGGTATGCACCATCAGTGACACGGAATCAAACTGGAAATTACCAACCATCACAATGGCTGTGGCCATGGCAATGCCACTCATCGACAGCAGTGTCCGTGCCGGGCGCCGGGACAGCTGGCGCACGATCATTCGCGACTGCTGGGAGAAACGGACCCTCGAGAGCAGCTGTTCTGCCAGGGTCACCCGGTATCTGGCAGGTCCCTCCGGCCTCATGGCCTCGGCGGGCGGCAAGGCGGCTGCCTGCCTGATGGCTCTCCATGCCCCCAGCCACGCGACGGTAATGGTCAGCGCGGCCAGCAATACCATCCAGAGCGGGTTTACACGAAACAGCAGCCCGGGGAAACGGTAAAAGTCCATATAGAGCTCGCCCAGTGACCGACCCAGCCAAAGCCCGAGAACCAGTCCAAGTGACAGCCCGATAGCCGCAATCACAATCACCAGTTTGCTGTAGTGCCAGGCGATCTGGCGGTTGCCGTAACCAAAAGCCTTGAGTACCGCGATGATATCCCGCTGGGTGCTGATCAGCCGGCTGATTACTACATTCAGGAGGAACATGGCCACCCCCATGAAAATGAGCGGGAAAACCGTCGCCATGGTTTTCAGCTGGTTCAGCTCATCACTCAGGAAACGGTGAGAAAACTGATCATCCCGACCATAGGCGCCGGTTGCACCGTAACGAGCCAGTATCCGATCGAGGGCATCGGCCACAGACGCAACTGAATAGCCTGGCCTGAGCGTCACCAGCAGGCTGTTAAACGCACCCTCCATATCCATGGCCGCTTCCAGAGCCTCTCTGCTAATCCAGAGCACTCCGTAACGCTGATAATCCGGCAGCATGGCGCCGGGCGGAATCACGTAAATGAATTCCGGCGATTCAACAATGCCGGTCAGAACCAGCACCTGTCGCCGACCATTGATGATCCCCTGGAACCGGTCACCCAACGACAGGTCATGGGCCTCGGCAAAACTCCCGATGACCGCAACTTCCTGGTTCCGGCCGGGAGCGGGGAGCCGCCCTTTCCGGATGAAGAGGCGATTGATATCCGGCTGGCCATCCGGTGGAATCGAGACCAGCCGGGCCGAAACCGGATCGGTGAAACCGGGCACCTCCAGTTTGGCACCGCCTTCCACGCGGCCCTCGTAACGTGCGACGCCCGGCAGTTCCCCGATTTCCTGAAGGATATGGCGGGGCGCCCGCTTCAGGGAAGAAAACACCTCGGCAAACTGGTACTGCTCGTAATACTGGGCCCGGGTCGCCAGCAGGGAGGAGTAATTCACCAACGACATGACACACACGGCCACACCGCCGGCAATCACAAGGGCAATGGCCAGCACCTGCCCCCGCATTTGCCAGAGCTCGCGGCGTAGTTTGGTGTTCAGAACCGTGTTCAGTGCATTGCTGGCCATCGCGCTCTCTTGTCAGGCCTATGCCCCGTCAAGCCGGCTACCAGGACAGCGTCCGGGGATCCTGTCGTTGGTCATTTCGGCGCTCGCCGCTGATGTTGCCGTCGGACAACGTGATTACACGATCCCCCATCCCGGCTATGGAGGCGTTATGGGTAATGATAACGGTGGTGGTGCCGGTTTCCCGGTTAGCTTTTTCCAGGGCTTCAAGAACCAGCACACCGGTGGCTGAATCGAGGGCCCCGGTCGGTTCATCGCACAGCAATACGTCCGGGCGTTTGGCGATGGCCCGGGCAATGGCAACCCGCTGTTGCTCGCCACCGGACAGCTGTGCCGGGAAATGATCAATGCGCGCCTTCAGCCCAACCAGTTCCAGAGCCTCTTCGGGCAACATCGGATCGGACGCAATTTCGGTCACCGCAGCAACATTTTCCCGGGCAGTCAGGCTGGGAATCAGATTGTAGAATTGGAACACGAAGCCAACGTGGTCCCGGCGGTAGCGGGTCAGTTCCCGATCTCCGGCGGCGCTGAGGTCAATGTCCCGATAACGAACCTCTCCGGAGGTGGGCACATCCAGGCCACCAAGGATGTTCAGCAAGGTAGACTTGCCGGAGCCGGACGCTCCGAGCATCACCACAAGTTCGCCGCGGTACAGGTCCAGATCCACGCCCCGAAGGGCGTGCACCTGAACCTCCCCCTGGTCGTAGGTTTTCGTCAGCCCCCGGGTCTGGAATACCACCGGTTCTGGATGGGTGGCCGTCCCTGGTTCCATGGTGTCCGTCAGTCTGCGGCGCAGTCGACGCAGACGGTGGTGTAAGGCAGCACCTGCAACCGTCGGGGGTCAATGGCCTCACCACAGGACTCACACTCATCCCCCACCCCGTTATCGATACGCTCGAGGGCATGTTCGATCTGCACCAGTTCCGCACGAGTCTCGGTTTCCAGGGAATCAACGACCTCATCATTCTGGGTCTGGCTAGCCTGTTCCTCGAAGTCCTTGTCCAGCGCACCGTCTTCCCGATGCTGGTGTGCCTCATAACGGGATAGCCTGGCTTTCAGGTCCGCCCGCAGTGTTTCCAGTTCCGATTTCCGGTCACTCATATCACGCCTCCTGCCACTTCACATGGCCCGGGATAAATAAACGCTTACAGTAAAGCATAAGCTGAACCCGGGATTGATGCTTGTCAAAATTGCGTCACACCTGCTCAGGCAGAATAGAGTTCCATTCAACCTGTATGCAAAGGAGTTGTAGCCATGACCAACGATCTGTTTGAGAAAGCCAACCGTCTGAACGGAACCCTCGTCGAGCAGTTTGGCAAGGCCGCGGAAATGCAGATGAACGCCTTCCGCCGTTACGCCGATGTCACCATGGAGCAGGCAAAAAAGGTGTCCGAAGTGCGAGACCTGGAGAGTCTGAAAAGCCTGACCGGGGAGCAGGCGGAAACCCTGAAATCCCTGAGTGAGCAGTTCACCGCCGACTGGAAAGCCTGGCAGGACTACTTCAGTGAAAGTCGTGAGCAACTCCAGAAGGTGTTCGAGAAAGAGCCGGAAGAAATGGCCAAACCCGGCCCCAAAGCCACGAAATAAGGGATAACCATGTTCGGTCTGGATACGCTCGGCAAAGCTGTTGGTCAGCTCGTCACCGGTTTCGAAACCAACATCCGCCAGGGGCAGCAGCAACTGGAGAAATTCCTTGGAGATGCTGGCGTCCTGGATGATGCAACCCTTTCCACGATAACGGAAATGTCGGATGCCTACAGGACGATGGCAGAGGATCTGCTACTCCATCCACTGCGGTTCGCGGGAGCGGAGCTGGATCTGGCTCGCAAGCATGCCGCGCTGGGGTATTACACCCTCGGCCGGCTGGTGGGCAGGGATAAACAGCCCGTAGTCGAACCGGAACCCGACGACCGACGCTTCCAGGCCGAAGACTGGCGCAAACACCTGCCTTTCGATGTTCTCCATCAGGCCTATCTGATCAATTCCCGCACGTTCCTGGACTGGGTAGCCGCCATGGAAGGGATGCCGCAGGCAGGGCGGGACCAAATGCTGTTCTATGCCCGGCAACTGACCAGTGCGCTGTCACCCTCGAATTTTCCGGCTACTAATCCGGAGGTGCTCCGGATTACCTGGGAACGCAAAGGGATGAACCTGGTAGACGGTGGTCGGCAGCTGATCGAAGACCTGCGCCAGAATCCGTCCCTGTTCAATGTTGGAATGACCGATCGCTCCGCTTTTGAGGTGGGGCGTAACCTGGCAACCACCCCGGGCAAGGTGGTGTTCCAGAACGAGCTGATGCAGCTGATCCAGTATTCGCCGACAACGGAAACCGTCAGCAAACGCCCGTTGCTGATTGTTCCTCCCTGGATCAACAAGTATTACATCCTGGACATGACCGCCAGGAACTCCTTTATCCAGTGGCTGGTAAACCAGGGCCAGACCGTGTTCATTATTTCCTGGCGCAATCCTGGCCCTTCCCTCCGGGACAAAGGCTGGGAAGACTATATGGAGCTCGGGCCACTGGCTGCCATGGAGGCGGTCACCGAAGCCACCGGCGAAGAACAGATGAATGCGATCGGTTACTGCATCGGTGGCACCCTGTTGGGCTCAACGCTGGCCTGGCTCAAGAAAAAACGCCGCAACCCGGTGATCAGCGCGACCTATCTGACCACCCTGCTGGACTTCTCGGACCCGGGCGGCATCGGTGTATTTATCAACGACCATTCAATCCGGGGTATTGAACGGATGCTTGAGCGCAAGGGCTATCTCGATGGCCGCGCCATGGCGTTCACCTTCAACCTGCTGCGGGAAAACGAGTTGTTCTGGTCGTTCTGGACCAATAACTACCTGAAAGGCCAGAAGCCGGCGGCTTTTGACCTGCTTTACTGGAACACCGATGGCACCAACCTTCCGGCCAGGATGCACAGTTTCTATCTGCGGCAGATGTACCTGAACAACCGGCTGGTGCAGCCGGATTCCCTGAACCTGCTCGGTGAATCCATCAACCTGTCCGAAATCGATGTGCCCTCTTTTTTCCTGTCTGCCCGCCAGGATCATATCGCCAAATGGAAAACCACATACAAGGGAGCCCTGGCTCACGGTGGCGATGTCCGCTTTGTGCTCTCCGGCTCCGGGCACATCGCCGGCGTGATCAATCCGCCCTACAAGGAAAAATACGGCTACTGGACCAATGACACCCTGGTACCGGACGCTGACGCCTGGTTTGAAGGCTCGGAACATCATTCCGGGTCCTGGTGGCCGTATTGGCTGGAATGGATTGCCGCGTTCACTGAAGAGAAAGTGCCTGCCCGCATCCCGGGGGACCGCAATCTGTCCGTGCTTGAAGATGCACCCGGCAGCTATGTCAAAGTCAAAGCCGCGGACGCTGCGAAACAGTGAACATCAGTAAGCCGATGGGGCGGCCGTTACCGATTTCACGCATTATGCACAGCGGTGTTTTGCTTCACTGTCGCCCGGAAACATCCATTGCCGATGCAGCCAGCCAGATGTCCGAGCATTCGGTAAGTTCGATTCTGATCAGCGATAACGGTCAGGTCGCCGGTATCTGGACCGAGCGCGATGCCTTGACCGTGGATTTCTCTGATCCGGACTGCTTTGAGCGTCCGGTGAGCTCGGTCATGAGTTCACCGGTCCTCACGCTTCCATCCGATATGGACGCTGGTGAGGCCGCCCTGCGATTTCGGGATACCGGCAAACGGCATTTCCTGATTGTTGACGAATCCGGTAAGCCCGTCGGCATTCTTTCCCAGACAGACCTGGCCCTCAACCAGGGCCTGGAACCCTATCTCCGCCTGCGGGAAGTCAGTACCGCCATTCCCCATCCACCTCTGGTTATCGATGGCCAGGTGCCACTGTCCGAGGTTGCGAGCGTCATGCACCGGCATCAGGCCGATGCCGTGGTTGTCGATTGCCACGAGCACGGCCCGGGCATTCTGACCGAACGGGATATCGTTCGGTTGATCGCCCGGAACACCGGCAATGTCAAAGCCTCCGATCTTGCCACCCGCCCGCTGCTCACGATTGGCGAATCCGAACCGTTGATTCACGCAAGAGATTTGCTTCTCAACCACCGGATCCGCCACCTGGCCGTCGTCAACAGCCAGGAGGAGGTGGTCGGCCTGATCGGCTACAACGACATGCTGGCAGGCGCGGAACAAATGTATCTGGATGACCTGCGGGAGGCACTCGAACAAAGGGACAAGGCACTCGCCCGATCCCGTCAGACCCTGCAACTCGCAGAACGGGTGATCGAATCATCGTTCGAAGGCATCATGGTCACGGACCAGCATGTGAACATCGAGTTCGTGAACCCGGCTTTCACGCACCTCACTGGATACAGTCAGGAAGAGGTCGTTGGTAAAACGCCGCAAATCCTGTCCTCCGGTCGGCACGACAGTGAGTTCTATCAGCGGATGTGGAACTCCCTGGTCACCCATGGCTACTGGCGCGGAGAGATCTGGAACCGGCGCAAAACCGGCGAACTGTATCTCGAGCTACTGACCATTACCGCCATTACCGACAACGACGGCAATACCACCCACTATGCCGGCCTGTTCACGGACATTACCCAAAACCGGAAGAACGAGGAGCAGATCCGCCAGCTGGCGTACTACGATGCACTTACCGGTATTCCGAACCGCCGGTTGCTGGAGGACCGCCTGGAACACGCCATCCGACACGCCCACCGTCGCGGATCACTTCTCGCCGTCATGTTCATGGATCTGGACCACTTCAAGCATGTGAACGACCGATTAGGTCACGCCGCAGGGGATGAACTGCTGCTTCAGTTTACCAACCGTGTCCAGAGCTGTTTGCGTGAGGACGATACCCTCGCACGGCTCGGTGGCGACGAATTTATTGTTCTGCTGCCCGATCTGGAGCAGGTGGACGACGCCTATCAGGTTGCAGAACGACTGATTGCCAGAAACCAGGAACCCTACCGCATCAATGGCGAAGCCCTGAGGGTGGGCTCCAGCATTGGCATAAGCCTTTACCCCCAGGATGGCACCACCTCCTCGGAACTGCTGCAGGGTGCCGATATTGCCATGTATCGGGCGAAGCAGGACGGACGGAACCTGTTCCGGTTGTTCAGCCCCGCCGTTGCGGAAGGCGCCTGATCTCGCCCCGAAATCCGCATTGTGGCACTATGGCCCGCTGGATGACCGGCGGAGAACCACCCGATGTTTTATACCACCCTCGCGGCGATTGCAGCCGCCATGATTCTGTTTGCCTGGCTCGGACTCAGAGCCCGTCTCGCTGACGGCGGTCTTGACGATTATGTGACGGCCCGCAACAGCCAGGGAGCCAGAGCCCTGGGACTTTCTTTCCTCGCCTCTGGCATGGGCGGGTGGATCCTGTTTGCCCCGCCTGAGGTGGGCGCACTCGTCGGCCCTCTGGCATTAGCAGGCTACGCCCTCGGTGCCGCCCTTCCCTTTATCGTCTTCGCCTTCTGCGGTCCGGCTATCCGCCGGCTTCTTCCCGAGGGCCGCAGTATCGGAGAGTTTGCCGATGCCTGCTATGGCACCGGGGTCCGCCATTACGTCTCACTGATCTCCGTGCTTTACATGCTGTGCTTCCTGACGGCCGAACTCACCGCCATTGGCGCGATAACCTCACTTCTGTCGGATATCAATGGCGGTATCGTGGTGCTCGGGGTGGCAGTAACCACCCTGATATACACAGCGGTCGGCGGGCTGCGTGCCAGCATAGTGACTGACCAGTGGCAGGCCCTTCTGCTTATCGGTCTGCTGGCGATTGTCAGTATTGTCGCCCTTGGCAAGCTCCCCGACGCGGCACCAACAGCCCTGCCCGATATTCCGGCATCCGCTGCCCTCAGCGTGGCCCTGACCCTGGTGATCGCAGTGACTGCAGCCAACCTGTTTCACCAGGGCTACTGGCAACGGCTATGGTCGGCCCGGGACACCGACGCCCTGAGCCGCGGCGCGCTGCTGGGCGGCGTGGTCACGATCGGGGTCGTTGCTGTGGTCGGCGGGCTTGGCATCCTCGCCGCCATGAGCGGCGCCGACCTCGGCAGTCCACCGATTCCCTTCTTTGCCCTGCTGGCCGATGCTCCGGCCTGGCTCGCCGTGCCGGCACTCATTCTGGCCATCACCCTGGTGGCCTCCTCAGTGGATACCCTGCAGAATGCGCTCGCATCCCTGGCCGTTACCGAGAAGAAAGGGCTCTCCATTGTCAGTGCCCGTTGGTTCACGGTCCTGCTGATGATTCCGGTGGTTCTGGTGGCCCTGCAGGGAATTTCGGTACTCCGGTTGTTTCTGATCGCTGACCTGCTATGCGCCACTGCCGTGTTGCCTGTGCTGATGGGACTCTGGGGGAGGATGACTACCCGGGCGGCGATTCTGGGCTGTCTGGCAGGGCTAACCGGGGCGATTCTTCCCGGCTGGATTGCTGGTGGCAGTTTGATGACAGGCCTGGAAGCTGCGAGTTTCCCCGGCAGCATTCCAACCCTGATGCCATTCGTTGGTGCCCTTGCGGGTTCTGGATTGGTGAGTCTCGTGGTCGCTATCGCACACCCTAAACGATAACTCGCTTCAAAGCCGGACCCTGTCCCGACAGCTGCGGACAGGGTCTTTTCCGCTTCAGTACCAACCGCCTGATCGCTCTGCCCCTCCAATAGTTTCCCAGGAATTTGACATAAATCACCAACCTACAATTTGTTACTCAAACTTCCACTTTAGTCCCATTGTTGGCCCCATAATCAGCACTGAAACTAGTGTCCCGTCTGGTTAATTCGCTGACCTACTGAGCCACTGAGAGCCTTGAGAGCAAGGCGAGATGGCGAAGATTTGGTGGTTCCAAATCGAGTCAGCGCAACGCTGCTATCAAGGCTCTCAGTGGCTCCCGAAGGGCGCAGCTCTGAGGCCCCCGGCCGGTGTTGCCAGCACTTGATGTGGAACCACCACACCTGCGCACTGGCGCCTTGGCCGAGGGGCCCCAGAGCTGCGCAGTAGGTCAGCGAATTAACCAGACGGGACACTACTTCCCGACTAATAACCAAAAAAGAAGGCAGCGCGCTCCCACAGCTGCGCTGCAACTCCGGAGGCCAACCCCGAATGACTATCAGAAAAGTACTCTTTTCTGCTTGCCTGCTGTTGCTGGCGAGCACCACCGTCTATGCCGAAACCCTGAAGATCGGCCTGAATTACCCGCAAACCGGTCGTTACAAGGATCAGGGGCTGCAACAGCGTCTGGGGGCCTTTCTGGCGGTTGACGAGATCAACAAGGCCGGCGGCGTTAATGGCCGGCAACTTGAACTGGTGATCCGGAACACCCGGGGCGAGCCGGCCCGGGGTGCCAAGAACACTGCGGAACTGATCGACCGCGAAGGCGTCCAGATGGTGTTCGGGGGTGTCTCCAGTGCTGTCGCGATCGCCTCGGGTAAAGCAGCCCGCGATCGTAACCGGCTGTACTTCGGCACCCTTACCTACTCAAACGCGACCACCGGCGCCGAAGGCCAGTCCCACATGTTCCGGGAACCGTACAACGCCTGGATGACAGCCAAGGCTCTGAGCCAGTACCTGAAGACCAACCATGAAAACGATGAGTATTTCTACATCACAGCGGACTACACCTGGGGCTGGTCGGTGGAAGAATCTGTTCGGAAGTTTTCTGGCACCGAAGATACCGAACGTCACCAGGGCGTAAAAACCCCGTTCCCGCGAGCGCTGATTACCGATTTCCGGGAAGCCCTTGAGCAAGCCAAAGCCAGCGATGCCAAGGTGCTGATGATGGTGCTGTTCGGCGACGACATGGTCCGGGCACTGAATGTCGCTTACGAGATGGGGCTCACCGACAAGATGCAGATTGTTGTGCCCAACCTCACCCTGGGTATGGCGCGGCAGGTCGGCCCAACGATTATGGAAGGCGTGGTTGGCGGCTCTCCGTGGGTCTGGAATGCTCCCTACGAGCTGAACTACCCCCGTGGCAAGGAATTCGTGGAAGCCTTCTCCAAACGCTACGAGATGCGCCCGTCAACCGCGGCAGCCTCCGCCTACAGCATTGTCTACCAGTACAAGGACGCAGTGGAGAGGGCTGGCACAACGGATACAAGCGCCATCATCAAAGCTCTGGAGGGCCATCGCTACACGTTCCTCAAGGACGAACAGTACTGGCGGGATTTTGACCACCAGAACATCCAGACCGTTTATGTGGTCAAGGTAAAGCCGCGCAACACCATCGTAGCCGACGAGTACAGTTCGGATTATTTCAGCATCATTGATTCGATGCCGGGTGATCTGGCCGCCCAGACCCTCGAGGAATGGGAAGAACGTCGCCGGGAGGCGGGTAAGCCCACTCGGTTGTAAACCCGGGCACGATAAGGACAACCAGAACGAACAGACCGTGGTAATTTGAGAATCACCACGGTCTGATTTTCCTGCCACAACTGAAAGGTTCTGTTGCAGCAGGCATTACGCTTCAGGAATTCAGCTCGCCTTAGCGCGCCTCTTCCCAGGTTTTCAGCAGCTCATCATAGGCAACGGTTTTGCCTTGCGGCTTCTCGTTTGCCAGCTTCGGCTTGGGTGCGCCCGGCTGATCCAGCCAGTACTGCGGATCGCGTGGCTCGTTCAGCTTCGGACCACAGGTCGGTTGAACATTGGCGCGCTCAAGACGCTCCATGACCCGATCCTGGGCTTCCGCCAGACCGTCCAGCGCTTCCTGTGGCGTTGCTTCGCCACTGGCAACCTGAGCAATGTACTGCCACCACAGCTGGGCCAGCTTCGGATAATCGGGCACGTTGGTGCCGGTCGGAGACCACTGGACGCGGGCCGGGCTGCGGTAGAACTCCACCAGACCACCCAGCTTGGGCGCCATTTCGGTCATTGCCTGGGACTCGATATCAGACTCGCGGATTGGCGTCAGGCCGGCAATGGTTTTTTCCAGGGAAACCGTCTTGGAAACTGTGAACTGGGCATACAGCCAGGCCGCCAGACGACGCTTCTGTGGAGTCGACTTCATGAAGGTCCACGAGCCAACATCCTGGTATCCCAGCTTCATGCCTTCCTCCCAGTAGGGACCGCGGGGCGACGGAGCCATACGCCACTTGGGAGTGCCATCCGCATTAACCACTGGCAGGCCGTCTTTGATCATGCTCGCAGTAAAGGCAGTGTACCAGAAGATCTGTTGGGCAATATTACCCTGTGCCGGCACCGGACCTGCCTCCGAGAACGTCATGCCCTGGGCTTCAGGCGGAGCGTATTGGTCAAGCCAATCAACGTACTTCCTGGTTGCAAACACTGCAGCAGGGCCATTGGTCGCGCCCCCGCGGCTGACACTTGAACCCACCGGGTGGCACTCATCAACGCGAATACCCCATTCGTCAACCGGCAGACCGTTTGGCAGGCCCTTGTCACCGGCACCGGCCATGGAGAACCAGGCATCCGTGAAGCGCCACCCCAGTGACGGGTCCTTCTTGCCGTAATCCATGTGGCCATAGACACGCTTGCCGTCAATCTCTTTCACATGGACAGAGAAAAACTCGGCAATATCCTCATAGGCAGACCAGTTAACGGGCACACCCAGCTCATAGCCGTATATCTCTTTGAACTGCTTTTTCAGATCTTCGCGCTCAAACCAGTCCGCGCGGAACCAGTACAGGTTGGCGAACTGCTGGTCGGGCAATTGGTACAGCGTGCCATCGGGGGCGGTGGTGAAGTCCAGACCGATAAAGTCGTCCAGATCCAGCGTCGGCAGAGTCAGGTCCTTGCCCTCGCCTTTCATGATGTCTTCAACCGGGAACACCTTGCCGTAACGGAAATGGGTGCCGATCAGATCGGAATCATTAACCCAGCCGTCGTAGATGTTTCTGCCTGATTGCATCTGGGTCTGCAGCTTCTCAATGACATCGCCTTCCTGAATGAGATTATGCGTCAGGTTGATGCCTGTGATCTCAGAGAAAGCCTTGGCCAGAACGTTGGATTCGTATTCGTGGGTGGCAATGGTTTCAGAAACAACGTTGATATCCATGCCGCGGAATTCCTTCGCAGCTTCGATAAACCACTTCATTTCTTCCATTTGCTGTTCTTTGGTCAGGGTCGACCGCTTGAATTCCTGATTCACCCACTTCTCAGCCGCCTCGGTGTACTGATCCGCGCTGACCTGCAGGCTCAAGCCCAGTCCAACCGCACCAAGGGCAGCGCTCAGAAGCAGGGTTCCAGGATATTTATTGTTCTTGAACATATCCAACCTCGTTCGTCTTGTTTTGATTGGAACGAATCACCGGGTGTTCCGTTCCGATGGCATAGCGCATTCGAGCCGCTATCTTTTGACGCCGAAACCAATCAGTGATCGATTCCGATCATATTTAAGAAAATAGTTCGCTTTCGAAATCTTTACAACCTCCTTCTTGATGGAAATTCAGCCCCAGCGCAGCAGCACCAGCAGCCATATCACCGAAACCACAAGCGCGACCCACAGCGTGATATCACTGACCGCAAGGAAGGTCAGATGAATATACGCCGCAGAAAGCAACCCGATAAACAGACGGTCACCGCGCGTTGTCGAGATCGGGAGAAACCCCTTTCGTTCGACACAGGGTGAAACGATTTCGTAAACGGTCATGAATGCAAGAATCGCTGCAATCACAGCGAAGAAAATCGCCACGGACGGTGTCCAGTTCATCCACGCCAGCATGTTGTTCTCCTTCTCTTATACGCGTCCGAGGGCGAAACCGGTGGCGACATGATTGCGAACGAACCAGATCACCAGGATGCCGGGAATGATGGTGAGTACGCCGGCGGCGGACAGCACGCCCCAGTCGATACCGCTGGCTCCGACCGTTCGGGTCATGATGGCTCCAATCGGCTGGGCATCAACGGATGTCAGTGTTCGGGCCAGCAATAGCTCCACCCACGAAAACATGAAGGCGAAGAAGGCCGTGACGCCAATACCAGAGCGAATCATCGGCAGGAAAACTTTCACGAAGAACCGGGGAAAGCTGTATCCATCAATGTAGGCCATCTCGTCGTATTCGCGAGGCACCCCGGACATGAAACCTTCCAGAATCCAGACCGCCAGCGGTACGTTGAACAGGCAGTGCGCCAACGCCACGGCAATATGGGTATCGAACAGGCCAATGGATGAGTACAGCTGAAAGAAAGGCAACAGGAACACCGCCGGCGGGGCCATACGGTTGCTCAGCAGCCAGAAGAACAGATGCTTGTCCCCTACGAACTTGTACCGGCTGAAGGCATAGGCCGCCGGCAAAGCCACCAACAGAGTGATCACAACGTTCATGGACACGTAAATCATCGAGTTGATATAGCCGCTGTACCAACTCGGATCGGTGAAGATCACGGCATAATTCGCCAAGGTGAAATTTTCCGGCCACAGGGTCAGGCCACTGAGAATTTCCTGGTTGGTCTTGAACGACATGTTCAACAACCAGTAGATCGGCGTGAGCAGAAGCACGATAAAAACCGTGATCCCGAGATTCTTGGAACGGGTCTGTTTCATCACAGTCTCCTTATTTTTCTTTGTCGGCGGCGGTGATGGCGGTAAAGAACAGCCATGAAATCAGCAGCACGATCAGGAAGTAGATCAGCGAGAAAGCGGCGGCGCGGCCAAGGTCGAACTGGCCAATGGCCATTGTGGTCAGGGTCTGGCTCAGGAAGGTGGTTGAGCTTCCCGGGCCGCCACCGGTCAGCACAAAGGGCTCGGTGTAGATCATGAAACTGTCCATGAACCGCAGCAGCACGGCGATGACCAGAACATTCTTCAGACGGGGCAACTGGATGTAACGGAACACCGCCCATTTGGAGGCACGGTCAATCTCCGCCGCCTGGTAGAAGGCCTCCGGAATCGCCCGCAAACCGGAGTAACACAACAGGGCCACCAGGGGTGTCCAGTGCCAGACGTCCATCAACAGCACCGTGAGCCAGGCATCCACAGTGTCGCCGGTGTAGTTGTAGTCGATCCCGAGGGAGTTCAGTGCCCAACCGAACAGGCCAATATCCCCCCGGCCAAAGATCTGCCAGATGGTGCCGACCACGTTCCAGGGAATCAGCAACGGAATGGCGAGCAAGATCAGCGCCAGGGAGGCCTTGATGCCCGATTTGGGCATCATCAGCGCGACCCCTATACCCAACGGGATCTCGATCAGCAATACCGCACCGGAAAACATAAACTGCCGCAAAAGAGATTCCTGAAGCCGTTCGTCATGAAGAATGATTTCGAACCATTCGGTGCCCACGTAATAGGCACTGCCAGGTCCGAAAATATCCTGAACCGAGTAGTTCACCACCGTCATCAATGGAATCAGGGCCGAAAAGGCCACCAGCACAAAGACCGGCAGTACCAGCCACCAGGCGCGGTTATTGGGTGTCTTTATCATTGTTCCTGCTCCTTGATCAGAAACTCATCGACGTAGAGCATCAGCCACTGGCCGGGGAAGGACAGATGCACGGGGGCACCGATGTCGGTGTCGAAACTCTCATCCTGGCGGACTTTCAGGGTCTCATGGCCGAGCTGAACGGTAACGATTTTGTAGGTGCCCAGGTCTTCGACATCCTGAACCGTGGCTTCGAAGGTTTCCTCAGAGGGCTGCTCTGAAATCTCCACAAACTCCGGGCGGATACCGATCTTGATATTGCCGGATTTCAGACGTTTGAGCGCCTCCACCTTCCAGTCTTCCAGCGGTACCACGACACTGCCGAAGCAGACTCCGCGAGGGCAGCGCTGGACTTCGATCAGGTTCATGCCGGGACTGCCGATGAAGAACCCGACAAAGGTGTGATTGGGCCGCTCAAAGAGCTCTGTTGGGGTGCCAAACTGGACAATCTGACCTCCGTACATCACCGCAATCTTGTCAGCGAACGTGGAAGCCTCCAGCTGGTCGTGGGTGACATACACCATGGTGATGTCAAACTGTTCGTGAATCTGCTTCAGTTTGCGCCGCAACTTCCATTTCAGCTGCGGATCGATCACCGTCAGCGGCTCATCGAACAGAATCGCCGATACGTCTTCCCGCACCAGGCCACGCCCCATGGAGACCTTCTGCTTCTCATCAGCCGTCAGGTTCTTGGCCTTTTTGTAGAGCTTGTCTCCGATTTCCAGGACTTCCGCAATTTCATGAACCCGGGCCTTGATCTTGGACGCCGGCATCCTGTTGTTCTTCAGGGGAAACGCCAGGTTATCGAACACGGTCATGGAGTCGTAAACCACCGGAAACTGGAATACCTGAGCGATGTTCCGGTCCCGGGGTGACAGCTCATTCACGCGCCTGCCATCGAAAAGGACATCACCCTCGGATGGCTGAACCAGGCCCGAGATAATGTTAAGCATGGTACTTTTGCCGCAGCCCGACGGCCCCAACAGAGCATAAGCCCCGCCTTTGTGCCAGACGTGATCCAGCTGCCGGATGGCATAATCGTCCGGCCCCTCTGGCGTATCGGTGTAGCTGTGGGCGAGTGACTTCAGTTGAATTTCCGCCATCAGATGGTCCCTCCTGAAACCCGCGAGGGTGTATGCACCAGTTGCTCGCTATTATCAAAAACGAACAGCTTATTGATGGGCAGGTACACCTTGATGGGCGCACCGGTGTGGTACTGATGGACACCCATCAGTTGCAGTACCATTTCAAAGTGGCTGTTTTCGACATGCATGAAGGTTTCGGAACCGCTAATGTCGCTCAGTTCAACCTCCATCGACATTTCCAGGTCATCGTCACTGGCGGGCACCAGCCCGATGTGGCTGGGCCTGATACCGAACCAGTAATCTCCCGGCGCCAACCTCGACAACTCCTTGGTCAGAGCATGGTGCGAATACTCGTCGAAGGTAACCTCGGTATCCGTAACCCGCCCGCGGATCATGTTCATGGGCGGTTCGCTAAACAGCTGTGCAGCCAGGGTGTTCACCGGTGCCCGGTAGACATCCATCACTGGCCCGTTCTGGACCACACTGCCCTCGTGCAGCAGAGTGGTTGTTCCTCCCAGCGCGAGCGCTTCGTTCGCCTCCGTGGTGGCGTAGACAGCGATGCACTGGCGTTCACGGAACAGTTCCCGTAACTCTGCCCTAAGCCCTTCGCGCAGCTTGTAATCGAGATTGACCAGAGGCTCATCGAACAGGATGAGAGTCGCGTCTTTTACCAGCGCCCTGGCCATTGCCGTTCGCTGCTGCTGCCCACCCGACAACTCCAGTGGATAACGTTTCAACAACGGATCGATCCGAAGCATGGACGCCGTTTCCTTTACGCGGCGATCAATTTCGGACTCGGCCATTTTTGCCAGCCGCAGCGGCGAGGCAATATTTTCGTAGACAGTCAGATTGGGATAGTTGATGAACTGCTGGTAGATCATCGAGATATTGCGGTCCTGGACACTCTGCCCTGTCACATCTTCGCCGTTGTAGATCAGACGCCCGGTATCAGGCTTGTCCAGCCCGGCCATCAGTCGCATCAGCGAGGTTTTACCGGCCAGTGTCCGGCCAAGCAGAACGTTAAAGGACCCCGCCTCGAATGTGAGGTTCGCATCCCGTATAAAGTCGACGCCGTCGACGGCACGGGAGAGATTCTCCAGTGTTAAGGACATAGGCTTTCCTTGTTGTTCTTTTGGAAACGCAGTCCGGGCCAGAATTACGAGCCGCGGAAATTCGATTTCGAATCCCAATACGCAAACCCCATACCACTTCCTAAAACGACCTACGTATTTTTACCTAGCCAGTTGTTTTTAAAGGCGGTTCAGGTTTCCATAAATTTCCTATTCGAAAACCAGGATGTTCGTTTAGCAATACTTTGTGCAATTTGAACATTGACCTGAACAGCTTTTGCACAGATGATTGAACAGTTGGCAACCGTTAGTCGGATCGATGTTCGCCTTAGGCGGCTGTAAATAAAAACAAACGAACATAAGAACGCAGACTAATGAGAACAAACGAAAACTCTGACAATCAAAATGCGATTGCGGATTCCTGGAACCGCTGCATTGCCTGGGGCCTTGACCGCGATCATGAGCCGACTCTGGTCGAACCAGAGCCTGGCCGGCTGGAGGAAATTCGGCGTCTTTATGGTGAGTTGCTGTCCGTGACCGAGGCAGAGGTGCTTCCCTACTATCGGAACGTGCTTGCAAACAGCCGCTGCCTTATTCTGCTTGCCGATCAGCATGCCACGGTCCTGAGCAGCTGGGGCGATGAACGCATCACCAAAAACCGCCTCAAGCCCTGGTTCCAGATTGGTGCTAACTGGCAGGAACAAACCTGTGGGACGAATGCGATCGGAACCGCGATTGCGACAGGGGCCCCGGTCCAGATCAAGCGCAATGAGCATTTCCTGAAGGCTAATCGCAGTATCATTGGCTCCGCGGCCCCGATTCTTGATGCTCGCAAGCATATTGTCGGTGTTCTGAGTGTTTTCAGTGATGCCTATCTGCCCCAGGCTCATACCCTGGGAATGGTGCGTCTGCTGTCCCAATCGGTGGAAAACCGGCTGATCAGCCGACAGTTCGGCCGGGATCATTTTCAGATCACCATCAATACCACTTCGGATAATTTTGACAGCCCCTGGTCAGGCATCCTGGTCTGTGACGACACCGGCCACATTGTTGCCAGCAACCAGAGGGCCGATCAGCTGCTGGGAATGCCCACCCTTGATACCCGTCTTGACGGGCTGTTCACCACCCACCGAAACCACATTCTTGGCCATCCCGAGCAGGAGCCGCTGCAATTGACGACCCGCAGCAAGGTCCGGTTGAGCGCGCGGCTCAAGCGTCCGGCGGCCAAGAGGCAGAATCTTGAGAGAGCGGATACTGCCAGCGCCGATGGGATCGCGGACCAGGAGAGCTATCTGCCGAGCCTGGATAATCTGGAGTTTGGGGATTCTGCGGTCAAGCGCTGCGCGGCCCAGAGCCTCAAGGTGTTGCAGCGCGGGGTACCGGTACTGATCACCGGCGAGACCGGAGTGGGCAAAGAAGTCCTCGTGAAGGCTTTGCACCGGGCGTCGAACCGTCAAGATCAGCCACTGGTTGCCGTCAATTGCGCAGCCATTCCGCCGGAACTGGTGGAATCAGAACTGTTCGGTTACGAAGCCGGTGCCTTTACCGGGGCAAGGGCCCAGGGCTCTCTGGGCTTTATCCGAAAGGCCCACAAGGGCATTCTGTTTCTTGATGAGATCGGTGAAATGCCACCGTCCGCGCAATCCCGCCTGCTGCGCGTGCTGCAGGAACGCGTCGTTACGCCCGTAGGTTCCACGGAGAGCGTTCCGGTCGACATCCTTCTGGTGACAGCCACCAATCGCCCCCTGACCTCACGCATTGACGCGGGGTATTTCCGGGCAGACCTTTACTACCGGATCAACGGGCTATGTGTAGAGCTCCCGGCGCTCCGAAATCGGGCCGACCGGCGGCTCCTGATCCAGAGTACTTATAGTCGGCACAGGGACCGAAGCCAGTCTGAAGAACTGTCACCCAACGTGCTGTCGGCGCTTGAAAACCATCCATGGCCCGGAAATATCCGACAGTTGGTAAATGTTCTGAGGGTTGCCATCGCCATTGCCGACGGTGAAGACATTCAGATCTGGCACTTACCGGAAGACTTCCTGGCCGAATTTGACTCGGCCGTAAGAAGCAAGACTGCTGAGGTAAGCAGGGAACATACGGAGCGGGCGGACGCGATCGACGAGATAACAACGGATCCCCTGGCCCGAACTCTTCAGGTGTATCACAAATACACTGGCAACATATCCCGGGCAGCCAGGGAGCTGGCGATCAGCCGGAATACTCTTTATAAGCGTTTGCGAGAGCTTGGGGTCCGGTGACTCCCAGGCACTGCGGTTGTCAGAGTTTCTGCACGGCGGTCATCCAGCCGTCGTAAAGTTTGTCCCGGTGCTCTTTGGTCATCACCGGCTCAAAGTTCCGGTCACAGCGCCACAATTCCGAAAGCTCCTCAAGAGACTTATAGACTCCGGCCTCCAGGCCGGCCAGATAGGCGGCGCCCAGGGCTGTTGTTTCGACAAGCGATGGGCGATCCACCCGGGCACCGAGAATGTCAGCCAGGAACTGGAGCACCCAGTTATTTGCCACCATGCCACCGTCAACCCGGAGATTGACCGGGCGAATGCCGTCTTTTTCCATGGCTTTTTGCAGGTCCTTGGTCTGATAGCAGACCGATTGCAGACCGGCCGTAACAATCTCCCTGATGCCGGTATCCCGGGTCAGTCCGAATATTGCACCTCTGGCATTGGGATCCCAATAAGGGGCACCCAGCCCGGTAAAGGCCGGTACCAGGTAAACACCGTGGTCTACCGGAGTCCCTTCCGCCAACGGCTCCGTCTCACAGGCATCCCGGATAAGCTGAAGGCCGTCCCGCAGCCATTGAATGGTGGCGCCGGCGATAAAGATACTGCCCTCAAGGGCATACGTAGGTTTGCCATTAACGCGGTAGGCTACCGTCGTGAGCAACCGGTGCTTCGACTGCAACGCCTTGTCACCGGTATTGAGCATCAGGAAGCAGCCTGTGCCGTAGGTGCTTTTCGCCATGCCGATGCCAAAACAGGTCTGACCAAAGAGAGCTGCCTGCTGATCGCCGGCAACTCCAAGCACCGGGGTACCATTAAGCGCCCCGCCCTCGGTGATCTGTCCGAACTGATCGGCCGAGTCCATGACTTCCGGTAACAGCGATTGGGGAATGCCGAAAAGCTCCAGAAGCTCGGGGTCCCATTTTTGCGTGTGAATGTTGAACAGCAGAGTGCGGCTGGCATTGGTGGCGTCGGTGCGATTCTCCTGGCCGCCGGTCAGTCGCCACAACAGAAAACTGTCAACCGTTCCGAAAGCCAGCTCACCGCGCTCTGCGCGCTCGCGGACACCAGCGACATTGTCCAGAATCCAGCGAATTTTCGTGGCGGAAAAATACGGATCAATCAGCAGACCGGTCTTACGGTTGACCCACGGCTCAAGACCCTCACTTTTCAAAGACTCGCAATAGGAAGCGGTCCGCCGGTCCTGCCAGACGATGGCGTTATAGACCGGTTCGCCGGTTTTACGGTCCCAAATAATCGTGGTTTCGCGCTGGTTGGTGATACCCACGGCGATGACGTTGCCATCTTCTCCGCACGCCTCGGATATGACTGTATCGCAGGTCTGCCTGACCGAGGACCAGATATCCTCAGGATCATGCTCCACCCAGCCGCTTGCCGGGAAGTGCTGCGGGAATTCCTGCTGCCGGGTGGCATGGATGTTACCTTGCAGATCAAAAAGTATTGCCCGGGAACTGGTGGTTCCCTGATCGATGGAAAGAATGAACTGATTCATACTATTGTGGTCCTCTAGTTCTTATTTGTTCGTATTTTTACGTTTATGAAAATAAATGCCAAGCAGTTTTCACGGCATCCGAGCGTATATGACCGGCAAGCCTCTAAAAAGCTGCATAACCTGCTGAAAACCACTAAACTTCGAACTGTTAACCGACGCACACAATTTCGAATGAGAAAAATGACAGAGCGGGGTGGTATTAATGGCACAGCGTCGCCGACAGGACCTGATCATGGAACTGATTCAGCAGAATGGGTTTGTGACCACCGAGCAGCTGGTGGATCAGTTCAAGGTTACGCCGCAGACCATCCGCCGGGATCTCAACGAACTCGCCAAGCAGAAGAAACTGCGCCGGCATCACGGTGGTGCGGGAATCGATTCCAGTACCGTGAATACCGCCTATCAGGCCCGTAAAATCATGGATCTGGAGGCCAAGGAACGCATTGCGGAAGCCCTGGTGGAAATGATTCCGGACAACGCCTCCATGTTCATCAACATTGGAACCACCACTGAAACCATCGCCAAAGCCCTGCTCGAAAAAAACAACCTGCAGATTGTCACCAACAACCTCCATGTGGCCTCGATACTTTCGGCCAAAGAAGATTTTCACGTGATCATTGCCGGGGGCGAAGTCCGCAACCGCGACGGCGGCATTGTCGGTGAGGCCACCCGCGACTTCATCAATCAGTTCAAGATGGATTTTGGCATCATCGGTATCAGTGGCATCCATAACGACGGGTCGCTGCTGGATTTCGATTACCGCGAAGTTCGGGTAGCCCAGGCCATCATCGAGAATTCAAACCAGGTTCTACTGGCAGCCGACCACTCCAAGTTCGGCCGCAACGCCATGGTTCGTCTGGGCAGCATTACCCAGGCGAATCACGTGTTCACTGACCAGCAGCCTCCGGTGGAAATTCGCCAGCTCCTTAACGAACATAACGTCGAACTTCACCTCGTCTGAGCCGTTTCGGTTAACCGCCCTACCGAAAACTCGGACAGCTCCAGTTTTTCGTTTTTTTTCTATTTTTTCCTTTACGAATATATCGAGCTTTCGCATAATAGTTCTATACCGCATATTGAACATTGATGAGTGCGCATGAGTACAAAGCGTCTTTCGATTGGCGTCAGGAGATGACCAGCAATGACTATGGAGCATGATGAGTTTGACGTTATTGTCGTAGGCGGCGGAGTCAACGGCACAGGGATTGCCATGGACGCCGCCGGGAGAGGACTGAAAGTCCTGCTTTGCGAAATGAACGACCTGGCGTCAGCCACTTCTTCCAGCAGCAGCAAACTGATACACGGCGGTCTGAGATACCTTGAGCACTATGAGTTCCGGTTAGTCCGGGAAGCTCTGGCAGAGCGGGAATCCTTGCTGCGGAACTCGCCACACATTATGTGGCCTATGCGCTTCCGTTTGCCCCACCGCCCTCACCTGCGACCGGCCTGGATGATCCGAACCGGTTTGTTCCTTTATGATCATCTGGCGAAACGGGAACTCCTGCCCGGCTCCCGCTCCATTCGGTTCGGCGAAAATGATCCGCTGAAGCCCGACATCACCAAAGGTTTTGAATATTCCGATGGCTGGGTCGATGATGCCCGATTGGTGGTCCTTACCGCCAAAAAAGCTCAGCAATTCGGTGCCCGGATCCTCACCCGCACCAAGTGCGTCAAGGCCGAGCGAGGCGCGACACACTGGACCGTAACCCTCCGGGACATGACCAGCGAAACCGAATCAAAGGTCTCAGCGAAGGCGATCGTCAATGCCTCCGGTCCCTGGGTGAGCAAGTTGTTCGGAGAAACACTTTCCATGCCTGCGCCGAAAATGATCCGCATGGTCAAAGGCAGCCATATAGTGGTGCCACGACTCAACAAGGGGACGGAAGCCTATATTCTTCAGAACGAAGACGAGCGCATTGTTTTCGTCATTCCCTATGAAGACGAGTTTTCTCTGGTTGGCACCACGGATGTGGATTACGAAGGGGATCCTAAAAAGGCAAAAATCTCGCCCGAGGAAACTGACTATCTGCTGAACATCGTCAACTCCCATTTCAAGCGTCAGCTTGAGCCTGCCGACGTTGTCTGGTCCTATTCAGGGGTTCGCCCACTGATGGACGGAGAGGAAGAAAACGCCCAAAAGGCGTCCCGGGACTACTCCTTTGAAGTCAGTAGCGAAAAGAACAAGGCTCCGATCATTTCTGTGTTCGGCGGAAAGATCACCACTTATCGCAAACTGGCGGAGGCGGCAACCGACAAACTTTGCCAGTTCTTTCCCGAAGCGGGCGGAAGATGGACCAAGACAGCCGTTTTGCCCGGCGGTGAATTTGCCAACCACGAGTCCCTCGAGGAAAAACTGCGCCATGGTTTCCCCTGGCTCTCCGAAAAGGTTATCAGCCGCTATGTGCGCACCTATGGCATGACCTCTTACGATGTGCTCGATGGTTGCAACACCATGGAAGACCTCGGAATTCATTTTGCGGGCACGCTCTATGAAAAAGAAGTGCTGCATCTGGTAAAAAACGAGTGGGCCATGACCTCCGATGACATCCTTTGGCGCCGGACCAAACAAGGCCTTTATGCCACAGACGAAAATGTTGAGGCTTTGGACCATTTTCTCATGGCAAGGGCAACCCGCGAAACCCGAATAAGCGCTCTCCACCACAGTGCCTGAAGCTCTCTCTGGTATCTTCGCTCCGGCCGGATCCGCCGGAGCTTTTTGCGGTTCGAAGCAGGCACAAACGAAACTCAGGAAGATACCGGCGAGAGCAGCCGGGCAACCCGCTGCTGAAGCTCGGGCACTACTTCGCTTTCAAACCAGGGATTGCGCCGCAACCAGAGGTTATTTCTCGGGCTGGGGTGAGGCATGGGCAGAACCTCTGGCCAGTAGTCCCGCCAGTGCTGAACGTTGGCTATTACCGATTTCCGGCAGTCGGGCAGATGCCAGGCATGGGCGTACTGACCGATAACCAATGTCAGGCCGATGTCCGGCAAGCGGTCCAGAAGAGCCTGGCGCCAGGCGGGAGCACATTCCGGCCGCGGCGGGAGATCCCCGGATTTACCAGTACCCGGGTAGCAAAACCCCATCGGCAGAATTGCGAGTTTCTGCTCGTCGTAGAAAGTATCCCGGGTAATGCCCATCCATTGTCGAAGCCGATCGCCGCTGGGGTCGTTGAAGGGCAGACCAGTCTCATGGACGCGCTTGCCCGGTGCCTGCCCAACCACCAGGATTCTGGCGTTTTGCGATATCTGTATGACCGGCCTGGGGCCATAGGGCAAAACATCCGCACAAATAGTGCACGCCCGCACGCGGCGAACCAGATCGTCGAAGGGAAGGCGGGAAAGATCGTCAGTCATGGCCATTCCGTCATCAGGGTGATTGCATAAACCGGCATTTCCCGTAACGATAAAGCCACAATCACTACGCAACAAGCCTCGAAGGACACATCATGAATGCCAAAGCAGGCTCTCTCCCACTGCCGGAAATCGATATCGAAGAGTTCCGGAAGGTCGTTCGAACACGCCGTTCCATCAGGCGCTTCACCGATGAGCCGATTCCCGAGACAGTGCTTGAGGATTGCCTCGAGCTGGCGACCCTGGCGCCCAATTCCAGCAACCTTCAGCCCTGGGAATTTTTCGTTGTCCGGACTCCCGAGCTCAAGGCAAAACTTGCCCACGCCTGCCTTGGCCAGAATGCGGCAAAAACCGCCGCCGCGCTGATCGTGGTGGTTGCCCGACCGGATAGCTGGCGCGCCCATGCACGACAAGCCCTGGAGGACTGGCCGGAAGAAAAACTGCCGCCGATCGTTGAAAAGTATTACCGCAAAGTCGCCCCCATTCACTACAACCAGGGACCTTTCGGTATTCTGGGGTTAGCGAAGAAAACCGCAGGCCTTGCGGTGGGAATCACCCGGCCGGTGCCCCGTGGCCCCTACTCCAACTGCGAGATGAAAATCTGGGCCACCAAATCCACCGCCCTGGCGGCCCAGAACCTGATGCTCGCGCTCCGGGCCCACGGCTATGACTCCTGCCCCATGGAGGGTTTTGACGAGTACCGGGTGAAAAAACTTCTCAACCTGCCCGGCAAAGGGCTGGTGACCATGGTACTGGCTGCGGGCCGACGGGCAGAAAACGGCGTCTACAATCGCCAATACCGTTTTGATCAGAGCCAACTGGTGCATTACCTCTGATCAAGCGACGGCAATCCGGAGTCATACCTCCGGATTGCCCAGTGCCTCAGCGGCTCCCAGCAGCCCGGTGTAGGGCTCGGTGACCACATAGACCGGTGTGAACTCCAGCAGCGGACGCATTCTTCCTTTATCCTCAAAGCCATTACGGAAGGGACTTTCCAGGAAGAACTCGAGAAAACGCGGCAGGATTCCGCCACACAGGTAGACACCGCCGGTGCTCCCGAGGGTGAGAACCCCGTTGCCGGCTACCCGACCGAGGATTTCACAGAAATGGCGGAGCGTGTGACGAGCCAGACTGTCGGTATTTTCTACCGCCGCCGCGGTGATTTTCTCCGGTGCATCCAGCGGTGCAGCCACACCCTGAATTTCGGCATGGGCCTGATACAGGTTCAGCAGGCCTTGCCCACAAAGAATCCGCTCTACCGAAACCCGGCCAAAGCGCGATTTCAGAATCCGCAGAACTGACATTTCAGTATCGTCTGTGGGGGCAAAATCCACATGGCCACCTTCCGTCATCAGGGGCACCCAGCCATGTTCAATAGGCACCAGTCCGGAAACACCGAGCCCGGTACCCGGCCCGATGACCAACCTTGGGCGGCGCCGGTCACCCGGCCCGCCGCAAACATGAATCAGCCGGTCTTCCGAAACATGAGGAACGCCCAGCGCCATGGCAGCAAAGTCGTTGATCACCTTGAATGCCGACCAGCCAAACTGCCGGCGAACCGCTTCGGTATCAAAGCGCCAGTGGTTATTGGTCATTCGAACCTGGGTACCGCGCACGGGTGAGGCAACCGCCAGACAGGCCTCACCCACTTCCGATACCCCGACCCGGGCGAGGTAGTCCTTAACGGCGTCGTCCAGGTTGTTGTAATCACTGCACGGCAGGATTTCGATGGCCTGAGGCTGCACACTGCCCTGCGCCACCAGAGCAAAGCGCGCATTGGTGCCACCAATATCACCGACCAGTGAATAATGTGTTGCTGTCATGCTTCATGATTCCAGAAAAAGCTGGCCCCTTCCTCGGGCGTGCTGGCGGCGCGACGCATCCAGCCGAACAACTCCCGACCGTAACCATGATGATACCCGGTCAGGTCCGCTTTTTCAGATTCCCGTCCAGCGAACTCCTGCTCATCTGCCCGGATGGCAAGAACCCCGTTTTCGGCATCCAGACAGACCGGATCACCATTTTTAACCTTGGCCAGAGGCCCTCCATCCAGAGCTTCCGGATACACATGGATCGCCGCAGGTACCTTGCCGGACGCGCCGGACATACGGCCATCGGTCACCAGACCGACCTTGAATCCGCGGTCCTGCAATACGCCAAGGTAGGGGGTGAGTTTGTGCAGCTCGGGCATGCCGTTACTCTTGGGGCCCTGGAAACGCACGATCACGATGCAGTCCCGGTCCAGGTCACCCGCCTCAAAGGCTGCCTTGAGTTCGTTCTGGTCGTTAAACACCACCGCCGGTGCTTCAATTTTCCGGTGTTCCGGGGCAACGGCAGATACCTTGATAACGCCCCGACCAAGGTTGCCATCAAGCACCCTCAGCCCACCATCCGGTGCAAACGGCTCCGCCACCGGGCTGAGTACATCCGGGCGCAGGCTTTTTTCCGGCGCCGGCTTCCACACCAGTTTGTCATCCACCAACTCCGGCATCTCGGTATAGCGCTCCAGACCATAGCCAACCACCGTGTTCACGTCATTGTGCAGATAGCCGCCACTCAGTAACTCCCTGATCAGGAACGGGGTACCGCCTGCCTCATGGAATGCGTTCACATCTTCCTGCCCGTTGGGGTAGATCCGCGTCATGGACGGAACCACGGAGGAAAGCTCGGCGTAGTCGTTCCAGTCAATGAGAATCCCGGCCGCACGGGCAATCGCGATCCAGTGGATGGTGTGATTGGTGGAGCCACCGGTGACCAACAGCGCCACCAGGGCATTGACGATGCTCTTTTCATCCACCATGTCGCCCAGGCCGAGTTCGCCACCATGGGGCTTTGACAGCCTGATCACCTGCTCGGTGGCGGCTCGCGTGAGCTGGTCGCGCAGCGGTGTGTTGGGGTTCACAAATGCTGCGCCGGGCAAATGCAGACCCATCACTTCGACCAGCAGCTGGTTGCTGTTGGCAGTGCCGTAAAAGGTACAGGTGCCCGGGCTGTGGTAGGACTTGCTCTCCGCCTCCAGCAGTTCGTCCTTACCCACCTTCCCTTCGGCGTAGAGCTGACGGATCCGCTGCTTTTCCTTGTTTGGCAGACCTGAAGGCATCGGGCCCGCAGGCACCAGAATGGTCGGCAGGTAACCAAAGCTCAGCGAGCCGATCAACAGGCCAGGAACAATCTTGTCGCAGATTCCCAGCAACATGGTGGCATCAAACATATTGTGGCTCAGGGCCACGGCAGTACTCATGGCAATGGTGTCCCGGGAGAACAGGCTCAGCTCCATACCCGGCTGGCCCTGGGTAACACCGTCACACATGGCCGGCGTGCCACCGGCCACCTGCGCTACCGAGCCCATCCCGCGGGCCGCCTCCCGGATCACGTCCGGGAACTTTTCATAGGGTTGGTGGGCCGAAAGCATATCGTTGTAGGCCGTCACCATGGCCACGTTCGCCTTGTTCATGAACTTCAGGGTGTCTTTATCACCCTGACTGCAGGCGGCGAAGCCGTGGGCGAGATTGCCGCAGGACAGAGAGCTGCGGTGCGGCGACTGGGCTTTCAATGCATTCATTCGGTTCAGGTAGTCCTGCCGGCTGGCACGACTGCGTTCGATGATTCGCTGGGTAACCTTGTCAACGGTCGGGTGCATGGTGGGCTCCATTGCATAAATTATTAGAGTGTTCGTTTTTAAACGTAATTTTACTTCCTTTTTTTGGTATTTCCACCTTTGTATCGTTCATTTATTCTTTTTTTGTTGTTATATTTACTACATTACAGAGGCTGATCGAACAATAAACAACCAAACAAGGAGTCGGGAGATGACTATCCGTATCGCAATTAACGGTTTTGGCCGAATCGGTCGCAACGTCCTGCGGGCATTGTATGAAAATAACTACCGGAAACAGATTCAGGTTGTCGCCATCAATGATCTCGGCGACGCCGAAACCAATGCCCATCTCTTGAAATATGATAGCGTTCATGGCCGGTTTGAGGGCGTTGTCAGCCACGACGCGGAATCTCTCACCGTAAACGGCGACCGCATTGCCATCAGTGCGATCCGCAATCCCGAGGAACTGCCATGGAAAGACTTCCATGTCGATGTGGTCTTCGAGTGCACCGGGTTGTTTACCAAGCGGGACAAAGCCGCTGCCCACCTGACGGCAGGAGCCCGCAAGGTCATCATTTCGGCCCCCAGCCCGGATGCAGATGCCATGGTGGTTTACGGAGTCAATCACGACACCCTGACCGCCGACCACCAGGTTATCTCCAACGCCTCCTGCACCACCAACTGCCTGGCTCCGGTTGTCGAAGCCCTGCACAAAGCCGTCGGCGTAGAAAGTGGCCTGATGACCACAATTCACTCCTACACCAACGACCAGAAGCTGAGCGACGTCTATCATTCCGACCTCTACCGGGCGCGCTCCGCCACCCAGTCAATGATTCCGACCAAAACCGGCGCCGCTGCCGCTATTGGCAAGGTCATTCCGGAGCTTGAAGGAAAGCTGGATGGGCTCGCGGTTCGGGTTCCCACGATCAATGTATCCCTGGTGGACTTCGGGTTTATTGCCAGCCGTGAGACAACTGTGGAGGAAGTGAACGAAGCCGTTAAAGCGGCCGCCGGGGAAAATCCGGTACTGGGATACAACGTCGAGAAACTGGTCAGCGTGGACTTCAACCACAATGCCCTCTCCAGCATCTTCGATGCCAACCATACCCGGGTCCTGGGCCGTCATGTAAAGGTCATGGCCTGGTACGACAATGAATGGGGCTTCTCGAATCGCATGCTGGATAACGCCATTGCCCTGATGAACGCCGGCCAATAACACTGGCCGACGCCGGTTAATCCGCTACTCTATTCGGGAACATTTCGAAGAACCAAAGGACACCAACCATGCTCAGGCGTACCAAGATTGTCGCCACCCTCGGCCCGGCAACCGACTCACCCGAATCCCTCGCCGCCATCATTGCCGCCGGCGTCGACGTTACAAGACTGAACTTTTCCCATGGCAGCGCAGAGGAACACATGGACCGCGCCCGTCGTGTCCGCGAAGCCGCGGCTGCCCAGGGTCGGTTTGTCGCCCTTCTGGCCGACCTGCAGGGGCCAAAGTTGCGCATCGCGCGCTTTGCGGAAAACAAGGTCACCCTCAAGGCCGGCCAGACCTTTATCCTCGATGCCGCCATGGACAAGGAAGCCGGTACCGAGGAACGAGTGGGGATTGACTACGAGCAACTGATTCAGGATGTGGAGCCAGGCGATATTCTGGTGCTCGATGACGGTCGCATCGAAATGGAAGTCCAGTCTGTGGATGACCGCAGCATCACCTCAACCGTGCTGATCGGCGGCCCTCTTTCCAATAACAAGGGCCTGAACAAGCGCGGTGGCGGTCTGTCTGCCGATGCTCTGACTGAAAAGGACAAACAGGATATCGTCACCGCCGCGAGACTGGGCGCCGATTACGTTGCCGTGTCTTTTGTCCGTACGGCCGAAGATATGCACACTGCCCGCCGGCTGCTCAGCGCCGCCGGTTCCGACGCGGGCCTGGTGGCCAAGATCGAACGCGCTGAACTCGCCGATGATGTCGAAGCACTGGATGCCGTCATCGAGGCGTCAGATGCGGTGATGGTTGCCCGGGGCGACCTGGCCGTTGAAATCGGGGATGCCCAGCTGGTAGGTGTCCAGAAGCATATTATTTCCAGAGCCCGAGTGCTCAACCGTGCGGTGATCACCGCGACTCAGATGATGGAGTCCATGATTACCAATCCGATGCCGACCCGCGCAGAGGTATCGGACGTCGCCAACGCGGTCATGGATTACACCGATGCTGTGATGCTGTCGGCGGAGACCGCCGTCGGGGACTATCCGAAAGAAGCCGTCGAAGCCATGGTCCGCATCTGTCTGGGCGCTGAAAAGCACCCTTCCATGCATCAGTCCAAACACCGCATCCATGAGAGCATGGAGGCTGTTGACGAGGCGATCGCGCTGTCAGCCATGTACGCCGCCAACCACCTGGAAGGAGTTTCTGCCATCATCTGCATGACAGAAACCGGTGCCACGCCACGGCTGATGTCCCGCATCAAGTCCAGCTTGCCAATCTTCGCGTTCTCGCGCCATCACTCGACCCAGCATCGGGTTGTTTTGTTCCGGGGCGTTCAGACGATTCCGTTTGATTCTGCCAAGATTCCGAATGAGCGGACCAATGCTCTGGCGGTGTCTGAGCTGATTAACTGTGGGGCGGTGAAGGAAGGCGATCTCGTTGTCATCACCAAGGGCGATTATGTGAATGCCCAGGGCGGAACCAATACTATGAAGATCGTTCGGGTTGGTTCTGATATTCGCTGATTTTTTCTTTTGATCTCGCTGTCTCTGGTGCACGACCTGGTAGCCTGAAGGTCTGTGCCGGGAGGCAGCGGGGTTCCCCTTTCCAAAAACCGCTACGAGCACATCCATGTGCGCTTGGCTGCGGCCATCCATGGCCACAGACATTTTTGGAAAGGGGAACCCCACCCCCTCCGTTGAACCTTCGTATTTTCCTCAGCGTGAAGGCTTTTCCAAAATGTAGGTCGGATTAGCCGAAGGCGTAATCCGACGAAACTCGAACGAAATCAAAGAGCCAGATCAGCCAGGCTACCCCGCGCAATCTCGGTAATCTGCACCCAGTCTTTAGCCGCCACCACATCCGCAGGGGTCAACCAGGTGCCACCCACGGCCTGGACGTTGCCGAGGGCCAGGTAGTCTGCTGCGGTGTTGCGGCGGATGCCGCCGGTTGGGCAGAAGGTGACGTCCGGGAAGGGCCCGCCGAAGGCTTTCAGGGCCGGGATGCCGCCGGCGACTTCGGCCGGGAAGAACTTGAATTCCCGGTAGCCCAGGTTGTAGCCGACCATCAGTTCGGAAATGGTGGCTACACCGGGCAAGAGCGGCGCTTCCGAGGTCAGTGCAAACTCCAGGATAGCCTCGGTAACACCCGGGGTAATTACAAACTGGGCACCTGCAGCCTCAACCTGGCGATACTGGGCGATGCTGGTAACCGTGCCCGCACCTACCCAGGCGTCCGGAATGGCCTTGCGGACATTTTCGATGGCTTTGATGCCGTGCTCGGTTCGCAGGGTGATTTCAAGAACGTTAATGCCACCATCAACCAGTGCCTGACACAGGGGCACGGCATCGTCGATATCGTTAATAGTGATCACCGGTATCAGCGGGGAGGCATTCAATACCGCCCGGACACGCTCACGATGGTAGTCGGAAAGTCCGCTCATAGTCTTCTCCATAAACAATTCAGGGTGCTCAGGGACTCCAGAACACCTGTAAACCCGGTTTCAGGAACGCCCGTACGGGCATTTCCATAACGTTCTCAAGGTCAGAAGCCGCCTGGCTCAGGGTGTCCAGCTTGTCCTCGCCCTTGAGGTGCAATGCCGTGAATCGTGCATCTCTCAAGGGTGGCAAGGTCAGGGTTATTCGCTTCTGGGGTTGTGACGCCGGTGTCGTTGCGGCCACGATTTCGGGGCAGTCCGGATCCATGGCATGAGCCAGTTCGGGGGCATCGGGAAACAGCGAGGCGGTATGGCCATCGTTACCCATGCCCAGAATCAGCACGTCCAGCGGCAGGGCCAGATCCGCCAACTCGGCCTTGACCGCCTCCAGTCCCTCCGAGGGTGTGGCGCCAGGTTGCTTCAGTGACAGGAACCGGGCCGACGCAGCCCTGTTTTGCAGCAGGTTATCCCGGACCAGCCGGGTGTTGCTGGCCGGATCGTCTTCGCTCACCCAGCGCTCATCCGCCAACAAAACGTCTACCCTGCTCCAGTCGAGATCGCGGCCAGACAGCGCCCTGAAAAAAGGCAGGGGCGTGGAGCCGCCGGAGACCGCAAGGCTGGCCCGGGGCGCGTCTTTCAGGCGGGCAGCCAGGAATTCCGCGACAGCATCGGCCAATTTGATGGCCACCTCATCAGGGCTGTCACCGAAGCGGGCCTGCACGCCTTGTGGCAAAGTCAGATCAGGCGTCTTCATACCAACTCCTGCCATCACGGGTAATCATGGCGATGGAGGCAACCGGCCCCCAGGTTCCGGCGGCGTAACGCTTGGGCGGCTCGCCGCTGTCCTTCCAGTTCTGGATAACCTGGTCTACCCAGCGCCAGGCGTATTCCACCTCGTCACGGCGGACGAACAGGTATTGGTTGCCCTTCATCACCTCCCACAACAGACGCTCGTACGCATCCGGGATCCGATCGGTGTCAAAGGTCTCGGAGAAGGTCAGCTCCAGTGGGCCCTGACGCAGGCGCATGCCTTTGTCGAGCCCCTGGTCTTTGGTGAGGATTTTCAGAGACATACCCTCATCCGGTTGCAGGCGGATGATCAGCTTGTTGTTGGCCAGATGCTTCTGGTCCGGATCGAATATGTAGTGCGGCGCCGGCTTGAAATGAATAATGATCTGGGAAAGCTTCTCGGGCAGACGCTTGCCGGTGCGAATGTAAAAAGGCACACCGGACCAGCGCCAATTATCGATCTCGGCTTTCAGGGCAACAAAGGTTTCTGTGGCGCTGCCCTTGTTGGCGCCCTCCTCTTCCAGATAACCGGGAACAGGTTTACCGTTGCTGGTACCAGCGGTGTACTGGCCGCGCACCACATAGCTGTCCATCATGTCCGGTGTGATCCGCTTCAGGGCCTTGAGAACCTTGACCTTTTCGTCCCGGATACTGTCTGCAGAAAGGTCCGAGGGCGGATCCATGGCAATCAGACACAGAAGCTGAAGCAGGTGATTCTGGACCATGTCGCGGATCTGGCCGGCCTTGTCAAAATAGCCCCAACGGCCTTCGATACCGACACTCTCGGCAACGCTGATTTCAACGTGGGATATGTGGTTCTGGTCCCACTGGGAGGCAAACAGGTTATTGGCAAAACGCAGGGCGATCAGGTTCTGGACCGTTTCCTTGCCCAGGTAATGGTCAATCCGGAACAGCTGATTCTCGTTGAAGACCTCACCCAGCTCATCGTTGATGACCTTCGACGATTCGAGATCGTGACCGATTGGCTTCTCTACAACCACACGGGTTTTCTCTGTGCAGCAACTGGCCGAACGCAGGTTTCTGGCAATCACGCCATACATGGATGGTGGCGTCGCCATATACACAATGAGTTCATTATTGGCGTCATCGCGCCACTCATTGAGTACGCTGAACTCGTCCGGTTGGTTGAAATCCAGAATCTGGTAGTCGACTCGCTTCAGAAAGGTTTCCGCAACGGAGGTGTCGAACTCCTCCGGCTTCACGTAATGTTTCAGTTTTTCCAGCAGCTGCTGTCTTACCGTCTCGGTATCGGCGTCGGTACGCGCAACAGCAAGGACCCGACTGCCATCGGCCAGCAGGCTCGCTCGCTCAAGCTGATAAAGTGCAGGGAACAGTTTTCGCTGGGCGAGATCACCCAGAGCTCCGAATAGCATCAGGTCACAACGGGTATTGATCTTGTTGACCATTGGTTCCTTCTCTCTGGTGGGCAGCCCGGGACACAATTACCCAGGCAGGGCTTAATGTAGTAATTTTAAACAAATAATGACATCCAAAAATCGTTTTTCCAAGAACAAAGTGCAATCTGTGATACTTTTACTACCCCAAATGGAACAAAAAAGCGGTATAATCAGCGCGTTTTTACAATAACGATCGCCCAAGATTCAGGGAGTACCATTGATGGCCGCGAACCAGGCGCACCGTGACGACAATCTGCTTGAGGACATTCAGTCCCGGCTGGACAGCCTTAACAAATCCGAGCGGAAAGTGGCCGAAGCCATTCTCCGGGACCCGAGCGCGGCTACTCGTTACAGCATAGCTGCCCTGGCAAGAGCCGCCGATGTGAGCGAGCCGACGGTTAACCGGTTTTGCCGGGGCTTTTCGGCCACAGGCTTCCCGGATTTCAAGATCCGCCTGGCACAGAGCATCGCCACAGGAACCCCGTACATCGGGCAGAATGTGGAGCCGGACGACACGGTTGCCGAATTTGCCGACAAGATCATGCTCAGCACCATTGCCAGCCTCGACAAGGCTCGCCAGGCGCTGGATCCCAAGGCACTTGCCGGCGCTATCGACTACCTGATCCAGGCAAAGCAGATCAATTTCTTTGGCATGGGCGGCTCTGCGTCGGTGGCGCTGGACGCCCAGCACAAATTCTTCCGCTTCAATATCCCGGTCATGTCCTACGACGATGCCCTGATGCAACGCATGGTCGCCGCCGGTGCCAGTGTTGGCGATGTCATCGTCCTTATCTCCTACACAGGCCGCACCCGGGAAACAGTGGACATTGCTCAACTGGCTCGCACCAATGGCGCCACTGTGATTGGCATCACAAACCCGGATTCGCCCCTGGCCGAGATCTGCACGGTCGTTCTGGGTGTCACCGCGCCCGAAGACACCGAGGTGTACATGCCGATGTCGTCACGCATCATCCACCTGACCGTCATTGATATCCTGGCCACCGGAGTAACCCTCAAGCGCGGCGCAGATTTTCTCGGTCACCTGAAGAAAATCAAGGAGAGCCTGAAACCCACCCGGTTCCCGCCGAGCTGAAGCTCACTATCACAGCAGACTCGTTAACACAGATACGAAAAAGCCCGGGCATATGCACCGGGCTTTCAGTCTTTGGAAGGCGCCAGTTGGCACCCTTTGTCGCACTGCCAGTTACGGCCTCTCGACTTCCGCCCGGTTCCTCAGGAACTGCTGATAGGCGGCGTATTCCCGCTGCCCCTCAAGCGATGCGAGGAACTCACGGAGCTGGTTCAGCTGAGTACTGTCCTTGGCAATCTCGCCGTCAGTGACCGCTTCCAGCGCAATGACGGAGGCAGTGTTGGCTGACACAGTCTTGCCGTACTGGACCTTACCCTCATCCGGACGGGGCAGTGAAAACGCTTGCTGCATGACGGCAGGCGCGGCTTCAGAGGAGTTCCTGGCCAGGCTCTCATAACTGGCCCAGTCCCCTGCGGCTTCAACTGTCTCTCCGGCCTGAAGGTCTGCGATGATGGCGTCGGCCCTTTCAGCCAGGGCTTCGCCGGTCCTGCGCTGCTCCAACGTAGCCCGGATCTGGTCACGCACCTCAGACAGGGGCAGCTGCTGTGCCTCATGGTGTTCACGAACCCGAGCCACCACGGATACATTGTCACCCACATCAATGAGCTCGGTATTGTAGCCTGCCTCAAGCACGTCCTCAGAGAACAGCTGCCGGACCAGGCCGTCGTGATCGAACGGTGCCGGGCCGCCTTCCCTGGTAATGCCCTGGGCTTCACGAACTTCCAGCCCGAGCTCTTCAGCCGGCCCGGCGAGGTCCTCAGCTGCATAGGCGGAATCCGCAAGCTGGGTGCGAACCTCGGCAAACCGTTCGTTGGCCTTTTTGCGGGCCAGCTCACGGCGCAACTGGTCTTCGATTTCCGACAGGGGCGGCACCTCTGACTTCCGCACGTCTTCAAGGCGGATCAGATGTACCCCGAATGAGGTTCGGACCGGCTCGGAGATTTCGCCCTCTTCAAGGGCAAACAGCGCCTCCTCAAAGGCCGGATCGTAAATTCCCCGGCCGGCATAGCCCAGATCACCGCCGTCCTGTGCTGACACGGTATCAATGGAATACTCCTGCGCCAGATCGGCAAAGGACTCTCCGGCCTCCAGACGCTTCTGGATGGCTGCCATGGTCTCATCGGCCTCACTGCCCTCTTCAATCAGGATGTGAGAGGCACGGCGCTCTTCACTGGCCAGGTCATCTGCCCGTTGCTCATAATAGGTTTGGAGTTCCTCATCGCTGATCTCGATATTTTCAGCCAGCGCTCCCAAAGAGAGCGTGATATAGGCCGCGTCGACCTGCTCTGGCTGTTGGAAAGCCTCGGTGTTCTGCTGGTAGAACTGCTCGACATCGGCCTCGGTTACCGAAACGCTCTCCGCAACCGCACTGGCGGGAATGTTGAGAACACGGAAACTCCGGGTCTGATTCTGGATCCGCAGAAGCTGCGCCGCATTTTCATCGGCAACCACGGCGCTCTGGATGATGCCTGCGCGAATCTGGTTGAGCACGTACTGTTTGCGCATGGCCTCACGGAACTCCGTGACGCCCATCCCCATATTGCGTACCGCGGAAACGAAGCGATCGCGATTGAACTGACCATCCACCTGGAACTGGGGCACCTGGGTAATCAGGGCGTCGATGTCAGCATCGTTGAGGGCAAGACCCTGAGCATCTGCATCCTGTATCAGAACCTGTTCCCGGATCAGGGAATCGAGAACATCTTTTCGAATCTGATCTTCATTGAGCAAGGAAGGATCGGGAGTTTCCATAGCGGATAGCCGGCGCTGGCTCTCCATCTGGACCACGCGGAGAAACTCCCGCTCAGTAATATCTTCACCGTTAACGGTTGCCACTTCAGGCTCGCCAGTGAATCCGCCAATGATGGCGTCCATTCCCCAGATGGATAGCGACACGACCAGAAGGCCAACAATAATCTTGGCAATCGTGCCCTGGGCATTTTCCCGAATATCTTGAAGCATGTTTCTCCCGAACCCCTGTTCAAGGTCGTACAGTGTTATTGGTTTCAGCGTGCTGTTACGGGCAGACTTAACGTAAAAAGGCGCACCCGGTTCGGAATGCGCCTTGAATTCTTCTTGGGTGACCCCCTGTGACAGGGGCCACCAGAGAAAGAACCGTTACTTAACGGCGTCTTTCAGGGCCTTGCCTGCTTTGAACCCAGGCACTTTGGAGGCCGGAATCTTGATCTCGGCACCAGTCTGCGGGTTACGACCGGTACGAGCAGCACGCTCTTTAACGGAGAAGGTGCCAAAACCGATCAGAGTAACCTGATCGCCTTTCTTGAGGGCACCGGTGATGGAGTTGGTCATTGCGTCCAGAGCGCGGCCAGCGGCGGCTTTGGAGATATCTGCGGACTCTGCAATTGCATCGATAAGTTCGGACTTGTTCACACTAAACCCCTTCGATTTCAGGTTGAAGATGTTATAGGTTGGTTTGTTTTTTCTCGGACGTTCTCGACTATCGCATAAGCGGTCGGAGAATTCCATTCTTCAGTTTTCTTATTCCTTTCGGCATTAAACCGGTGTTCGGAATAGGCACTTACTGCGCGGGAGCCCTTGGTATTGGCTGCTTCACGGCGAAACAGTTATACCAACGGGCTCTCTGGCGTGTCAACAACTCATCAACGCTTTAATGTGTATTTATGCGTTCTGACGCATCGCTGTCTTCATCACGCGGCTTTCCTGAACCCGTTTCCGGTGAGGAATCCGCAGCTCTCGGTTCCGGCGGATAAGCCAGTGCAATGTCGAGCACTTCATCAATCCACTTCACCGGACGAATCTCCAGAGACTCTTTGATATTGTCCGGTATCTCTTTGAGATCCCGGACATTTTCATCCGGGATAATGACCGTCTTGATACCGCCGCGATGCGCTGCCAGCAGCTTCTCCTTGAGCCCGCCAATAGCCAGTACACGACCACGGAGGGTGATCTCGCCGGTCATTGCGACATCAGCGCGAACCGGAATCTTGGTGAGTGAAGAAACCAGCGCTGTGCACATGCCGATACCTGCACTCGGGCCGTCTTTCGGGGTTGCACCTTCAGGAACGTGGACGTGCAGATCGTGCTTCTCGTGGAAGTCGTCTGCGATTCCAAGCCCCGGAGCCCGACTACGAACCACCGTCAGCGCCGTCTGAATCGACTCCTGCATGACATCACCCAGGGAACCGGTTTTAACCACTCGGCCCTTGCCCGGGGTCAGCGCACACTCAATGGTAAGAAGCTCGCCGCCAACCTGGGTCCAGGCCAGGCCGGTAACCTGACCGATCTCGTTTTTCTCCTCGGCCAGACCGTATTTGAACTTCTTGACCCCGGAATAGTCCTCGAGCATGTCCGGTGTCAGCGTCACAGAGGCCTTGTCACCACTCTCAACGTGGTCACGTACAACCTTACGACAGATCTTGGCGATCTCCCGCTCCAGGCCACGAACACCGGCTTCGCGGGTGTAGTAGCGGATCAGGTCCCGGAGGGTTTCTTCCGGCAGCTTCAGTTCGTCCTTGCGCAGCCCGTTGGCCTTGATCTGCTTGGGCAACAGATACCGCAGCGCAATGTTGACCTTCTCGTCCTCGGTATACCCGGGGATGCGAATGATCTCCATACGGTCCAGCAGCGCCGGTGGAATATCCATGGAGTTGGAGGTACACACAAACATCACATCGGACAGATCGTAATCCACTTCCAGATAGTGATCGTTGAACGTGTGATTCTGCTCCGGATCGAGCACCTCAAGCAACGCCGACGCCGGATCGCCCCGGTGATCCATCCCCATCTTGTCGATTTCATCAAACAGGAACAATGGGTTCTTCACACCGACCTTGGACAGCTTCTGCAGGAGCTTGCCCGGCAGTGCGCCAATGTAGGTTTTCCGATGGCCCCGGATTTCCGCTTCGTCACGGACACCACCCAGCGCCATTCGGGTATATTTGCGATTGGTGGCACGGGCGATGGATTGCCCCAGTGAGGTTTTACCAACACCAGGCGGCCCCACCAGACAGAGCACCGGGCCTTTGACCTTCTTGACGCGGCTCTGAACAGCCAGGTATTCCAGAATCCGCTTCTTGACCTCATCCAGGCCATAATGGTCCCTGTCGAGGATCTCGCGGGCTTTCTCGATATCATGACGAACCCGGCTGCGCTTTTTCCAGGGCACGGCCAACATCCAGTCGATGTAGCCCCGGACCACGGTCGCCTCCGCTGACATGGGGGACATCATCTTCAGCTTGTTCAGTTCCGTCTCTGTCTTCTTCCGGGCTTCTTCCGGCAACCCGGCTTCCTCCAGCTTCTGCTCGAGCTCTTCGAAGTCGTTGTTGCCCTCACCCAGGTTACCCATCTCCTTCTGGATAGCCTTCATCTGTTCATTCAGATAGTACTCGCGCTGGCTGCGCTCCATCTGCTTCTTCACCCGGCCGCGAATGCGCTTCTCGACCTCGATCAGGTCGATCTCGCCATCCAGTTTGCCAAGCAACAGGTCCACGCGCTTGCGGATGTCCAGCGCCTCAAGAAGCTCCTGCTTTTCGGGAATACGCATTTCCAGATGGGCGGCCATGGTATCGGCCAGGCGCTCAAGCTCCTCAATGCCGGTCAGGGCATTGGACACTTCTGAAGGGACCTTTTTGGAGAGCTTCACATATTTTTCGAACTCATCCATCAGGGTCTTGATCAGGACGTCTTCCTCCCGCTCAGGCAGACCCTCTTCATCCATCAGAACAGCGCTGCCCGAGAGGTATTCCCCTTCGGTGATGTCACTGATGGTGGCGCGGGCATTACCCTCCACCAGAACCTTCACGGTGCCGTCTGGCAAACGGAGCATCTGCAGCACGGTGGCCAGAGTGCCCATCTCGAACACATCCTTGGGACCGGGCTCATCAGTGGAAGCATCTTTCTGGGCAACCAGGAGGATTTCCTTGCTTCCTTCCATTGCGGCTTCCAGAGCCTGAATGGATTTTTCTCGGCCCACGAACAACGGGACCACCATGTGCGGGAACACCACTACGTCACGCAGCGGAAGCAGCGGGTACTCTTGCACGGCATTTTCGGGTATACGGGTCATTGGGAATCCTCTGACGGTATTTCTTTCAGCATATCACCCTTCATTGGGGCGCCCGCAAAAATTGCAATATTTTTACCAAACGAAACAGGGCAGGAATATCGGGATACAAAACGCGAAAAGGGGCGTTGCCGCCCCTTTTCAGTTCGAATGAAGAAAAACGTTCAATCTTCCGGAACTGCCTTGGCGTGATCACTGCTCGCGTAGATCTTGAAGGGCTCGGAATCGCCGCTGATCACGCTTTCGTCGATCACAACCTTGGTAACATCATGTTCAGACGGAATCTGGTACATGGTATCCAGAAGCGTGGCTTCCATGATGGAACGCAGACCACGGGCACCGGTCTTCCGTTCCATGGCCTTGCGAGCGACAGCCCGAAGCGCGTCTTCGCGGAAGTCCAGCTCGACGCCCTCCATATCAAACAGCTTCTGATACTGCTTGGTCAGGGAGTTCTTGGGCTCGGTCAGAATCTGTACCAGTGCGTCCTCATCCAGCTCATTGAGGGTTGCCACTACTGGCAAACGACCCACAAATTCCGGAATCAGCCCGTACTTGACCAGATCCTCGGTTTCCACATCCTTGATGATGTCCCCGGTATTCTTGGCGTCATCCTGACTGGCCACGGACGCCGAGAAGCCAATACTGTTCTTCTCTGTACGCTCGCGAATCACCTTGTCCAGCCCCGCAAAGGCCCCGCCACAAATGAACAGCATGTTGCCAGTGTCAACCTGCAGAAACTCCTGCTGCGGATGCTTCCGGCCACCCTGGGGCGGAACCGACGCAACGGTGCCCTCGATCAGCTTCAGCAACGCCTGCTGCACACCCTCACCGGACACATCCCGGGTAATGGAGGGGTTGTCTGACTTGCGGGAGATCTTGTCAATCTCGTCAATGTAAACGATACCACGCTGGGCCTTGTCGACATCGTAGTCACACTTCTGAAGCAGCTTCTGGATGATGTTCTCGACATCTTCACCTACATAACCTGCCTCTGTGAGCGTCGTGGCATCGGCAATGGTGAAGGGCACATTGAGCATGCGCGCCAGCGTCTCGGCCAGCAGCGTTTTACCACTGCCGGTGGGCCCGATCAGCAGGATGTTGCTCTTGCCGAGTTCAACATCGCCTTTGCCTTCGCCATAGCGCAGACGCTTGTAATGGTTGTACACAGCCACTGACAGCACCACTTTGGCGCGATCCTGGCCGATAACATACTCATCCAGCGTGACACGGATCTCGGCCGGTGTAGGAAGACGATCGCTGGGCTCTTCCTGTGCATTCTCCTGGATTTCTTCCCGGATAATGTCATTGCACAGGTCGACGCACTCGTCGCAGATGAACACCGAGGGCCCTGCAATGAGCTTACGGACTTCATGCTGGCTCTTTCCGCAAAACGAGCAGTAGAGCAACTTGCCGTTATCGTCGCCCCTGCCGTTTCTTTCATCTGCCATTGAAATACCTCTGATCTCGTTTTGCCGGCGTCACTGCGTTACCCGCCGGCCAAATATGATGCGATTACTTCCAGTATTATTTATTCGGTACGCGCTTATCAAGTATAGAATCAATCAGCCCGTACTCTTTCGCCTGCCCGGGATCCATGAAGTTATCACGGTCGGTGTCCTTGGCAATGGTTTCCAGATCCTGCCCGGTATGGTGAGCCAGGATCGAATTCAGCGTGTGCCGGATTTTCAGGATCTCACGGGTATGAATCTCGATATCCGTTGCCTGGCCCTGATAACCGCCCAGCGGCTGGTGAATCATCACCCGGGAGTTGGGCAGACAGGCCCGCTTTCCTGCAGCGCCACCGGCCAGCAGGAACGCGCCCATGCTGGCCGCCTGGCCCACGCACAGAGTAGCAACGTCCGGCTTGATGAACTGCATGGTGTCGTAGATCGACATCCCTGCCGTTACCGAGCCGCCCGGACTATTGATGTAGAGATGAATATCCTTGTCCGGATTCTCCGATTCCAGGAACAGGAGCTGGGCCACGATCAGGTTCGCCATGTGGTCCTCTACCGGCCCCACAAGGAAGATCACCCGCTCTTTGAGCAGACGGGAAAAAATGTCGAACGACCGCTCGCCACGAGCTGTCTGCTCGATAACAATCGGTACCAGTCCGGAATTGGTAACCATTGCGGGACCATCGATTGGTTTCTGCGTCATGATGCGCCTGAACTCCTTATGGACAATGGGTCGTGGACTCGCGCCACGGCCGTTTCGGTAACTTTATACCCGTTACTTTGCCAGCCCCGGCCCCAGATGAAAACAGCCGGGCATGCCGGCTGTTTTCGGGGAGCGGCCTGCAGGGCCGGAAATCGTTCCGACCCCGGACAAATCAGCGCTGGGGCTGACCGGCCTGCACGGCCTCTTCGTACTTGACCTTCTTCTCTTTGACGTCGGCCTGTTCAAGCACGTGATCAACGACAGCGTCTTCCAGCACCGAGGACTCAATCTGCGCCTTCTGTTCCGGATTGCTGTTGAAGTGCGCAACAACTTCCTCTGGTTGTTCATACGTAGACGCGATTTCCTGGATCTTTTCGTCTACCTTTGCCGGATCGGCCTTCAGGTCGTTCTTCTTGACCACTTCCTGGAACAGAAGACCGGTCTTCACACGGCGCTCAGCCTGCTCCTGGAAAATTTCCTTCGGCAGCTGCTGGAAATCCACCTGGCCGCCAAAACGCTGAACCGCGTCCTGACGCAGACGATCGATTTCCTGATCAACCAGGGCAGCCGGAATATCCAGTTCAGTGGTTTCCAGCAGTCCGTCGACAACGTCGTTCTTGACCTTGTTGGAAACCGCCTGCTTGAGCTCACGCTCCATGTTCTTTTTGACTTCTTCACGGAAGGTGGCTTCGTCTTCAGCATCAATACCGAACTTCTTGAAGAACTCGGTGTCGAGTTCCGGCAGCTGCGGCTCTTCAACCTTGTGAATCTTGACCTCGAACTTGGCGGGCTTACCTGCCAGTTCCTCGTTGTGGTAATCCTCCGGGAAGGTAACCTCGATCTCCATATCCTCACCGGCCTTACCGCCAACGATGGCCTTCTCGAAGCCAGGGATCATCTGACCGGAACCCAGAGTCAGACGGTGACCTTCAGCCGCTCCGCCCTCGAACTCCTCACCGTCGATGAAGCCCTTGAAATCAATGGTCAGCACGTCCTTGTTCTTGGACTTGCGCTTGACTTCCTTCATGGTGGCCTGCTGACGACGCAGGTTGTCGATCATGTTATCGACGTCTTTGTCGGTGATCTCGGAGGTCAGCTTCTCGACAGAGATCTTGCTCAGATCGCCCAGCTCGATTTCCGGCAGCACTTCGAAGATGGCAACAAATTCAAGATCCTTGCCCTCTTCCATGGTCTTCGGCTCGAACTTCGGCCAACCTGCCGGGTTGATGTCCTGTTCCTGCAGTGCCTTGATGTAGTTGTCGCGCATCACCTCGCCAACGATTTCCTGGCGGACGCTGTCACCGAAACGACGCTTGACCACGCTCATGGGCACCTTACCCGGACGGAAGCCGTTCAGGCGCACGGTACGCGCGGTTTCCTGCAGGCGTTTCTGGACCGCCTGGTCGATTTCCTGGGCGGGCACACCAATCGTCATTCGACGCTCGATGTTGGAGGTCGTTTCAACAGACACTTGCATGGAAGATCCTCAAATTACAGGTTCGGTATGTGAATGAAATTAAACCTAAAAGTCCGGTTCCGGGGGAATTCCCGCAAAAGGACCGAAAATTAAAAGCCGGTAGTTTATCATGCTTTGCCCCGCCGAGAGAATCACCCCGCAGCGCAGTTTGATATCCCGTGAAAATACGGCCGGCGAATTCAATAGAAACAGAGATGGGGACAAAACAGAAAAAAGAAAGGGGTGGTGCGCGAGGAGAGACTCGAACTCTCACGGGTTGCCCCACTGGAACCTAAATCCAGCGCGTCTACCAGTTCCGCCACTCGCGCACAACAGAATGAAGAATGCCCGATGGTATGACTACCATCAACCTATTCAACAAACGCGGAATCAAACCAGAAAGAAAAGTGGGGTGGACGAAGGGGATCGAACCCTCGACCGCAGGAGTCACAATCCTGAGCTCTACCAACTGAGCTACGTCCACCACATCGGGACTTGCCTTTACTTTTCAACTTTGCCGGTTACGGTCGCTCCGGCGCGGACCAAGCCGACGACTTGATGGCGCGCCCGGCAGGACTCGAACCTGCGACCACCCGCTTAGAAGGCGGGTGCTCTATCCAGCTGAGCTACGGGCGCTTGACCGTTCGCCCACCTGAATATTCAGAATATGGTCGGGGTAGAGAGATTCGAACTCCCGACATCCTGCTCCCAAAGCAGGCGCGCTACCAGACTGCGCTATACCCCGACTGAACTGAACAACAAGTGCTTCAGCAAAGTTGGCGCGCATATTACCGGCGCCGGCAGGTCTCGTCAACACGGAATTCCAAATTCCCTGAAATAATAGGCTTCTTAAAGACACAAGGCCGGACAGAAAGCTCCCCAGGCAGGACAGACACCCGCCAATTGGAGCAATTGGAGTTCCGACGGAAGCATGAGACAATGCCCGGCCTTCAATTTACCGATGCCCAACCGACAAGACGAGACATGACCGCCAAACTGATCAACGGAAAAGAAATCGCCGCCGAAGTAAGACAGCAGGTCGCAGCCGGCGTGGAAGCCCGCAGACAGCAAGGACTTCGCGCACCGGGGCTGGCCGTGGTGCTGGTCGGCAACGACCCAGCCTCTCATGTATACGTAGGCAACAAACGCAAGGCCTGCGAAGAGGCCGGCATCCTCTCCCTGTCCTACGATCTGCCGGAAGACACCTCTCAGGAAGCCCTGGAGGCATTGATTGACGAACTGAACGAGAATCCGACGATAGACGGAATCCTGGTGCAGCTGCCCTTGCCCGATCATCTGGATGCCGACCCAATCCTGGTCAAGATCCGGCCCGACAAGGACGTTGACGGCTTTCACCCCTACAACATTGGCCGGCTGATGCAACGCAAACCCACCCTGCGCCCCTGCACACCCGCCGGCATCATCACCCTGCTCGACAGCATCGACACTCCCTACAAAGGCCAGCATGCGGTGATTGTGGGTGCCTCCAACATTGTCGGACGCCCCATGAGCATGGAACTGCTGCTGAAAGGCGCCACCATTACCGTTTGCCACCGATTCACGCCGGACCTTGAGAAGTTTGTCGGCGAAGCAGACATCCTGGTGGCTGCCGTGGGCAAACCCGGCCTGATCAAGGGAGACTGGGTAAAACCCGGAGCAACGGTAATTGACGTGGGCATCAACCGAATGGAAGACGGGAAACTGCATGGTGATGTGGATTTCGCAGCCGCTTCTGAACGCGCCGCCTACATAACGCCGGTTCCCGGTGGCGTGGGGCCGATGACCATCGCGACCCTGCTGCAGAATACCCTGTACGCCGCTGACGTGCTGCACAAGGACTGAATTCGACTTCTGTTGGATTACGGCTTTGCCTAATCCAACCTACGGAAAGGAGCAGTCTGTCAGGTAGGTCGGATTAGTCAGGTAGGTCGGATTAGGCGAAGCCGTAATCCGACAGGCCACAAAAAAACCCCGCCGAAGCGGGGTTTTTTATGTGCAGCGCTTACTGTCCGTACTTGGCTTTCGCCTTCAGACGGTAGGCATGCAGAAGCGGCTCGGTGTAGCCGTTCGGCTGCTCCCGGCCCTTGAGAACCAGATCCAGGGCGGCCTGGAAGGCAACACTGTCGTCGAAATTCCCGGCCATCGGGCGATAAACCGGATCACCGGCGTTCTGCTTGTCGACCACCGCAGCCATTCGCTTCATGGTTTCCATGATCTGGTCTTCGGAGCAGATTCCGTGGTGCAGCCAGTTGGCCAGCAGCTGTGACGCGATACGCAGTGTCGCACGGTCTTCCATCAGCCCCACATCATTGATGTCAGGCACCTTGGAGCAGCCAACGCCCTGGTCGATCCAGCGCACAACGTAACCGAGGATACCCTGGGCGTTGTTGTCCAGCTCCTGCTGGATATCTTCGGCACTCAATGAAGCCGGATCATCCATCACCGGTACTGTCAGGATGTCTTCCAGCGCGGCACGGGTGCGGCTTTCCAGCTGCTTCTGGACGTCAGCCACGTTCACCTGATGGTAGTGAGTGGCATGCAATGTGGCAGCAGTCGGAGACGGAACCCACGCAGTGTTGGCACCGGCCTTCGGATGGCCGATTTTCGCCTCCAGCATGCCGGCCATCAGGTCAGGCATGGCCCACATGCCCTTACCGATCTGGGCAACGCCACGGAAACCGGTTTCCAGGCCGATGTCCACGTTCCACTGCTCGTAGGCATTGATCCAGGTCGCCTGTTTCATCGCACCTTTGCGAATGAACGGTCCCAGTTCCATGGAGGTATGGATCTCGTCACCGGTGCGATCCAGGAAGCCGGTATTGATGAACACGGCGCGCTCTTTCGCGGCATGGATACAGGCTTTCAGGTTAACGGTGGTGCGACGCTCCTCGTCCATGATGCCGACCTTCAGACTGAAGCGCGGCAGGCTCAGCGCATCTTCGACACGACCGAAGAATTCGTTGGTGAATGCCACCTCTTCCGGCCCGTGCATCTTGGGCTTCACGATGTACATGGAGCCCTTGGTGCTGTTCTGGAATTTGCCGTTGCCCTTCATGTCGTGAATGGCGATCAGCGAGGTGATCAGACCGTCCATCAGGCCTTCCGGCACTTCATTGCCGTCTTTCAGCAGGATGGCCGGGTTGGTCATCAGGTGGCCGACGTTACGAATGAACATCAGGCTGCGACCCTTCAGGCTGAGTTCGCTGCCGTCCGGTGCGGTATAGCTCCGGTCTGCGTTCATCTTGCGGGTCAGCTGCTCGCCACCTTTTTCAAAGGTTTCCTGCAGATCGCCCTTCATCAGGCCCAGCCAGTTGCGGTAAGCCAGCGCCTTGTCGTCAGCATCCACGGCCGCTACTGAATCTTCGCAGTCCATGATGGTGGTCAGTGCAGACTCCATCAGTACGTCTTTGACGTTGGCGCCGTCGTCTTTGCCAATCGGGTGGCTGGCGTCAATCTGGATCTCGAAGTGCATGCCGTTCTTGACCAGCAGCACACCGGTAGGCGCATCCGCAGCACCGGTGTAGCCAACAAAGCCGGCTTCGTCTTTCAGGCCAGTAGATTCACCGTTCTGGAGCTTGACCACCAGCTTGCCACCTTCAACCAGATACTTGGCAGCATCTTTATGGCTGCCAGAGGCCAGTGGCGCTGAGCTGTCGAGCAGATTGCGGGCCCATTCGATGACCTTGGCACCGCGCACAGGGTTGTAACCACGGCCTTTTTCAGCACCATCTTCCTCGGAAATGGCATCGGTACCGTACAGGGCATCGTAAAGGCTACCCCAACGCGCGTTCGCGGCGTTGAGAGCGAAACGGGCATTCATGATCGGAACCACCAGCTGCGGGCCCGCCATGGTTGCCACTTCCGGGTCTACGTTGGACGTGGAGATCTTGAACTCGGAAGGCTCATCAACCAGATAACCGATGTCTTTCAGGAAAGACTTGTACTCGGCCATGTCCAGCTTCTGGCCCTTGTGGTCCCGGTTCCAGCTGTCCATTTTTTCCTGGATCGCATCACGCTTGGCCAGCAGCTCACGGTTGCGTGGCGCCAGCTCATTCACGATCTTGTCAAATTCTGCCCAGAATTTATCGGCCTCGATTCCGGTGCCCGGGATCGCTTCGTTGTTCACGAAATCATATAGATTCTTGGCGACCTGAATGCCGCCGACTTGTACGCGTTCTGTCATCGTTGTCTGCCTCAGTGGGTTACGTTTCCCGACTCCCCCTTCTTCTTGAGGGGGCATTCTAATTTGAGCGCCGCATTGTAAGGGAAAATCCTTACAAGATCATGCCTGCACGCCCAAAACTGGTCTGACCAACCACTAATTTCCCGGAAATTCAGGCTCTGCGCCAGGTTGTCCCCTCGCGGGAATCGTCCAGAATAATACCTTTTTCAAGAAGCTCGTCGCGGATCCGGTCGGCCTCGGCAAAGTTCTTCGCCTTGCGGGCATCGGCCCGGGCCTGGATCTGGGCTTCAATGTCATCGGCGCTCAGCTCACTGCCGGTATCCGCGTGAAAGAAAGCTTCGGGATCCTGTTGTAACAGGCCAAGCACACCACCGAGCCTTACCAGAATTGCGGCACTGCGCTTTGCCTCTTCTTCACGACCGTCACGACGATGCTGGTTGATCTCGTTGGCAACCGCATGCAAGACAGCAATGGCACCCGCGGTATTGAAATCGTCATCCATCGCCTCGGCGAACCGCTGATCGTGCTCGCTCACCGGGACATCCGCCGCCTTGGCGGGCACAATCCCGCGCAACGCATGATAGAGCCGGGTCAGCGTGCGGCCGGCCTCGGCCAGATTTTCCTCGGAATAGTCCACCTGGCTGCGATAATGGCTCGAGACCAGGAAGTAGCGGACCACTTCGGCAGGGTACTTCTCCATGATTTCGCGGATGGTGAAGAAATTGCCCAGGGATTTGGACATCTTCTCCTTGTTGACGCGGATAGCGCCCGCATGCATCCAGGTGTTCACGAAGGTGTGGCCGGTGGCACATTCGGATTGTGCAATTTCGTTCTCATGATGCGGGAACAGCAGATCCGGCCCACCGCCGTGGATATCAAAGGTATCGCCCAGGCAGCAGGTGGACATGGCCGAACACTCGATGTGCCAGCCTGGGCGACCGTCACCCCAGGGCGAAGGCCAGCTGACCTCCCCTGCTTTCGCCGCTTTCCACAGTGCAAAATCCGCCGGGCTGCGCTTGGCCTCCTGGACATCCACCCGTGCGCCCGCCAGCAGATCTTCCACCTTCTTCTTGCTGAGCTTGCCGTAGTCATCGAAGGAATCAACCGCAAAATAGACATCACCATTATCCGCCGCGTAGGCGTGGCCGCTGGCAATCAGCTTGTGGATCATCGCGATGATTTCATCGATGTACGCCGTGGCCCGGGGCTCGTCGTCCGGGGACAACACGCCCAGACGGGCTTCGTCCTCGTGCATGGCCTTGATCATCCGCTCGGTGAGCTCGGTGTAGGGCTCACCGTTTTCGTCGGCTCGGCGCAGGATCTTGTCGTCAATATCAGTAATATTGCGAATATAGTTCACTTCGTAACCGCGATGACGCAGGTAACGGGTGATGACATCAAACGCCACCAGCACCCGGGCGTGACCCAGGTGGCAGTAGTCATAGACCGTCATCCCGCAGACATACATCCGGACCTTGCCCGGCTCGATCGGCCGGAACTCTTCCTTCTGCTGGGTCAAGGTGTTGTAGATGCGGATCACTTGCCCCCCTTACCCCAGGAATCCCTGAGCGTTACCGTGCGGTTGAAGACCGGCCGGCCGGCAGCCTCGGTATGGGCCTGATCGCAAAAGAAGTAGCCTTCCCGCTCGAACTGATACGGCAGCTCTGTACCGGGTGAGGCAAGGCTTTTTTCGACCCGGACGCCTTTCAGAACCACCAGCGATTCCGGGTTCAGGTGATCCATGAGATCCCCTTCCTTGTCGCTGTCCGGCGATTCGTGATTGAACAGACGATCATAAAGGTTGATGTCCGCCTCGACGCTGTCGGTGGCCGAAACCCAGTGAATCACGCCATTGGGCTTGTAGCCTTCGGGGTTGACACCCAGGGTATTCGGATCGTACTCGCACTTGAGCTCGACGATCTCGCCGCTGTCGTCACGAACCACTTCCCGGCAGGTCATCACGTAACCGCCTCGCAGGCGCACCGCCTGGTCCGGGGCCAGCCGCTTCCACTTGCGCGGCGGCTCCATTTCGAAGTCTTCCCGATCGATGTACAGAGTCTGGGTCCAGGGCACTTCCCGCTCACCCATGTCCGGATTTTGCGGGTGCACCGGCAGCGTGAGGATTTCGCTCTTGTCCGCCGGGTAATTGGTCAGCGTCACTTTCAGCGGGCGCATCACACACATGGCCCGCGGCGCCCGGCTGTTGAGATCTTCCCGGATCGCGTGCTCCAGCATACCCACATCCACGGTTCCGCCAGCCTTGTTCACGCCAATCATGTCGCAGAAGGTGCGGATGGATTCCGGCGTGTAGCCACGCCGACGCATACCGGAAATGGTGGGCATACGGGGATCGTTCCAGCCATCCACAACGCCCTCATCCACCAGGCGCTTGAGCTTGCGCTTCGAGGTAATGGTGTAGTTCAGGTTCAGACGGGCAAACTCGATCTGGCGCGGGTGGCAGGGGCCAGAGATGTTGTCCAGTACCCAGTCATAAAGTGGCCGGTGATCTTCAAACTCCAGGGTACACAGGGAATGGGTGATCCCCTCCATGGCATCGGAGATCGGATGAGTGAAATCGTACATCGGGTAGATGCACCACTTGTTACCGGTCTGATGATGCTCGGCATACCGGATACGGTAAAGAATCGGGTCCCGCAGGTTGATGTTGGGAGAAGCCATATCGATCTTGGCCCGCAGAACCAGTTCGCCATTCCCGAACTTACCATCCCGCATATCGCGGAACAGTTGGAGGCTCTCGTCGACCGGACGGTTCCGGTAAGGACTGTTTCTGCCCGGCTCTTTCAGACTGCCACGATACTCGGCCATTTCGTCAGCGGTCAGAGCGCACACGTAAGCCTTGTCCCGGGTAATCAGCTCTTCGGCAAACTCATACAGGGCGTCAAAATAATCCGAGGCATAGCGCACCTCGCCGGCCCACTCATAGCCCAGCCATTCCACGTCCTGCTTGATAGCATCGATGTACTCCTGGTTTTCCTTCTCCGGGTTGGTATCGTCAAACCGCAGGTTACAGTCGCCGGAAAAGGTTTCGGCAATGCCAAAATTCAGGCAGATCGATTTGGCGTGACCAATATGCAGATAGCCGTTGGGTTCAGGCGGAAAACGGGTCACCACCTTGCCGGTGTGTTCGCCCTTGGCGATGGCGTCTTCGATCAGGCTCTGGATAAAGTTGTGGGCTTTCTTCGACTCGGCGCTCATACAATCTCTGTTAAAGGGGGAGTGGATCTTAAACCGCGTATTATACTCACAAATCCTTGCGGGACTCATGCATAGCGGGAAACTCTTGAGTACAATGGGGCTTTTAACACAATCAACCCTTCTGAACAGGAAACCCTGATGATTCTGCTGACAACCAACTACGGTGACATCAAGCTGGAACTGGATTACGACAAGGCTCCGGAAACCGCCAAAAACTTTGAACAGTACGTTCGCGACGGCTTCTACGACGGCCTGATTTTTCACCGGGTAATCAGCAACTTCATGATTCAGGGCGGCGGCTTTGAGCCAGGCATGACACCGCGCAAAACCCGGGATTCCATCCCGAACGAAGCCGATAACGGCCTGAGCAACATGCAGGGGACTGTTGCCATGGCACGCACCATGGATCCGCACTCTGCTACGGCCCAGTTCTTTATCAACGTTGAGAACAACGGCTTCCTGGACCACACAGCCAAGAACGCCGAAGGTTGGGGCTATTGCGTGTTCGGCAAAGTGGTAGAGGGCATGGACACAGTCAATGCCATTCGTGCCGTCAGGACCACCATGCGCGCGGGGCACCAGGATGTTCCGGCGGAGGACGTGGTTATCGAGAAGGCCGAGGTTCTGGAGGACGCGTGACCACGCTGTTTATTTCAGACCTTCACCTCGAGGAATCACGCCCGGATATCACCGGCGCCTTCCTGAGTTTCCTTGACGAAAAAGCCATGGGTGTCGAGCAACTCTATATCCTGGGCGATTTCTTCGAGGCCTGGATTGGCGATGATGAACGCACCCCGCTGCAGGAACGGGTTGCCAGCGCCCTCCGCACATTGAGCGAAAGCGGCACTGAAATCTTCCTGATGCACGGCAACCGGGATTTCCTGATCGGTCAGGATTTCTGCGGCCGGGCGGGCGCCACCCTCCTGGATGACCCGACGGTGATCGACCTGTATGGCACGCCCACCCTCCTGATGCATGGCGACAGCCTGTGCACGGCGGATGTTGAGTACCAGAAGTTCCGGGCGAACATGCGCAATCCCCAGTGGCAGCAGATGATCCTCCAACGGCCCCTGGCGGACCGCCAGCAAATGGCTCGCCAGCTGCGGGAAATCAGCATGGCGAAAAACCAGGGCAAGGAAGAATTCATCATGGATGTCACGCCCGAGGAGGTTGTCCGGGAGATGGAGGTCCATGGTGTTCAGCGGATGATCCACGGCCATACCCATCGCCCGGCGGAACATGAACTGACCGCAAACGGTCAGCCGGCGAAGCGGATTGTCCTGGGCGACTGGGCCGAGAACGTCTGGTGGCTTGAAGTAACACCGGATACGCCCCCTGCCCTCAAAAAATACCCGCTTTAACACAGACAGGCCGGGCAATTGCCCGGCCTGTCTGTTCTCAGTTGTGCAGAATTTGCTGCAGGAATTTCTGGGTTCTGGGCTCCCTGGGGTTGGAGAAAAACTCCTGGGGCGGCGCTTCCTCCACGATCTCGCCGCCATCCATGAAGATCACCCTGTCCGCCACCGTTTTGGCAAACCCCATTTCGTGGGTCACGCAGATCATGGTCATGCCGCTTGTTGCCAGCTCCACCATGACGTCGAGCACCTCCTTGATCATTTCAGGATCCAGTGCGGAAGTAGGCTCATCGAACAGCATGATTTTCGGTTTCATGCACAACGCACGGGCGATTGCCACGCGCTGTTGCTGACCACCGGACAACTGGCCCGGGTACTTGTTGGCCTGGTCCGGAATCTTGACCCGCTCCAGGTATTCCATGGCGGAGGCCTCCGCCTCCTTACGGGGGATCTTCCGGACCCAGATCGGTGACAGGCAGCAGTTCTCAAGCACCGTCAGATGCGGGAACAGATTGAAATGCTGAAACACCATGCCAACCTCCCGGCGGACGGTGTCGATCTGGCGTACGTCATCGGTTAACTCCACGTCGTCCACCACGATCTTGCCCTGCTGATGCTCCTCAAGACGGTTGATGCAGCGGATGAAGGTGGATTTGCCTGAGCCCGACGGGCCACAGATAACGATACGCTCGCCCTGTTTTACCGTCAGATTGAGATCTTTCAGGACGTGAAAATCCCCGTACCATTTGTGCATGCCCTCAACACGGATAATGTCGATTTTGGGCTCTCGCCGGCTCTCAGCTGTTTGCTGGTTGTCCGGTGTCTGGGTGGTTTCTGTCATTGGATTACCCATCATGTTTTATGACCAGTGTCGAGTTTGCGCTCCAGATTCTGGCTGTAACGGGAAATGCCGAAACAGAACACCCAGAAACAGAAGGCGACGAACACATACCCCTCCACAGCAACGTTCTGCCAGGCAGGATCGGTGATCGTTGACTGAACCGTGCCAAGGATGTCGAACAGGCCGATGATCAGCACCAGCGTGGTGTCTTTGAACAAGGCAATAAAGGTGTTAACGATGCCGGGAATAACCATCTTGAGTGCCTGGGGCAGAATGATCAGACCGGTCTTTTTCCAGTACCCGAGCCCAAGGGCATCCGCCGCTTCATACTGCCCTCTTGGAATCGCCTGAAGGCCGCCCCGGATCACCTCCGCCATGTAGGCTGACTGCCAGAGCGTGATACCGATCAATGCCCGCATCAGCTTCTCGAAGTTCATACCTTCCGGCAAAAACAATGGCAGCATCACCGATGCCATGAACAGCACAGTGATCAGCGGTACCGCCCGCCAGACCTCAATAAAAACGACACAGAGGCCCCGAATGATCGGCATGTCCGAGCGTCGCCCCAACGCCAGCAGAATGCCGATGGGCAGGGACGCGATAATGCCGATATAGGCAATGATCAGGGTCAGCATCAGACCGCCCCATTTTGCGCTGTCGACCGCTTCAAGCCCGAAACTGCCGCCGGGGATCAGGAAATAGCCCACCACAGGCAACCCGGTCATCCCAAAAATACCCAACCATTTCCGACCCGGGAAATTCTCGATGAACTGCGGCACGAACGACAGCGCCAACAAGCCATACATCACATCAACGCGCCACTGCAGTTCGTTGGGATAGAACCCGTAGATAAAGAAATTCAGGCGTTGGCTGATGAACAGCCAGCAGGCACCGGCGCCGGTGCAATCACTGGGCTCGCTGCCCTTGAAGTCGGCCTCGAGGAACAGCCAGTTCAGAGTCGGCCCCACGCTTGTTACCAACAGGTAGCCCACAACCAGGGTCAACAGGGTGTTATACCAGCTGGAGAACAGATGCATGCGCATCCACGCGACCGGGCCCAGCAGCTTTTTCGGTGGTTTCATTACAGATTCAGCCATCATCGCTCCTTAATCGCCACAGCCCGGTTATAGATATTCATAAACAGGGAGATGAGCAGACTGATTGTCAGATAAACGGCCATCGTAATGGCAACGACTTCAACGGCCTGACCGGTCTGGTTCAGGGTCGTTCCCATGAAAACGGCCACCAGGTCGGGATAGCCGATTGCCGTCGCCAGGGAGGAGTTTTTGACAAGATTCAGGTACTGACTGGTCAAGGGCGGGATGATGACCCGCATGGCCTGGGGAATCACCACCAGGCGCAGCGTCAGGCCGTTGGGCAGGCCCAGCGCCTTGGAGGCTTCGGTCTGGCCCTTGCTGACCGAGAGAATGCCCGAGCGGACAATTTCCGCAATGAAACTCGCGGTGTACAGAGACAGCGCGATCCACAGGGCCGCAAGTTCCGGAATAATGGTGATACCTCCACCAAAATTGAACCCCTTCAGGGCCGGAATGTCCCACGTCAGCGGCTGGCCCGCCAACAGGTATGCCAGCAATGGCAAGAGGATCAGGACTGAAACGCCCACCTTGAACGTGGGGAAAATCTGCCCGGTCGCCAGCTGGCGTTTTTTGGCCCACCACCGAATGGCAATGACGGCCGCGATGGCAACAAGGAGCCCGCCCCACACCAGGCCGAAGCCATCCTGGGTCACCGGTTCCGGAACATACAGTCCCCGGTTGTTCAGGAACAGTGCATTACCCACCTCGACACTCTGACGGGGCGACGGCAGATTACTGAGTACCGCGAAATACCAGAAAAAAATCTGCAGCAACAGCGGAATGTTACGGATCACCTCGATGTAAACCAGGGCAACCTTCGCCACCAGCCAGTTACTGGACAATCGGGCAACCCCGAGTATGAAGCCCAGAATGGTGGCTGCGACAATGCCCATGGCGGACACCAGAAGCGTGTTGGTGAGACCCACCAGAAACGTCCGGCCATAGGACATGGTGGCGTCATAGGGCACCAGACTCATGATAATGCCGAAACCGGCAGTCTCATCGAGAAAGCCGAAACCGGTGCTGATGCCGCGGCTTTCCATGTTGGACAGAGTATTGTCGATCAGCGTCCAGCCTGCCCAGAAGACCAGGGACAGAGCAACGATTTGAAAGAAAATGGAGCGAACGCGAGGGTCGTACCAGGGCTTGGGGCCCGCAGGCCTGGAATCAATGGTTTGTTTTTTCATGCATTTTCCCGAAAAGCTTCCGTGCGGTTAAACACATCACAGATTTGACGGAAGGCGGCCCCCGGATGAGATCCCGCCTCCGTCTGCTCTCAGGTTTTAGCGAACCGGCGGCGCGTACATGATGCCGCCTTCGGTCCACAATGCGTTCAGGCCCCGATCAAGTCCCAGGGGAGTATCCGGCCCCACGTTGCGGTCGTACATCTCACCGTAGTTGCCGACCTGCTTGACGATCTTGTACCCGAAGTCTGCCGGCACGCCCAGCTTGGCCCCCATATCACCGTCGGTACCCAGCAGGCGCTGAACGTTCGGATTGTCGGATTTCAGCATGTCATCGACATTGTCCATGGTGATACCCAGCTCTTCGGCGTTGATCTGGGCAAACAGAACCCACTTGACGAGGTTGAACCACTGGTCATCACCCTGACGCACCACCGGGCCCAGAGGCTCTTTGGAAATGGTATTTGGCAGGATCTTGGCCGAGGATGGATCCGCCAGCTTGGACCGAAGCGCTGCCAGCTGTGAGCGGTCAGACGTCAGAACGTCACACCGGCCCGAGGCAAATCCCTGCACAGTCTGCTCAGAGGTATCGAAAACAATCGGCTTGAACTCCATACCCTTGGCCCGAAAGTAGTCTGCCAGGTTCAGCTCGGTCGTGGTACCTGCCTGGATACAGACGGTTGCACCATCAAGCTGGGTGGCGTCATCCACACCAATACCCTTGTTGATCAGGAAGCCCTGGCCGTCGTAATAATTGACCCCGGCGAAGTTCAGACCGAGAGAGGCGTCGCGGGTCAAAGTCCAGGTGGTATTCCGGGACAACATGTCGATTTCACCGGACTGCAATGCGGTCAAACGCTCCTTTGCAGTCAGGGGGGTAAACTGCACCGCCTTGGCATCGCCGAAAATGGCTGCAGCGACAGCCCGGCAGGTGTCCACATCGATGCCGGTCCAGTTACCTTTGTCATCAGGCTGAGAGAAACCTGGCAAACCACTGGTCACGCCACACTGGAGGTGGCCCTTTTCCTTTACGGTCTCCAGAGTCGTAGCAGCCATGGCACCGGTAGCTGTAAACGTGCCGACCGCCAGAGCAATCCCCAGGGCAATTGATTTCGTCTTTCTCATTGTCTTTTCTCCGAACATCAGTTGGTTTTATCGCGACGAGTGTATTCAGCAATTTGCAAGCCACCCACCGTAACCCGATGATTTATATTGTTTTAATTAATCACCGGTGCGTCGCAGGCGAATCTGGAACGAGGTGGTGCCGTTGCCTGCACCAATCCAGCGCCTTCGCTCCAGCCCGATGCGCCAAAAAATGGCAGACAACGGGCACGCCTATTAAAAGTAGAACAAGGTTCGGGAAATGAACTAGTTTTTATGCAAAATTATTCAGGAACTTCGAAGACGGGAGGCTCTTTATAGGTCTCAAGGCGCTTCAGCCATCCTGGCAGCCAGCGCTCTCGTTCGATCGGATCCTTTGCGTTCTCAGCCCGACGGGTAAGAACCGTGCCGGCCGCCTCGCGGAATTGCACAAGGGCGGCCTGATCTGGAGAACCAGACATCTCCAACAGCACCTGCAACAAGCCCCAGCCCTGCCCGTTGTACCGCTCCGTGGGCGAAAGCCCCTCACCCTTGAAATTCACATAGTCGATAATGGCGTAGACACCACCGGGGGTCTGGCTCAAGGCCTCCAGCCTGGCGGCGATTTCTGGCTTTCGATCATCCGGAGCGGCCTCAACAACCCCTGCAAGCGATTGCCTGGCGCGACGAAATATGAATTCAGCCTGTATCCCCTGGGTGCCTGCCAGAAACTCCCGCAGTTCTGCCAGTCGGGGAGAATCGTCCACAGCCAGAAAGGCCGCTTTGTCGTCCCAGGGTGCATCAAAAGGGTCCAGAGCGCGCAACCACTCGGGAATGCTGGCTTGCCGCTGCTCCATGTATTCAATCAGGGCGGGGAAGCTCTCTACAAATCGCCCCTGAACGCCCTTCGGATACCAGATGAAGTGACCTATTCCGAGTGACGGGAATGCCTCGCCATCATTCCAGTGAACCAGGCATTGGAAACGGCCTGCGCACTCGTTCCGGAAGATTTGTTGGCCCACCCAGTCGAGCTGAGCGGATGTCAGTGCCAGGGAGACATCCACACCCGGACTCTGCGAGGGGGTCGGATCCGGGGTTTCAGGCCCGGGAGCCGGGCCCTCATTCGGGGAATCGCAACCCGTGACCGCAAAAACACTGATCAGACAAAACAAGGCAAGGGTTTTAGCAAACATCAGCGCCCTCCGGGAAGGTCAGACTTGTGCGGGATCACTCAACAACATGTTCGGCCAGCCTGGCTTTTATGTCCTCGGGAATCGGCAGGGCTTTCTCCGTTTCATAATCGAAATGAATCAGCACTGCGACGCCCCGGGCAATCTGCTTATCGCCCTGCCACGCTTCCTGAACCACATGGAAGGACGAATTGCCGATTTTGCCGATGCCTGTTTTGATCCTGACCGGAATATGCCAGTAGCTCTGGGCCATCAGATCAATCTCCAGCCGTGCGATAATCAACGGCCAGGTGTCGGCTTCCAGGGTAGGATGGAAAATACGGAATACCGGCGTTCTGGCCTGTTCGAACCAGACCGGCAGAGAGGTATTGCTGATGTGCCCCAGGGCATCGGTATCGCTGAAACGGGGTTCCAGTTCAAGATGAAACATTGTTACCTTCCTATCTTAAAAACCGCCTACTATACACCGATGAGATCACAATACCCCAGCCCCTCTACTAAGGTACGATGCGCAGCAAACGGCCATCGGGGCTGTCGGTCAACAGATACACTGCCCCTTCCGGACCGGTCACCACATCCCGGATTCGCTCGCCCAGCTCTTCGAACAGGATTTCCACGTCCTTCGCCTGCCTGCCACTGAGCTCTACCCGATGAACGCTCCTGTCGGCGAGTGCCCCGACCAGAAGGTTGCCTTGCCATGCCGGAAACAGGTTGCCCCGGTATCGAGTCATACCAGAAGGCGCAATCGAAGGCGTCCAGTGAAGCAGAGGCTGCTCCATGCCTTTGTACTCCGTATACGGGGTGACCATGGCGCCGGTGTAGTCGATACCGTAGGTGATTACTGGCCAGCCATAGTTGTTGCCGGGTTCGAGCAGGTTGATTTCATCCCCTCCCCGAGGGCCGTGCTCGTGGGCAATCAGCTCGCCCTCAACCGTGTCGTAGAAAAGCCCTTGCACATTGCGATGCCCGTAGCTGTATATTTCGGGCAGCACCCCTTCGCGGCCGACAAAGGGGTTGTCGGCCGGCACAGTGCCGTCAGGGTTCAGCCGGACGATCTTGCCCAGGTGACTGGACAGCTTCTGGGCCTGTTCGCGGAAATCAAACCCGTCACCCAGAGTCACAATCAAGGTACCATCAGCAAGCCAGGCCATCCGGCCACCATAATGTGCACTCCCGTATTTGGCCGGCATAGACCGGAATATCTCGGCAACGCCCGCCAGCTTCTGCCCGTTCAGCCTGCCCTTCGCAACACAGAGGTGGTTCGCAGGCTCCGAGCCACAGGCGTAGCTCAGAAAGACCAGTCGATTGCGGGCAAACCCGGGAGCCGGCAAGACCTCAAAAAGCCCGGCCTGGCCACTGTTGTATACGGGCGGCACGCCGGAGATTGGCGCCTCAAGCAACTGCCCACCCTCGGAAATTCGCCTGAGCCGCCCCGCCCTTTCAGTAAACAGCGCGCTACCGTCAGGCAGGAAAGCAAGAGACCAGGGATGCTCAAGTCCTGAGGCTATCGTTTCAACCCTATAGCTCGAGGGCGCGGCCTTTGCCGGATCAGGTGACAATGCTCCCCCGAGGACCAGAACACCCAACCAGACCGGGACCTGAGAATAACCACGGTTGACGGATGATCCGGGCGCCGAGAGCAAGGCAAAAAGCCAGCCTGCGACAGCGGCTGTGGCAAGCATGGCGGTAAGTCCGAATGGGGTGCGGGTCGCGGCAATCAATGTAGGCATCGGTGCCATCGCATTGGCCGCTTGAAACGCGGCCCATAAACCGATGGCTGCCGCTAAGGAGAACAGCAGCTTTCTGAAACGCCCCGATGCAAGGCTTACCGTTAAAGCAGCGGCCACCAGGGACACGAAGAATCCGACGCCGAAGAGGACTGCGTATAGCGGTGCGAAATGGCGCAGGTCATGAGTTGTTGCGATAAAGCGTGCGCCCGGGGTAATCACCACTCCCAGGTTCTGGAGCGAAAGTAGATTGATTTGGGTCTGTACGACGGTCCCAAGAACCGTACCGGTTATCAAGGCGGCCAGAAAAGCCAAAAACACTCCACCGATTGCCCGCTTATCCGCCATAAAGCTTCTCCTCTAAAGCCTCCGGCCGCCCTGCCAGCGCCATTCTGCTCAACAATTAACCAGTTATTTCAAAATGTTACGAAATATTTGTCGATTATGAACGCTGGCTTGTTTACCGTTCTGCGGCATCCTGCACGACAGTAGGATGAAAAAGCAAAAAAAAGCAAATCAAGGAAGCTCTATGAAATACGTTCTGACCTGTTCAGCTCTCTCCGTAGTCCTGGCGACTGGCTATGCCCACGCAGACAACCACAGCACAAAGCAAAGCCCTCTCACCGCGCAAAGCCTGATTGAGAACGGCTATGCCGAGGGGCGTGTGGGTTTTGCAGATCTGGGCCTGGATGACAGTGCCATGGTGCTTGCCGGCACTTTCGGCACCAGCCTGTCACACATCTACCCGGGCTTGGGCGCTGAAGCTGATCTGACCATCACCGCAACCGATGCTGAGTCAGACTATTTCGGCACCACAGTTGAAGCCAGCTATTTTTCATTGGGTGGTTACGCCACCTACACCTATAGCCTGGACCGCGAGATCAAAGGTCTGGAAGTGCTCGGCCGTCTCGGCCTGACCTACACTGACGTCGAAGTTTCAGCCAGCAACGGTGCTTACTCAGCCTCCGCGGACGGCTCTGGCATTGATATCGGCCTCGGTATTGGCGCCCGCTATAACCTTCGCGATAACCTGGCGGTTGTGGGTCGGTATGACACCTACGAAAGCATTGATGTGCTGAGTGTCGGCGCAACTTACCGGTTCTGACAACCAGTCAATCGTTCATAAAAAACCGGAGCTCACTGCTCCGGTTTTTTTAACGGTGACTCAAAACATCAAAGTCACTGTTCCACAAACGCCCGCTCAATGACGTAATGCCCCATGTCGCCGCCCCGGGCTTCCTTGAAGCCCATCTTGTTCAGGATGGCGCAGGTGTCCTTGAGCATGCTCGGGCTGCCGCAGATCATGAAACGGTCATTCTCGGCATCGAAATCCGGCAAGCCCAGATCACGGGTGATCTTCCCGGTTTCCATGGCATCGGTCAGCCGGCCCTGGTTACGGAATTCCTCCCGGGTGACCGTGGGGTAGTAAACCAGTTTGCCCTTCACCATTTCGCCGAAATATTCATTCTCCGGCAGTTCCTCGATTTCCTTCTGGTAAGCCAGCTCCGACACATAGCGAACGCCGTGGGTCAGGATTACCTTGTCAAACGCTTCGTAAACTTCCGGATCTTTGATAATACTCATGAACGGAGCAAGACCGGTGCCGGTACTGATCAGCCAAAGGTTCTTGCCCGGCAAAAGATTGTCCAGAATCAGGGTACCCGTCGGCTTGCGGCTGACCAGAATCTCGTCGCCCACCTGGATCTTCTGCAGGCGGGATGTCAGCGGGCCGTCCTGTACCTTGATAGAAAAGAACTCAAGCTCTTCCTCGTAGTTGGCACTGGCAATACTGTAGGCGCGCATCAGAGGTTTGCCTTCGGTTTCCAGACCAATCATGACAAAATGACCGTTCTTGAAACGAAAACCCGGATCCCGGCTTGTGGTAAAGCTGAACAGGGTGTCGTTCCAGTGATGGACGCTGGTAACTTTCTCTTTGATCAGGTTGCTCATGTAAACCTCTTGCCTGTTCGCGACGCTTCTTACGGCGAATGTCTTGATTTTGGATTGTGTCCAGTGTAACCCGGCACCAACCTATCGGGAAAATGGGATATTCTCATAACCTTATTCGAGCGAGCCGATTTAGAGCCAAAAGTTATGAAATACAGTTTCCGACAGCTTGAAGTATTCCTCGCGGCCGCGCATTTCCAGAACATCACCCGCGCCGCCGAATCACTGTCGATGTCGCAATCCGCAGCCAGCAGTGCCCTGAAGGAACTGGAAAACCAGTTCGATATCCAGCTGTTCGACCGCGTTGGCAAACGGCTCCAGTTAAACGAGCTTGGGCGGCTTTATCGGCCCAAGGTGGAAGCCGTCCTTGCCCAGGCCAATGAATTGGAACAGGCTTTCAGCAAGCACACCGAAGTGGGTGCTCTGAAAGTGGGTGCCACGCTCACTATCGGAAACTATCTGGCCGTAGGTGTCATGGCCCAATACATGAATACCCCTACCCACCCCAGAGTCTCACTGGAAGTGGCGAATACCAGCACCATAGCCAGACGCGTCAAGGACTTTGAGCTGGACATCGGGCTGATTGAAGGGGAGCTGCAGTCACCGGAACTGGATGTGTTGCCCTGGCGAGGCGATGAGCTGGTCGTGTTCTGCTCTCCCAGCCATCCCCTGGCCAGCAAAGAGTCGCTCTCGGATGAGGACTTGCGCAACGCCACCTGGATCATGCGTGAGCCCGGCTCAGGGACGCGCCAGAGCTTTGAGCGCGGCATGCACGGGCTGCTACCGGATCTGAACGTGCTGCTGGAACTGGAGCACACGGAAGCCATCAAGCGGGCAGTAGAGGCAGATCTGGGCATTGGCTGCCTGTCAGAAGTAGTGCTGGCCGATGCTTTCAAACGGGGCAGTCTGGTGCCGCTAAGCGTTCCGCAACACCGCCAGTTCGACCGCCAGTTCTACTTCATTCTGCACAAACAGAAATACCGCAGCGCGGGGATCGACGCCTGGATAGAGCTTTGTCGGAACCTGGAGTGATGAAGGCCTAGCCCACCGGCCCACTGTGAAACCGGAACTCGATATCCGGCTTCTCGATCAATGCTTTCTCGAGTGCCAGGAATTCTGAAGTGCGAGCCTCGACAGAACCACCGGCGGCCTGCTCAGCCAGCGCCAGATAATCCCGATAATGCCGGGCTTCAGATTTCAGCAGGCTGGTGTAGAACTCCGCCAAATTTTCATCCAGGAACGGCGCCAGAGCGGCGAACCGTTCGCAGGAGCGCGCTTCAATAATTGCGCCCACAATCAGCACATCCACCAGACGCCCGGGATCGTCCGAACGGACTTCCTGCCTCAAACCGGCGGCATAGCGAGCCGGGGTCAGGTGGCAGTAGTCCACGCCCCGCTTGGTCATAATCGCCAGTACCTGCTCGAAATGCCGGAGCTCTTCGCGGGCGAGACGGGACATCTTGTTCAGCAGATCGGTGTTGTCGACATAGCGATACATCAGGCTGAGTGCAGTGGATGCAGCTTTTTTCTCGCAATGAGCGTGATCGATCAGCATCAGATCCTGGTTTTCCAGGGCATTGTCGATCCATTGCTGCGGGGTCCGGCACGGCAGGAAGTCGTGAATCTCTTGCAGGGCGTCGTTCATGGCTCAGTATATTGGTTGATTTGCGGCCCGCGAGTATAGCGCACTTAGCAGATTCCTCCGACCTCTGTCCAACTTAACTTTATAAGGGGTTTCCTATAGAATGCAGCGCCAGATTAAGGAGTCTCTGAATAAATCCTGAAACCCCATCGGTGATTTGAGGCATTATTCAGAGGCTCCTGCGGCCTTTCCGCCAAAAACCTCCCGCCAAGGCATGAAGCCAACGGCGCGGGACATTCCAACTGATGAGGGTCCATATCGTGTTAGAAGCCTATCGTGAACACGTTGCTGAACGTGAAGCCCTGGGTATTCCTCCCAAGCCCCTGAACGCCGAGCAGACCGCTGCTCTGGTCGATCTGCTGAAAAACCCGCCGGCCGGTGAGGAAGATACTCTGGTGTATCTCCTGGAAAACCGCGTACCGCCGGGCGTCGATGAAGCCGCCTATGTGAAGGCCGCTTTCCTGACCGCCATTGTTAAAGGCGAAGCCTCTTCTCCCCTGCTGGACAAGCCCAAAGCGGTTCAGCTGCTGGGCATGATGCAGGGTGGCTATAACATCGCGACCCTGGTTGATCTTCTGGATGACTCCGAACTGGCTGAACTGGCCGGTGAGCAGCTCAAGCGCACTCTGCTGATGTTCGACGCCTTCAACGATGTGAAGGAAAAGATGGACGCCGGCAACACCGTTGCCAAGGCCGTTGTTGAGTCTTGGGCGAATGCCGAGTGGTTCACCAACAAGAAGAAGGTGCCCGAAAGCACCAAAATGGTGGTGTTCAAGGTCACTGGCGAAACCAACACCGACGACCTGTCTCCGGCTCCGGATGCCTGGTCCCGCCCGGACATCCCACTGCACGCCCGCGCTGCCTACAAAATGGAACGCGACGGCCTGAAGCCGGAAGAGCCCGGCGTTACCGGCCCCATGAGCCAGATCGACGAAATCAAGTCCAAGGGCCTGCCCGTCGCCTTCGTTGGTGATGTTGTTGGCACCGGCTCTTCCCGTAAGTCTGCCACCAACTCCGTTCTGTGGTTCTTTGGTGAAGACATTCCGGGCGTGCCGAACAAGCGTGCCGGTGGTGTCTGCATCGGTAACAAGGTCGCCCCCATCTTTTTCAACACCATGGAAGATGCCGGCGCTCTGGTTTTCGAAGCACCAGTCGACGACATGAACATGGGCGACGTGATCGAGATCCGCCCGTACGACGGCAAGATCCTGAACGAAGCCGGTGAGACCATCTCCGAGTTCAACTTCAAGTCTGACGTAATCCTGGACGAAGTTCAGGCGGGCGGCCGTATTCCGCTGATCATCGGCCGCGGCCTGACCGCCAAGGCACGTGCAGCGCTGGGCATGGGTCCGACAGACATCTTCCGTCTGCCGAAAGATCCGGAAGCCGGCACCAAGGGCTTTACCCTCGGCCAGAAGATGGTCGGCAAGGCCTGCGGCCTGGAAGAAGGCAAAGGCGTTCGCCCGAACACCTACTGCGAGCCGCACATGACCACCGTTGGCTCCCAGGACACCACTGGCCCGATGACCCGGGACGAGCTGAAAGACCTGGCGTGTCTGGGCTTCCAGGCCGATCTGGTGATGCAGTCTTTCTGTCACACAGCCGCCTATCCGAAGCCGGTAGACGTGGAAATGCAGCACACCATGCCGGACTTCATCCAGACCCGTGGCGGTGTCGCCCTGCGGCCGGGTGACGGCATCATCCACTCCTGGCTGAACCGCATGCTGCTGCCAGACACTGTCGGCACCGGCGGTGATTCCCACACGCGCTTCCCGATGGGCATTTCGTTCCCGGCCGGTTCTGGTCTGGTCGCCTTCGCAGCAGCCACCGGCGTTATGCCGCTGGATATGCCGGAATCCGTTCTGGTTCGCTTCAAGGGCGAAATGCAGCCGGGCATCACCCTGCGTGACCTGGTACACGCCATCCCGCTGTACGGCATCAAGCAGGGCCTGCTGACCGTTGAGAAGAAGGGCAAGATCAACGAGTTCTCCGGTCGTATCCTGGAAATCGAAGGCCTTGAGCACCTGACCGTTGAGCAGGCGTTCGAACTCTCCGATGCCTCTGCCGAACGCTCCGCCGCTGGTTGCACCATCAACCTGTCCGAAGAGTCCGTGGCCGAGTACCTGCGCTCCAACATCACCATGCTGCGCTGGATGATTGCCGAAGGTTACGGCGATCCTCGCACCCTGGAGCGTCGCGCTCAGCAGATGGAAGAGTGGCTGGCCGATCCGAAGCTTATGCGCGCCGACAAGGACGCTGAGTACGCCCACGTGGTGGAAATCGATCTGGCCGAAATCAAAGAGCCGATCGTGTGCTGCCCGAACGACCCGGACGATGCCCGCACCCTGTCCGAAGTGGCTGGCGACAAGGTAGACGAAGTGTTCATCGGTTCCTGCATGACCAACATCGGTCACTTCCGTGCTGCCGGTAAGCTGCTGGCACAGAACAAGGAGCCCCTGAAGACCCGTCTGTGGATGTCCCCGCCCACCAAGATGGACCAGGCTCAGCTGATGGAAGAAGGTTACTTCAACATCTACGGCACTGCCGGTGTTCGCACCGAGATGCCGGGCTGCTCCCTGTGCATGGGCAACCAGGCCCGTGTGGCGGCCAAGAGCACCGTGCTGTCCACCTCCACCCGTAACTTCCCCAACCGTCTGGGCGATGGTGCCAACGTGTACCTGACCTCCGCGGAACTGGCAGCGGTTGGTGCGGTGCTTGGTAAACTCCCCTCCGCCGAGGAATACATGGAGTACGCCAAGGACCTGAACAGCATGTCGAAAGAGATCTACAAGTATCTCAACTTCGACCAGATGGAGAACTACACCAAAAAGGCATCTGAAGCGAACGTCGCTTAAGCTCTGACCTTTGAGGTTTAGTCCCATAAAAACGCCAGCCCTCGGGCTGGCGCTTTTTATTGGCAGAACCAGAGATGCCGCTATCGCTCCAGCAGAATCTTGCCGACGGCCAGACCGGCCTCAATGCGGCGATGAGCGTCACCAATCCGGCTGAACCGATATCGATGGTCATCCAGCAGCGGTCGAACTTTGCCCTGCTCCAGCATGTCACTCAACGCCGCCATCATTCTCGGCTGATCATCCATGCCGATTCCGTGAAGCAACGGGATGGAACGAAAGATCACGTGCAGGCTGAGCCCCTTTGCGTGCATCTGGGTCAGATCGTGGGTTGACCGGGTATTGATGGAACACAGGCGCCCGGAGATTGCTGTAGCTTCAATGGAGCGGTCCACGTTCTCCCGACCTACCGTATCGAACACCAGACTGAACCCCCTGCCCCCGGTCAGCCGCTGACAGTATTCCGCCACGGATTCCTGCCGGTAGAAAACGATGTCATCAGCGCCAAGATCCCGGGCCAACGCTGCCTTGTCTTCGCTGGATACCGTTGTTGCGACCCTCGCGCCCATCGCCTTCGCGATCTGGATCGCCACATGGCCAACACCCCCGGCCCCGGCATGGATCAGTACATGCTCGCCGGCCTCAATGCCGGCACGATCGACCAGGGCGGTCCAGGCTGTCAGGAATACCAGTGGCAACGCCGCGCACTCCACGAGAGGCAATGCCATTGCCGGGGTTCGCCTGGCCAGCAACCGGACATCCGCGATCATATAATCCGCCAGGGCACCCGGCCAGCCAGCCACCCCACCGGCACAACCGAACACTTCATCGCCAACCGCCAGAGACGTGACACCTGGCCCCACCTGGTCCACTACACCGGCGACATCGCCGTTCAGTATTGCCGGCATTGCGGGCCCGGTTTTCACCAGACCGGAGCGGATTTTGGTTTCGATCGGGTTCACGCTGGAGGCATGGACCCGGATCCTGACCTGACCGGCCGAAGGCTCCGGCGTCGGGACTTCCCGCTCCACGAAGACTTCCGGGCCGCCAAACGTTTCAATGACCATCGCTTTCATGGCTGACACCTCACGGTTGAGAATTAATAAACAATGAGCCGAACCAGAATGGCCGCCACCATCACAAGTGTTATCCACTTGACCCACTGGGCGCCTTTCTCGCTCACGTTGACCCGAACCGCGATGAACGCACCGCTAATGTTGCCGAGGGCCAGAGTCAGGCCCATGCCCCAACGCACCTGGTCGCTGATGGCAAATACCAGCAGGGCCGGCAGGGTATACAGTAAAACAATAGCAACCTTGAATACGTTCACCTGGCGCAGATCAATCCGCAGCATTCGGTAGAGGACCACCAGGAACAGGGCTCCCACACCAACCTGGATAAAGCCACCGTAGACGCCAATCAGGAACATGGCCAGGTAGATAACCGGGCCAAGCCGGTCTGGCGTCAGCGGCCGGGTATCCAGCATTGGCTGCGGCAGCAGCATGAACACGGAAGCGCCAATCATGGCAAGCACGAGCACAAACTCGAAAACGGCGGCCGCCACCCAGGTGGCCACCCAGGCACCCAGCAGCGAGCCCAGAACCGCCGGCACGGCCAGATGCAGGCTGACGACGAGATTGCCATGGCCCATCCGGTGAAACGAACCCACGGCCATCACGCTCTGGAGGGTAATGGCGACCCGGTTGGTGCCGTTTGCGACCAGCGGTGGCAATCCCAGAAACATGAGCAGCGGCAGGGTCAGCATGGAGCCCCCCGCCGACAATACGTTGATAAATCCGGCCAGTCCTCCGAGCGTAAGCAACGCCAGAACGTCAATTACGGTCATCCGCTCAGCCCTGCCAGCCTGAGACCGTCACAGGGGTCGAGCGGCCGCGGCGGCTGCTCCAGACCAGAACTGCCACGAAGATCAGCACACCGGCGCCGTCCAGCAGAATCTGGCCGTGGGGCCAGAGCATGAGCGCTCCAATCGGGAACATTAACAGGCGGACAACGGGGTGCAGCTTGTGCTCCAGATAGCCCTCAAGCCCGGCGATAATCGCGTAGATGCCGAACAGGGCAAAACAGAACACCCGGAGCATTTCCAGGAAGTCCCCGGTAATCAACGGCGAATAAGCAAATAACAGCGGCACGATATAGAGCCCTTTGGCGAGTTTCCACGCGGTAAAGCCGGTACGCATCTGCGGAGTACCGGCAATTGCCGCGGCGGCAAAGGCGGTCAGGCAGACTGGTGGAGTGACATTGGAATCCTGGGACAACCAGAAAATAATCATGTGGGCGGCCACCAACACCATCGACAGGGTTGCCGGAGACAGCGCCTGCTCCAACAGCTGGGTGCTGAAGGTGTCCGGTACCACTGCCAGGAGCTGCTGGGCTGTGCCAAGCTCCATGGGGCCATTCAACAGGGCCACCTTGTCCGGTGCCGCCAGCATGAAGATGGCTTTCGCCTGCTCCGGAAGATTGCCGTTCACCAGCAGTTCCAGTAATTGGCCCTGGGCAATGAGATTGTATATTGCGGGCGCAGACAAAGTTGCCAATACGATATACGCCGCTGTTACCGGCAACCCCATACCCAGAATCAACGAGGCCAGGGCCACCAGCAGAATGGTGATAATCAGGCTGCCACCGGCCCAGTCGGTAATCATCAGTGAGAAGGTGTTCCCGATGCCGGTGGTGGAGACAACCATGACGATCAGGCCAACGGTGATCAGCAGAATCGCAGTGGTTGTAATGTTTCGGGCGCCCATGGCCAGAGCATCGAGAATGTCACGGAGGCCCATGGGGTGCCGGGACAGACGGGAAGCGATGATCACTGACAGAATGGCAATGCCGGCGGCGTAAGTGGGCGTAAACCCGTAAATCAGCGCTGCGATCAATACCACCAGAGGCAGCAGGAAGTGCCAGCCGTCTTTCATGACCTCTTTCAGGGATGGCGCCTCCTCGTTTTCCAGTTTGACCGCATGGCTGCGCTTGGCCTCAATCCGCACGAACATGGCCACCGAGAGGAAGTAGAGTAACGCCGGCAACGCCGCCACACCGATAATGGTGAGATAAGACACCTGAGTGTAGGAAGCCATGATAAACGCCCCGGCGCCCATCACCGGCGGCATGAGCTGTCCTCCGGTGGAGGCGGCCGCCTCGACACCGGCGGCAAACCGGGCCGGAAAGCCCGCCTTGCGCATCAACGGGATGGTAATGACACCGGTTGACACGGTATTGGCCACACTGGAGCCGGACACCGACCCCATCAAACCGGACGAGAAAACAGCGACAAAGCCAGGGCCACCAATAAAGCGACCGGCAGCACAGCGGGCCAGTTCAATAATGAAATCGCCGGCACCGGATTTGACCAGGAAGGCGCCGAACAGAATGAACATGAACACGTAAGTCCAGGAGATCGTGGCAATCGAGCCCAGCATTCCCTGTCCTCCGATGTACGACCGGAACAACACCGTCTCCCACGACAGCCCGGGAAAGTTGAAAATGCCATCAACGTACTGCCCCCACCAGGCAACGTAAGAAAGGGCAACCATACACAGGAGCGGGATAAACCACCCCACGGTCCGTCGGGCAAACTCGAGAATCAGGACCACGGCAGTGATAGAAACAATCCAGTCGGCGGTATTGAAATTCACCCCCCGCTGGTAAAGGTCATCTTCGAAAAGGATCAGGTAGAAGGCACAGGCCACGGCAGCCAGACCAAACATCACGTCCACACCCAGCACCATACGCTGGCCGGCTGGCGAGCGGGCCTTGAGCATGGGTGTGGTCAGGGTGCAGATCAGGCCAAACAGACCAAAATGCAATGCCGATGTCCACAGGGTCGAGAGCGTGGACAGGGTATTGAAGTAAAGGTGAATCAACGCTGCACCAATGGCGAGCCAGAAAATCACCGGCCCGATCAGCCGGTGATCCAGACGCTCAGCGGCGGCGCTGACACTTTCGTCGCGAACCTCCACCGGAGGTCCGCCGGTTTCCCGCTCAGCCACGGTTACTTGGCAATCAGGCGGTCAGGAATGGTCAGCCCCTGCTCCTGATAGAACCGGACCGCCCCCGGATGCAACGGCATGGGCAATCCGGCAATGGCTTTTTCCAGTGCCATTGCCTTGGTGGCCGGGTGGATGTTGTTCAGAAACGGCAGGTTGGCATAGATGGTTTTGGTGATCTGGTAAACATCCTCTTCAGACACATCTGCTCGCACGGCCAGGATATTGGGCTGGGCAATGGTTTCAATTGCCTTTTCCTGGTTGGGATAGGTGCCGGCCGGGATGGTGTACGGCGTCCAAAGTTCGAATTCACTGTTCACCTGAGCCAGCTGGTCAGCGGTGAAATCCAGCGTGGTAATCTCGTCGCCCATATTGGCATAGGCGCGGGTTACGGCAGACGCCGGAACGCCGGCCGGTATGTTCATGCCTTCGATGTTGCCGTTCTGGAGCGCGTCTGCACTGGGACCATAGCCCAGGTAGGCCAGATCAATCGTGTCCAGATCGATCCCCAGCTGACCCAGGATAAACCGGCCGGACCCCTCGGTACCGGAATTCCGGGCGCCGATGGAGAAGCTCTCGCCATAAAGGTTAGTCATGTCGGCAATGGTGCCGGTTTCCGCAAACTCTTTGGACACTACGAAGTGTTCAACGTTCTGCCACAACATGGAAACCGAACGAAGGTTCTTGTAGGCCTTGGGAACCGGGCCGGTTCCGTTCCAGGCGTAGGCACCATAAAGCCCCTGGAGAATACCGAACTGAATCTGATCCTCGTCCATCAGCTTGAGATTCTCTCCGGAACCCGCGGAACTGATGGCAGAAACAGAGATATTGGTCTTGGGCTCCAGCTTGACTTTGATCAGAGTTGAAATGGCAACGCCCACCGGGTAATAGGTGCCCCCGGTTGTCGCGGTGCCCATCACATAATTCCCCTCCGCCTGTACCCCGGACGACACGGAGAAAACAGCGGCGGTCAGAATGCCCACGGTGGATCTCAGAAATCGGTTCTTGGTCATAATCCTTTATCCTTTCATCATTATTATCATAGGTAACTGAGAGGTGACCTTACTAAAGTAGCGGCTTACATGGGGATCTACCAGTTCACCTAGACTTAGGTATAAGCCGTAACCGGCTCCGCGCAGGTTTTGACCGGACCAATACAACAAACCCCCGCCAAAGCGAGGGTTTGTTTGCAGTCACAGGACTCCGCCTGGGGCCCTGTTTTTCCTTCTGGCGCTATGCGCCACTGCCTTTAACGGGTGATGTGTTGATATTCACCTGCATCGGCAGTAGCCAGGCTCACCGCCATGATGGCAACCCAGGACAGGATGAAGCCAGGAATGATCTCATACACGCCAGGACCACCCATGAACTCACCATTCCATCCCAGAGAAATCCAGATGATGACCGTGGCCGCACCGACGACCATGCCGGCAATGGCGCCAGCACCGTTTGTCCGGGGCCACATCAGCGACAGGATAATCAGGGGACCGAACGCCGCGCCAAAGCCTGCCCAGGCATTACTGACCAGGGCCAGAACCTGAGAGTTCGGGTCGGAGGCGATAACGGCAGCAACCAGGCCCACCAGCACGACACAGATACGACCTACACCCACACACTCCTTGTCCGTTGCTTCCTTGCGCAGGAACAGGCGATAGAAGTCCTCGGTCAATGAAGACGACGATACCAGAAGCTGACTGGAGATGGTGCTCATTACGGCAGCCAGAAGCGCCGCATAGAGGAACCCGGTGATCAGCGGGTGGAACAGCAGTTCGGAGAGAATGATGAAGATGGTTTCCGGATCCTCAACATTCATGCCGTTGCGAACCGCGTATGCGCGGCCGAAAACGCCCAGAGAGATGGCGCCAATCAGTGAGATCCCCATCCAGCTCATACCGATGTTACGGGCAATCGGAACATCTTTCAGGGTACGGATCGCCATGAAGCGAACAATGATGTGCGGCTGGCCGAAATAGCCCAGCCCCCAGGTAACGGCAGACAGCCAGCCGATGAAGGTAAGCCCCTCAGTCCAGGACAGCAATGTCGGGTCGACCTCGTTGAGGGTCTGAGATGCCTGGTCAAAGCCACCGCCACCTTCACCGAACAGAACAACCGCCGGCATGATCACCAGCGCCAGCATCATGATGCAGCCCTGCACGAAGTCAGTCATGCTCACCGCCAGGAAGCCACCCACAACCGTGTAGGCCAGCACCACGCCCAGAGTGATGACAATACCAACCGCGTAGTCGCTCAGGCCGCCGAAGTTGAAGATGCCGGCAAAGGCACTTTCAAACAGCTTACCGCCAGCAACAAGGCCGGACGCCGTATAGACTGCGAAGAAGATAACAATAACGATTGCCGAGACGGTTCTCAGCGACAAGGACTGGGTCGGGAACCGGTTGGCCAGAAAGGACGGGATGGTAATGGCGTTGCCATAATGCACCGTTTGCTCCCGCAACCGGGGTGCAACCAACACCCAGTTAAAAAAGGCACCCACAAACAGACCGATGCCGATCCACGCAGACGCCAGGCCAGACACGTACAACGCCCCGGGAAGGCCGAGAAGCAACCAACCACTCATGTCCGAGGCACCCGCCGAGAGGGCCGCCACTTTTGGACTGAGAGCTCGCCCGCCCAGCATATAATCTTCAGACGACGAAGTAGATCTGCGCATTGCAAAGATGCCGATGGCAATCATGAGCGCAAAATATGCAAATAGACTGATCCAAACACCAATAGCCATAAGGCTCCTCCGGTTTAATGAGTCGGATTCGATCCGCTCGCGAAGCACAGAGCCGGCCTGATGCCAGCATGCTATGCCGTTCTTCTTGTTTACCCGAATTCCATCCTGATTGGAGCAAGGCACTGCGCTGTGCAGGCACCCATTGAATATAGTTGACCATTCAACGATTGCGACAGTGACCTTGAGCACTTGCGCTAGACGGGCCTCCAGCCGCTATAAGTTAGTATTACTACGGATCCCAGGCTTACGAAATCCTACGATTCTTTTACAGAATCCTACGGTACTGCCCGGATCACGGACCATTTCAGGCCACTGCCGCCCGTAACTGCAGCCTGGAAGGTGTGGTGCCCTTATATTTGCGCAACGCGTTGGTCATTGCGCTTTGGGACGAGAAACCGGTTCGATAGCTGATTTCGGATACCGAAAGAGCGGTAGACGCCAGTAATTCGGCCGCCTGATCGAGACGGGTTTTCAAGAGAAACTGATGGGGGGTCGTTCCGGTAACCTCGCGGAACACTTCGTGGAACCGGCTGACGCTCAGGCAGGCCTCGCCGGCCATGTCTTCAACGGTGATTTTACGGTGCAGGTTGCTGAGAATATAACGCCGGACGGCCTCCGGGCTGATACTGTAACGGTTTGAGGTCTGGGCCTTACCGTCAGCGATCCGGTCTGCCATGGAATAAAGAATACTCGCAGCCAGGTGCTGCTGCAGCGTGATATTGTCGGGGGCACGATCGAACTCCCCTGCCGCAAACTGGACCAGCCCCTGCAGGCGGCTATCCATCTGCAGCGTGCGCGGCCTTTCAAACACCCGCATCATCCGTTCGTAATCGGCATGGGCCGGCGTATTGATCGCCGGTGCCATGGGGTCAAGATTAATGACCAGAACATGATTTTTGTCATCGCCACAATAATCATGCCTCGCTTCAGTCGGCACGAAACAGGCCTTCCATGTATCGAGGTGGGACCCGGTCCCATCGACGCTCAATTCAGCTTCTCCCCTCACCCCGACCACGATCTGGTGATGCTCGTGCTTGTGCTGATGAGCGGCGATTGGAAGTTTCAGAAGTTTTGAATCGAGCATTAAAACTGCCGGCTTTTAATTGCGAATGTACCTCAATTAAAGCAGATCATTACAAAAAGTGCACGAATGCCGCGGAAAGTAGCCGAAAATCCCCCACGAAATTCAGGCGGAACCCGCCATTCTGAAGAGCCCCTTCAACAACCCTGAAATACTTTCCGATACCTCCTCCAGTGGAAGGGCCGCGTTGACCACATGGTAACGTGACGGCAGCGCCACAGCTCTCGCCAGGTAGGCATCCCGGATTCTTTGAAAGAATTCCAGATCCTCCAGTTCAAACCGGTCCAGTTCACCCCGGTTCCGGGCCCTGGCCATTCCGGTTTCAACGGGTGCATCGAGAAGAATAATGTGATCAGGCCGGATATCACCCTGAACCAGAGTTTCCAGAAGTGCGATCCGCTCCGTCGGCACACCCCGACCTCCGCCCTGGTAGGCAAAGGTGGCGTCCGTGAAACGGTCACACAGCACCCATTTGCCTTCATCCAGAGCCGGCAGGATGCGGTTATTGAGATGCTGGGCTCTCGCCGCGAACATCAGCAGAAGTTCGGTGGTGTCGTTAACGGATTCTTCCCTGGGAGCCAGTAACAGCTCCCGGATGGCTTCCGCCATGGGTGTGCCACCGGGTTCCCGGGTCACAATAAATTCCACACCCAGCGCCTCAAGGGTTTTCGCGGCATTGGCAAGCTGGGTCGACTTGCCAACCCCCTCGGTGCCTTCAAACGTTATGAACTGTCCCCGACGGCTCATTTTGTAACCTCATCGCCTGAGGCCGGGTTTTCCGGCGCCGGAGAAGACCGGTAGTCTTCTCGGCGATTGAGCTGATACTCCCTCACCGCCTTCTGGTGCTCGGCAAGAGTACGGGAGAACTTATGGGAACCATCGCCCCGGGCAACAAAATACAACGCCTCCCCATCATCCGGGTGCAACGCTGCATGAATCGCATCGCGTCCTGGCAAGGCGATGGGTGTGGGGGGAAGACCATCAATCCGGTAAGTGTTATAGGGCGTGTGGGTACGCAGATCTTTGCGGCCGATCCTGCCCTTATAGCTGTCGCCCATACCGTAGATGACCGTTGGGTCCGTCTGCAGCCTCATGCCCTTTTGCAGGCGACGTACAAACACGCCGGCAACTTGATCGCGCTCACCGGGCGCTCCCGTCTCCCGTTCCACGATAGACGCCATTATCAGCGCTTCGTATGGATTATCATAAGGCAAGCCCTCCTCCCGGGCCGCCCACTCTTCGGCAAGGACTGTCTCCATCTTGCTGAAAGCACGCTTCAGAATATCCAGATCGGTCTCGCTGCTTGTGAATGCGTATGTATCGGGAAAAAATCGCCCTTCCGGATGTTCTCCCTCAGCTCCGACAGCCGACATGATCTCTGCACTGGTCCACTGCCTGGTTACATGCTGCAAACGCTCAGAGCGTGCCAGCGCCTGGCGCATATCCTGGAACGTCCAGCCCTCGATAAATTGCACGTACCAGTGCTTGATAGCTCCGGAGACCATGAGGCCAACCATGGCTTTCGGACTCATGCCATCGAGAAACTCGTAGTCACCGGCCTTTATGCGGGTCTGCTCCGGATTCAGGCGGCCATGGAGCCTGAGCCAAAAGCTTTGCCCGACCAGCCCCTGGGACTCCAGTTTGCGAACAACCTCGGTGAATGTTGCCCCCTGGGGAACATTGAACAACACCGGTTCATCCAGAGCCACAGGCCTCTCCAGACCCTGCAGGCCATGCCAGACCCACAGACCGGTTCCGGCTGAGGCCAGGACGGCAACACAAACACACGCAAGTAATAACTTCTTGAGCAAGCGATTTATTCCAGTAATTCGAGAGGGTTGAAGATTGTCGCAAAGCCGTTGTCGACAGGCAAATCATGGCCGGCAATAGTGCGAACCGGAACAACACCGAGCACACTGTTCAGCAGAAACAGACCCTGGCAATCAGGGCCCAGCACATCACTCATGGTGACCGCACGCTCTGTTACCGACTCTCCCTTCTGCCTCAGACGCTCCAACAGCCACTGTCTGAGCACGCCGGCAACCGCCAGGCTCGACGCCGGCGGCGTTACCCAGTTCCCAGCCTGCCGAAGCAGAAGATTGGTACGGGTGCCTTCCACGAGATTACCATCACGATCAGCCATGATCACTTCGAACAGCGAAGGCCCGAGCTCAGCAGCCGCGAGGACCTGCTCGATCCGGTTCAGGGACTTGATTCCGGCAAGTAACGGATTAACGGCAAGGGGCACCCTGGAAAAATCAACGGCAACGCCGGCATGATCCGGTGCCGGAGGCAACGGCGAAGCGGAGACCAGCAGATTTGGCTCCATACCGGGATCTGGCCGGTATCCCCGGCCACCACTACCGCGGGTCAGGGTCAACTTGAGAATCCAGCCCTCGGCCTTGAAACGATCAGCGAATCGCTGCGCCGCCTCAACGCACACGTTGGCAAGCTCCTTTCGCGTTACCTCGATTCCGAGGCGTCTGGCGTCGCGCACCAGACGCTCCAGATGGCGGGAAAGCAGAACGCCGTGTTGTCCGGACATCCGAATGGTCTCGAACAACCCGTCACCGTAGGCGAGCCCCCGATCATTGGCAGGCAGACCGCCCTCATCGGCCCAGAAAAGACGAAACACGACCAGGGTCAGCCTTCGTAGCGACGGAAAATCAGGGTTCCATTGGTACCACCGAATCCGAACGAGTTGGACAGCGCCACCCGCACGTCAGCCTGACGGCTCTTGTGGGCAACAAGATCCAGATCACATCCGTCATCAGGATTGTCCAGATTGATGGTTGGCGGCAGCACGCCATCACGAATCGACAATACCGAGAAAATGGCCTCTACGGCACCGGCGGCGCCCAGCAGGTGCCCGGTCATGGACTTGGTGCTGCTCATTGCCAGCTTTTCGGCATGCCCGCCGAATACCCGCCGAACCGCAGCCACCTCCGCGACATCACCGACCAGGGTGGAGGTGCCGTGGGCATTGATATAATCAATTTCGTCCGGATTCAGGCCGGCGTCACGCACTGCGTTGGCCATGGATCGGGCCGCGCCCTCACCGTCTTCTGGCGGTGCAGTAATGTGATGGGCGTCATCGCTCATACCGAAGCCGACCACTTCGCCGTATATCGTGGCACCTCGCTGCTTCGCGTGTTCAAGCTCTTCAAGAACCACCACACCGGCTCCATCACTGAGCACAAAACCGTCCCGGTCTTTATCCCAGGGGCGGCTGGCCTTTTCCGGCTCGTCGTTGCGGGTCGACAGCGCCCGGGCGGCAGAAAACGCTGCCATACCGGTGCGCGTCGTCGCCATTTCCGATCCACCAGCCAGCATTACCTCGGCGTCGCCATAGGCAATGGTACGGGCCGCGTAGCCGATGTTATGGGTACCTGTGGTGCAGGCGGTCACAATCGCAATGTTCGGACCGCGATAGCCGAAACGGATAGCGGCATTACCGGAGATCATGTTGATGACAGAGGCGGGCACGAAAAACGGCGAAACCTTTCGAGGCCCGGACTTGTCCATAGTAAGCACGCTTTTTTCGATGTACTCCAGACCACCGATGCCAGAGCCAATCGCAATTCCGACGCGCTCCCGGTCAAGCCTGTCAAAGGACTCGAGGCCACTGTGGTCCACCGCCTGCTGGGCGGCAATCAGGCCATAGTGAATAAAGGCGTCGAGCTTCCTTGCGTCCTTCGGAGAAAGGTAGGGTTCCATATCCAGATCCCGGATGGCCCCTCCAATCTTTGTGTTATAGGCCGACGTGTCAAAGCGGTCGATCAGACCGATCCCGCTCCGTCCGGCCTGAATAGCTTCCCAGGACGACTGCACGCTATTACCGACTGGAGATAGCATGCCCATACCCGTAATGACAACTCGCCGTTTAGTCATAGCCCCTTGCACCTGATCTTGTCCGTATGAATCTGAACGCAGCCTGAAACCGTTTTTTCAGGCAATAAAAAAGCCGTGCCTCGGTGTTTCACAAGGACGGCTTTTTGCCTGGCTTATTTAAATGCAGAGTATCAGGTGTGCGCGACGATGTAGTCGATCGCGTCCTGAACACTTGCCAGCTTCTCGGCTTCCTCGTCCGGAATCTCGGTTTCAAATTCCTCTTCCAGGGCCATAACCAGCTCAACGGTGTCCAGTGAGTCAGCGCCAAGATCCTCTACAAAAGAAGACGAATTCTGAACTTCGGACTCTTTAACGCCCAACTGTTCACAAACGATCTTCTTCACGCGCTCTTCAACTGTACTCATAATGTCCTCACTTTGTGTGTCAACCAAGCAACTCAAGTGCTGCCAGTTTAGTGTAAACCCCACCTGCAAACAAGCAGGGATTCTGATAAACATGTTGTGCGACAAGGGGTTGCGCACAGGCTCCTGAAGGAGCCCTATCCCATGTACATTCCGCCATTTACGTTAATGGTCTCGCCCGTCACGTAGCCGGCGGCATCGGACGCCAGAAAGGCAACGACGGCTGCCACTTCATCCGGCTCACCCAGACGACCCGCGGGTATGTTTTCCAGCATAGCCTCGCGCTGCTTGTCGTCCAGTTTTTTTGTCATATCCGTGTCAATAAATCCCGGAGCCACGCAGTTTGACGTGATGCCCCGGTTCGACATTTCTTTGGCAAGGCTTCGGGTAAAGCCTTCAACTCCGGCCTTGGCGGCGCAGTAGTTGCCCTGCCCGGGATTGCCCATACCGGCCACCACGGAACTGATATTGATAATCCGGCCCCATTTCGCCTTGGCCATACCGCGAAGCACGGCCTTACTGGTGCGGTAGACGCTCGACAGATTGGTTTCCAGAACCGACGCCCAGTCTTCGTCCTTCAATCGCATCAGCAGGTTATCACGGGTAATACCGGCATTGTTGACCAGAATCAGAGGTGCGCCGGATTTTTCCGTCAGCTCCTTCAGACCTGCTTCAATGCTGGCAGGATCTGCCACGTTCATGACCATGCCATAGCCTTTGTAACCGGCCGACTGGAGGTCATTGGTGATGGACTCGGCACCGGCCTCACTGGTGGCCGTTCCGACGACTTCAGCACCCTGCGCAGCCAGCGCACGGGCAATCGCCTGGCCAATACCGCGGGTCGCACCGGTTACCAGTGCGGTTTTACCTTCCAGAGACATGAATAACTCCCTTTCGTTTCAGGACTGACCGAATGCGTCCAGCGCCTTCGCCAGCGAATCCGGGTCTTCGATACTGTGAACGGCCAAAGCCCGGTCGATACGTTTGGCAAGCCCGGCCAGCACCTTACCAGTGCCGCACTCAACTGCAACGTCCACACCATCACTTACCAGGGTGCGGACCGAATCCGTCCAGAGCACCGGTGAATACAGCTGTTTGAGAAGGTTGGTCTTCAGTGTAGCCGATTCTGTCTCGGCTGCGGCGTTAACATTCTGTATAACCGGGATGACAGCATCGTTAAAACGCACGTCTTCCAGCGCTTTTGCCAACTCCTCGGCAGCGCCCTTCATCAGGGCACAGTGCGAAGGCACACTCACAGGCAATGGCATGGCCTTTCGGGCGCCTTTCTCCTTGCAGGCTTCAATGGCGCGTTCAACCGCGGCTGCCGAGCCGGCAATCACCACCTGGCCGGGCGCATTGAAATTCACCGCCGAAACCACATCACCCTGCGCGGCATCTTCACAGGCCGCAACGACATCGTCGTCCTCAAGCCCCAGGATGGCAGCCATTTTCCCCTCTCCTGCCGGCACCGCATCCTGCATGAGCTCACCGCGCAGGCGGACGAGCTTTACCGCCTCGACAAAATCGAGGCTCTCGGCAGCAACCAGCGCGCTGTACTCGCCCAGACTGTGACCGGCAAGGAAGTCCGGAGAGACACCACCCGCCACAAACCACTGCCGCCACAGGGCAACACTGGCTGTCAGCAGCGCAGGCTGGGTAACCATGGTTTTATTCAGCTCCTCGGCCGGTCCCTTCTGGCAGAGCTCCCAGAGGTCATAGCCAAGCACATTGGAGGCTTCGGCGAAGGTTCTGTCGATAATGGGCCAAGCTTCAGCGGCAGCCGAAAGCATGCCCACTGATTGCGACCCTTGTCCTGGAAAAATAAAGGCTGATTTCATAAGCGGGATCTTATCGTCATTGAGGGGTTACGTGAGATTAGCCAATAGTACAAGTTAGGCCAATTATCCGCGAATGCGAGATCGGAGCGGGACAGACTTTAGTCTCAGGCACTCAGAGCATGAGGTCGTCGAGACGTTCATTGATGCGGCGGGGTACTTCCAGCTCGACTTCCCTGACCGCCTGCCGAATGGCCGAAAGCATGGCCCGTTCGTTGGCGTTACCGTGGCTCTTGATCACCACACCCTGGAGCCCGAGCAGACTGGCACCGTTGTGACGGGAGGGATCCATCAATTGCAGAAGCCGACCGATAATCGGCCGTGCGAGCAGACCAACCAGCCTGCCATAGAGGTTTCGGGTGAACGCCTGCTCCATCAGCTCGATCAGCAAACCGGCAACACCCTCACCGGTTTTCAGGGCAATATTTCCCACGAAGCCGTCACAGACAACCACATCCGCCACGTCCCGGAACAGATCACTGCCTTCCACATAACCGATATAGTTAATGGTATCGCACTGGGCCAGCATGTGAGAGGCCAGCCGGACCTGCTCGTTCCCCTTGATCTCCTCCTCGCCAACGTTCAGCAAGGCGACCCGGGGTTCTGCCTGACTGCAGATGGCCGAGGCCATCAGAGAACCCATCAGGGCGTATTGATAGAGGTTTTCAGCGGTTGAGTCGACATTGGCGCCCAGATCAAGGACGTGACAACGCCCTCGCAGCGAAGGAATCAACTTGGCAATGGCAGGACGCTCAATGCCCGGATACATGCGGATAATACTGCGCCCGAAAGCCATCAGCGCACCGGTGTTTCCGGCGCTGACACAACCCTGGGCTTCGCCGTCACGGACGAGGCTCAGCGCTATGGCCATGGACGAATTTTTCTTGTGCCGCAGGGCATGAGAGGGGCGCTCGTTCATCCGCACGACATCGGCCGCTTCAACAATGTGAATTCGGGCGTGCCCTTCACGCAACAAAGCCTCAAGCTCGCTCCGGATTCCCACCAGAACGATGCTCAAGGCTTCGTTTTCACGCACTGCCTGAAGCGACGCAGCCACCACGACAGCAGCACCGCGGTCGCCACTCATGGCATCAATCGCGATGGTGACCGGATTCACCGTTCTGCCATCCGATTCGGAGCGCTGCATATCGGCTACGGACTTACTCGTCGCGCGCTTCGATTACCTGCTTGCCGCGGTAAAAGCCATCCGGAGAGACGTGGTGACGACGATGAACCTCACCAGTGGTGCTGTCGGTGCTCAGAGCTGCAGTGCTCAGAGCGTCGTGTGAACGGCGCATGCCACGCTTGGAACGGGTCTTTCGGTTTTGCTGTACAGCCATGATTATGCTCCTGACCTGTTAACGTAAACTTTCTATTACCTGAAAAGTAACGTGTGTTCGATTGATGTGCGCCGATTTCCCGAAGGATACCCGCGCCCGGTTAATGCTTTGTTTTCTTGAGATCCGCCAGCACACTGAACGGATTCTCGCCAGACTTTCTGGCCGGCTCTGCCGCAGAGCCTTCAGGCTCGTAAGCTTCCAGATCTTCCCGGGCCGGACAGTCCTTCCGGTCGTGAAGCGGGAACGGTGGCAGCACCAGCAGCAATTCATCCTCGACCATGGACCAGAGATCTGCGCTGAAATCCTCGGTCAGAAAGGGCTCAAGCTCTTTTGGAAGATTTTGTGCCTGCTCGTCGCTTGTCACCAGCCCCAGACTGAACCGGGACGACAGCGTCGTGCCCATGGCGCCCATGCAGCGCTGACACTCCAGCTCCACCGGGGCCTCAATCTCGCCGGAAACAACACGACGCCGCTCACTGTCCATATAAAACGACAACTTCACACGACACGCCGCGCCCTCTGCAAACCCCAGAACGGCTTTCCGGAAACGGCCAAGCCCGCTGAGGGGAATAATTCCCTCCAGGGCGCTGTTCTGTTCCGCCAACCGGTATGGATCAACAGATTTGGGCAATTCGGCGTTTGACGCATTTGACATAGGCGCGCAATTTTAGGGGCGCAGCCCGCCGCTGTCAAAGACTTCCTTGCTTTTCAGCCAGAGCTTCCCGCCCGGATAGGTGTATTTTACGATAGGCGCATACTGGCTCAGCCGCATCGACGCTCCAAGGACACCCAACATGACTCAGAAACCCCTGCTCCTGGCCTCATCTTCCCCTTACCGGAAGTTGCTCCTGGAGCGACTCGGATTACCTTTCAGTTGCGCCAACCCGGATATAGACGAGACACCAGTGCAAGGTGAACCCGGCGAGGCTCTCGCCATCCGCCTGGCTGAGGCCAAGGCACGCGCCCTGGCAAACCGGTTCCCCGGCCACTGGATCATCGGCTCAGACCAGGTGGCCTGCCTGCCGGATGGCTCGGTGCTCAGCAAACCCGGCAACCATGAACGCGCAAGGAGCCAGTTGCGGCAGAGCAGTGGCCAGCGGGTTCTGTTTCTGACAGGCCTAGCCCTGCTGGACTCCGACTCCGGCAAACTGGTGAGCCTCTGCGAGCCCTACAACGTAAGGTTTCGTACACTGACAACCGAGGAAATCGAGGCCTACCTGATGCGAGAGCAGCCTTATGACTGCGCCGGCAGCTTCAAGATGGAAGGCCTGGGCATCACTCTGTTCGACGCACTGGAAGGTCGGGACCCCAACAGCCTTGTGGGGCTTCCGCTGATTGCCCTGAACGACATGTTGCGGCGCTGGGGCCGGAATCCCCTGCTGGAAAACCGGCCCGACACCAACCAGGCCTAACGAAGCTCCAGACGGGACTCAACCAGTTGACCGGCGAACCCTTCACCGAAGGCAACGCCGAGCTGATCAACAATGTTCTGGAACGGTGATTTCCGGTGACTGTAATCCACGATCTCTTCCTGCCCGACAATCTGCCGGGCAACATGGGAAGCGCTGCCCAGACCGTCAGCCAGACCCAGCTCGACAGCCTGTTCGCCGCTCCACACCAGACCACTGAACAGGCGCTCATCGTCAGCCAGGCGATCACCCCTGCCCTTCTTCACGGCTTCAATGAACTGCTTGTGGGTGTTTTCCAGCACCCCCTGCCAGAACTTCACTTCTTCTTGCTCCTCCGGTGAGAAAGGATCAAGGAAGGCCTTATTCTCACCAGCGGTATACAGCCTTCGCTCAACACCAATCTTGTCCATTACTTCGGTAAAGCCGAAACCACCAGCAACAACACCGATGGATCCAACCAGGCTCGCGCGGTTGGCGTAAATTTCATCTGCAGCCGCGGCAATATAATAGGCTCCGGATGCGCCAATATCAGAAATCACCGCATAGACCTTTTTCTCCGGATACTCCTCGCGCAGCCGCTTTATTTCATCGTAGACATACCCTGACTGAACCGGGCTGCCGCCGGGACTGTTGATGCGAAGAATCACCGCCACCGAGTTGGGCTCCTCAAACGCAGTTCGCAGCGAACCGACGATGTTGTCGGCACTGGCCAGCTCATCCGCCGCAATTGGCCCGGTAATCTCGACCAGTGCGGTGTGCTTGCCGGACGCGCTCTCCAGAGATTCGCCCAGGGGAAATTTCAACATGAACAACAGCGCAATCAGATAACCAAAGGTAAGGAACTTGAAAAAGATTCCCCATCGGCGGCTGCGTCGTTGCTCCGCCTGAAGCGACATCACCAGTTTTTCAATGAGCTTCCAGTCACGCCCCGATTCCGGCGGCAGCTTCGGTGATTTGCGCCCGAACAACGGCTTGCCTTCCTTTTCAGGTTTCGCCGGCTCATCTCCCCATTCCGGGGACTTATCAGATTCCCAGTCACTCATTCATGCATCCTGTCAGCAGCATCGTTCAAGTTGGCCCATCCGGCTCGATCAGAGCCCCAGCACACGTCTCAGCCCGGGAACGGTATCGACAATGGCATGTGGCGAGTAATCGCCCAACACATCCCGCTTGTGGACGCCCCATTCAACACCGATGGAGGGCATCCCGATGCGCTGCGCCATTTCGAGATCGTAGCGGGTATCCCCGATCATTACCGCTTCGGCCGGGTCAATGCGGTAGAAGTTCAGAATCTCCTCAAGCATGGCCGGATCCGGCTTTGATCGGGTCTCATCAGCACAGCGGGTAATCTCGAAATGACTACCCAGCCCACTGGAAACAAGGGCAGAATCCAGCCCGCGACGGCTCTTCCCTGTAGCCACGGAACAACGGCGGCCCGAACCGCAAAGGTCTGCTACGACGTCAGCCATCCCCTCAAATACATTCTGGGGCGTGGTGGTCTTGCTGAAAAAGTAACCGGCATAGCCTTCACGGATACGATTCATCTCGGCGTGACTGATGCCCGGATAGAGCTTTTCCAGCGCTTCGACCATGCCAAGACCGATAATATCCCGATAGGCTTCACGCTCCAGGGCCGGGTACCCCAGATCGGTTGCTGCCTGGTGCAGGCTGTCGGCGATGTGTTCGACCGAATCCACCAGCGTCCCGTCCCAGTCAAAAATGACAACTCTGACGTTCATTGACCTGTTCCTTTAAGGCGTGCCCGAAGCTTTTTGAGCACATCATTGAATGCATCGTCGTAAGGCGCCTCAAGGCACATGGCCTCTCCCGACACCGGCAGGGTAAACTCCAGCGCCCTGGCATGAAGCATGAGACGCTGCCCACCGATCGCCCTGAACGCTTTCAGGCTGACATCATCCATATACTTGTCGTCTCCCGCAATGGGATGACCCGCCCAGGCGCTGTGTACCCGGATCTGGTGCGTTCGCCCGGTTATCGGGGACGCTTCGACCAGGGTATAGCCCTGGTAACGGCCAAGACAGCGAAAGGTGGTCAGGGACGCCTTCCCTGCCTCGTCAACCTTCACCCGACGCTCACCGTTGGGCATCTCATAACGCAGCAGGGGAACGTCAACGCGGTTAACGCCATCGGGCCAGTCACCGGCCACCAGTGCATGGTAGTGCTTGCGTATCCGCTTCTGGCGCAACTCTTCCTGCAGGTACCTCAGCGCCGAGCGTTTTTTGGCAACCATAACCAGACCCGACGTGTCGCGATCCAGCCGGTGCACCAACTCAAGAAACTTTGTGGCTGGCCTGGCCGACCGCAACACCTCGATCAGCCCGAAACTCAGCCCACTTCCGCCGTGAACAGCGATACCCGACGGCTTGTTCACCACCAGCATCTGGTCATTCTCAAAAACAACCGCAGCCTCCATAACCCCCTGCACCCGGGAGCCGGGCGCAACCTGTACGGGCTTCTCCTTGCGGGTCACCGGTGGAATGCGAACCTGATCTCCCGTCTTCAGCCGGGTATCCGGCTTCACCCGCCCCTTGTTGACCCGGACCTCGCCCTTCCTGACCACCCGGTAGATAATGCTTTTCGGCACACCACGAAGCTGGGCCAGGAGAAAGTTGTCCACTCTCTGGCCTTCGTTGTCCTCGTCGACAGTTACCCACTGAACCCCCTGACGGACTTCACCGCGAGGGGCCGCCTGGTCGTGCGCCCTGCCCCCGGACGAAGACGCCACCCGGGAGGGCCTGGCTCTGGCTGGCTTTTTGCTCGCGGACTTGCGGGGCATGGAATTCCTTTGGTGATGGCATGAATGCAGGATTGAACGGCCGCATGAATACTGTTATATTCCGGCGTGCTCTGCCGTTTGTCTACGGCCTGACCAACTCAAGTCAGAAGCCGGAGCGGCAGAAGTATACCGACACTATTCGAGAGTTTGAACGCCGTGCACCCAATCACTATCGGGAACGGCGAGAGAAATGCTCCCGGAGTACCAGGACAGATCTTCGAAAGACTGAAACCTGCACCCGGGAGAAGGAAAAACCGCGCGGAAAACCGCGGGCGACATCGCGAAGAATCATTGCCACGCAGGGCCGGGCCGTCCAGCTTACGAATACGACGTGAGACCCAGGCACCTGAGTGAACCTGAAAACGGATAACATGCGTCTACAGACACGAACCTTACACGACCTTACCCTGCCAAATGGCAGCCGGGCCGTCGGCGTTGGTCTCAGACCAACAGGATTACTCCCCGAAGGGGTCTGATCCGTCTGGCCGCCGGCCTGCCCTTGACGTAACAGGGCCCGCGGCACGCACATCCTGCTTCGCTGATGCGACCCCCTCCGGTTTTCTGTCAAAATTAAACGACAGGAACTCTTTCTTTCCATGAAAAGAATGTTAATCAATGCAACTCACCCCGAAGAGTTGCGCGTAGCTCTGGTTGACGGCCAGCGTCTGTTCGACCTCGACATCGAATCCAGCTCCCGTGAGCAGAAAAAGGCCAACATTTACAAGGGTCGCATTACCCGGGTTGAGCCAAGCCTCGAGGCTGCATTCGTTGATTTTGGCGCCGATCGCCACGGATTTCTGCCGCTGAAGGAAATCTCCAAGGAGTATTTCAAGAAGTCTCCCGGCCAGATTGAAGGCAAAATCAATATCAAGGATGTGGTTTCTGAAGGCCAGGAAGTCATTGTCCAGGTCGACAAGGAAGAACGGGGTAACAAGGGCGCGGCCCTGACAACCTTCATCTCCCTGGCTGGCCGTTATCTGGTTCTCATGCCCAACAATCCCCGTGCCGGCGGCATTTCCCGCCGCATCGAGGGCGACGAGCGGGCCCAGCTCAAAGACGCCATGAACGATGTGCAGGTGCCAAAATCCATGGGCATCATTGTGCGCACCGCAGGCATCGGCCGTACCACCGAAGAGCTCCAGTGGGACCTGGATTACCTTGTCCAGTTCTGGGAAGCCATCACCCAGGCTGCCGGTGAGCGCAAGGCCCCGTTCCTGATCCATCAGGAAAGCAACGTTATCATCCGGGCGGTGCGGGACTATCTTCGCCAGGATATTGGCGAGGTCCTGATCGACGCCGATGGGGTGTATGAGGACGTACTGAATTTTGTCCGGGCCGTCATGCCCACCTTCGAGAACAAGATCAAGCTGTACAAGGACGAAATCCCCCTGTTCAGCCGCTACCAGATCGAAGGGCAGATCGAGACCGCCTTCCAGCGCGAAGTGAAACTGCCTTCCGGCGGATCCATTGTAATCGACCCGACCGAAGCACTGGTTTCCATCGACATCAACTCCTCTCGCGCCACCAAGGGCCAGGATATCGAGGAAACAGCGCTCCAGACCAACCTGGAAGCCGCAGAGGAAATTGCACGCCAGCTCCGCCTTCGTGACATGGGTGGCCTGATTGTTATCGATTTTATCGACATGACGCCAGCCAAACACCAGCGCGAAGTCGAGCAGAAGATGCGCGAAGCCCTGGAAATTGACCGGGCCCGGGTGCAGGTCGGCAAGATCTCCCGTTTTGGCCTGCTGGAGATGTCCCGCCAGCGTCTGCGCCCCTCTCTGGGCGAAACCCGCAGCGAAGTCTGCCCGCGCTGCGAAGGCCAGGGCACCATCCGTGGAATAGAATCGCTGGCACTGAGCATCATGCGACTCATCTACGAAGAGTCGTCGAAGGACAAAACCGGCGAGGTTCGGGCCGTTGTTCCGGTCTCGGTTGCCACCTTCCTGCTGAACGAAAAGCGCAAGCAGCTGGCCGATATTGAAGCCCGCCAGGAAGTAAGCGTGGTGGTGGTTCCGGTACCGCATATGGAAACACCGCATTTCGAGATTATCCGGATGCGTGAAGACGAGACCACGCCCGAGCACATTTCCAGCCACCAGGTGGCCCAGGAATACAGCGAGCGCGAAGAGGAAATCTTTGAAGCTCCGGCAGCGGAAAAACCGGTTCGGGAACAGGCAGCGGTAAAGGCGATTCGCCCCAGTGCACCAGCGCCGACTCCGACTCCGACACCGAAAGCGGCCGAGCCCAATGATCAGGAAGAAGGCCTGTTCCGTCGGCTTGGCAAAAAGATTGCGACCTTCTTCAATGGCGAAGAGGAACAGCAGGCCGAGCCCCGGGACAAGACCGGAAACGAGCGTGAAGATCGCCGTAATCAGGGTCGCCAGGATCGCCGCAAATCCCGCGTAGCCCGCGGCGACGAGCAGCGCACCGGTGGCAACCGCAGTGGCAATGATCGCCGTCAGGGAGGCCAGCAGAGCCGGGGTGACGATAACCGGGGCCGGGGCCGCAACCGCGGTGACGACCAGACCCGGAGCAACCAGAGTCGCCAGGGCTCCGACACCAAGAGCGGTGATGGCAAAGGTGGTGACACCAAAGGCACTGACAGCCGCCGGGACAACCGTCGCGACAATCAGGGCCGTGGCCGCAACAAACCACAGCGGGACCAGAAGGATAACCGCGACCAGAAGGAACAGAAGGAACAGAAGGAACAGGCTCCTCAGGAAAGCACAGCCAAGCCCGGCGGTGGCGAAAAGTCCGGTTCGGACGAAAAACGCCGCAAGCCGCGCCGTCAGCGCAACCGCGACGGTTCACCGACAGAAAATCCGGCGTCCACACCGGCTGATCGCAAGGCTGCCCGCAGCGAGAAGCATCAGAAGGACACCCAGCCTGAGGCGAGTCGTGACAGTGACAAACCCGAGGTGAAGGCCCAACAGCCAGGCAATGAGAGCGAAAAGCCTGCCGAAAAGACGGAAACCAAAGCCGCCGCACCGGCTCAGAAAACCGAGCCGCAGCAGGATCAGGGCGTGACCGGTCAAACGGCTGCACCCGAAGCACCTTCTGACAGCAAGGCACCTTCCGACCGCAAGGCACCTTCTGACAGTAAAGCTCCAGCTGACAGCAAGGCGCCAGAGCAGCCTGAAACAGTAACTGCCGAACAGCCGGCCGAGAAATCCGCTGCGCCTGCCGAGCCCGGCAAGAGCGATGCGACTCCGAAAAAGGCTGAAGTGAAGAGCGATCAGCCGTCCGCGGCTGAGCAAAAGCCAGCAGCGGTCGAGAGCACGGCCTCAGCTGATGCTGCTGATAAAGCACCGTCAACGCCCAAGGCCAAATCCGAAGCCGCGGACACGGCTCGGGAGCCAAAAGCCGAGTCCGTAAAAAAGGCGGAAGCCGAACCAGAGCAGCCTGCCAAAACTGAAGAAACACCCGAGCCCACGTCGGCAAAGCCGGCTGCAAGCTCTGAGGCACCCGCGGCAAAGGAAGCGACCTCGGCCAAACAGCCGTCGAAGCCCAAAGCGCCCTCAGCGGCCACGGACACCACCGGGGCTGACCAGGCCGCTGCATCCCCTGAAAAGGAGCAAGCATCGGAGAAGCCGGCGTCCCAGCCCGCAGCCGCACCGAAGAAGGATGAAACTCCCGAAACGCCGGCACCCAATGTTCCGGTTACCCCGGGACGTGCCTACAATGACCCACGAGAAGTCCGCAAGCGCCAAAAGGCTGCGGAAGAGGCCAAGAAGGCCGGGAGCAACTAACTGATGCTATCGAACTCCGACATAGAAGCGCTGGAAGACATCCTCTTTGCCGAACCCTGGGGCGATGACGCCCTGGATTTCTTCGGCTTCCACGGAGTTGTCTGCGCCAGCGTCGTCGGCCCGACTGAACTGGGAGCGGAAGAAATCTTCCGCCTCGCCACAGGTACCAACGAGCTACCTGATGGCGGGATTCCTGACGTGTTCAGACGCTGCGCCGTGCAGGTGGCCGGAGACATGGCCCATGCCCTGGATATGGGCCAGGCATTGGAGCTGCCGGAACCGGAAGACGGTGACCCGATGAACGCACTGGAAAACTGGTGTGCCGGATTCGTGGACACCTTCCTGGAGCATGAAGAAGAATGGCTCGAGGCGGCCAGCGAAGAGGAAACGGCTGATCTGATGGTGCCCATGCTGACACTATCGGGGCTGTTCGATGATGAGGATTTCCAGAAGGTCCGCAACAGCGACAAGCTGTCCCGGCAGATGGCCGATGCCATTCCCGATTCGCTAACCGACCTGTATCTGCTGTTCCACGCGCCGGACTAAACCGGCGCAGGGCTCACAACAGATTGTCTGAATGAATGCCAGACCGGCTCAAGCCCGTCTGGCATTTTCATGATACGGCCAAGCTCACACCAGGGTGCCCCGGGAAAGTGGAAATCACTGCCCTGTGACGCCAGCAGCTGTTCCTTCCGGCAGAGCTCTGCCAGAAACCCCAGATCGCCGCTGGACTGGCCGGAAGTCGACACCTCGATCGCTTGTCCGCCAGCCCGGCGGAAGTCCGCCGTCAGCTCCCTGAGCTTGGTCGCAGTGAGCTGGTATTTACGGGGATGGGCAAGGACAGCAATGCCCCCTGCCTCATTGATCCAGCGAACCACTTCCGGCAGTTCCGGCCAATAGGCCTTTACGTCGCCGGCCTTGCCATTTCCCAGATACCGCTTGAAGGCCTGCGCTGCATTACGCACCACCCCCTCGCCAACCAATACCTCGGCAAAATGGGGACGGCCGGGGACGTCGCCGCCAGCTGCGGCCGTCGCCTTGTCCAGCAGACCGTCAACACCAAGCCTGTCCAGGCGATCGGCAATCATCCGTGCCCGGGCCCAGCGGTTCTCGTTCTGATGTTCCAGAGCGCCAAGGAATCCGGTATCTCCCGGATCAAAATCCAGACCCACCACATGGATGGTGCGACTTTTCCACAGGCAGGAAAGCTCAACCCCGGGAACCAGCACAATGCCCAGCTGCTGGGCTGCCCTGCCCGCTTCGGCCAGTCCGGCAATGGTGTCATGATCTGTGAGTGCAAGATGGCTGACGCCCCGCTCCGAGGCACGCTCAAGAAGCGCTGACGGCGACAGCGCGCCGTCGGAGGCGGTACTGTGGCAGTGCAGATCAATGCACAAACCCGGGTCTTGCGGTATAGTCACGAAACATCCTGAATCAGCAGATAATGGGCGATATGCCTTATGACGACAGTGTACCAGCCAATCCTGGCGGCACACGACTGCTGAATAGTTGCCAGTTAGCAAGGTTATTGCGGAGAGCTGAATGTATTACGCCATTATCAGTGAAGATGTTGAGAACAGCCTGCCTTATCGTCAGTCGGCACGCCCCGCTCACATCGAACGCCTGCAGGCACTGAAAGACGAGGGCCGATTGCTTGTCGCCGGCCCCCATCCGGCACTCGATACCCCCGAGCCGGGAGAGGCCGGCTTTACCGGCAGCCTGGTCATCGCGGAATTCGACTCTCTGGAAGCGGCGCAAGCCTGGGCAGATGCGGATCCCTACATTGAGGCAGGGGTTTACGAGAAAGTCACCGTAAAGCCGTTCAAGGCGGTTTTGCCATGAGCTTTGCCTGTGCTTGCTCATGAGTTTATTGTAATGATGGCTCGCTTGCACAGTGGGGCATTTCTGACAAAATTGCGCTCTTAATCATGCACAGACCTTATCCAAAGAATTTCAGGGAACGTAACCAGTGACGCTTTTCCGTCTCGCCATCAGTGTTTTACTCGTCGTCTCGTCAGTCGCCGTTGCTCAGGCCAAAACGGTCTGGGTCGACGACCAGCTGTACCTTCCAGTGAGGTCAGGCGCGGGCACCCAGTTCCGGATTATCGAGAATGCCGTGCCGAGCGGAACGCCCCTGGAAGTACTGGACACCTCCGATTCCGGCTATACCCTCGTTCGCACGCCCAAGGGCACGGAGGGGTGGGTGTCCAGCCAATATCTGAGCGAAACACCGATCGCCGCAGACCAGTTGAGGACGGCAAACCGCCAGCTGGAGGAGGCCCGTGCTGAGCTGGCCCGGGTAAAAGAAAAGCTTGCGGAAGTGACCCAGGAGCGGAACGCGCTTGAGAACTCCGAATCAACCCTCTCCAATCGTTCCCAGGAGCTTCAGGAAGAGCTGCAACGCATCAAGAGCATTGCCTCCGATTCAATCAACCTGGCGCGCCGGAACAAAGAGCTGCTGGCAGAAAACCAGAAACTCCGCAACGATCTGGAAGTACTCACCGCGGAGAACGAACGCCTCGAAGCCAGCAAGGAATACGATTTCATGCTGTTGGGCGCCGGACTGGTTCTTGGCGGTGTGTTACTGGCACTGCTTATTCCGATGCTCAAACCGACAAGAAAAACCGACAACTGGGCCTGATGCCATGAAGGACTATTCGGAAAAGCGTGATTTTCACCGTATGCAGGTGAACTCCGGGATCGAGATCGTTGATAGCCAGGGCAACAAATTCAGCGGCATATGCCGAGATCTGAGCGCCGCAGGGATGCAGCTGTACGTTGACCGCGAAGTGGCCGTTGGCGAGGAGCTGCAGACCATTCTCCACCCCAGCAACGATCAGTTTCCGCCACTGGAAACGGTCTGCGAAGTCATACGGTGCGAACCGGAGGGTGACGGGTTCCTGCTCGGAACCAACATCAGCGAAGTCACTCGCTGAATGAAAAACGGCGGCCATTGGCCGCCGTTTTTGTCTGCCCCCGACAAAGCCTCAGACCAGAGGCTTTTCCGAGACGATGATGCCGTTGTTGTCGGCGTAGACGTAATGCCCGGGGTGGAAGGTAACGCCGTGAAAGGTGACCGGAACATTCAGGTCACCAAGGCCACGCTTCTCGCTTTTTCTGGGATGGGTTCCAAGGGCCTGGACACCCAACGCAGTCTTGCCGATCTCATCCACGTCGCGCACGCAACCATAGATGATAAGACCGGCCCAGCCATTGCTCGCCGCTTTTTCCGCCAGCATGTCACCCAACAGCGCATGACGCTTTGATGCACCACCATCCACAACCATCACACGACCGTTTCCGGGCTGGCCAACCTGCTCTTTCACCACGGAGTTATCCTCAAAGCACTTCACGGTCACAATCTCACCGCCAAAGGCCTTGTTGCCGCCATAGTTATTGAAGCCCGGCTCTACAACCAGCACTTCCGGAAATTCGTCGCAAAGGTCCGGGGTAATAATCGTCGTCACGTTGTTGCTCTCCTTATCCTGGAAATGAACTCAGTCGATTTTCTCGTCGGCCAGGAAGAACCAGGTATCCAGTACCGAATCCGGATTCAGTGACACCGTATCGATGCCCTGATCCATCAACCACTTCGCCAGATCCGGATGATCCGATGGTCCCTGCCCGCAAATGCCAATGTACTTGCCAGCCTTCTTGCAGGCCTGAATGGCATTCGACAGCAGCGCCTTGACGGCATCGTTACGCTCATCAAACAGGTGGGCAATGATGCCTGAGTCACGATCCAGTCCCAGTGTAAGCTGGGTCAGATCGTTGGAGCCGATCGAGAAGCCGTCAAAATGCTCCAGGAACTGATCAGCCAGAATCGCGTTGGCCGGTAACTCACACATCATAATGACGCGAAGACCATTTTCGCCACGCTTCAGGCCGTTTTCCGCCAGCAGGCTCACCACCTGCTCAGCCTCACCAACGGTTCGTACAAACGGAACCATCACTTCAACGTTGGTCAGCCCCATTTCATTACGCACCTTTTTCAAGGCGCGGCATTCCAGTTCGAAGCAGTCCCGGAAGGTTTCTGAAATGTAGCGGGAAGCGCCCCTGAAGCCGAGCATCGGGTTTTCCTCATCCGGCTCATAAAGGGTGCCACCAATCAGGTTGGCGTACTCGTTGGACTTGAAATCCGACAACCGCACGATGACCTTTTTCGGCGCAAAAGCGGCGGCCAGCGTGGAAATACCTTCCACTAGCTTATCTACATAGAAATCGACCGGCGAAGAATAGCCCGAAAACCGCTTTTCGACTGTCTGTTTGATATCACGAGGCAGCCCGTCGAAGTTGAGCAGGGCCTTGGGATGTACGCCGATCATCCGGTTGATGATGAACTCAAGGCGGGCCAGGCCAACCCCTTCATTGGGTAACGCCTGGAAATCAAAGGCGCGGTCCGGGTTGCCCACGTTCATCATGATCTTGAACGGAATGTTGGGCATCGAATCCACGGTATTCTCCCGCAGTTCGAAGTCCAGGGCGCCCTCGTAAATCAGCCCAGTGTCGCCTTCGGCGCAGGATACCGTCACTTCCTGGCCATCCTTCAGCAGCTCGGTGGCATCGCCGCAACCGACCACCGCCGGAATGCCCAGCTCGCGGGCAATAATGGCGGCGTGGCAGGTCCGACCGCCGCGGTCAGTGACGATGGCCGAAGCCCGCTTCATCACCGGCTCCCAGTCCGGGTCGGTCATGTCGGTTACCAGCACATCGCCGGCCTGAACGCGGTCCATTTCCTTGATGCTGGTGATGATCTTGACAGGGCCGCTGCCGATCTTGTGGCCGATGCTCCGGCCTTCCACCAGGACCTTGCCGGTTTCCTTCAGCAGGTAACGCTCCATCACATTGGCAGAGGCACGGCTTTTTACCGTCTCAGGGCGCGCCTGAACAATATAGATCTTGCCGTCATCACCATCCTTCGCCCACTCAATGTCCATCGGGCGCTGGTAGTGCTTCTCGATAATCATGGCCTGACGGGCCAGGTCTTCCACCTCGGCATCGGTGATGCAGAAGCGGTTGCGGTCTTCCTGCTCCACCTTCACCGTTTCAACGAACTCACCTTCCCCGGGCTTGCTGTGGTAGACCATCTTGATGGCTTTGCTGCCCAGGTTGCGGCGCAGAACCGCTGGCCGATTGGCTTCCAGGGTGGGCTTGTGCACGTAGAACTCATCGGGGTTCACGGCGCCCTGAACAACGGTCTCGCCCAGACCGTAAGAGGCGGTTACAAACACCACGTCCCGAAAGCCGGATTCGGTATCCAGGGTGAACATTACGCCACTGGCGGCCGTTTCACTGCGGACCATTTTCTGGATGCCAGCCGAGAGCGCAACCATCTTGTGATCGAAACCGTGATGCACGCGGTAAGAGATAGCCCGGTCATTGAACAGCGAGGCGAACACCTCCTTCACCGAGGTGCGCACCTGCTCCAGGCCCACCACATTCAGGAAGGTTTCCTGCTGGCCGGCAAACGAGGCATCGGGCAGGTCCTCGGCGGTGGCAGAGGAGCGCACTGCAACGGCCATATGCTCATTGCCGTCCTGAAGCGCGGCGAATGATTCTTTCAGCGCTTTCTCCAGAACGTCCGGAAAAGGTGTATCAATAATCCACTCTCGAATCTGCGCACCTACCCGGGCCAGTTCGTTGACATCATTGATGTCCAGGGCATCCAGGGCGTTATCGATCCGCTCCTTCAAACCATCTTTGGCAAGAAATTCGCGGTAGGCATGGGCAGTTGTAGCGAAACCACCAGGAACGGTAACACCGGCGTTGGCGAGATTACTGATCATTTCGCCGAGTGAGGCGTTCTTCCCGCCCACCCGGTCGACATCGGACATTCCCAGGTGATCAAACCAGATTATGTAATCTTCCAAAGCACGTCTCCCTTGAGTCTGTGAAGCAAAGAGCAAAACCGGGCCAGCGGTATCAAGCGGCTAGTGTCCCGTCTGGCTAATTTGTCAACCTACTGCGACACGCCGAGGTCTCTGGCCAAGGCGCCAGTTCGCAGGTGTAGTGGCTCTACATCAAGAGCTGGCAACACCGGCCAGAGGCCTCGGCGTGTCGCCCGTCGGGAGCCACTGAGGGCTTTGACAGCCGCGTTGCAATGTCTCGATTTGGACCCACCAAATCTTCGCCACCGCGCCTAGCTCTCAAAACCCTCAGTGGCTCAGTAGGTTGACGAATTAGCCAGACGGGACACTCGAGCAGACAATATCCACTGCGGGGTCTCGAACTTGGCGTGTATGATACTGTAACCTGCGGAAATTACCTAGGCCACCAAGCTAGGGAATAAAGGAACCACGGAACCGGACTATACACGATGAAACGCACTGCTTTTTTCATTTCTGACGGCACCGGCCTGACCGCCGAAGCGCTGGGGCATAGTCTTCTGGCCCAGTTCGAAAAGATCGAGTTCGAGCGGGTGACCGTTCCCTATATCGCGGACGAAGAAAAAGCCCGGGAGATGGTCGAGCGCATCAACAAGGCTGCCGAGACCGACGGCGCCCGCCCATTGGTGTTCGACACCATTGTAAACAGTGACATACGGGATATCATCGCTACCGCTGAAGGGTTCATGGTGGATATATTCGGGACCTTCCTGAGTCCTCTGGAGCAGGAGCTTCAGTCCTCCTCTTCCTATACCGTCGGCAAATCCCACTCGATCAATAACGAAGGCAGGTACGAGCGGCGGATTAAGGCGGTCAATTTTGCCCTCGACAATGACGACGGCGCCCGCACCAGGCATTACGATGAAGCCGACCTGATCCTGGTGGGCGCCTCCCGTAGCGGTAAAACCCCGACCTGCCTTTACCTGGCGCTGCAATACGGGGTCAAGGCAGCCAATTACCCGATTACGGAAGAAGATCTGGAAGACCAGCAGATGCCGGCGGCCCTCAAGCCCCATAAGGAGAAGATTTTCGGGCTCACCATTGATCCCGAGCGACTTGCAACCATAAGAAATGAACGGCGCCCCAACTCCCGCTACTCGTCCATCAAGCAATGCATGCACGAAATCGAGGAAATCGAACTGATGTACCGCCGTGAGCGCATCCCCTACCTGAACACCACGGCCTACTCGGTGGAGGAAATTTCCACACGCATCATGGTAACCACGGGGCTGAAGCGGAATCGCTGAGCCAGGGGCAAGAAAAAGGGGTCAGATGAAATTTTCATCTGACCCCTTTTTTCATTCCCGACTCTAGAGTTCCTGAATGGCCAGGCCCAGCTTCTCGGCCCTGGCCCGGTTTTCCGGACTGGTCACGACAGCAGTACTGGCCTTTTCCGGAACCAGCCAGGTTCTGGCCACACGTTTGAGATCATCCAGGGTGACCGACAGCACCCGCTCCCGGAACCGGGCCCGCTGCTCCGGCGTCCTTCCGAACAGTTTGTTGTGGAAGGCATGGCGGGCCGCCCCCGCCGGCGAACGGGGCCTGTCGAGCTGGCCGATCACGCCGAGTATGGATTCCTCCAGCTCCTGATAATCGTGGTCGTTATCCTGCAACCAGGCCAAAGCCGCGTCGAAATCATCCAGGGTTTCTTCCAGTCTTGGATCCCGGTACGAGAAGAATCGGAAGGTTCCGTTCACGCTGTCCTGCCCGGCACCGCCGCCGTAGGCACCGCCTTTCTCGCGGATCGCCCTGTGCAGATAGCCGTTGCGCAGAAAGCCACCAAGCACCGTAAGGGCCGCCGCATCCGGATGATCGACCGGAACAGTGCTGTACGCCCGGGAACAGAAATTTACCTGGGTCGACGTTAGCCAGGCTTCCCGGGTCGTATAGTTGACGGGATCCACTTTCCAGCCCGGTCCGGCACTGTCAGCGGCATCACGCCAACAGGATTTCAGATCATCAACCATGGCGGGGAGCTGTTCATCCTCGCCAATAACCAGGAACTCCCGGCCCTGATTGCGGATTTTTTCGTGAAGGGCTGCCAGTTTTTCGCACAGGTCAGTCAGAGCTTCCGGATCTTTCAGGGACTGATCCAGCTGCTTGGTACCCTTGATACCGGCCAGACCGCCGAGGCGGAAAGACAACCAGGCGCCGGGGCTCATGCCCTGGCATGCCGCTCCCATGGCCAGCGCATGGCCACTGCCAGTGACCGCCTGCTCGCGCCGGGCACGGATCTGGGCGATGATTTCCCGGATGCGCTCTTTTTCATCGAAACGGGCATCGGCGTAGAGGTCCCGCAGCAGACGAGTCAGCGCGCTGCGATTACGGGCCAGCGCCTTGCCGTTGAAGATGATATACCCCGAAAGGTCCTGAACATCGTCGATACGGCCCTTGGCACTGAATGATGCACCGATGCCACCGGATTCCGCGGAAATGCGATCCTGCATCTGCAGGTAATCCAGCTCACCACAGCCCACCTCGGAGATCAGGGTGGTGTAATAAGGCACCAGCAGCAGCTCCTCCTCGGTCAGCGACGGCACCGGGACAATAACCTGCTCATAAATCAGGCCATTGGTGCCGCGGGCATAGACCGTTGCCGAAATGTCGCCGTCATAGCGGCCTTCAGGCTCCGGCATCTGCAGGGGCACATCGGAGAGATCCACTTTCGGCAGGATAGAGTCATCGTCCTTTTGCATCTGGCGCTCTTCCAGCGCCTTCGCCCGATCGACAATCATCCGGACGTCATCGTCGGTCAGCTCGGCCTTGCGACGGGCCAGAGCTTCACGGATGGCCTCCTGGCGGCGGGATTCGAGCTTTTCGTCAGGGCGCAGAGTCAGAGTGACCCGGTGGGGGTTTTCCAGAAGCTTCCTGCGAATCAGATCCGGCACGTACTGCGGATCCCGGATCTTTTCCCGGAGCGTTGCCAGCACAGGCTCCAGATCCAGCAATTCCACAGGGTCTCCACCGTGCACCATGGGTGCGATGGCGCTCATGATCAGCTGCAGACCATAAGGGAACTGGTCTCCGGCAATTTCCCGCTGATGCAATTCGAGCTGATGCAGGATGGCTTCCAGCCGTTCCTCGCTAACGCCCTCTTCCACCACCTTCAGAAGCGTGGACTCAAGCAGCGCTTCCAGATCCTTGTGCTTGTCCGGCTCGCTGCCTTCGATGCCGCAAACAAAGGTCATCTCACGGTTGGAATCTTCCAGCCCGCACATGGGCGACGGTGAATGCCCCAGGTCGGTGGTTTCCAGAGCCCGCATCAGCGGCGAGGCACTGTTTTCAAGCAGTACGGCGGAGAGTAGCTGCCCCTCCAGGTTCTCCTGCAGATCGAAGCTGTGACCCAGAAGCCAGCCCACCACGATGTGAGTCTTGTTGTCGGTGCTCTCGCCCTCATTGACGGCGTAGCCCTGCTCCACACGCACCGGCGCAAACATGCGCTTCTCGTCGCGAACCGGCAGATCAATGTCCAGTCGGTCGAACCGTTTCAGCGCCAGCTCCTCGAACTTCTCATGGTGCTCATAAGCCGGAATATCACCGTAAGTGGCAAATATCGCATTGCTGGGATGATAGTGGTGGCGATAGAACTGCAGCAGGTCGTCGTAGCTGAGGTCGACAATATGATCAGGCTCACCGCCACTGTTGTAATGGTATGTGGTGGTCGGGAACAAATGGCTGCTCAGGTTTTGCCATAGCTGGGAGGTGGGCGAACTCATGGCGCCTTTCATTTCGTTGTAGACAACGCCCCGATAGACCAGATCAGTGGAAGGATCCTCAGGTTTGTCGAACTCCAGGCGGTGGCCTTCCTGGGCAAAATCCAGCGGATCCAGTTTGGAGAAGAACACACAGTCCAGGTACACCGACAGCAGGTTGTCGAAATCCTTCCGGTTCATGCTGGCAAACGGATAGGCGGTCCAGTCACTGCTGGTAAAGGCGTTCATGAAGGTGTTCAGTGACCGCCGGATCATCATGAAAAAAGGATCACGGACCGGAAACCGTTCGCTGCCACACAGGGCGGTATGCTCCAGAATGTGAGCCACCCCGGTGGAATCCATCGGGAAGGTCCGCAGTGCCACGAAGAACACGTTCTCATCGTTGTCCGCCGCCAGATGCAGGTGCCGGGCGCCGGTCTTCTTGTGGCGATATTCCTCAACCTCGAGGTTGAGCGTGTCGATCCGGTGACTGCGAAGCTTCTCAAAGGCCGGATGGGTTGCGTTGTCGATCACTGCAGCCATTCAAACTATCCTGTCTTTAAACAATTGGAGAATTGTAGGGTAACACGTAGTATCGACTATCATGCATCACTCCAGTAGCGATAAGGTACCCCGCCAATCCATGACATCACTTACCCCCCATCACAAGGCTGTTGATGCCCCCGAAGTGGCCGCCTACTGGGCGGAACGACGCCGTTATCTGGACCGGATCCGGAAAGTTCCGGAAATAAGACAGCGCTTCTGGCGGGAAGCTGTTCTCTACCTGCTTCGCCGGCTGCTCTGGTCGTTCGGATTTTTTCCGGTCTTCATCGCCTTCTGGGTGCCCTTTGTCATGGCCAGCTTCAATCCGGTAGTGATGGCCTCTGATCTGATCCCGATACTCGAAGAGTTCGTCAACTCCAACCCGGAAGTGCAAGCCACCACCATGAGCACACTGGTGATCGCCTGGGCATCCGTCGGGTTCTTCTTCCTGGTGTTTGATTTCGTGCTCACCCCGTTCAAATCACCCTATGAATACGAAGCCGATGTGTACATGAGATCATGGGAACAGCTCAACCATGATCAGCTTCCGGATAAAGTGTGATTCAGCCTGCATTCTCGCTAACTCCGGACACTTTCTGTTACATAACGTTGCACTCACTGGTTAAGATGAAGGAGTAGACAGGATTCCGAGAATGCAGGATCAAGAGGTTCCGTCATGGTCGATTTTAGACCGCTTCTGTTCATCAACGCCCTGGCACTTATGCTGCTCGTCACCGCCGGATTTGCATCGGTCCGCGAGGAGCTGCGCATGGAGGAACTGCAGCTAACGGAAACCTTCGAGCCACCCGCCGAGGAGCCGGCCGCTGCCTCCAGACCGCTCCCGGCCGACGAGCCACCGGCCCCTGCCCCCGTTGAGCGGGAACCCGTCGTTGCAGAGCAACCCGCCGGCAAGTCCGGTAAGCCGGTTATCAATAATACCCCCTTTACCGTGCCACCAATGCCGGAAGAAACCACCGTTCTGGCGGTTGCTGAACCGCCCTCGGCAATAGCAACCCGAACAGACACCGCTCCGGCGACGCAGAAGCAGTCTCACGAGACGCCTGAGAAAGCACCACCATCCACCGGCACACTCGTGCTTCGCTCGAACGTTATCGGCGATCAGGTCACCATCAACGGCAAGCAATATGGCGCAACCCGCCTGGATCTTGAGCTGGAGCCAGGCCAGTACGATGTCACCATCAGCAAGCCGGGATTCCAGCCCTGGAACCGTGAGGTTTCCCTGGAGGCCGGCAACGAACTGACACTGGTCGGCAGGCTCGAAGCCTACACCACGGTTAACTACCGGGACGGCACCTGGATTGGCGGTGTCCGCACCGGTGACGGCACCTACCAGGACGCCAATGGTCTGCGCTATGAGGGCCACTTCGTGGACGGCAAGTTTGATGGCGAAGGCACCGCCTGGTACCCGGACGGCAGCCGGTACGAGGGCGAATGGTCCGACGGCAAACATGAGGGTGATGGCGTCTGGCGCAGCGCCGATGGCTCGCGTTACTCGGGAGAGTTCCGCGCCGGCCAGTTCAACGGCGAGGGCACGCTCACCCGGGCGAATGGAGATATCCTGACCGGACACTGGCAAGACGGACAACTGAATGGCCACGGCTCCCTGACCACCGCGGATGGCAGGCTCTACGTTGGCGGGTTCCGCAATGGCGAATTCCACGGCAACGGCACACTCACCTACCCCGACGGGCGACACTATGAGGGTGAATTTTCCAGTGGCGATTTTCATGGAACCGGGTCTGAGGTGTTTGCCGATGGCAAGAAATACGAAGGCCAGTACATAGAAGGCGAATTTCACGGCAAGGGGCTGTTAAGAAACCCCAATGGCAGCTCTATAGAAGCCACATTCCGTCACGGCGAACCCTATGGACAGGTTCGCCTGACCACGGCGGCAGGGGAAATATTCACTGCCCGTACGACTGAGCCCGGTGTCTGTTATCGGGACAAGAGCTATCGGGCCACCGAATGCCCGGAACTGGAAGGCTGGTAACCCCGGCCCCCGATAATAAATGCGTTTGCAGTAATCGATTGAGGTAGTGACATGGCGATCAAGAATGCTCTGCTGGTAGACGACTCCAAGGTGGCACGATTTGCCCTGAGCAAACTGCTGGAGAGTCATGATATGGAAGTCAACATGGCCGGCTCGGCCGAAGAGGCTCTTGATTTCCTGAACAGTCACGGACGCCCGGACGTCATCTTCATGGATCACCTGATGCCTGGCATGAACGGGGTGGAAGCCACCAAGGCGATCAAGGGCAACCCCAAGACGGCAGGTATTCCGATCATCATGTGCACGTCCAAGAAGTCATCGTCCTTTATGGCCGAGGCGAAAAACTTTGGCGTCTACAACATCCTCACCAAACCACCTCAGACCGAAGGCCTGAGCCAGGTTCTTGACCAGCTGACAATCGATGTCACCAAGGGTACGTTGCCTGAGCCTCCGACAGCGGATACTGGCCCCAGCGAAGGAAATAATCTGCAGGACGACAACCTGCAGGAAGACGATCTGCTGAATGTACCAGCCGATGCCTCGGTAGAACTCTCACCCAAAACCGGTGATTCAGCGTACGGTAACGGCGCCCAGGCAAATGTAGTTCCTCTGACCAGCGAGCTCATTGAGCAGATCGCCCGTTCCGCGGTCAAGACCCATATCAACAACCGGTTGCACGAGCTGCTCAGCTCCCTGTTTGACGAGCAGTTTGATCATCTGAAACGGGCACTGGACGAATCCCGCAGCCGTCAGGAGGCGGCGATTGAGGAACGGCTGAATGCCCTCTCCGGCATGGTCGAGGAACGCACCAGAAATCTGCGCGATGAGGTGGCCGCCGAGGTCAACCTGAACCTGACCAGCGAGCTCGCGGTGCTGAAGAAGGAGTTGAAAAAGAACTCCGGATTCACCAGCGAACACATGGCCGAGCTAAAGGACCACATTACCAGCGTTCAGACCATCGACACGGAGTTCTGGCAAACTTTGCAATCCGAGGCCATCCAGCAGGCCCACGAGATTTCCCGGGAAACCGCCGAGGACATTGCCCAGCGCACCATTGATCTGTTCGTCGCCCAGCAGCGCTCAGCGTCCTCCCGGATTTATACCGTAGGCCTTGCAGTAAGCCTCGGTATTTTCAGCGTCGGGATTGCCTGGCTTTCGGGTCTGTTTGGTTGAGAAGAGCCCTGACCCTGCGCCAGTCTTCCGGGGTGTCTACGTCGTCATGGACCCCTGGAATCTCTACCCGGGTTGCCCTCACCTCCGCCAGCAGCCTCCCGGCGCCCCTATCGCCTTCCAGTTCCAGAACCAGCGGCCAAAGCCAGCGCGGCAGATAGGCGGGCACTCCGGGCCGGCTGCCGTAATCCGCGGCAATGGGCTGGTCCGGAACATAACGGGCAGCGTCGCCAAACGCCTTGAGGGCATTCAGATCCAGCAATGGCTGATCGGCTACCAGCACAAACACGCCTTTCACTCCGGGACCCAGGCTCCGTATACCCGTAGCCAGTGATGCGGACATGCCGTTCTGCCACTCCGGTGACTTCAGCCAGAACGACGGTTGCCGCTGGCAGCGGAAACGGACCAGCGGGTACCAGGCGCCACAGACAACCCGTACATCACGGCTCAACAGCCTCCCTTGCCTGATCGCCTGGTCGAGGACCACTTCTTTGCCGGCGCCCACTGGCAGCAGCGCCTTGGGCCGACCAAGCCGGCTTGAAGCTCCTGCCGCCAGAATCAGTGCCGGAAACTCCTGATCGTTGATCTGTCTGCGAAAGTCTATGATGAGTCGCCCGTTAGCAAGAGGTTATGGCACCCGGCGCTGCGCCGGACTGCTGTACTCGGGGATTTTTGCTAGAATTCGCCTATCAATCAACCATACCCGCCCGGAAATTCGATGAACCATCTGTTTGTAGACAACCTGACCGTTATTGATTTCGCCTATCTGGACCCGACTCGGGGTCTGGTCGGCGAGAGCTGGATTGCGGATGTGGTGCTTGGCGGGGAGCTGGACGAACAGGGAATGGTGTTCGACTTCAGCAACGTGAAGCGCACCATCAAACGGGTGATCGATGAGCGGGTCGACCACCGCCTGGCGATTCCAAGGGGCTACCAGGGGCTTTCCTGGAGCGAGGAGCTGCCGGACACCTTTACCTGGGCACTGACCGACGGCAGCCAGATTGTTCATCGCTCGCCGGACGAAGCGGTCGTGTGGTTGTCCGCAGACCGGGTTGTGCCGTCGGCAGTCGCCACATTGCTGGAGCAGGAAATCAAGGCGGTGCTTCCGGCCAACGTGATTTCCGTAGAGATCAGTCTCCGGGAAGAGGAAATCGACGGTGCCTACTATCATTACGTGCACGGCCTGAAAAAACATCTGGGCAACTGCCAGCGGATCGCCCATGGCCATCGTTCACCGATTCGCATTGATCGGAACGGCCACCGGGATTACGACCTGGAGCGTCGCTGGGCCAAGCTCTGGCGGGATATTTACGTCGGTTCCGAAGAAGATGTGGTGCGGCGCCATGTGGGCGATGACGGGGTCCGTTATGTGACCTTTGAATACGAGGCCAACCAGGGCGAGTTTGGCCTGACCCTGCCAGAGGAGCGCGTGTACATGCTGGATACCGACACCACGGTGGAGCTGATTGCCGCGCATATGGCCGACAAGCTCAAGGTGGAGTTTCCCACCGACACCATTCGGGTGAAGGCCTACGAAGGTGTAGGCAAAGGGGCCATTGCCGAGCGTTGAGCGAAACCGGGGTCAGATGAAAAGCGCTTCTGACCCCGGTTTCATCTGACCCATGTTTACAGACACAAAAAAACCGCCCGAAGGCGGTTTTTTTGATGGCTTTCCGGTGGACTAAACCGTCGAGCCGTATTGGCGTCCCCTAGGGGGTTCGAACCCCTGTTGCCGCCGTGAAAGGGCGGAGTCCTAGGCCACTAGACGAAGGGGACTAGAAATTGGTGGAGCCAGGCGGGATCGAACCGCCGACCTCAACACTGCCAGTGTTGCGCTCTCCCAGCTGAGCTATGGCCCCTCAACGGCTGCGTATATTAAGGATCCGCCCTATGGGCGTCAACCTTTGATACACACTTTTTTTCAGTTTTCTGAACATCCCTGTTCAAGCCGTTTATTAATTCACCAATCCGGTTAATGAATACCCAAAGCCGCGTATTCTTTTTCAACTTTCTTGGTTTCTTTCTTGGAGAAGCCACCGAGCACTTCCAGGGCGTGCCGTAACCGCGAACGGGTCATGTCTGGCCCCAACAATGCCATGGAGTCCATCACGGACCAGGAGTTGGGCGTACCGGCAATGGCCACAAATATGGAGAACATGAAATCCCCCATCTTCAGGTCCATGGCTTTGGCCAGAGCCTTGATGTCCGCGAAGATCGTGTCTTTGCTCCAGTGACGCTGGGCTTCAAGCTTCCAGAGGGCAAACTGCAGCACCCGTTTGACCTGGGCTTCCTCCAGCTTGTTGTGGGCAAAGTCATCCGGCTTCAGGTTGAGCATGCCAGAGAACATGAACTGGGCCATGGGCGCCACATCGGAGAACACCTCTGCCCTGCCCTTGATGTGAGGCACCAGGGCACGCAGGGCGTCCTCGTTGAACCACCACTGGCGCATGCGTTCCATGAACTGCTCTTCAGTCAACTCTTCACGCAGCCACTGGCCGTTGAGCCAGCGAAGTTTCTCCACATCGAATACCGGGCCACCGAGGGAGACACGCTGGATGTCGAAGTTTTCGATCATTTCATCCAGGGCGAACTTTTCCCGCTCGTCGGGCATGGACCAGCCCATGCGTCCGAGATAGTTGGTAACCGCCTCCGGCAGAAAGCCCATGCGCTCATAGAAATTGATGCTGGTCGGGTTCTTGCGCTTGGACAACTTGCTCTTGTCCGGATTACGCAGCAGCGGCAGATGACAGAGCACCGGCATATCCCAGCCAAAGTACTGGTAAAGAAGCTTGTGCTTGGGCGCCGAGTTGATCCACTCCTCGCCCCGAAGAACGTGGGTGATTTCCATCAGGTGATCATCTACCACGTTGGCCAGGTGATAGGTGGGCATGCCGTCGGACTTGAGCAGAATCTGACAATCCACCTGGGCCCAGTCGATTTCAATGGTGCCCCGGAGCATATCGTCGATCTCGCAAACACCCTCGTCGGGTACTTTCATGCGAATCACGTAGGGCTCGCCGGCATCAAGGCGCCGCTTCACTTCTTCTTCCGGCAGCTCCAGATCGCCTTTTATGCCCGGGTTCAGGCCCTGGGCCTTGCGTTCTTCCCGAATGGCTTCCAGCTCTTCCGGTGTACGGAAGCAGTAAAAGGCGTGCCCGGCAGTCACCAGATCCTCGGCATACTGACGGTAGGAATGCTTGCGCTCGGACTGGCGATAGGGACCGTGGGGGCCACCCACATCGGGGCCTTCATCCCAGTTCAGGCCGAGCCAGCGCAATGCCTTGAGAATGTCCTGCTCGGATTCCGCCGTACTGCGGGCCTGATCGGTATCTTCAATCCGGAGGATAAACTGGCCGCCGTGCTGACGGGCAAAACACAGGTTAAACAGGGCCACGTAGGCGGTACCAACGTGAGGATCACCGGTGGGTGATGGAGCAATTCGGGTACGTACAGTCATGAAACCTTCCTGAACAATCGGTGGCCTTTTGGTAAGCCGGGCATTATACCGGCCATCGCCCGGTTTCGCATGATCAGGACGTTATCAGCGCACCACAACCCCGGCGGAATGTATTTTTGCCGTTAAAGTGATCTCTTGTTATATTATAACATTACAAATTAAATCGCAGGACTTCACTTACCATGCGCGTTCCCGGAAAAGCACTTTCAGTGGCACTCGGTGCCAGCACCCTTTTTCTCAGCGGCGCTCTGCAGGCCGAAACCCGTATTGTTACCTCCATCAAACCGGTTGAGCTGATTGTTCGTGCTGTTGCCACCGAGGACATGCAGACAACCACCCTGGTTCCACCCGGCTCAAGCCCCCACAATTACAACATGAAACCATCGCAACGGCGGGCACTGGAAAATGCCGATGTAATTTTCTGGGTGGGGCCGGAAATGGAAACCTTTCTCAGCCGCCTCCTTGCCGGCCAGGACTTCAGTAACCGAACGGTCGCTCTCATGGAGACAGAGCAAGAAGCGAACAGCGATTCCCATACAGACCATGGGGAGAGCCATGACGAAGAACACGGCCATGGACATGATCATGGCAATGGCGAGGATCCCCACATCTGGCTCGACCCGGTACTCGCCGTCGAAATGGCTGAAACCATCCACGGTATTCTCTCGAAGCTTGAAAGCGTTGACGATGAGGCACTCGACCGGAACCTGGAGCAATTCAAAGCCCGTGTCCGGGAGACCGAAAGCGCGATTCGCGACCGACTACTCCCGGTGCACGATATCAGCCTGTTCTCCTATCACAGCGCCTTTTCACGCTTTGCCAGCCATTACGATCTGAAGCTCGAAGGCGTTCTGACCCTGAATCCGGAACTGTCCCCGGGCGCCCGCCATATTGCCGAAGTGCAGGACAAGCTACGCAAAGGCCACCACCCCTGCCTGCTGACCGAACCCCAGTTCAATCAGCAGTGGTGGAAGACGATCACGCAAGATCTGGATGTCACTTTCAGCACCTGGGATCCTTTGGCCACCGACATCGAGGCAACCGCGAACGGGTACAGCAATTTCCAGCACAGCATCGCGGATGCAATTCTCAAGTGCCTACCACAGAATGCTTAGCATCAGGGGAATAGAGATGATGGCCAGTAAAGTCTGGCCACTGATAATACCCGCCATCAGGGGGGCATCGCCCCCCAGCTGCCGAGCGAGGATATACGCCGAAGTGGCGGTCGGAAGCGTTGCCAAAAGCACCGCCACCTGCACCATCATACCGTCGAGCCCCAGCATCAAAGCCAACCCCGCGGTCATCATCGGAAACGCCACCAGTTTAAGCACTGACGAAACGATAAACGGCACGGATGCCCCTCTCAGGGCTTTTAACTGAAGACCCGCACCGACCGTCATCAAGCCCATCGGCAAGGCCAGATTACTGAGCGGCTCAAGAATACCCCCGATAAGCGGATGAAAGCCGATCTCGAAGAAACTCCAGACCACACCAATCACCGATCCCACGATCAGGGGATTGGTGACAATCGCCCGGAACACCGGTACCAGCCTCACAGGCCCTTCAGTGGCCACCAGGGAAAACATCAGGATGCACAGCAGGTTCAGAAGCGGCACCATGACGGCAACCGCGATTGCCGTCAGTGACAGCCCCTGATCACCCAGCAGCATTCCGCCGGCAGCCAGTCCCACATAGGAATTGAACCGGATAGCGCCCTGATACACGGAAGAGAATACGGGGCCAGGCCAGCGCCAGAACCACTGGGCCAGCGCAAGTACAAGGGTCATGGACAGCAACATCGCCCCGATCAACAAAACAATATCGCCGTAAGCCGACACCGGCAGCCTCGCCTGCCCCAGCTTGAACACCAGCATGGCCGGGAACAGCACGTAATAGGTAAACCGCTCCGCCTGGGGCCAGAAATCGCCCCCCGGAAAGTCAATACGGCGAAACACATGCCCGAGCATGATCAGCACAAACACCGGCACCAGGGCCTGGACCATCACTGGCATATCAACAACTCCAATCCGTGTGTTCGGTCATCAGTCCTCGATCACCACGAGACCTTCTTCGGAGCTGGCCGCTTCCAGACGCCCCAGCGGTGCCAGCTCCAGCCCCTGCTCCCGGGCCACGGCTTCGAACGTCGCCCGACTCTCCTCAGCCACGCAGACCATCAGGCCGCCGCTGGTCTGCGGATCACAGAACAGCAGTTGGTCGGCCTCTGTCATCCCGGAGACGGCTTCGCCAAAAGCGGCTGCGTTGCGGTGAGTACCACCGGGAATACAGCCTGTGTCGATATAGGGCTGGAGGTTCGGCAACACCGGAATAGCCCCGCGGTTCACGGTTGCCCGCAGCCCGCTGCCCCGACAGATCTCCAGCAGATGCCCGGCCAGGCCGAAGCCTGTCACATCGGTCATGGCATGGACCCCGTCCACTTCCGCAAAGGCCTCACCCACTTTATTCAGCGCCGCCATGTTCTTCACCGCAACCGCAAGATCCTCCGCGCTGACCTTGCCCTTCTTGGCAGCGCTGGTGAGGATCCCCACTCCCAGGGGCTTGGTCAGGTACAGAAAGTCCCCGGCTTTGGCGGTGTCATTGCGGATGATGCGGTCCACCGCTACCTGTCCCGTCACTGCCAGACCGAAGATGGGCTCTGGAGAATCGATGCTGTGGCCGCCAGCCAGGGCAATGCCTGCCTCGGCGCACACCGACCGGCCGCCATCAATCACCCCACCGGCAATTTCCGGCGCCAGGTCATTCACCGGCCAGCCGAGAATGGCAATAGCCATCACCGGTTTGCCGCCCATGGCATAGACATCGCTGATGGCGTTGGCGGCAGCAATCCGCCCGAAATCAAACGGATCATCCACCACGGGCATGAAGAAATCGGTGGTACTGATCACCCCGAGGCCATTGCCCACGTCTGCCACGGCGGCGTCATCACGGCTACTGTTTCCGACCAGCAGGCGTGGGTCCCGGAACTCGGGCGCGTCGGTATGAAGAATGCGATCCAGTACATCGGGCGCAATCTTGCAGCCACAGCCTGCGCCATGGCTGAATTCGGTCAGTCGGATAGCCAAAGGACGTTTCCTATTCTTTCGCATGTAAATGAACGTATTCAGGAAGTACGGGCAAGTCTACCCGTCGGCCCGGTTTGCATCCATATCTCCACCACCCAGATCAATCCCGCAGCTTTCAGCGGAAGCATCCCGGAACACAGTCGGAACGGTGTCGAAAGCCATAAAATTGCCTTGCTCACAGCACTTGGGCAAGATGGCCCTTATTCTGAACACTCCCGAAATGTGAGAGAAAACTCCCAGGGCCGCTATTCACCAACGGGGCCGCCAATCCACTCTGTCCCCAAAGGTTCTCACTTCATGACGAAGCAATCCCCCTTCAAATTCCGCTTCCGGGTCCGCTATGGCGAATGCGACGCCCAGGGCGTCGTCTTCAACGCCCGCTACGCAGACTTCGTGGATATTTCCGTTAACGAATACATCCGCGCCGTGTTCGGCGATTACCAACGCCTGCTGGACCAGGATCTGGATGTCCAGGTGGTAAGCCTCACCGTTAACTGGAAAGCGCCGGCCCGGTTTGATGACGTGCTGGAAGCGAGGATTCGTACCGGGCGGATCGGCAACACGTCGTTTACCCTGCATCTGGAGTTCTATCGCCACGGGGATGGCCAGTTCATCGCCGATGCCGACATCACCGATGTGATGATCCGATCGTCCACGATGTCCAAGGTAACCATTCCGGATCATATCCGGGCGCAGCTTGAGGAAGGCGCACCGGGCGTGCTGATCAGTCATGCCGGAGAGCAAGAGCCCGTCTAAGACCCGACAAGGATCGAAAATGAACAACTTTCTCGGCATACAGCTGCCCATAATCCAAGCGCCCATGGCGGGCGTTCAGGATCACAGACTGGCCGCTACCGTCTCCAATACCGGTGGCCTGGGCTCCCTGCCCTGCGCCATGTTGGGGCCGGAGGCACTTCGAACTGAACTCCAGGCTCTCCAAGCGGCCACCGACAAACCTTTCAATCTCAACTTCTTCGCCCACACGCCGCCAACGCCGGATGCAGACAGCGAGCAGAGGTGGCGTCAGGCGCTGGCGCCGTATTATCAGGAATTCGGCATTGATCCTGATTCCATACCTTCAGGTCCAGGCCGGATGCCATTCAATGAAGAAGCCGCTGCTGTTGTGGAAGAGTTCCGCCCTGTGGTGGTGAGTTTTCATTTCGGGCTGCCGGAGCCCGCCCTGGTTGAGCGGGTGCGTAACGCCGGCGCAAAGATTCTGTCGACCGCGACCACGGTGGAGGAGGCCCTCTGGCTGGAGCGAAACGGTGCCGACGCCATTATTGCCCAGGGCCTTGAGGCCGGTGGCCACCGAGGTATTTTCCTGACCAAGGACATGACGACGCAGATGGGCACCCTTGCCCTACTGCCCCAGATTGTTGCCGCAGTGAAGGTGCCGGTAATTGCCGCCGGCGGCATCGCCAATGCCAGGGGTGTGAAAGCGGCGCTCGACCTTGGCGCAATGGCGGCACAGGTGGGAACGGCCTTTTTACTCTGCCCGGAGGCCACCACCAGACCGGTGCACCGGAAAGTACTGAAAAGCCCTCAGGCCCGCCATACAGCACTCACCAACCTGTTCTCCGGCGGACCGGCCCGGGGCATTGTGAACCGTGTGATGCAGGAGCTGGGGCCGGTATCCCCGGAGGCACCCGAGTTTCCCCTCGCCACCAGCGCCATTGCGCCACTTCGGGCTGCGGCCGAGGCCACGGGGTCCGGCGACTTTTCGCCCTTGTGGTGTGGCCAGAACGCCTCGGGATGCCGGGAAAGGTCAGCGGCCGAGATTCTGATAGGGCTTGCTCCCTGAACTGCGCGGAAGAAATGTATCGAGGGTTGGGCAACGGGACGGAACTTCGCCAAAGCCTTACGGCAAACACACTGCCAACCCTGTTAAACTAAGGCGCTCAGATCTTCGTATTGACAACTGTTTTCCGTAGATAGGTTACCGAAATGTCCGCAACACCCACATTGGATGCCCTTCGCCACAACTCCGGCCCGTCCCGCCGCTTCTGCGTGGCCCCGATGATGGATTGGACCACCAGCCATTACCGCTATCTGGCGCGGCAGCTGAGTCGCAACACTCTGCTCTACACAGAGATGGTAACCACCGGCGCCCTGATCCATGGCGATACTGCACGCTTTCTCCGCCACGAAGAGGCCGAGTATCCACTCGCACTCCAGTTGGGCGGCAGCGATGCCGGCGAACTTGCCCACTGCGCCAGGCTGGCGCAGCAGTATGGCTTCGATGAGGTCAACCTGAATGTCGGCTGCCCCAGCGACCGGGTGCAGAACAACATGATCGGTGCCTGCCTGATGGGTCATCCGGACAAGGTGGCAGAGGGTGTGCGCGCCATGATTGAGGCAACCGATCTTCCGGTCACGGTCAAGCACCGCATTGGCATTGATGGCCGGGAGACCTGGGACGATCTGTGCGAATTCGTGGAAAAGGTGTCCGGCGCCGGGTGTCGGACGTTTATCGTGCATGCCCGGATTGCCATTCTTGAGGGCCTGAGCCCGAAGGAAAACCGGGATATTCCGCCGCTCAAATACGACTGGGTATACCGCTTGAAGGCCAAATACCCGCACCTGGAAATCATCATCAACGGCGGGATCAAGACCTTTGAGGAGTGTCACGAGCATCTTCGGCATACCGACGGCGTCATGCTTGGCCGGGAGGCTTACCACAATCCCTGGTTGCTGGCGGGGGTTGATCCGAAGTTTTTCGGGCAGCACGCACCGGTGGAAACCCGGCATCAGGCACTTCGAGCCATGCTCCCGTTTATCCAGAGCGAGCTTGAGCGGGGCGTGTTCCTCACCCACATGTCCAGACACCTGCTGGGCCTGTTCCACGGTCAGCCCGGGGGGCGGCAGTTCCGTCGCTATATCAGCGAAAACGCCCACAAATCCGGTGCCGGTCTGGAAGTCATCGAGACCGCGCTGGAAAAGGTTCGTGAACCGGCGGCGCCGGAGATTGCCGAAGCTTAATCGCAGGCAATGGCTACCATACCTTTTGTTGTCTTGTTCCTGTCAGAGCAGCCCGTTATTGTAGGCATATAACCAGTGCCCGGGAGTCGGGCGCACCAATAACAGATCAACCGGGACGACAGGACGAATGACCAGCAAGCTTGACCAACTGAAGACCATGACCACCGTGGTGGCCGATACCGGCGATATTGAAGCCATCTCAAAATGGCGGCCCGAAGATGCCACCACCAATCCGTCTCTTCTGCTTAAGGCCGCAGCTTCCGAGGCCTACCGGCCGATGCTCGACAAGGCTGTGACAGAAGCAAGGCGTCGTGGCGGCTCCGATGCCGAGCAACTGACCATGGCGACCGATATGCTGGCCGTGCTGGCTGGCCGGGAAATCCTGAACCTGATTCCCGGGGTTGTGTCCACCGAGGTTGATGCACGGCTGTCGTTCGATACCGCCGCCACCCTGGAACGGGCCCGCCGCCTGGTTGAACTCTACGACCAGCAAGGCGTGGATACCAGCCGGGTACTGATCAAGATTGCCTCCACCTGGGAAGGTATTCGTGCCGCCGAGCAACTGGAGAAAGAAGGCATCCATTGCAACCTGACCCTCCTGTTCTCATTCATCCAGGCCGCTGCCTGCGCCCAGGCCGGAGCCTTTCTGATCTCGCCGTTTGTCGGTCGAATCCTCGACTGGCACCTGGCCACCAGCGGCCGTGACAGTTATCCCGCCGCTGAAGATCCGGGCGTGCTCTCGGTCACACGTATCTACAACTATTACAAGGCCAACGGCTTTGACACCGTGGTCATGGGTGCCAGCTTCCGTAACACCGGGGAGATCGAAATGCTCGCCGGCTGCGACCGGTTGACCATCAGCCCGGCCCTGCTGCAGGAACTGAAAGACGACCAGGGCGAGTTGCCACAACAGCTTTCCGCCAAGTCCGCCAGCTCACCGGATCGCTTTGGCACCATCGACGAAAAACTGTTCCGCTGGGAATCCAACGAAGATGCCATGGCTACGGAGAAACTGGCGGACGGCATTCGGCGGTTCACGGCAGACCAGATTGAACTTGAGAACCGGGTCCGGCAGCTGGCGAAAGCCGCCTGACCCTGCGTTTCAACCCCAGTACAGGAGTATCATAGTCAGACCATGATCGAGCGCCTGAAAAAGCTGTTTGCGGCACCGGAGACGGAAGCCGACAAGCCCGACAATCACCAGCTGGCCGTAGCTGCCACCGCGCTGATGGTTCAACTCTCCCGGGTTGACCAGGACGAAGACCAGCGGGAACTGCAGGCCATTGTCGAAGGTGCGGTGAAAGCGCACCAGGTTACCCGCGCAGAAGCGGAGGAGATCCTGGAGGACGCTCTCAGCCATGCCGACGACGCCACCTCGCTTTATGAATTTACCGGCCTGATCAACGAGCACCTGGATCAGGAAGGCAAACAGGCGCTGCTGGAGAGTATCTGGCGCGTCGCCTTTGCGGACGGGCGCATCGACAAATACGAAGAACACCTGATTCGCCGCATGGCAGACCTGCTGCACCTCAATCATCGGGAATACATGCAGGCGCGGCACCGGGCGGAAGACGCCGGTTCATAATAAGGAGAAAGCATGCTAGCCATCCTTCACCCCAACACGGCTCTGGACAGCGAAGAATACCGCCAGACCATGCATTACCTCGAGAACCTGCCGGGGGTTTCTGTGCGGGTTCACGAGGTTCAGGGCGCCAGCCAGCGGCTGACCGAAATTTATCTGCTGGGCGACACCAAGCCTCTCAGCAAGGAAGAAATTGAGGCGCTTCCGGCGGTTGAGCGGGCCATCCGCATTTCGGACGACTACCGGATTCTGGGGCGTCACAAGGATGACCGACGGCAAAGCGGCTTCACTTATAATGGCGTGGAGTTCAATCAGTCCAACCTGAATATTTTTGCGGGCCTGTGTGCTGTCGATGTGCCGGAGCATGTCGAAATGATGATGCAGGCGCTGGAAGACAGTGGTGAGGTTTGCACCAGGATGGGCGCCTACAAACCGCGCACCAATCCCTACTCTTTCCAGGGCCACGGCAAGGGCTGCCTGCCCTGGGTGTTCGAGAAGGCCGGCAAACACGGCATCAAGGTGATCGCCATGGAGATCACCCATGAAAGCCACATCGAGGAAATAGATACCTGCCTGGAGAAACTCGGCCGGCCAACCGGCGTGATGCTGCAGGTGGGCACCCGGAATACCCAGAACTTCGAGCTACTCAAAGCCATCGGTCGCCAGAGCACCTATCCCGTGCTGCTGAAGCGTGGTTTCGGGATCACCCTGAACGAATCGCTGAATGCCGCTGAATACCTGGCCAGCGAAGGTAACGCCAATGTGATTTTCTGTCTGAGGGGGATGAAAACCGAAGCCGGCCAGCCGCACCGGAACATGGTCGATTTTGCCCATGTACCCGCCGTAAAACGCCTGACCCGTATGCCGGTGTGCGTGGACCCCTCCCACTCCGTCGGGACCCGCGAACAGTCTCCTGATGGCATTCTCGATGTCATGCACGCAACGGCCCAGGGCGTCATTGCCGGCGCCAACATGGTTCTCGTGGACTTCCACCCGAAACCGGAAAAAGCCCTGGTGGATGGCCCGCAGGCTCTGCTGATGCACGAATTGCCGGCGTATCTTGAGGACATACGTCTCTGCCACGACACCTGGAAGAAGCGCCAGGCCATTTACCAACGGCTGAAGGATAACGCATCGGCATGATTGTCTACGGACACAGGGGCGCAAAAGGAGAAGCCCCGGAGAATACCCTTCCCGGATTCATACACGCCTACCGGCACGGTATTCGCCACTTCGAACTGGATCTGGTGCTGTCGAAAGACGGCAAACCGGTACTGGTACACGACCTTTCCGTGGACCGCACCACCGGCCAGAAAGGCAGTATCAGCAAATACACGGCTGCCGAACTGGCCGCCATGGATGCGCGGCGCAACACCAGCTCCTGGCCCAGACCGACCGGCATTCCATCGCTGGAGGATCTGCTGGACCAGTTCCACGATCTGGAGCATCTGCAGCTGGAGGTAAAAAAAGACAGTCGCCAGAGACTGAATATCCTCAGCAACCGGCTGACAGAGATCATCCAGCGCCGGAATCTGTATCAGACCGCGGCCATTACCTCCTCGGACACCTGGTTCCTGAAGCAGATCCGTCGGCGCAACAAGAATATCCGCATCGGGCTGGTGACAGAGCGCAAGTTTCCGCGCCCCATCAGCATGGCCAGCCGGCTTGGGTGCGAATACCTCTGTATAAACTGGAAGCTGTGCTCAAAAGAGCTGGTTGAACAGGCCCACCGCCGGGGCATGCATGTATCTACCTGGACGGTGAATCGGATTCACGACATGCTGCAACTGGAAGAGATGGGCGTCGACAGCATTATCACCGACTTCCCGACCAGTACCCGGATGTTTTTCGACAACCGGGCAAGGTCGGCTTTGTCGCTGCCCCAGCATCTGGAGGGTGTGTCGGCGAGCAGCGAGGCACTCTCAACAGGGTGAGATGGCAAGGGAAAGTGAAGACGGAGTCAGATGAAAGCATTCATCTGACTCCAGGTTCAGAACCCCGTCTTCAGGCGACCCTCAGAAGATCCGGTTCAGACCGTTCAGCGCCGCTACCCGGTAGGCTTCAGCCATGGTCGGATAGTTGAACGTGGTATTGATGAAGTAGTTCAGCGAGTTCGCCTCCCCTTCCTGATTCATAATTGCCTGGCCGATGTGGACGATTTCCGCCGCCTGGTCGCCGAAACAGTGAATGCCCAGAATTTCACGCGTCTCACGGTGGAACAGGATTTTCAGCATGCCGACCGCTTCGCCGGTAATCTGCGCCCGAGCCAGATCCTTGAAGAAAGCCTGCCCCACTTCATAGGGCACTTTGGCCTCGGTCAGCTCTCGCTCGGTTTTACCGACAGAGCTGATTTCCGGAATGGTATAGATGCCGGTGGGCACATCAGAAACAAAGCGGAAGTACTCATCCTTCACAATATCTGAAGACGCCGAACGGCCCTGATCGTAAGCCGCACTGGCCAGGCTCGGCCAGCCAATGACATCCCCAGCGGCATAGATGTTCTCTACTTCCGTCCGATAATGCTCATCAACAGCGAGCTGACCACGCCCGTTCGGCACCAGTCCGATGTTCTCGAGGCCCAGCTTTTCGGTATTGCCACTGCGACCGTTGCACCACAGGAACGCATCCGCACGGATCTTCTTGCCGGACTGCAGCGAAAGCACAACCCCATGGTCATCGCCCACCACCGTTTCGTACTGCTCGTTGTGACGTACCAGAACGCCGTTATTGCGCAGATGGTAGCTCAGAGCATCGGAAATCTCGTCATCCAGAAACGACAACAGCCGACTGCCCGGATTGATCAGATCCACCTTCACACCCAGACCGGCAAAAATCGAGGCATACTCCGAGCCGATAACACCGGCACCGTAGATAATCAGCGTTCGGGGGGTATGAGAAAGGTTCAGAATGGTGTCCGAGTTGTAGATCCGGTGGTGGCGGAAATCCACGTCTGGCGGCAGATAGGGCCTGGAACCCGTGGCAATGATGGCCTGTTTGAAGTGCAGGGTTTCCGAGGATTTGCTGCCCCGTATCTCAATTCGGTTCTGGTCGATAAAAAAGGCTCGACCGTTGATCAGATCAACCCGGTTCCGGGAGTAGAACTGGGTCCGGAGCTTGACCTGCTTGCCAATTACCTTCTGGGCATTCTGCAGAACCCGCGGGAATGAGAACCAACGCGGTTCACCAATATCCCGGAACATCTGATTGGTGTTAAAGGTAATGATCTGTTTAACAGAGTGACGCAGCGCCTTGGACGGAATGGTCCCCCAATGGGTGCAGTTTCCGCCGACTGTCGGCTTATCCTCGATGATCGCGACACGTTTGCCGTGTTTCGTCGCATTCATCGCCGCGCCTTCGCCGGACGGACCAGCGCCGATAACGACGACGTCGTAATGATGCTCTGCCATGCGCGCAGTAACTCCTTATCTACGTCGTGAAAAAATGATTGTAATTATCCGGAACAGATTCAGATCAACGCTTGCTGGTCTTGCTGGCGTCGTACGCCAGAGCCTCGGGTTCTTTACCTTCATTGGCCAACCGCTCGTTTTCTTCCTCACACTTCTGGGTATTGCCACCGCAGATATCACAGGACTGGCTGATACCAAGAGCGCCAATCCCGCCGCAGGTTCCACTGATGGGCTTGCGCCCAAGAATCACGCCGATGGACATCCCTGCCACCAGCAACAGCACGATAAACAGAACCAACAGAAAGGTACCCATACTGCCCTCCCCTTATTGAATTACGAAGGACGAAAAGGCCGGCGTCTGATGCGTCTCAAAGCCTTTTTTCGTCCTTACTATGAAATAGGCCGGAATATTTTCCCTGACTGCGAGGGCATTGGCCTGTTCGTAGCCCATCACGTTAAACCCGGTTGCCAGGGCGTCTGCCGTCATACAATCTTCCGCAATCACGGTCACTGATGCCAGCTTGTGCGATATCGGCTTACCCGTCGCAGGATCTATTGTATGGGAATACCGCCGACCTTCCGATTCGTAATAGTTACGATAATCTCCCGATGTCGCCATGGCTCGCGATTCCAGCGCCACCACCCGGTTCACCTCGCGACCATCGAATATCGGCTGCTCGATTGCGAGTCGCCAGGTATTACCGCCTGGCTTTCGACCACTGACCCGCACCTCGCCGCCGATTTCCACGAGATAAGCCTCTACGCCTTCACTTTCGAGGAAGCGCGCCACAGTGTCCACGCCATAGCCCTTGGCAATGGCGGAAAGATCGATATATTGCGATCCCGATGCCCTCAGGGCCGGTGGATCAGTTCTCAGCTCAAGGTTTTCGTACCCTGTCGCTGACAGCACCTGCGCGAGTTTTTCTTCCGAGGGCACCGTTTCCGGCCGCGCCTGCGGGCCGAATCCCCACAGATTGACTACCGGGCCGATGGTGACATCAAAGGCGCCGCCGGTCAGCTCCGAGATCTCGTTTGCCGTGCTGAGCACCTCGAACAACCCGTCAGAAACCGGCGTCCACTCCGACTGATCGGTTTTCTGGTTGAAACGGGAGAGTTCCGAATCCTCGCGCCAGGTCGACATAGAGGCATCAACCCTTTCCAGCACCTCTTCGATACCGTTCGCCAGAGTTTCCAGCCGTTCCTGGTCGTCCGTCAATACGACATTGATGTGGTAACTGGTACCAAAAACCGGGCCGGAAATTTCCCAGATTTTTTCTTCCGGCTCAAACGAACAACCCGCCAGGGCGACGATGGCCAGCGCTCCTAAAGCGCTGGCCAGGGCCACCCTGGCGGGTTGAAGCATGCGGAATGTCATCAGAACTGCTTAACCTCCGAAGTCATCCAGCATGATGTTTTCATCCTCAACACCCAGATCCTTGAGCATCTTGATACAGGATGCGTTCATGATTGGGGGCCCACACATATAGTACTCACAGTCTTCAGGCGCCGGGTGATCCTTGAGATAGTTCTCGTAGAGGACATTATGGATAAAGCCTGTCGGCCCTTTCCAGTTGTCTTCCGGCAGCGCATCCGACAGCGCCACGTGCCACTCGAAATTCTCATTCTCCTCGGCGAGACCGTCGAAGTCTTCCACGTAGAACATTTCGCGGACACTCCGGGCACCGTACCAGAAGCTGATCTTGCGCTTGGAATTCAGGCGCTTGAGCTGATCGAAGATATGCGAGCGCATAGGTGCCATCCCGGCACCACCACCGATGAATACCATCTCGGCATCGGTTTTCTTGGCAAAGAACTCACCAAAGGGTCCCATCACCGTGACCTTGTCACCCGGCTTCAGGTTGAACACGTAGCTGGACATGATACCAGGGTTGTGGTCCGTTCCGGGAGGCGGCGTGGCGATACGGATGTTGAACTTGAGAACGCCTTTCTCCTCCGGGTAGTTCGCCATGGAATAGGCGCGGATGGTTTCTTCCTTGTTGATCGCCTTGTAACGCCAGATGTTGTGCTTGTCCCAGTCTTCGTGGAACTCTTCCTCGATATCGAAATCCTTGAAGTCGATCTCGTAGGGAGGGCACTCGAGCTGAACGTAACCACCGGCGCGGAAATCAACTTCTTCGCCTTCCGGCAGCTTCAGTACCAGTTCCTTGATGAAGGTGGCAACGTTGTGGTTGGAGACAACCTCGCACTCCCACTTCTTGACGCCAAAGAATTCCTCAGGCACTTCCACCTTCATATCCTGCTTTACAGGAACCTGGCAGGACAGACGCCAGCCTTCTTTCTCTTCACGGTTGGTGAAGTGTGTTTTTTCCGTCGGCAGCATCGCGCCACCGCCTTCAAAAACCTTGCACTTGCACTGGGCACAGGTGCCACCACCGCCACAGGCAGAGGACAGGAAAATACCGTTATTGGCCAGGGTACCGAGCAGCTTGCCGCCGGCTTCCGTTTTTACCGTATGCTCTGGATCGTCATTGATCTCAATGGTCACATCACCGGTGCTTACCAGCCTGGAACGGGCCGCGAGAATAACCGCGACCAGTGCCAGAACGATAACGGTGAACATGACCACGCCGAGAATAATTTCTGTATTCATGGTCTCGCCTTTTCGTTATACCGACTCACCGGGTGGATTACAGGGAAATACCGGAGAAGGACATGAATCCCAGGGACATCAGGCCAACGGTAATGAAGGTGATACCCAGGCCTCGCAAGCCTTCCGGAACGTCACTGTATTTCAGCTTCTCGCGGATACCGGCCAAAGCGATGATCGCCAACGCCCAGCCAGCCCCGGCGCCGAAACCGTAGACCACGCTCTCTCCGAAGGTGTAATCACGTTCAACCATGAACAGCGAAGCACCCAGAATGGCGCAGTTCACTGTAATCAGTGGCAGAAACACACCGAGAGCGGCGTAGAGCGCAGGGATATACTTGTCCAGCACCATTTCCATGATCTGCACGATGGCCGCGATTACACCGATATACGTCAGCAATCCAAGAAAGCTCAGATCGACATTCGGCAAACCAGCCCAGGCCAGGGAACCCTCGCGCAGAACGCTGTTGTACAACAGGTTATTCACAGGAACGGTTACAGTCAGTACAACGATAACTGCAATGCCCAGACCCGTTGCGGCCTCAATCTTCTTGGAGATTGCCAGGAAGGTACACATTCCCAGGAAGAACGCCAACGCCATGTTTTCTACGAAAATAGCCTTAACAAGAAGGCTGATATAATGTTCCATCAGAAGGCCTCCTTCGCGGTGTGGCGAGACATCTTGTAATCCGGCTCTTCAACCTGCTCCGGTTTCCAGACGCGGAGGCCCCAGATTGCCAGTCCAATGATAAAGAAGGCACTCGGCGGCAGCAGCAGCAGTCCGTTCGGAACGTACCAGCCACCTTCGTTCACTGTCGGCATCAGGGAAACACCGAACAGCGAGCCGGCACCCAGCAATTCGCGGAAGAAAGCCACGAACAGCAGGAGGACCGAGTAACCCAGACCGTTACCGATGCCATCGAGGAAGCTCAGCCAGGGACCATTCTTCATGGCAAAGCCTTCAGCACGGCCCATCACGATGCAGTTCGTAATGATCAGGCCAACGAACACCGAAAGCTGCTTGCTGATCTCATAAGCGTAGGCCTTCAGGATCTGGTCGACCACGATAACCAGCGAGGCAATGATGGTCATCTGCACGATGATCCGGATGCTGCCGGGAATCTGGGTTCGTACCAGCGATACCGCCAGGTTCGAGAAGGCAGTTACGGCGATAACCGCCAGGCACATCACGATGGTGACGTTCATGCTGGTGGTGACCGCCAGCGCCGAGCAAATCCCGAGGATCTGCAGGGCGATGGGGTTATTACTGAAGATTGGTTCGAAGAGAACCTGTTTGGCTGATGCATCTGCCATGATCAGACCTCCCCTTCACGAAGTTTTTTCAGGAACGTCGCGTAGCCCTGATCGCCCATCCAGTAGTTGACCAGCTGTTCTACACCACGACTTGTCAGCGTCGCACCGGAAAGTGCATCCACCTTGTGCTCCTTATTGGCAGCATCCGCACTCACGCCGCCTTTGACAAGGCGGATTTGCGGCTCTTCCATTTCATCGCCGTAAACCTCTTTACCTACCCACTGCTGTTTCCAGCGCGGGTTATCCACCTCACCACCAAGGCCGGGTGTTTCCGCGTGGGAATAGAAGCCCAGGCCTTCAATGGTATTGGCGTCGCCTTCAAGGGAAATAAAGCCGTACAGCGTTGACCACAGCCCATAGCCATGAATCGGCAACACTACCCGCTTGAGCTCGCCATTCTCGCTCAGCGTATAGATTTTGGCCACGTTCGGACGACGCTTGATGCCGGCTTTATCCGCACCGGAAAGGATGTTGGTCGACATCTCCGGATCCGACGACGCCTTGTACATGTCGTATTTCATCGGATCCTCGACATTCACCACTTCCGGCTCTACAAACGTACCCGAATCGAGGTCCAGCAGATGCACATCGAAGAGTGAAAACTGCTGTTCTATTTCATCGGCACTGGCACCCTTTTCGAGCATACCAGCTGCAGCGAGGATATTTGTCTTGATATCCAGATTCTGGTTCTTGATCTGGGCCGGCCTGAGCAGAACCGCGGCGGTAGAAACCACCACGGAAAAGACAATGCTGAGGACCAGAGCAACCATAATGGTTCTGGAGACGGTTTCTTTAGCTTTAGCCACGAGCAAGCCTCCGTTTGATGTTGGCCTGAACCACGTAGTGGTCCATCAGCGGCGCGAACAGGTTAGCGAACAGAATCGCCAGCATGATGCCTTCCGGAAATGCCGGGTTGACCACCCGGATCAGTACCGTCATCACGCCTACCAGGATGCCGAAACACCAGCGACCGGTATCAGTCATTGCTGCCGAAACCGGGTCTGTTGCCATGAACATCATGCCGAAGGCAAAACCGCCCATCACCAGATGCCAATGGGCCGGAACCGCGAACATCGGGTTGGTTTCGGAACCGATTACATTCAACAGCAGAGACATGCCGATCATACCGATCAGTACACCGCCTACAATCCGGTAGCTGGCAATCTTCATGGCCAGCAGGATCAGACCACCGAAAAGCACTGCAATGGTTGAGGTCTCGCCCATGGAACCCTGAATCGTTCCGACAAAGGCGTTCATCCAGCCAATCTGTGCCTCCAGCGCTTCCAGACCACCACTGGCAGCCCAGCTCAGCGCAGTCGCGCCACTGAAGCCGTCAACCGCGGTCCAGACAGTGTCACCGGAGATCTGCGCCGGGTAAGCAAAGTACAGGAACGCTCGGCCAGTCAGGGCCGGGTTCAGGAAGTTCTTGCCGGTACCGCCAAATACTTCCTTACCGATCACCACACCGAAGGTGATGCCCAGAGCAACCTGCCAGAGCGGAATGGTCGGCGGGCAAATCAGGGCAAAGAGTACGGAGGTTACAAAGAAGCCTTCGTTCACCTCGTGACGACGCACGGTGGCAAACAGCACTTCCCAGAAACCACCCACCACGAAGGTCACGAAGTAGATAGGCACGAAGTAGGCCATGCCATACACGAAGTTGTCCCAGACACCAGCGCCAGCGCCGGTGACGGCAAGAGCCTGGATAAAGGCAGTCCGCAGGCCGCCATCGGCAACCATGGCATCCGGATTGGAGGCCAGGAAGCTGTTGGCCTGATAGCCGATGTTCCACATGCCGAAGAACATCGCCGGGAACGTGCACAGCCATACGGTGATCATGATGCGCTTGAGGTCGATACCGTCACGCACATGAGAGGTGGTGGAAGTCACGCTCGCCGGAGAGTAGAAAATGGTATCTACCGCCTCATAGAGAGCATACCAACGCTCGTACTTGCCACCCTTTTCAAAGTGATGCTCGATTCCATCGAGAAACTGTCTGATAGCCATCGTATTAGCCCTCGATCTCGATTCGGGTCAGGTTCTCGCGGAGAATCGGACCGTATTCATATTTACCCGGGCACACGAAGGTGCACAGTGCCAGGTCCTCTTCGTCCAGTTCCAGCGCGCCCAGCTTCTGTGCCATTTCCGTGTCACCCACAATCAGTGACCGCAACAATTGGGTCGGCAGGATGTCCAGTGGCATCACCTTTTCATAGACCCCAACCGGCACCATCGCCCGCTCACTACCGTTGGTGGTGGTTGTCATATCAAACCGCTTGCCACCAATCAGCTTGGACAGATAAATATTCATGATCGAGAACTTGTTCGCGCCTGGCGACAGCCAGCCCATGAACTCGCGCTTGTAACCTTCTTCAAGCACAGATACCTGGTTGGCAAACCGGCCAAGATACGCGCAGGGGCCATCACCCCGGCGACCGCCGAACACGGAGCCGGAAATTGCGCGCACTTCGCAATCCGTGGCAATCTCGCCGTCGAGAAGTTCCTGAAGGCTGGCACCGAGACGGGTCCGGACGAGCCTTGGCTTCAGTGCCTTGGGGCCACCGATCGCAACCACACGCTCGGACGGAACCTCGCCGGTTTCGAACAGCTTGCCGATGTCGATCACATCCTGATAGTTGATGGACCAGACCGTTTTGCTGCCGGATACCGGATCCAGATGGTGAATGTGGGTGCCCACATTGCCGGCCGGATGCACGCCGTCGAACTGGTGGACCTCAACAACATCGGACTTCGGAACGGCAATGTTGGACCCCGGCTTGCCAGTGACAAACACCTTACCGGCGGTCAGCTTGCTGAGGATGGTCAGGCCGTTTGCGAACGCCGGACTGTTCTCGCCGATGATGACAGTCGGATCTGCTGCCAGCGGGTTGGTGTCCATCACAGACACGAAAATGGAGTGAGGCGCAGAGTCAATCTCGGGAACTTTACTGTAGGGCCGCGTTTTGAGCGCCGTCCAGAGCCCGGACTCTACCAGGTTGTCAACGACCTGCTGGCGCTCGAGCCCGGCAAGATCGGCTTCGCTGTAACGTGCGAAAGTCTCCGCCTCGTCGCCGTCGATTTCGATAACGATCGACTGGAACACACGACGGTCACCACGGTTGATCTCTTTCACTACGCCGGCAGCGGGTGAAGTATAACGAACGCCTTCGGTCTTCTTGTCCGTGAACAGCAGCGTACCGCGCTTGACACGGTCCCCTTCTTTCACAGCCATCGTCGGCTTCATGCCGTTGTAGTCAAAACCGATCAACGCTACGTGGCGAACGGGTTTGCCGTCAGTAATGGTCTGTTCGGGTGCGCCGCTGATGGGAAGATCCAGGCCTTTTTTGATCTTAATCATTAGCCTCGTCCAATCATCAGAAACTATTAAATGGATTTGTAACGCCCGACCCCTGCGGCCCAGAGAAAAGGTGAGAAACGGGGTGCCAGACATACCCAAAATCGCGCCAATTATAGAGATTAAGGAATTCTATTTCCACCAGAAACCGGAACAGGTTTGTGCCCGAACGTAAACCGCTTGAATCACAGGCTGAAACAGTAAAAAACCCCGGCAACAAACGCTGCCGGGGTTTTCGAAGCTTTTCCTCTCCGGATCGGTGCGTTTCGATCAGTCTCGCGCACGCTTGGGGAAGATCGGATAACTTACGCCCGCCATTTGGTTAACCACACGAATAACCTGGGCACTGTAACCGAATTCGTTGTCATACCAGACGTACAGGATCAGCCGCTTGCCACCGGCAATGGTCGCCTGGGCGTCCACCACACCGGCATGACGGGAACCCACGAAGTCTGTGGAGACCACTTCCGGAGAATTCACAAAGTCGATCTGCTTCTGCAGCTCTGAATGCAGCGCCATATCCCGCAAATAGTCGTTAACACCCTCAACATCCACTTCTTTCTTTAGGTTGAGGTTCAGGATCGCCATCGACACGTTGGGGGTAGGGACCCGGATCGCGTTGCCTGTGAGCTTGCCCTTCAGAACCGGCAGCGCCTTGGCAACCGCTTTGGCGGCACCGGTTTCGGTGATAACCATGTTCAGGGCGGCACTGCGGCCACGACGACTGCCCTTGTGGTAGTTGTCGATCAGGTTCTGGTCGTTGGTGTAGGAATGCACTGTCTCAACGTGACCGTCTTCGATGCCGTACTCGTCCTCAATTGCCTTCAGTACCGGCGTGATCGCGTTGGTGGTACAGGAAGCGGCAGAGAGGATCTTGTCTTCGTCGGTGATCCAGTCGTTGTTGATGCCATACACGATGTTCTTGATATCGCCCTTGCCCGGTGCCGTCAGGATCACCCGGCTGACGCCTTTGGATTTGAGGTGCAGGCCCAGCCCCGCCTCGTCACGCCACTTGCCGGTGTTGTCGATCACAATGGCGTTATTGATGCCGTACTGGGTGTAGTCCACCTTGTCGGGACCATCCGAGTAGATCACCTTGATGTAGTTGCCGTTGGCAATCAGCGCAGACTCTTTTTCATCAACGGAAATGGTGCCGTCAAAGGGGCCGTGAACCGAGTCACGACGCAGCAGACTGGCACGCTTCTCGAGGTCGTTCTCGGCACCGCCCTGGCGAACGACGATGGCCCTCAGGCGCAGATTGTTACCGCCGCCGGCCTTTTCGATCAGGATGCGGGCCAGCAGACGCCCGATACGGCCAAAACCGTACAGAACCACGTCTTTGGTGTCGTTGTTGGCATCTTCTTCGGACTGGGCGGCGTACTGACCAATAACCGGGCCGATTTCCCGCTTGAGGAATTCGGTGAGATCACCCCCCTCCTCCTTGAATTTGACAGCCAGCTTGCCGATATCGACATGAGCCCGGCCAAGCTCCAGCTTGTCCATGGCCTGAAGAATCGGCAGGGTGTCGTGAACAGACAGCTCGCTATCCTCAACCTGGCGCACGAAGCGGTGCGCACGAATGATGTCGATAACCGACTGGTTGATGATGGCGCGGCCATAGACAGATGTGACCACGTTGTTCTTGCGGTAGAGGCGGCCGATCAGCGGAATCATGGCTTCCGCGGTGGATTCTCTTTCTGTCCAGTTGGACAGGTGCTGATTGATCTGTTCGTGACTCACGCTTGGACCTCTGCAATTGGCACTTGGAAATTGGGGCGCACATTATCCAACGTAATGCTCCTGACCGCAAATACAAGCCCCCAAGACCTTCGTAGAAAAAAATCGCATTGCCGCGTGCTGGCATGCCTACCGTCAGAGGCTGCCATGACAGCGCCATCCGCGGCCGGTAGAATACCCGGCTCGCCGCCCCCGGACACCCACAGCAGGAGAACCAGACGCCCCATGAGCCAAGGTGCAACCACACGTCCGTCGCCCCCAACCCTGATTGCCCCGGAGTTTCCAACCCGGCCGGCCGATCATCGCACCTGGGGACAATTGCACGGCAGCAGTGACGCGCTGGCCATTTGTGAAAGCGCCCGCAATCACAAGGGCCTGACGCTGGTGATCACCCGCAGCACCGACGATGCCATTCGGCTTGAACAGGCCATGCGCTTTTTCCTGGGCCTTCCCGCCGAAGAGGATGGGCCGGCGGTGGCCGCGGACGGGCTGGAGCTTCTGTCTCTACCAGACTGGGAAACCCTGCCCTACGACCTGTTTTCGCCGCACCAGGACATCACCTCTCGCCGAATCCGGACCCTGCACCGCCTGCCGTCCACCAGCCATGGCGTGCTCGTGGTTCCCGCACGAACGTTGATGCACCGGCTGCCCCCGGTCAGCTATCTGCAGGGCAACACCCTGCTGCTGCAGGTTGGTCAGTCCCTCGAGATCGACAGCTGGCGAATGCAGCTTGAGGCGGCCGGATACCGGCATGCGGAGAATGTCTACGAACACGGCGAGTACGCCGTTCGCGGCTCGATTCTTGATATTTTCCCCATGGGGGCCAGCCAGCCCTACCGGATTGATCTGTTTGATGATGAAATTGAAACCCTGCGCACCTTTGATCCGGAAACCCAGCGCTCCATTGACCGGATAGACCGGATCGAGTTATTGCCGGCCTACGAGTTTCCCTGGCACAAGGAAGCCCGCTCGGGATTCCGCAGCCGCTGGTTTGAACAGTTTCCGCAGGCCGACAAAGATGCCCCCATATACCAGGATGTGACCCACGGCATCACCCCGCCGGGAATCGAGTACTATCTTCCGCTGTTCTTTGACCAGACCGCGACGCTGTTCGATTATCTGCCGGGAACCACCCATGTGTTCACCGCGGCAGAACTGAACGATGCCGTCAGCCACTTCGATGCCGAAACCCGGAACCGGTATGAAGACCGGCGCCACGACCGCCTGCGCCCAATCCTGCCGCCGAGCCGCCTGTTCCTGCAACAGGAGGAACTGTTCGGCCATTTGAAAGCCTTTCCCCGGGTGTCGCTTTCATCCGAAACCACAAGCTCCGCCGGATCGGCCAATTGCCCGACCGGAGTTCTGCCCGACGTTGCCATGGATGGCCGGGCGGCGGACCCAGCCGCCCGCCTGAAACGGTTTCTCAACGATTTCCATGGCAGGGTCCTTATCTGTGCGGAATCTTCCGGCCGCCGCGAAGCCCTCATCGAAAACCTGGGTGACCAGGGCCTGAATCTGCAAACGCTCTCCGACTGGCAGACGTTTGTTGAGCACGACCAGTCTCCGCTGGGTATCACCATTGCCCCCATGGAGCAGGGACTGCTGCTCCCCGAGCACGCCCTCGCACTGATTACCGAGACTGCACTGTTCGGGGAACGGGTGCTACAGAGACGGCGCCGCGAAAAACCAACGGAAACCGACGATGCCGGCTTCCGGGACCTGTCCGAACTGCGGATCGGCGCTCCGGTAGTCCATATCGATCATGGTGTTGGCCGCTACCTGGGCCTGGAGACCATCACCGTGGAAGGCGAAGCCAGTGAATTCCTGATGCTGGAATACGCCGGTGGTTCGAAGCTCTATGTACCGGTTTCCAACCTGCATCTGATCTCCCGCTATGCCGGCAACGACACCGAGCACGCGCCGCTGCACAAACTGGGCACCGACCGCTGGAGCACAACCAAGCAGAAGGCACTGAAGAAGATCCGCGACACCGCAGCGGAGCTTCTGGATGTCTACGCGCGCCGGGAGGCCCGCAAGGGTTTCAGCTTTGAAGATCCGAAAGAAGCCTACCGTGCCTTTGCCGCCGGCTTTCCGTTCGAGGAAACCCCGGACCAGCAGATAGCCATTGAGTCCGTCATTGAAGACATGACCAGCGAGCGCCCCATGGATCGACTGGTCTGTGGTGACGTCGGCTTCGGAAAAACCGAAGTGGCCATGCGGGCTGCGTTCATGGCGACCTGGTCGGGCAAACAGGTGGCTGTCCTGGTGCCAACGACTCTACTGGCCCAGCAACATTACGAATCGTTCCGGGACCGGTTCTCGGACACCGCCGTCCAGGTGGAACTGCTCAGCCGTTTTCGCACCGCCGGCCAGACCAGCAAGGCGATGGCAGCCGCTGAAAGTGGTAAGGCGGACATCGTGATCGGCACCCACAAACTTTTGCAGGGCGACATCCGGTTCAAGAATCTTGGCCTGGTGATCATCGATGAGGAGCACCGTTTCGGAGTCCAGCAGAAGGAGAAATTCAAGGCCTTGCGGGCGGAAGTCGATATGCTCACCCTGACGGCGACGCCGATTCCCCGCACGCTCAACATGGCCATGGGACACCTCAGAGACCTGTCGATCATCGCCACGCCGCCGGCCCGGCGATTGTCGGTCAAGACCTTTGTCCGGCAGCGTGACAACCCCATGGTCAAGGAGGCGATCCTCCGGGAAATTCTCCGGGGCGGTCAGGTGTACTTCCTGCATAATGATGTGGCGACCATAGAAAAAACCGCTGACGAGCTCCGATCGCTGATCCCTGAAGCCCGTGTAGGCGTGGCCCACGGCCAGATGCGGGAGCGGGACCTGGAGCAGATCATGTCGGACTTCTACCACAAGCGTTTCAATGTCCTGGTCTGCACCACCATCATCGAAACCGGTATCGACATCCCCAGCGCCAACACCATCATTATCGAACGGGCGGACAAATTCGGCCTGGCGCAGCTGCACCAGCTGCGCGGCCGCGTGGGTCGCTCGCACCACCAGGCCTACGCCTATCTGCTGACGCCGCCACCAAAATCCATCACCTCGGACGCCAAAAAGCGTCTTGAGGCCATCTCGGAAGCACAGGACCTGGGTGCAGGCTTCATGCTGGCAACCCACGATCTGGAAATCCGCGGCGCCGGCGAGCTGCTGGGCGAGGAACAGAGCGGCCAGATCGAAAGCATCGGCTTCACCCTCTATATGCAACTGCTGGACGAGGCGGTCAAAGCCATCCGCGAGGGCCGTACGCCGAACGCCGACCTGCCCCTGAGTCATGGCACGGAAATGAACCTTCGGATTCCTGCTCTGATCCCGGAGGACTACCTGCCGGATGTTCATAACCGGCTGATGCTCTACAAGCGCATTGCCAGCGTGGACAACTCAGACGCATTAAAAGAACTTCAGGTTGAGATGATTGACCGGTTCGGATTATTACCGGATCCGGCTAAAAACCTGATCCGCCAGACCGAGCTGCGGCTTCAGGCCGAAGCCCTTGGCATCGTGAAAGTCGACGCCGGCAAGGAGTGGGCACGCCTGGAATTCGGCAGTTCGACGCCGGTAGATCCGTTGGTCCTGGTTAAAAAAGTGCAATCCTCGCCGGACCAGTACCAGCTTCAAGGCGCCAACAGCTTCCGTTTTCGGCTGAAGGATGCCACAACCGGTGGTAAACTCGACGGCATTTCCCGGGTTCTCGACGAACTGAAGCCGACCAAAGGCGACGCGCCCGGATCATGAACGCCCGATCAACATGTGGAGTACAACCCTTGCAGATTGATGGAATTCGCTGGCACCGAAACGCGACACGGGCCATTCTGGCAGCGCTCCTGCTGACCTTTTCAGTCACCGGCGCTGCCCAGCAGCCCGAGCGGGCCAGCTTGCCACTGCCACCGGGAGAGCCGATTCCCGAGGACTATTACCGGGCAGAATTCGTCATTCTTGAACGGATCATCGAGCCAGAGGCGGTGAATGAAAAGATGTCGGAGCAGACCGTGGCGCCGCCAACGGAAACCGACGAAGTGCTCTGGTCCGTGCTTGAGGACGGCACAACCGAAACCACGCTGGAGCTGGCACCCCAGGAAGAGCTGCATCTTGCCAGTGCCGCACGCCGACTGGAGCGCAGTGGCAAGTACCGGGTACTGGTCAGCGCGGGATGGTACGAGGCGTTTCCGCCGGATTACAAGGGTACGCCACTACGGGTCTCGGCCGGCGACTGGATACCCGGCGCCGGAATCCGGGAAGTCGAAGGCCACATCATCATCGACCGGCAGCGGTATCTGCATGTAGGCGTTCACCTCAACCACTGGCAACTGGCGGACGAGCCCGAGCCAGCCCTGGAAGCGCCTGAAAGCGCAGCCATCCCGGGCACTGCCATGGAACCCGAGCCCACTCCCGAAAATTCAAGCCAGGCCACCGCGTCTGCCAGCAATCCGACGGTTCAGGACGAGATCCCGAGCGTTGAACCGGCCCCCCTGGAACTTCTCACCTGGATCCGGGAAACCCGCCGGATGCGCAGCGAGGAGGTCCACTTCCTGGACTCCCCCACCATCGGCGTCCTGGTTTTCTTCAAGAAGATTGAGGCAGCGGAGTAAGCGCTCCAAGACCGGCCATTGAGACCTCGAGGATGCGCCTGATACCGGACATCCCCTGCTCAATGGCCTCTTCGATCTCGGCCATGGTGATAATATGGTCGGACTTGCCCGCCGCCCGGTTTACCACCAGCCCCAGGCAGACATAACGCATCCCAAGCTCGGCTGCCAGTGCGGCTTCCGGCATTCCGGTCATACCCACCAGATCGCAGCCGTCACGCTCCATTCGGATAATCTCGGCAGCCGTTTCCAGCCTTGGCCCCTGGGTCGCACCGTACACCCCGAAACCAGAGAACGGCACGTTCTCGGCGCCGGCCGCATCAACCAGAATCCGGCGCGCGCTTTCATCATAGGGCCAGGTAAAATCAATGTGGGTGACCGATTGCAGGTCGCCCTCATGATAGGTGCTGCCCCGCCCCCAGGTGTAATCAATGATCTGATCGGGAATAACCACGTGCGCCGGCCCCATATCGGGGTGAATCCCGCCAACGGCATTAACGCCGATGACTGTCCTCACGCCGGCGTCGTAGAGGGCCCGAAGATTGGCACGGTAGTTGACCTGATGAGGCGGAATGCGATGGGGATTGCCGTGGCGGGAGAGAAAGAGAACAGGCTGATCCCCAAGCCGGCCCTCCACCAGGGGCGCGGAAGGTGCACCCCAGGCTGTCTCGACCGACTGTTCGCCGGTAATTTCCAGGCCCGACAGCGTTGTCAGACCGGTACCTCCGATAATACCAACCGGGTGCGGCCCTGCCGGTGACGTCATTCCGATTCTCCTGAGTCTTCCACTTCCCCGGATGTCTGACGGCTTCTCGCTCTGGCAGACGCCTCTTTCGACGAACCCTCATCGTCCGTTTCGCGGGATGTATCCCGTTCCTCTCCGGCCAGCTGAATACGCTCGGGCACATGCAGGGTGCGTGTCGGGAAGGCGACCTCGGCACCATAGCCCTCGATAATCTCGCTGATCTTGAGCAGGACATCCTGCTTCACTTCATGATAGCGAACCCACTCAACGGTCCTGGTGAAGGTGTAAACCATGATGTCCAGGGATGAGGCGTTAAACTCGATGAAATTCACAATCAGCGTCTGGTCGCTATCGATGTCGTCATGCTTGGTCAGCATGGCCCTGATGTCGGCAACAATGGTGGCCATCTGGCCGACGTCCGCGTAGCGAATACCAATGGTTTCGTAAATCCGGCGATTGGTCATGCGCGAGGGGTTTTCAACCGCAATGGTCGTAAACACCGCATTCGGGACATACAAAGGACGCTTGTCGAAGGTGCGGACCGTCGTCAACCGCCAACCGATATGCTCGACGGTGCCTTCGATGTTGCGGTCGGGTGAGCGCACCCAGTCGCCCACCTTGAACGGACGGTCCAGGTGAATGATAAAACCACCAAAAAAGTTCGCCAGCAGGTCCTTGGCGGCGAAGCCGACGGCGATACCCCCTACGCCACCGAACGCCAGTACCCCGGACATGCTGTAACCGAGTGATTGCATCACAATCAGCACAGCGGTAATGATGACCACCGCCCGGGACAGCTTGCTCACCGCGTTTACCGTGGTGTAGTCCATGGGCTTTTTCATCTTCAGGGGCGAAGCCAGTATCTGCTCGCCTTGCTTGATCAGACGCAGCACCGCCCAGACCAGAACAAACACGAACCCCATCCTGAGCACGGTCTCATTGGCGGTAAAAATCTCGGCCTCAGAATACCGGTGGGCCACTTCGGCGGCCCAATACACCCCCTGCAACCAGACAAAGGCAACGACTGGCCTCCTGGCAGCGTGCAGCAGCGCATCGTCCCAGAGGTTATTGGTTTTGCCGAACTTGCGCTCCAGCGCCATGATAATATGGCTGGCGACATACGCCACCGCTGCTGTCACGAACACCAGCGCAAAAACGACGATGCCGACACGCCAGCTTTCAGACAGCAGCCCGAAATTGTTAATCCAGCCATTCAACGTAGCCATGATGTCGCCGATCATCGGTTTCCTCTGAGACAAGAAGATTTAACGGATAAAAACAGTGATTCCCGGCCCGACACGATCAAACAGATCGATAACATCCGGATTACGCATACGGACACAGCCGTGGGACAGCGGCACGCCCATGGGTTCGCTGTCCGGCGTGCCGTGAATGTATATGAAGCGGCGAAAAGTATCGACACCCGGGCCCCGGTTTTTTCCCCACTCGCGGCCACACAGCCACAGTATCCGGCTCAGAATCCAGTCACGATCCGGATACTGCCGGGCAAGTTCCGGGCTGTATCTCTCTCCGGTGGGACGCCGGCCACGGAATACTGTCCCGGCGGGCAAGCCGGCTCCGATACTGGCCCGGATAAAGTGCTCACCACGGGGAGTACACCCGCTGCCATTCTGCTCGCCAGCGCCGTTAAGGGCCGTGGATACCGGATAGGAGGCAAGCAGTTGTCCATCTGCCGCCTCCAGCGTGAGGGTCTGAAGATTCAGATCAATATTGATATGGGCTGCAATGGATTGATTCAAAACCGGCCAGGCTCCCCGGGGAATGTCAGAGGAAGCCTAACCGAGAGGAAGGAACTCAGGCAACCGAGACTTTGCTGCCGACCGGCGGAATCAGCATGGCATCCTCCGCCTGCATTCCGGCCGCCAGGAAGGGGACCAGGCGGGCTGCGATCTCCTGGACGGTGGTTTCGACGCCCAGTTTGTTCTGCAGGATGTCCCGCAACGCATCGCTGCTGGACATGGTAAACGCCGTGGCCCCGAGCATGAACTGGATGCGCCAGTACCGGTCTACCGCTGACAACTGTGGGGTGGCCTCCTTCAGAAGGCGCATGAAGCGGCTGAACGGCTCGCTGTATTCCTGCTCGAGAAACTTCCGGAGATGTCCCTGGGACTGCGTATAGGCAAGCCCGAGCAGGCGCATAAAGATGGAAATCCCCTTCTCGTTTCGCTGGGGCATCCGCACCGCGCTTTCCGTCAAAGCCCAGAGAGTCTGGTTTAATGTGGGCGGCTTGCCTTCACAGCGCTCCTCAAGCTGGTCGAACGCGTTTTCAAGCGTCGCGGAGAAAGGGGTCAGGAAGCGTGCGAATACAGCATGAATCAGGGCGTTTTTTGAACCAAAGTGGTAATTGACAGCGGCCAGATTTACTTTAGCCTTACTGGTAATCATGCGGAGTGAGGTTTCCGAAAAACCCCGGTCGGCAAACAGCTCTTCGGCTGCATCGAGAATCCGGTCAACGGTATCAGACTGAGCCATTTTGTTTTCAGTGCCTCTAGCAAACGTCTGTTTGAAACATACGTTTGAAGCGCATTCTTGTCAAGTTCTGGGCTCCGGAACCGCGGCAACATCCTGCCAGCCATGGTCAATGGCTGTCTGATTACCCTCGAAAAAAGCCTTCTGAACCCGACTGTAAGCCTTCTCCGCCTCCAGCAGGTATATCAGGTAAAGGCGCACGTGCTCCCGCCGGGTCAGCTGCCTGGGCAGAACACGACTTTCGGACAGCCTCAGCAAATGACTGAAACGGGAGTTCTTCAGGGCTGGATTGAAATCAGACATCTGCGCGCACTGCCAGACAAGACCGTCACTGCCCTCCAGGTGCGCGGCGTGTCGCCGGGCCTCCCGAAGCATCCGCTGGCGAGTGACAACGAGATCCAGGTACGAGGGCCGGGAGGTGTAGATCTGGCGCACCACCGGAATCCCGAGCAAAAGGATGATAACAAACGCCCCAAACCCACCACCTGCAAGCCAGGCGGGGACGAATCCGGTCAGACCACTCAGGAAAACAACGGCAGCAATCAGGGCCGCGAAAAGCCAGAGATCGCGGGCCCGACGCGCCTCCGCCAGGGTGTAATTATCAGGCCAGTCATTCATCGCCAACAGGTCAAAATCCATGAGCAGAACCCGGTCGCACTGGCGTAGCATAAGCCGCAAATTACGCTGCCGGGATTCCGCCATCACACGCTCAGCCTTGCCATTATGCGATTCTTCGTGGTGATCGCCTTCGGTGCCGGAATCGCCAGCAAGCTCTGGTTCCTGATCGGGCTCGGCGACATCAGCCTCGCCGGATGACGCTATAGATGTCGCCGGAGCCTGGGCGTCCGTGGCGCTGGTCGCAGGCACAGGATCCGCTGCCCGGCCCGGACGCAGTACAGGCGCCTGTACTGGGTCAGTTGCTGGCGGGGCTTTGCTCTGGTTTTCGGCCATGACAGATCAATCCGGATTAAAGGACGTTCTAAAGCGTATCGACCAGCCAACCGGATACTTGAGCACTCAAAACACCCTGTGCAACCTGCCACCTTGGCATCGGTCGACGCGCTCGCTATCCTTGGCGCACCTGCCAGACAGGCAGACGCCCATTTTTGAAGAGGTCAGGTTATGTTCACAGGCATTGTTCAGGGTATCGCGACCGTGGAAAAGATTACCGCCGAGCCCGGTCTTAGCACCTTCGCGATTCGCTTTCCCCCAGAAAAGGTCGGTGGTGTCTCTGTTGGCGCATCGGTAGCCATCAATGGAACCTGTCTGACCGTGACCCGCCAGGAAGACGCCGTGCTTTACTTCGACGCCATGCAGGAAACCCTGAGCCTGACCACCCTGGGCGATCTGCAACCTGGCGACAAGGTGAATTTCGAGCGGGCAGCCAGAATCGGGGACGAAATTGGCGGGCATTTGTTGTCAGGCCACATTCACACGACCGCCAGAATTTCGGAAATCCTGCGCCCGGAGAACAATGTCACGCTCTGGTTTGAAGTGCCGGAGGCCTGGGCCCGCTACATCTTCCCCAAGGGTTACATCGCCATCAACGGCGCCAGCCTGACCATCGGCGAGGTCCGGGGCAACCGGTTCAATATCCACCTCATTCCGGAGACGCTGCGGGCAACCACATTTGGCGACATTCAGGAGGGAGCGCAGGTCAATATAGAAATAGACAGCCAGACCCAGACCATTGTCGATACCCTGGCGAGACTGGGCTACGATCGTCCGGCCCCCACCCTGTAGCCGATCACAAGCTCACCGTTTGCCCGCCCGGAAAACCACGAATTTCGGGCTGGCGTCCAGCTGATGCACCGATGGGAAATACCGGCGGAGGCTGCGGTGATAACCCAGATGCCGGTTTCCCACGAGCAGCAATCTGCCGTCTGGCGCCAGATGGTCCGAGGCCTGCGCAAACAGGCGCAGCGCGATATGATCGCCGACTACGCCAGCCTCATGAAACGGCGGATTGAGGAGAATCAGATCAAAGCTTCCCTGGCCCGGGGCAATGCCGTCTGTATGGACAAAGATTGTCTCAGCCTCCGGAAATGCCCGCTCAACATTGCTTCGGGCGCTGAGCACCGCCTGGCTTGAAACATCATTGAAGCTCAGGTGCAGATCCTGCCGTTGTGCCAGCGCCGCAAGGCCAACCACGCCGTTACCACAGGCGAGATCAAGAACGCGAGCGCCGGCCCCGAGATTCGCCACGGCAGCGGTGACATGGGGTAAGAGCAACCGGGTCCCGATATCCAGTTTCTCCCGGGCAAACACGGCCGGCAGAGCTTCCACAGACACTTGGCCCTGCCCGGCTGGTTGATACTGATAGCCTTTCCAGGCCTCCGGCCAACCCTCAAGGCTATCATCCCCCTTCCGACAACGGATAACCCTGGCCTTCTTCCGGGCCGGCAACACCTGATCGGTGGGTACTGCCCTGGCAAAAACATCCACGCTTCTGTCCGGCAAGTGCTTGATCATCCCACCGGCCAGCAGAACCCCCGACTCGGCCATTACGCCATTGAGCCAGCGCAATAGCCAGGCGAGATAATCCGCTTGCCGTGGTATTCGCAGAACCACCAGATCAAACGGTCCTTCCGGCGGGTCAATCCAGCTGTGTACCGGCTTCGGGGCTACAACAGAGGGATTGAGGGCCGCATTGGTGTCCAGGGCTATGGACAGGGCGGCACTGTCGGCAACAATTTCCGGCGAGAACTCAGAGAGCCCAATCGACAGTGCCCCGTATTGATCATCCACGATCAGAACCCTGGGCTCAGTCGCAGCATTGGCGGCAGCGTTCAGGGCTTCTTCGAGCAGAATTTCGTCCGCTGCATCCCACGCCCGAAGTGTCGGATCTGCGGCACCTGGTCGCTTCAGGGTCAGGGATCGGATCAGCGCACCTTTGCCATAAGCCAGTTCGGCGGTTGTCATTTCGGGCATCCTGCGGGCCTGTTGTCACAAAGGCGCCATTTTAGGCTGATTATTCTAGAAATTAACCCTAAGGTTACAAACGTTCACGCTGAACATCCTTTTCCGGTTGGCTCCGTTGTTCTGGCAGCGAACCTTTTGCCCCTCACCCCAGGGGCTTTTTTCGTTCAGGACCGTCGAAAAGCCCGGTATACGGTAAACCGCCGATCCTCCCGCAACCGCTCCACCGGGCCGATGCACCGTTTCATCAGTGGCTCATAAGGCAGGAAGCTGTTTGCAACCAGACGCACTTCACCCCCGGGACGAAGATGACGCGCTACGTCACGGAGGAAGCGCTCTGTCATGGAGATATCCGTCCTGACACCACTGTGGAACGGAGGATTACTCAGAATAGCCGGCCAGGCTCCCTCAATTCCCGACAACCCGTCTGAAGCGACAATCTCACCTGAGACGCCATTGCGCTCATAGGTCGCTCGGGCACAGGTTACCGCCTGTGACTGCACGTCGACACCGTCGACCGTCAGCTGCGACATGCCCTGCTGTTTTTGCCAGGCGTGCAGCCAGGCTCCGATAACACCGGCACCACAGGCAAAATCGAGCATGTGGCGTGCGTGCACCGGGTGCTCGGCCAAGGTTTCCAGCAGCATACGGGTGCCGTCATCCAGTTCGCCCTGGCTGAAGATACCGGGCAGCCCGGCAATCTCAACAGGCACCCCGCCAGATTCCACCCCGGTCCAGCTCATCCACTCGCGCAGATCAAACGCCGGCAACGGCGACACGCCCTCCACACACCACACCTGGCAGTGTCTGGCACTGTCCACCTTGGCAGCATCCGGGGCCACGGCTTTCAGCTGTTTGACCGCCCCGGCAATCCCCTCTTTTTTCTCACCCACCAGAACCAGGCGGGCGCCGTCTGCCGCCAGCCAGCGAGCCAGCGCCAGGCGCAGCTCCAGCTCGGCACGGGCCTTGGGTAAAAACACCACAAGGGTATTGAAGGCGCCCCCGGAAAATCCCGGGTCGTCATACCCGAAGCAGACCGCCCAGTCCGGATTGCCTCGCAGAGTGTCACAGACTCCCGCATGCTCACTCATGGCAATGCCACTTCCGGACAGGTCCGAGAGCAGGCCCGCGGAGGTAACGCCCAGAAGAGCGATGTTTCCGGCCAGAAGGTGGTGGTTTTTCAGGAGTGCTTCGTGGGAATTGGGTAAGGACATCGGAGAGTAAATCCCGCTTGATTGGCTTGAAAACGGGATACTTTAACCGGAATGCGCCCCCGAGTCTCCTGTCGCAGAGCAGACGCGGAGGGCTTTAACAAAGAGGAAACAGACCGCCGGCAAGGCGTTACTTGTAGCGGGCGACCGTACCCACACGCAGGGCGTCTTCCGGGGACATACCCCAGTCTTCGGCCTGACGGTTTTCGGCAGGCTTGCACCCATGAGTGCGATCACCTGCTGCTGCAGCATCCTTGCGCTGATTGAGTGCTGTCAGGGCTTTCTGCATCAGTTCTTTCATGATCAACCTCCTCGCTTGCTTCAGAACTTACTTTACCAAAGCGGAAGGTGACCATCTGTGATGACGCCGAGGGTCAGGAAGTGACGCTCATCACGATTTTTTGACGCAATTTTACATTCTCTACTAGATGGTTTTCTGACGCCCGGAGCGTACCGGCCTCAGAACCAGCTCGTCCAGACTGGCTTGCCGTACCCGATCAAGGTCTTCCTCGCCGGACACCGACAGCCCCATATCCCGCAGGATGCCATCCGCAACATCGTAGACAAAGCCGTGAACGGTCAGTGGCTGGCCGCGCTTCCAGGCCTCCTGAACAATGTTGTTCTGGCACACATGCCCAACCTGCTCGACCACATTCAGTTCACACAACCGGTCCACCCGGTCCTGCACGTTTGGCAGCTCGTCCAGCACGGTCTGATGGCGGTCGCGGACATCCTGCACGTGTCGTAGCCAGTTACTGATCAGCCCGAAGCCCTCGTTGAGCAATGCCGCCCTGACACCACCACAACCGTAATGCCCGACCACCAGAATATGCTTGACCTTCAGCACATCAATAGCGAACTGCAGCACCGACAGGCAGTTGAAGTCCGTATGCACCACCACGTTGGCCACGTTCCGGTGAACAAACAGCTCACCGGGCAGAAGATCCACGATCTGGTTGGCCGGTACGCGACTGTCCGCGCAACCAATCCAGAGGTATTCCGGCGCCTGCTGGTTTGACAGGCGGTGGAAAAACTGGGGGTCCTGGGCCTTGATGCCATCTGCCCAGGCCCGGTTCTTTTCAAGAAGATGGTCAAGCTGACCCATTACCCTACTCCGTTAAGCGATTCCCGTTCGCAGATTGAACGGGAATCATGGTCTTAAAGCAATACTCAGTTTGGCTGAGCTTCAAGCTCACTTTGCGGTTCAAGTGCACTTTGCGGCTCAAGCTCGCTTTGCGGCTGATGCATTGTGCTCTGGGCCAGGTCCAGAAGCTCCCGCAGGGCGACAGAGAACATCGCGTACTCAGGCTCCCTCACCCCCTTGAGCTCCGAGAGCATGTTCTTCCAGCGCTCGATCATCGGCTGATGGCGTGCCATCCAGCTTTCAACACAGACTGACACATCCTCCGGCTTTTCTGCCAGTTTCAGTACGCCGGTGGTCAGGGCCCGCTGCTGCCAGTCCAGATCCTCCCGGAAGCTCTCCCTGGCCAGGGCCTGCCAGTGGGAGGCGGGTTTCAGCGCAGCAATGGCACTGGCGAACCAATTGAGATCCAGGCGATCGCCCAGCTCATAGTAGAGATTGGCAACCGTTTTCAGCGGCATGCCGGTTGCCTCCTGGGCCTCAATAATACCCAGAGACGAGTACAGATGCCCGGTACCGGACACAACGCCCGCCAGCTCTGAAGGCAGGCCGGCATCCACCAGGGTCTGGTGCCGCTTTTCCCATGATGTCCTCGCCTGTTCACCGAGATACTCCGGCAGCCCCGCGGTAATTGCCCACACACTGTCGGCAAAACGCTCCATATGATTCTGGATGCTGAGTTCCGCGCGACGGTTACGCAACAACCAACGGACAGAGCGGCGCATCAGGCGCATCAGATCCTGCATAAGCTCCATTTGAAGCTGCGCCGGTATGTGGAAGTCCAGGTCTTCAATGCGGTCCCACCAGTTGTCAATCCGGAACACATCCCGGGCAATAATCCACGCCAGCGCTATCGACGCCGCATCAGCACCGGTGGACTGATTCAGTCGCTCCACGAAGGTAATGCCCATGTGATTGACCATGTCATTGGCAATCTGGGTGGCAATGATCTCACGGCGCAGCTGATGCTCGCCCAGCTCTTTTGAGAATCTCTGGGTCAGGTCCCGGGGGAATACCTTGTACATTTCACCCGCCAGCATCGGGTCATCCGGCAGGGTGCTGTCAATCAGGGTCTGCTTGAGATCGCCTTTGACATAGGAGATCAGCACCGACAACTCCGGCCGGGTCAGCCCTTTCTTGTCGAGCTTGCGTTCAGACAGGGTCTCATCATCCGGCAGGAACTCCAGCGCGCGATTCAGCTTGCCCTCGCTCTCGAAAGAGTTCATCAGCCGGCGGTATTCCTCCAGCCGAGTTGCCGCATCGTCGTTGGCAATACTGATGGCCTGGGTCTGACGATAGTTGTTCTTCAGGACCAGCTGAGCCACGTCGTCGGTCATTTCCTCAAGCATGATGTTGCGCTGCTTGAAGGTGAGGTCGCCCATGGCCATTGCCCGGTTGAGCAGGATTTTCATGTTGACTTCATGGTCGGAACAGTCAACGCCACCGGAGTTATCGATGAAGTCGGTGTTCAGGCGCCCGCCCTTGAGGGCATATTCAATGCGCCCCAGCTGGGTCAGCCCCAGGTTGCCGCCCTCGCCAACAACCTTGCAGCGCAGCTCTGAACCATTGATCCGCAAGCCGTCGTTAGCTTTATCCCCAACATCACTGTGAGACTCGCTTTGCGCCTTCACATAGGTCCCGATACCGCCAACCCAGAGCAGATCCACCTGAGCCTTGAGGATATGGGATATCAGCATGTTCGGCGGAACCCGATCCGACTTGATGCCCAGCAGCTTTTTCATTTCCGGGCTGACAGGAATCGATTTGGCATTCCGGCTAAACACGCCTCCACCTTTGGAGATGAGTTTGGTGTCGTAGTCGGTCCATGCCGAACGGGGCAGTGCGAACAGCCGCTTGCGCTCGACATAACTCCGCTCGGGATCCGGGGTCGGGTCAATAAAGATGTGAATGTGATTAAAGGCCGCAACCAGTCTGGTTTTTTCCGACGACAGCAGGCCGTTGCCGAACACGTCCCCGCCCATGTCGCCGATCCCGATGGCGGTGAATTCATCCAGCGCCGGGTTGATACCCATCTCCCGGAAATGGCGCTCCACCGAAACCCAGGCACCCCGGGCGGTAATGCCCATTTTCTTGTGGTCGTAGCCATTGCTGCCGCCGGAGGCGAACGCATCGCCCATCCAGAAACCGTATTCCGCGGCCAGACCATTGGCAATGTCCGAGAAGGTGGCGGTGCCCTTGTCAGCCGCTACCACCAGGTAATGATCGTCGTCGTCGTGGCGGATCACGCGCTCCGGCGGCACAATGCCGGCGTCAACCAGATTGTCGGTAATGTCCAGCAAACCTCGGATAAAGGTTTTGTAGGCTTCGATGCCCTCGGCCTGGAACGCCTCCCGATCCGAAGGATCCGGCAGACGCTTGGCCACAAAGCCGCCTTTGGCACCTACCGGCACGATCACCGCATTCTTGACCTGCTGTGCCTTGACCAGGCCCAGAATCTCGGTGCGGTAGTCCTCGAACCGGTCCGACCAGCGCAGGCCGCCACGGGCGACCTTACCACCCCGGAGATGAACCCCCTCAACGCGCGGGGAATAGACAAAAATCTCGAACATGGGCAGCGGCAGAGGCACATCCGGAATTTTAGAGGGATCGAACTTTACGCTGATATAGGGCTTCGGCCCACCTGCCTCATTCTGCTGGTAATAGTTGGTGCGTAGGGTGGCCTGGATCAGCTCCAGGTAAAGCCGCAGCACCCGGTCTTCACTGAGATTCTCGACGCCTTCAAGGCCGGCATTGAATTCGATCTCCAGTTTCTGCTGCGCAGCCTGGCATTTGCCCGGGCTCTGATACCGCTCCGGATTGAAACGGACTTCGAAGAATTCCAGCAACAAGCGGGTCAGCTCAACGTGATTGACCAGCGTATTGGAGATAAAGGTCTGACTGTTGGAGAACCTGATCTGGCGCATATAGCGGGCGTAGGTCCGCAGCAAGGCGATCTCCCTCCAGCTCATATACGAAGACAGCAGCATCCGGTTAAAGGCGTCGTTCTCCGCCTCTCCGTACCAGACACGCCGAAACAGCTCTTCGAAAATCGGACGGATACGGTGAAGGTCGACCACATCTCCGGTGTATGCCTGGAGGGTGAAATCGTGAATCCACACAGATTTGTGGTGCCGGTCGATCACCTCGAACGGATGCTCGCCAATCACCCGGAAACCCAGATTGTCGAATATTGGCATCACGTCCGAGAGAGGCAGGGGCTCGTCGGGAAAGAACAGCTTGAAATGCAGCGTGCTTTCATCTTCTTCCAGCGCCCGATAGAAGCTCATCGCCAACTGGTGATTGGTCGCTGAGGCCGAAATATGCTCAAGATCAATCGCCGCGCGCCTGGGTGAGAACATATCGGTGTAGCTGGCCGGGAAACCGCCCGCCCAGAGCCGATACAGTTCATTGCCCTGCTCTTCTCCATAGGTTTCACTCAGCGCCTCGGAAAGCCCGTCGCGCCAAGACTGGGCAAGCTCGAAGACCTTCTCTCTGATTTCCCCCGTTGGCAACTGCCGGTTCTCGACCTGGGGCACCCGGATGGTGAACTGGACCCGTGCCAGTACCGATTCGGAAAAGTGAGTCACAAATTCGACGTCTTCGGCGTCCAGCCGGTCAACCAGCACCTGCTCCACTTTCAGCCGCAACTCGGTGTTGTAGATGTCCCTCGGGAAGAACGCCAGGCAGGTGACAAACTGGCCGTAGACATCTTCCCGCATGAACAGCTCAATACGCCGGCGTTCCTGGATATACAGGATACTTTTCGCCACCTTGAGCAATTCGTCCGCTTCAATCTGGAACAACTCGTCCCGGGGATACACCGTCAGGATCTGTTCCAGCTCTTTGCCGGCGTAATCATCACGAAGGAATCCGGACCGCTTCATTACGCTCTGGAACTTGCGACGCAGCAGGGGAATCTCGTCCGGTCGCTCGTTGTAGACACGGGCCGTATACAGGCCCAGGAACCGGCGCTCGCCGACCACCTCGCCCTTGCTGTTGAATTTCTTGACGGCGATATAATCCGGGTACGCCGGGCGGTGCACGCGCGAACGCTGGGCCGATTTGGCGAAGATGAAAATATCGTCGCTTCGGGTCATTTCGTGGCGGGTACGCTGAGGCAGCTCGTTCAGGCGAACCCGGTCCGGGCGTTCGTTATTGACCCTGAGAATCCCCAGCTCAGAGTTCTCGACCCGCCGGACCACCATGCCACTCTTGTCCTTGGCAAAGTCATATTCGTCGTAACCCAGGAAAGTAAAGTGATCCCGGGCCAGCCACTCCAGAAATTCCCGGGCCTCTTCCTTCTGCTCCTCATTGATGCCTGCGGTGGTGCTGTCCAGCTCGCCGAGAATTTCGTTCACCTTCTCGGTGACGATCGGAAAATCACTGACCGCAATCCGCACTTCATGGAGCACATTCTGTAGGGTGTCTTCCAGATCCCGAAGATCCTCGGGATTACTGTGCCGGTCAATCTCAAGGACAATAAAGGCTTCATAGGCCGAACCCGAGGCTTTCTTTTTGCTGGTGTGCAGTTTCTTGAGCTTGCCATCCTTGTCGCGATCGACTTGCAGGATCGAATGCTGGATGGAATGGGTACCGATCTCCCGCTGGTTGATGGCAATACGCAGGGAGTCAATCAGAAACGGCATGTTCGGGTGCAGAATGAAAATAACGGTATGGGTCGACTGCCAGCCGTCACTCTCGAGATCGGGATTGAACACGGCGACCGGCGTTTCTTCCGCGGATCGCTTCTGCAGAAACTGCCAGGCGGCCAGAACGGCGCCGTAGGTATCGGCAAATCGCCGGCTCACCAGCTCTTCAAGGGGGATATGGGCGTAATGCTGTTTGGCAAATTCGCTGATTTTCCTGGCTTCGGTTTTGTTAATCTTCTTTGAGAAGGCTTCAGCCAACTGTTCAAAGAACTGATCCTTGCTCGCCACTGTCAGCGCATTCATGGTTGACCTCAGTTAGTGTGAAATAAGCGTAATCGGCGTATCGTCACATAAGCATAGTCAAACCCTTGATTTTTGCCGACCAGACGCCAAAACTTCGGCAACTACCTACGCACGATACGGGTTTCTCCGGGAAATCCCCAGATACAGAGAGCAGTCATTTCCAATGTCGTTACAGCATACGTTCGGTGAGTTACGGGAACAGTTAGCCAAACGGATAATCGGGCAGGAAAAACTGGTGGATCGTCTGCTGATCGCTCTGCTCGCAGACGGCCACCTGCTTGTTGAAGGCGCCCCGGGCCTGGCCAAAACCACCGCCATCAAGGCCCTTGCAGACCATCTTGAAGGCGATTTCCATCGCATCCAGTTCACCCCGGACCTGCTGCCGTCCGATGTCACCGGCAGTGAGATCTACCGGCCTGAAACCGGGCAGTTCGAGTTCCAGCGGGGCCCTATTTTTCATAATCTGGTACTGGCCGACGAGATCAACCGGGCCCCCGCCAAGGTACAGTCAGCCTTGCTGGAAGCCATGGGTGAACGGCAAATCAGCGTGGGTATGCGCACCTTCCCGCTGGACCAGCCGTTCATGGTCATGGCCACCCAGAATCCGATCGAACAGGAAGGTACTTATCCGTTACCGGAGGCCCAGCTCGACCGGTTCCTGATGCACGTGGTCATCCATTACCCGTCCGCGGAGGCGGAGAAAGCCATTCTCCAGCTGGCACGGAACGATTATCGCCAGGGCCTGCCAAAGACCGACTTGCGCCTCAGTGCCGAGCAGGTCTTTGCGGCCCGTACCGAAGTGGCCGATATCTATATGGCCGAGGCCGTCGAGCAGTACCTGCTGGCCCTGGTTCTTGCCACCCGGGACCCGGCTGCCCTGGATCCGGAACTGGCCCGCTGGACCGCCTTCGGCGCGAGCCCCCGGGGCACCATTGCCCTGGACCGCTGCGCCCGGGCCCTGGCCTGGCTGGACGGCAGGGATTATGTGACCCCGGATGATGTCCGGGCCATGGCCTTTGATGTGCTCCGGCACCGGATCCTGCTCACCTTCGAGGCCGAGGCCGAAGGCATGACCGCAGATACCGTGATCGAGCGGCTGATCGAACGTGTTCCGGTGAGTGCCTGAGATCAGCTACCGAAGTAACACAAGAGCCCTCAGCCATTACAAGAGCCGACAGCAATGGCCAACTCCGAAGCAGTAACCCACATCGGCCTGCCCGACCTCATCCGCCTGCAGGCGGACGCACGGGCCTTGAAGCTGCCCTCAGCCCGGCCGGTTCGCTCCCGCCAGGCGGGCCTTCAGCGATCGCCCCAACGCGGCCGGGGGATGGCGTTTGCCGAAGTTCGGCTATACCAGCCCGGCGACGATATCCGCAGTATCGATTGGCGGGTAACGGCAAGGCGACAGGCACCTCACACCAAGTTGTACGAGGAAGAAAGAGAAAGGCCGGTGCTTCTGTTGTGCGATCTCGGCCCCAGCCTGTTCTTTGCCAGCACCGGTGCGTTCAAACAGGTGCGCTGTGCTCAGCTGGCCTCGATCCTCGCCTGGCTGGCTCTGTGGTCCGGCGATCAGGTAGGCGGGCTTGTCTTCAATGGTGAAACCCTGAGCGTTCAGCGCCCGGCGCGACGAAAGAAGTCGGTGCTTCGGCTGCTGGATACTCTGGCAGAGCTACAACGCCAGCACGGGCGGGTTCAGAACGACGGCGAGGGCCATGGCAGGCTGGATACCGCGCTGACGGAAGCCCGCCGGGTAGCCCATACCGGCAGCCGAATCTTTGTCATCAGTGATTTTCTGGACATCACCTCCGAAACCGGAAAACTCCTGGGCGCCCTGGCCCGCCACAATACGGTCAGCGCCCTGAGAGTTCTCGATCCCCTTGAGAAGGAGCTCCCCAAAAGTGGGCGTTTCGCCGTTGCGGGCCCGGAAGGCCCGGTCTGGTTCGACGCTGCCAACCCGCGTTTCCAGAAAGCCTGGCACGCGAAGGTGGCCAGCCATGAACGGCAACTGGAAGATTGCTTCCGGACATCCGGGGTTATCGCAGCGAGTGTGTCGACAGGCGAGGATCCGGCCGTGGCACTGAAAACCCTGCTGGGGCCGGGAGGGCGAATCGGATGAACCCGCAGGATCCGCTCAGCCGGCTCAGAGACATTCATCTGCCCGATCCCGGAGGCTTCTGGCCACCGGCGGTGGGTTGGTGGATTCTGGCCATACTGGCGATCGCGCTCACCGGAGCGCTGATCTGGTTGATGGTCAGGCGCCGACGGCGAAACCGGTGGTTCCGGTCGGCCCTGTCGGGGCTGGCCGGACTGGAACGCTCCGCGGCTCCCGAACCCAGGTGGTTTATGCAGTTGAACACACTACTGAAACAGGCCGCCCGGGAGCGATACCCGGAATCGCACCCGGAAGCTCTGAGTGGTGATGCCTGGGTGGAATTCCTGTTAGCGACAGCGCCCAAAGACCGGATTGCCTCACGGCCGGTGGCCGAAGCTCTGGTCGAAAGCGCCTGGCGGCCGTCGGTATCTACCGAGCCAGCCCAGGCGCTGGCCTTCGCCAGGCTGTGGCTGGGAGGTCAGAAATGCTGAGCCTTGCCTGGCCCTGGGTCCTGGCCCTGGCTGTCGTACCCCTGCTTTTGCAATGGCGCAGGCCCCGGGGCCAGTCAGTAGATGCGCCAGTCCTGCCGGTTGGCCACTGGCTTTCAGATCTCCCCGGCGTCAGCCGCCGGGGCAGCGCCGTGCCCCTGTGGCAGAAGCTGCTGCTGTTTATCATGTGGGTACTGCTGGTGATCGCCCTGGCCCGCCCGCAGCATGTGGGCGAGCAGACACAGATGCCGGTTTCCGGCCGCGACCTGATGCTGGTGGTGGACATTTCCCCGAGCATGGATGAGCAGGACATGGTACTTCAGGGCCGAAGCATCAACAGGCTACAGGCGGTGAAGCGGGTGCTCGACGACTTCATCTCTCGCCGCAAGGGTGACCGCCTGGGTTTGATCCTGTTCGGCACGGAACCCTATGTCCAGGCGCCGCTGACCTTCGATCTGGAAACCGTCCGAATCCTTATGCGCGAAGCCGGCCTTGGTATGGCTGGTCGCGCCACCGCCATTGGTGACGCCATTGGCCTGGCAACCAAACGGCTCCGGAGCAGGCCGGAAGACCAGCGGGTAATGGTGCTGCTTACCGATGGCGCCAATACCGCCGGCGAAATAACGCCGGACAAGGCCACCGAGATTGCCGCCGCAGCCGGCATCCGCATTTACACCATTGGTATCGGCGCCGAATCCATGGTGCAGAGCGGCCTTCTGGGTTCCCGTCGGGTCAATCCGTCTCGTGATCTTGACGAAAGCCTGCTGACCCGGATGGCCCAGCAGACAGGTGGTGAGTATTTCCGGGCCCGCAGCCTGCCGGAGCTGGAACTCATCTACCAGAGTATTGATCAATTGGAGCCCATTGAACTGGAGGGCAAGTACTACCGCCCGGTCACTGAACTCTACGTCTGGCCGGCCGGTCTCGCAGTGCTCCTGTGGACCATGCTGTTTGTATACCGGCGGGCAGGCCAGATGATGGCCGCCCGCCGCCAGCAAAGCGAGGGGGAACCGGATGCTGGCTGATTTTCATTTTCTGCGCCCACTGTGGCTGCTCCTGCTGCTACTGCTGCCCCTGATGTTTGTCGCCTTCCGCCAGTTGCGGCTGGGTGACAGCGGCTGGTCCCGGCTCATTCCGGCCCGTTTGCTGTCACCCATCCTTCGCTCTGAAGGCAGATCGGGGAAGGCCTCCGGATCGCCCCTGGCGCCTGCTTCCGCTGCCCTCGTCATCCTGGCGATTGCCCTGGCAGGTCCAGCCTGGCGGGAAGCCCCCACCCCGCTGAAGCAGCCCGGCGACAGCCTTGTTATTGCCCTGGATCTGTCCCTGTCCATGCTGGCAACGGATGTCGAACCAGACCGGCTGACACGGGCAAAGCGGAAGATCCGGGATATTCTTGCGGTGCGCCAGGGCAGCCTGACCGGGTTACTGGTCTATGCCGGCGATGCCCACGTGGTGACACCACTGACCGATGATGCCAGAACGATTGAAGGCATGCTGGAGGTGCTGGACCCGGTCATCATGCCCGCCACCGGCAACCGCGCCGACCTGGCCGTTGCCCGGGCGGCCGAGCTGCTGAACCAGGGCGCACCGGGGGATGGCAGGGTTCTGCTGATCACTGACCAGGTCAGCGAACGCTACTGGCCGGAAATACAGGAGACCCTAGCGGAGACGGGCTACCCGCTCAACACCCTGGTCGTTGGCACCGAGGAAGGCGGCCCCATCCCCCTGGCCCGCCGCGGGTTCATCCGGGAGAACGGCGAAATCGTGATCACCCGCGCCGCCCCGGACGCGCTGGCAGAGCTGGCCCGGAGCACCGGCGGAGAAAGCGACGAACTGACCCTCGACAACACGGATATTGAATCACTCGAGCTCAGCCCGAAAGACACCGGCGATTGGAAAGACACCGATACAGGACTGACCGTCAGCCGGTGGCAGGATGACGGCTACTGGCTGCTCTGGCTGGCACTCCCCCTGATTCTGATGGGCTGGCGCCGTGGCGCCTTCACCGCCCTGGCACTGATTCTTCTGCCGGCGCTACCACAACCGGCCTCCGCCATGAGCTGGGACGAGCTCTGGCAGCGCCAGGACCAGCGGGCCACCGAACTGATCCGGAACAACCCCGGGCAAGCAGCAACCCAACTGGACGATCCGGAGTGGAAAGGCTCGGCGCTGTACCGGTCCGGTCAGTTTGACGCCGCGGCCCGGGCCTTTGCAAAGGCTGACGGGCCCCGCGCCAGTTACAACCGCGGCAATGCGCTGGCCAGGGCCGGCAAACTCGAAGAAGCATTGAAGGCTTATGACACCGCGCTTGCGGCAAACCCGGAGCTGGAAGATGCGCGCCACAACCGGAAGATTGTCGAGGAATTGCTGAAGCAGAAAAACCAGGGCCAGGAAGGCAAAGAAAGCAACGACAAGAAGAACCCGTCCAACTCAAAGGGCCGTGATGGCCAAAAGCCGCAAGACGGTCAGAATCAGTCCGAAGGCAATAACAGTAAAAGTGACCCTGGCACCGGGCAACAGCAAAACCCGGGAAACAGCCAGGATTCGGCCGACAACCCGGAAAATCCGGGCGAACAGCCCCGTGAACCCGATCAGAAGAAAAATGAAACCAACGGAAAGTCGCCGGAACCGGCATCCGGGCGGACCGAATCGCAGACCAACAGCGCACCTGCAGAAACTTCCGAGACACCACTGACCCAGAGCCAGGAGCAGTGGCTCCGACGGGTTCCTGATAATCCAGGCGGTCTGCTGCAGCGCAAGTTTCTGCAACAGTATGAACAACGCCAGACTCCATCCGATGAGGGCGATACACCATGGTAAAACGGTTGCTGACACCCGTTGTCTCCCTGCTTCTGCTGATGGCCATGTGCCTGCCGGCACAGGCACAAGAGCTGACGGTCGAGCCTGACCGAACAAGACTCTATGAGGGCGAGGTTCTGACCCTGACGGTCAAGGGCAGCATGGAAATCGACATCAACCTAGGTAATCTGTTCAATTTTGATATGTCGAACCTGCCCAAGCCTGATATCGAAAAGGTGGAACCCGAGTTCGAGATTCTGGCACAGAATCAGCAATACAGTATCAAGACCATCAACAACCAGATGGTGGGCGAGATCACCTGGACCTATCAGCTGGCTCCGACAGAAACCGGCGAACTGACCATCCCTGCGCTCACATTCAAGGGTGCCGTTTCCCAGCCGGTAACCGTGGAAGTCGTGGGCGGCACGCCACCGGACCAGCCGGACACCGGTCGGGACAGCTTTATCGAACTGTCGGCCGACAAGGCCGAAGTTTATGTCCAGGAGCAGCTGGTTCTGACCATTCGGCTGTTTTTCCGGGGCAATCTGATCCGGGGTGAGTTGTCAGAGCCCCAGCATCCGGATGCCGTTATTGAAGCCCTTGGCCGGCAACAGGAGTTCTCTCGCTACCGTGACGGCATCCGCTATCGTGTGGTGGAACGCCGCTACGCCCTGTTCCCCCAACAACCGGGCAATCTCAAGCTGGCACCGATCCGGTTTGAGGGCCAGGCCCGGGACGCTCAGGGCAAACTCAAATTCCTCCGGGACAGCGAGGAACTGTTTGCAATACCGGTCAAGGATGTTCCGTCGCAGTTCAGCGGAAAGACCTGGTTGCCAGCCAGTAACCTGAGTCTGACAGAAGCCGGATTGCCTCCGACGCTCGCCGTTGAAGCCGGTGAGAACATCACCCGGCAGATCCGCCTGACCGCCTCCGGGTTACCCGCGGCAACCCTGCCGCCTCTGCCGGATACGGTACCGCCGGGTTTGAAGCGTTATCCCGAGCCGCCCGAACGAAACACCGAGACAACCCCCGAAGGTCTGCGTTCATCCCTGACCCAGTCAGTCGCCCTGGTGCCGGTCGAAGCCGGGCAAATGACCCTGCCAGCCATCCGGATTCACTGGTGGGACACCCAGGCCGATCGCGAGCGCGTGGCGGTGATTCCGGAAAAAGCCCTGACGGTCCAGGCTCCTGCCGCCACTACCGGCGCGGTGCCGCCGGACAGCACCACAGGATCCGCCGCAGAAACGCCGCCAACGGGCAATGGAACCGAAACAGCAGAGAGCTCTGCCCCCGAGACCAGACTCTGGCAATGGCTCAGTGTGCTCCTGGCAGTGCTATGGGGTGGTACCCTGCTGATCTGGTGGTGGTCGCGGCGGCGTCGCTCAACACCTGTGGTTCGCAGTGAGAACCCAACCGAGAAGACCACGTTTGACCGACTCATCAAGGCCGCGCGGGATGGCTCCGCGACGACGCCGGAACTGCTGGTGGAATGGGCCAATCTGCATGATCCCGGTTACGGCTTCCAGTCGGCCGCAGACGTGGCCAGCCATTACCGGAGCGAGACGTTGACGGCAGAGATTCGGGAACTGCAGGCACGCCTTTTCTCGGCTAACCGGGCTTCGGAGCCATGGGACGGACGCCCCATGGCCAGGGTCCTGGAGGAGATACGGTCAACGACCGGCAAAGCGGATGCCCGGGCTGACCTGCCGCCACTCTACCCCCGGGGCCTCGCCTAGTGGTCAGTTGGTCAACTTCTGGTCGATCACGATGTCGACGGGCTGGTCCTGGCGCTCGCCCACTGCCACCGGCTCATCGGTGCTGCCCTGCCAGTCGCCCGGCTGGGCGCTCACGCTTCCCGACCGGCTGAGCCGGGCAGTCACCATGACCTGTTCAGCGTTGGAGATCTTCGCCTGGGGTGACATGGAATAACTGTCGTCCAGGTGTATTTCCACCGGTAACTGATCCGCTGTCATTCTCGCCACCGCCAGCGGCGGCCCCGCCTGGGCGCCGGCCTGGCGTGCAAACACAAACAGTGTGGTATCAGCCGGTACCTGATTCCGGAAGGCATCGGCAAGGGTTACCCGGATGCTGACCCCGGCGCCCCCGGCGTCCGTTTCGGCAGCAATTTCAGGGGGCTCCTCACCCAACCGGGTGTAGGCCTCGCGAATGCCCTGGCGGATGGACGCTATCTGGGGATGATCCGGCGCCACCGCCTCGATCCGCTCCCAGTAGTCAATCGCCTGTCGGTAATTCTGCTGGCTGAAGGCATTGATTCCGAGCAGCCCCAGCGCGTTCACTTCATCCGGGTTCAGTTCGCGGGCCTGATCGATAGCGGCCGTAACCTCATCGGTCATCGCCCCCTGGCTGCCGAAAAACAGAGCCTGGGCTGCCAGGCCGTAGGCAACCGATTGCGCCCGGTCATCCTCGGAGACGCTGTCGGCCAGCTGGCGGAACGCCCAGGCAGCATCGTCATACCGTTCCAGCCGCATATAGGTGCGGCCCAGCATGGCCCAGCCGTCCGGATTATCCGGACTGGCTTCGAGGCGCTCGCGCAGCTGATCGGAAAGCTCAGTCATCTGGGCCTGCCTGGAGGCGTCCGTGTCGCCCATTTCCTGCATGGTGATGAACTGCTCAACCCGGTCCATCGCGCCCCATTGCTGGTAAAGATAGAAGGTCGCCCCCGGGATCAGAAGAATGGCTATCAGACCCACCACCATAGCGCTGCGCCGTCCCTTGATCAGGGGCTTCAGCTGTTCACGTTCCGGGACATCGTCGAGCATGGCACCGGCCAGCTCCTGCTTCAGCTGATGGTAGGTTTCTTCGTCCAGAATGCCGGCCTCGTATTCGCTGTCGAGCTCCTTCATCCTGGAACGGTAAGCCAGCAGATTCTGGTTCTTCAGGTCTGCCTGTTTCCTGTCTCCGGCCCGATGAAAAAAGACCGGGTAAAGCACAAACGCCAGGGCAAGAATGATCAATACCGTCGCGGCAATCCAGAAAGTTTGAGTCATGGAATTCCAGTCACAGATTCAGAATTGAAAGGGATAGTGGCACCTACATCAGGGCCGGGGCCGGATTCAGGAAGGTCTGTCCTGGTCCCCACCGGCCAGCATTTCATCGACCCGGGCCTTTTCTTCCTTGCTGAGCGCCGGAGCATCGGGGCCGTCCCGCCGGGAACGAACGACCACGACAGTAACCACTAGCAGACCGCCCAAAACGGCAAGTGCCGGCGTCGCCCAGAGCAGGAAGGTGCGGCTGTCAAATTCCGGTTTATAGCGAACGAATTCGCCGAACCGGGCCACCAGGGCCTCAACGATTGCCTCATTGCTGGCGCCGTCCTTCATCATGCGGTAGACCTCCGCCCGCATGTCTTTCGAGATCGGCGCGTTGGAATCGGCAATGTTCTGATTCTGACATTTCGGGCAGCGAAGCTCGGCAATCAGATTCTGGTACCGCTGCTCCTGAGCCCTGCTGTCGAACTCATAAACATCCGCCACTTGAGCTATTGCCGGTCCGGCCAGGAGGACAACCAGGGCCATAAATGCTATCCGGATCATCAGCCATTCCCCCGGACGTCGTTGATCACCGGCAACAGAGTCTGCTCCCAGACTGTTTCGTTGATCACACCGACATGGCGGTAACGGACAACCCCATCGGCATCGATGACGAAGGTTTCCGGAGCGCCGTAGACCCCGAGATCAAACCCCAGGGTGCCCTTCGGGTCGTATATGGTCTTCCGGTAGGGATCGCCAAGCCTGTCGAGCCAGACGAGGGCGTCCTCACGGTTATCCTTGTAGTTAAGACCGATAATGGCCACGCCTTTCTCTTCGGCCAGCCACATCAGGTCGTCGTGTTCATCCCGACAGGCGGGACACCAGGTGCCCCAGACATTCAGCAGGGTAACCTCGCCGCGAAACAGGCTCTGGTCGAGCATGGCATCCGGGTTATGCAGATCCCGCAGGCGGAACTCGGGTACCGGCTTGCCAACCAGTGCCGACTCCAGTTTGGTGGGATCCTTGCCAATACCGGCAAACAGCACCACGCCGATAACAACGGCAACCAGCAACGGCAGAAAGAGCAAAAACCGCTTCATGACACAGCTCCTGCCGGGCGGGCCGGAGGGGCATCGGTGTCGGAGGTGCCAGTGCTCTCCTTCTCATCTGCCCGCTCACGGATCCGGTAACGCCGATCGGCAATGGCCAGGAAACCACCGGCGGCCATGAACAGGGCACCCAGCCAGAGCCAGCGCACCAGTGGCTTGTACTGGAGCCGAATGGCCCAGGCGTCATCGGAAATGCGCTCGCCAATGGCGACGAAAATATCCCGGAACAATCCGGCATCGATGTCCGCCTCGGTCATCACACTCATGCCAACGGAATACTGGCGCTTCTCCGGGTGCAACTCGGAAACCCGCTCGCCGTCAAGCATCACATCAAAGCTGCCGTACTGGGCGGTAAAGTTGGCACCATTACGGGCACCAATGTCCTTGAATACGAACTGATAGTCACCCACGGTCGCCACATCCCCCGGCACCATGCGAACATCCCGTTCGATTCCGTAATTCGACACCACGGTGGCGCCCGCCATGGTAATCGCCAGCCCCAGATGGCCCAGAACCATCCCGTAGTAGCTGCGCGACTGGCGCTTGAGGCCATGGATGCGGCCCTTTCTGGAGGACGACTTGTCCCAGAGGTCCCACAAGGTGGCAACGGTCACCCACACGGCGGCGAACACTCCGAGAAATGCCCAGGGTTTGAACCCGCCATAACCGATCACCACAGCGCTACTGACAACTACGCTGACCGCCAGCGGCCACAACAGCTTGCGGCCAAGCCAGCCGCCATCGGTTTTCTTCCAGCGCGAGAAAATCCCGGCGCCCATCAACATAGCGGTGGCCAACGCCAGTGGGCTGAAGGTGAGGTTGAAGAAAGGCTCGCCAATCGACAGCTTACCCATGTCCAGATAGTCCAGAACCAATGGGTAGAGCGTGCCCACGGCCACCAGCAGGGTTGCCGATACCAGCAGAACATTGTTGAGCAGCAGGAACACTTCCCGGGACAGAGATCCATACCGGGAGCGAACGTGTACCACGGGTGCCCGGAAGGCATAGAGCGCCAGGCTGGCAATGACAGTGAACGCCAGCAGAGCCAGCAGGAAGGTGCCCCGCTCGGGATCGGAGGCAAAGGCATGCACCGAGGTCAGCACTCCCGAGCGGACCAGGAAGGTCCCGAGCAGACTCAGAGAGAAGGTGACGATTGCCAGCAGGACGGTCCAGCTCTTGAACACCCCCCGCTTTTCAGTCACTGCCAGGGAGTGCATCAGGGCGGTACCGGACAACCAGGGCAAGAGTGATGCGTTCTCGACCGGGTCCCAGAACCACCAGCCGCCCCAGCCAAGCTCGTAATAGGCCCACCAGCTGCCCAGGGCGATACCCAATGACAGGAAGGCCCACGCGACAGTGGTCCATGGCCGCGACCAGCGCGCCCAGGCGGCATCCAGGCGGCCATTGATCAGTGCGGCAATCGCAAAGGCAAACGCCACCGCGAAGCCGACGTAGCCCATGTAAAGCATCGGGGGATGGATGATCAGGCCCAGATCCTGAAGCAAGGGGTTCAGGTCCGCCCCGTCGGCGGGCACATTGGGCAACAAACGGTCAAACGGGTTCGAGGTGATCACGATGAACAGCAGAAAGCCCACGCTGACCATGCCCAGAACCGAAAGCACCTGGGAAATCATCACCGAGGGCAGACGACGGCTGAAAATGGCCACCGCCAGGGTCCAGCCCGAGAGCATCAGTATCCAGAGCAGCAACGAGCCCTCATGGCCACCCCAGACCGCACTGAACTTGAAGTACCAGGGCAGCATACTGTTGCTGTTGTTGGCCACGTAGGCCACTGAAAAGTCATCGGTCACAAAGGCATGGGTCAGCACAGCAAAAGCAAGACCGACAAAAACAAACTGCCCGGATGCCAACGGCCTGGCAAACGCCTGGAGATTGTCCCGGCCGGTCAGGGAGCCCGCCAGGGGCACCACGGAGAGGAGCACTGCCAATAACAGCGCGAGTATCAGTGCAAGCTGTCCGAGTTCGGGATACATCAAAGCCCTCCAGAAACCAGGCTGTTAGTTTAAATCGTCAGTAGGACACCGTGTCCGCGCGTTCGCTGGCCGTGTTCTGGCCCTGTTTTGCTTTCTCCAGTGCGTCAGCAACTTCCGGCGGCATGTAATTTTCATCGTGCTTGGCCAGCACCTGATCGGCGACAAACCGACCGTTATTGTCCAGCCGGCCCATGGCGACCACACCCTGGCCCTCGGCAAACAGATCCGGAAGAATGCCGGTGTATTCAACAGGAACCGACGCGTTGAAATCGGTGACCCGGAATACCACGGTCAGACTCTCCGGATCCCGGACGACGGAGCCCTCTTCGACCATTCCGCCAGCCCGGATCCGGACATCTACCGGCGCCTCACCGGCGGAGATCTGGCTGGGATCGTAAAACAGATTGATGTTCTGGCGGAGGGCGTAGGTTGTCAGTCCCACTGCAATGCCCAGCCCCACCAGCAGGAACAGGACAATAGTGAGCCGTTTTTTACGGATTGGATGCATCAGTTACCTGCCATTCAGTCTTGGGAAACATTGACACGGGTGAAGGAAGCCCCGGAGGCGCGGGCGTTCTGCTGTTCGTTCCCGCCAGTGCTGACCTCATAACCCCGGCGGCAAGATTCAATGACAGCCGTGCGGCGCCGCACCGACCATACCATCATTGCAATCATCAACAGGAAAAAAACCCCGTAACAGGTCCAGACATAGGGCCCATGCCCTTCCATCACCAGAAATGCCGAAAAGGATTCAAACACCATGCCTCAGCCCCTCCCGGCCATTACATAATCTTTCACCCAGCGGGTCCGCTGCTCACGGAACAGGATCTCGGTCTGCATCCGCAAACACGCCAGCCAGCCAAACAACAGGTAGAGTCCAAGCACTGAAAGCAACAGCGGAACCCACATGTCCGCCGGCATGGAGGGCTTTTCAGTCAGTTTGAAGGTGGCAGGCTGATGCAGGGTATTCCACCACTCCACCGAGTATTTGATAATCGGGATATTCACTACCCCGACCAATACGAGCACAGCGACAGAGCGTGCTGCGGATTTTTCATCATTGATGGCCCGGTCCAGCGCAATGACACCGCCGTAAAGGAACAACAGGATCAGCATGGATGTGAGCCTGGCATCCCAGATCCACCAGGTTCCCCAGGTGGGCTTGCCCCAGACCGCACCGGTAAACAACGCCAGAAAGGTCAGCACCAGGCCGACCGGCGCCACGGCCTTGACGAAAACATCAGCCAGCTTCATGCGCCATACCAGGGTGACCACCGCCGCAACCGCCATCATGATGTAGATGGACTGGGCAATAAACGCCGTGGGCACGTGAATAAAAATAATCCGGTAGCTGTTGCCCTGCAGGTAATCCTTGGGTGCAAATGCCAGCCCCCAGACAATTCCAGCCATTAACAGCAGCAGGCCACCCGCCAGCAGCCAGGGCATCAGCCGGGTCGCAATCCCGAAGAACCATTTGGGAGAACCCAGCTTGTGAAAAAATTGCCACATCAGATGGTCACCGTTCTACCGTTACCTTGTTTTAGCCATTAGACAGGCTGATACGCAGCGCTGCCGCTGATGCAAAGGGGGCCAGGGTCAGCGCCAGCACCAGAAATGCCCCCATCAAAGCCACGTAGGCACCAACCTGGGCGCCTTCCGCTGCGGCGGCCACTGTCCCGGTACCAAAAATCAGGACAGGAATGTACAGCGGAATGATCAACAGGGACAAGAGCACCCCTGCCGAACGCAAACCCAGGGTCAGCGCTGCGCCGATTGAACCAATCAGACTCAACACCGGTGTACCGATCAGCAGCGTTAGACACAAAACTCCGATGGAGTTCCCGTCAAGATGAACCATTACGCCAAGAACCGGCGTCAGTATCACCAACGGCAACCCCGTTAGCACCCAGTGCGCCATGGTTTTCGCCAATACCAGCAGAAACAGGGGCTGGGGCTGTAGCACCAGTTGTTCGAGAGTGCCGTCATCGAAATCGTGCCGGAACAGATGATCCAGCGACAGCAACACCGAAAGCAATGCAGCCACCCACAGGATACCTGCTCCGGCCTCCCGCAGGAATGACACTTCCGGGCTAACCCCAAGGGGAAAGAGGGTTACGACCATGACAAAGAACAACAGCGGATTCAGCAAATCCTGCCGTTGCCGGAACGCCACCTTGAGATCCCGGCCGAAAACACCCCTCATGGCGGCCAGTGCACCCACGGTATCATCACGCAGCTTCAGAACAGGCCGGATGTCAGCATTCATCGGAGGAACCTCCACCCAGGACAATCCGCTGCATGCCCGGCATTCTCAGGTCGTGATGCGTGGTCACCACCACAGCACCCCCTTCGGCCGCCCGCTCCTTCAGGAGATTTTCTATCGCACGGACACCGTCCGCATCAATCGCCGTAAAAACCTCATCCAGCAGCCACAGAGGCTCGTCGGCGATCAGCAGCCTGGCAAGGGCCACCCGCCTCTGCTGACCGGCCGAGAGATTCCGGCAGGGCACATCCTCAAATCCTGCCAGACCGGTGCCCTCAAGCGCCTGCCGAAGGGCCTGGACCGGCACCGGGCGTCGTCCGGCGGTTAATGCCCGAAGATTTTCCACCGGGGTCAGCAATGGCTTGATGCCCGGCCGGTGGCCAAGGTACAGGGTATTTCTGAGGAATTCTTCCCGGCCGGCAGACCTCGGCCTGCCACACCAGAGAAGCTCGCCGGACCAGGCATCATTCAGGCCTGCCAGCATGCGTAACAGCGTGGTTTTGCCGGAGCCGTTGGGGCCCTCGACACGGGTAACCGTACCGGGCAGTATGGAGAACGACAGGTCACGGAAAAGAATCCGCTCGTCCCGTTCGCACTGCAGATCGACAGCCTGTAAAAGCGGCTCAGACATCAGGGCCCCGTAACCAGGACGATGCACGTGTGTACGGCATCGGGTGCATTCGTGACAGAGCCGGCCGATGCACCATTATTCGCGCATGGCCGGCCGGCGCGGAGTATTATAACGAAAGCGCTTACGAATTACTCTTGTCCAACATCAAATCAGTGGCGATGAAACTACCCAGCGGACAACAGATTCCCAGCCCCCCTGCCCAGCCGACCCCCGGGACGGCCCGGCCAGCCGGTGCCCCAGAGCCCGGACGCGAACCTGTTGCTGCATCGGCAAGGCAGCTACTCGACCAGGTGCAGCTGGCAAACCGGGAATCCACCCTGGCCCGGGTGGCCGAAATCGTCACCAGCCAGGCCGGCAAGAACCCTGAGGTCTTGCTGGATCTACGGGGCAAGTCCCTTCTGGTTCAGGCAGCCATCGGAAAAACCGAGCTCTCGCCCGGCGACTGGGTAAAGGTGATGCGGGCGGGCAATGAGCTTCAACTGATGGGTAAACTGGCACCAGCGCCGGAAGCGTCCATTGCCCGGGCCCTGGCCCAGCGGTTGCCCTGGCAACAGACTCTCGATGCCGGGCTATCAAAACTTATGGGGGCACTGACCCAGGGCCTGAAACAGGAGCCCCAGCCGGGCCAGCTACCCTCAGCACGGCAGACCCACCCCCTGCCCGAAACGGCCAGGCAAACCATCGAACAGCTGGTCGCCCGGCTTCCCTCCGGAACCAAGCTGGCGCCCGGCGCCGGCGGTCAGGCAGGCACACCGCAGCAGGTTCGCCAGTGGCTTTCCGAAAGCGGTCTGTTTGCCGAGTCCCGCCTGGCCCAGACGCCAACGGCCCAACTGCCGGATCTGAAACTGGCCCTTGGCAGGGTGATTACCGCACTACTGTCGCAACAGGGCAGTACGCCGGAACAGTTCAATCGACTGACCCCGATATCAACCCCTGAGTTGATGCAGGCGCCCCTGCAATTCCCCCAGCCTCTGGCAACGCCACAAGCGCCGAGCGACGGCGAGCCTCCCAGCGTCGGACAGATGCTCCGGTTGCTGGCGGGCATGCTCAACCGCATTACCGTCAATCAGCTGCACAGCCAGGTGCTCACTGCCCGGGGCGGCGGCGATGCCGCCGCGCCCGCTTCTACCCTGCTGCTGGACCTGCCCTGGCTCACCCCTCAGAATGAGCCACGGCTGGCGCAGGTGCGGATTGAGCAATATCCCGAGGACAGGCAATCAGACCGAAAGCCCTCGGGGCAAACAATCACCGAGTGGCGGTTATCGCTGACCATGGACCTGGATGACGCCGGCCCCCTGCATTTCGATGTCGCCCTGCGACAGCAGGCGGTCAGCGCCCGGGTCTGGGCGGAAAACCAGACCACCTTGCGCCAGGTCAACGAGGAGCTGCCCGCACTGCGGCAAAGCCTGACGGACCTGGGCCTGGAGGTGACAGATCTGGAGTGCCGTCGGGGAACCCCCAAGGGCAACGTCACCCGACTTGAACACAGACTGGTGGATACCCGGGCATGACGTCAGAAACAGAACATCAAAGCAGAGCCGCCGTCGCGCTCAAATACGATGGCGAGAAAGCCCCCACTATAAGCGCAACCGGCACCCATGAGCTGGCAGAGGAAATTATCCGTATTGCCCGGGAGCATGATGTTCCGCTGTATGAGAATGCCGAACTGGCAAGCATTCTGGCCCGGCTGTCCCTGAACGAGGAAATACCCGAATCGCTGTACCGGGTCATTGCCGAGATCCTCGCCTTCGCCTTTCATATTCGGGGGCTTACCCCGGACGACCGGAAACCGCGCCCGGACGATGTCTCAGCGGATCAGTGAACGGAGTGCCCAGGCCTGCTGCCAGCTGGCCCCGCGCCTCGGTGCGACAGCGGTCTCGAAGTAGTGTCTGAGCCGGCGACGGTCTTCCGGCTGATCCTTGAGGGCCGAGCCAATAATATGGTGCATCAGCAGTTCCACCGTCATACTGCCGCCACCGTAATACCAAGCGTTCAGGCTTGCCGCATGGGCCACCGAGACCGCTTCGGCCGTGGACAGGGCCGACCCCGCGAGGCGATCCGTACTTCGGCCATCCAGTGTCTGACCATTGCGCAGCTCGTGGAACATGGTCACCAGAATCTCGACCACCGACTCATCAAGGTCCATATCAATTCCGGCCCTGGTATTGGCTTTGCGAACCTCACGAAGTACCACCGCCATTTCATCGGACAGGCTGCGGATCGGACGGATTTCCTCGAAGTCCATGCGCCGCCTCAGGGCCGCGCTCATCCGGTGAACGCCCTCATCGATACTGTTGGACGTGGCGATGACGTTGAAGCCTTCCCGCGCGAGCACCACACCGTCGTCACCCGCCAGCTCGGGAATCACCACCACCCTGTCGGACAGTACAGAGAGCAGCGCGTCCTGCAGCGCCTGCGGGCAGCGGGCGATCTCTTCAAACCGGACCATTCGCCCTTCCATCATGCCCCGCAGCAAGGGGCTGGGTACCAACGCCTTCAGGCAGGGGCCCTCGGTATGCAGAACCGCTTCGTTCCAGCTGTACAGCAATTGCCCGACGCTGCTCACCGCCCCACCCTGCAAGGTTAACGTGGAGCTTCCCGAGATAGCGGCCGCCAGCAATTCCGACAACCAGGATTTGGCGGTACCCGGCTCGCCGACCAGCAGGCAGCCGCGGCTGGTGCACAGAGAAATGATGATCCGGACCACCATGGCCCGGTCGGCAACGAATTTCCGTTCAATGCCGAGTTTCTCATCCCCCATCACGAACTTTTCCACCGCCCGTGGTGACATCAACCAGCCGGGCGGCACCGGGCCATGATCCATACTCCTGAGCTTGTCCAGCTCGGCGGCATAGACCACTTCCACGGGCTCCCGCTGGGCCGCCTTGTTAACAGTTTGCTTGTTGCTCATTCCTGACTCCTGCGGCCGCCACGAACTTCCGGTGCCATGCGCTCCCTCGGGAGAATCCGCGGCAGTTCGGAAAGCGGAATAATGCCTTCAATCACATGATCCAGAGCGCTGTCCCGCATGGTCACCAGGCCGGCATCGAGAGCGCGCCAGCGCAATTCGCCAATGGGCGGTTGGCTGGAAATGGCGTTCCGGATGTCCGAATCGACTTCCATGTACTCGACAATTGCCACTCGACCCTGGGTACCACGACCGTTGCATTTGTCGCAGCCGGCGCCTTCAAAACAGCGGAAATCTGCGGGTGGGCCATCCGGAAACACCTCGGACAGAATCACCGGATCCGGCTCCGCGGGCTTGCTGCAATGCCTGCAGATGCGCTTGGCCAGACGCTGGGCAATCACCGCCAGCAGCTCACCGGCGATAGAGTTCGGATGGATACCCAGATCGTAAAGGCGTTGCAATGAATCCACCGCGTCGTTGCAATGCAGCGTCGACAACACCACGTGCCCGGTCTGGGAGGCCCGGATCGCTTCCAGTGCGGTTTCCTGGTCGCGAATCTCGCCCACCAGAATCACATCCGGATCTTCCCGGACAAACGACCTCATGGCATCGGCGAAACCAAAGCCAATTTCCGACCGCACCCGGGTCTGCTGGATGTTATCGATGGAGTACTCGATGGGGTCTTCCACGGTAATCACTTTCCGGCGGCCATCATCGGCAAGGGTCTGCAGCCCGGCGTAAAGGGTAGTGGACTTGCCGGAACCGGTCGGCCCCACCACCAGCACCAGCCCCGCCGGATTATCCAGCAGTCGCTGATAGCGGGCCCCGATCATGGGTGACATGCCGAGCTCGGCGATGGTCATGGCGCGGCCGGTCTGCGGCAACAGCCGGATAATGGCATGCTCGCCATGCAGGGACGGCTGCGTCTGGATGCGTAAGTCGTAGGCCATATCGCCGAGTTGCAACCGGGAACGCCCGCCCTGGGGCAACCGATGCTCGGCGATGTTCAACTCCGCCCGCAGCTTGATTACGTTGATCACCCCTTTGATCTCACGGGGTGACAACTGGTATTGGGGCAGATCATGGAGATCGCCATCCACCCGCAGGCGGATGCGAATCCGGTCGCCGTATTGCTCAATATGGATGTCGCTGGCTTTTTCACTCACAGCATCCAGCAGGATCGCTTCGTAGACAGACACCAGATAGGGACTGACGTGCCTGTTTTTCGGATCAGTGCCGAGCAGCTGATCCGACGAGCTACCAGCCAAATCCGCCTGCGGTTCCGGGGCCGGTCCGTGATCCGCTGCAAAGCGACTCCCTTTAGCGGTCAGATCCAGCGCCGACCAGAGGCGGCGAAAATCCGTGGGTGTCACCAACAGGCAATCAACCACCTGATTGGGGCTCAACCGTTCGAGCTGGTCCGTGCGCGCATCCGGATCATCGGTCACGACCGTGATCCGGCCATTTTCCTCGGCAATTGGAATCAGTCGCGAAAGATCGAGGAATGTCCGGGAGAATCGCCGGAAAAGTGCCGGGTGAAGGTCCGGCAGAATCTCGTCCGCGTCGGTGAACCTCATGCCACGCTGCCGGGCAAGAGAGCGATAGAGATCCATCTCCTCAAGATTCAGTTTGCGCCGGAGCACATCAAGCAGCCGGCAATTCTGGTTTGCCGCTTCCGCCTTTGCCTCGGCCAGGATCTTGTCATCCACAAGGCCCTGGTCGATAAGAATCTGTTCCACGTTACGATTAAAGTCGACCCAGCCGAGGGTTCGCACCCGCTCCAATTTCCCCTCGCGGCGCACAAACATGGCCAGACTTGGCACCGGCCCCGCGCGTCCTTCAAGACAAACCAGGTGGCCACCCTGGCGCAATAGGTGGACCAGTCTGCCAGGCTCTTTGACAAAAGATGTGCAAAGCACAAAGTCGCATAATGGGTCAGGCTCCGGCGCGTCCTCCGCGTCGGCAACCACGACATCGACATTGTGCATGCCCAGCCGGAAAAATCGTTCCCTGGCTGCTTCGGCGACAACCGTATTCTTTTCGAGGTAGATCACCCGATGGGCCAGCCCGGAAAGCACTGCGGCAAAGTACCCGGAACCACCACCCACATGCATCACCACCTGATCCGGCTCTATCTCGGGGATCAGGGACAGAATGTGACTGACGGTCTCTTCGCGGGGAATGGAGTGGCCGGTTATCGAGGGAACAAGATCAGAACCGGAAACAAAATCGTGGCGGGATACAGATCGGAGGGCCTCAAGGGCCCTCGGATAAACTCTCTTCATTCAGCAACGTCCGTAACGGCAAGGTATCAGGCCGCCTGACGTTTTCTGAGTGCTGACACCAGTTCGGCCTCGGGACGGGAAATCCCGCACGTGTTCATAAGATCGTCGATATCAGCACCGAGATCAACCAATCTTGAGGCTTCATCGTAGGAGATTCGCAACGGATCGTTCTGACGCATCTCGTCGAGGGTGGTGCGCAATTCATGGAGTTGGCGTTCGCAGGCCACCAGCCGCTGACCAACACCCATGCTGCCACTGGTGGTGGCGTGCAATTCCCGCCCCATAGTGTCACACCGCTCTTTCAGGGAAGCCCTGAGACTACGAACCTGACGCCCGAGGATCAGTCCCTGAACAAGCACCAGAGACAAGGCGACAACTGTCAGCGCCCAGGGAAGGTAAGAAGGAATTTCTGCAAACATGACGGATGTCTCCCGTTAATTGCCACGGAAGGCATCCATCTTCAGGCCTGTAACGGGTTGCCCCGGATCACAGTGCCGCGATTTCAGCCCACTCGTGGTCTGACAGCATCTTGTCGAACTCGACCAGTATGATCAGTTCGCCATCCTTGTTGCACACGCCCTGGATAAACTTGGCACTTTCCTCGTTACCCACGTTCGGTGCGGTTTCAATTTCACTGGCCTTCAGGTACACCACCTCGGCCACGGAATCCACCAGGATACCCATCACCTGGTTTGCCGATTCCATCACCACAATCCGGGTGGCATCGGTTACTTCCGCATCCGCAAGGCCGAAGCGCCGGCGGGTGTCGATGACCGTAACCACGTTACCCCGAAGGTTAATGATGCCGAGCACATAGTCCGGAGCGCCGGGAACCGGTGCTATCTCGGTGTATCTCAGCACTTCCTGGATCTGCATAACGTTCAGACCATAGGTCTCGTCATCCAGCCGGAAAGTAACGTACTGCAGCACCTGATGGTCCTGGGCCTGATTGGTTTGTCCGCTCGGGGATGCCATAGCGATGTTTCTCCTCTGGGGCTGCCCGGCGGGCAACCTGATCGTCAAAAAATTATCATCAGTGCCCAATACTATAATTAAGGGCACAAACCGTGCCAGCACGGCTCGGTTTCATTCAGTAACCGTTGCTTGCCTCAGCTCAGATCCAGATGGTGTTCTCTTTCCGCCCGCACCAGCAAGTCTGCCATGGTGCGCACGTCAATGAGCGCGCACATCTGATCAATGACGGTTCCCGCCAGCCAGGGACGCTTGCTTCGGGCGGTCCGCCAGCGCACTTCGTCGGGCCTCAGGGTAAAGGACTGGGCCACGTTATCGCACGCCAGCCCCCACTCGCTGTTATCAAGCCGGATCACGAACCGGTAGTTGTCCCGGGCGTCCGGCGGTACCCGGCCCGACATGATCCATTCCGCGGTATCCACTACCCGGAGGTTCTGCTCCCGGTCCGGCCGGATGCCCATATACCAGCGGGGGCTACCGGGAATTGGCCGGATCTCTTCCTCGACACGATGGATAGCACCAAGCAGAATCAGTGGTACAGCCAGTTGCAGGCCGGCGACGGTAAAAATAAGGCATTCGAACGGCTGCTCCGACCATTCCGGGCGTGACGGTGGCGCGGCCGGTTCCGGTTCGGGCGCCGGGGCAACTTTCGAATTCGGCGCAACGGTTACCGGGGGTTCAGGAGCCACCTGATGGCGAGCTTCGGCGGTTTTCTCGCGCAACGGTCGGGCCGGCTCGGGCCGGACTGCCGGTTTTTCGTCGGTTTTCACCGGCACAGGCCTGGTGAGGGTCTCGATACGGGTTCCGGCAGGGGCCTCAGGCGCCGCCGGTTTTACCGGCACGGGCGCAGCGGTCTCTTCCCGCAATGCCGTATCGGTAGCGGTATGAAGCAACTCATCCAGATAACTGGCGATGGCGGCTTCCGGAGCAGCCAGCCTTGTCAATTTCCCGTCAGCCATGCTGACGCTCCCTCTTAGAGCCCACCCGTGCCATCAGGTCATCCAGCAAATGGCTGTAAGCCCTGACGCCATGGGTTTCAGGGTCCACCGACGACGGAATCAACCCTGCCTGGCTGGCATCCCGGAATTTGGTGTCCACGGGAATGGCAAATTGCCAGAGGGATTCCCGGTAGGTCTTGCGAAGCAGATTGAGGCTTTTTACCGAGGCCTGGGTACGCCGGTCGTAGAGCGTCGGTACAATGGTGTAAGCCAGCTCGTTCTTCTGGGAACGCATGATCATCTTGAGCGTGTGCAGCATGCGCTCAAGACCCTTGATGGCAAGGAACTCGGTTTGTACCGGAATAATCAGATGCTGGGCAGCGGCCAGGGCATTCACCATCAGCACGCCAAGGGAGGGCGTATTATCCAGTAGCACGTAGTCGAAATCATCCCAGAGCTGAGTCAGGGCGCGGGAGATGATCAGCCCCATGCCTTCCACGCCAATCATCCGGCGCTCAAGGGTCGCCAGTGCAGCACTGGCGGGCAGCAGGGAAAGACCGCGGCAGCTGGTTTCGGTAATCAACTGGGCAGGTAGCCCGTCAGGAACCTTGCCCTGATGCTGGAACAGATCGAACACGCTGTGGGCGATGGTGTCCGGGTCATAGCCAAACCAGCTGGTCAGCGAGCCGTGGGGGTCCAGATCGACAACAAGTACGCGCTTGCCGCGCTCAGCGAGCAAACCGCCCAGTGCAACGACGGACGTGGTCTTGCCGACACCACCTTTCTGATTGGCTACTGCCCAGATTCGCACGCTTGAATTCTCCAGATAACACATCAAATGGGGCCGAACTGAAACCGGCCCATGGTCCCGTTTATCGGCAGCTCCCAGGGCAACTTGAACGGTTTACCCGGAGATTTCCGGCAAGCATTTGCCGGCGCCTTTTATTACCCGGGATTAATACAGAAATCATGCCAAGGGGGCCATACGCATCTGCCGAGGATGCCAAATGATGGAGGCGCACTAGCGCATGGCACCCCGGATACTGGCATCACGGGAAATCAGCAGTACCACCCGCCGGTTCCTCCGACGCCCTTCCTCGGTGTCATTCCGGGCAACCGGCTGATACTGACCATAACCGACAGCGGCCAGACGCTCCGGCTCTATGCCTTCCATGACCAGCATCCGGACCACCGCCGCCGCCCGGGCAGCGGACAATTCCCAGTTGGATGGGAAGCGAGGGGTACTGATGGGCTGATTGTCGGTGAAGCCCTCTATTTTGACCGCGTTGTCCCTGTTTTCCAGAACAGTCGCGATTTTTTCGACAACTTCAAATGCGTCGTAGTGGGGCTCGGCATCACCACTGCCGAACAGCAGACTGTTGGGTAGATTCAGCTCAAGCCACTGATCACTGGTTTCCAGGGCTACCACCCCCTGGTTGATCAGTTCATCGAATTCCATGGTCAACTGATCGGCCATGGCTCGCAGCGCCTGGGTGCGGGCCTGGGCGTCCATTTCCGGATTCCGGGGGGCTTCGGTGACCGCTGGCGGGATGACGTTTTCCGCCGGAGCGTTAAGGGATCGCTGGGGCCGATCACCCACTTCAATGGGCTGGAAGGAACGCTGCGGGGCGTTGAAAACCCCAGTCAGGGTTTCCGACAATACCTTGTATTTGCCCTCATTCACCGATGAAACCGAGTACATCACCACGAAAAAAGCAAACAGCAGGGTGATAAAGTCGGCATAGGAAATCAGCCACCGTTCCTTGTTGTTCAGGTCATCCTGAGGTTGCCTACGACGCCGCATATATTGGCCCGCGCATGCTTACTGCAGGAAGCCCCGCAGCCGCAATTCGATGGATTTGGGGTTTTCACCCTCGGCGATGGCAATAATGCCGTCGATCATCATGTCCTCGTATCGGGTCCGTTCCCGAACGATGCCCCGCATCTTGTTGGCCACCGGGAAAAACAGCAGGTTGGCCAGGGCAACACCGTAAATCGTAGCAACAAAGGCTGTGGCAATACCGCTGCCGAGGGACTGGGGATCTTCCAGGTTGGTCATCACCTGAATCAGGCCCATGACCGCACCGATGATGCCGATGGTCGGCGAATAGCCACCCATGGCCTCAAACACCTTGGCAGACTCGATATCCCGCTGCTCCCGGGATTCCAGATCCACCTCCATGATGCCCCGGATGGTTTCCGTTTCCGCACCGTCTACCAGTAGCTGCAGGCCTTTCCGCGCGAAAGGTTCCGGCTCTCTCTCGGCCAGCCCTTCAAGACCCAGAAGCCCCTGCTTGCGGGCCTTGACGCTCCAGTCTATGACCTTGCCGATGCCATCCTCCATGTTGATGAACGGCGGGACAAACACCCAGCGAACCTGGGTAAATGCCCTCTTCAACATGGGCCAGGAGGTCTGGAGAATGGTCGCGGCGAACGTGCCACCGATCACGATAATTGCGGCAGGGCCATTAAACAGAGAGCCGAGGGCGCCGCCTTCCAGCAGATTACCGCCGAGTATGGCGGCGAACGCAAGAACAACGCCGAGAAGGCTGAGGATATCCATCAGCAGACACCTTCCACCAGGCGCGTACCGATCTCGTCCAGTGGCAATACCTCATCCGTCAGGCCAGCTTTGGCAACGGCCATGGGCATTCCGTAGATGACCGACGATTTTTCATCCTGGGACCAGACATCCGAACCGCTCTGCTTCATCATCCGGCAACCTTCCTTGCCGTCAGAGCCCATGCCGGTGAGAATCACCCCCAGGGTCTTGCCAGGGAAACTCCGGGCCAGAGAGCCGAAGGTCACATCGACACAGGGCTTGTAGTTGAGCCGCTCGTCGCCGGGCAGAATCCGTATCCGGGCCTGTCCGCCCCGGTTTTCAATCATCATCTGCTTGCCGCCGGGGGCCAGCAATGCAAGGCCCGGGCGAAGCACATCGCCATCGGCTGCCTGCCGGACTTCAATCCGGCAAAGCTTGTTCAGCCGCTCGGCAAAGGCGGGCGTGAAGCTTGCCGGCATGTGCTGGACAAGCACCAGTGGCGCCGGGAAAGCGGCGGGTAGTACGGTCAGCACCCGCTGCAAAGCAACCGGCCCGCCAGTGGAGGTGCCGATGCCAACCACCGCGTAATGCTTGGCGGGCCCCCTGCGGGCATGGCGCCGGGGCGCTTCCGGCTCGCCAGTGGCTTCGGGAGCCGTCGCCCTGCCCTGGATGCCCGGGGGCGGGCGCCGGGTTGTCTCAGGACGGGAAGGCCCGGGGGTCGGTCGGGAGGCGGGCGAAGGTGGTTCGGGCCGGGCGGGTGTGACTGGCCGGGCACCTGGCCGGCTCTGGGCGACATCCAGCACCCGGTCGATCAGAATTTTCTGGAGCTGGCTGTTGTCCCTGGCGATTTCTTCGAAGTTCTTGGGCAGAAAATCAACCGCGCCGGCTTCCAGGGCATCCAGGGTTACCCGGGCACCTTCATAGGTGAGCGACGAGAACATGAGAACAGGCACCGGATGCTTGCGCATGATCTCGCGCACGGCGGAAATGCCGTCCATAACCGGCATCTCGTAATCCATGGTGATTACGTCCGGACGCAGCTTTTCAGCAAGCTCGACACCTTCCCGGCCGTTGGAGGCAGCGCCCACAACCTTGATCTGGCCTGAGCTGGTCAGGATTTCCGTCAGCCGTTTTCGAAAAAACCCTGAATCATCAACGACCAGGACAGAAACTGTCATCCACTTCTCCTACCCATTCCTTAATCACCTGCGGGGATCTGCTCAACCGTAATGCTGCAGCAGGCTGGGAACATCAATTATCAGTGCAATTCGGCCATCACCGGTGATGGTGGCGCCGGCCATACCTGGCGTTCCCTGCAGCGCGCGACCCAAGGGTTTGATAACCACCTCTTCCTGCCCCACCAGCTGGTCAACCACAAAACCGACCTGTTTGGTGCCCATGGCCACGATTACCACGTGGGCATTCTCCGGCATTTCCCGGGGTCCGTTGTCGCGGACCAGCCAGCGCTTGACATGGAACAGCGGGAACACTTTCTCGCGAACGACGATGCATTCGCGACCATCAACGATGTTGGTTTTGGTGAGGTCCAGATGGAAAATTTCCACCACGTTGACCAGCGGCAGCGCGAACGACTGGTCTCCGAGCATGATCATGAGGGTCGGCATGATAGCCAGTGTCAGCGGAACCTTGATGACGATCCGCGAGCCCTTGCCCAACTCCGATTCGATGCTCAACTGGCCATTGAGCTGGCCAATCTTGGTTTTAACCACATCCATGCCGACACCACGGCCGGAAACATCGGAAATCTGGTCCTTGGTCGAAAACCCAGCCGCAAAAATCAGGTTGAAACACTCGGAATCGGTCAGACGATCCGCGGCGTCCTGGTCGTAGATACCCTTCTCGACCGCCTTGCGGCGCAACACTTCCGGATCCATGCCGGCGCCGTCATCCTCGATGAACAGCAGGATATGATCACCCTCCTGCTCGGCCGAAAGGGTAACGGTCCCCTGGCGGGGCTTGCCGGCTTTCTCGCGCACTTCCGGGGCTTCGATCCCGTGATCGACCGAATTCCGAACCAAGTGAACAAGCGGATCAGACAAGGCTTCGACCAGATTCTTGTCCAAGTCGGTTTCTTCACCGTGCATCACCAGGTTGACCTCTTTCTTGAGGTTCCTGGCAAGATCACGCACAACCCTGGGGAACCGGCCAAACACCTTCTTGATCGGCTGCATGCGGGTCTGCATGACGGCCGACTGGAGATCGGTGGTGACAACATCCAGGTTGGAGACCGCCTTGTGCATGTGCTCATCTTCGCTGGCGTCGCCAAGGCGCTGTAACCGGTTACGAACCAGCACCAGTTCGCCCACCATGTTCATGATGTCGTCGAGGCGCTTGGTGTCAACACGCACCGTGGTTTCCGCTGCGGGGGCATGCTCACGGGCCGGCATGGCCGGCGCCGCAGCACCCTTGGCTTCCGGCTTGTCGGCGGGCTTCGGTGTCTCCTTGGGCTTTTCAGCCTTTGGCGCCTCTGCTTTAGGCTTCGCCGGCTCCTTCCCTCCTGCGGGCTCTTTCGGAGCTGAAGGCTCTTTCGGGGCTGAAGGCTCACCCGCTGTCGGGCTTCCACCCTTGCCGTGAAGATCGTCCAGCAGTTTCTCGAATTCGTCGTCGGTGATCAGCTCATCGCCACCACCAGTTTCGGCCTTGCCCGACGGCTGCTCGCTCTTGCTGGCAGTTTCTTCTTCACCCTCCGGTGCACCGGCAAACTGCCCTTTCCCGTGCAGCTGGTCCAGCAAAGCCTCGAATTCGTCGTCGGTGATCTCGTCGTCTCCGGAACCCGCCTGGTCACCCGCAGCTGCTCCGGAGTCTGAAGCCGGTGCGGGGTCTTCGGATTTTTCGTCCTGCAAGGCATCCAGGAGCTGCTCGAATTCGTCGTCGGTGATATCGCCGCCGTCTTCTACCGGTTCACTGTCGTCCGGCTTCGGTTGGGCCGCCGCGGTCGGTGCCGCCTCGCTTTCTGGCTGGGCCAGGGCGTCCAGACGTGCAATCAGTTCATCCGGGGCCGGAGTCAGTTCCTCGTGATTGCGAACCTGCTCGAACATCTCGTTGACGTTGTCGAGCGCTTCCAGAACCACATCCATCAGCTCCGAATCCACCTTGCGCTTGTGGTTGCGCAGGATATCGAACACGTTTTCCGCGGAATGGCAGCAGTTGACGAGAGCGTCCAGTTGCAGGAAGCCCGCGCCGCCTTTTACGGTGTGAAAGCCACGGAAAATGGCGTTGAGCAGATCACTGTCATCAGGATGTTGCTCAAGATCTACCAGTTGTTCTGACAGTTTTTCGAGTATTTCACCGGCCTCTACCAGGAAGTCCTGCAAAATCTCATCATCAGCATCAAACGCCATGCGTTACCCTCATTATTCAGAAACCGAGACTGGACAACAGGTCGTCGACATCGTCCTGTCCCGAGACTACATCTTCACGCTCATCGGCCTTGATCTGGGGCCCGACGCCCTTCTCTGCAGATTCTTCCCGTTCTTCAATCTGGTGCACCGTACCAGTCAGCTGATCCACATGACTGGCCATCACCACCAGGCTGAGCATCTGTTCCTCAACCTCTTTCACCAAGGTGGTGACCTTCTGGATAACCTGCCCGGTCAGATCCTGGAAGTCCTGGGCCAGCAGAATTTCCGAGAGGTTGCTGTACATGGTGTCGGCATCGGTCGCCATAGAGGCGAAAAACCGATCGATGCGGCCGTACAGCTCACGGAATTCGGCCGGCTGCATTTCCCGGCGGCGCAGGCGCTGCCATTCATCGCGAAGGGCTCCGGCCTCTTCCCTCATGGCGTTGGCCACGGGCATGGTTTCCTCCACCAGATCCATGGTCCGGTTGGCCGCCTCACCCGTCATCTGCACGACATACTCAAGGCGGTCAGAGGCGTCTGTCATTTTCGACAGCGCTTCCTGCTGTTCCGCATTACGGGGGTCTATCTGGAAGTTCCGGATCGCTTCGTGCAGGCTGCGGGTTAAGCGACCCACTTCCCGGTACAGACTCTGATCCCTCACCTCACTGAGTTCATTGATCAGGGTCATGGCTTTGGCATAATCACCGGCATCCACACTCTCTGCCAGTTCTGCTGCCTGCCGCTGGAGCTTTTCCGTCACCTCCGGTTCAAGGCCCCGATGGTTCTTTTTGCTATTGCTCATGAGAGCCATCCGACCTCTGGTTACTGGATTCTTTCAAAGATTTTCTCAATCTTTTCCTTGAGCACAGCAGCGGTAAACGGCTTGACCACATAGCCATTTACGCCCGCCTGGGCCGCGGCAACAATCTGGTCCCGCTTGGCCTCTGCGGTCACCATCAGCACCGGGAGGGTTTTCAGGTTTTCGTCGGCCCGAACAGCTTTGAGCAGATCAAACCCGGACATGCCCGGCATGTTCCAGTCGGTAACCAGGAAATCGTATTTCCCGCTTTTGAGCATCGGCAGCGCCGTATTGCCGTCATCGGCTTCATCCGTATTGGTGAAGCCGAGATCACGCAGCAGGTTCTTGATGATCCGTCGCATCGTGGAAAAGTCATCCACAATGAGAATTTTCATGTTCTTGTCCAATGGGACCTCCAGTTAGTAACACCCGGAATTCGTTTGACCTTTCGACTCTAGCAGGCCGCTGTTTTAACCGCTTATTGTCTGATCTTTACTTCGGTTGTAAAGCATCGGTTACCAAAAACTACAGACTGCCCTGCCGCGGACACACAAACGCTGTGATCAGTTGCCTGTGCCCTGGTGCCAGTCCGATAACCGTCCGCGAAGGCGCAAGGCCGCCTGGCTGTGAATCTGGCTGACCCGGCTTTCACTGACGCCGAGCACCGCGCCGATTTCCTTGAGGTTCAGTTCTTCCTGGTAATACAGACTCAGCACCAGTTTTTCCCGCTCCGGCAAGTCTTCAATAGCCTCTGCCAGACTGCGTCGGAACGCGTCGGATGACAGCCCTTCAAGCGGATTGTCCCGTGGCTCTGTCTGTTGTATCGGCAGCTCTCCGGATTCATTGAGCTCATCGAGACTAAAAAGTCGACCGCTGTTGGCGTCGGAAAGGTAGGAATGATATTCGGCCAGCCCCATGCCCAGCTCTTCCGCCACTTCCATATCCAGGGCTTCGCGCCCGAGACGGTCTTCGACGGTCTTGATGGCCTGGGAAATCCGGCGGGCGTTGCGATGCACGGAACGGGGAACCCAGTCACCCTTGCGGATCTCGTCCACCATGGCACCACGAATCCGGATACCGGCGTAGGTTTCGAAGGTTGCCCCCTTGGTGGCGCTGTAGCGCTGAGCGGCTTCGAGCAGGCCGATCATGCCCGCTTGCATCAGATCTTCCAGCTGGACGGAGGCCGGCAGGCGGGCCATCAGGTGAAGGGCAATTTTCTTGACCAGCGGCGCGTGCTCCTCAACAAGTTGAGAAGGCCTCTGGGCGCCCGACTGGCTATAGATTCCGAGGTTTTTCGCCAATGTCATGTATCCGGTTTTTGTTTGACAGGATCCGATTCAGACTTCGACGAGCCGCTCCACAAAGAATTCCAGATGCCCACGGGGAGAGGAAGGCAGTGGCCAGCTGTCGACCTTGTCGGCCAGCGCCTTGATCGCGAGAGACGCTTTTGCCCTGGGATAGGCATCCAGCACCGCTCGCTGACGCTGGACGGCCTTTTTGACGGCCTCATCGTAAGGCACCATACCGACGTATTGTAACCCCACGTCCAGGAATCGCTCGGTGACCCGGGTCAGTTTTTCAAACAGATGCCGGCCCTCCTGTTCGTTTCTCACCTGATTGGCAAGAATGCGAAACCGGTTGGTGTCGTAATCGCGATTCATCAGCTTGATCAGGGCGTAACAGTCGGTAATCGAGGTGGGTTCGTCGCACACCACCAGCAGCAATTCCTGGGAAGCTCTCAGAAAACTCACCACCGACTCGGAAATACCGGCGGCGGTATCAACGATCAGCACATCAATCTGGTCACCCAGCTCGCTGAATGCATTGATCAGCCCGGCGTGCTCCATGGGAGTAAGCTGGGTCATTCGCTGGGTGCCGGAGGACGCGGGCACAATCTTGATGCCGCCGGGTCCGTTGACCAGGACGTCCTTGAGATCACACTCGCCCGCCAGGACATCCTGGAGATTGCGGTTGGCGGTAATGCCGAGCAGTACATCGATATTGGCCAGCCCCAGGTCGGCATCGAGAAGCACAACTCTCCGGCCTTTCTGGGCCAGGGCAATCCCGAGGTTAACCGACACGTTACTCTTGCCGACTCCACCTTTACCGCCGGAAACCGCGATTACCTGTACCGGTTGTGCTTTGCTCATACTGTTTCTTATCTCTCGCCAGGTTTAGCCGGGTGCTGTTTTTTTTCGGGCTGGCCCTCTCAGGCGCCTTCTGCGACAGCCTGCTGTTGCTGGAGCGTCCTGAGCCGCTCCACGGCCAGCCGCACCAGTGGAACCGCTTCCGCATGGTGCAGGTCTTCGGGAATCTTCTGGCCGTCGGTGTAGTAGGCCACCGGCAGGCCGGTTTCCATCACAAACCCGAGCGACTCGCCCAGTGTCAGGGCCTCGTCAATCTTGGTCATAACACAGCCCGCAAGATTTGCCATCTTATAGCAATGCCAGACGGATTTCATGATGCGCGGCTGGCTGGTTGCAGACACCACCAGATGCGTACGTACATTGTGATGGCTGCGAGCCAGTTCGGCCAGCTGTTCCTGATAGCCTTTATCTGCGCTGGTCAGCCCGGCCGTGTCAATCAGCACCAGATGACGATCTGACAATTCGTCCAGAATATCATCCAGGCTATGACTTTCATCCACAACGCGAACAGGAACATTAAGAATACGACCAAAAACGAACAACTGCTCGTGGGCCGCTACCCGATAGCGGTCCGTGGTGACCAATGCCACGGAATCGGCCCCATGCTTGAGGACATAGCGCGCCGCGAGCTTGCCGATGGTGGTGGTTTTGCCGGAGCCGGTCGGTCCTACGAGAGCATAGACGCCGCCCTGATCCAGCCATTCCATACGAGCGGTCCGGACTCCCGTACACAGCATTTTCAGAGACTGCTTCCAGCCATCTTCCAGTCGGCCGGATTTGTGGCGACGGGAAATAGACGTTGCCAGCTCGGCACCCAGCCCGAATTCCTGAAGCCGCTCGGCCAGCCTCTGCTGAACCGCATTGGTTGCGGGAACCTCCGGCTCCGGCTCCGGCTTACGGCCCTGCATCATGTCCTTCAGGGAACTGATCTCGGCACGCATCTGCGCCAGCTCATCGGAATAGCCCCCGCCGGATCGGCCCGGCGACGTTTCCTGATCGGCAATGCCGGCATTCACCGACTCCTGAACCACGGCAAACGATGCGCCGCCATAGCCAGCACCCTGGGCGGCCCGTTTTTCCCGGACCTCACGGATGCGATCCCGGGACCGGCCGAGTTCATCCTCAAGACGACGATGCTGGTCTGCCTGCATCTCGGCAAGGCGGGACCCGTTGGTGGCCTGCTCAGCTTCGTTACCCAGACGCTGGCGCGCCATGTTTTCGTCATAGTCCAGCGCCGTCACAATTTCGACGCCGCCGTCGACCCGGCGGTTGGAAAGAATTACGGCGTCCGGCCCCATCTGTTCACTGACCTGTTTCAGCGCCTCTGCCATGGTCTGAGCAAAAAACCGTTTTACTTTCATGATGCCTCTTCCTCCACCGGCAACGCCGTGCCGGCGCTGTCCGCTCTGTCATCCGCGCCGTTACTGGCCAACGGACGCCACGATCGTGATCTGTTTGTTATCCGGTATTTCCTGGTACGAGAGCACATGCAGGCGCTCTACCCCGTAGCTGGCAAACTTCGCCAGCACCGGCCTCAGGGGCCCGGACACCAGCAGAATGGCCGGTTTGCCGAGCATTTCCTGACGCTGGACACTGTCCTGCAGGGAGCGCTGGAGTTTCTCAACCATGTTCGGCTCCAGAACCAGGCCAATGTCTTCCTGACCGCCGGATTGTTGACTCTGTTGAACTGACTTTAGCAATAACTGTTCCAGATCCGGATCCAGGGTGATTACCGGGATCTCCGATTCGTTCCCGCAGATACTCTGGACAATCATCCGGCGCAGGGATTGCCGGGCGACGGTGGTCAGCAGCTTCGGATCCTGGCTCTTCGGATGCACATTGACGATGGCCTCGGCAATGGAGCGCATATCCCGGATCGGCACTTCTTCCTTCAGGAGGTTCTGCAGCACTTTCAGCAGCAGACTGATGGAAACCGTGGTGGGCACCAGTTCTTCCGCGAGCTTGGGCGAAATCTTCTCCAGCTGATCCAGCCACTTCTGGACTTCCTCATGGCCGAGCAGCTCATGAGCATGCTTCTGAAGTACCTGGTTGAGGTGTGTTGCCACCACGGTGCTGGCATCGACAACCGTATAGCCAAGAGTCTGGGCCTGGTCTTTCCGGTCCGGCTCTATCCAGCAGGCATCCAGGCCAAACGCCGGATCCTTGCCCTCAATGCCTTCCACCTTCCCGAATACCTGCCCGGGGTCGATGGCCAACTCGCGGTCCGGATGAATTTCCGCCTCGGCAATGGTCACCCCCATCAAAGTGATGCGGTAGACATTGGGCATCAGATCCAGGTTGTCGCGAATGTGAACCGACGGCATCAGGAAGCCGAGATCCTGGGACAGCTTCTTGCGCACGCCCTTGATCCGACTGAGCAGCTGGCCACCCTGGGACTTGTCTACCAGGGGAATCAGCCGGTAGCCCACTTCCAGGCCCACGATATCCACCGTAGCCACATCGTCCCAGCCCAGCTCCTTGGTCTCACCGGGTGCCGGCAACTGGCGACTCTGGTCACTGCCGGCATCGCCGCCCGGAGGGAGATCGCGGCCAGCTGGCCGGGGCGCGCTGCCGGCTCCACCCCGTTCGGGGAAACTGCCACCTTCTTCCACAGTCTGCCGCTCACGCTTCCAGATATGCCAGGCGGCCGCGGCGGCGAGCGAGCCCAAGCCGAGAAATGCCACGTGGGGCATACCGGGAATCAGACCGAGGATGATGAGGATAAAAGCCGCGATAGCCAGTGCCTTCGGGGCGCTGAACATCTGCTGGAGAATCTGCCCACCCATGTCCTGGCTCGAGGTCACCCGGGTAACCATGATGGCCGCGGAAGTGGAGAGCAGGAGCGAAGGAATCTGGGCCACCAGGCCATCACCGATGGTCAGCAGCGCGTAGCGCTCCATGGCCAGACCAAAACTCAGGCTGTGCTGAAGCATCCCGATGGCGATCCCGCCGATGATATTGATTGCCAGGATCAGCAGACCGGCAACAGCATCCCCTTTCACAAACTTTGAGGCACCGTCCATGGAGCCGTAGAAGTCTGCCTCCTGGGCAATCTCGGCGCGACGGTGCTTGGCTTCGTCCTGGTTGATCAGGCCCGCGTTCAGGTCGGCATCAATCGCCATCTGCTTACCGGGCATGGCGTCCAGGGTAAAGCGGGCACTCACCTCGGAAACCCGGCCGGCACCTTTGGTCACCACCAGAAAGTTGATGATCATCAGAATGGCAAACACCACCAGGCCAACGGCGTAGTTGCCACCGATAAGCACGGCACCAAAGGCCTCAATCACTTTACCGGCGGCATCCCCGCCCTCATGGCCGTTAAGCAGGACGATTCGGGTCGAGGCCACGTTCAGAGCCAGCCGCAGCAGAGTCGCTACCAGCAACACTGTGGGGAATGATGCAAATTCCATGGGCCGGAGTGCGTACACGCACACCAGCAGAATCACAATCGACAGGGTGATATTGAAGGTAAAGAAAACGTCCAGCAGAAACGCGGGCATGGGCAGGATCATCATGCCCAGCAGCCCCATTACCATGATGGGAATGCCCAGGTTCCCCCGCGTCAGGGTTTTGACGTTGTTGAGGACTAAAGCTCTGTCCATGCCGGAAACTTCTCCGATTGGCCTTGCCCGAAGGCGTTTTGAAGGTCGAAATTCTGACACCGGGGCGTCGTTTGGAAGGGTTATCGCAAGATCCGTACCATACCTTGCAAGATTTCATTCAGACCCGATCTTTACGGCCTGACTCCCCTTCCCAGATGCGGTATCCTTGCGCCATTTGATCGCGACGTTAAAAACTTCAACCAGACACACAGGTGACCCATGCCAATCCACGAGGTGAAACACCCCCTGATCCGTCACAAGCTCGGCATCATGCGCCGTGCGGATATCAGCACAAAGAATTTTCGGGAGCTGGCACAGGAAGTTGGTGCACTTCTGACCTACGAGGCCACCAAGGACTTCAATCTGCAGGAAAAAACCATTGAGGGCTGGGCCGGCCCGGTTAACGTGGAACAGATTCACGGCAAGAAAGTCACCATCGTTCCGATTCTGCGTGCCGGTCTGGGCATGCTGGATGGTGTACTCAGTCTGATCCCGGTCGCCCGGGTAAGCGTTGTTGGCCAGATCCGCAATGAAGAAACCCTGGAAGCCAGCACCTACCTGGAAAAACTGGTCGGGGAACTGGACCAGCGCATGGCCATGATTGTCGATCCGATGCTGGCCACCGGCGGCTCCATGATTTCCACCATCGATCTGCTCAAGAAGGCCGGCAGCACCGAGATCCGAGCCCTGGTTCTGGTGGCGGCTCCGGAAGGCATCGAGAAGGTTCTGGAGAAACATCCGGACGTGTCGATCTACACCGCCTCCATTGACGACCGACTGAACGAGAAAGGCTATATCCTGCCCGGTCTCGGCGATGCTGGCGACAAGATCTTCGGCACCAAGCAGAAGGACGTCTGAAGATGCAGGACCATACCAACGACCCGCTCTGGAAACAGGCGATAGCCGGCTCCCAGATGCTACTGGTGGCCTTCGGCGCACTGGTTCTGATGCCCTTGATCACCGGCCTGGATCCCAACGTGGCCCTGTTCACCGCCGGCCTCGGCACCCTGATCTTCCACGTGGTCACCGGCGGCCAGATCCCCATTTTCCTGGCCTCATCCTTCGCCTTCATCGCACCGGTCATCGCCTCCAAGGGCCGGTTCGGCATGGAAGAGACCCTCGGCGGCCTTATGGCTGCCGGTATTCTCTACATTGTCCTGAGCGGCCTGGTTCGCCTTCGGGGCACCGGCTTTGTGCGACGCCTGCTGCCGCCGGTGGTCATCGGCCCGGTGATCATGACCATCGGGCTCGGCCTGGCGCCGGTTGCCGTTCACATGGCGTCGGGTCGCACCGGTGATGGTGCCACCCAGCTGATTCCCTACGACACCGCCATCTGGATTGCCATGATTTCCCTGGCCGTGACCATCATCATGTCGGTCTGGTCCAAGGGCATTTTCCGACTCATTCCGATCATGTTTGGCGTTATTACCGGTTATATCCTCTCCGCCTTTGCCGGCATTGTCGACACCACGCCCATTCAGGAAGCCGCCTGGTTTGCGGTCCCCAACTTTGTCGCACCAGCCTTTAGCTGGGGGGCCATCATGTTCATGATTCCAGTGGCCATTGCTCCGGCCATCGAACACATCGGTGACGTACTGGCCATTGGCAACGTAACTCGCAAGAACTACCTGGAGAAGCCGGGCCTGCACCGCACCCTGCTGGGCGACGGCCTGGCCACCAGCGCCGCCTCCATGCTCGGCGGGCCGCCCAACACCACCTATTCGGAAGTCACCGGCGCGGTAATGCTGACCAAGAACTTCAACCCGAAGGTGATGTGGTGGGCTGCCTGCATTGCGATTGTTCTGGCCTTCGTTGGCAAGTTCGGTGCAGCACTGCAGACCATCCCGGTGCCGGTCATGGGGGGCATCCTGTGCCTGCTGTTCGGCTCCATTGCCGTGGTTGGTCTTAACACACTGATCCGCCATCAGGTGGACCTGTCGCAGTCTCGTAACCTGGTTATCGTGGGTGTCACCCTGGTGTTCGGTATTGGCGGAATGGTTCTTGGCAACCTGGAAGGCATTGCGCTGTGCGCAGTGGCCGCCATCATCCTGAACCTGGTGCTGCCCGGCAGCCGCGAGGCCTGGGGTAAAGCCGTCTATGAGCAGAAAGCCGACTGACAGCTCCGGCATCAGTTTCACTGCCCTGTATACCGGTGCCGTCTGGCACCGGCACGGGCTCTCCGACGACACCCTCGCCACGGAAAAAGGCCGTTGGCTGTACCGCCTGATGACCCCCTTCGAGGCCGCCAGCAAGGCGGCCATTGGCGGCAACATCCGCACCTTCCTCCTGCAGCGCCATCTGATCATTGATCACCTGATCGACCAGTCGATCCACGGTAAAGGCATCACTCAGGTCCTGGAAATTGCCTGCGGTATGTCGCCCCGCGGTATTCGTCTACGCCAGAAACACCCCCTGCTCCACATGGTCGAAGCCGACCTTCCGGACATGGCCGCCCGCAAGGCCCTCCGTCTTATGGCCACCGGCCGGCTCGGCGACCATCATCAGGTCACTCCGATCGATATCCTCGCTGACTACGGTGAATACCAACTGGAAAAAGTGATCGACCGCGTATTCGAGAATTCAGAACCGGTCATCATCATCACCGAGGGCCTGACCAGCTATTTCTCACTGGACACTATTTCCGAGTTCTGGCGACGGCTGGCCGCGGCCATGGCCAAACGCCCGGGTTCGGTTTACCTGTCCGAAAGCTACTACCAGCCCAGCCAGCCGCTATTAAGCACCACGCTCAACGGCCTCGGCGCCCTGCTCGGTGCTGCCACCCGTAGCCAGGTATCCTTCCACTTCCAGAACGACACCCAGGCCCGGGAGCACTACCTGTCCTGCGGCTTTGTTTCGGCCACGGTACACGATCCCCGGTACTGGTATGGGATTCTGCCGATTCCCGAAAGCCGCGGGGAGCCGATGGTTCGTGTTATTGAGGCTTGGTGCTGAATTCGACTTTCTGGGATTTTGTAGCCTGCTGGTTCTGGTGTTGCGTGGTGGTGGAAGGCCTTCCACCACCACTTGTCTAACGACTCAGATAACGCCCGGAAATCGCTTTTTCAACGGGCTGATTTTGTTGGCTTGGGACCAAGGTTGGATTAGGCGAAGCCGTAATCCAACAAATGAGATTGGAGCTAGAGCGGCATTGTCGGATTACGGCTTCGCCTAATCCGTATATGGTCTCCTCCCCGTTTGCAAGGTCTCAGCACTCGATGTCAGGGACAGGTTTGCGCCCGTATATCCGGCCTGTTTGATGAGGCGGCTTTGTCGCCTCTGGCCTTGATGGAAGA
>Ga0208014_1000005_pt1 | contig 198491 bp, 174 predicted proteins | sample 25_taG_FD_184099 | JGI IMG/M metagenome (GOLD analysis project Ga0208014, IMG submission 184099) | Marine viral communities from Cariaco Basin, Caribbean Sea - 25_WHOI_OMZ (SPAdes) (version 2) | ecosystem: Environmental > Aquatic > Marine > Oceanic | place: Caribbean Sea: Cariaco Basin...
AGCGATGTAGAAATCGCTTTGCCTAACTTTAAACTTGGAACTTTAAACCTGAAACTCAAATATTGAGCAGTTTTATTTAAAATAACCTAAATATAAAAGGTCGCCTAAATTGTTTTTAGACGACCTCTTTAATGGACTCAGTTTTGTTATCCGAATTTTATTTGGAACTAGTCAGGTTATTACAATCTTAATTGAAATTGGATTGAAACCTTTTCTAATAATTTAAAACTTCCAGAATTTTCTGCTTTACTTTTCCCGTAGAAGGAATCATCGTTTCTTCCAGCACGGTGTTTAGGGGTATAGCCGGCATATTTTCGGACCCTATCAACATAACCGGTCCATCGAGATATTGAAAACACTCTTCCTGAATTCTTCCTTGTAGTCCTCTGCTAAAGCCATTTTCGGATGGCTCTTCGGTTATTATCAAACATTTTCCGCATTTTTTTACCGATTTAAAAACAGTCTCATAATCCAAAGGATGCAGGGATCTTAAGTCCACGATCTCGATACGGTCTTGCATGTCCAGTTCTTCCGAAGCATTCATGGCCCAATGCACTCCCATTCCGTAAGTAATGATGGAAAGTGTTTCTTCTTCTTCTTGTTTCCATATTTCCTGGAGTACCCAAGCTTTCCCAAAAGGCAATATGTAATCCTCCCCTGGCAATACGGATGTTGCGCCCTGGGTGCCTTTAACTTTACTCCAATATAGACCCTTGTGCTCAAAGATCACCACAGGATTGGGGTCATAATATGCAGCTTTTAAAAGTCCTTTTAAATCGGCTCCATTACTTGGGTAAGCAATTTTTAGTCCGCGTATGCTTGTAACCACACTTTCCACGGATGAAGAATGATAGGGTCCACCGCTTCCGTACGCCCCAATAGGCACACGTAAAACCATAGACACCGGCCATTTGCCATTGGACAAGTAGCAACTTCGGCTTACTTCGGTAAAAAGTTGATTTAGCCCCGGCCAGATATAATCGGCAAATTGGACTTCCACAAAAGGTTTTAACCCCACGGCACTCATTCCTACGGTACTTCCCACAATAAATGCTTCCTGTATAGGGGTATTGAACACTCGGTTGTCCCCGAATTTTTGAGCCAAAGTAGCTGCTTCACGAAATACACCTCCCAAACGTCGCCCTACATCCTGGCCATAAAGCAAGGCTTCGGGATGTTTGCGCATAATTTCCTCAACCGCTGATAAGGCACAATCAACCATTACCACTTTTTCAGCACCCGCCGGACTCCTTTCCCCCACTTCCTCAGTAATTTCAGTTGGGGCAAAGTCGTGGGTAAACAAATCTTCTGGCTTGGGATCTTCCGCTTCAAAGGCACGTTTGAGCGAGTTTTCTACTTCGATTTTGATTTCGGTTTCGATTTCATCCAGTTCCTTTTGGGTAAATCCATTATCCAATAATAAGTTAATCATTTTTGGATAAGGGTCACGAAGTTGCGATTCTTCCAAATCATCTCTGTAAAACTCCATACGAACCCCGGAAGTATGATGGTTGAGCAGCGGAACTTCCGCGTGAATTAAAAATGGCCTTCTTTCGGTACGGATTTTCCCAATTACTTCCTGAATAGTATTGTAACTTTCCTCAAAATTGGTTCCATCGATGGTAATGGCCTCCAGACCTTTAAATCCTTTTGCGTACTCAGCTGCATTTTGGGCCCGCGTTTCGTCCTTAAATGCCGATATGTCCCAACCATTGTCCTGGATCAGGTAGAGAATAGGTAATTTTTTTAATACGGCCATCTGGAAGGCTTCGGCTACTTCACCTTCAGTAACTGAAGCGTCACCAAGACTGCAGACAACAACAGGCAGTTCTGAATTGGGCATTATAAATTCAGACCTAAACGATTCTTTATACCAAAAACCCAGTGCTACTCCAGTGGCAGGAATGGCTTGCATACCCGTTGCCGAACTTTGATGCGGAATTTTTGGTTTGTCATCATCGCGCAGACTGGCGTGTGCGTAATAAGTGCGTCCGCCCGAAAAAGGATCATCTTTTTTTGCCAATACCTGGAGCATGAGCTCATAAGGGGTCATGCCGATGGAAAGCAGTATGGAATCATCCCGATAATATGGGAAAACATAATCCTGGGGCATCAGCTGCATCCCCAAAGCAATTTGTATAATTTCGTGCCCGCGTGATGTTGCGTGGACATACTTTGAAACGGTTTTAAAATTTTTCTCATAAATTTCCGTCATAGCTTTGGCAGTGACCAAAGTTGCGAAGGCCTTTTTGAGAGTTTCTTTGTTTATGTTTTTATTTGTTTTGATCATCATTGTCATATTAATGGACGGTTTGAAGCACAGCTTGTCCAGTTTTTTGGAGGCCACTCGCTTCGCAAGATACAGGATTTACGATTATTTTATTTTCGGATGGTTTGAACCAGAACGTTTTGAGCCAGGACTTTTTCAAATTCGATATTCATATCTTTTAATATCAATTATGCTGTCGTGGATCGTGCAGTCAGCATAGCGGACGTCGTGGTTCACATCGTCATTCCTAAATCGTTCTCTCCAAATCAAACTGTTCCATATAATCCGCAATTCTTCTTAAAAAAGAACCAGCAAGATATCCATCCACGATACGGTGATCGAAGGAAAGGGATAAGTACATCATTTGACGGATTTCTATGGTATCACCATCTTCACGCTCCATTACCTCAGCGCGTTTCTTTATGATTCCCGTGGCCAAAATGGCAGCTTCCGGCTGATTGATGATGGGCGTTCCCATCAAACTTCCAAAAGTTCCTACATTGCTTATGGTAAAAGTACTGCCTTTGGTTTCATCGGCAGTTAATTTGTTCTCTCGTGCTTTTGCCGCTAATGCGTTGGTAGTAGCGGCTAGTTGTTGCAAATCCTTTTTATCGGCATTTCTTACTACGGGAACAATTAGATTACCTGAAGGAAGCGCGGTGGCCATTCCTATGTTTATTTCTTCTTTTACTATAATGTTTTTTCCATCCAGAGAGGAATTGATCATTGGGAAATCCTGGATTGCCTTTGCCACTGCCTCCACAAATAAAGGGGTAAAGGTCAGACGCTCACCGTATTTTTTTTGAAAAGCATTTTTGTTCTCGTTTCTCCACGTGGCCATATCCGTTAAATCTGCTTCTACATAGGCGGTCACATGAGGAGAGGTGTGTTTTGAAAAAACCATATGGTCGGCAATCATCTGCCTCATTCTGTCCATTTTAATAATCTTTCCTTGGCCTTTGTCGAACTTTAGATCAGGAACCTGAAATCCAGAAACTTCCGAAACAGCCTGGGCGAATTTAAAAGGCCTGCCAGATTTGATGTATTCAATAACATCACTTTTTCGCAATCTGCCCTCTTTTCCTGTGCCCTGGATGCGAGCCAATTCCTCATAACTGATATGATGTTTACGGGCAATACTATCCACCAAGGGAGAAATAAAAATCTCAACAGTTTCTGTTCGAGAAGTGACCGCGGGAGTTGGAATAGCCTTGGTAGGCGAAATTTTAGATTTGGAGGAAGTTGCAGTTACCGGTTTTTTTTGCGGGGTTTTGGAAGCCGCTGTGCCCCTTCTTGTTGATTTAATTCCGTCTTGGCTTTCGGAAGCCTCCAATATGGCTACAACGGCACCTATTTTAACAATATCTCCATTCTGATAATTACGTGAAATAAGTTTTCCCGAAAAAGGCGCGGGCACTTCATTGTCAACCTTATCCGTGGCAACTTCTACGAGTACATCGCCTTCCTCAAAATGGTCTCCTTCATTAATGTGCCACTCTATAATTGTTCCTTCGGTTATGCTTTCGCCCATTTTGGGCAGTTTAAACTCAGTATGATTCATTAAAAAAACTTCGTTATAATAAATTGAGAAGAAATGAAATTTACATTATATATGTAAATCCCAAAAATACGCATTTAATTGTAGTGAGGTAATTGGATATTGCCATACACTGAAAAAAGATTATGCTATTAAATCGAAGGCTAAATCCTACCTACCAAGTTATAAGATGTTTTATCTAATTGGGATCAACATCTTTTATAGAAGGAGGAATTCTATAAAATGAATATTGGATAATTTTTATACCATTTAAAATTCTGTACTAAAATACTGCTGCAAGCTTACAGGAGTTTAGGAAAAATGGTATGAAAGATTATTCCTTCTGATTTTCTCTAAACTCATTCAGGGTTTTATAAAAATCTTCTTGGATGGGCCGGTTTTGAGGAATTTCCCGAAGCGGTTCCACTTCCCTTAAACTTTCGTGACAATCTTTTGGCAACCTTTGGTACAAACTTGTACCTGCAGTTTTCCAGGCAATCATATCATCGGAAATATCCTTTATTGCTTTTGCTGGATTGCCTACGATCAATTTTCGCGGTGGAAATTTTTCTTCCGCTTTTACGAAAGTCATGGCTCCTACTATGCATCCATCCCCAATTTCAGCCCCGTCCATAATTACACTGTTCATTCCGATCAAACAATTGCGTCCTAGGTTGGCTCCGTGGATTATCGCTCCGTGGCCTACGTGGGCACTTTCCTTTAGCACAATGCTCTTACCGGGGAACATATGTACCGTACAATTTTCCTGGACATTTACACCATCCTCAAGAATTATTTCGCCCCAATCGCCTCTTATTGCTGCTCCTGGACCTATATAGCAATTTTTACCAATAATGACATTACCCGTTACCGCAGCCAAAGGATGTACAAAACTGGATTCGTGGATAACGGGGATGTGGTTTTTAAAAGAATATATCATTTTTTGGTTTTTTAAAAAGAGATAAAATTTGATTATTGAATCTTTATTGTGATTTCCTCAAGTTTTAAACGAGTTGAAATAATTCTTTTTCTCCGATAAAAACGAGGGATTTTATCCTCTTAATAGAAGACAATTTTTCAGGCAGGTTTACTATTTAGCAAAATTCATTGCAGGGAACCGTACTTACTCGAACCGTCTCAAAGTCTCCTTTGTAAATTCGCTCAACACCAATCTCCCGGAAATTACCGCCCTTTCGGTTAATAATTTGTCCCAATCCTCGGTGCCGCTCCAAAAAACCTTTTTCATTTCCTTCATCGCTTCGGGATTGTAGTTGCAGAGATTTTCAGCGAATTTATGTACGGCTATATCAAGTTCTTCAATAGAATCAAAAACATGATTAAAAAGGCCTTTTTGCTTGGCCCATTCTGCATCATAAAAGCTATTGGCATCAATGGCAATCTGGCTAAACCCACTTGTCCCCAATTTACGCTCCACCGCAGGACCCACCACAAAAGGACCTATTCCCACGTTGAGTTCACTTAATTTAATTCCGGCAAATTTGGTTGCCATACAATAATCGGTAGCCGCTGCAAGCCCCACGCCGCCGCCAACGGTTTTTCCCTGAATGCGGCCAATAACAAACTTTGGGCACTTGCGCATGGCATTGATTACATTGGCAAAACCGCTAAAAAATGTTTTTCCTGTTTCGGCATCATTAATAGTGATCAACTCATTAAAACTTGCACCGGCGCAAAATGTTCTGTCGCCCCCGCTTTTAAGAATTACCACTTTAATTTCCTCATTGTACCCTGCCTCCGTGATAGTGTTTGCCAATTTGGACAATATATCACCAGGCAAACTGTTTTGTGCCGGATGAAAAAATTCAATGGTGGCTATTCCATTATTAACCTTTTGTGTTACGTATGCTTCTGTCATAATCAGTTTTCGCAAAAAGCGAATGTGTTTATAATTTTTATTTAATGATCGATTCTCTTTAAACAAATTTCCAGAGTATCGGATATGGCTACAAAATAACCAACTTTTAATATATCCACTATGCAAAAACAGGACAAATCACATCTAAGATTTTGTAATTGATTATTTTTGCTGAATTCCAAAAATAATCCAATCCAGTTATCAAAAACATTTGTATAGGTGAAGCTATCTCAAAACTAATTCGGCGCGTCTGTTCGAGCGCAGTCGAGAACTATTGGTTCTTGACAATCAACAAGGTTTCGACTGCGCTCAACCTGACAAATCGATAAAATCCAGTTTTGAGACAGCTTCACACGAGCGGAGGAACCTTTGGATTTAATAAACCCATCAAAAGCAAGTAGTCCAAAAATAACATGTTTAGACATCAAGGTAAAAATAGAACCTTAAAGCACAATTTGCGGATTGCAATTATTCTGTCCTTTGTTGCAGGAATTGTCAACGTTACCGGGTTTCTCGCTTTTAAACAATTTACCACGAATGTCACGGGGCATTTCGCACAGTTTATCAACGATATGGCAGAATTCGAATTCTGGATAGGCACGGTTTACTTTCTTTACATATTTTCCTTTCTCTTCGGTTCTTTTACGTCGAGTTTTCTGATTGAAAAATTTAAAGAAAACAAAAAACTCAATGTTTTTGTGATACCTACGCTAATGGAATGTTTCATTTTGCTTGCAATAGGTGCTATTAGTAATATCATTGATTTGCGTTTTCCAAACGTAATAGTATGTCTATTGCTTTTTGCTATGGGTTTGCAAAACTCATTTGTGACCAAAATATCCAATGCCGTGGTAAGAACGACCCACCTCACCGGACTATTTACGGACTTGGGAATAGACCTGTCCCATTTGTTTTTTCCAAAAGATTATAGGAACCGGGAAAAATTAAAATCAAATATTAAATTGAGGATTTATATTATTTCTTTCTTTTTTGGCGGAGGATTATTTGGCGGGTATTGTTATTCCAAATTGGATTTAAAATTGAATACTTTAATAATTGGAGGATTGGTCCTACTAATAAGTCTTTTTTATGATAAAATGCGATATCGGGCCATAAAGGGAAAAAGAAGAAGAACTTCTAGAATAAAAAGGAGGTCGGTAAAAATATAACTTTGATCCTATTAAAATTGAAGTAGATTTTGCTCATTGTCCGTTTTTTGATATATAAAATTGAGGTCTCCTATCCTTTTATGTACCGATTCACAAATTCAACAAACACTTCTTTATGTCGCTCCAAATCCAAAGAGGGAGAGACGGAAACGCGTACAATATAATCTTTGTCGCCTTCTTTGGTAGTGCCTTGGGTAGAAGTTGCTGGAATGGTCCAATAGCAACCTTTTAATTGCCCGTAGCTTACACAAAATTTACTTTCCTCTGGAATTTTATTGATCATTAAATCGATCAATTTTAAGTTTAAATCCCGCTTATTTGATTCCCTTTCCTGCGGAGTGTTTCCCCAAGTTGGAAGATCCAAGGAAAAGACTGAAGGAGTAAATCCCTGCGCCGCCAATTCCTCGGAAACAAAATTGATTTTCGCCCCGGGTAAGGTGTCGTGGATAAAGGTTACAAACTCTCGTGTGTTTTTATACGCATCTAGTATCCTTTTTTTCATGGAGGGCAACTGCGCTGCAAGAATGTGATATTGCAAATCTGTGGCTTCATTATCACATAACTGAAGGTGTAAAGCTATTTTGGACATCAAATCCTGCACAAGGGTATTACTTACACAATATCCCGCCGTACACCGGCCACCACTTGGAAATTTTGATCCACTGGCATACGCCAGGGCTGGAACACCCGAAAGAATTTTGCCCATGCCCAAAAAATGGAAATCGGGACAAAAAGTTTGGTCCAGAATAAAAATGGGCGCTACGGCTTTATCTCCATTTTCTGTTTGGCGCACGGTACCCAGAACCTTTTGTAATTGGTGAAGATCCGGCACTTCCACTCTAGGATTGGTAGGAATTTCGGCAATAATATAAGGAACAGAATTTTTCTGGGCCATTTGCTGCAATATCCTTTCTAGGCTTTCCACCATATCATTTTCGCCATCTACCAAAAGATCTACAATCTCAACCCTATCCGAGCAGGCAGCAACTCTGCGGGCTTGGTCATTTGTACCTCCATAACAGTTGGGGGGCACAATGAAACTGATGTTTTGATCAGGATGATTTTCGAAAGCATAATCAATGGCGCCCATCATGATGGCATATTGCATAGAAAGTCCGCTTGATGCAACCAATGGGGTAATTGTAGTTCCCGTGACCTTCTTTATTTCCTCGATTACCTTTTTTTTGTCCTCCAATTTATTGGAAGCCATTTTTTCAGCGGATTCTTTCAGGAGCATTCGCAAGGCAATTAAGCTATTGTTGGGCGTCATTGCCACAGTTTCCCGACGGCGGACATGCTGGATTTCCGAAATATAAGTATTATTGTTTTTATCACTCTGGGCGTTGACCGTTAAAATACTTCCCAGCTGTCCGAATCCTGCAATATAGAAATCAACACCATTCGGAATTAGAAAATCCCCAAGGACGATTTCTTCAGAATATAAAATAGTGCTCCCATTAAACTCTGGGAGAGCTTCCACATTTACTTTTTTTAATGTGAAATTGTAGCCATATACTTCCCGAAGTAGGTCGGCATCAAAAGATTTTGGTAATTCGGAAGTATATAGAATTTGAGTACTCTTTTTTTCCAGCAGATTCTTTCTAAGAATGGAAAAAACAGGCACGGTATTCGACTGAAAGCTGATAACATTTTCAGCAGGAACACGGTTTATTTTGGCAAGTGCCCATTCCAGGATAGAGGACAGAGGATGGCCCAAACGGATATAATCATAAGCGGTTGGCAAGGCTTTTAGTGCAATTACCCCCGAATTGTCTTCTTGGTATAGAGCTTCAAATTGTTCCAAAAACTCGGTCTTTGCCAAATCTTCATTATAAATATCCAGTCGATGGGTAGTTAATTCCAGCCAATCTACAGGCATGTTCTGTAAGACTGCTTTTAAAAAATCGCGCACTTTTTCAATTTCCATTTTGTAAACTTCTTTATTGGAACACAAAAATAATCAATTGTAAAATCAATGATTCCTTTAGAAAAGGAAACATTTCCATGGCGGCCTAAAGGTTTGGCTATCCTTCTTGATTAATACTTGAAATTTTTGAAAGCAAGGATTTCTTTAATTCTGCGGCAAAATCATTGATGGCAAGGACATCCTGCTCGTTGGGCTGCAAATTTATCTTTAAAGGTTGCGCGCCACGAACAGCTTTTGAAGTTTCAAATTGTTTGTCAAAATAGTCAACCGCAGGACAAAATTTTTCATACTTACGATCTCCAGATCCTAGAACACCAAAAATCTTCCCATTTAAATCTACTTCTTCCATTTCATAATAGAAATCCTCCGCCTCTTCCGGCAAATCTCCATCAGCACCATAAGTATAAGTAGCAACTACGCAAATATCAACATCTAAAAATTCCGATGGATAGGCTTCAGTACATTGTTTTACCGCAGTTTCAATTTCCAATTGGCGTAATGCATCAGCCAATAATTTTGCAATTTTAAGTGTGGTACCAGTCCAACTGGCATAAACAATTAAGGCTCTCATCCAATATGTTTTAAGTTCACTCAAAATTACGCAAAATAGAATTCAAGGAAATTTCGGAGTATCGTTGAAAAATCTGTGATAAAATGGAAGTTATTTGGTTTAGTCCTTTGGTTTTATTTTAAGGGAATTCAATTTTTTTTGAACTTCATTTTCTACCTCCTCCATCGGGCGCCGAATAAATTTGGGAGCATTAAAGCGATAGCCAACATACAGCAATCCATAAGCCTGGTTGTTTTCTACGTGGCTCTCACTGTTCTCATCGTACCAATTGATATTAAATATTAAGCGGGTACCACCAAAAAAATTGGCCGTATTCCATCCCAATTGCAGTCCTCCGTCGAGTGCGCGGGTAATATAACTATTACTGTCCCTTGTTACTGCTCCGTCCGCATCAACATCCTTAAAATTTGAAAAACGGACTCCAAGGGAAGGAGCTAGTCCTGGAGTGACAAACCATCTTTTGGAAATTACCCAAGTATAGTAATAACCCAAAGCCAGCCTTAGATTAAATTGATTTTCTACACTTTCTTCATCCATTATACTATCGTAGAACCTGCTATAGTCGTAATAAAGCATAGGGACCAGACTACCGGCACTTATTAATTGTCTTTCGGTAAAGCCAACAAGGGAACGGTATGAAAACCTGTCATTGAATATATAACCCGTACTAAACCCAATCACCGTTTTGCTTAAATCGGGGAATTGGAGATAGGGATCCTCGCCTTCCTTCCAATCATCAAAAAAATAACCAGTATTTACGAGGTAATAGCCTTCAATTTTTCGGTATTGAAGACTTTGAACAAATTTTCCGAAGAAAAAATTAAACCTATAATCCGTAAATGATGATTTTCCTTTAAGCTTTTCATCCTCTTTATCGTTAAAGAATCTTGGGGCAAAACCGATACTTACCCCCAGAAATTTATAATCCAGGGAAATGGAGAGCCGAGTTTGATTGTTGGGAGCTATTTCCAAACGATCAATAATGGATTCGTCCCGAAAAATATAGGTATCCGTTTGCGTATCCACGTTGAGCCCAAGCACCAACTTGTCAACATAGGAAGTAAAGTAATTTATGGAGTCGGGAAGTTCTTCTTTTTGGCAATATCCTCTAAAAGGAATTATTAGGAGAAGAGAAAAGGAAAGAAAAACCGCAAATTGAAAGGAGGAACAAATTTTCACGAAGATGATGGTTAGGTTCGATAAATATAGAAAAACCCGCTATAAAATAATAAGTGGAAACAAAAATTGCGCAATTTTAAACTCTAGTTTCACCATACTTTTAGTTGAACCAAGAATTATTGGAATGATTTCATTGTCCCAAAAAATGGGTAGGGTTTAATTTTACTTTAGAATTGAATTTCAAATAGTCGGGTCCGACTAGATGTAAGACCGCCGTACTGAAAGATGTAAGACCTAAGACTTGCTCCTTAATAGATATTAAGTTAGATTGATTAAGCATGCTTTTTTACTATTAAATTTCGATGGAAAACTAAATAGCAAGCGGTCACTTACTAAAAAGATTCTAAACAGCTGTCATCAATGAAACTAACAGAACTTTGTAATGTTTTAACCGGACAATGTTGAATTTCAAATATTAAATATCGACCAGCGAATAAAAAAATCCTTGCCGTTCCACACACGGCAAGGATTATCTTGAATTTGGAAATAACCAAATTATTATAGCAATCCAAACTGTTCAAAATGATGGTTTAAATGCTTGCGTTCCAAGAGGTAAGACTCATATCGATTAAGATGACCAAAAACCATATTCTTTAATTTGGCATCGGGATTTTCTTTAAAATATTCCAAATATTCCTTTCTTGCTTCCAGCATTTTTTGTTTGGCAGTGGATAGATCAGGATGTTTGAGATTTTCCAGTTCACCTTTCTTTAAGGTAGGAAAATGGGTATTCCGAGGAAATTTCTCATAATTGTATAGGCTATTATGCACCTTTTCCAATATCTTTTCGGGAGTGGCAATATCAAAGTCCTGATTTTTACCGGCCAGGATTTTATATCCATCCTCTAAATGTTCCATGAGATGTTGCGGAGTCAAAATCCCCCATTTGGGCTTGGTGTTTTCTGTAAGATTTGTGAGTGCTCGCTCAATCATCTTATCGTTCATTTCCACAAAAACTTCCTGTTTCTTTTGGACCATGGTCAAAATGGTGGCAATGGCGACCAGTTCATCCTCTTGGTCAAAAACCTCTACAAACCATTTTACAATCCCACTAGGATGTTCGGCACCGGTAACATCCCGTTCCATTTTCTGCTTGCAGGTGAGTCGCACGTAAATGGTATCTCCATGATACATGGGGCGCAGAAAACGGCAATCTTCCAAACCATAATTGGCGGCAACGGGTCCTTTGTTGGGATAGACAAAAAGCCCTGCGGCTGCAGCTATTATAAAATATCCATGGGCAGTGCGTTTTTCAAAAATACTGCCGTCCAGCGATGTTGTATCTGTATGGGCATAAAAATGGTCCCAAGTAAGATTGGCGAAATTGATAATATCACTATTATCCAGGGTACGCTTATGGGTTTTTAGGGACATTCCTGGTTGAATATCTTCCCAATGATATTTAAAGGGATGCTGTTCTGCCTCTTTATATTTAGCATTTTGCTGATATATTCCGGTAATCTCCGTTAAAGTGGTAGGAGAACCTTGAACGGCAGTCCGTTGCAGATAATGTTTGATACCGCGAACTCCGCCCATTTCCTCTCCTCCACCCGCACGTCCTGGACCGCCGTGCACCAAATATGGTAAAGGTGAACCATGGCCAGTACTTTGTTCTGCACTCTCCCTATTCAAAACCAAAATCCTCCCGTGATGGGAAGCGGCATTGATCACGTAATCCTTGGCAATTTTATCGTCATTAGTGGCTATGGAAGAAACAAGCGAACCTTTCCCCATTTGTGCCAGCTCGATGGCTTCGTCCAGGTTTTTATAGGGCATTATGGTACTTACTGGGCCAAAAGCTTCGGTTTCGTGTACAGACAGGTTTTTAAATGGATCATTCTCGCGCAAAAGGATTGGTGCCAAGAACGCTCCTTTTTTGGCATCGGCACCTATAACATCAATTTTATCCATATCGCCATAAACGATATCGGCTGTTTTTGACAATTCCTTTACGCGCTCCCTTACCTCTTTTACTTGATCCAAACTTACCAATGAACCCATCCTCACTTCTTTTAAACGGGGATCTCCAATGGTTACTTTTGCCAGCGCTTTGCCAAGAGCTATTTGTACATCCTCAATCAGGCTTTCTGGAACGATTACCCGACGGATTGCCGTACATTTTTGTCCACACTTTACCGTCATTTCGTTTCGCACTTCCTTGATAAAAAGGTCGAATTCCGGAGTGCCTGGGATGGCATCTTCACCTAAAATGGAGGCATTTAAACTATCCGCTTCCATTGTAAACGGAACAGCTTCCTGAATAACCCGGGGATGTGCCTTAAGCATCCGTCCGGTGGTAGCCGAGCCTGTAAAGGTTACCACATCCTGAGATTCCACAGAATCCAAAATAGTTCGGGCGGAGCCATTGATAAGTTGCAGCGAGCCTTCGGGCAAAATTCCCGAAGCAATGATTTCACGCACCACTGCCTCAGTTAAAAAGGAAGTGTTGGTGGCAGGTTTTACCACTGCGGGCACACCCGCCATCCAATTGACAGCACATTTTTCCAGCATGCCCCACACCGGAAAATTAAAGGCATTTATATGAATGGCCACTCCCTTTTTAGGCACCATAATATGATGTGCCATAAAGCGTCCGCCACGGGAAAGATCGATAGGATCTCCCTCCACATGATAAGGTTGATTGGGAAATAACTTTCGAAGAGAGGCATTGGCAAATAGATTTCCAAATCCACCTTCAATATCTATCCAGCTATCCACTTTTGTAGCACCTGTTCGATAGCTTATTTCGTAAAAATCGGCCTTCTTTTTTACCAAATACAAGGCGAGCGATTTAAGCATATTCCCGCGTTCCTGAAATGTCATTTTCCGAAGCGCTTCTCCTTTTTTCCGGCCATAGGCAAGAATTTCGGCAAAGTCCAGTCCCTCGGTATCGGAGAGGGCGATCACTTCGCCGGTAACCGCATCGTGCATAGGCACCCCCTCACCTTTTCCTGTTCGCCAATCGCCAGTAATGTAATTATGTAGTTTTATCATTGATAATCAATATTTTATTATTTTGTCAAGTCCTTCTTTTACGGTATCAAAATCCGGCTTTGAAATAGCACCCATTTTTTTCAAAAATCGTTCTTTTGATATGGAACGAATATGAATTATCATAACTTCTGATGTTTTTGATAATCCGTTATCGGCTGATGGTTGCAGAATCAAATTACCGTGATAATTTTTTAGTTTTGATGTTAAAGGGCATGCGATTATTGTGTTCAGGTTATTATTTACTAAGTTCCCTGAAATAATCAAAGCAGGACGGCGTCCGCCTTGTTCACTTCCCAAAACAGGGTCAAAATAAACTTCCCAAATTTCACCTTGTTTCATTCTGTTTCCAAATCCTCCAGCTGTTTAAAATAGTCTGCCATACCCTCTTCGGCCATGGCTAGCAGGTCGGGATCATTGGCCATTTTCCTATAACTTTTTAAATACGCCGCCTTATCCAATTGTTCCAAATAGATCTCAAGGGCCTTTTCTAAAATTTTATTTTTTGGCATCTTGAGTTCTTTGGCCTTCTTTGAGAGATTTTCGAGAAGTTCGTCGGGTAAGCTTGATGTAAATGTTGCCATTTTATATTTATTTATTGTAAATATAGGGAGAAAATCGAAATTGAAATCGAAATACAAATCGAAAATTGATATCAACCCTCCGCAATTACTCCTGCGATTCCTGCCTACTCTGGAATTCCTTCAATAATTGCTGCATATCCTTGTCCAACACCCACGCACATTGTGATTAACGCATAACGTTTATTTTGTTCCCTTAATTCCAACGCGGCGGAATAAGCAAGACGTGCACCTGTAACTCCCAGAGGATGTCCGATAGCAATGGAACCGCCATTGGGATTGATACGCGGATCATCGTCCGCTAGTCCCCATTCTCGAATACAGGCCAAAGCCTGTGAGGCAAAGGCTTCATTAATTTCTATAATATCCATATCCGCCATGGTCAGCCCTGCCTTTTTCAGTGCTTTCTTGGAGGCCTCTACCGGACCAATACCCATAATCCTTGGCTCCACTCCTACCACGGCCGAAGTTACAATCCGTGCCAATGGTTTCAAGTTATATTTTTCAACTGCCGCTTGGGAAGCGATGATGGTTGCGGCTGCTCCGTCATTAAGGCCAGAGGAATTCCCGGCGGTAACACTGCCGTCTTTTTTGAAAGCAGGGCGAAGTTTGGACAACACTTCCATGGAAGTATCGGGTTTAATGAATTCATCCTCCTTTACAACGATGGGATCTTTTTTTCGCTGTGGGATTTCCACCGAAACAATTTCCTTTGCCAAACGGCCGTTTTCCTGAGCTATGGCCGCTTTTCTTTGACTGTTATAGGAAAATTTATCTTGGTCCTCCCGCGAAATACTGTATTTCTCGACAAGGTTTTCGGCAGTATTCCCCATTCCTTCCGTGCCGTACATTTCGTCCATTTTTGGGTTAACGAAACGCCATCCAAAACTGGAATCGTACATTTTTGAATCCGTGCCGAAAGCCTTGGATGCTTTGGAAACCACATAAGGGCCTCGGGTCATATGCTCCACGCCTCCAGCAATGAATAAATCGCCGTCATTTGCTTTTATAGCTCTATTGGCGTGAATGATTGCCGATAATCCGCTGCTGCACAATCTATTTACCGTTTCTCCAGGCACAGTATGGGGCAATCCCGCCAAAAGGGCGGCCATACGGGCCACATTCCTGTTGTCCTCGCCTGCTTGATTGGCACAACCCAGGATAACATCATCATATGCTTGGGTAGGAATATTGGGATTTCGTTTTACTATTTCGGCAATTACAAGGGCTGCCAAATCATCGGTGCGTATTTCGCTTAAGGCACCTTGATAATTTCCTATGGGTGTTCGGATGCCATCAATTATATATGCTTCCATTAAAAAAGGTAGTTTATGAGGTGAAATATTGTTTGTGGAGAAACCCTTTTTTCGAAACATAAAAGGATTTTTCCAGGTCGCCCAAAGGTACTAAAGTTTGATTTAACGGTAATACCTCTGCGCCCGCGCAGGATGTGTAAAATTTTCTATTGGGAAGCGGAAGAAGGTCCGAGATGCCAGGAATCCGGCCACAAAAAAATCAGGAGTATTCCACAGGCGATGGTAAGTCCCATACTTACTCCCAAATAATGACCAAATTTTCTACTGCCTAAAACATAGCCTATTCCAATTTTGAAGGCAAAATTCGCCAACAATCATGTCATTATAAGTTTCCAAGCCAACTCCGGATCCATTCCACGGGACATGGACTGGGCTAGGGAAAGGGTGATAGCATCTTTTTTGGCCAAGCCTCCAATTATGGAAACAATGTACAAGCCTTCTTTTCCAAATTCCTCTTTGGCGAAAGCTACGGCTAGGAGTATAACCCCATATAAAATTCCGAAGATAAAGGCACTTTTAAATTGGGCGGGGTTTTTAGGTTCGGGCATTTCTTCCTGGTCGGAATTTTTGGAAACCAATTTAAAGGCGATTACGGAAAGTATGGCCATAAACACAAAGAGCACAATAAACGGTAAAACAACGGAAGGCAGTTGAGCGGGTGCCACTATACCTATTTCGATAATGACTCTGATCAAGGAAACCGTTACGGCCGACAATACAACAAAGGCGGCAATTTTGCTCATCGACTTCGTTTTTTTTGAATTGCGTGCGTAGCTTACGGAAGTAGCGGTGCTGCTAATGATTCCTCCCAAAATCCCATTGCTTAGCATACCTGCTTTTTTGCCCACCCATTTATAGATGAAATATCCCAATACGCTTATTCCCACGATTAGGGTCACCATTAGCCAAATTTCCCGAGGATTTAGCACATTCAAAGGTCCATAGGTTTTATTGGGAAGAATAGGAAGAATAACAAGGGAGATTCCCACAAAGGTCATAATGGCACCCAGGTCTTTGTCCTTAAGTTTATCTATAAAATCGTGAAGCGTTTCTTTGATATACAAGAGAATGGCCAAGGAGCCTCCCACTATTACAGCAATCATTTGATTGCCCAGAACAAGATAAGCGCCTATGGCGAACATTAAAAGAACGGCAATATTAGTGGTTTGACCCACTGGTTTTTGGGGGTCGCGCTTAGCAATTATGATACTTGCCGTCACCACGGTGGCTACCACTGCAAATCCAAAAACCGGAAGAATGAACGGGTTTTTAAAATCGCGTGTCAAAAAGCCGGAAAGAGTGCCCAATATGGCGATTAAGGTAAAGGTCCGGATGCCGGCACTCTCGTGGTTGCTTTTTTCCCGTTGCAAGCCTACCAAAAGTCCCAAACCAAAAGAAATACCTAAGGTAATAAGGTCATTATAATCCATCTTCCCGCTAAGATATGCAAATAATGAGTTGTGAGTATTTTAGGAATTGTTAAAGAAAACACCTTTGCACAAAAGATATCGATTCGGTTTTATCCACAAAAAAACCCTGTAAGCCTTGACCTACAGGGTAGTTTATAATAAAAGAACGCAATTGTTATTCTTTGTCCTTAATCTTTATTTTCATTCCTTCCACATCCTTTAACTGGCTTCTCACTTCCTCTTCGGTGCCTTTAAAGGTTTTTGTCTCGATAGATTCCTTGCCATTAACTGTCTTTTTAATGGTTACATTGGCAACCACTTGATCGTTGGTTTCATTTTTCAACATTTCAACCGTGGTCTCGGTTTTGTTGTTCAAATCCTCTCCTTCGGTGATTGTGCTACCGGATTCGATATAATGAACCTGCTTATCGGTCAAAATGGTTTTGTTTCCTTCGGCATCGATATACACATTGGTGGCGGTGCTACTTTCGGGGGCAATTAGAACATCTCCATGGTCGCCTAAAATGGGGGCGATTACCAAACCTATCAAACAGGTCAGTTTTATCAGGATATTCATCGATGGTCCAGAGGTGTCTTTAAATGGATCGCCTACGGTATCACCTGTTACGGCAGCTTTATGTGCCTCACTTCCTTTGTAGGTCATTTCACCATTTATCATTACGCCAGCCTCAAAAGATTTTTTGGCATTGTCCCAGGCGCCACCGGCATTATTCTGGAAAATAGCCCACATAACCCCGCTTACACACACTCCGGCCATATATCCTCCAAGAGGCTCGGCTCCAAAGATGAGTCCTATCAAAACGGGAGAAATAATAGTCAACAGCCCTGGGAGGACCATTTCACGTAAGGCAGCTTTGGTAGAAATGTCCACACATTTGGCATATTCGGGAGTTCCGGTACCTTCCATAATTCCGGGAATTTCTCGAAATTGACGACGTACTTCCTGGACCATCTGCATTGCGGCCTTACCCACGGATTGCATTGCCAAAGCAGAGAAAACAACGGGAATCATTCCTCCCACAAACAACATTGCGAGTACATCGGCCCGGAAAATATTGATACCGTCAATTCCGGTAAAAGTCACATAAGCGGCGAACAGCGCCAAGGCAGTCAAGGCAGCGGAAGCAATGGCAAATCCTTTTCCAACGGCTGCGGTGGTGTTCCCCACCGAATCCAGAATGTCTGTACGTTCACGCACCTGTGGATCCAGTTCGCTCATTTCGGCAATACCACCGGCATTGTCGGCAATAGGTCCAAAAGCATCAATGGCAAGTTGCATTCCAGTAGTTGCCATCATGGCGGAGGCAGCAAGGGCCACCCCATAGAAACCAGCAAGTTCATAGGAACCATAAATGGCGGCAGCAAACAATATTACAGAGGCAAAGGTAGATTTCATACCCACGGCAAGCCCGGCGATGATATTGGTACCTGCACCAGTCGAGGAATTGCGAACAATTTCATTAACAGGGCCTTTCCCGATACTGGTATAAAAAGAAGTCACTACGGATATAAGTGCACCCACGGCAAGACCGATACAGGCCGACCAAAACACGTTGGTTGCAGGAATGGCTTTGTACCCTTCACCAAAGAATTTCATATTCATGGTTTCGGGAAGCATCCAATTTATCAAAAACCAACTGGCAATAAGGGTAAGAATTATGGCCGTCCAGTTTCCGGTATCCAAAGCCCTTTGAACTTGAGGTTCCCTTGCCTCATTATTTTTTATACTTACAAAGAAGGTTCCGATAATGGAAGCCAATATACCCACTCCTGCTATTACTATCGGCAGCAATATAGGGCCCATATTGTTGAAGCTATCGGTAAATGGGATATCCAGGGACATATCCCTAATAACATAATTTCCCAAAACCATTGCCGCAAGCACTGTGGCCACATAACTACCAAAAAGGTCGGCACCCATACCTGCTACGTCCCCTACGTTATCACCCACGTTGTCCGCGATGGTTGCCGGGTTACGAGGATCATCTTCGGGAATTCCAGCTTCTACCTTACCTACAAGGTCTGCTCCCACGTCTGCGGCCTTGGTATAAATACCGCCGCCAACACGTGCAAAAAGAGCAATACTTTCGGCACCCAATGAAAAACCAGCCACAGCCTCTAAAACCACGGTCATTTCATTATAAAAATTGGTTGGCTCCAAACCTACAAATTGGCCAACAAAGAAGAAGAAGAATAGGCTTAATCCCAATACTGCGAGGCCAGCCACTCCAAGGCCCATCACTGTTCCACCACCAAAGGAAACCTTTAAGGCTTGTGGAAGGCTTGTTTTGGCAGCCTCTGCCGTACGGGCGTTTGCATCGGTAGCGATACGCATCCCGATATTACCTGCAAGGGCGGAAAATACCGCGCCAAAAATAAATGCGGGAACAATCATCCAGCTGGTGGTTACCACCAAGGTGGATATAAAGAAAAGGAGTGCGGATGCAATAACCACAAAGATCACCAACAGGCGATACTCGGCACTAAGAAATGCCAAGGCACCTTCTTTAATACTTTTTGAAATTGATTGCATCCGTGCACTACCGGCAGGTTGCTTTTTCACCCAGCTCATTTTTACGAGCATAAATAAAAGGCCGAGAACGGCCAGGACCATAGGAATAAAGATGATATTCTGTTCCATTATTTAATTATTAAGTTGGTTTAAATTTTAAGAAATCAAAAGTAGGAAAATGGTTTGGGATACAAAACGTTTTTTAACCTTAGCCATTCGGTCCTCTTGTATAGATAAAAACAAGTGTAATATCGTCGCGCTTACCTATTAATTTATAGTTTCCGTTTAATTTATAGACTAAAAAATCAGCTTTAATGATTGGAAACAGTTTGGAGAAAAGGAAAGATTATCCCTGGTCATCATATGAATATATAATGTGAGAGACGGTTTTTAAAATGAAATAAAATTCTGTAGTGATCAATACTTCAAAACAAAAAACCCAACAAAAAATATTGTTGGGCTTATATTAATTTAATGCTGGTCAGAAGTTCATCTTTTTTTAATTCAAAGTGCTTCTACCATGCTGAAAGGATTATATACTGAAATGCCCGTGCACTTCCGGTGTGTTTTTGTACCGCTCCACACATTGATCAAAGATTATCTTTGCTTCGGCGGCGTCTCCCCATCCTCCAACGTCTACCCGTTTTTTCTCAAGGTCTTTGTACACTTTAAAGAAATGTTCGATTTCCTTTATAAGGTGAGGATTGAGATCGCAGAGGTCATTGAGTTGGTTCCAAACTGGATCGGACATAGGAACACAGATAATTTTTTCATCCGGACCTTTCTCGTCTGCCATATGGAAAACACCTATTGCCTTCACTTCCATTACGCACATAGGAAAAGTAGGTTCATGCCCCAATACCAAAACATCCAATGGATCGCCATCCTGTGCATAGGTTTCTGGAATAAAGCCGTAATCGGCAGGATACATCATACTGCTGAAAAGCATACGGTCAAACCGGATTTTTTTCAACTTGAAGTCGTATTCGTATTTATTTCGGCTCCCTTTGGGGATTTCTATTAGAACATCAAATGTTTTATTCATGATAATACTGTAATTTATTTTAGGCCGGCAAAAGTAAGGTTTTTTGGCGTAATAGCGCCCAAGTTTCACCTATCATAAAATAGGCGAGTTTTAGAAGTAAAAATGCAGCAGAAAAAAGACCTTATAAAATTTCTTGGTTCTGTGAGTACCCCTTCCGTAGAAAGGGTGGTGATCTGATGGGAATGATTAAAAGAATGTCTACTACAACCGGCGAAAACTAGACGGCTATTATGAAGTTATTCAAGGCTTTGGCAAGTCTGCAACCCTTGCAGAAGTTGAAGCAAACAATTTTGTACTAACACCAGGAAGATATGTAGGTACAAAAGAATTGGAATATGAGGCATACCCTACGAAGTAAAAGTGGCTATCAGTTTAGAAACTTCGAAGATAATTTTGAAAAAATCTATTGAGCTACAAGCACGAATTAAGACCAAACTTAAAAAAGATGATATTGAAATTTAACATGTTGAAGGTTTACAATTCATATTCGATTTGTATTTTTGTAAACCAAAACCAAAATAATGAAAGCACAAGTAGGGTATAGAATTAAATCGGCAAGAATGTTAGCGGGCTTATCCCTTCGTGAACTTTCTGATGCCCTTAATGGTCTTGTAAGCCATAATGCCATCAGTAAATACGAGAAAGGCGAAATGATGCCTGACAGCAAACTATTGATTGCACTATCTAATATATTAAATGTCAAAACCGACTACTTCCTTAGACCTCAAACCGTAGAAATCAGCAACATAGAATTTAGGAAAAAGAGTAGTCTGACCGTCAAAAAAACCAATTCCATTAAAGAAAATATTAAAGATAATATAGAAAGATATATTGAACTGGAAACCTTCCTGAATTTAAAGAATTCCTTTGTCAACCCCATTAAGGATATAAGTATTGAAAATGCAGATGATGTTGAAAAAGCAGTAGAACAATTGTTGCATCAATGGAATTTAGGAATTAATGCCTTGCCCAATGTAATTGAGGTTTTAGAGGATAATGACATAAAAGTAGTAGAAATCGAGGCAGATGAAAAATTTGACGGCCTATCAGGTTGGGCAAATAAAGCAATTCCGGTTATTGTAATCAATAAAACCTTTTCTATGGAACGTAAACGATTTACTGCCCTTCACGATTTAGGTCACTTATTATTGACTATGAATCAAGAAAAATTGAGTCATAAGGAAATAGAAAAATTCTGCAACATTTTTGCCAGTGCAATGCTTTTGCCAAAAAAAACCTTGATCAATGAATTAGGTAAAAAAAGGAGTTCTATTTCTTTAAACGAACTCATCTACATCAAAGAATCTTTTGGAATTTCAATTCAAGCTACTATGGCTCGTGCTAGAGGCTTGGATATTATTTCAAATGACCAATACATAAGATTTCGCATCTGGGTAAATAGCAGCGAAAATCATAAAAAAGAAAATGGTTTCGGAGAATATAAAGGCATAGAACATTCATCACGTTTTAAGCAATTGCTTTATAGAGCAACTGCCGAAGAAATAATTTCAATGAGTAAGGCAGCAAGTTTGTCCAATGTAAAACTGGCACAGTTTCGTGACGAATTTATGGCGATATGATTGTAGTTGTTAATGATGCAAATATTTTAATAGACTTAATAAAGCTTCAATTAATAGAAGCTTTTTTCAATATCAATTGGGAGTTTCACTCTACCAATCTCATCATTGAAAACGAATTGTATGATGTGCAAAAAGAAGAACTACAACCGTATGTAGAAAACGGCAAACTCATTATTCAAGAACTGGATGTAGAAGATATGATAAGTATTATGACCATTCAAGCACAAAAACCGCAACTTTCAGACAAAGATTGTTCTTCATTACATTGTGCTCAAAAACTGGGCGGTATTTTGGTTACTTCCGATAATACGCTTAGAAAGTTTGCAAAAATCAAAAAAGTGGAAGTTCACGGACATTTATGGGTATTTGATGCATTGTTGGAGCACCAATGCGTATCACCACAAATTGCCATCAGCAAACTTAACGAACTCAATATAATCAATGCCAAACTGAATCTTCCTAAAAAAGAATGTGAAGCAAGAATTGAAAAATGGGAAGATTTATAAAAATGGAAGCTCCTTTGGGGAAGTAGCCCAAATAAAAGAGTCTGGCTGCGCTTGATCCTTGATCCCCATAAATTGTTCTTGATCCCTGATAATACACGCTACAAAACAAAAAACCCCGTAAATCAAAGACTTACAGGGAGTTCTTGTGGTGCCTCCAAGAATCGAACTAGGGACACACGGATTTTCAGTCCGTTGCTCTACCAACTGAGCTAAGGCACCATTTTGAGTTGGCAAATATAAAGCAATTTTCGTTTTTTCAAAACTTTACTTCAGAAATATCAAATAAAAATTCGATGGTTTTAATAACCTCTTAACAAAGAGTTAAATAGGCAAATTGTAATTTCGACGCCATAAAATACACAATGAATCTTGTAATCGATGTAGGAAACACGCTTGTAAAAGTGGGTGTTTTTGAAAATGAGACCCTTAGGGAAAAAAAGTTCTTTCCAAAGGAGGAACTTTTGACCTACATAGAAAACATTTCATTATTCTTTCCCGACATAAAAAATGCTCTAATTGCACAGGTGGGCAGGTTGGAGGAGCATCAAGTAGCCCAGATACAGAAAAGATTTTCCCTGCTTTATCTCGATCAAAATACCAAAGTTCCTTTTATAAATCGCTACAGCACCCCGCGAACTCTTGGTGTGGACCGAATAGCTCTTGTAAGTGCGGCAGCCAAACAATATCCTCTTAAAAACGTACTCGTAATAGATGCCGGCACCTGTATAACCTATGACTTTATAAGTGCATCCAATGAATATTTTGGCGGGGCCATATCGCCGGGAATAAGTTTGCGTTATCAGTCACTTCATTCCTTTACCCATAAGTTACCGCTATTAAACAAAGAGATTCCCGATGACCTAATTGGCAACTCTACTACTTCTTCCATGCATTCCGGTGTTATAGGCGGAATAGTAAATGAAATAGATGGGTTTATTGAGAATTACAAAATTAGATTTCCGGATTTAACAGTTATTTTAACAGGAGGGGATGCACAATTTTTGCGTGGGAGCATAAAAAATGACATCTTTGCCAACTCAAATTTTTTATTGGAAGGTTTGAACCAAATTTTGGAATATAACGTACATTGATGTTTAGAAAAATAATTGCCGGAATTTTTATACTGATTGCGGGCACGGTACTTGCCCAAGAAGGAACCACCTCGCCCTATTCCTTTTATGGCATCGGAAGTTTAAAATTCCGCGGCACTACCGAAAACAGATCGATGGGCGGCATCAGTGTTTTTTCTGACAGTATCCACTTGAACCTTCAAAACCCCGCTAGCTACAGTGCGTTACGACTTGTTAACTTTTCCGTGGGTGCAAGCCACCAATCCAATACGCAAAAAAATACTACCGAAAAACAAAATGTATCCACCACCGCCCTGGATTATTTGGCGATGGGTATTCCAATGGGAAAATTTGGAATGGGATTTGGACTTACACCATATTCCGCAGTAGGCTATCATTTCTATTCCGACAGCAATGCCTCCATAACCGAATATTCGGGTAGTGGAGGCGTAAACAAGGCATTTCTTTCCTTGGCATATCAAGTTTTGCCCGAATTGTCCATTGGCGTGGAAAGCAATTATAACTTTGGAAAGATAGAAAACACCGCAATTACCCAAAAAAGTGATATTCAATATGCTACGCGCACCTACAACAGTTCAGAGCTGCATGGGTTTAGCTTTAATTTTGGCGCTCTTTATAAAAGAATGATTACTAAGGAACTTGAACTGTCGGGGTCTCTTACCTATACGCCCGAAACAAGCTTTAGCTCAGACAATTTTAGAAGAATAGGAACCCTTTCCATCATGCCCGCCGGTGTTCTGGTTATAGACGAGAGTGATGTGGATGTTGAAAAAACGAGGTTCACTTTTCCCTCCCAGTTTACTATTGGTGCGGGAATCTCTAAACCAAAAAACTGGGGCATAGCCGCAGAATTTACCCTTCAGGAAACAAGTAATTTTAATAACCGGGCCTTTACCACGGAGAACGTAACGTATAAAAACGCCTCCAAATATAGGTTGGGGGGATATTATATTCCCAAGTATAATTCCTTTGGAAACTACTTTCAACGAGTGGTTTACAGAGCCGGGGTGCGCTTTGAGGAAACAGGACTAAAAATGAATGGTCACGAAATAAACGAGTTTGGCATATCTTTTGGTTTTGGTATGCCCGTAGGCCGATTATTCTCTAACGTAAATGTGGGATTTGAACTCGGCAAACGCGGAACTACGGATTTTGGATTGATCCAGGAAAACTTTTTCAACACTTTCCTTAGCTTCTCTCTTAACGACCGTTGGTTCGAAAAAAGATTTATCGATTAAATATATTAACATCAAAAATCATGAAAGTTAGATTCCTATTATTCTTCACTGCCCTTTCCCTTTCGCTATCGGGAAATGTATTTGCACAAGCACCTGATGATTGCGCCATTACTCTTTCTTATTTTATAGAGCCTGCTAAGGCAAAAAATTACGAAGCTGCCCTTACGCACTATAAAAAAGTAATAGATGAATGTCCAAAGGCAAGTTTGGCAACCTATCAATACGCGGTTAGGATGTTCGAATATTTTATAGACGAGAAGAAAGATGAGAGCAAAGTAAAAGATTTGATTGAAGCTTGGAAACTACGTCTTGAAAACTTCCCGGAAAAAACTTCGGAAGGAGAAGTCTTGGTAACCATTGCACAGCTTAAGTTTGACCACAATATCGGTACTAAACAAGAGCAGTTTAAAGCTTTTGACGATGCCTTCAAAAAAGATCCGGAAAATTTCACCAGTGGGAAAAGTTTATACACATATTTCTCTCTTGCGGTAGATTTATTCAATGAAGGTAAAATGCAACTGCAGGACATCTTTACTTTATATGATACTGTTTCGTCTAAAGTGGACAAAGAGAAAAATAATCTTGCCGAGAAATTGACTCCCCTAATGGAGATGGAAGAGAAAGGAACGCCTTTGTCTGACAAAGAACAACGCGCTAAAGATGTTTATGAGAACAACCTTGGGGTTTATTCGACTATTGAAGGCAGTGTAAATGCCAAATTGGGTCAATTGGCAGATTGCGACAACCTAGTTCCATTTTACGAAAAAGATTACGAAAGCAAGAAGAACGATATCGATTGGCTTAAAGCTGCGAGTAACCGACTTGATGCCAAGGACTGTGAGACCAAGCTGTCCAACAAATTGGCTGTACGTTTGCACGAGTTGGAGCCCAGTTCAACGTCTGCCTATCTTTTAGGGAAACAAGCAGAAGCCGAAGGTAAATCTGCCAAAGCATTGGAATACTTTACCCAAGCTGTGGATCTTGAAAAAGACAGTTCAAAAAAAGCCCGTATTTACTATAGTCTTGCAGAAAACTATCGCAAAAAGGGAAGTTTGAGCCAAGCAAGAACTTACTATAACAAAATGCTGGAGGTAAAACCATCTGCAGGGATTGCCTATTACAAAATAGGAACTATGTACGGCGACAGCGCAAACAATTGTGGCTCTACCGTATTCGAGAAAAGAGCAATGAACTGGTTAGCTGCCGAAATGATGGACAAAGCTGCCCGAGTGGATGGATCTATCGCTGCCAACGCAAGAGCCGCTGCTGAGAGCTATAGACAGCGCGCTCCGCAAAAAAGTGATATCTTTAGTGAAGGAATGGCAGGCAAAACTGTTACCTTTAACTGTTGGGTAGGCGGAAGCGTTCGGGTCCCTAATCTATAGAAATGCTTAAAAACATAAATATGATTAAAAGCGTGATGGCTATTGTAACGGCCATCACGCTTTTTGCTTGTGAAAGCAATTACCAGAATGTAAAAAAAATGGGCCTCTCCGACAATGCCCCGATAGCGGTGGGAAAGGACATTAACTTTAAATACACCGATTCTGGGAAAATGGTCACAAACTTATTGGCCGAAAAACTTTTGGATTATTCCAACCTCAAATTTCCCTATAAAGAATTCCCGGATGGAATAGAAGTACATTTTTGGGACGAAAAAATGCAGGAAAATACGGTAACTGCTGACTATGCCATTCAATATGAAACCACCGGATTAGTGGATTTGAGAAGAAATGTAGTAGTGATTACTTCGGACAGTGTGGTGTTAAAAGCAGATCAATTATATTGGGACCAGAAAAATGCCTGGATATTTACCGATCGGCCCTATCGGATCAATTTTAAGGACGGTTCTTATAATGAAGGAGAACGTTTTGACAGCAACCAGGATTTTACGATTTTCTTGTCCAGGAAAAATCAGGGCGTACAATTAATAGATAAAAATAAAACAGATAAGGATGCATAAGGTATATCGCGCAGTAGAATATTTATATTTGGTAATGGCAGTTTTTTTTGCCTATGAAAGTATAATGGAGTGGAATGTCAATCCAGGAAGGGCATATCTCTTTCTTGCTTTTGTAGTAATTTCTATCTTTATGTTTTTCTTTAGAAGAAATTTCAGAAAAAAGATGGAAGCAAGAGGGAAATAGATTTTGGGTTCTGGTATCTAGGCTCTAGGCTCTAGGCTGTAGGTTCAAAATTACTTTGTAAAATAATTCTGAACTCATAACTCAAAACTCTAAAACCCAACCCTTAATTAATAACTCGTATCATAAAACTTGGATTACAGTATTATCATCATATTATCCATGCTTATCCTGTCCGCTTTCTTTTCGGGTATGGAGATTGCGTATGTTTCATCCAATAAAATCCATATTGAGATTGAAAAGAAACAGAATAGTTTCTTGGCGACTATTTTAAAGAAAATCACCAAACGTCCTTCCAAGTTTATTGCCACGATGCTGGTTGGAAACAATATAGCGCTGGTTATCTATGGTTTTTTGATGGGAGATCTCATTATGAACCATATTTCCCTCACGGGATTTAGTGGCCTATTGGTGCAAACCATTATTTCTACCTTGGTAATATTGATCACGGCTGAATTTCTTCCAAAGGTGTTCTTTCAAATTTATGCCAACAACCTATTTAAGGTTTTTGCACTTCCCGCGTATTTCTTTTATGTTATTTTTTCTTTTATTACAGAGTTCGTTATCTGGATCTCGGATTTTCTATTAAAGGTGGTATTTAAATCTGACGGTGATACGGTACAGCTCACCTTTAGTAAAATGGAACTGGGAAATTATATTTCGGAACAAATGGATATTGTGGAAACCAAGGACGAAATTGATTCGGAAATCCAGATTTTCCAGAATGCCTTGGATTTCTCGGAGATAAAAAGTCGTGAGGCCATGATTCCGCGAACTGAAGTAATAGCTGTGGACATCACAACAACCCCGAAGGAATTGGTTAAAATATTTACCGAAACAGGATTGTCCAAGATATTGGTTTACAGGGAGAGCATTGATGATATTTTGGGATATGTACATTCTTTTGATCTTTTTAAAAGACCGGAAAGCATTCAGAAAATGTTGATGCCTGTGGTGTTTGTGCCCGAAACCATGCTCGCCAAGGACGTGATGCACATTTTGAGCAAAAAGCGCAAGAGCATTGCCGTAGTGATCGATGAATACGGTGGCACTAGCGGGATAATAACGGTTGAAGATATTATCGAGGAACTTTTTGGGGAAATTGAAGACGAACACGATAGCATTGCCCTGATCGAAGAGGAAATAGGTGAAGGCCATTATAAGTTTTCCGCACGTTTGGAAGTGGATTATTTAAATGAAAATTATGATCTGGAACTCGAGGAAAGTGAAAATTATGAAACCTTGGGCGGGCTGATTGTGAATTTTACCGAGGAAATACCCGAGAAGGGCGAAACGGTAAAAATCGATGATTATGTATTTATAATTTTAGAGGTTTCCAGCACAAAAATTGAATTGGTAGAACTCCTAATATCAACTGAAGAGTAGCTTTTTACATAGTGCCCCTTTTTTTTCCGTTAACTATTTTATTAATGGCGGGAAAATAGTATTTTCGCCCCCTGAATAATTGAAAAGAAACCTTTTAGTACCTTCTTTTCGGTTTTCGGAAAAACAGTGATTCACAACCAAAAACCGTTCCCTCACTATTAAAATGATGGGAAAAGAATAAATTAGAACATTAAATGGCAATCTTAAACAGCATTAGAAAAAGAGGGATTTTTCTTATCCTCATCATCGCATTGGCACTTTTCGCCTTTATCTTGAGCGACGTTTTAACAAAGGGCAGCAGAGGTCCAAAGGGACAGGAAAACATTGCTACCATTAACGGCACCGATATTCCTCGACAAAGTTTTATGGAGCAGGTGGAAATGACCCAGCGCAATTACGGACCTAATGCTTCCACCGGCCAGGTAATGAATATGGTTTGGGAGCAGGAACTGCGCCGTGTTATTCTTGATGAGCAAATCGAAAAAGCGGGAATTGCTGTTGAAAAAGCCCAATTGGATAATGCCTTGAGATCTTCACTTGCCAACAATCCAACCTTCCTTAATGAAGCCGGACAAGTGGACGATGCCAAAATACAGGAATACATTGCCAGCGTTAAATCTTCTTCTCCACAAATGTACCAGCAATGGATACAATTTGAACAAGGAACTTCCGAAGGAATCCAGCAGAGTACTTATTTTAACTTGGTAAAAGGTGGTTTAAGAAGCACTGTAGCCGAGGCAGAACAGGAATATCACTTCCAGAATGACAATGTGAACCTTACATATGTGATGGTTCCCTACAGCAGCATTGATGATAAGGACATTACAGTTTCGGATAGCGAAATTGAAAAATATATAAACAATCACAAGAGCCAGTTCCAAACAGATGCAAAGGCAGATATCCAATATGTTGTTTTCAATGAAAACCCATCTGATGAAGATATAGAGGCTGCAAAAGAAGCTACTGCTTCCCTATTGAACAACAGCGTGGAGTACAACTCCACCTTAAAAAGCAATGACACCATTTCGGGCTTCCGCACCACCGATGATTTTGAGGGTTATGTAAATGACCACTCGGACGTACCGTATTTTGACCAATGGTTGTTCAAGGAAAATTTGGCGCCATCAGTTGCCGACACTCTTATCAATTTGAACAAAGGAGATATTTACGGTCCGTATAAAGTTGACAATTCCTACAATTTGACCAAAGTTCTTGACACAAAGAGAATGCCTGATTCTGCCGATTCAAAACATATTCTTATCCGTTACGTGGGCACTATGCGTGCTCCCGAAACTGTAACCCGCACTAAGGAAGAAGCAAAATCCCTTGCAGATAGTTTACTTACTGTTATTAAGAAAGACAAAACTAAATTTGCTGAACTGGCATCCGAATTTTCGGATGACGGCTCGAAAGACAATGGTGGTGAACTTGGATCTTCAACTCCAGGTAGAATGGTTCCTCCTTTTGATGCCTTTATTTTTGATAATCCCACCGGAACTATCGGATTGGTAGAGACGGACTTTGGTTACCACGTTGTGGAAGTGGGCAAACAATCTGCCCCTAAAAAAGCAATTAAGGTTGCTACCATTGTTAAGAATATTGAGCCATCGGAAAAAACCGTTAACGATGTATTCTCACAGGCATCTAAATTTGAAGTTGCCGTTAGCAAGGGAGATTTTACCGAAATAGCCAAGGAGCAAAACCTTCAGGTAAAACCGGTAAACAAAATTGGACCAATGGACGCTACTATTCCTGGTCTTGAAAACAACCGTACCATTGTGAACTGGGCTTTCAATGACGACACCAAAGTGGGAGATACCAAACGATTCAGCATTCCCGATGGATATGTAATTGCACAATTGACCAGCAAAAATGAGAAAGGCCTTATGCCTGTATCTGTTGCCGCTCCAACGGTTAAGCCTATTTTGATAAAAGAAAAGAAGGCGAAAAAAATACGTGAGTCCATAAAAGCAACTACCCTTGAGGAATTTGCGACCAACCAGAAAACAGCTGTAAAACCAGCTACCGAGGTTACTATGGCCAACCCACGAATTGGCGCAGCAAACGAGCCTAAGGTTGTTGGGATGGCATTTGGCACGAAAGCCGGTGAAACTACTCCGTTAATCGATGGTAACGAAGGTGTTTATATGGTGAAGGTAACGGCATTCAATCCCGCGCCCAAAATGGAATCGTATGTAAACCAAGCGAAACAAATTAGCAATAAAGCAGTTCAAGCGGCCCAAAACCAAGTAATGGAAGCGCTTAAGAAAAAAGCAACCATAGAAGATTACAGAGCTAACTTCTATTAACGAATAAACATTTTATTTTAAAAGCCCTGCTCCTTCCGGTTCAGGGCTTTTTTGATTCAAATTTTAATCAATAGTGCCAGGTTAAATCATTAAAAGTTCAATGCGCAATCAAATTAACTTAATTATCAGTTTATTTAGGACTAAGTCTTATGTCTTACGTCTTTCAGTGAAGCGGTCTAACATATTAGCGGGACACGACTAATTTTTAATGTATAATTTACGGCCCATTTATTATTAATATTTTAATTTTAGACTTTAAGACAAAAAACTCCAGAAACAATGAGTCAAGAAGATATTATAAAATCGATAAACGAAAAATATCAAAATATTGGTGAAAATCCTGACACCTATTTTGCGGGACTTTTACAAACCAAACCAATTACCTATTGGGATTATATACAAGTAGATACGCTGCTTACGCTTCAAAAAACACGAACAGATTTCAAGGACGAGAAAATCTTTGTCATGTACCATCAGGTTACCGAATTGACCCTCAAAATGATGGTTCACGAAATCCAACAACTCTCTGAAGGAGAGAATCTTTCTGAAGAAATCTGGATCAATAAATTGGAGCGTTTAAAGAGATATACCAGAATGCTGATCACTTCATTTGATATTATGAAGGATGGGATGAGTTATGACGACTACAATATTTTCCGTGCTGCCCTTACCCCCGCCAGCGGTTTTCAAAGTGCCCAGTTTCGTGTTTTGGAACTGTACATGACAAGGTTGCAGAACTTGATCAATTCACAAGGAAGAGAACGGCTGCCCGAAAATCCAACAATGGATGATTATTTTGACAATATCTATTGGAAGGACGCAGGGTTAAATCGGAAGACTGGAAAAATGTCTATGACTTTACGCTTGTTTATCGATAAATATGAAAAAGGATTTAAGCAATTGGCCCGGGAAGTACAGGGAAAAACACTTGAAGAGCGAGTGGCGCAGATGGAAAATCCTTCGGACGAGCTAAAGGAAAAACTAAAGCAATTTGACCATTTTTACAACGTAGCCTGGCCCTTGGTCCACTTGGATACAGCCCAACATTTTTTGAACAGCAAAGGTGAGACAAAAGCGGCCACGGGCGGATCGGAATGGAAAAAATACCTACACCCCAAATATCAGCAACGAAAATTCTTCCCTGAACTTTGGACGGCCGGAGAACTGGAAAAGTGGGGAGAATAATCTGGTAGCGCATGGAATAGCGGAGAGGGTGGAGTCGGGAGTCGGGAGTCTGGAGTCTAGTGTCTAGTGTCTAGTGTCTAGTGTCTAGAACAGAGAACAGAGAACGGAGAACGGAGAGCAGAGAATAAAGAGAGAGAACAGAGAGCTTTAGGGATTCCTTAAATTCTGATCGGACAAGCGTGATTCCCAAGTATAACCCAATGCGCCATGAAAATAAAAATCAAACGTGCTTATGAAGATGCCTCCAAAAATGATGGAGTTAGAATTCTTGTTGATAGGATCTGGCCTCGAGGCCTAAGCAAGGAAGATGCTAATTTGGAAGATTGGATCAAGGAAATAGCGCCTTCGACCAAACTGAGGCAATGGTTTAATCATGAAGATGATAAATTTGAGGAATTCTCCGTCAAGTACAAAAAAGAATTAAGTGACCATAAAGATCTAGTAGCGCGATTGTTGGAATTTGCAAAGAAGCAGACCTTGACCTTGGTTTATAGTGCCAAAAATGAAAAACACAACCAAGCTGTGGTTTTAAAGGAATATCTGGAAGAACAATAAATTGGATTATATAATTTAAAATCCTAAAATTCAATTTTCATATAAATTTGAATTCTCCAAAGAATGAAACAAGACTGCTTCGCTGCAAAAACCAATCCTGCCCCCATGGTGGGAGCCGAAGACACTCTGTTTGCGCGGTTTTAAAAAATCCCCAGGAATGGCTATATTGAAATTATTCCCTCGGATGAGATTGAAAGCGATGTGTCCAGGGAAAATTCAAAGTATAATGTTTAGACCTTTTTTTAATGTTGAAGTATTTTTCTCTTTTCCTTTTAATATTTGTTTCCTTTCAATCTACTTCCCAAGTTCTCAATGCCGAATCTTTGCGGAAGGTAACCGATACCTCGGGATTTGCCGGGTCGGCAAGTTTGGATTTTACTCTTAAAAAAGACGTAAATGAATATTTTGGGTTCAAGAGCAATGTCCATTTGCAATATAAAATGCACAGACATCTAGTCTTGATTAAGAATGACACAGAGTTTCAACGCATAGAAGGAAACCGATTTGCCAATAGCGGAGTATCCCATATACGCTATAACTATAAAATATATCCAAGGATAGCTTGGGAATTTTTTGTGCAAGCACAATACAATAAAGTTTCCAAAATAAATTTTCGGGGCTTAATAGGCACAGGTCCTAGATTTAAGCTTAGCACATCGGAGGATTATAACTTATATCTTGGCACTTTAATAATGTTTGAAAAGGAAGAACTTGATGATGGCGTTACTCCGGTTCAGAACGATTATAGGGGCAGTGCGTATTTTTCCTTTACCCTCTACCCCACTTCCACCATAACTATTGTGAGCACCACGTACTACCAACCTAAGTTAAGTCAGTTTGAAGACTATCGCATCTCCAGTCAGTCTTCATTGCTTGTCAAAATGTTTGGAAACTTTTCCTTTAAAACCACTTACACTTTTATTTATGATCGATATCCCGCGGTGGGAATTCCAAAAAGCCAGTACGATCTTTCCAGTGGGGTGGCTTATAGTTTTAATTAGGAATTGAGGAATGATGAAGGTAAAGGCTAGAGGCTAGAGCCAGGAGCCGGAGTAGAGAATAGAGAATATAGACGGACTTAGGCAGTGGCAGTGGTGGAAGTCTGGATTTTTTAATTAAGAAGCGAAAATTAAAAGAGATGGAACTTGAAACCGGAAACCAGAACCTTAGATTGGGCGGAGAAAATTGAATTTTACTTTTATTTAGCTTAGTTGAATTGATGTGCTATGGATTGACTCGTATCTTTACTGGTAATAAATAGTTTCACTACAATAATTAAATACGGTATGGCCACAAATAATTATTATGATTCCGCTGACCTAAGAAAATTTGGAAAGATAACCGAATGGAGCGAGAGCCTTGGAGAGAAGTTCTTTGAATATTACAACCAGGTTTTTGAAGCGGGAGCACTTACTGCCCGGGAAAAATCATTGATTGCATTGGCAGTGGCCCATACCGAAGCCTGCCCTTATTGCATAGAGGCATATACTACGGATGGATTGCAACGAGGCATTACCAAGGAAGAAATGATGGAAGCCGTTCACGTGGGTGCCGCCATCAAAAGCGGTGCGACGTTGATCCATAGCGTCCAAATGATGAATAAGGTTAACAAATTGGAAATGTAGAAATAAACGAATGCGGAGTATAATCATTCAGTCATTTTCGGCAGGATAATTGAACATACACCGCTTTCATTCAAATGCTAATGTTACCTATAAAAATCTAACTTTGACCAAACTGAAATTACAATCCCTTCATAAAAGCAATAATATGCTGGCAAAGGCTAACGCCCAGTTGGAGAAACTTTCCAATGGGATTTTTGCCAATGGAGAATTGCCCACATTTGCCGAGAAGTTAAGGAAGACCGAGGATTTTCCACTTCGTCCCAATGCCCTTGAGATACTTCAGATCAATCTTGGTTATATGTGCAATCAAGTTTGTGCACATTGCCATGTAGATGCAGGGCCGGATCGAAAGGAAATTATGACCCGGAAAACTATGGAGCATTGTCTGGAGGTAATAGCCAATACTTCGGCACATACGCTGGATCTCACTGGAGGTGCGCCAGAAATGAATCCCAATTTTCGTTGGTTTGTAGAAGAGGCGAGTAAAGCAGGCATAGAAGATTTCATTGTTAGGAGCAATCTTACCATAATCAGGGCGAATAAAAAATATTACGATCTCCCCTATTTTTTTAAAGATCACAAAGTCCACGTAGTGAGCAGTATGCCGCATTGGACTCGAGGGAAAACAGATCGCCAAAGAGGCAGTGGAGTCTTTGACCAATCCATCAAAGCCCTTCAGGAACTAAATGCGGTTGGGTTTGGAATGCCGGGCAGCAGCTTACAATTGGATTTGGTGTATAACCCCAGCGGGGCTTTTTTACCCGGAGATCAAAGTAATTTGGAACTGGAGTTTAAAAAGGCTTTATTGGAAGACTTCGGCATACAATTTCACCAGCTTTTCGCCATAACCAATTTGCCTATTTCCCGTTTTCTGGATTATCTAATAGCTTCCGAAAACTATGAGGATTATATGTACCAATTGGTAACGGCATATAATCCGGTGGCTGCAAAAAAACTTATGTGCAGAAATACTCTTTCAGTCAGTTGGGACGGTTTTTTATATGATTGCGATTTCAACCAAATGTTGGAACTTAAAGTAGCTAGCAAAGTGCAGCATATTTCACAATATAACGAAGCATTACTACAGGACCGAAACATTATAATTTCCCAACATTGTTATGGTTGTACTGCGGGTGCTGGCAGTAGTTGCCAGGGGACGGTTGCTAAATAGAAGGTGGAAACTATAAGCTAGATACTAGACTCTAGACAATAGACAATAGACAATAGACACTAGACTCTAAACTCTAGACAATAGACAATAGACAATAGACACTTAACTAGAGGTGGTTGGGATTAGTGATCAGTGGTTACGGGTCAGTGAGGTGTGAGGGGAATGTATTAGCGACCATTTTCCAGAAATGTGATTTATTAAAAATCGGCTAACTTGAATTCAGGAGGGGCGAGAAAATAGAAAATTTTTTATGTTCGGGATGCAAATTAAAGGTGAACTATTTTTTATTCTTTTTATATCAGTTATTACAGCTGCCCAATCACAGGAAACCTTGGCTGATTTATTAGGAAAATACAATTCCCACAGTGTTCCTTATATCTCACCTGAAGAATTGGCACAGCAAAGCAAACAGGAAGCGCTACTACTACTGGATGTGCGGGATAAAATTGAATTTGAAGTGAGCCATATTCCCAAAGCAATACATTTAGGGTCAGACAATTCTGCCTCACATCACAAAATTCTTTCCTCTACAAAAAAAGATGCACCTATCGTAGTTTATTGTTCCGTTGGAGTGCGCTCAGAAAAAATGGGGTTACGGCTGGAAAAAATGGGTTTTAATAATGTCAAAAATCTGTATGGAGGTATCTTTGAGTGGAAAAATAAAGGATATTCCGTTGTGGATTCCGCAGGGAAAGACACCCAGAATGTGCACGTATTTTCAAAGAAGTGGAAAAAATGGTTAAAGTCCGGAACTGCAGTATTAGAATGAATCAATAGCAAAAAAAAAATGGGTTTACTCGCCTCAAAAGACACCAATAACGATAAGGAAATGGCATTCGACTTCCATTTTCCCACCTCCAAAAAAGCCTTGCTTATTTTTACACGAAATCCCGAATTGGGAAAAGTAAAAACACGATTGGCAAAAACCGTGGGAAATCAAAGTGCGCTGGATATATATAATTTTTTAATCCAGCATACGGTTGAAATCACAAAGGACCTTAATGTGGACAAATTTGTTTTTTATTCGGATGAAATCCGTAAAGATGATGCCTGGGATTCCAATATCTTTAGAAAAAGGCTTCAATCCGGAAACGATTTGGGGGAACGGATGCAACAGGCTTTTGAAGAGATTCTATGCATGGGATATCAAATGGCTATAATTATAGGAAGCGATATGTTTAATTGGAAAAAATCCGATTTGGGAATGGCTTTTGATCAACTCTCCAATCATTCCATCATAATTGGTCCCGCCACGGATGGCGGTTATTACCTGATGGGAATGAAAGAACTGCACCCACAATTATTCAAAAACAAGAAATGGGGGTCAGATCAGGTGTTGCAACAGACGATAAAAGATTTATCAAATGTGGACTACATTCTATTGGAAGAGCGCAATGACGTGGACATTTATGAGGATATAATGGATGAACCGGCCTTTCAAAAGTTTTTCCCTGCATCACTAACCAAAAGAACATCTTAAATATGAGTTTTGATAGATATATAGAAGCATCGGTGGATTATTTAGTTCAAAGAGGATTTGATAAACCGGAGATAGGGATAATTTTGGGAACGGGACTTGGGAAAATTCTTGACCATTTGGAAGTTAAAAGTGAAGCCAGCTATAACCATATCCCAAATTTTCCCACCGCTACCGTGGAATTCCATAAGGGCAAATTGATCTATGGAATATTAGGGGGCAAAAAAGTGGTGGTTATGCAAGGGCGCTTCCATCTCTATGAAGGATATTCTCTCCGGGACGTGTCCTTTCCTGTTAGGGTGATGAAGTTACTTGGCATTAAGAAACTTCTGGTTAGCAATGCCGCGGGGGCAATAAATCCGGATTTCAAAAAGGGAGAGTTGATGTTGTTGGACGACCATATCAATCTTCAAGGCAGTTCGCCATTGGCTTTTAGAGGTGTGGAGAAAATGGGAGAACGATTTGTGGATATGAGTGCTCCATATGATAGCGAAATTAACAGTAAAATAGAGCGCATCGCGAGTGAAAGGAACATAACCCTTCACAAAGGTGTTTATGCCAGTGTTGTTGGCCCACAACTAGAAACACGGGCGGAATATCGCTATTTAAAGATCATTGGGGCCGATGCCGTGGGAATGAGCACTGTGCCGGAAGTAATTGTAGCAAACCATCTTAAATTGCCGGTGGCAGCCGTATCGGTACTTACGGACGAATGCGATCCGGATAATCTTAAGCCTATCGACATCAAGGAAATTATTGCAATGGCAGAAAAAGCAGAACCCGATATGGTGACTTTGTTTATGGAATTGATCAAGGAAATTTAAATCTTAAAGAAAGAGGGCAATTAATGCAAAAGTATGTTACCATATTTAAAGATTCCTACCAAGGTTATTTCCATTATTTGTGGAGTGAAATCACTAGTTTCCATTGGGAAAACTATTTTTATGGATTAATTCTGGTTTCACTTTTTGTATGGGGGCTGGAACTTGTTTTTCCGTGGCGGAAAGACCAAAAAGTGTTTCGAAAGGATTTTTGGCTGGATATTTTCTATATGTTTTTCAATTTCTTTTTGTTGAACCTTATTGTACTTATATTTTTATCCAATGCAACGGCTCAATTGTTCAATGACTTTTTGAGTCTATTTGGACTAGATCTACACAGTTTCCAACTTTTGGATTTAAATGCGCTTCCATATGGGTTGGGCCTTCTTATATTCTTTATGGTTACGGATTTTGTTCAATGGAACACCCATATGCTCCTTCATCGGGTGCCGGCGCTTTGGAATTTTCATAAGTTGCACCACTCCGTCAAGGAAATGGCATTTGCCGCACATTTGCGTTATCACTGGATGGAACCAATTGTATATAAATCCATATTGTATATTCCATTGGCGATTATCGGTGGTTTTAATATAGAATCCGTAGCCATCGTCCATTTTGCTTCGCTTGCGATCGGTCATTTAAACCACGCGAATTTGGGATGGGATTACGGGATTTTGAAATATGTGCTCAACAATCCTAAAATGCATATTTGGCACCATGCAAAGGAACTTCCCCAGGAAAGAAAATATGGGATGAACTACGGGATTAGCCTAAGTCTTTGGGATTATATTTTCCAAACCGACCATGTGCCCTATGATGGAAGGGATATCGAGTTGGGTTTTGAGGGAGATGAACGATTTCCGCAAACATTTACGGAACAGATAATCTATCCTGTAAGGGGAAAGCAAACGGAGAATTAGCTAAAAGACTATGAAATATCTGATGAACCTTTCTTTTCTTTTATTTGCTATAAATTCTATTGCTGGTTCATTTAATATCAACAAAGACATTTATGAAAATGCTAATTCCATTCCTGAAATTGTTCTGGCGATTTTTCCCTCCACCCATTTACCTCCTAAAGTAGATCATTCACAATGGGACAGATTGTTGAAAAAATATGTTGACGATAAGGGCCTTGTAGATTATAAAGGGTTTACAAGCTCGAGTGCGGAATTAAATAGATATTTAAATTTCCTATCCAAAAATGCGCCTGATAAATCCTGGCGTACTGAAGAATTGCTAGCATATTATATCAACCTATACAACGCGGCAACTGTTAAACTGATTATTGAAAACTATCCCGTTCAATCCATTAAAGATATTTCCAGACCTTGGAGCCAAGCAAGAATATCCTTGGGACATAAAATGGTTTCACTTGATGATATTGAACACCGAATTTTACGAAAAATGGAAGAACCCCGAATTCATTTTGCGCTAAATTGTGCTTCGATATCCTGCCCAAAACTTTCCAATGAAGCCTATACTTCTGAAGATATTTATTCACAATTGGAAAGGGCGGCAAAGGAATTTATCCTAAGTGATAAAAATGATATCGCTCCCTCCCATCCATTAATCTCCTCCATTTTTGACTGGTACCGAAAGGATTTTGTTATGGGTAGCAACATGGACGTTATTGCCTTTATCAATCGTTATTCCAGGGTGAAAATAAATCCCGATGCAAAAATCTCCTATAAAAAATATGACTGGCATCTCAATGAAAGCAAGTAGTGAAAGCTTCAATGTAGCTTTGGAGAATTAACTTTAACTTCTTTCCTATATAAACCTAATTATGTTGTCCATAATCATTCCCGTACTGGATGAATCAGGATCCATTGAGAGATTAGTGGTTCATCTTATGGACAATCTTTCGGGAAAAACGAATATTGAACTGATTTTTGTGGATGGAGGAAGTCAAGACAATACTCGGGAAATTCTTAAAAATATCAATAATAAGATAGAATTGCATTCCAAGTTTACTTCTTCAGGCAAAAATTTGAGTATTAATGTTTATGAATCCAAAAGAGGGCGTGCAAGGCAGATGAATTTCGGCGCAAAAAATGCGACAGGGAAAATTCTTTATTTTCTCCATGCCGATTCCTATCCGCCCAAAAATTTTGATCGTTATATCGTAGAGTCAGTAGAAAAAGGAAATCCTGCGGGTTGTTTCAGGATGAAATTTGACAGCGATCATTGGTGGCTTTTTTTGGCGGGATGGTTTACCCAATTCAACATAAAAGCATTTCGAGGTGGCGATCAGAGCCAATTTATAACCCAAGTTCTCTTTGAAGAAATAGGCGGATTTGATGAAAACTACCGTATTTACGAGGATAATATTCTGATTGAGGAATTATACAGACGCAAGCAATTTGTCATAATCCCTCATATTCTCATTACCTCGGCTCGGCGTTATAGGGAAAAAGGCATCGGGAATTTACAATACCATTTTTGGAGAATTCACCTTAAAAAATTCTTGGGAGCCGATGCAGAGGAATTGTATCATTATTATGCTAAAAATATTGGGGTTAAAAACCACAAGCGGAGGTTATAAAAATTTTTTGAACTTCTTGTTGTTCCAACACTTTTATATAAATGGGAAAACATAAGCTTTGCTTTTATAATAACATCTATAATGAATAGTAAAAGTCTCGACTGCACTCGACCTGACAATAAAACATTGATTTCATTTATTTAGAGTTTCATTTTAGACGCAATCGAGAGGTTTTAGGATAGGAGCTTCATTATTTAGTGGATTCCGTATTTAAAAGATACAATTCCCAACTTACGACATTTAGATATAGTTAACACCGCTTCCCTCCTCATCCCCGAAGAAAATGATTAATTTTCAAACTTTCACCATTAATCATCATTTTTGGAATATGGAGCATATTGTCATCATCGGAAATGGAATTGCGGGTGTTACTGCTGCGCGGCATATTAGAAAGCTTTCCGATAAAAAGATTACAATTATCTCCGCCGAAGCCGATTATTTCTTTTCGCGTACCGCTTTGATGTACGTGTATATGGGCCATATGCGCTGGAAGGATATTCAGCCTTATGAAGATGATTTTTGGAAAAAGAACCAATTATTCTTGAAGAAAGCATATGTGGAGCGTGTGCATACGGATAATAACATCCTGTATTTGGCAGACGGGAGCACTTTAAACTATGATCGATTGATACTTGCTACGGGATCCATTAGCAAAAGCTTTGGTTGGGAAGGATTGAATTTAAATGGTGTTCAAGGATTAATAAGCAAACAGGATCTGGAAAAATTGGAACAGAATGCTCCCAATAATAAGGAATGTCCCCATGCAGTAATCGTCGGTGGCGGATTGATAGGTGTGGAAATGGCAGAAATGTTACGGACCAGAAATATCGAGGTAACTTTTTTGGTTCGGGAACCCGCCTTTTGGCAAAATGCGCTTCCATTCGCCAATTCCTCCCTGCTCTCTCGGCATATTGAATCACATGGGGTAAAGCTGAAGCACGGTACTCATCTCGAAAAAATTTTGGGAGACGAAAAGGGAAACGTTCGTGCCATATTGACCAATACACAGGAGGAAATCCCGTGCAAGATTGTTGGAATAGCGACAGGAGTACGGCCAAACATCTCTTTTTTGAAAGATTCTCAAATAGAAGTGGACACAGGGATTTTGGTGAACCAAAGATTAGAGACCAATATTCCTAATGTTTATGCTATTGGGGATTGCGCCCAACATCGCATTCCGATAGACAATCGCCCCGCGGTTGAGGCAGTTTGGTACACTGGTAGAATTATGGGCGAAACCGTAGCCCGCACTGTGTGTGGAAAAACAACCGAATATACTCCCGGCCACTGGTTTAACAGCGCAAAGTTTTTTGATATTGAATTCCAGACTTACGGATGGGTATTTCCCGAAGAGCGAATGAAAGAATATGAAGCACATTTTCATTGGAAATGTGAAAGCGATCTTCGGGCAATCACAATTTCCTATCATAAAAAGAATGGTGGCTTTTTGGGTATAAACACTTTTGGAATACGCATGAAGCATAAGGTTTTTGACAAATGGCTTAATGAAAAACGAAGTTTGGATTATGTGATCGAAAATCTGAGGGAGGCCAACTTTGATCCCGAATTTTTTAAAAGATATGAGAAAAAAATTAAAGATGAGTATTACCAAAAAAAGCAGGAAGCAGTAATTTAATATCTAACAGAATAACCTTTACTGAATTTAAATGAGTACGGTCCAAAGAAATATGTCCCTTACCGGGGAACCGCCAAAAACCATCAATACCCAACAGAAGATTGCTTCTTTTGTGGGGTTATTGGGATTGACAGTCTTGGTATTGGCACTATTTAATGTCCAATTTCCCAACAAAGTTTTTTGGCTCCCAACCTCATTAACTGCAATTGCCAGCGGAACAATTTGGTTTTCAATTGCTGCCTACGCCCATACACACGAAGGCATTCATAACGATGGTGTTTACTTCAAATCGCTTACTTCCCGTGGTTTTTGGGCATGGATTCTCGGAATTGGTCTTACCCTATTTTACATTTTATTATACTGGTTTCCTGAGTACTTAGGTCTTTCCACAGAAGGAAATAATACAGGCCTTATCGCTCTTTTTGATCCATTAAGCAATTTGATCAGTGGAAATCCGGCCAGTCAGTGGTTTGTATATGGAACCTTGTACACCCTTGCTATTCTTGCATTTGGAGTGAAATTCCTGCTAAAATACCGGCACAACCGTTATGAAAGATTACGCACTTTTTCGGTAATGTTCTTCCAGCTCAGTTTCGCTTTTTTGATTCCCGAGTTTATGATGCGCTTGAACCGTGAAACCTTTTCCCTGCCTTATTATGATCTTAAAAACATTTGGCCACTCAATTACTACAATTTTGAACAGTATCGAGTGGATGATTTTATTTCCGCCGGCGATGTTGGGTTGGTACTTTTACTATTTGGAATTGCATCCATTTTTATAATAACGCCGATCCTCACCTACAAATATGGAAAACGTTGGTATTGCAGTTGGGTGTGTGGGTGTGGTGGACTTGCGGAAACCGCAGGAGATCCTTTTAGGCATTTAAGCGATAAGCGAATCGTAGCCTGGAAAATTGAACGTTGGGTGGTCCATAGCGTGCTGGTATTTGTGGTATTGATGACAACAGCGGTAATTTATAGTTATTTGGGAGAAGATCCATCCAAATATTGGCTTACAAAAAATACCTTTTTGATTGGAGTGGCAATCTTACTCACGGCAATTTTGGGTTGGGTGTGGATCTATCGGAGAAATGAGTTGCAAAAAGATGCCAAGTTGGGTGCAATTGGATATTTTGTTATTATAATCGGTCTCATACTCTTACACTATTCCACTGGCGAAAAGCTTTTTCTTTTCGATTCGGAAACATTACGCGCTTCCTACGGATTTTTAATAGGTGCTGTATTTAGCGGGGTGATAGGAGTAGGTTTCTATCCTATTTTCGGCAACAGGGTCTGGTGCCGTTTTGGTTGCCCTATGGCAGCTATTTTGGGTTTGCAGCAACGGCTTTTTTCCAAATTCCGGATTACCACCAATGGTGGGCAATGCATCAGTTGTGGCAATTGTTCCACGTACTGCGAAATGGGAATTGATGTACGCGCCTATGCCCAAAAAGGAGAAAACATTGTTCGTGCAAGTTGTGTGGGTTGTGGGATTTGTTCAGCTGTCTGCCCGCGAGGGGTTTTAAAATTGGAGAACGGACCCTTGGAAAACAGGATTAATGGAAATGAAGTTTTGATGGGGAATGATGTAGATTTGATGAAATTTGTAAATAGATAACATTGAGGCATCCTGAGTCTGGGACTGCTTTATTTCCCGCAATGAAAATCACCGTTATTATTCCTGCATTTAATGAAGAATTATCCATTGGAAAGGTAATTGGCGACATTCCCGATATGGTTTCAGAAATAATTGTGGTTGATAATAACTCCACCGACGCCACTTCCAAGGTTGCAAAAAATGCCGGGGCAACGGTGTTATTCGAAAATAGGAAAGGGTATGGCTATGCTTGTTTACAGGGAATGGATTATATCAAAAATTCTTCTAATAAAATTCCCGATATAGTGGTTTTTCTTGATGGGGATTACAGTGATTTTCCAGAGGAATTGACAAGATTGGTGAACCCAATTATTCACAACGATTTTGATTTTGTAGTAGGTGCTCGGGCCAAAAAATTACGGGTAAAAGGAGCCATGACTTTGCCACAACGCTTTGGCAATAGATTGGCAACCTCTTTAATGACTTTGTTATTCAATTCAACTTTTACCGACCTTGGACCCTTTCGGGCAATAAAATACAATAAACTCCTAGCTCTGGAGATGGCGGACAAAACCTATGGATGGACGGTAGAAATGCAGTTAAAGGCCCTCAAAAAAAAGTATAGTTATATGGAAATCGAAGTTCCTTATCGCAATAGAATAGGTGTTTCCAAAGTGTCGGGTACGGTTAAGGGAGCCGTTTTTGCCGGCTATAAAATTTTGGGATGGATATTTAAATACAGCTTAAAAAAATGATATTTTATATCCTCGTTTTAAGTATATATTCAATTGCCTTGTTGCTGATATTTTTATATTCCTTAGCACAATTGAACTTACTTTTAAAGTATCTAAAAGCCCAAAAATCATCAGACGATTCTCCAGTTTTTCATTTTTTAAGAGATGAAGATTTGCCGCTGGTAACCATACAGTTGCCCGTTTTTAATGAAATGTATGTTATCGAACGATTGTTGGAAAATATTTCAAGGATGGATTATCCAAAGAACAAACTTGAAATCCAGGTTTTGGATGACAGTACTGATGACTCGGTGTCCGCAACTGCCCAGCAGATTCAAAAGCTACAAAAGAGCGGATTGGACATTGAACATATAACGCGTGCTGATAGAAAGGGATATAAAGCGGGTGCCTTAAAAGAGGGGCTAAAAACTGCAAAAGGTGAATACATTGCAATTTTTGATGCGGATTTTATGCCGAAAAACGATTGGTTAAAAAAGACTCTTCCCTATTTTAAAGATCCTAAAATCGGTGTAGTACAAACCCGATGGAGCCATTTAAACAGGGACTATTCGCTGTTAACAAAGATTCAGGCCTTCGCCTTGGATTTTCATTTTATTTTGGAACAGGTAGGGCGCAATTTTGGAAACCATTTTATCAATTTTAATGGCACCGCGGGGGTTTGGAGGAAGGATTGCATTTTGGATTCCGGAAATTGGCAGGGAGATACCCTTACGGAGGATCTGGATTTAAGCTATCGCGCGCAATTGAAAAACTGGAAGTTCAAATATTTGGTGGATATTGAAACTCCTGCGGAATTACCAATAATTATCAGTGCGGCAAAATCGCAGCAATTTAGATGGAATAAAGGAGCTGCAGAGAATTTTCAAAAGAATTTTTTAAAATTACTGAATGATCATAGAGTTTCTTGGGGCACAAGATTTCACGGTTTCTTTCATCTTCTGAATAGCAGTATGTTTTTGGTCCTTTTGATCTTGGCCATATTTAGCGTACCCATTCTTTATATTAAGGCGGCAAATCCGGGATTTAAGTATATTTTTTACGGGTTGTCAGGTTTGGCAGTTAGTACGATAATCTTTTTTGTTTGTTATTGGATTACTTATACGAAAACCCACGGTAAAGGATTTTTAAATTTTATAAAATTTATAGGAATGTTTCTGGCATTTTTCTGTGTTGCCATGGGATTTTCGCTCCATAATTCCATCGCAGTATTAGAGGGACATTTTGGAAAAAAAAGTGAGTTTATTAGAACGCCTAAATTCAATATCGGCGCCCTTAAGGAAAACTGGAAACAGAATAAATATTTGACCTCAAGCTTTTCGGTCACTACTTTGATTGAAGGTTTGTTAATGCTGTATTTTGCCTTTGGAATCTACAGCGCCTTTGTGGTAGATAATCACAGAGGGGATTTTGGGCTACTACCCTTTCATTTTATGTTGTTTTTAGGGTTTGGGTTTGTATTTTTTAAATCTCTTTCGAGTAAAGGATGAGATTTGATGAGGAATATTTTTGCCGCTCTTTGATTCTTGTTGACCCTTTTGATTATGAGCATTACACAGAGAAACACGGCGGATAGGGCTGAGGGCCCTAGAGAAATTCCGCTTGATAATGTTTTATGCAGATTAACTTTCTCTGTGACACTTTTGTATCCTTTGCGATACAGTGCTATAATTGTTACACCCAGGTTGCACAACGAATGTCGCGCAGGTGCACAGAGGAATTTGGCTTCGATACTATTTTTAAAGAGAAGGTTATAGTTATCTTATTATTCCTTCTCTACATATTTCTTCACATCTGTAAAATCGAGCCCTCCATAATTCCCGCTGCTCATCAAAAGTAAACAGGAGTTTTTATAATTTTGGGTATATAAAAAGGTCTTAAAATCGGCGGGGTTTGTAAAAACCACTAAATCCTCTCGATCAAAAGCCTCTTCAATTTGTTCTTGTTTAATTTCTTCCAACTGCTTTACCAGAACTGCGTGAGGAGAGTAAAAAACCACAGCCGTATCGGCTGAATCCAAGGTGCTGCGATACTCCTTTAAAAATTCTGGGGATAAGCTACTGTAGGTATGTAGTTCCAAACAGGCAATCAATTTCCTGTTGGGATATTGGTTTTTTACCGCTTTGGTAGTTGCCTGTACTTTACTTGGGGAATGTGCATAATCCTTGAATGCTACGGCCGTTTTGGTTTCGGCTATTTTTTCCAAACGTTTGCTGGCCCCTTTAAAGGAGGCTATTGCCTCATAAAACCCCTCTGCATCCACACCCATTAATTGGCATATCCATCGGGCACCTTCCAAATTATTTAAATTGTGTGCTCCAAAAATTTCCAATGGCATAGAGCCTTCGGGAGTTTCCAATAAAGTGATTCCATTTTCAACTGTATAATTGGGAGTATGGTATGGATATTTTTTAATTGGACTGGTGGAATCTTCAACAATGCGCTTTACTTCTGGGTCTTCTTCATTATAAACAATAGCGCCGCCGTTGGTGATTTCAGTTAAAAATTTTTCAAACTGCTCCACATAGTTATCATAGGTAGGGAACACATTTACGTGATCCCAAGCAATGCCGCTTAACAATGCAATATTGGGCTTATACAAATGAAATTTTGGGCGTCTATCAATAGGTGATGACAGATATTCATCTCCTTCGATTACCATAAAATCACTTTCTTCAGTAATTCTAACCATAGTGTCAAAACCTTCCAATTGAGCGCCCACCATATAATCCACATCTTTACCGTGATAATTCATTACATGCAGGATCATAGAGGTAATGGTAGTTTTTCCATGGGACCCTCCAATAACCACTCGGGTTTTGTTTTTGGATTGTTGGTAAAGGAATTCGGGATAACTATAAATTGCAAGTCCCAACTCTTTTGCCCTCAAGAGTTCTGAATTATTTTCCTTGGCATGCATTCCCAAAATCACAGCATCCAGATCCACAGTAATCTTTTCCGGAAACCAACCCTGTTGTGCGGGCAACAAACCACGGTTTTGCAATCTCGACCTACTGGGCTCAAAGATCTCGTCATCGCTTCCCGTTATACTATCACCCTTTTGGTGAAGGGCCATAGCAAGATTGTGCATCGCACTGCCGCCAATGGCTATAAAATGGATTTTCATATAGTGGTTTCTAATTTCAGGTTTTTGGTTTGGCCCTTCGACCGCGCTCCGGGTCACAATCGTGTGTAAAGATACTTTTTCTCCCGGAAATTAGAATACCGATTAAAGTTCAAGAATAGAGGATTTTTCGAATTGGGCCTCTTTAAAGTCGGGCTTTTGCTGGAGAGCTTTGTTTACCCAAGTAAGGGCCACTTGCTTGTTTCCAACATTCCTGTTAATCTGCGCCAAACGATAAAAGGCCCATTCCTTGGCAACCATGTTGTCAATAGAATAATTGGCAATATATTTCCCCAAATGTTCCATTCCCAATTGTGGCTGGGTATTAAAAACAGCGGTAATTTCACCAAGTCTGTAATTGAAGTTGTTTTCGTCAAGCCTCTTTACTGCCTCCAGCGCTACGGAAATTGCTTTATCTGGCTGCTTCCTTTTAATATGGAAATCGATCAACTTACTGTAGGTATGGCCGGAACCTCCTACGACCACTGCATCTTGGTAAAAAGTTTCCGCTTCTTCCCACTCTTTATAATGCTCATAAATATGACCCCTTACAAGATATCCATCTACTGCGGACAGACCAGCCAATTCATTTGCATACTCTAAGGCCTTCTTCTGGCTGCCACCCAAAATTTCTGGAAGTTGCATATATAGCTCTACCAATGCCCATCGCGCTTCAATATGGTTAGGATTTAAAATAGCGGCACGCTCAAGTTCTTTTTTTATCCTGCCTATATACGTAATGGCCTTCCAACGGGGAAGTATTTTGGCCTTCATTGCCAACGCAGCGCCTAATTTAAAATGGTAATTGGCATTTTGCTCTTCCTTTGCACTCAAAATTTCATAATACGATATCGCTCTATCCCACTGTTGCTTATGGGCAGCAATATCTCCTAAATATTCCTGCGTTTTTTTGTCATTAGGGTTTTGAGCGAGAAAAACCTCAAAAATTGATTGGGCATCAGAAAATTGTTGCTGATCAAACAAATATTCCGCGCGTTGATAGGATGAGGATTGGGCGTTAAGGGCGGCTGAGGCAATAAGTAGAAAGAAAATAGCGGATTTTGCCCTTATACTTTCCATCCTAAAGAAAAACCTTCCTAAACAAATAAAAAAAGCCGGGATAGGAAATATGTGCTGCAAACTGATTTTATTATTTTGAAGGCGGGAAGCTATTCAGCATTTTTTTGAGAAGTGCAATGTAATAGGCTTCTTTTTGTTGCGGGGTTGCACGCTCTTTCATTTCACCTTCCGCTATTGCCTGCCAAATCATTTGGTCCTGTGCCGAATCAATAAAATCCACCGTCAATTGCTGGTTTATCACCCGTCCGCCAATGGGAATGCCGCCGCTTACTCCAACGCCAACATTACCTCCCCCACTACCAACACCAATTCCCAGGGTACTTCGTGAATTGGAAACGGATTCCTGTGCGTAGTAATTGATATACAATTGTGGCGTTTCGCTTTTTTGAAATCCACTTTCTTGAAGCAGACTATCCGTGATTTTCATTATTCTGGAATCATCCAATTCGGTTAAACCCGATTCAATTGACGGATAGAAATTATACGAACGATATTGCGTGAAATCGACTTTTTGGTCATAGTCCACGGCGACAGTTGCGCCGCAGGCAAATAATAAAAAGGACAAAACCAACAGTTTTATCTGCGCAAAAAAGAAGCTTTTGGAAAATGTGGAATATCTTGTCATCAACCTTGTTGTTTGGAATTAAAAATAATGAAAAGTGCATAACAACAAAATTAGCAAAGGTTAAAGTTCAATATTCATTTAAAAATTGCACCTTTCCTTCCTGTTCAACTTTCCAAGGGAATTTTTATGATGGTTTTTACGCCTGGTCCATTGGGATTATTCTTTATTTCAAATACATATTCATTACCATACAGATTGTTTAACCTATCATCAAGATTGGACATTCCCATTCCGCTTTTTAAAAATACACTATGGGATTGATCAAGAGGCGCACCATTGTTTTCAACACTTATTACCATGATTCCATCTTGCCCATAAATTTTTAGATGAATTGTTAAATAGGTATGGTCATAACTGAAGCCATGTTTGATACAGTTTTCCATAATGGGCTGTAATAAAAGTGAAGGTATTTTTTTAGACAATAAATTTTGGTCAATTTCCTTTATAATTTCCAAATGATCGGAAAATCTAACCTTTATAATATTCAGATAATGCCCTAAAATGTGCAGCTCTTTTTCCAAGCTTATTTTATCCGATTCCTTTTCATAGAGAATTTCCCTTAAAAAATCACTGAGATCGGCAATGGTATCTTTGGCCTTTTTTCCATCAAGATCAGTAAGAACGGAAATACAGTTTAGGGTGTTGAACAAGAAATGTGGCTGCAACTGCGAGGAAAGCATTTTCATCCGTGCATTTACCAATTGCGTTTTAAGCTCGGATTGTTTGTATTCGGCCTTTTTCACCTCTTTTACATAATAGTAAGTATAAATGATGAAGACCATTGCAAAATAAATAAGGAAATTTAGATCCAATACGTATATAAACCCATAGAAACTTTTATAAATATCAAAATTGTCGAATGAGATTTTTCCGATCATAATAAGATAGAAGTCGAAAATCAACCTTATGACGATCCCCATAAGAAGCGAAAATATTATGTGAATAAGGATAATCTTGGTCCACGAATAGTTTTTGTTGAGAAACCGCTTGGTACTTATGGCAATCAGGACCATAAAACCTACCACTATCAAAAAATCGAACAGAATGTTCTCCAACAAAAAATGAAACCAGGAAAAACCTTCCATTTTGTCGGGTCCATGTTTCATTAAAAACGCCGTCTTGATTATAAATACCAGATCGTATAGAGCGTAAAACCCAGCCAAAAGCAATACAAGTTTTAGATCGATATATTTTTTAGTAAGATGAGCAGAACTTTTCATTATCTGTGGAATAACAAGGTTATTAAAGAACTTTATATAGGAAGGACTAAGATTACACACCCACTTTATTGAGGAAATCCTTTTTATGGAACTTACTTATACGCAGCAAGGTATTATCCGCCATTCTAACATCAATTTCAGAAAATTCCGAATGCACTATTTCCTTAATGTGAGCAATGTTTATTATGCTGGAGCGGTGGATTCTAATAAAGTTCTCAGATTCCAGATTTTCACAGAGATGGCTCAATGACTCCCTTAGGACATACTTTTTGTTCGGAATGAAAATTTCGGCATAATATCCCGAGGCGGTTATGTACATTATTTCATTGGGATCAAGGAGGATGGTTTTGTTGGCCTGTTTTACCGGCAATTTTTTAAGTATCCCGTTCTTATTGGATTTTTGTTTGTAAAAATTGAATAGCTCTACCAACCGTTTTTCAAACAGCTCTTCGGTATTGTTTTGGGAAATTTTGCGAACTTTTTCAATAGTCCTGAAAAACCGTTCATCTCTAAAGGGTTTCAACAAAAAATCAAAGGCTTCCACATCAAATGCCTTTAGAGCAAAATTATCATAGGCCGTAACGAAAATCACAATTGGCTTTTTGGATATCTCTATATTCTGCAACACTTCAAACCCGCTCATATCGGTCATATTGATATCCAGAAAAATAAGATCCGGGCTCATCTGGTTAATGGCCGCAATAGCTGTTTTCCCATTAGGACATTCTCCCAAAACTTCCACATCGGCTATCTGCTTTAAAAGATGAAGCACTCTCTTTCGAGCCAATTCTTCATCGTCAATTATAAGTGCTCTCATAATCTTAGGATATTTCCTGGGTTACAATTATTGATCTGTTCAGATGAAATTGAGGAGGTATTTATCAAGGCTACCAATTTTGCATAGTAATGAAGAACAATCATTACCTTCTAACATATTGACATCTTAATAATTACGTAAATATAATTTAAATCCCATTTTACAATATTGAGGAAAGACGAATTTTCCTGGTGTAAATTGATAAAAGACCGTCAGCAATATTTACTCTGACGGCCTTTTGCTAAACAACCAAACAACAAGTTTATCTGGTTACCACACTAATTTCCTTTTGTGCTGCATCAATAATGAGGGTATGTTTTTCCCGGCCATTTTGCAAGCGCACCTTATAGGTTGCATTAGCTACTTGCACGCCTTTGGTTCTAGCCAGATATTTGGCATCTACTACGGTCCAACCTTCATAGTTTTTATAAATATCATTCCTGATATCTGCTGGCAAAATCACATTTTTAAAGCTTCCCTTGGTTTTTAGAAGATTTCCGTATTTATCAAAATGAGCGAGTAAGGAACCATTGTTGCTTTGAAAATTAACTTCATAAGACTCATAATTTTCTTTGGCAACTTCTTTTATAAATTTTTGGATATCAAAATTTTTGTTCATAAATCCTATGGGATCCTTTGCAAAGCTCACGCTCTTGGTGTTGGGAATTTTGTAGACATAGGAATCACCTTGTCTTGACACTTGTGACTTATAGGAAGTATAGAATAATTGGGTTTCTTTAAGTTGTGTTACTTCTTGGGCGTTTAAAAACAACGCTGTCAATCCCAGTAAAATAGAAATAATTAAAGTTTTCATAACGGATAATTTTAATGATTAATAAATTGTTTTAAATAGTCGAAGAATACTGATCAGGTACTTTTACATCGGCTAAATTAGAACGGGGATATACTCTTTTATGGGAAAATGATGTGGGAATCCAATATTTGATAGTAAGAGTGGAAATTTTTGATGTAGAAGAATAAAATAGGGAGAGGTTCGGGATATTCCAAAAACTGGAATTAACTAAATTACCGTGAATCAACTTATGATTTGAACTAATCTAGGTGCATTCCATCAATATTGTCCGAGAAAAGAAACAAGAGTGCAAGAACCCAAGCCTGCCCGCCATGGCGGGAGCCAAGACTAAAATTTACCTCTTAAAATTTAAAAAGAGAAGAAATAGTGTTATCTCAATTTGTATCTAAACAAATTAAAATAAACGGTGTTTATTTAAGGAACCACTCGACAGTCTTTATGGCTTTAGCTTTTAAGGGCTCTTCTCCTGTTAATCGGACAACGGTAGCATAAAACAAAACGGTTCTCGACTGCGCTCAATCTGGCAAATAGACAAAATCTTGTTTTGGGGACAGGTTGTATATAAGGGAATACCTATTCATTAAGCATTTTCCACAATTTGTCTTTAAGCTCGGTAATGCCTTGTTGGGTGACCGAGGAAATAAACAAATATGGGATTCCTGCAAATTCTTTATCCAGGAGAACTTTCATTTCTGCTTTAAGTTCATCATCCAGCATATCGCTTTTGCTGATTGTTACTAAGCGTTCCTTATCTAAAAGTTGAGGATTATAGCGGCGGAGTTCGTCCACCAGGATATCATATTGTTTCTTGATATCCGGCGCATCGGCGGGAATTAAAAACAATAGAGTTGAATTGCGTTCAATATGTCGCAAGAAGCGATGGCCAATCCCCTTCCCTTCGGCAGCACCCTCAATTATCCCAGGTATATCCGCTACTACAAAAGTTTGGAAATCCCGGTATTGTACAATGCCCAAGTTGGGTTTTAAGGTAGTAAACTCGTAGTTGGCTATTTTCGGTTTTGCTGCGGTAATTACCGAAAGTAGGGTTGATTTTCCAGCATTTGGAAACCCTACCAAGCCTACATCGGCAAGAATTTTAAGTTCAAGGATAATATCTTTTTCCTCGCCCTCTTCGCCAGGTTGGGCATAACGTGGAGTTTGATTGGTGGCCGTTTTAAAATGGGCATTCCCCATTCCGCCACGACCACCTTTTAAAACGATTTTTTCCTCGCCATCTTCGGTTAGTTCAAAAAGGATTTCTTCGGTTTCCTTGTCCCGCACAACGGTGCCAAGAGGCACATCAATATAAACATCGGCACCGTCGGCACCTGTACTGGTTTGTTTACTGCCCGAACTTCCATGCTCTGCCCGGAAGTGTCTTTTGAATTTAAGATGATATAAAGTCCAAAGGTTTTTATCTGCTCTTATAATTACGTGTCCGCCACGACCTCCATCTCCACCATCAGGGCCACCTTTGGGAATATACTTTTCCCGCCGCATATGCCGACTCCCCGGCCCGCCTTTTCCGGACGTAACCTGTACTTTTACATAATCTACAAAATTGCCTTCAGTCACTTTTTATTTTTGGATTTTTTGGTTTGGGTTTTTCTGACACCCCAAAATCAAACTATAATTTATCGATTACTTCACTAAGGCGTTCGGTTATTTCCTCAATGGTCCCTACCCCATTCACGCCGTAATATTTATTTTTCTTTTGATAGTAATTTTTAAGGATGGCCGTTTCATTATAATAAACTTTTATCCGGTTCCGGATAATATTTTCGTCGGCATCATCGGCCCGACCACTGGTTTTACCGCGATTTAGTAAACGCTGCACCAGAACTTCGTCATCTACCTCCAAGGCAACCATTGCATCAATGGCGGTGTCCTTATCATCCATTAAATGGCCCAATGCCTCTGCCTGAGCAATAGTACGTGGAAAACCATCAAAAATAAAGCCGTTGGCACCGGGATTTTTATCTACCTCATTGCTTAGCATATCAATGGTGATCTCGTCCGGAACCAGCTTTCCCTTCGCCATGAAGGATTTGGCCAAGTTACCTAAATCAGTTTCGTTTTTAATATTGTAACGAAAAACATCTCCGGTTGAAATGTGCACTAAGTTGTATTTTTCTTTTAAAAAATCGGCTTGGGTTCCTTTCCCTGCGCCGGGAGGGCCAAATAAAATAATGTTGGTCATGAAAAAAAGTTAGGTTTTATAAAAAAACAAGCTGTAAAAATACAAATATAAAAGAGCAGGATTAAGTTTATGACGTAAAATGATAAAAAAGAAAGTATTTAACTCAGTATACGAGAAAAAAACCAAGACCGCTTTACTGCAAGAACCAAGAATCAAGATCCAAGAATCAAGAACCAGGAACCAAGATTCAAAAATCAAGAATCAAGAATCAAGAACGAAGAACCAAGAGCCAGGACGAAAACTTAAACATTGAAAATGTGCCCTTTAAGAAAAGCGAAGTATGATTCCTAAGTGTATTTAAATTTGTTTTTTTGTGCACTATTTTTATTCACAATATTTCTGCGACCAAAATCTTTTATATTTCCTAATTTGGCAATATGGCATTCAAAAAAGATCCTTATCAAATTATTCCTTTCCGCAGTTATAGCGCTGCCAATCATTTATACGCCAAAGGCCGGGCATTGGAAGATGAGAATATCGATTTAAACAAAAAAGGTTTTTTCCCGATGTTAAGGGAAGCCTATAAGAGATTTGGGACCGATTTAATCAAAAATACCCCTCTTTTATTAACCCTCCCCAATGGTAAAACTATTGAAACCAAAACCGATTCCCAAGGTTATTACTTGATAAGCCAAAAGGTTGAAAATTTAGGGGAGATGGCAGATGAAGATGGCGTACTCCATTACAAAATATCTTTTGTAAATGAATTTAGAAATCGTGTTATACAAAGTGACAACAGATTTTTAGGGGAAATAATTATCCCTCCCTTAACTGCAAAATTTGGGATAATCAGCGATATTGACGATACAATTATCCATACCGGTCTCACCTCCCGCTTTAAATGGCAGGTAATCAAGAATACAATTTTTAAGAGAGCAACCAAAAGAATTCCGCTTGAGGGAGCACCGGAATTTTATTATAAACTACATAATGGGCGTTCGGGAAAGGAAGGTAATCCGATTTTCTATGTAAGCCATGGGCCTTGGAATCTTTACCATTATCTGGAATTATTTTTGGAGACAAACCACTTTCCCAAAGGCCCAATTTTATTGCGGGATTTTGTTAACCCGTTGACCAAACGCTTCAAAAAGCGGGCGCCATTAGCCGAGAAACCGGAAAAGCAAAAGGAAATTCTAAATATCCTGAAAACGTATCCTACGTTGAATTTCATTTTAATTGGAGATAGTGGTGAACACGATCCAGAAATCTATATTGAAATTGCTGAAGAACACCCCGAGAGAATTTTAGCAATTTATATGCGGAGTGTGAACCATCAAAAAAAGATGATACGCGTACAGGGCCTTTTTACGGATTATGAAACGGTACCGGTTTTGTTGGTCCAGGACAGTAAAGATGCCATCGTACATGCCAAGAATATGGGTTTTATAGCATAAAAAACTTCGCAAGGACGTGGTTAGGATAAGTGATTCGGAAAAAGTATTTATGACTCCTTTTTAAAATAGTCATAGATAGCAAGTTGGGATTGCACTTTCTCTTTCGAATTCCGCACATATTCATTTTTTTGCTCGGCATCGATAATCCGAGCTTTCACGTTATCTGTCAATTCGATATGGAGGATATCCCAAATTGTTTTTTTATGGTCCTCATCCAAAATTGGAACCACAACTTCTATCCGGTGTGTCAAGTTGCGCGTCATCCAATCCGCTGAACCTATAAATATTTCGGGGTTACCATTGTTGCCGAACGTATAGATTCTTCCATGTTCCAAAAACCGATCGACTATACTGGTGATAAAAATATTTTCACTTTGTCCTTTTATTCCTGGCACCAAGGAACAGATTCCCCGAATCAACAATCTGATTTCAACACCGGCATTACTGGCTTTATATAGCTCTTCTATCATCGATTTGTCCTCCAGGCTATTCATTTTTAAAATAATGGAACCTTTTCTTCCCGCGTTCGCAAACGCAATTTCCCTTTCCACAAGTTCTGTAAATATCCGTCGTGCCGAAAAAGGAGAGACCAAGAGTCTTTTGGTTTTGGGAACAATCATTTTACGCTCAAGAACCATAAAAACCTTTTTGACATCCTTGGTGATTGCCTTATTTGAGGTCATCAGACCAAAATCGGTATAGAGCCTTGCGGTTACTTCATTAAAATTCCCAGTACCTATATAGGCATATCTTTTGGTTTTTTCACCAACTTGCTTTTCAATATAAAGAATTTTGGAATGCACCTTAATATCCGGATAGCTGTAGATAACCTTTACTCCGTGTTCTTTAAAAATAGTACCCCACTTGAGATTGTTGTCTTCATCAAAACGTGCTTTTATCTCCATAAACACGGTAACATCCTTACCATTCTTCGCTGCTTTTGCTATGGCAGTGTTAATCTCTGATTCTGCTGCCGTTCTATAAATAGTCATTTTTATAGTGGTGACATCGGGATCATCTGCAGCTTCCTGCATTAACCGGATAACGGGATCAAAACTTTGATAGGGATAATGGAGCAGTTGGTCTTTTTGGTCTATAGAAGCAAAAATCGCACTGCTGCTTTTTAAAATTTGGTGTGGCAGCGGTGGCAATTTCTCAAAAGTCAACTTTTTATCGGTAGGGTTCGGAAAAAACATAAAATCCCTGAAGTTATGATAACGGCCACCAAGAACAATATCAATATGGGATACGTCCAATGCTTTTTTTAATACCTCCTGAAAAGATAATGGAATGTTTGCATCCATCAGAATCCGGGTAGCTTGCCCCACATCTCGTTTAGGAAGAGCTGCCTTTATTTTCTCCATGAGATTACCCGAAAACTCATCTTCAATGTACAGTTCGGCATCTCGGGATATTTTTATGGAATAAAAAGTAACTTTCTCGACAGAACTGAATTCCTTTTCAAGATTGCATTTAAGAATGTCGTCTAGAAAAGTAATGCTGAAACTGGTATTTTCTTCTGAAGGAAATACGAAAAATCGTGGCTGGGATGCAGGAATTTCCACTAAGGCAAATTCGGCTGCCGAAATTTGAGCGGTCAAGTAACTGCTTTCGTTTTTTACGAAAGCATCGTTCTTTTTCTTCATTGGAAAAAGATTGATTTCCAGCTCGGTTTTCAACTCGTCTTGATAAAACTTTGCAGCAATTTGCTTTTGTCTCTCTGAAAAATCTTCGTGACCTACCAAATTGATACCTTCCGTAGCCAGTGCAGGTATAAGCTGTTGATGGAAAATATTCCCAAATTCCTGTTGTTGAATATCCACCTGCTTTTTGATTTCTTTTAAAACGCGATTTGGTTTAGTTATCAAACGTTTTCGAAGCGGCTTGTCCAATTGTTTGATTTGCCGGATGTCCGAAACACGCACCCTAAAGAATTCGTCGAGGTTGGAGGAAAAAATGGCCAAAAACTTTATCCTTTCATACAATGGATTGCGCTCATCGGCTGCTTCCTGTAGCACTCGATGGTTAAAGCGAAGCCAAGAGAGATCGCGATGGTAAAATTTATCATTGTATAGAGAAGCCATAGAAGTAGGGCAAAATAATGGATTTAATGAGAGAAAAGTGTAATGGAAACGTTAAGGTTTAAACGGCAAACCACATCCCGATTGCTAGGCACTAAATATCACTCGGAAAAATCTCCCATTAAAAGGATATGACCCAAAAAAATAAGGATTCAAATTTCTAGGAACTCACCCCGGTGGATTCCCGAAAAATGTCCTGGAAATTAAATTCCATTAAATAGATTTTGGAACCTAAAGAAAGAGTTTATCCATTCCATTTTAAGGAGTTATAATTTTAAAACAATCCGTGCAATTCTGCATCTATCCTATTGATTACTTCTCCCAAATGTTCTTGGTCATCCACAAAATTTATGGTATCTACATCTATGATGATCACATTCCCTTTTGTATATCCATGGATCCAAGCCTCATAACGCTCATTCAAACGGCTTAAATAATCAATGCTAATGGAATTTTCATATTCACGTCCGCGCTTGTGGATCTGACTTACCAGATTTGGAATACTGCTTCTTAAATATATAAGTAAATCCGGACCTTCTGTTACACTTTCCATAAGTTCAAAGAGCGAGCGGTAATTTTCGAAATCCCGATTGGTCATCAATCCCATGGCGTGAAGGTTGGGTGCAAAAATATAGGCATCCTCATAAATAGTCCGGTCCTGGATAACGTCCTTGTTTTTTTCACGGATTTCGAGGATTTGACGGAACCTACTATTCAAAAAGTAAATTTGGAGGTTAAAGGACCATCGCTCCATTTGGTTATAGAAATCGTCCAGATATGGATTGTCGTCCACCTCTTCATAATGAGCCTGCCACTTGTAATGTTTGGCCAATAAACGGGTTAGAGTAGTTTTCCCACTACCGATATTTCCTGCAATTGCAATGTGCATATTATTCTTTCTTGGGGTAAGTTAGTGTAAAAGCGTGCAAATTTTTGCCGTCATAAATATACAGTATATCATTGCTAAGCTGCAAATCCTTTATAGGCATTTCGGGTATTTCCAATTGAACTTCATCTTGGATGATTTCATTATTTCGTTTGGCAAAATCAGGGATATAATACAAAGAATCTTCTTTTAAAGCTATAACATTTTCATTCTGCTGAACAATTTTTTCAAAGCCCTTATTCGGAACTTCATTTAATAGGCTGCCATAAATATTGAACGCTCGAATATTTTTTTCTGTCAACGTAAAACAGTAGTTGAAATTACTGGCTTGCGAGATCAATTTGCCCGGAAATGGCTGGGAAACCACCAACTGCATTTTGGATCTGTAATTATAAATCTCCAGTTGTTGGGTGTCCATATTAAAAATCCACAGACTGTTGTTTCCGGCATTGGTAGCCATGCCGACATTTAGAAATTGGGCGAGGCTATTAAAGTTTATACGTTCTATTTCATTGAGTTTATTGTCCAGCAGCACCACCGTATTGGTATCCTGAAAAAAAAGTACAACTTTTAAGGGATTTATAATATCCACACTCGTCAATCTCCCCAATTGAAGAGCATTATATTTAAAATTCCCGTCCTTGCCATTTTTATAAAGAACTCTGTCCTTGGTAAAATAAATATTCTGGAAATTATCCAAACCCACAAAATGATCCATTACATAAGGTGTAGTACTCTTGTGGGACAGGGTCTGCCCAAAACCAAAATTGAAAACAAACAGAAAAAATAAAAAAGAAATCAATCTCATAAGCGTCTAAAAACCTTTAAAGCGAAGATACTTTAAACGCATTAAGTTTGGGTATGTTATTTGCAAACCTGTAAATTTCCTTGGGTCTGGAATCACAAAAGCGGGAGTTGGCCTTAGCAAACCTGAAAGTAATGGTGGTAACAAATACAATTGTGATTCTATGCTATTAAGGAATTTTATCTAAATTTATCTTCTATGCGTAATATTTTTCTTGGAATTGTAATTGCTTTTATCATCGTCTTTGGCCTGCGCTATTGTGAGCATAGAAAAGATGACCGCGAACAACTGGAGGCAAGTACTGCTCTTATTCAAAAGGAACTAAAAAATGTGGGCAAGCTAATAGTGACCGAAGGGAGCTACGCACAAGTTTTCAGTTTTAGTGGAAATAAAGATCTATTGTTCGGACTTACCTATGCAAACAAAAAAGCACTTGTAGTTGTAAATGCAAAAGCTACTATTGCGTACGATTTGAGCAAAGTGGAAATGGATGTGGATGAAGCAACAAAAACAGTAACCATTACTAAAATTCCCGAACCCGAACTTTCTATAAATCCGAATATAGAATATTATGATGTGCAGCAGGATTATCTAAATAAATTCGATGCTTCGGATTATAACAAAATCAAAAAGAGGATCGAGGCATCGCTCCGAAAGAAAATAGAGGCCTCGGAATTGCGCACCAATGCCGAAAACCGACTGATCTCGGAACTGTCCAAAATCTATATACTCACCAATTCAATGGGCTGGACATTGAAATATAATGGAGAAACAATTAAAGAGGAAAAGGATTTCGGAGAGTTGAAGCTTTAGAAATCGCAAACGAAACCTGCCTGCCGGCAGGCAGGTCGAAAGAATATTAAATCCAAAAGTCCTTTTAAAATGATATCCGAAATAGTCAATCATTTTTTTTGATTAGGGAATAGCATGCAATTTTAAAGCTTCTTGCTCAAACTAAACCATCCACCACCGTTCATAGCTTCTATTCCCTGGCTTTTCAGTATTCCTGCCGCACTTGCGCTACGCATTCCGCTCGCACAACAGCAGATTATGGGTTTGTTCCATTTTTTGATAGTATCCAATTTGGAATTAAGATTCTGCAGTGGAATGTTTTTGGATCCCGGAATGGCTCCGTTATCATATTCACCCTTGCTGCGCACATCCAGAATAATAGCGCCCCGATTTTTAAAATCCTGGATTTTATTGTTTTTGTTCCCAAATATAAAATCAAATATTCCCATAGTTTCCAATCGATATTTTCAATTTGCCCGCAGAAAAACTACAGGACAAAAAGCTAGTTGACGCCATTCACGTTTTCCATACTTTAGAAAAGTGCTTACTTAGGCTGTTCCAAAAGTAGAAGAGCCTCTCCGACTTTCCAAAATCTCTAAGACCTATTTTTGTAAATTGCGAAAGATTATGAAAGCCGTAACACGAAAGGAAGAAATACTTCACATTGCCGCATTACTGTTCAAAGCAAACGGCTACAGCGCAGTTTCCATGCGGGACATTGCTACCGCTTTGGGAATAAAAGCATCAAGTTTATACAATCATATAAGTGGGAAACAAGAAATCCTTGGACTTATTGTTTTACCGATCGCAGAGGAATTTACCAAAGGAATGAACCTTGTTTTAACTACTGAAATCTCAAGCCTAGGGAAAATAAAAAGGTTGATAGAATATCAAATCGACACCACATTGCGCCATTCCAATGCTATGGCAATTGTAAACAATGATTGGATGCATCTGGACACAGAAAATAAAACCAAATTTCTCAATTTGCGAAATAGCTATGAAGAAAATTTCAGAAACATTATACGCCAAGGCATCACCCAAAATGAATTTAATCCCGCACATCCGGAGGTGATACTGTTTTCCATCCTCTCCACCTTACGAAATCTATACCTCTGGCATGAAAAGCGAGGAAAACTTGAGGTGAATGTGCTGAAAAGGGATATGGTTAAAGTACTGGTGAACGGCATTGTTTAAAATTACCAAAAGGAAAATCAGTCTTAAGAAACTTTTTCTAGGGGATAATTGGTCCAGTTTTTTTGATTCCTTAAATTTTACTCGGACAATATGATATAAATTGTCAATAGTGTTCGGTTAAAAAATTCCAAAGATCTGTTGAACCAATAATAACGGCATTTTAAAATCTTTTTTTATGGGACAGCTTGTTATTTAGTTTACCATCGAAATTTCATGGTTAAAAATAATGTTTCATCAATTTATCACAATTATCAGGCTATTACCGAGCAAGCCTTATGTCTTACGTCTTTAAGCTGGGCGATCTTAGATCTTGGCCGGACACGACTAATAAAATATAACGGGTGATTTTTTTTGAGGTCCATTTCCCGGGCATAGTTCTTGCACAAGAAACTAACAACTGTTAGCTTTGTTCTCCTAAACATTTTATTGTGGCGAAATTTCAAAAAATCAAAGTAAGGGACATTTATAAGGATACTGATGACTGCTCGGTTATAACTCTCGATATGCCCTCAGGACTGGCAGACGAATATAGATTTCGCCAAGGACAACATCTTATTTTCCGCCTAATGGATAACGGAGAGGATCTGCGGCGCACCTACAGCCTTTGCTCCAGTCCAATTGACAATGAATGGAAGGTGGCGGTAAAGCGGATTCCCGATGGCAGGTTTTCCAGTTTGGTCGAAGATTCACTCCAGCCCGGGGATGTACTTGAGGTAATGCCACCCAGTGGGACATTTGGTGTGGATATCCATCCTGAGCAAGCTAAAAACTATCTTTTTTTTGCAGCGGGAAGTGGGATTACCCCTATTCTGTCCATGATAAAGACTCACCTTGCATTGGAACCCAAATCCACATGTAAACTATTTTACGTAAACCGGACTGCAAAATCCATTATCTTTAAAGAAGAGTTGGAACAGCTTAGAAACAAATACTTTGGCAGACTGGAAATCTATTATTTTTTGACAAAGGAACGTCGCGACATCGAACTTTTCAACGGGCGTTTTGATGACGAAAAGATGAAAGTTTTGACCGAAAGCTTTATTGATATTCCGGATACTAGTGAAGTTTTTCTTTGTGGCCCGGAATCAATGGTGGATTATGTGAGCGGATATTTGGTTAACGCCGGCTTGCCAAAGGAATTGATCCATTATGAGCTGTTCGTAACCGGTTTGTCCGAAGAGGATATAAAAAGAATGGAACGCCTCTCTCAACAGAGAGTTGAAGGAGTGGAGTTGACAATTGTGGATGGCGGCAAGGAATTTACCTTTACCATGACAAATGATTTCGACAACATCCTCGATGCGGCTCTGGCCGCAGGAGCCGATTTGCCTTTCGCCTGCAAAGGAGGTGTGTGCAGCACTTGCAAATGCCAAGTAATGGAGGGCGAAGTTGAGATGAAAATCAATTATGCTTTAGAAGAAAAAGAAGTTGCACAAAATTACGTGCTGAGTTGCCAAGCGGTTCCCAAAACGGATAAAATTAAGGTGAATTTTGATGTTTGATGGCATTGAACTTAGTTTCCCATCACAGACACTAATTTTTAAAAACTGATGAAATGAGCGAAAAACGGTCATTTAATAAAAGGAAAAATCAAGATTTTCGAGATTCATTTTTATTGAATTCAACATCAAAAACTACTTAAAATTGACTTTGGTAATATTTACAACGAAAACCTTTTAAATAGAATTAAAGAGCTATTGCCAATGATGTCACACATAAACTTTCAGAGTAAATGTTTTATAATTGAAGTTGCATCAAAAAGCTCCTCACTAATTAGTAAAGAATAGGATTATGAGCGAAAAAGAAATAAAAAATATGGAGGAAATTTTCGATGCTCGCATTGCTCGCGACGAAAAAATAGAACCTCGTGATTGGATGCCGGAAAAATACCGTCAAACCCATATAAGACAGATCAGTCAACACGCACATTCGGAAATCGTTGGAATGCTGCCGGAAGGAAACTGGATAACCCGTGCTCCCTCTCTTAGAAGAAAAGTAGCGCTTTTGGCCAAGGTCCAGGATGAGGCAGGACATGGTTTGTATTTATATTCGGCCTGTGAAACCCTGGGAATTTCCCGAGAAGAAATGTATGAACAACTCCACAGCGGAAAAGCGAAATACTCATCAATCTTCAACTATCCCACCATTACGTGGGCAGATATGGGAGCCATAGGCTGGTTGGTAGATGGGGCAGCCATTATTAACCAAGTGCCTTTGTGCAATACTTCCTTCGGCCCATATGCCCGCGCTATGGTCCGGGTTTGCAAGGAAGAAAGTTTTCATCAGCGCCAGGGTTATGAGATTATGCTAACCCTCTGTCGTGGTACTGAGGAACAGAAAGCTATGGCACAAGATGCCCTTAACCGTTGGTGGTGGCCAAGTTTAATGATGCTTGGGCCAACCGACGCCGAATCTGTGCATACCGAACAATCCATGAAATGGAAGCTAAAGCGCAAGAGCAATGACGAATTGCGACAGCAATTTATTGATCAAACCGTACCCCAAGCCGATATATTGGGCATCACCGTTCCCGATCCGGATCTAAAATGGAATGAGGAAACAGGACATTATGATTTCGGTGAAATTAACTGGGACGAGTTTTGGCAAGTAGTGAAAGGACATGGTCCTATGAATAAAGAGCGAATGAAAGCCCGAGTGGGTGCCTGGGAAGGAGGGGAATGGGTACGCGATGCGGCCATGGCCCACGCCGAGAAAAAGGAACAAAGAAAAATAGCGAAATCAAGTTAACAGAAAGAGACTTAGGACGGTAGGACATTAAGAAGTAGGACTACCAGGAAATAGTCTTTTGTCTAACAGCGAAGCGGTCTTAAGTCTAGCATCTAAATATCTATCTTAAAATGTCTGAAAACAAAAAAAATTGGCCCCTTTGGGAAGTGTTTGTAAGAAGCAGGAACGGTCTTGAACATCGTCATTTTGGCAGCCTGCACGCGGCGGATGCGGAAATGGCTCTGGAAAATGCCCGTGACGTCTATACCCGGCGAAATGAAGGTGTAAGTATCTGGGTAGTAGAATCCAAAAATATAACCGCCTCCAATCCCGATCAAAACCCGGAAATGTTTGAGCCTGCCAAGGATAAAATTTACCGCCATCCCACCTTCTATCATTTGCCTGATGAGGTGAAACATATGTGAGATCGTAACTGAAATCGAAATCAAAATCAAAAAAGCAAAAGTGAAGAATTATAATTTAGATAGTCGTTTTGATGATTTTGCAGCTTCAGTTATTGTTCTTTTCATGAATCCACCTAAATCTTTTGCAGAGGATTATCTTACAAAGCAGCTTATTCGTTCTGCTTGTTCAACCGCTCTGAATTTTGGGGAATTTGAGGGTGCAGGTTCTGATAAGGACAGCGCTAACAAAATTAAGGATTACTTTAAAAGAATTAAGAGAGTCTATTAGCAATATTAATATCCAGATTAAAGCTAATCTTATATATTCTCATAACATTTCAGCAGTTAAAACTGAAAATGATGAACTCATTACAATTATTGTTACTTTTTTGAAAAAATATAATTAATCCGTTTATTTCGATTTGAGAAAATTGCAGTTTTTAAAATCATCATATATAAGACGATTATTGAAATTTTTAATAGAATGAATTAATAATAACTAAAATCTTCGATGTCGATTTCAATTTCGATTTCGTTTTCAAAAATGAAAAATAACCACCTATACAACTACATCCTAATCCTTGCCGACAACTCCCTAATTCTCGGCCAGCGAATGGGCGAGCTTTGCGGACACGGGCCAAGCTTGGAAACAGATATTGCCTGTACAAATATCGCTCTCGATCTTTTGGGGCAGGTTCGCAGTTATTACCAATATGCCGCAAAAATTGCTGGAGACGGCCGAACGGAAGACGACATTGCAATGTTGCGCAAGGAACAGGAATACGTGAACGTATTATTGGTAGAACAGCCCAATACGGATTTTGCCTATACTATTGCCCGCAATTTTCTCTATGACGTATATCATTATCTTCTTTTAAAAGGTTTGGAAAAAAGTCAGGATCTTACTTTGTCGGCTATTGCAACCAAATCATTAAAGGAAGTTTCCTATCATCAACGATTTACTTCTGACTGGATCAAACGCCTGGGTGATGGTACGGAAGTGAGCCATGAAAAAATCCAAAACGCTATAGATGATCTTTGGGCATACACTGATGAATTGTTCCATCAAACTCCTACCGAAAAAGTTATGGTGGAAGAAGGAATTGGAGTGGACGTCAAAAAACTGCGGAGGGATTATTATGGGATGGTACGGGAAGTTTTGGAAGAGGCAACTTTAAAAGTTCCAGAAACCCAATATTTCCATAAAGGAGGAAAAGAAGGAGTACATACCGAACATATGGGATATATACTTACAGAACTGCAATATATGCAGAGAACCTATCCCAATATGAATTGGTAAGAATGGCTTAATTAGAATGGAAATAATGGTGGGGAAAGATTCGGATTAAGTTCGTAAAATTGAAAGAGAATGAAAATTGAAAGTCCAAGCATATCCGCCTCATTAATTGAGATTTTGGATTCCGTGCCGGATCCGGAAATCCCTGTGCTTTCGCTATTGGACCTTGGGGTTATTCGTGAAGCTTGGGAGGAAGGTGATGTGGTCCATATCAAGATGACACCCACCTATTCGGGGTGTCCAGCTACAGATGTGATGGCCGATGACCTAAGAGCTGCTTTTGCCAAGGAAGGGAAACAAGCGGAAGTGGAATTAATTCTCGCCCCTGCCTGGACCACCGATTGGATCTCTGAAAAAGGTCTCCTAAAATTAGAGGAATACGGTATCGCACGTCCATTATCGGAATCCGCTGACAAGGAAGTGCTTTTAGGCAATAAAAAACTAGTAAAGTGCCCTCAATGCGGGAGTACCTCTACCCATTTGGTGAGCCAGTTTGGGTCCACTCCCTGTAAGGCACTTTTTAAATGTGATGATTGTCACGAACCTTTTGACTACTTCAAGTGTTTGCGGTAATATTTATTCATTCTGTCCTTTAAAAATATCAATAAATAAAAAACTGTCTCAATTTCCGATGGATTTGAGACAGTTTTAAAAGTGAGGCAATAATTTTACATCGCTTTTTTATTCAATCGGCTTTCTGCAATTTTGGTCAATAGATCGTCTGCGCCATATTCTTCGTCCAAGGTTTTCTGCAGTTTTTTAGCGATTTCCTTGTGACCCAATTCCTTTGCATACCGTACAGCGGTACCGTAGCCGGAAATCTCATAATGTTCTACCCGCTGTGCTTCGGCAATTATTCCAGCGTCCATTACTTCCTTATCCTTTACCTCTTTCATAAAGTCACTGGCTTCAGTTAATAATCCCTTCATAGCCTTACAGGTTTCTTTGTTGGGATCAATATCCAGTTCCTTGCAGATTTCCTCCAATCGCTTTTTATGTTCTTTTGTTTCCTCCAAATGGTTTTCAAAGGCTTTTTTCAATTTGGAGTCCGTTGCCTTTTCAACCATCTTAGGCAGTGCCTTGACCAGCTGATCTTCGGCGCTATGGAGGTCCTGCAATTGATGTTCGAATAATTCTTCAAGATTTTTCATTCCTTTTTTTTTTAGAAGTTATCATTAACCACTAAAATTAAAGCAGAAGTTAGGAAAGCATTAATCCAAATCTTTAAATAATTAACTCACATTGCTATTTATACTTTTTCAGAATTAGTATTGTAAGATTAAAAATCAAGACGATCTCGATTGTTAACCATCCAGCTGGGAATGTATAGGACATAAAACCAGCTTTGCAAAACTTTTTGAATTAAGTTATCCGCGAGCCTACGTAGTTTTGAATTATGATCCGGATTCCAATTATTAAGAACGCACATATTCATGGGTTATAAATGCCTACTAACATTGGCTCAATCGAATCCTGAAAGTTTTTAATCCGGCACTGGATGTTCACCAATTCCAAATGGCATAACGAGATAAGGAGTCGTATTGGCTCCTACTTCTGAACATTATCCCAAATCCTTTGTTATTTTTGTAAATCACTTTTAAACGACTAATCATTTATATCCTATGATAACAGTAGAAGTAAAAAACAAGGTTGCAATATTGACTCTAAACAGGCCGGAGGTTTTCAACAGTTTTAATCGCGAAATGGCGTTAAAGCTACAAGATGAACTTGATGCAGCCGAAAAAAATGCCGATGTCAGAGCCATTGTGATAACTGGTTCGGGAAAGGCTTTTTGTGCCGGGCAGGATCTAAAGGAGGTAACTTCTGCCGATCTGAATCCAGGTTTCAAAAAAATACTGGAAGAGCATTACAACCCTATAATTTCACGGATTCGCACCATTGAAAAGCCCATAATTGCCGCGGTAAATGGGGTAGCTGCCGGAGCGGGTGCAAACATTGCTTTAGCCTGTGATGTAATAGTTGCTGCAGAAAATGCAAGTTTTATACAAGCTTTCAGTAAAATTGGACTTGTTCCCGACAGCGGGGGAACTTTCTTTTTGCCAAGACTTATCGGATTTCAAAAAGCTTCGGCCTTAATGATGTTAGGCGATAAAGTTCTGGCCCAGGATGCAGATAAACTGGGAATGGTTTATAAAGTTGTTTCCGCGCAAACACTTATGGAAGAGGTCCTGAATATTGCCAATATTCTCGCAAATATGCCCACAAAAGCCTTGGGTCTTACCAAACGACTGCTTAACAAATCCATGGAAAATTCGCTATCCGAGCAATTGGATATGGAAGGAAAACTACAAATAGAATCGGCACAGACCGAAGATTACGCCGAAGGAGTTTCAGCCTTTGTGGAAAAAAGAAAACCCATTTTTATCGGAAAATAAAATTCCGAACCAAGCGTACGAAAATATTAAACTTCTCCAAATTCCTTCTAAAGGGATAACGGGAAGTTTTTTTATGGAAAGATTTTACGATGGAACGCCGAATATTAAAACAATCGGTGGGTAAGCAATTCTATGTGAATAAGAACAATACTGAAAACTCCTAAAACTATTGCAATTTTAAGAATATTATGAAGAATAAGGTAATGGATCTTGTATTTTGATTTCCACAGCACAATTAGAAACACCGCCAAACCTACGATACTTGCGTAAAAATAAAAATCCATATATCCTATTTCATCCTTAAACTTAGTAATTAAAAGCACAATAGGAATCAAAGTAAGAACGCTTAAAATCGTCAGCATTTTTTTGGAAATATTTTCGCCATAAACCACGGGAATGGTGTTATATCCATGGGTAAGATCGCCTTTGATATTTTCCAGATCCTTTGCCAACTCCCGCATTGCGATAAGCAAAAAGAGAAAAGTTGCGTGCACAAAGATTACAATATCAAAATTTCCATAATGCACGAATATAGCAAAAAACGGGACTACCGCTAAGATTGCAGCGGTAATATTCCCGATAAAAGGATATCGTTTAAGCTTATGGGAATAAAACCAAAGGAAGAAAATATAGATGGAAAAAAAGAGTACGGCCTTAAAGGATACGTAGCTGGCAAAAATTACCGATAAAAAGTTGAGAATAAAATAGACAGATAATTTTGTCCTTTGGCTGACCAATTTGTCCAACATGGTTTTCCTAGGCCTATTGATCAGGTCCTTTTCACTGTCATAAAAATTGTTGATAATATAGCCACTTGCTATCGCAGATGAGGAGGCAAGCACCAGCATCAATAGATTTATATCAAAAAGCACTTCTCGAACCGGGAGTTCCGGGGCAAGAATGTAAATGCTAGCCAAATATTGGGCGATGACTATAATAAGTATATTGTAGCCGCGGACTACAGAAAACAAGCTAAAAAATTTGAGCAAAAAAAGTTTTTGTTTTCTGGTGGCCATGAAAATTCGAATTGATAATCGAAAAGAAAATTCAGGACTTGGAAGTTTTTTTAGAAACTGTAGACCACTTCCAGCTTATAGTCCTTTAAGGCTTTTTTGGCCTTTTCTATATCCTCGGTAAAACCGAGCATATATCCGCCGCCGCCCGAACCGCAAAGTTTAAGATAATAGGCATTGGTATCGATCCCTTTCTTCCAAAGCTTATGGAATTCTATAGGAATCATAGGTTTAAAATTATCCAAGACCACTTTTGACAATTGCTTTATATTGCCAAATAATGACTTTACGTCGCCCAATAAAAAATCCTCGACACAGGCGTCGGTATGTTTTACGAATTGATCTTTCACCATCTTTCGGAAACCTTCCTGTTTCATGTTTTCCATAAAAATCTGGACCATTGGGGCGGTTTCACCTGTGCTCCCACTATCCAATAAAAATACGGCTCCTTTTCCATCTGCGGTTTGCGATGGAATACCGGCAGGCTCAATATTATCATTGGAATTGATCAGAATAGGCAAGCTTAGATAACTGTTCAATGGATCTAATCCAGAGGATTTGCCGTGGAAAAAAGATTCCATTTCGGCAAAAATAGTCTTTAACCTCAACAGCTTTTCGCGTGTCAGATTTTCAAGAATAGTAATCTTATTGTCTGCATATTTATCATAGACGGCAGCCACCAATGCTCCACTGCTCCCTACTCCATATCCTTGTGGAATACTACTGTCAAAATAAAGTCCTGCCTTTACATCGGCTTTCAGAGCATCCATATCAAAAGAGACCAATTCGGGCTTTTCCGCTTGCAATCTTTCAAGATATTCTGCAAAACGCTTTAGGCTATCATTGGACTTATGCGTAGATATGGTATGATGCCTATCCAGTTTGAGCGCTCCTTTATAAAAATTATAAGGAATGGAAAGTCCTTTGGAATCCTTAATGATTCCATACTCACCGAAAAGAAGAATTTTTGAGTAAAATAAAGGCCCGTGCATATATGGTTTTAAATAATTGCAACCTCTGTTCCATGATTAAACGAACGGAATTGCACTGCAAATATACGGAATAAATTAATGCACATTAGTTTCTTACTATTGGAAATCAATTGTCTTCAGCGGTTGGCCTCGGGAAATTCAAGAAACGTACTGGCATAAAAAGAGACAACTAAATTTTAGAAGCTCCCATTCCAACTCCATCCAGAATAAATTCGCCATTTTTACAGAATTGTGCCAGCTTCGAATTAACAAATTCCAACACCTCCTTCGACTCCGAATAAGGATAAAGCAAGTGGACATTGGCGCCGGCATCCAGTGTGAAACAAATATTACTATTGCTATTGTTTCTATACTCCCATATTCTATTTATAATTTCCAAGGTATTTGGTTTCATTAAAATAAAATAAGGCATGGATGTTAACATCATCGCATGCAGTGACAAGGCTTCACTTTCAACGATTTTTATAAACTCCTTAATTTCGCCATTTTTTAAAATGGGCACTAACTTAGATAAATTTTCCTGCGCTTGCCCGAAACGCTGCGCAGCAAAAGGATGGTCGTGCATCAACTGGTGACCCACTGTGCTACTAACTTGTTTTTCTCCTTTGTCAACCAGCAAAATACAATCCTGGTAGCTCAAAAAAACCTCGTGTACTTCATAGGGAAATTTAATGCCGAACAAATTACTGCTATCCTTAATTTCAGGATGTTCTCCCCAAACCACTAGAGGTCCTTCAATACTTCGGCAAGCACTCCCCGACCCCAAACGGGCAAGGAAAGAAGCTTTTTCTTTAAAAAACGGATCTGGGTAAGAACTTCCCATCCTACTTTCCATCTCTACCAAACCAAGGGCTAAAGCACTCATCCCGCTGGCAGAAGAGGCAATACCACTGCTGTGTGGGAAACTATTGGAAGTTTCGATTTTATAGTCATATTCTTTTAAAAATGGAATATATCTCGCTACCCTTTCAAAAAAGTTTTGGATTTTTGGCTCAAATGTGTGCTCCCGCTTTCCATTCAAAAAAACTTCAAATTTAAAATTTCTGGTTTTTTTTTGCTCATAGGACAAAATGGTTTTAGTATGGGATTTGTTCAGTGTAAAACTTACCGAAGCGTTCATGGGCAATTGGTCGCCATATTTGCCCCAATATTTTACTAAAGCTATGTTGCTGGGAGATTGCCAGGCAACCTGCCCGGAATTCAACTTTTTTAAATAGCCGGAGCCAATAAAACGATCCATAAGTATAAAATAAGTCTTGGAAGGCAAAGGTAAAATTCTTTTTGAGGATACCTTTCAATAAAGACAAATGAAGGGAACGGGTTATCCAGCTTATTGCATATTAACCTTTTTAAAAAATAAGCAATTTCAGGTGGTTATAATTGAAATTAAATTTTGCGGGTTGGGTAGGAAAGAAAAAGTATAATCTAAATCAGTATTAACCCGGAAAGAACCAAGCTTGCTCGATATAGTGGAAACCAAGATTAAACCGTAAAGCATAAAAAATGGATCTCTTAAAATTGAAAGAAGGACAAATTTGTGATATCCAAGATTGTTCCTGGACCAAATTGAAAAACGAAGGACCATTTTAAAAAACTCCATTCTTTATGGTTCCCACTTTAGAGGGCGCCATCAACATTATTCGGACAACAATGAATTATACTGATGACCTTTTCAAATAAATCCGTTATACCTATAAAGAGCCGTAAAATTTTGTTATATCGTTTGTCGTTGGGATTAAAAGCAATTTTGAATGAATTATAAAACAATTGGAATAAAGCGTATATTTCCATATATATTCTATGGAACAGTCAGTAAATCGCGAAAATTTTATTCTATTGGACGCTTTTTTAACCAATAATGAAAGCGCTATGCGAAATTTTTACCTCACTGAATATCCCAAAACCCAATATTATGTTCTAAAAAATGGGGGCTCAAAAGAAAACGCCAAGGATATATTCCAAGAAGCATTTTTTGCCTGTTGGAAACAATTGGATTCTGGAAAATTTAAACCCGAAAACAGTGCCCAAATTGAGGCATATCTCTTCCAAACTGTCAAAAACAAATGGATAGATTGGACAAGAAGTATGGCGAAAAGGAAAACGGTGTCCATGGAAACACATTCGCATCAGATTGCGGGATCGGAAGACCAGTCACAAATGATGGATCAGGAAAATAAAGAATGGAAACTATCAATAACATTAAAGGCCTTTGAACAGTTGGGTCAATCCTGCAGAGACATTTTAACTCAATTCTATTTTCAAAAATTATCCTTGCGTACCATTGCGGATAATTTAAATATGGAAGAGGCCTCGGCAAAAAACAAAAAATACAGGTGCATCCAAAAATTGAAAGAATTAGCACTTCAGGAAAAAGAGCAATCTATTACAATGGATCGTGACCCTATAAAATAACTAGACTGAAAATATTTACAATGAAACCCCAAATTAAAATAACCCCATTTGAATGGGATACAATTGAAACTTATCTGGACACGCAAAACATCTCGGAAGCGGATTTACCAGTGGATGAAAACCTGAGCAACATTCCAGATCTTAACGCCAAAATAAGACATATTCTACAAGTTAGGTCGGAAATTGCAGACGCTATAAAACAATCAAAAATTAAGGAATTCCATCAACATATTACCGATAGTGAACATAAATTGGAAAAGAAAATAGCCTTTCCTCGAAAAAAAACCATCCTTCCCCTAATCCTATCCATTGCTGCAATACTTATTCTTTTATTTGGAATATTTTGGATGATGGACCTTCAGGAGGAGCCAGCGCAATTATTTGCAAAAAACTTTAAACCCGATATTGGATTACCCTTAAAGATGAGTACTTCCAATGCAAATGGATTTTACGAAGGAATGCTGGAATACAAACAAGAAAATTATGCGGAGGCTATTTCCATTTGGGAAAAATTATTAGCCTATGATCCCCAAAATGATACCCTAAACTATTTTTTGGGTGTGGCATACTTAGCCTTGGGAAAAGCAGATAAATCTTTGGAGTACCTTCACGATCCTCAGCTTTTCCTAAATGGGATGTTCAGTGAGGATGCTGCCTATTACGCGGCATTGGCAGAAATAAAGAAAGGTGACTTTCAAAAAGCGATAAAGTATTTAAAAAACAAACCCTCCTCACGGAATAAAAAATTATTGGACCAACTTCACGGTAGATGAACAAATCTATTAAATATTGGATGCTTTCAATATTTTGTATGCTTTACATCACAGATTTCTATTGTCAAAATCAAACCCTCAATGCCCACGATATTCAAATATTAATAAATCAGGATTCTCTCGAGAAAGCGAAAATCAACGTAGCCAAAAATATCCTGCGGTTTAAAAAAGAAGATCGCTATGATAGTCTTTCCGAATATATACAGTTTCAGGGCCACTTCAAGCTAAACAACAATAATCCTTCACAGGCCATTGCCAAAGCTTTGGTCCTTATGGAATACATCACTGCCACCAAAAATCCCAAATACACTAAAGATGCGATTGTAAAAATGGGGCGGATTTATGACAATGCCGGTCAAACCCAAAAGGCGTATGACCTGTTGTTACTGGCGGTGGAACCAGCAGAAAAAATTGCCGGGCCCAAAAGTGAGGATGCTGCCTCGGTCCAGTATAGTCTTGGGTACTATATAGGTAAAATAGGCGATTATCCACTCGCTAAAAAACATTATTTCAAATCGTTGAAATTGCTGAAAAACAGCGGCAATGAGGATTATGTTTTTTATAACCAGCTCTATACTTCTTTGGGGGGAATATTGTGGCAGGAAAGCAAATTGGACAGTGTGCGCTATTATTTTCAAGAAGCGCTAACTATCCTTAAAAAAACCGATAGTACCGACCTAAAAAACAAATTGTTCCGGCCCAGCCTGATCAAATTGAACATGTCTGTATTGCTCAATGCCATGGGCAGGAACAAAGAAGCCATAACCATATCCTACGAGGCAATCGAAGACCTTCAAACCTTTATTGCAAATACCACCGATGAGTTTTATACCCGTCAAGCCAAATCATTTATATTCTCATTGCTCGACAACTTGGCGTCTTACCATAACTCCTTGGGGGAATATAAAAGAAGCGAAGAAATTATAGAATATTCCTATGCCAAAAAATTAAAAGAATCCCAAGAAAACGATATTTCCATTATCATCTCAAATATCATCCTGGCAGAAGCCAAATCCATAAATAGAAATTTTGAAGAAGCGGCAGTGCATGCGGATAAAGCATTGGAATTATACAAAAGTCGGTTGGATGGGGATACTTATTGGAAGGCGGCAGCATATTCCACCCGCGGGTACATTTATGAAAATACCGGAGATATGGATAAGGCCAGACAGTTTTATGAAAAAGGAGACCAGCTATATCGAACTATTTCCGGTGATAATTATTCCAAAGGATTTCTGGACCATTTTACACAATTGGAAAATTTTTATTTAAAAATTGGGGAAAACGGGAAGGCTGTCGCCATTGCCGAAGAGGCGTATAACCATGTTAAAAATGGAGATTTGAACAATACCCTCCAAGGATTTATCCACGTGAAAAACATAGCCAAAGTCCATTATAAATTAAAGGATTATGCCCAAGCAATCAAGTATAGCAAGGAGGCCATCAATTATAATATCACATCAGAGGGAAATAAAATGTCAGCCGTGGACTCCATCCTGATCCAATATGAAAAACCCACAGCTATAATGATCAATACGGCCTCACGGTATTTCTTAAACAAAAATAACACTCTGGAAACTTTAGAATCCTATGTGAAGGAAATCGACAGGGCCATAGCCATTTTGGACAAACGCAAAAAAGTGGTGAACACCCACGAGGATATTACCATTCTTATCCAGGAAAATGAGGAACTGTTTAATCTGGCCAAAAAGATAAGAATGGAACTGTATGAAAAAACGGAGAACGAAAAATATCTTAATCAAGTTATTTCCATGCACGAATCTGCCATATACAATAGGATCCGCTCAAGACTTGGGATTCGAAGCAATGTGGCATTCAAGAATGTTCCCGAAAGAATCTTGGAACAGGAAAATCAGTTGACCCTGAATATCTCCTCGGCATTGGAAAACATGGACGGAAACGTAGATGCCTATATAGATGCCTCGGAAAAATGGAATTCGTTTTTGAATTCACTCCAGAGAGAATATCCAGAATATTATAAAATGCGATATGAAACCCTACAGCAATCTATTAAAGACCTTCAAGGGAAAATACCTGCCAATACAACTTTGGTGCGCTACCTCTTTATTGCAGAACACCTCTATGCTTTTGTTGTTTCAAGTTCCGAAAAAAAAATGATCCTTTTGGAAAATATCGGTTTGCAGGCCAACTTAACTAAACTGAACGAGGAAAATTTTTCTGTTAACAAAAAAAGCCCGATTCTGCATGATCTTTATAAAATACTTTGGTCCCCAATTGAAAAACATATTAAGACAAAAAAAGTGGTAATAATACCCGACAAGGATTTGTTCAACCTCAGTTTTGAAATGCTGACGCCAACGCCCATAAAAGATTATAACGAATTCGCTACCAATAGTTTATTATCTAAGTATGACATTTCATACAATTTCAGTCTATTGCTTTACAAGGATAAGCAGACATCTGAATATCACGAAAATTATGTTGGCTTTGTACCGGGATTTAGCAAGGAGATGAAACGAGGATACCAGATGGGTGTAAGAGATTCTGTGAAATTGGATAAAGTTTATCTCACACTCTTACCGCAACCGTTCAGTGAACATTTGATAAAAAAATACGCAAAATTTTTCGAGGGAGAGTTTTTCTTGAACCAAAACGCCAATAAAAACGAATTTATTAATAATGCAAGTAGGCATAAGATTATCCATATTGGCACCCACGCCGAATCCGACAATATAAGTCCCGAACTCAGCAGATTAATTTTTGCCAAAAACGCTGATGCTCCCATGGATCATGACGAAAACTCACTATATGCTTACGAAATTTACAATATAGACCTGTCTTCCAACCTTGCAATCCTAACCGCCTGCGAAACCGGTAAACCTACATATCAGGCGGGCGAGGGCGCCATCTCCCTTGCGCATGCATTCAATTATGCAGGCAGCGAAAGCATATTGACCAGTTTGTGGAACATTGATGAGGTTTCCAGTTCGCAAATTGTAGGATACTTCTATGAATTTCTTTCAAAGGGGCTTCCTAAAGATGAGGCCTTAAAAAAAGCAAAATTAAAATATCTATCCACAGTTGAAGGACGGGGCGCCGACCCTCAATATTGGGCTGGTTTGGTTTTATTGGGCGACATTTCTCCCATTGAAATGGAACAAGGCCTGCAATCAAAATGGCAGTGGAACGTCGGATTTTTAGTGATTGGGATGATTCTATTTTTGGTGGTCAGAAAAAAAAGATGACCAACCGGAAATAAAAGGATTAATCCAAAATGGCTTTGGCGGCCACTTCATTGAGCACCTGACCGGAACCATCAACTTTAAAGTTCAAATTAAAACTGATTTCCTTCCCTGCTTTCTGCAACGATAAATTACCTTTTTTTACCTGGTAAGCAGCGGCGTTCCTAAACCCGAACTTACTAAAAATCATATTTACGTCGGCAAGGGAGTTACCCTCCTTCTTTAGGCTTTTTGTTGTTGTAGGAATTTCAAATTGTACGGTCTCAAAATAATTGCCATCCGCAGTTCCCTCTGGACCCTTCCGGTAATAGGTATATTCAATCACCAAATTGTTTCCGTCAACTTTTTCGGCATATGCTACCCCGGACCCATCATCGACAAATTCCAGGCTCTTGTTTTCATAGATTTTTACCTCACAGGTTCCGTCTTTTGGACAATCATATTGCTTTTCCATCGATTTTATCGTTTTAGTATTTTCAGAAGAAACCGTGGTATGGGAAGGCGACTTACAAGCGCCTACCATAAATAAAGGAATCATAAAACAGAGTATTCGCATAATATTTTTTTTACGTATTTAATTGTATTTGTTCTATTTATATAAAGGAGTATTGAATTGAAAATGAAATTGTCCGATTTCCAAAAAATATCTTTTTAAAAACATTCATTCAAAGTTACGGTATTTTAACAAAATAATCTTCCCTATGGTAATTTTCAGGATAGCAAGTAAATCTTCCCAAACTACTTATTTGGATTGTTCAAAATTATCAATGCCGCTATTACACCTGGAATCCATCCCAAAATACTGAGGACAAAAACCAGCAAAACAGAGCCACAGCCCTTGTCCAGTACGGCCAATGGTGGAAAAATAATTGCCAGAAGTACTCGCCAAATATTCATGAATTGCGAAACTACAACTAATATTTTTTTTATTTTGAATTGGTCTTGTCCGAGAAAAGAAACCAGACCGCTTTTCTCCGAGAACCACGCTTGCCGGGCATAGTGGGAATCAAGACCAAAACGTAAAACCTTTAAAGAAATTTTAAAATTTAAAGGAAAATGAAATTGTGACATCTCGATTTGTCCCTAACAAATTGAAAATGAAGATTTTTTCAAGGAACTCCTCGAAGGCCCCATTGTCTTGCCTTTATAACTCATCTAATTTCAATCTGATAACGGATTTCGAATAGATGATATAACCAAATAGGGATTTCAGGCGTTAATGTAGAAATGTAGAAATATTCTTACCCTACAACTACTCTTTACAACGGTAATTTAGCAATTGGAACATCAATTCTGTATCTTTGCCGCTTCAAATTTTTAGACAAAAATCATGCAACTTACTGAACTCGAAATCATCCGAAGGGACAAACTTAACCAATTGCGAAATTTGGGTATCAATCCTTATCCTGCAGATCTTTATCCTGTGGATAGTGCTTCAAAGAAAATTAAGGAAAATTTTGAGGAAGGAAAGAAAGTTGTAATTGCCGGTCGATTGATGTCCAGAAGAATTCAAGGTAAAGCATCCTTTGCTGAACTACAGGATTCTGAAGGGCGAATCCAAGTTTATTTTAACCGCGACGAAATCTGTACCGGCGAGGACAAAACCCTTTATAACGAAGTATATAAAAAGTTGCTGGATATTGGTGATTTTATTGGGATAGAGGGAGAACTTTTTACCACACAAGTTGGGGAAAAAACAATAATGGTAAAAAACTTTACCTTGTTGAGCAAAGCGCTAAGACCTCTGCCTCAGCCACGGATAGACGCTGATGGAAAAGTGCACGATGCCTTCACCGATCCCGAACAACGTTATCGCCAACGATATGCCGACTTAGTAGTTAATCCGCAGGTAAAGGAAATCTTTATAAAAAGAACGAGACTCTTCAACGCCATGCGCACATTTTTTAATGAGCGTGGATATTTTGAAGTAGAAACGCCCATATTGCAACCTATACCGGGAGGTGCGGCAGCCCGTCCATTTGTTACCCATCACAATTCATTGGATATCCCACTTTATATGCGGATCGCCAACGAACTTTATTTAAAACGATTGATTGTTGGTGGATTTGATGGGGTTTATGAATTTTCCAAAAACTTCAGGAATGAAGGGATGGACAGGACGCATAATCCCGAATTTACTGCAATGGAAATCTATGTAGCTTATAAAGACTACAATTGGATGATGGATTTCTGCGAGCAATTGCTGGAATTTTGCGCCATTGAAGTAAACGGCACTTCCAAAGCAACCTTTGGCCCGCATGAAATTGATTTTAAAGCGCCTTATCCACGGATAACAATGGCCGATGCAATTTTAAAATTTACGGGTTTTGATATCACCGGAAAATCTGAGGATGAGATTCGTGAGGCCGCTATAAAAATGAATATAGAAGTTGACCAAACGATGGGAAAAGGAAAATTGATAGATGAAATATTCGGCGAAAAATGCGAAGGCAACTTTATTCAGCCCACATTTATCACCGACTATCCCAAGGAAATGAGCCCTCTTTGCAAGGAGCATCGTGAAAATCCAGAACTTACCGAGCGTTTTGAATTAATGGTTTGCGGAAAGGAAATAGCAAATGCCTATAGTGAACTAAATGATCCAATAGACCAGCGTGAACGGTTTGAAGCACAATTAAAATTGGCCGATAGAGGGGACGACGAGGCCACCGCTTTTATCGATTTCGATTTTCTTCGGGCATTGGAATATGGAATGCCGCCCACCAGCGGGATGGGGATTGGAATGGATAGGTTACTTATGTTCCTGACCAATAACGCTTCCATTCAAGAAGTTCTTTTCTTCCCGCAAATGCGCCCCGAAAGAAAAAAGGTTGAAATGACCGAAGATGAAAAATCAATTTATGCCATTTTGAAAGCAAAATCCCCATTGGCATTGGAAGATCTGAAATCACAAAGCGGCCTAAGCAATAAAAAATGGGATAAGGCTATGAAAGGACTTACCGCCTCCAAGGTGGCAAAAGTGGAAAAGGAGAACGACATCCTAATGGTTAAAACCAGCTAAGTTTCCTTAGAAAATTATTAGTATCCAGCTAAAAACCATTGGAACCATCTAAGAATAGGCTGTTAAAGATTTCCCGATGTTTTTGTTGTTATTGACCTTCTAGTTTGTTTTTTTTTAAAATTCTATCAAATTATTAAAATTCAATCTTACTAATAATTAAAAAGCCAATGTCTTTGGCGCTTTACGTATTTAGTCTTGCATCTTGGTTCTTGCAGCGCAGCCGTCTTGTTTCTTTTCTCGGAAAATAATGTTATAAAAATAACAAAACATTTCTCTTCGTTAATTTGAGAAATGTATAAATCCGGGGAGTAAGAGAATTATCTTCTTTAACCTCGGATTTCTTTTGGTCCTAACCGGGTTTACTTTTAAAATATTACTTCGATTTTTCCAGAAAGTAATCCCCAATTAAACCATGGCTCATTTTGGTGGTCATAACACCTGAACTTTAAAAAAAATAAGATGAAAAAAATACTGGTAATTTTAATGGCACTTGCAACCTTTGGGATGGCCGCGCAGACCAAATCTGAAAATACCCAACAATCGAAAAAGGAAATTAGAAAAAACTATACTCCAGAACAAAGGGCGGAACTTATGAGTAAAAAAATGAGCTTGAAGTTGGATTTAACGGATGCGCAACAAAAAGATATCAAACAGGTTTTTCTGGATATGGAAAAATCAAAACCGCAGCTGGCTCAAGATAGAAAAGGCATGGATTCCAAGTCCAGCTTTGAATTTCAAAATGCGCGAATGGATCGCAAAATAGCTTTTAAAAAGAAGATGAAGAATATTTTAAATCCGGAGCAGTTTGAAAGATGGGAAAAAACTATGGAACACAAACGATTTGAAAGTCAAAAAGGAAGTAAGCGTTTTAAGGAAAAAAGAAGGGAAAACTAAAATACGGCCCAATATTTGCCTCCTTATGTTTAAAATAGTTACATTAGTAACTTCAAAAAACTAAAATTCTAAACGATGAAAAATCTATTGACAGTATTTGCTTTTGCGGCCACCATGATGTTTGGGATACAAGCCACATCGGCGCAGTCCTTATCTGAGGATCAATCTCGCCCAGAGGTAATCGCAAAACAGGAAACATCCACCCTTACGGATAACTTAGGATTGAACGGTGACCAGACAAGAGCAGTGTTCCGTGCATTGGTTGCAAAAGAAGTAAGCTACCAAAAAAGTGTAACCGGAAAAGATGGTAACAGTCCATCAGTAAAGGCAGATAAACAAAAAGCTGACGCAACTTTGAAGGAATCCATGAAAAAAATATTGACGGATGATCAATATGCCAAATGGTCTAAGGATAATAAGTGATATTAACGTGAGATTACCAAAATCAAAAAACCCTTTCTGAGCTGGAAAGGGTTTTTCATTTAAAGTGTTTTTGCCACTTTGGAACAGGCGGCAATGGTTTTATCCAAATCATCATAGGTGAGTGCATCACATAAAAACCAAGATTCAAAAGCACTAGGTGCAATGTAAATTCCTTCATCCAACATTCCGTGGAAAAACTTTTTGAAAGTTTCATTGTTCCCTTCGGCTGCCGATGCAAAATCGACTACTTTACGTTCTGAAAAATGAACTGAAATCATGGATCCCATTCTGTTGATGGTGAATGGAATATTTACTTTGGCCAATTCGGCTTCCATGCCCTTATGCAAATATTCTGTCTTGGCATTTAAAGATTGATAAACAGCGGAATCGTTGTTCAAATCTTTAAGCATTTGTAAACCGGCAGCCATGGCCAACGGATTTCCGCTGAGAGTTCCAGCTTGATATACGGGACCGATGGGGGCTAAATAGTCCATGATTTCAGCACGTGCTGCGAAGGCCCCTACAGGCAGGCCACCGCCAATTACTTTTCCAAAAGTGATAATATCGGCATTCACATTAAACAATTCCTGCGCTCCACCTTTTGCCAAACGAAATCCAGTCATAACTTCGTCGAAAATTAACAGAATACTATTCTCATCACATAATTTTCTTAGGCCATCCAGAAAACCTGGGGAAGGTGGAATGCATCCCATATTACCCGCTACAGGTTCAATTATGATGCAGGAAATTTCATTTTTATTTCCTTTGATCAGTTCCTCTACATTTTTAAGGTCATTATAGGAGGCCAACAAGGTATCCTTGGCAGTTCCAGCCGTTACACCTGGACTGTTGGGAGTTCCAAAAGTCACCGCTCCACTCCCAGCCTGAATTAAAAACGAATCACTATGTCCATGATAACAACCGGCAAATTTGATTATCTTATCCCTCCCTGTAAATCCGCGCGCCAAGCGCACGGCGCTCATACACGCTTCGGTACCACTGTTAACAAAGCGTATTTTGTCAATATTGGGAACCATGGAAATAGCCAACTCGGCAATTTCCGTTTCAATTTCCGTTGGCATTCCAAAGGACGTTCCTTTTTTTGCCTTTTCGGTAAGTGCGTTTACAACGGGTGCATACGCGTGGCCTAGGATCATTGGACCCCATGAGTTGATGTAATCAATATATTTATTGCCATCAACATCAAAGAGATAGGCACCTTCTGCCCGCTCCACAAAAATGGGATCGCCGCCTACAGCTTTAAAAGCGCGAACAGGTGAGTTTACGCCACCGGGAATAACTTTTTGCGCCTCTTGAAAAAGTGCACTGCTTCTTCTATAATTCATATTAATAACCTTTTCCTAATTGTTTGTTATATAGTAATCCTGAGAATGAAAAGCTAATATCTATTCAATTGGATGTACGTAAAGGGTTTGTCCAACCGAAATATCGTTATTCCGAAGACCATTGTAATTTTTTAGCGTTTCCACGGTAAGATTGAATTTTTTGGAAATACTGTATAAAGTGTCCCCCGATTGCACAAGGTAAGTTCCAATTTTGGAGCTGTTTGCCGTTTGGTTGGTTACCGGCTTCCCCATTACCTGATTATCGTATTCATGTAGATTGTAACGTTCGATAATTCCTATAAGTTTGTCGGGATATTTGGGATCCGTAGCATAGCCTGCCTTCTTCAGCCCTTTGGACCAACCCACATAATCGTCTTTTTTCAATTTGAATAAGTCCTGATATCTGCTTCTTTGGGTCAAAAACAACGAATGGTCCCTGTAGGAATATTTTGGATCGTTATATTTTCTGAAACATTCGCCCCGTTCATCATCATCGTGGTACACAGTATCTCCCTGCCATCCAGTATGGCATTTGATACCAAAGTGATTATTGGCCTTTAAGGTCAACTCGCCCACACCTGCACCACTTTCCAATATTCCTTGGGCCAAGGTTATGCTTGCTGGAATTCCATATTGCAACATTTCTTCCTTTGCGATATCACTGAATTCCTTAATGTAATTGGCAACCCTTTCGCTATAAGGAATTGTCACCGGAGTAGAGACATCCGGTGCCGTAACTTTAGTTTCCTTAGGTAAAATAGTTTCTTTTTTATGTACTACCCGCTCATGGGAAGGCTTTTTTCGATGATGGGTTACTGTTCTTTTTGATTTACAACTTGTAAAGCAAACAACACAAATAAGAAATACCCCTAGAAATTTACGAAGCATGTTAATCAATTAATGGTAAATTTTTTCTTTGCAATAAATCATTCATTCCCGCCACTCCCTGAAGACCTCCCGTATGAATGGCTAAAATACGGCTATTTTCCTCGATGGCTCCCCTTTTTATAAGATCAAAAATGCCAAACATCATTTTCCCAGTATAGACAGGATCCAAAGGAATCCCGGTTTTACGATGGAATTCATTGATGAAACGCACCAATTCAATTTCTATTTTAGCATAACCACCAAAACAGTAAGTATCCATAATGGAGTAATTGGTTCTGGCTGTATGTGCGGCTACCTCCTTCCGATGGAAAGTTCCTTTAAGCGCCGAAAAACCCAGGACTTTTTGATTTCCATGTGACGCTTTTACTATCCCAGCTAAAGTCCCTCCCGTACCCACGGGAACGCAGATATATTCAAACCTCTTATCTTCTTCTTCCAATATTTCGGTACAGCCTTTAATCGCCAAAGCATTGGTCCCTCCTTCTGGCAAAATATAACAGTTGGGGAAGGTATTATCCAACATTTCCAGGTATTCGGGATTATTTTTATTCGAATATTTCTCCCTTGTGATAAAGTGCAATTCCATGCCACAGTTTCGAGCAAATTGCAAGGTGGAATTTCCGTTTACCTTGTTCACTAATTCTTCGCCCCTAATAATTCCAACCGTTTTAAATCCATTTTCCCTACCAGCGAACGCCACTGCTGCAATATGATTGGAAAAAGCCCCGCCAAAAGTCACTAGTGTATTGCAACCCTCTGTCTTAGCCACCTCCACGTTATATTTTAACTTCCGGAATTTATTGCCGGAGACGAATGGATGAATCAAATCATCCCGTTTAATATATAGGGAGGAATGCTCGATACCGAATGCGGAAAGATCGATTTTTTGAGTAGGAATAAGGGTGTCCAATCCTGAAAGCTGCATGCCGCAAAGGTAAGCAAAGCCGAAGAGATTAAATATATATGAGGAGCTTAGGGAATAAACTTTAAGAAATTCCACAATCTTCTTTTTCCTAAGTATTCAATGTCGTGTTCGTAAATATAGGCTTCCCTTTCAAAACTGATATTTCGATAAGCCCATCTGCGATTTCCCGACGCCATCCATCTCAATAAGAATTCGGTAACGTACCATAAATAAAAGAAAACAATCAACAATTCCAGTTGTTGCCGTAAATGAATTCGCTCGTGATTTATAAATACAATATCCTCGCATAAATGTTTATGCCGAATAATAATAAAGGGCCAAAAAGTTATTCCATCAAAGTTTTTTCGCAACCATTGAGGACGGACGAGAATTATCATTGGGTTTTGCCTGAAATACATTTGGGACCAAAGCAAACATGAAACTTTGATCCCAAGATATATCTCAAAAAAATTATTCTTTTAGAAATTGGCGAAGCACGTATTGAAGAATTCCTTCGTTTTCATAATATGCCACTTCAATAGGGGAATCCAGACGGGCCACTACCTGGAATTCGGTACTGCTGCCATCTGGTTTTCTTGCAGTAACCGTAAGATTTTTCAAAGGCGTTAAATTGGATTCAATCCCAGTAATGCTAAATTCTTCTTTCCCAGTTAAACCGTGGGAATTGGCTGTTTCCCCATTGATATATTCCAAGGGCAACACGCCCATCATAATCAGGTTGCTTCGGTGGATGCGCTCGTAGCTTTCGGCTAACACTGCTTTCACTCCCAGTAGAAAGGTTCCTTTTGCTGCCCAATCCCTGGACGAGCCACTTCCGTATTCCTTTCCGCTAAGCACTATTAAAGGAGTTTTATCCTCAATATATTTTCGCGAGGCATCATAAATGGACATTTCCTCTCCACTTGGCAAATATGTGGTATATCCACCTTCCTTGGTTGCCAATAAGTTTTTTATCCTAACATTGGAAAATGTACCTCTCACCATAACCTCGTCATTCCCTCGTCTGGAGCCATAGCTATTAAAATCTTTTCTCTCCACGCCTCTTCCTTTTAGGTACAATCCGGCTGCGGATGACTCGGCAAAGGCCCCTGCGGGCGAAATATGATCTGTGGTGATGCTGTCACCTAGAGAAAGCAATGCCCGCGCGCCGTGGATATCCTGTAACGGTTTTGGATCTGCGGAAAGATCCTGAAAAAACGGAGCCTCTTTTATATAGGTGGATTCATCTTGCCATTTATAGAGTACATCGTTTGGCACCTCTAGATTTCTCCAGATTTCGTTACCGTCAAATATTTCGTCATAATTCTTTTTAAAATCCTTGGCACTAAGCACATTTTTCATCACCTCGTGAATTTCGTCATCAGTGGGCCAAATATCGCTTAAATACACTGGTTTTCCATTTCTGTCACAGCTGAGGGGTTCGGTGGTAAGGTCGATATCCACACGTCCGGCTATTGCAAAAGCAACTACTAGCATTGGAGACATCAAAAAGTTCATTTTCACCTGCGGATGGATCCTGGCCTCAAAATTCCGATTTCCTGATAATACCGAGGTTACGATCAATTCATTATCCTCCACTGCCTTGGAAATTTCTGGTGGCAGTGGTCCCGAATTGCCGATACATGAAGTACAACCGTATCCCACCAAATGGAACTGTAATGCTTCCAGATCCTTCAAGAGATCCGATTTTTCAAGATAATCGGTAACCACCTTGGACCCTGGTGCCAAAGAAGTCTTGACCCACGGTTTCACGTCAATCCCATGTTCTCGGGCTTTTTTTGCTACCAGACCCGCACCAATCATTACATATGGGTTGGAGGTATTGGTACAGGAAGTAATTGCCGCAATGGCCACTGCGCCATCGGAGAGCATAAATTTTTCATTTCCATGACTAATCCATACCGTTTTGAGCCCGTCTTTTATCCCAGATTCTATTTCTACGTCAGCATTGGGTTCGTGCGGCTGTTCCACGGGTTGGCTGCCTCCTTCAGACTTCCAACGGGTAATGGCTTCCTCACGATTGGAATGGGCAATATATTTTCTGCCAAAGGATTCGTGTTCCAACTCGATAAATTTATCCTTTAAATCCTTGAGCAAAATTTTATCCTGGGGACGTTTTGGCCCGGCAACACTCGGTTGAACAGTTGAAACATCTAGCTCGATAACATCGGTATATTCTATTTTGTCCTCATCCTGTCTCCACAACATGTTGGCCTTGCAATATTCTTCCACGAGTTTTAGCTGCTCCTCGCTTCGGTTACTGCCCCTCATATATTCCAAAGTTTTATGATCAATGGGGAAATAGGTAATGGTACATCCAAATTCTGGCGACATATTTCCGATTGTTGCTCTATCGGGTACGGAAAGATGGTCCACACCTGGACCGAATACTTCAACAAATTTGCCTACAACTCCGTATTTTCGAAGAACATTGGCTATAGTGAGTACCAAATCCGTGGCGGTTGATCCCAATGGCAGTTTTCCCGTAAGCTTCAGCCCTATTACTTGAGGTGAAATAAAATATATGGGTTGTCCCAATATGGCAGCTTCAGCTTCTATTCCTCCAACACCCCAAGCTACAACACCTATTCCATTAACCATGGGAGTATGACTATCCGTGCCCACCAAGGTATCTGGAAAAGCCATTCCGTCCCTGGCTATCACTCCTTTAGAAAAATATTCCAGGTTCACTTGATGACAGATTCCCATACCTGGAGGGACAACACTAAAATTATTAAAGGACTTCTGCGCCCATTTTAAAAAGGTATATCGTTCAAGATTCCTCTCATATTCCTTTTCCATATTGAGTTCATACGCATATTGCGCGGCGTAATAATCCACTTGTACACTATGGTCAATAACCAGATCTACGGGAATAAGCGGGTTTATCTTGGAAGCTTCACCACCCTGTCTAGCAAATTCGGCACGGAGGGATGCGATATCAACTACTGCTGGAACACCCGTAAAGTCCTGCATCAACACCCTTGCTGGTTTAAAAGCCACATCATGGTTGCTCCCTTTTGGATTCCATCTCAAAACAGCTTCTAGATGTTCCGTAGTTACCGAAAAGTCGTCAAAATTCCTCAGTGCATTTTCCAATAGAATCCGAATGGAAAAAGGTAATTTTTCAATATTGTATCCTTGGTTTTGTAATTCTGGCAAACTGAAATAGGTCAGATTTCCCATGGGAGTGTCCAAGGTTTTTTTTAGTTTAAATAGATCTTGCTGCATGGTTATTTTATTTGATGCTCCTAAAATTAAGCAATAAACCTTCATGGCTTAAGCCAGAATTTTGGTTTAACAAGCCGTTAACAAAGTATGGCCATTTTATTTGGAGAAAAATAAACTACATCTATATTAATCCTGACAAGTCTGAAATAAGTCGGTTCAAAATTTAAAGCCCGAATTTTTTTAATTATTTTAGCTCCCCTTAAAAAATTCTAAGGTGAGAATGATTCTAGAAATTTGAAATCTTTTTTAACCCTCTGACAAAAGGATCAAGCCAAGACTCTTACCTATTTCACATTTTGAGCGCATTACAAGAATAATTAGAAAAAAGACGCTGAAAACTCCAACGGTCATATTCCTACTATTCATCTTTTCCTTCAATCTAGGAGGTCCCTATGCTATTTTAAGAATTAAACAGATTCAGATTAAGCGGGAAATAAAACATCAAATTATAATGGGAGTTTCTGAAAACGATTTAACAAAGATCGAAATCACTTCGGAAAACGAAAATCAGTTTATCTGGAAGGATAGTAAGGAATTCAGCTATAAAGGGACGATGTTTGACGTAGTGCACATTGAAACGATTGATAAAAACACCAAGATTTATCACTGTATTTCCGATGCCCAAGAAACTAAGCTCATCGCCAAATATAATACAGAACTTCAGAAAAAGAATAGAAGTAAAACTAACCGTACAAACCCTTTAAAAGTATTCCAGTTTCTAGAAAAGATAGCTTCTTTTCCACAAAAACAAGAGTTGGCTTGGAACAACAAAACGCTTCCAGACAATTTTGGGTACTTCAATAATTACGTAACTCTTTCGCCTGAAATTACAAGTCCTCCACCAAAACCGGTTTTATTAATATTAAAGCAAAATGATGCTTTAAAATTTTCGTAGATGGCACTAATTCTGAGTGCCCGTCAACGTATTATTATACTTATAAAATCGTAAAAATGACAAAACTTTCTCTGTCCCTTATCGGACTATTGATTTCCATATCTGTATTTGGCCAAGCGCAACTTACGGGTACTATATATGACGCCAACAATAACACGCCACTTTTTGGCGCAAAGATTGAAACGGTCGGCGGTCAAACAACCAGTACAGATACCAATGGAAAATTCTCTCTAAAATGCACAGCCGGAAAAACTTTGACCATCAGTTTTATTGGCTACCAAACTGCTGTAATCCCAGTGGAAGATTGTAACGAAGTGCTTAGAATTGCACTAAATACTTCAATAAGTACCTTGGACGAGGTGCAACTATCCAACACCCTAGACAACAAAAAAAATGTACTGGAAAAACCAGTTTCCGTTGTTGAGTTAACTGAAAAAGAGTTGGATCGCGGAACAGGCCTCTATCTTGACGATGCCATAAATGCTAACGTTCCTGGAGTTATAATGACGCGAAGGGCAGTTTCATCTGGCCAACAGTTCAATATCCGTGGGTATGGAAATGGTGTCGGCTTTAAAGGTGCCACCAACAACTTTGACGGTCAAGGCTACAAAGTTTATTACAACAACATTCCCCTAACCGATGCGGAAGGCATTACCGCCTTGGACGATATAGATTTTGGTTCCGTAGGAAGCGTGGACGTTATCAAAGGTCCTTCAGGATCACTTTATGGATTTGCCATTGCGGGAGTTGTAAACTTGACGACCATTCGCCCAGAAAAAGGAGAAACTTCTCTTAGCGAAAAGGTAATGGTGGGAAGCTATGGCTTGGCACGTTATACCACTCAATTACAGATGGGACTTGAAAAATCTTCTGTTTTGTTGAATTACGGCCATCAATTTTCTGATGGGTATTTGGACCATAACGCTTCCAAAAAAGACTTTTTAAATACTGTCTTGGAATTTCATCCCAATGAAAAGCAGTCCGTAAGCACTTATTTTGGCTTTAGCAACAGCTATGACGAACGCGGAGGCGAATTGACCATTGAGCAATATGAAAACGACGACTACAGTGGAAACCCAAGGTACATAAAAAATGACGCTCACAGTGAAGTGATAAGTTTCCGTGCCGGTTTGAGCCATAAATATGATTTCACAAAATGGTTTTCAAACACAACTACAATTTATGGTGCTGGCTTAAACACCAATTCCAGCTCTGCATCGGGATGGACGGATAGAAATCCTATCAATTATGGAACTCGTTCCACCTTCGACCTTAATTTTTACTTAAGTGAGGATTTCAGTCTTTCTGGAATTGCTGGCCTTGAGTTTCAGGAGCAGCGCGCGCAGTCCATCAGTTATGGAATGGTGGAAAATCCCGCCGATCCAATGGGCTATAATATTATTGGCGCAGCGAAAAGTAACCAATATGCAAAATCTAAAACCAACTCCTTGTTTACCGAATGGGTTCTAAAAATGCCTTACGATATTTCCTTCACTGCCGGTATCGGAAGAAGTTCTATGGAACTTGACCTTCAGGATCGAATGTTTAACCCAACAAGCGGAAAACCTCAAAACGTTTCGGTTAATTATGATGGATTGTACTCCCCACATTTCGCTTTAAACAAAATATTCAATGATAATGTTTCTGTTTATGCTTCTTATAGCAAAGGATACAAAGCGCCTGTTAGCGGCAATGTGATTATTGGAGCTACTGGCGAGCTTAATACGGATTTGATTCCTGAAGAAGGCAATCAGTTTGAAATCGGTTCCAAAGGAAACTTATTGGAAAGCAAATTGCATTATGAAGTTGCCTTGTTTCAAGCCAAATTTAAAAATAAATTTACCTCTGTTGCTGTTCCCGCTGGGGACGGCACAACGCTTTATACATATATTGCCAATGGCGGTTCGTTGGACAACAAAGGTGTTGAAGCCTTGTTTAAATATACCGCTTATGAATCCACTACAGGATTTTTTAGCAATATTAGCCCTTATGCGAACGCAGCATATTCCGATTTTAAATATGTAGATTTCCGTTACTCCGCCCTAAGTAAACAAGGGGAATTAACGGTTAATGACTACAGCGGAAAAGCCGTTGCTGGCGTTGCTCCTTGGGTTGTAAATGCTGGTATTGACTTCATTACAAATGTTGGCATTTATGGCACAGCGAATTATGCATATCACGATCCAGTTCCTTTTACTTCTGATGGTGTGAATGTTGCAGACAGCTATAGTTTATTGAACGCAAAACTAGGTTACCGAATGAGTTTTGGAAACTTTGACCTTAATGCGTATGCTGGTGCCGATAACATTACCGGAGAAAAATACTACCTCATGCTTTTCTTGAACCAACTTGACGATGCCTACATTCCGGCCCCAATGAATACAGTTTTTTATGGAGGACTTAATCTGAAATATAATTTTTAATAAACCTCTGCGACAGAAAACGCAGCGAGAAACCTAAAAAGTACTATTGTGAAAAAAATAATCATACTCATTATTGCCACAATCACCTTCACTTCCTGCGGAAGATTTGGCAATAATGATAAAAAGAAGGAAAACGAGGAACGCATAGTTTGCATTTCAAAACAATATAGTGAAATGATCTTCGCCCTTGGGGCGGAGGAAAACCTAGTGGCGGTAGATCTTTCCAGCAGTTATCCACCGGAAGTTAGAAAACTGCCTTCCGTGGGCTATCACCGAGCGCTTGCTGCAGAACCCATTCTGTCTATGAATCCATCCTTGATTTTGGAAGACAACAACATCGGGCCAGAACACGTGGTTACTCAATTGAAAAATCTAAAAATCCCGATGAAACAATTTGGACAGTACGAAAACACCATCGCCGGAACAGATTCCTTAATGCGAGAAATGGGACGTTATTTTCAGAAAGAAGAAAAAGCAGAAGCCCTTTGCAAAACTTTGGATTCCGATATGAACCATGCAAAACAACAAGCTCTTTGGTATGATAAAAAACCGAAAGTACTCACCATACACTTTGGCCAAGCAAACAATGTTTATTTGGTAATGACAAAAAATAGCACTGCTGGTAAAATGATTGATTGGGCTGGAGGCGAAATGGCCGTGGATGGAGAACGCGGCATGATCCTGCTTTCGCCAGAAGTAGTTGCTAAAAGTGATCCGGATGTTATCCTTCTAACCGATTTTGGTTACGACCGTCTGGGTTCTACTGAAGAAATTGGCACATTACCGGGGATTTCAAGTACCCGAGCTTTTAAAGAAGGTAATGTGTACCGAGTGGAAGAACACGATATGGTGTATTTTGGACCAAGAACTGGAAAGAATATTCTGGAACTACAAAAGTTGATACACGGAGACAAGTAAACGGATGAAATTGGAGCCCAAATCGAAAAGGAGGTTAACCTAACCTTGTTGATTCCTAATTCCTGAATTTTTAACTTTGAATAAAAAAATAAATATATATCTCAGGACCTTTCCTGTACTGTTAATTCTTTTGGTAGCGGTTACTTATTTCTCCATTCGTTATGGTGCGGTAAGTATCAGTTTGGAGGACATAATTTCCTCCATAAAAAAACTCTTTACCATTCCAGATTCCATGAATCTCACCGAGCGTATTTTTATGGAAATACGACTTCCCCGTGCCATCTTGTGCATTTTTGTCGGTGCCAGTCTCGCTGTTGGAGGAACTTTGCTACAAGCCTTGTTCCGAAATCCGATTGTAGAACCAGGACTCATTGGCACCTCCAGCGGGGCAGCTTTTGGTGCCGCTCTCTATTTCGCTTTGGGGGCCTCCTTTGGTTTAACCTTTGGCCAATGGACATTGCCCTTGGCCGCCTGTTTAGGAGGGCTATTATCCACTAGTTTGGTGTTTTTTATTTCGCAATCCCGCAATTCTGGAAAAAGTTCAATTGTGGCGCTATTACTAACGGGCATTGCCATAAATGCTCTGTTTTTGAGCGGAGTTGGATTTTTAAGTTATATAGCTCGCGATCCTCAAGCTAGGTCCATTGTATTTTGGAATCTAGGAACCTTAAGTGGTGCCACTTGGACTTCCGTGGCAATTGTAGGAATTTCAACGGTGGGTACTATTCTGGTTGCCCTTCGCTATGCAAAACAATTAAACGCCCTGATGATAGGCGAGGAAGAAGCGCAGTTTCTGGGCGTAAACATCAAAAGTATTAAATGGAAAGTACTCCTTATCAACGTGGTGATGGTGGCAGTTGCAACGGCTTTTGTGGGAGTAATAAGCTTTGTGGGACTGATTGTTCCACACCTCCTACGAATTATCAATGGCAGTGACAATCGCCATTTAATTAGAAACAGTGCAGTATTGGGCGGATTACTACTTTGTTTGGCCGATTTAATTTCAAGATTGGTATTGCGCCCTACGGAACTTCCTATTGGCATTGTAACTTCGGTGGTTGGCGTTCCCATTTTTATATTCCTGCTAAAACGGAAAAACTACTTTTTTTGAAAATGATTCAAGAACGAAGAAACAAAGGGAATTAACCGTTTTGGAATAAACATAAAAATATGATACAAGCCAAAAATATCACCTTCAAAATAGGAAACAAAATTATTCTCGACGATGTTTCCGTAAAGTTTGATCCGGGTAAGATTAACCTTATCCTCGGCCCCAATGGCGCGGGAAAATCAACACTTGTAAAAGTGATTTGCAACCAAATAAAACCCCATGGAGGCACAGTCTTTTATGAAAACAAAGACATCCGTCCCGCATCCATAGCAGCTCTTGCAAAAGTGCGCGCTGTACTATCCCAAAATACCGACCTTGCATTTCCTTTAAAAGTAAAGGAAGTGGTCACTATGGGTCGCTATCCACATTTTTCCGTAAACCCAACTGAAAAGGACCAACAAGCCATCCAAGAAGCAATGCGGTTTTTTGAGGTTGAAGCTATGGCGGACCGCGACTATCTTACTCTAAGTGGTGGCGAGAAACAGCGCGTTCAATTTGCTCGCGTTATTTCACAAATATGGTATCCTGCTGAAAATGGATGTCGTTATTTGTTTTTGGACGAGCCTCTCACTTTTTTGGACGTCCATTACCAATTTCAGTTTATGCACAAACTGAAGGACCTTTTAAAGCAGCAGGACTTAGTAATAGTCGGCGTGGTTCACGACCTAAACCTCGCCGCAAAATTTGCAGATCACCTTGTTTTATTGCACCACGGCAAGCTCCTCGCTGCGGGAAGCATAAGCGAAGTCCTCACCCAAGAAAACATGAAAACCGCCTATCGCTTGGAACCCTTTATCCATAATGACCATCGAGGAATGTATCTCTTTTTTGAGTAGAAAATGCATTCAGCGCACACAACTCCTTCTTAAAAGAAAAGCAAGCTCATAAAAATCTGTTATCTTTAGTAAAAATCAAATTATGAGCGATTTTAAAGTTGGCGACCACGTAAAATGGAACTCAGAAGCCGGTTATGTAACCGGAAAAATTACCAAAGTCCATCACTCGGATTTTCAATATAAGGGATACACCCATCATGCAAGTAAGGATGATCCGCAATATGAGATAAAAAGCGATAAATCCGATCATATTGCTGCGCATAAAGGTTCGGCTCTTACCAAAATATCGTAGAAAAGTGGGATTAAAAGCAGTTAAGGGTGATATTACCACCATTGCGGTTGACGCTATTGTAAACGCGGCCAATTCATCACTGATGGGTGGCGGTGGTGTGGATGGTGCCATACATCGTGCGGGCGGCCCGGAAATTCTTGAAGAATGTAAAAAGATTGTGGCCAAACGTGGTGGATGTAAAGTGGGTGATGCAGTTATAACCACCGCTGGTAAAATGCCCTCAAAATACGTAATTCACACGGTGGGTCCCGTATGGAAGGGTGGAAAAAATGACGAACCACAAAAGCTGGCCCACTGTTATACAAATTCTTTAAAATTGGCGATGGAATACAATTGCAAAACCATTGCCTTTCCAAACATCAGTACAGGAGTTTACCATTTTCCTAAGGAAAAAGCAGCGACGATTGCCATAAAAACAGTAAATGAATTTCTGCAAAATAACGAAAGTATAGAAGAAGTTTTCTTTGTTTGTTTTGACAATGACAACTTTAACCTCATCAGTGCCCAGCTGAAAAAGTTGGAAATATAGAAACTATTTCGCCATCTCCAAAAGTTTGATCAAAGTTCGATAGTTGCGCGTAGTTGCTTCCACTCCAGGTCCTTTCTCAAAGAAGTTGTTGGAGCATTTAATATCGGTAATGCCGTTTTCAGAAAAGAAAGAACTGGCACTTCAAATTTAAAACGTTTAAAAAAATGGCATTTCAAATAACTTTTTCAAAATTGCCATTTTCCTGCGATAAGAAAACTACCTTCCCACTTTATATATAAGTTACTACATCCTCAAATCGTAACTACTCAAAAAGCGGCTTAGGTCCAACTTCTTTATTTTTTATGTCCGCCAATATTTATCCCGCGAAGATGGGCGATGTGGGTTTTCATATTAGTAACCTTGACTTTGGTTGAGAATTCGTAAAATGACAATTCTTTTGTTAGAAATGGCGTAGTGGATGGAATAATCAAACTGGTCAAATTTTACAATTCGAATATTGCGATATCTAATTTGAAAGGCATAGGGCATTTGCAAAATGATTGATGCTTTTATTCATCAATTGCGCGAGCAGAATGTCTTTTTAGGCTTTTAGGAAAGGAAGAAGAGTTTCTTGAAAAAAACGTTATTCTAAATTCTGCGCAACAATGAACCCACTAGTCCAAGCATTTTGAAAGTTGAAGCCCCCCGTAATGGCATCTATATCAATAACCTCACCTGCGAAAAAGAGATTTTTACAGATTCTGCTTTCAAAGGTTTTGAAGTTTACTTCCTTTAGATCAACTCCGCCTGCAGTGACGAATTCTTCCTTGAAAGTGCTTTTTCCATCCACTTTGAAAATTCCAGAAGTCAACTGATTCGTGAGATTTTGAAGATTTATACGTGTAGCTTCGGCCCAAGTTAGCCTGTCATCGATTCCGGCGGCTTTAATTAGATTTTGCCAAAGACGTTTAGGCAAACCGAATTGGGCGTATTTGAAGATGGTCTGTTTTCCCTGTGATGATTTTAAGGTCATTAATGCATCTAAAACCTCTGCGTCGGACAGTTGGTCCAGCCAATTTACCTCAATATTAAACCGATAATTTAAAGTGGATAATATCCGTGCGCCCCACGCCGATAATTTTAATATGGCCGGACCGCTCATTCCCCAATGGGTAATCATTAGCGGGCCATTACTTTCCAACGCAATTTTACCCGTGGTATCTAGTATTTTCACCGAAGCGTGGGTACTGATACCGGGTAAATCAATGATCCGGGAATCTTTAATATTAAAAGTGAAAAGAGAAGGTACGGCGGGAACAATACGGTGTCCCATTTCTTCAAGCAATTTCCATATTTTGGGATTACTTCCTGTGGCAACCACAATTTTTTCAGCAGAAAAAGTATCCGAAGAAGTACTTACAAGAAAAGAACTATCCTCTTTTTGAATTTGCTTGACCGGATGATTCAATAAAATTTCAATTCCAAACCGCCGTGTTTCAGAAAGAAAACAATCAATCACGGTTTGTGAGGAGTCCGAAACAGGAAACATTCTTCCATCCTCTTCAATTTTCAATTCCATCCCCCGTTTTTCGAACCACTCAATGGTATCGCCGGTCATAAAGGTATGAAAGGGGCCAAGCAATTCCTTTTCCCCTCGGGGATAATTCTGAGTCAATTCCTTCGGGGAAAATTCCGCATGGGTTACATTGCAGCGGCCGCCACCAGATATTTTCACTTTTGTGAGTACTTCCTTTCCGCGCTCGAGAATAATTATTTTTAGATTGGGAGATCTTTCCGCAGCATTTATTGCCGTAAAAAAACCCGCAGCTCCGCCGCCAATGATGATGAGGTCGGCTTTTATCAAACTTTTACTTTTTGATTGGCGAACTTTTCACATAATCCAATGGTTTCCGTAATATCATCCATGGTGGTCCTGGGATTGATCAAGCACATACGCAGCACAACTTGCTTATTGAGGACAGTTGTGACCAAAAGCGCTTCTTTTGATTCCACGACTTTCTGGGAAATAAATTGGTTTAATTCATCCAATTCCTTTTCGGAAAGATTGTTGCCGATTGGATTGTACCTGAAATTAACAACCGCCAAAGTGGCCGGCGAAATTACCTCCCAATTCGAACTTTTACGCAAAAACGACTCAGTGGCCTCGGCAAGTTTTATATTATAGGAAATGGCTTTTCTAAATTCCGTAAGACCAAAAGTTTTAACCGACATATAAAACTTCAAGGCCCGAAAACGTCGGGTGAGCTCGATACCGTGATCGTAGAAGTTAATTTCAGAGGTATTTCCCTCAATATCCCGTAAATATTCCGGCCGTTCGGTAAAGGTGCCTTTAAGCCATTTGTGACGTTTAACCAATAAACAGCCAATTTCATAGGGTTGATAAAACCATTTATGCGGATCGATGGTTAGGGAATCTGCCTTTTCAATTCCCTTTAAAAGTGGTTTTCCATCTTCGGAAAGAATGGCAAACCCACCATATGCGCCATCTATATGAAACCAAATATCTTCCTTCTTACAGATTTTGGCGATTTCCGAAAGCGGATCCACCGTGCCCGTATTTGTGGTCCCAGCGGTGGCGATAAGGCAAAAAGGTTGAAGCCCTTCCAGTCTGTCTTTCGCTATTGCATTTTTTAATTTATTGAGGGAAAATTTAAATTCGTTATCCGTGGGAATTATTCTGATCTGTTCTTTTTGAAATCCTAGAATTCGGATTGCTTTAATATTCGAAGAATGCGCTTGATCTGATAGATATATAATGGATTTGCTAAAATCATCGGCACATTTAACCGAACGCGCCGTTACAAGGGCGGTCAAGTTTGCCATTGACCCGCCGCTGGTGAAAATTCCACCTCCCTTTTTCTGTGGGAAGCCAAACATCTTCAAAAGCCAGTTCATAGCAACGATTTCCATTTCGGCCGCTGCAGGAGAGGCCTGCCATCCGCCGGAAAAAATATTGAAACCCGCCGTAAGACTATCGGCCATTGCACTTATGTAGTTGCTGGGTCCGGGAACAAAGGAATAGGATTTAGGGTGAGAAACTATATTGCTCTTAGTCATTACCTTGTCCAAAACAAAATTCAAAACCTGCTTTGGGTCTGAAGGATTTTCAGGAGCTTCTTCCAGAAATAGCTTTTCCATTTCCTCGCGTGAACCCGAAACCACGGGCAGTTTATCATTTTGGGTAACAAAGTGTTCCACAATTGCATCTACAACTTCATAGCCGTAGCTTTTCATCTCCTCTTGGCTTAATTCCAATGTAGCTCTGTTCTTAATATTCACGTCCTAGTAGGTTTAATTTCTCAAGGCGCAAAATTACATTTTTTAGAAGGTAATATCGGACTGGAACACAATAAAATTAAGTGGGAGAAATGTTGGAAAGCTGTGAATTTGAATTCCCAATATCCAAATTAATCTTTCCGGAATATTTCAAAAAAAACTAGATTGAAAACATAAAAAAGCCTTACCCGATTTATATGAGGCAAGGCTTGGTGTTTAGGTGTGGAAATTTCCGTTTTATTTTACCAGCATCTTCTTTACAACGGAATGTTGGCCGTTGCTGAATTTTAATAAATACAAACCAGAATCCAAGTTAATCAACATTTCTTTTTGCCCGGCATAAATTGTTTCAGAAGAAATCAATGTACCTAAGACCGAAAATATTTCGATTTTTTCAATTTTCTCTGAATGGTTAAAGTTGATTTTATTTTGAACCGGATTAGGGTAAAAACTGATGTCATCCATGGAATGGTCATCAATTCCCAATACACCGCATAAAAACGGATCAAATATTACCTCTCCCAAGGCGGGATTGTCTTCTTTATGGAAGATTACGTTTTCAACATCCTGGGCAGTGCTCTCTGCTCCTTCAATCCAGCAATTGTTTTTAGCGGATATAGTGTTTGGGGTATTGTTGTAAAGTGCATAGGTAGCGCCTCCATTTTCATTTTCTGAGAAAATATTGAAACCGCCGGAGGACAGATCGCCTCCCAAATTAATCAACGCCTGATCCTGTAACGTAATACCCCAAAGGTTACGTCTAATTTCATTTCCCGTAAGGGTCACGGACATATTGTTTGACGGGGAATTTACATTGATTCCACTACCGCCAAGATCTGGATTTCCTTGGGTGTTGTTATCTTCTATTATATTATAGGAAATTGTAACATCTGCATTGGAACCGAGAATTGTAATTCCATATCGATTATCCTTAATGGTGTTTTCGGCGATATTTGCTTTGATAGTTCCTCCCACAAAGTTGGCAAGGGCAATACCACCAACCATTTCCAAACTTCGATCGCCAATGATAGTATTATTGACAATTTGAATAGTTTCGTCAGGAATGGAAACTCCTAGGTTTATTTGAGGACGATTGGAGTTTTCCTGATTATTTCCTTCAATGTGATTTCCATTTATAATTGCAGACACCTGTGCATTGGCCGCGGATCCGATTGCAGCGTTTGTATTATACGTTATCTCACAATTATAAATGCCAGGCTTTCCTTTTGATAACTGTATTACTGCACTGCTGGTGGTTCCGGATACATTATGGGAAAGTGTGGAATCCATAATTATAAAATTTGCAGTCAAAACCCTTAATCCACCTCCATAGGTAATGGTGGCATTTTTGATATTTATAACCGAATTGTCCTCAAATCGGAAGCCATCATAAGGAGCATTTTGATCGATGGCGGTAAACGTAACTTGATTGGAATCAACTATAAAAGTTCCAAAAACGGTAATCCGCAAATTGGCATCAATGGATAAGGTGAGATCGGATTCAATTAAAAGGGTGTCATTTTCAGAAATAGTAAGATTGCCAAAAAGCGAGTATTGCGTTCCGGAAAATGTGATTGTTCCGGGACTGGCGGCAGCAATATCGGCAAGGCTCCAAACTTCTCCAGTATTGGGAGTGGTGAAATCCTGGGCATTGGAGATAAAGGCAAAAAGTAACAATAAAACTGTTAAGGTAATTTTTTTCATGTTATGTTATTTTAAGCAATAAAATTAATCAATGCCAGCGGGCCAAAAAAGTATTAAATAGAAATTATGGATTTCAAAAAAGGTTACTTTTGACCAATGCTTTTATATTCACTTATAGTATTCTTTGTAATAAGTCCGTTTTTTCCGGCAACCCAAAATCCGCATTGGTTTTTCCGTACGGCAGATTTTGTGCGCCTCCAATCCATGTTCATTCAGTTTGTCCTATTAGCACTGCTGATATATTTAACTGATAAATACACTTTATTTGTTTGGATTTTATTGATCGCCCTGATACTTTCCCTAGGTTATCAATTGGTAAAAGTAATTCCTTATAGCTCCTTTTTCCCCAGAAGAAAAAACAAGGGCCATAGTGGCGGACAGGTATCCATTTTGGCTGGAAATGTGCTTCAAACCAATAAACGGTGTGGGGATTTTATAAAGGAAGTAAAAAGATTTGATCCGGATATCGTTCTTGCCATGGAAACGAATAAGCACTGGGAAGAGAAACTTTCGGAAATTGAGCGTGATTACCCATTTACAATTAAAGTGGCGCTGGAGAACTTTTATGGAATGCATGTATATTCAAAAAAGAAATTACAAAACACCAAAGTATCCTATCAAATAGAAGATGATAAGCCATCCATTTTTTTTGATTTTCCGATGAAAGGCCAAAAACCAATTTATTTCTGTTGCCTGCATCCCGCACCGCCAAGTCCCACAGAAAATGAAACTTCCAAGGAACGCGATGCCGAATTGATGTTAACAGGAAAACACATTAGAAAATTGGATAAACCTACAGTGGTTTGCGGGGATATGAACGACGTTGTTTGGAGCAGGACCACGAGATTGTTCAAGAAAATCACGGGAATGATCGATCCAAGGATTGGCCGAGGATTTTTCTCCACATACAATGCAAATTATTTCTTTTTACGGTTTCCATTGGACCACCTGTTCCACACCCGTGATCTATTTGTAGGGAGAATAGAACGTTCCAATAATTTTGGGAGTGATCATTTTGCTATGTACTATGAAATCCATCATATGGCAAATAAAAAAAATCCAATAAATCCTCCTCTGGACGCGGAGGAAAGAGAGGAAGTTGAGGAACTAATTGAGGAAGGAGTAGAAAATTAGAGTAAATTGTACTTTAATGACCATAACAACCCGACCCATACGCTTTTATAATTATTAAAAACCATAAATTTGCCAATCAATATTTCAACATATATGGATGCTATTGACTTTGCTACATTAGCGGGTTTTGCCATAACAGCTTTTACTGGATTTTTTGCAATTATGAATCCCATTGCAAATCTTCCCGTATTTATTAGTTTGGTTGAAGATGCCGATGAAGATACAAAGCGAAGAATTCGAAAAAAAGCAACCTTCGTGGCTTTTATAATTGTGTGTTCTTTTATTGTACTTGGAAAGATAATTTTCAGTTTATTCGGACTTACCATTCCTGCTTTTAAGATTGCAGGTGGAATATTGATATTTTTGGCGGGATTGGATATGGTGCGATCCAAACAATCGGATAAAGATGAAAAAGTAGCCGAATTAAAGCCCGAAAGAATTAACGAAAGTGTTGCCATCTCTCCACTGGCTACACCACTAATGGCGGGCCCTGGAAGTATTGTTACAGGTATGACATTAGTTTCCGGCCATCCGTGGATTTATATGATCATTGCCATTGCGATGTTGGGTATTGTTATTCTACTCCACAACCTAGTATTCAGTATGAGCAAAATCATCGTAAAACGATTGGGGAAAAATGTGATCTCCGTCATCGGCAAACTTATGGGAATGGTCATTTCCATTCTTGGAACCGGAATGGTAATCCAAGGAATACAGATTGCTTTTGATGTTTTGGAGTAAGAGGGCTTGATACGCGACGATTTGAGTCACGACTTTTTGAACCACGACGGTTTGATGCATTACGGTGGCAGTATTATAAATACATGCTGGGATTATCGTTAATGCGGGCGGAAGATTTGTTAAAGAGCCGCAACTGGGGAATATTGTTAAATAATTTGGCAGCTTTATAACTGATGATTTCTATTAAATCTAATAAGTAGCCACCTTGTTACTTTTCCGAACAATACTGTTTTGGAAATTGTAATTTTCTAAAGATACTTCGAATCAAAACCTAGCGGCAGTAAATCTTTTACAGCATCCACTCTTACTATTTTCCCTGTTTCGCCCATAAAGTAAATGGCAATTGGGGAATGCTGCTTTTGCTCGTACTCACTTAGAGACTGCCGGCAAGCGCCACAAGGACCGATAGGTTCGTTAAGCTGATGATTTTTGGAACTTGCCGTTATTGCCATAGCTTTTATGGTTTGTTTCGGAAAAACCGCTCCACAATGAAAAACCGCCACTCTCTCTGCACAAAGTCCTGAGGGATATGCTGCATTCTCTTGATTGCTCCCAAGGGTGATTTCACCAGAGTCCAATAAAATTGCGGCTCCCACCTTAAATTGGGAATAAGGCGCATAGGCATTATCTCGAGCTATTTGCGCGCTTTTCATAAGCTCCTGGATTTCTTTTGGAAGTTCTGATTGATTTTCGAATACTTCCAATTGAATTTCGATCTTTTGTTTTTTTGCCATACAGTTAGAATTTGGATTCCTGGGAAAATAAAAATTGCGCCATTAATACAAATGACGCAATCTTATTATTTTTGAAACCTTGAAGTATATAACCACTAGTATTCGTCATACGAATCCCCAAAGTTGAAAGTGAGTCCAAAACGAAGTGTACCATCTAAAGGAGTCACGGTTTTGCCCATTCCGAAGAGATATGAGATATCGATATTGATTGCGGTGTATCGGAATCCGGCACCGAAGGATGCAAATTTTCGACCTCCCTTTTCATCACTTTCATTAAAATAACCGCCTCTAAAAGCGAATACATCTTGATACCAATATTCGGCACCCAGTGCCCAGGTAAATTCCTTCATTTCTTCACTGAAACCTCCTGGAGCGTCACCAAAAGACTGGAACATTCCTTTTACAAAACTTACATTGTTGTCTTTTCCTTTATAGATTACGTGATCTGAAATCAATTCGTCCACTCCCGCATTGTATTCACCATTACCATCAACGTCCACAAATTCGGTACCGTACATAGGAGGCGTAGGAACCAACAGTTTGTTAACCTCGGCAGAAATACCAATTTTATTGTATTCATCCAAAATAAAATCGAAACCCCCTCCAAGAGACATATTGGTAGGGATAAAGTTTTCCTGTCCTACTTCATCATACTTTAAGGTGGGTCCAATGTTCGAAATATTGAAACCGGCTCTCCATCGACCATCAAAATCGTTGTAGGGAATCTCCTCACTCTGGTAGTAACCGGCGATGTCCACGGCAAAAGTATTGGCTGCATGGGCATCTTCCAATTGTGTCTGGATTTTAAGGTCAGATCTTAAATACCTTCCCGCAACGGCCATTGCAAACCTATCACTTAATCGAAGGGAGTAGGAAACGTCAAAGGTCATTTCGTTTGGACTTTGGATCAACGGAATTTGATCGGCAGTTTCGCGAAGTTCAATTTCCCCCAATTTAAAATATCGGAAACTTGCTGCCACCGCACTACGTTCGCTCAACCGGTTAAAATAGGTAAGGTTTCCTAGGAAGATATCGTTTACCAATTTGCTCAAATATGGAGTATAAGTAATTCCAATTCCTTGTTTGGAAGTTATAAAAGCATATTTTGCAGGGTTCCATTGTTGCGAAAATGCATCGGCAGAAGTAGTGACCCCTATATCTCCCATCCCTGCTGCACGTGGATCGGCAGCAATCAAAACAAAGGGTACACCTGTGGTGATAACCCTGGAATCATTAGCGTTGGGAGTGATTATAGTTTCCTGAGAATGAGCCTGAAAAGCTACCAACCCTAACAAAAATGGTATAATTACTTTCTTCATATTTTTTTATTTTGGCAAATATAATTTTAATTATTAAAGGATAACGAGTTTCTCGAATTTTTCGACCCGCTGATTGGTTAACGTGGATTTAACGGTAATCTTATATACATACACTCCTTTTCCTATGCGATCCCCAAAATCATCGCGGCCGTCCCATACAATATTGCGCGAAAGAAATCCTTCGGTATTAATGGTTTCATTTTTGGTCCAGACAATTTTTCCTGTCACGGTAAAGACCTGTACCTGTACTTCCAACGGTTCGAATGGACGGTTATGGTTGAACCAAAATTCGGTATAGTTTACAAAGGGATTTGGATAGTTCAATACTCTTGAGATTTCCAATTGGTCGTTCCCTGCCACTACAAACTGGATGTCCGCCGTTGAAGAGTTATTGTAAACATCCCACGCTTTAAGGGTAATAGTATGCAAACCGTCTTCAAGATCACTGAATTTATATTGGGTACTTCCTTGGGTGTAATCATCAATTTGAGTCTGATAAAATTCGTTTAAAACGAATGGATTGGATTCGTCCCCATCTAAAATAGCTATAATATCATGTCCAATGCCGCTGGTGGTATTTATACCGTTTTCATCTTCCAACTTGGCAATAAAAACAGGACTGTCATTGGTAATCCCACCCGAAACGAAACTCTCGTCATTCATAAAAAGCCTGATTTTGGGTCCTTCATTATCTTCGGGTGCGTTTTCGTCCAAGCCTCCCACCTTGATAGCAAGGTTTACACCGGTTCTGTCCTCCAACTGATTATTCTGTTTGGCATATAAACTGAGTCGGCCATTGCCAACTGGTATCTGAATGTCCCGTGGGACAACAAATTCAAATTGAAACTTTCCATTGGCAACACTTGCCCGGCCATTGTACATTGCCTCCCCTAGAGTAACAAAATCCATAAAAACATTATTATGGTCATTGTCCAACGTTCTCCGCATCACATTTTTATCAAACAGCTTTGCCTCCAAAACCCCATTATAATTTGAAGCCAGTTGGCCGGATTCGTTGGTTACCTCCCCTTCAAATTTTACTTTGCTAAGAGCTTTAAGAACATCGGTTGATTGGTCAATTGGGGTGCCATTGAGTTTGGTAATACGGATATCCTTTTTAGGAAAGGCAAGAGGAAGAGCTGGATCCCCTACAAAAAATATCACTCTTCGAGTTACATCCGTCATATTGTTTTTGGCAATGCGCAATGCCTCGGCAGGTACTTCCGGACGCTCACGGTCCAGTCCAAACATAGGATCGGCCAAGTGTTCATTAAATCGGATTCCGACATTGATAAAAACCGCTCTTGTGGTAGTCACCAATGAAATAGCACCGCCATCTTTATTTTGATAGGTTAGCTCCCCCGCAGTAATCCGTAACGGATTGTCAAACTTGGTAAATTCGCAGGTAACTGTTACAAAACAGGGCATATTATCCTTGTTTTTAAAGCTTTCTGCCATTTCCTTGGTATAGATTGCTTCGTGTGCCAATCCATCTTCTCCTCCGTGACCAAAATAATTAAATACTATTGCCCCAACGTCCATGGCATTTTTAATTGCCTCGTTTACATCTGGATAGCGATTTCCCCCCGCGGATGTTTGTTGTTGATAGGCATCGGAATGTATCTTTTTTACGTTTATAAAAGGTTTGCTTGCCGAAATCCGGTCCCCTAAGATATCAAGGCTTTTTTCTAAGATATCCTCCCCACTTTTGTCAACGTCGTCAGAAACTAGAACAAAGTTTGTCCTCCAATTTCCGTAAGATTGTTTAGAAGCGTAATGTTCAATTTTTTCCACCATGGCATTTGCCAAGGATACATTGTCCACTATCATCCTCCCCATAGCAATGTCCAACTTGTCAACATCATCAGTTTTCACTCCATTTTCATCGTAAGAATATCCCCCAATAGTACCTTCGGAATCATCCATATTACCAAAGAAATCATCGGACATAAATGAACTTGTTTCACTGGTACCATCTATAGTATGAAAAGTAGGAACGATATTATTGTTGTTGGGCAACCTGTTTTTATAATCTACGGATGTATCTCCCAAAATACCTACATATTTTATTCTTTTGGATGGATCGGATGCATTGTAATAAACATACCGGATAAAATTGCGGATAGCACCGATATCCTGTTTTCCGGAACTGAATTCTTCATAAATTCTGTCCGTGGTTACTACCTTTACATTTAATCCCCGGGCCTTATGAAAAGAAGCAAGCCGCAAGGCAGGCTGCACCAAAAAAGGCGCAGTAATTATTATGTAATCCACATCCGTAAAATTACCTGACTCATCCTTAAATATGGTGCCCTTCAAATCTTGGTTTGCCACATAGGAATTAGGAATTTTAACCGGAGAAAAATAATCGTTGGGATTTATAGCAACATATTCCCTAACCTTCCCCAAGTTCTGTTTAAACGAAAATGAAGAGCTGTTTTCAACATTTTGTTTGCTTACAATCGCATACGGATCGGTTACATCCCATACCTGACTAAATTGGGAGGCATTGGCAATTTGGTATTCTCCTACCCCTGTAAGTGTGGCAGCCGTTTTATATCGGAAAGGAAGTTGTCCAGCAACCCCCGTCAATTTGCGAATCGCTTCCACGCTTAAGTAATCCAAATAGGCTACACTGGAAGGATTTCCGGAATTGTTATAAACAAGATCTACCTTAAAATCATCACCACCTGCGGTTATGTTCCTGTTAAGTTCGGCTTTGCTTAACAGTGTATATTGTGTAAGTGCAGCAAAGGGAAGCGGGTTTAGGCTGGTACCGTTAACAGTGATTGCCATGGAAGTTGCGCTTTCCGATGCCGCCGCAACCTTTAGCCTCATTTTGACTGGTTCGCTGGCAACAATATTTGGAAAAGAGAAAGTATAATGTTGTTCCCGGTTTATATCGAAACGATTTCCATACCAAGTTCTTCCCATTTTAGTGGGGCTATCTTCATCCTTTTCCTGGAATTGGTAATCGTTAAATTCCGCTATTACGTGTTCCACGGAGCCGGTGGGCTCTATCATCGCACTTACCCGTTTACCAGGACCCCCGTCGGAAGTAACATAATAGTAGGAGTCGTCACTATAAGGATTTAAGTTGCTATCATTATCGAGCACATAACCCTGGGTGCTGGTGCCATAAAATAATATATAATCATTATTGTCAAAACTTCCGTCCTCTTCCCCTATTACCTGAATGGAATTTTCGGGTAGATCAAAATGGACATTCCGTGCATTTAATAAAGGCAATGTTTGCCCGCCATTTCCATAAACCTTAAGATTACGGGGATTAATGCCATCGACATTCATTCCCAGACTTTTTAAAAATGCTTTGTCGATTTTATGCACGCCAGTCTGTTCCACTTTAAATTTGAACCACTTACCTGTAGCCAATACCGAATTGACAATAGATGGCGGAAGATTTCTACTTTGCGGACCATAAGAATATTCCAGAGAAAAAGAAAGCACCTTTTGATACACCCCATTATTGCGAATTACTGGAGAAATGGAAAAAATTGTAAAAACTTTTTCCCGCGCTCGGGAAGTACCAATGGAGTAGGAAAGCTTATCGGGGACCACTGTTTTATCAATTTTGGACAGTTCATCTTGAGAAAGTGCGCCAAAAGCCACGTTATAAACTTTCGCCGAATTTCTATCGGCAAAATTTGAATCTTCCCATTGCGTTGTAAACTTTGGTTCTCCAGGTCCTAAATGGAGCTGTAGCACATCCATAAATTCCTCTGCCGCACTCTCGCGGGATTTGGGTTGATATACGGTTGATTGCTGTAAACGCGGAGATTTCCAGTTAATCTGGATTGTTTTATTCTGCGCACCTAGTAATAAAGGCAACGTCAAAAAAATATATAGAAACAGTTTTTTTTCCATCAGATATTTTAACGCTCCAAATATACGCTTAGTATAAGCATAAAATAATGAACGGCATAAAAGTACATTAGGATAATAAAATTAATTCCAATACGTTTGCATCCCAGTAATGTAATGCAGAATTACCCTCGCAATAATAATAAAATATTATTGTGGATTTATCGTTAATTACTATATTGCAAACCCAATTTTATCATAATTGAATCTATGATGTTACGAAAAAACCTAGCCATAAAGCTATCTATTACCGTTGTTTTCGCCACACTCCTTGTGGGTTGCAACAAAACTAGAGACTACAAAAACAGCTCGCGCGCTACTGGTTGGAAACTAAATGCCAAGGAAGGTGGTTTTCAACATGATCCCCGAAATAAGGAACAAGAAACCGGCCCAGGACTTGTTTTTGTTGAGGGAGGAACCTTTACAATGGGAAGAGTTCAGGATGATCCTATGCACGACTGGAACAACACCCCTACCCAACAGCACGTTCAATCTTTCTATATGGACGAAACCGAAGTAACCAACTTAATGTACCTTGAGTATTTAGATTGGTTAAAAAGAGTTTTTCCGCCTAGTGACGAAAGCTACCGAAAGATATATGACGGTGCCGTACCCGATACATTGGTATGGAGAAATAGATTAGGGTATAATGAAGTTATGACCTATAATTATCTTCGTCATCCAGCCTATGCCGAATATCCGGTAGTGGGAGTAAGTTGGATCCAAGCAGTTGAGTTCAGCAATTGGAGGACCGATCGTGTGAACGAGATGAAGCTCGAAAAAGAAGGAATTACTGCCAGAAATGCCAGATATGATGTAAAACCAGGGGAAAGTTTTAGTACGGGTACTTATCTAAATGCCCCAACAATGGCGTATGGAGGAAATGATTCCATCACCCGAGGAGGAAAAAAATCAGAATCCATAGCTAAAAGAAGCAAAGACAGTACCAATCTTTACATACAACGCAAGGACGGAATTTTGCTTCCTGCCTATAGATTACCGACAGAAGCAGAATGGGAATATGCCGCTTTAGGAATGGCAGGACTTCGTAACTATAATGTTTACCGAGGAAAGAAAAAATATCCATGGGAAGGTCAATACACCCGTTCAGGAAACAGAAGAACCCGTGGTGACCAAATGGCCAACTTTAAACAAGGAGCTGGGGATTACGGCGGAATTGCTGGATGGAGTGATGACGGAGCGGATATTACTGCAAAGGTAAAATCCTATGCCCCGAATGATTACGGATTATATGATATGGCAGGGAACGTAGCAGAATGGGTTGCCGATGTTTACAGACCCATAATCGATAACGAGTATAACGACTTCAACTATTTCCGTGGGAACGTATATACCAAAAATGCCATTGGCGAGGATGGGGTAGTAAAAATTGTTACTAAGGATTCCATTGTTTATGACACCCTTAGCAATGGTAAAATAATAGCCCGGAACCTTCCCGGCCAAATCCTACAAGTTCCCGTAGGCGAAGACGAAACATACCAACGCACCAATTTCTCTAAAAGCGATAACCGCAACTTTAGAGATGGGGACAAGGCTTCCACCCGTTATTATCAAACATTCGGTCAAAGCGATGAAAGTGAAGCTCCGGAAGAAAGCGAGCGAATGTACAACTCACCAATTCCCAAAGTATATGCAGATAGCACTGGGGTACTGGATAAACAATACGACAAATCCTCCAACCGTACAACATTGATCAATAATGAAGTGCGGGTTTATAAAGGAGGTTCTTGGAGGGACAGAGATTACTGGTTGGATCCAGCACAAAGAAGATATTTCCCTCAGGATATGGCCACAGATTATATTGGCTTCCGATGTGCAATGAGCCGAGTGGGATCAAAATCCAAGAAACCTAAACGCCCACGTAACTAATATTCCTTTAAAAACAGAACACAAAACCCTCTGCGAATTCATTCGGGAGGGTTTTATTATTTTATATTAAATATGAACATAGAGAGCCTATACCGCATTTTTTTGGAAAGCAACGGCATTTGTACGGATACCAGAAAAATCACGCCCAACTGTCTCTTTTTTGCTTTAAAAGGGGAAAACTTCAATGGAAATAAGTTTGCCTATGAAGCACTACAACAAGGCGCCCGATTAGCAGTAGTTGATGAAGAACAGTATCATAAATCCACAAGGGAAACTTTTCTGGTGCCCAACGTCCTAAACGCCCTACAGGAATTAGCAACACATCATAGAAATCAAATATCGGCCACTATTATAGGATTGACCGGAAGCAATGGCAAAACGACAACAAAGGAATTAATAAATGCTGTGCTGTCCCAGGGATTTAAAACTGTTGCCACAAAAGGCAACTTAAACAATCACATTGGTGTTCCGCTAACCTTGTTATCGATGGATCGGGAAACCGAAATAGGAATAGTGGAAATGGGCGCAAATCATCTTGGTGAAATTAAAATGCTAAGTGAGATTGCCCGTCCGGATTATGGTTATATCACCAATTTCGGAAAGGCCCATTTGGAAGGTTTTGGCAGTTTGGAGGGAGTCGTAAAAGGTAAAACAGAACTGTATAGCTTTTTAAGGAACCATAATAAAAAAGTTTTTGTAAATGCTGGAGATTCCAAACAGATGGATAATTCCGATGATATGGATCGAATTACATTTGGAAAGGAAAACAGTGATTTTCCCATTGAACTTTTGGATTCCGGGAACAAACTTGCCATTAAATTCAAAAATCAGGTAATCAATAGCAATCTTGTAGGGGCCTATAACTTTGGCAACATTGCTGCAGCAATAGCTATGGGAGCGTACTTCCAAATCCCTATTGAAAGCATTAAAAAAGGAATTGAAATTTATAATCCTACCAACAATCGGTCACAAATTATAAAAAAGGGATCCAATTCCATATTAATGGATGCTTATAATGCTAATCCCACAAGTATGATGGCCGCCCTGGAAAATTTTAAACAGGCAGAAGGTAAAAACAAAATTCTCATTCTTGGTGACATGTTCGAGTTGGGCCCTGATAGCGCCATCGAACATCAGCATATTGTGGATTATCTAACGGAAAATGACTTCGGAAAAGTAATCTTGATTGGTGAAAATTTTTATGAAACCAGGGTAAAAAGTCCGCATATCTTAAAATTGAAAACATTTGATGAAGCAAAAATGGAAATCGGTAATCGACCTCCATGGAATGCCAATATTCTTATAAAGGCCTCGCGTGGAATGGCATTGGAACGAATATTGGAATTGTTGTGATAGGAACAGTTAGAATTATATCAACCAACTATAAGAATTAAAAAAACCTCAATCTCTTGACATTCCAAGAAATTGAGGTTTGACTTGTGGAGCGTATTGGGCTCGAACCAATGACCCCTACCTTGTCGAGGTAGTGCTCTGAACCAACTGAGCTAACGCTCCAATATTTAATATAACTACGATCTAGCGCAATTTAACCAGCGGCGAATTTACATAATTGAATCCTGTCCACCAAATGCCAATTTACAATTGGGCCTCACCAATAAACGTATAAATTCTCCCTTATAAAAATCGAATATATTTCTTGCTAAGTGAAATTCACTCCACGATTCTGAGACCTCTTTAAAAAATCTAACGCGATTATTTGTCGAACTTTTTAATCGGTTTCTTTTTTATCATACCACCTTTCGCATCCTTTACCGAGGCCATAATCATAAAGGCCTGTTTGTCTATTCTCCCAACTTCCGATTTCAACTTGCTCATCTCCAAACGAGTGATCACTGTATAAACTACATCCATAGGTCTTCGTGCTTCACCGTTTTTGACAAAACCATTTTCGGCTTTAAAGATTGTACAACCTCTTCCCATTCTATCCACAATGGCTTGGCGTATTTCATCACTGTGATCACTAATAATAGTCACACCTATAAATTCCTCGATACCATCAATTATAAAATCAACCGTTTTGGAAGCGACAAAATAGGTCATAATCGCATATAGGGCAATTTCGGTCGAAAGAAAGTAAGCCGCGGTAAAAAAGATAACAATGTTGAATACCAGGATAATGTTTCCCACGGTAAGGGTTGTTTTTCGACTGATATAAATAGCTAAAACTTCCGTACCATCCAATATAGCCCCTCCCCGGATAGCGAGTCCTATACCTAGACCAAGAAATACCCCACCAAAGGCAGCAATCAGAATTTTGTCATCGGTAATTTGTGGAAACGGGATATAAGCAACAGCTAAGGAAAGCAGAATGATACTCAGCACACTTTTTATGGCAAACCGCTTTGCTATGGAAAAGTAGGCGAGAACAATAAACGGTAAGTTTATCACTACCAAAAAGAATGAAAGTGATATTCCTGTGAGGGTATTCAGCATCAGGGAAATCCCGGTCACCCCGCCATCTATAAAGGAACTAGGCATCAAAAAACCCCGTAGTCCAAAAGAAGCGGATAGCACGGCAAGTAAAAGATATACCATATCCGAAAGTTCGTGCGCAAGATCGATCTCCCAATTTTTTACGCTGCGAACAAAATCCTCCTTATAGGATCGGTCCTTTCTATTGATTCCGAAATAGTTTTTATACGCTTTCTTTAATTTTTTGGACATCCGTGCCGGATTTTATGGCAACAAAAATAGGAAAGCGGGTCAACTTATTGCACCTATTAAGGATGGCCTTAACAAAAAATAATTTTTCCAATTATTTTAAATAATTGTTTGGAGAAATGGAAAAGTAACTTATATTTGCAACCGCTAACACGAAGGGCGATTAGCTCAGCTGGTTCAGAGCACCTCGTTTACACCGAGGGGGTCGGGGGTTCGAACCCCTCATCGCCCACCAGTTTTAAATAAAACCGAAGTTTTCACTTCGGTTTTTTCCTTATGTACTTTCTCTACATCTTATATTCTACAAAACTGGACCGTTATTACATCGGGTCCACCGAAAATATTTCCATGCGCTTGAAAGAACATCTTTGGGAGCACAAAGGGTTCACTTCAACAGCAAAGGACTGGGAGCTGAAATATTCGGAAAAATTCGACAGCCGGAATGAAGCAATGGCTAGGGAGCGCCAAATAAAAAAATGGAAGAGTCGAAAGCTAGTTGAGCAATTGATATCTTCCCAAGATTAGCTCAGCTGGTTCAGAGCATCCCGAATTAACTTCGGGAGGGTCGGGGGTTCGAACCTCCCGAAGCAAGTTCGGGACAGGCTCTCATCGCCCACCAGTTTTAAATAAAACCGAAGTTTTCACTTCGGTTTTTTCCTTATGTACTTTCTCTACATCTTATATTCTACAAAACTGGACCGTTACTACATCGGGTCCACCGAAAATATTTCCATGCGCTTGAAAGAACATCTTTGGGAGCACAAAGGGTTCACTTCAACAGCAAAGGACTGGGAGCTGAAATATTCGGAAAAATTCGACAGCCGGAATGAAGCAATGGCTAGGGAGCGCCAAATAAAAAAATGGAAGAGTCGAAAGCTAGTTGAGCAATTGATATCTTCCCAAGATTAGCTCAGCTGGTTCAGAGCATCCCGAATTAACTTCGGGAGGGTCGGGGGTTCGAACCTCCCGAAGCAAGTTCGGGACAGGTTCTCATCGCCCACCAGTTTTAAATAAAACCGAAGTTTATCCCGATGCGACTAAAAGAACATCTATCGGGAATACGCCTAAAAAAAATATTTAAAGTATATCTTATTTGAATGGCTTCGTTCTTATAAATTTTATTTCCTTAATTCCCACAAGAACTTGACATCACCCTCCAAAATGTCGTATCTTGGGTAAGATTTAAATCTCCAAAACAGCAGGTGGTAATTTCAATCTTATTGAATATCCCTATCCAGTAAAAATCCTTTCTTAGCTCTTCCTTAATCAACTGTATGCGACTCCTATGCCGATTCCAAGCCGACCCTATGCCGACTCCAAGCCGACCCTATGCCGACTCTATGCCGACTCCATTCCCACCATACCCCATAGACACTCCGCATTTACCATGTAGCCCATCCAACGACAAGGAATTTCATTGATAGAAAGAAAAGAATGAAAAGTTAGAGGTGCATTAATTTATTTTGGCAACTCAAACCACCTCCGCCACCACAAATGTGCTCCCTCCTATATAAATAAAATCATCCTTAGTGGCAGCGGTTAAAGCCGCTTTATAAGCTTTTTCCACAGACATATAATCTTCCCCCATCAATCCAAATTCCAATGCACTAACGTATAACAGTGATGCATCCAGCCCACGGGGCACGTTGGGTTTGCAGAAATAATAAATAGCATTTTTAGGAAACAAAGGCAAAATAGAATTTAGGTCCTTATCATTTACCACTCCCAAAACAATATGTAATTGGATAAAAGGTTCTGTTCGTAATTGTTCCATCACCAAACGCAGCCCGTCCTCATTATGAGCGGTATCACAGACCACTTTTGGATTTTCCTGTAATATCTGCCATCGCCCCATTAATCCGGTGTTTTTACCGGTCTTTAATAATCCCTTTTGTATATTTTCCTCTGATATTGACCATCCCTTATCTTGCAAAATGCGCAAGGTGGCCAAAACGGTACGAATATTTTTTTTCTGATAAATACCAGTTAAATCCGAAGTATAATCCATTCTTGCCTGATTTTCAGCAAAGGTAATCTCCGAATTCCTTTCGGCGGCAATCCGTTCAAATACTGGTTTAGTTTGTGCAAGCGTTTCGCCTATTACAACCGGAATTCCAGATTTTATAATGCCGGCTTTCTCCAAGGCAATTGCCCCTAAGGTATGTCCTAAAAACTGCGTATGGTCCATTCCGATATTTGTAATCACGGAAACTTCGGGACATATAATATTGGTACTGTCCAATCTGCCCCCCATTCCCGTTTCGATAATTGCGACATCCACCTTTTCTCTTCGGAAATAATCAAAGGCCATTCCCACAGTCATTTCAAAAAATGATAGTTGGTTTTCTTCCAAATAGGGTTTATGTTTTTCCACAAATGACAATACATCTGCTTCAGGAATCTTATCGCCGTTGATTTTTATCCTTTCCCGAAAATCCCGTAAATGGGGCGAAGTATAAAGTCCTGTTTTATACCCCGCTTCCTGAAATACAGAAGCTAACATATGGCTTGTACTTCCCTTGCCATTGGTACCAGCTACGTGCACACTTTCAAATTCGTTTTCAGGATTACCAAGATATGAAGATAACTTAATGGTAGCAGTCAAATCTGCTTTATAGGCTGATTGGCCTATGCGCTGGTACATCGGCAACTGGGAAAAGAGCCAGTTTAAGGTTTCGGAATAATTGATAAGGCGTAGATTTTAATGTTCATTTTAAATTTTATACAGTGTCAAGATACTTTTGAAGTGTGAAATTGGCAAATCCTCTTCAATTATTTTATAACCAATTTTTTAGTGATTTTACCTTTCCCATCTGAAATAGATAAATAATATATCCCGGCAGCAAGGTTTTCAACGGAAAAGGTGAGATCCTTTCTCTCAAAGTTTTCGGTTTTAATTAACCTTCCCATTGAATCGTACATTGTCATCCGAGTTTCTCCAGAATAATTATTTAATAAAATAGTAACCCTTTCGGACGCTGGATTTGGAAATAATTTTACTTCCGAAGCCAATGTATTTTCGTCCACACCCATAATATTATTTGAAATATCGATTTTATAGGATGAACGCCCGTAAGTGGCAGCGAACAGAAATTCGGATTCGGTATGGATAAATAGGTCTGAAACAACAACAGAGGGAAGATTCCCGCCTAAAACACTCCAGTGTAACCCTTCATCATTAGACGCCATAACGCCAACATCGGTTCCTATAAAAAGGTTTCCAAATTTATCCTGCTCAATATCGTTAACAGGTATATCCGGAAGCGTTGAGGAAATATCCATCCAAGAATTTCCCATATCAATGCTTTTATAAACGTGCCCCACAGATTCCCCAAAACGATAACCAGATAAGGTGAGATATAAGGTAGTGGAATTAAGGTTGGAGATAAGCACCTTTGTAATCCAACGATTGGGAATGCCGTTAGAAATATCTCTCCAATTAGTCCCGCCATCTTGTGTAATGGAAACTTTTCCATCGTCAGTGCCCACCAAAACTACTTGAGCATCAAATTTGGAAGGACTTATGGAGGTAATGGTACCAGAAGTAAGATTTCCGGTATGAGGCCCATTGGTCAAATCCGGACTTATTGCATTCCAAAATCCCGCTGCATTTGTGGTTTTATAGAGTCTGTTTGCGCCGTAATAAAGTGTTTGCGAATCATTGGGATCAAAAATAATAGGAGTATCCCAATTCTTGCGGTCCCCAAATGGAATTCCATTGAGAGCTCCGGAAAATGTTATCCCATTATTTACGGATTTTCCTAAGGCTCCATATTGATAAAGCGCATAAATAACATTTGTGTTGGTGGGATCAACTAGCGGCTGAAAGCCATCACCTCCATAGATTATATTCCAATCGCTTAAGCCTCCGGTTTGTGTCCTGCCAGTACTATTATCCTGTGCGCCGGCATAGATTTTGTTCACATTTTGAGCATCTACATAAATTCTATTAAATTGAGTAATGGGCAATTTTAAATCCTTGGTAGTAGAAGCACCATAATTATTACTGTAATATAACCCACCATCGTTTCCAAGCAGGATTTTCCCGGGAACATTGGGCTGAAAGGCCAATGCATGTTGGTCCACGTGGGCACTTGTGAAAACTTCATTCCAACTATTTCCGCCATTGGTAGATTTATGCACCTGAAAATCTACATTATAGAGTGTATTTTCATCCATTGGATCAACATAGATGCCGCCAAACCACCAATGAAAACCTACGTCTGCTAACTGACTTGAATTAATCGCTGTCCAACTGTTTCCACCATTAACGGTTTTATAAACTCCCTGAATATTTCCTTCACTGTCTGCATAACGTGCATATAGGACATTGGGATTGGATTGGGAAATATCAAATCCAATTCTGCCTTTTTGTGAAGCCAGCAATGGAAGACCATTGGTAAGCTCGGTCCAAGTTGCTCCACCGTCGGTAGTTTTATACAGCCCAGAGGTTATTCCCCCGTACTGCCGCCTTTCTGGCCGTCTTATCCGTTCCCAACTGGCAGCGTATACAATATTTCCATCGATGGGATGGATGGCCATGTCCACTACTCCCGTGGAATCACTTATAAAAAGTATCTTCTCCCAACTATCCCCGCCATCAGTGGTTTTGTAAACTCCTCGATTGCTACTGTTTTTAAACAAAGGTCCCATTGCGGCTACAAAAACGGTGTTATCATTATTGGGATCGATAACAATTTTGCCAACGCTTCCAATATTTGGAAGACCTTTGGATTCCCAAGTAAGTCCGCCGTCAGTGGATTTATGGATGCCATCACCATCGTAAACCAATGAACCTCCCCCAGCATTAACTTCACCGGTGCCTACATAAATAATATTATTGTCATTTTTGGAGATTTCCATATCCCCGATTGAAAGCATTTGTTGGCCATCAAAAATTGGAGCCCAGTCCTGACCGCCATTTTCCGTTTTAAAAATACCGCCCGAGGCCGCTCCAACATAGTAAACATTTGGCTGAAACGAGGGAATTTCAATATCCGTAATCCTACCGCCAATATTCAAGGGACCGCTAAATTGCCATACTTCATCAGCAATATTTCTATTAGCGGTTTGTCCTTTCCATTCCATAGCTTCGGAATATGCAGCAGTATTAATTTTGCCATCGGGATAGGCCCGCTGCATAAACATAATATCAAAAGGATTTTTACCCTTTTCCCTCTTTTTCTCAACTTTTGAAATGGATTTGTCGCGTTCTGAAGAATTCTCCTTTCCCGGTGTGTTTTTACAGCCGATAATAAAGAAAATTGTTATTAAGAAGGTAGAAAGTCGAAGCATGACATCATTTTTTTGATGCCTAAAGATACTGAAAAAGAAGTGTGAAATTATTTCCTATCGGCGAACAACTATGCTGTTCGCCAAATCTAAAACTTATAATAATGAGGAAATTATCGGTATTTGGGAATTGAGAATTTTTATTCCTCCAGACTGAAATTATAAACTATCTTTCCAATTTGCTTGGCGGGCGCTTTATCATCGGAATTGAACTTTGTAGCCAACGCCGCCCGTCTAGCTGGTTCCGTAAGACATTTAGAGGTATTCGTAGAGCCACGGACTCCTGGAGTGGCGCTTATTACTTTACCGCTCCGGTCCACCTCGATACTTACAACCACAATGCCCGCTTCATTGCAATCCTGAACAAATTTCTCCTTATTCAGAGCTTTTCGCCCCCCAAGTTGATAGTTACCATCACCGTCCAAGCCTTTCCCTGTTCCATAATATGCGCTGGCATTAGGGTCGCCATCAGGACTACCTTTATCGCCGGCCTTTCCGTCGTTCCCTTCCCCTCCTTTAGCGGTGCCATCGCTTTTAGGACCGTTCAATATACTGGAAAGCGCATCCGAAGTTGATTTGTCCGGTTTGGGATCGGGCTTTTTTTCTTCCTTTTTGGGCTGTTCCTTAACGGGAGTTTCCTTTTGCTCCTTTTTAGGTTTTTCTTTTTTGATCACGGGTGCATCCTCGATATCCTGGGTAACCACTTCTTCCTTTATATCGGTTTTGGGCTGTGTTACCGCTTGGGAGGTAGTCTGCTTAGGTGCAGATTGTATCTTTTCTATAGGCTGAATCTTTCCATCACCTACATCCGAAGTGCCAAAGTTGACCGCAATACCTTGGTCCAATGGTGGATCCAAATATTTCATTCCAACAAAAAACAGCAAAATAAGAAGGATCACATGAATGGTTACAGTGATTGCCATACTTTTTCGCTTATATTCAGTGTTTAAAAAGTTCAATGGGTTTGGATTTGGGTTTGCTGATTACTAAATGCGCGTTGGTGAAAACTGAATTCCGGATACTGAATACTTAATTAGGTCTAACTGCAAGAACAACTTTGTACCTGTTCTTATTGGCTATATCCATCACAAATACAGCATCTTCAATGGGCACTCCTTCTTCCGCACGTAAAATTATAGTAGGCTCCTCCTGTCCTGCCAGAATTCTTTTTAGTTCCTTTTCTATGCCGTATTCGCTCACTCTTTCATTGTCCACATAGTACGCACCATCCTTGGTAATACTTACAGATGCTTTTTGGACAGATGACGTTTTGCCACTGGCTTTTGGAAGAATGAGATCCAAGGCATTTGGCGTGATGGTAGGAGAAGTCAGCAAGAAGAACACCAATAACAGAAACACTATATCCGTCATGGAACTCATACTGAATTCGGCACTCACTTTATTTCTACCTCTTAAATTCATTAACTCGGCTCATTTAAAATATCCAGAAAATCTACTGCGGTCGCTTCCATTTGGTGCACCACTTTGTCCGTACGTACCACTAAATGGTTATAACCCATATAAGCAATAATACCCACGATCAATCCAGCAACCGTGGTGGTCATAGCGGTATAAATACCTTCAGCCAATCCCCCCATTTCTGCTTGCCCACTACTGGTAGCAAGTTCGTGGAATGCCATTACCATACCAATTACAGTACCAAGAAATCCAATCATAGGCGCCGCACCGGCAATAGTTGCCAATACACTCACATTTTTCTCAAGTTTATATACTTCAAGGCGTCCGGCGTTTTCAATAGCCGTATTAATATCTTCCAACGGATTTCCAATACGGGACAATCCTTTTTCGGTAAGTCGGGAAACGGGTGTGCTGTTTTGTGCACAAAGCAGTTTTGCTGCCTGGATGTTTCCTTTTACCACATGATCGTGGATTTGTTTCATAAAGTTAACATCCGTTTTACTGGCCGCCTTTATAGCGAATAATCTTTCAAAATAAATATAAACGGCAACAAAAAGAAGCACAAAGAGAATCGCAATTATTAATTGGCCCGCTGGCCCTCCTGTCAATAGGAGGTCCATAATAGACAATGTTTTTTCTTGGGTAACTGGTTCTAGGTCCTGGGCCACTTCGGCACCTTCCTGAATTAAGAAATTCAACATAAATATATTTCGTTTTAGTGGATAACGGTATTAAGAATTAGAAATTGTTAGGTATGGTGAAATAAGACACGTTCGAAGAGCAAGAATATCCCTGCACCCGATATAAAACCAATAAATGCAAGCCAAGCTATCTTTTTAAGATACCAGATAAAGTCGATCCGCTCCATTCCCATAGCGGCAACTCCGGCCGCTGAACCTATAATGAGCATACTTCCTCCCGTTCCGGCGGCATAGGCAATGAAATGCCATAATACCGAATCTATGGGCATATCGTACATACCCATAGAGGCAGCCACAAGTGGAACGTTATCGATTATTGCCGATAAAACACCCAACAATAAAATTACCACATCCTGGTTTGGGATAGCTCCCTGTAACACTTCGGCCAAATAACGCAAGGTACCCACTTCTTCCCCATTTATGGAACCGAAAACCAACGCTTCGAGCCCCGCCACAGCCATAAGAATTCCTAGGAAGAACAAAATACTCGAGATTTCGATTCGGGAAAGCGCTCTTTGGGTAGAATACAGTGCTCTTTTTTCTTTGCTGAAATCCTCCTCCGGATGTATGTATTCCGAAACCAACCAAACCACACCCAATGCAAGCATCATTCCCATATAAGGCGGCAAATGCGTAACGGATTTAAAAACGGGAACCGAAACAATCATTCCCAATCCCAAAAATAACATTGTTTTACTGCTCAGCAATTTGGAATCTTCGCTTTCTTCCGAAGGTTCCAATTCAATTGTACCCTTGAAAACCGGGAGATAACTGGCTATCAAAAACGGAACTACAAAGGAAACTATGGACGGCAAAACCACGAATTCTATCAATCCCATTGCGGTGATTTTCTTGGCAATCCACAACATGGTGGTTGTAACATCACCAATTGGAGACCAAGCTCCACCGGCATTGGCGGCAATAACAATAAGAGAAGCATACCATAAGCGGTCCTCTCTTTTGTGTATAAGCTTTCTAAGAAGGGTAATCAATACAATAGTCGCCGTTAGGTTATCGATTACAGCTGAAAGAAAGAATGCGATAATACCAATAATCCATAATAATTTACGCTTGCTCCGGGTTTTTACGGCGCTTTTAAGCACCTCGAAACCTTGATGAAGGTCTATTATTTCCACGATGGTCATGGCTCCTATCAGAAATATTAGGATTTCACAAGTTTTACCCAGATGATGTAAAAGGGTGCCGTCAAAACCCTCCATGGCCTCTTCCGATCCAGAGAGAGCGCTGAATATCTGGCCTTCCCCATTTACTATATGAAACCATCCACTGGCGTAACCAATAGCCAGAACCGCCCAAATCAACGATGCCATTATTAGTGCTGGCACGGTTTTATCCAGTTTCAAAGGGTGTTCTAAAGTGATGGATAAATATCCAAGAACGAAAATTAAGATTATGATGGATTCCATGGGTACTGTTTAAGGTTTATACCAACTGCTTTAAAGCAATCTCAAAAGCGGTTGTGCTAATATTTGTTTTTCCACTGTTATGGTTGTAAATATCCTGAATGGCCTTTCGAATAGTTTCTGATGTATCGTCAAAGATTGCCTCATCGCTCAAATCGGCTTTTCCTTCCATCAAATAAGCAAACACCCTTGCCATTCCACAATTGCTGATAAAATCGGGAATCAAACTGATATGTTCGTCGGTATATTCCATTATCGGCCCAAAAAAGATTTCCTTGTCGGCAAAGGGCACGTTTGCCCCACAGCTTATAACTTCAAGTCCACTCTCGATCATTTGCGAAACCTGATCTTGAGTTACAATTCGGGAGGCAGCGCAGGGGGCAAATATTTCGGCCCTTAGTTTCCAGATTTGCTGATTGATATCGTCAAAAGGAATCATATTGTCCGCAACTAGGGTATTTCCATCTTTATTAATAAACAATTCCCTTATTTCTTCCAAGGAGTATCCTTTCTCATTGATAATTCCACCATCTCTATCAATAATACCCACTATTTTAGCCCCCATTTGTGCCAAGTAGAATGCCGCTGCAGAGCCAACATTTCCAAAACCTTGGATTATAGCTCTTTTCCCTTTTACAGTACCGCCATAAATAGCATAAAAATGTTTTACCGCCTCGGCCACACCAAAACCGGTGATCATATCGGCAACTTTATAATCCCGAGCAACCTCGGGACTGTATGTGGAACTTTTCAATACTTTTCCCACGCCATCCCGAAGTTGGCCAATACGGTTTTTTTTATCTTCTTCCGAAGGATTAAAATGCCCGTTGAAAACACCTTCCTGGGGATGTCCGATCCCATTTTTTTCGGTAAACGGAATTACCTCCAGCCGCTGGTCCACGTTCATATCGCCACCTGTACCGTAATATGTTTTTAATAAAGGGGAAACAGCCTTAAACCAGCGTTCGAGAACACCCTTTTTGCGGGGATCGGCGGGGTCAAAATTAATTCCGCTTTTGGCGCCGCCAATGGGAGGCCCGGCCACGGTAAATTTAACTTCCATGGTTTTGGCTAGGGAAAGTACTTCATTCATATCCAAACCCTTGCGCATACGTGTTCCACCGCCAGCGGCACCGCCCCTTAATGAATTAATGACCGTCCAGCCCTCAGCTTCGGTTTCGGGATCATTCCAATGGAAAACTATTTCGGGTTTTTTATCTTCGTACTTCTTAAGTAGATCTTTCATTGATTTGGTAAGTTATCTGTAATGGCAAGTGTCGGGGACACACTTATAAATTTATCCCACGCCAAAAACAATCTCGACAAATATAAAAAACTTGTCAAGCCTTTAGTTTTATTTTGAAGAAAAATTAAGGGGTGAAAACTTTGCCGGAACAATGGTCTTTGGAAGCGCCAGTTACACTTGCCAGACAATTTACTTCGTCACGCAACCTAAGTACTCCGAGGAGCCCGAAAATAAGCGCTTCCTTATATTCCACTAGAGCCGAAGATGGCACCACAGCATTTATATTGGCTAAATGCGCTAATCTTTCCATCAAAAAAGAATTATAGGCTCCACCACCCGTAACCAAAACCTTTGCACTTTCTACGAACTGGGCGCCGAGCTGAATGGCAATATGTTCTGTGAACGTCCTCAAAAGGTCTCTTTCGGAAATAACGAATCCATCAAGAAGTGGAAAAACATTCTCTTTGACCCATTCCAAACCCAAGGATTTCGGAGGTTGTAAGGAATAAAAAGAAAGCATATTGAGTTTTTGCAGTAATTCATTATTGATCTCTCCACTTTTTGCAAGTTTTCCACCCTCATCATAATCCATTCCCAATTTCTCGGCGTACCGATTCAGAACAATATTCACAGGGCAGATATCATAGGCAATACGTGTTCCATTTACTTCAGAAGAGACATTCGCAAAACCGCCGAGATTTAAACAATAATCATATTCGGGAAAGAGTAGTCTATCTCCAATGGGAACCAAAGGAGCTCCTTGGCCACCCAATGCTACATCATCCGTACGAAAATCGCAAACCACGTTTCGGGAAATCAATTTTGCCAAGCGTGGAAGATTCCCAATCTGCAGCGTGTATCCTTTTTCCGGCCGGTGTAAAATGGTATGTCCATGGCTACAAATGGCATCGATTTCCTGGATATTGTTCCTTTTAATAAAACCCAGAATTTCTTCGGACAGTTTCTCTGTGTATTTAAAATCCAACCGTTCCAACTTTTTTTTGGTATAACCGATGGCTTCCCTAAGATCATTTTTCCAATAAGTCGAATAGGGTATTGTTTCGGCATTGACAATTTTGAATGACCATTTGCCAGGCGCTGCGAGATTTATGGCAGGAGTTGCATCATTTGGGAAAGCCCTCCATTCAAATTCAATTTCGGCCAAATCGATACCATCCAATGAGGTGCCACTCATAACTCCTATAATATGATAATTGGTTCTTTCCAAACTCAGTAGATTGATTACTTTTAAAGGTAAGATAGAAGTATATAAAACTTCTAAACCCAATGTCATAAATTTTTATAAAAAATATACACACTGCAATACAAGAAACAAAAGTCTACCTCAAAAGTGGTAGGCAGACTAAAACGTAAACACTGGACATGTAGCTCCTAAAGTTTAAAGGATGACGAAATTGTAATATCTCGGTTTCTTCCTAAACAAATCGAAAAAGAAGGTCCTTTTAATGAACTTCTCGAATGTCTTTATTGTTCTAACTTTTAAGGGCTCATTTAATTTTATCGGACAACAATTAAAACACACTATTTGCTAAAGTAGGATTTGTGAAGAGTCAATTTTCGGGAATATGCTATTTTGTCACTGATTTGGGGTTATATTTTATTTTTAAAGTACATTTGCACTTCTTAAAAATGAACTTTTTTCAAAATCAAAACCTATGGATTTCAGTCTATCCGAAGAACAGATAATGATTCGCGATGCAGCCCGCGATTTTGCGCGTACCGAGTTACTACCGGGCGTTATAGAAAGAGACAACCTTCAAAAATTCCCGACCGAGCAAGTCAAAAAAATGGGCGAACTGGGATTTTTAGGGATGATGGTGGATCCAAAGTATGGCGGTGGCGGAATGGATGCCATTTCCTATACCTTGGTAATGGAAGAATTGAGCAAGATAGATGCTTCGTGTTCGGTAATTGTATCCGTAAACAATTCATTGGTTTGCTATGGCCTAGAAGCGTTTGGCACCGAGGAACAAAAGCAAAAATATTTGACTAAACTTGCCACAGGGGAAAAACTTGGTGCCTTCTGTTTAAGTGAACCGGAAGCAGGTAGCGATGCCACTTCACAAAAAACCACGGCAATTGAGGATGGCGATCATTATATATTAAATGGAACGAAAAACTGGATTACCAACGGTGGTTCCGCCGATTATTATTTGGTAATCGCCCAAACCCATAAAGAGAAAAAACATAAAGGAATCAATGCCTTTATAGTTGAAAAAGGATGGGAAGGTTTTGAGATCGGGCCCAAGGAAGATAAATTAGGGATTCGCGGCAGCGACACACATTCCTTGATTTTTAATGATGTAAGAGTACCAAAAGAAAACAGAATTGGCGAGGACGGTTTTGGATTTACCTTTGCCATGAAAACACTTGCCGGTGGCCGTATTGGTATTGCCGCACAAGCCTTGGGAATTGCTGCCGGAGCTTATGATTTGGCGCGGGAATATTCAAAGGTGAGAAAAGCCTTCGGAACAGAAATCTGTAACCACCAAGCTATTGCCTTTAAACTTGCCGATATGCATACCAGCATTGAGGCCGCAAGGATGCTTGTATTAAAAGCTGCTTGGGAAAAAGATCAAGGCCTCAATTATGATATGAGTGGCGCGATGGCAAAACTGTACGCTAGCCAAGTTGCAATGGACGTAACCGTTGAAGCGGTTCAAGTTCACGGAGGAAACGGATACGTAAAGGAGTATCACGTAGAACGGTTGATGCGCGATGCGAAAATCACCCAGATTTACGAAGGAACTTCTGAAATTCAGAAAATTGTAATTTCCAGAGGACTTTTAAAGGATTAAATTCCTTTGTTCTTAAAATATCAAATCCCGGTTTAAATGGATGTTTTCATTTAAACCGGGTTTTTTTTGGGTGATAATTTTCATGAAAGATTTTATTGAATCCTGAATTGTTCCCTGTAACCGAGAAAATTCTAAATGGAACGAGTTAGGTTGAATTATAGGAAGAAATCCCAAACCAAACCAAAGCGCAACACATTGTCCCGATATGGATATCCAGGGGCGGCGAAGTACTCATTTTTGCTGCTAAAGAGTGCCGTAAAATTTTCATAGACAAAGAAAATCCGTGTTTGTCTTATTTTGGCGCTAAAGAATAGGTCCACTAACGGAAAACCTCCCAATTTCGGATCGTTCTGCACATAGAATTCGGCCAAAACAGGATCGTAGGCATTCATATTGTATTTTGTAAAATAGTTAAAGGTAACTCCCGTTTGTAGAAAGAGGGCACGTTTAAAAAGATGGTCCTGATAATACAAGGTATTACGCGTAATCAGCTCCGGCACATTAAGCACACTTCCGCCACTCAATACTTTTTGATACATTATAGTGTTGTCCAAGGCAAATTTGCCCATCCTGAATTCTTTTTTGGCCTTAACCTTCAAATAATCCACCCGTTCCGACGCCTGCATAGGTGAAGGCGTGCTGTCGTTCGCCTTTAATCCAAAATAAGCGTAATCATCAATTCCTGTATAACTTATGGATGCGTTCCCAAAACGCTTAGTATCTAACTCAAATTTGAGCTCCTGCATTTTTACATTGTTCAGGCTTGTTTTCCAATTGTAGTTTTTGTAATCACTTTGATTCAATTGCAAATTGAAATTGGGCGCAACAGAATGAATAGCAATGGATGCCTTGGCAGCGTATTCGTCATTTAATTTATAGGAAGCTGCGCCCTGCAAATAATTCCCGTTAAAGTCACTTGCAACATTTATGGCACCCTTTCCGGACAGTTCAAATCCTTTGTATTTTTTTTGATAGGCTGCTCCCACCTCAACGATATCCCCCGATATTCGGTTTGGGATAGTCCCGCTGTCCAATACCAAAACCGATTGGTAACCATAATCCAAATCGGTATATCCTGCCCAAGCCGAAATTTTACCCAACAGGGAATTATCATAGTCCATGTAACCTTTAATGTTGAAATCATCCAAAGTTGTTTTCGTGGACAAATTGGAAGTTACATAGGAAGGACCAAATTCCTTAAACGGTTTTCCTTGATTGAACTGAAAAGACTTATGCTCGTAGGAAAGCACATTCCCAATGGAAAAGACGGAATGGCCGATGCTGTCTCGAGATGAAAGAACTTCATAATAATGGTCGGCATACACCCGGATTCCTTCCAATTTGTTCTCGGCATCCTCAAACTTTACATCCAAGCGACCACGATCACTGAACTCGGGATCATCATTGATAAAAAGTTTTAAAGAAGAATCCTTAAGCCCTCCATTTTCCTGATTTAAAATGTCCTGTGATGCCAGATGCGTCCGTAGCCCATATCGTTTGTTCTTGGTATGATAATTCGCGGTAAAAAGAAAGTTACCCGTACTGGTCAGAATATGTTGATATTTTCCAAGGGATCGCACTCCTTTATATTCAAGGGAAAAATTGAATTGCGGGTCGGTGTTGACAGTGAAAAAAGCATCCAATTGCTGGCCTTGGGTATAGGCAGTTTTAAAATACAGATCAGTAAACGGGGTGGGTACATAAAAGTAATTTACATCCTCTATTTCCTTATAATTAAAATGGTGCGATTGGGCGGCAAACAACGGTTTAAGATTCATTCTATCAAAAGAGTAAATCAAGGAGTTATATGTTTGTCCAACGTTGGAAAACTGGAGCAACCCAAAATTGTCCCGTCGTAAATAATTGAATTTGTATTTTTTCTGGATAGTTAAAGTGGTATCCACAAAAGTGGTGTCCCTGGAAGCGGATATAATTTTATACGCTTGGATTGAAGGTTTTTCCTTTTTTGAGCTTGGAGTTTGCGAAAACACAGTTGCCGAGACCATCGAAACCAACAATAGCAAAAGTATTTTCTTCATACTGCAGTGACTTTTGGACAAAGGTAATTGTTTTTGGGTTTAATGCGCATTTATGAATTTCCAAAAGATTTTGGCTCTCCAAAGGATTGTTCGTTTTTAGTCATAGTAGAATTTTTCAGGGAATTTAACTTGATGATTGCCCTATTTTTTTATTCTTTTGCGTTGTTATGCTCAAGCTTAAAATCAACCGAAAATTACTGGAATGTGGAACCGATGAAGCGGGTCGGGGTTGCTTGGCTGGCCCAGTGACGGCTGCTGCGGTTATTTTGCCTAAAAATTTCAGACATCCATTTTTGACAGATAGCAAGCAACTTTCGGAAAAAAAACGGGATGAACTTCGTATAATTATTGAAAGCGAGGCTGTTTGTTATAAAGTAGTGCATGTGATGATGGATGAAATTGACGAGATCAACATCCTTAATGCATCTATTCTGGGAATGCATCGCGCCATTGATGGCCTTTCCCATCCACCTGAATTTATCGCCATTGATGGAAATCGTTTTAAGCCTTATCGGGAAATTCCATTTGAATGTGTGATAAAGGGGGACGGCAAATATTTGCATATTGCTGCCGCTTCCATTTTGGCAAAAACCTATCGGGATGAATTTATGGTGAAACTTCACGACGAATTCCCCGAATACAATTGGCGACAGAACAAAGGATACCCGACTTTGGAACACCGCGAGGCCATTCGCACGTATGGCAGTACCATTTTTCACAGAAAAAGCTTTAAACTTCTGCCCGACGAAATATTTCTGGAGGATCCAGAATGTGAGGAAATAGAAGTGATATAAGTCCGAATTTCGCACTGCTTTTGGGAATTTCCCGAACCTTCTCTTTAAAAACTGTTGAAAACCCGTAGATAAACAATTTTGGATGTGCATAGAAGGAAGAAGTTTCCTTGTTACCTTTGTGCCTATGGGAAAAAATTGGACAAAACTGGTCTTGCTACTGTGCCTTGGATTCATCTTTAGTTGTCAGAAAAAGCCTGAAAAAACAGGAACCTTATTGGATTTTGTTCCTATCGATGTCTCTTTGGTGTTGAAAATATCAAACTGGGAAACACTCCAGAATGACATCAAAAACAATTTGCTATTATCAAAATTTTCGGAAAACGACCTTCATCTTTTAATTCCTAAAGGGGCTCCCATTCTTGAAAACCTGCACCCTTCGTCAGAAAGTCTATTGTGCCTCAATAAGATAAATGATTCCTTGTCGGCATATACTTTTATATCCAAAAACACGCCCAATCTTTTCCTATCCGATTCCTTAAAGGATAAAACCATTGAAACCCTCTCTATTGGAGATCGATCTTTCCAGCGGATTACTATTGATAAGAAGATAGCGTATTCGGCAATACTTGACAGTGTATTCATTGCTTCCTCCTCACAGGAAATCCTTATGGGCATTCTCAAAGGAGAAACTGAGAGGGAAGAAACTTTTAAAAAGGTATTTGAACTTCCTTCGGCGGGTGAATTTACCGCGCTCATTTATCAGAATAAAGTAAATATTTCCGACTCGGTTGACATTGCTTTAAATTCGTGGACTGCCGTGGATATTTCCGTAACTCCCGATTCCTTTATCGCCTCTGGAATAGCTTTAACAGCACCTCAGGACAGTATCTCCGACCTTTTGAATGTTTTTAAAGAACAAGTGCCACAACAGAATGACATTTCTTCTCTTATTCCAATATCGGCAAAAGGGGGCATCAGTTTCACATTTGATGATTCGGAGAAATTGCAAGCAAGGTTTAGGGAATTCCGTGGCGAAAAAGAACAGGCCAGATCCACGGGAATTTTTGATTCCTCCAGCGAAGTAGGAAGCATACAACTTAATAACGGAAGTGCTGTTTTTGTTAAAAGTATTGATGCATCTACCACTACTGATGCCTTGGCGCAATTTGTTACAACACACAATTCCTACAGGGGAATTGAAATTAAAAGCTTTAGTGAACCAACACTTTTTCAACAAACATTTTCTCCCCTGCTGACCTTCAACAAAGCAAATTTTGTATTTCAATTGGAAAATTTCTTTGTCTTTGTTGCTGAGGAAGCTACAGCCGAAGAATTGATTTCCTCAGTCCAGAACAACGCCGTGCTTAAAAACACTCAATATTTTGAAAAAACTTCCAATGATTTAAGCGCAGCTTCAAGCGTTTTGATCTTAAAAATGCAAGGAGATTTTTTCCAAGAGTTTGCGGAATTTTTCAACCCGGTTTTGTCCCAAAAAAACACAAAACTTTCTTTTGAAGAATATCCGGTAATGGCGCTTCAGTTCAGTTATGACCGTAATTTTGCACATGTAACCATTAGTTGTCGGGAGGGCAATCCTCAAACAACCAGCACTGTTGGGGCTGTGGCGGAGAAATCGGGTATCAAATTGGAAAATCCCTTATTGGGCAATCCACAAATTATAGGGACAAATGGAAATATTGTGGTTCAGGACATCGGCAATAAACTGTATTATATTTCCGAAAATGGCAAAATAGTTTGGACGCGTGATTTGGGCGCACCTATTATGGGCCAAATTGAGGAAGTTGAAGTTGGCGGAAAAAGCCAAATGGCCTTTGCTACAAGGAACGCCGTTTACCTATTGGATAGAAATGGGAAGGATGCAAAATCATTTCCGCTAAAATTTAGAGATGATATTACCCAGCCGCTCTCAGTATTTGACTATGACCAAAATCATAATTACCGTTTTGTAGTAGTCCAGGATAAAAATATTTTTTTATATAATCAGCAGGGGAATACAGTAAAAGGTTTTGCTTTTGGAAAAGCGAAGAGTAAAATAGTCCAGTCTCCGGTACATGTTCGAATGGGAAGAAAAGACTATATATTGATTGCCGAAGAAAATGGCACCTTGAACATTTTGAGCAGAGTGGGAAAACCTAGGGTTTCAGTATCCACAAAATTTAATTTTTCGGAAATTCCGCTCACTTCCGAAGATGATACTTTTGTTGTGATTACCAAGGAAAACACGAAAGAACGGATATCGGAAGAGGGAAAGGTTTCATCCCAAAAACTCAACGTGGGAAATTATTGGTTTACTCTAAATGGGAGTACCAAAGTCACCATGGATGACAATCTAATGCGGATTAATGGAAAACTAGCCGAACTTCCCATAGGTCTTTATACCCATCCACAAATTTTTGAGATCAATAATAAAATATTCGTGACCATAACGGAAACTTCTGAAAAAAAGGTTTACGTTTTAGACAAAAATGGAAACATTTTAAATGGATTTCCAGTTTATGGCAGCGCCGATGCCTCCATAGGTAAAAACGGCTCGGCAAAGGGTGTTATTCTTGCCGTAAAAAGCGATCCCAAGGAACTATTGTTGTATAAGGTGGAATAAAAATGATTTTTTATTAGAAACAATTACCTGGCTCTACGGCCAAGTTTTATTAATCGCCAGAAATCAAACATAAACACTTATCATACGATTTTGTGCGAAATAGATAAAAATTTTATATATTTACCCCGAATTCGATTTTAAATCATAGACTTTTTTGGAGTCTGTGCAACCCCACTTCTTCGATTCTCTCCCCTACACTTTCCGAATTTCCCAGGAAACCCTACGCATTTAAAAAATTCAGTAATCCTAAATTATTTATTATGAAAGCCATCTTTACACTTGCATTTCTAATAATTTGCTCGGTTTGCAACGCCCAGTTTTTAGACAAGTTGGGGAAAAGAGCAGAGAAAGCCGTAGAACGAAGCGTGGAAAATAGAGTAGACAGAGAAACCACCAAAAGCGCAGATCGGGTCCTTGATACTGTAGTAGCAGCTCCAAAAAAGAAGAAGAAGGAGACCAAGAAAAAAAAGAATACCTCGAAAAACATCATTGGAGAAAAATCAGTCGATGAGGAGGAAGACTAGAACGGTGCCAATTGGAATTTGTCAAGGCTTAATCCATAAAAAAAATAACCATTACCAATCTTTAAAAATTATGCAAAATGAAAAATAAAATAATTCTTATAATTTTATCTATTTGTGTCTCTCCCTTCGTTTTCTCCCAACACGATTGTAATATGTATTACCCCTTGAAGGACGGGGCGACTTTTCAGATAACCACCTACGACAAAAAGGATAAAGCCACTTCTGTTTTGGATTATAAAGTTTTAAATGTATCCGATACCCCAGATGGAAAAGTGGGAACTATCCACGGTGTCGTTAAGGATAAAAAAGGGAAAATGGTAACTGAAATGGAATATAAGGTTAGGTGTAAGGACAACAAAATTTCTGTGGACTTCAATTCCCTAATGAGCCCTCAGATGCTGGAACAATTTAAGGATATGGAAATTGATGTTACCGGCACCAATTTGGATTGGCCAAATGACCTTAGGGCCGGCCAGACGTTACCGGATGCCAATATGAAAATGAAAATATCCATGGCCGGCATGAACATGAATTTCTCCATCGACATAACCGACAGAAAAGTGATAGGTGCGGAGAGTGTTACTACTCCTGCGGGCACATTTGATTGTATGGTTATAACTTTTGATACCCAAGTAAATATGGGTATCAAACAAACTACCAGTTCCAAACAATGGGTTTCCAAAGATGTGGGGATGGTAAAACAGGAGGATTACAAGAATGGAAAAATAATTGACACCTCTCTATTAACGGCTTTCTCCATTTAAGGGCCAAATTGATTTAGACCGAAGCTCCGGCTTTTGTCTTATTCGTTATTTCCGCCTCAAAAAGACTCACAAAATGCTTTAGCAATTTCGCCTGCACTTCCTCCATGGATATATGGGAAACCCCAAGTTCAACTTTTAAGGAAGTGACCGCTTTATCTTTAATTCCACAAGGAATCATATTGTCAAAATAACCAAGATCGGTATTTACGTTCAAGGCAAATCCGTGCATAGTAACCCATCGACTGGCGCGTACTCCCATCGCACAGATTTTCCGGGCAAAGGGTGTGCCCACATCCAGCCATACTCCCGTTTCACCTTGGCTTCTTTCGGGTTTTAATCCGTATTCCTGAAGCGTAAGGATAACCATTTCCTCCAAAAGCCGTAAATATTTATGGATATCGGTGAAAAAGTTTTCCAGATCGAGTATAGGATATCCTACCACTTGTCCCGGACCATGATAGGTAATGTCTCCACCTCGATTTATTTTATAGAAGGTAGCACCAATGGCATTTAATTTTTCTTCGGATATGAGAAGGTTTTCCATATGGCCACTTTTGCCCAAAGTATATACGTGAGGATGCTCCACAAACAAAAAATAATTGGGCACGGGCTCGGGATCTGCAACATTTTGATTTTTCCTTTTTACGGCTACGATTTCATTGAAAAGCTGCTCTTGATAATCCCAACATTCCTTGTAATCGATTAATCCTAGATTCTGGAGACAAACGGTTGATTTCAATTTTGGATTTTTTGTGCTTCAAAGATATTATGATAAAGGCCATCAATGAAGGCTAAGAATTTATAATTTCCACAAAGGTAATTATGGAATATTTTAAACAAGCAAGAAAAGCGAGTAAAATCAGGAATTTATAAGTGGCATTTAAATATTTTTTCCATTGTATCAGTCGTGTCCGACCAAAATGTTAGACCGTTGAGCGGAAAGACGTAAGACATAGGAGTTGCTCCTTTATAGCCTGATAATCACACTACATCGATTAAGCATGCTTTAAACTATTAAATTTAGATGGTAACCAAATAGCAAACTGTCTCTTAAGAAAAAGATTATAAACAGCCATCATCAAGGACCCAACAGAACTTTGTAATGTTTAACCGGACACTTTTAAAATGAAAACAAGGTTCACAAATGGTCTTTAATAAAGTCTGGAACAAAATCTTTTCTTAGGCTTTATTTGGGAAAATGTTATAGAAATGTTTAAAACAATTTATTTTAAAATTAAAAGATGGAAGATTTTTGTCTTCAAATTAGTTAAAAAACAAAACTAAGCCTCTTAAATATTCCCCAAATTCCCAAAGGATGCTATCTTTACGGCTCAAACATTCACTTATTTAAACTTAACAAATGAAAAAATTCAACTTAAAGTCATTGCTATTCCTGGCATTAATCATTGCGGGAATGGGAATGAATGCACAGACAAGGCTGTGGCAAAAGGTTTCCTCGGCACAGACCCAAAATAAGCAATTGGAATTCAGAAAGAGCAGCCCCGAGGAGTTTGATCTTTTTAAATTAAACACTTCAGCTTTAAAAAATCTTTTGGCTCAGGCACCGGAAAGATTTACAGGAACCTCCAATGTCATTATTGATTTGCCTACCAACAATGGTGAAGTACAAAGCTTCCGAGTTTATGAAGCTCCGACTTTTGCACCAGAATTACAGGCAAGACACACCAATATTCGCTCCTATGTCGCTCAGGGGATCCAAGATCCAACCGCTATAGCCAGATTCAGTGTTTCTGATATCGGGGTGAACGTGATGATCAGCTCGGTAAATTATTCTACCATTTATATTGATCCTTACACTCAGGATAAAAACTTCTACATCGCTTACAATCTGAACAAACTTCCGGTAACAGAAGGTTTTGAATGTTTGGTTGAAAGTGAAGTTGACGCAAATACAATTCCTGCAATGAGCCGAAACGCCAATGACGGGAAATTGCGCACCTATAGATTGGCTCTTGCTTGTACTGGAGAGTACGCTACCTATCATTTAAACCAACAAGGAGTGAGTACGACCGCACCAGATGATGTTAAAAAGGCCGCTGTTCTTTCAGCTATGAATGTTGCATTGACCCGTTTAAACGGAATTTATGAAAGAGACCTAGCTGTTACCATGGTAATTGTACCCAATAATGAGGAGATTATTTTCCTAAATGCAGCAAGCGATCCTTATAACAACAATGATGGATATACGATGCTAGCACAAAACCAATCCACGTGTGATCAAAAAATTGGAAGCGCCAATTATGATATTGGACACGTATTCAGTACTGGTGGAGGTGGAATTGCAGGTCTTCGGGTTCCTTGCGTAAGTGGCCAAAAAGCTCGTGGTGTAACCGGTTTACCTACTCCAATTGGCGATAACTTTTTTGTGGATTTTGTAGCTCACGAAATGGGTCACCAATTTGGTGCAAACCATACCTTTAATGGAACGGTTGGAAACTGTGGCGGGGGAAATAGAAATATTGGCACTGCTATGGAAGTTGGTAGTGGATCAACAATTATGGGATATGCCGGAATTTGCGGCAGTCAAAATGTGCAGCCTCATAGTGACGACTATTTCCACGCAATAAGCATCCAGGAAATTTGGGCCAATATAAAAAATGGCAACAGTAGCACTTGCGCTGTATTGACCGATACAAACAATGCGCCTCCTATTGCCGATGCAGGTTCGGATTACACTATTCCAAAATCCACTCCTTTTGTATTGACCGGAACTGCTTCCGATCCTGATGGAGATGTTTTATCACATTGTTGGGAACAAATGAACCCACAAAACTCTGTTCAGCCACCTGTAAATACTGCTACGCAAGGACCAACTTTCCGTTCCAAAAAACCAGTGGCAACTCCTGAAAGATATTTTCCAAGTATGAATTACATCCTTACCGGAAATATGGGAGGAACTGGGACAAGTAATAAATGGGAAGTAGTTCCTGCGGTTGCACGTGCTTTAAACTTTAGATACACTGTGCGCGATAACGCCATAGGAGGAGGAGCCAGTGCAAATGGAAATATGAAAGTTACCGTGGATGGTACTTCCGGTCCTTTTAAAGTTACTTCACAAGCCACTACAACCACTTGGGAAATAGGAAATACAGAAACTATTACCTGGGATGTGGCAGGAACCGATGCAGCACCGGTTAGTTGTGCTAACGTGGATATCTTATTCTCTACCGATAGCGGTGAGACTTATCCTATAACTCTTGCACTTAATCAGCCAAATAACGGTAGTGCAGTGGTAAATGTTCCAAATTTAAATACCATTAGAGGAAGATTTATGGTAAGAGGTTCCGATAATATTTTCTTTAACGTGAATATGGGCGTTATCGTGGTAACGGGAACTGTTGGCGTGGAGGATTTCACCTTTGCTGATTTTTCAGTATATCCTAACCCATCAACTGGAACTTTCAATCTTAAATTTACTCCTGCTTCCGCTGACAATATAGAGGTTTCCCTTTATGACCTCAGAGGAAGATTGATTCAAGAAACTATTTATGACGAAGCTTCCACAGCTCTTTTCAATAAAGAATTGGATTATAACAATATCGATTCCGGAATGTATTTCCTTGTTGTTAAGAATGGCAATAAATCAGTGACCAAAAAATTGGTTAAAAAGTAATTTTGAGTGTTTGATTATTATAAAATCGGTATCCATATTGTTTGGATACCGATTTTTATTTTGGACATACCAGTATAAAACCCTTACATCCCGGATATATCCGAAGCATAAATTGATAAACAATTCTGGAAATTCTTATATTGGCCTATTCCTAAATCCATACATATCCTAAAAAAATACTATGAAAAACATACTTCTTCTTTTTGCATTTGTTTTTATTTCCACCCTAGTTCAAAGCCAGACATTCACGGAAGCAGATATCACCGGAACCTGGCAGGTTCTAAATATTGTGGAATCCGGCTCGAGCCCAAAAGAAGCCAACCAATTGCTCGCTGCCTATATCGATTTTCAACCAAATCATAGTTTCCAGATCAGGATGAGGAAAGACGGTAAAAAAGAATTCGACAATAAGTTCCAAAATGCAAAATGGAACTATACTCCGGACAACCAAACAATAAGTGTAAACAATGGCGAAATGCTGCTTCAACCAGTAAAGGAAGACGGCAAGATAATCTTTATACTTCCTGGCAAAGGAATCAAACTGGAAGTAGTAATGCCGATGTAAATAATATCAGAATTTAAATTTAAATATGAATAAAATTTATTCCAATTCCTTCTCCTTACTGATAAGTTTTCCATGAAATATTTGATAATAGCCCTTTTCATCCTGACTGCCTGTAAACAAAAAGATTCAAATTTAACGGCAAAAGAAATCATTGATAAGACTATTGAAAAAGCAGGCGGTGAGAATTATGACCATTCCAATATTGAGTTTACTTTTCGCAATATAAAGTACACTAGCACTAGAAACAATGGGATATTCGAGTTCACCCGAAGTTTTTCCGACTCATTAGGAAATGTAAAGGACGTACTTGATAATTCGGGGTTTACAAGATTTTTCAACGGGGAGAAACAAAAACTACCTGATACCACCGCCACAAAATATTCAAATTCGCTAAATTCTGTGCACTATTTTATTCAATTGCCTTATGGTCTTAATGATAAGGCTGTTCAGAAAGAATTGGTGGACACTACAGAAATAAATGGGAAGAAGTATTACGCCATAAAAGTTTCGTTTGCCCAAGAAAACGGCGGCAGTGATCACGACGATGTCTATATGTACTGGATTAATAAAAAAGATTTTACCGTGGACTATTTCGCCTATAAGTATTACAGTGGCGAAGGTGGAATCAGATTCAGGGAAGCATATAATCCGCGAGAAATAGGAGGAATCCGATTTGCCGATTATAAAAATTATAAAGCCGAGCCTTGGGAAAATGTTGAATTAAAGGATCTAAGCAACATGTTTGAGAATAACCAACTTGAACTTCTTTCGGATATCAAGAATGAAGCTATTTCGGTAAAGAGGAGTAATGACTAATTTTTTGCCAGAAGTCAAATTCCGTATCTGGCAAAAATCCATCTCACAACTTCAATTTCCCCAAATCCTTCGCCACAGATCGCCCAATAGTTTTTTGGCATCACTCCTATCCTTGGGTTCTTCCACTATAGCCAAATCTTCATCTTTGGAAATCAATTCATAACTAAAGGCATATTTATCGGTTTTGGGATCTACGCTCATCAATCCAAAACGAAGATCGTTAAACAACAAATGGCCATCTTTTTCGGTAATAGTGTACCACCCTTCTACAATATCAATCAACCGAATTATTTTGTCATCATTTTTTAAATCTCCGAGTGCTCGATGGTTTTTAGGATGCGAATGGAAAGTAACCGGCTTTGTGTCAAAAAATGAATAGTCACCTATCAAAAAGGCATCGGCCGTTTCCACATTTGCGGTCCAGAGAATAGTATTGAAAGGGCTGGGTTTGGTTTGCAAGTTTATGTATGAAATTTGCTGATCCGAAAGCTCGGTTTTGAATTTTTGATACGCCATCAACTTTAAAAAAAGAGTCAACAACATATAACTGCTACTGATGATAAGGCCAAGATTATTCAAGCATCTCCTTTTTGCACTTCCTCTTTTATGAAGTATCGCCAAGATTAGGAAAATTAGAAACGGGAGCGTGTACAAAGGATCGATCACAAATATGTTCTTATAGGCCAAGCGTATATCCAAAGGCCAAAACAGCTGTGTTCCCCACGTAGTATGTGCATCAAGCAATGGATGTGTCACAAAGGTTAGGAACCAGAACAACCACCATTCCCTTAAATTTGCCCGTTTGTCCCAGAGTGAGCACAACCAAGCAAACAAAAGACCAACACCAACCGCAAAAACAATGGAATGGGTGAAGCCACGATGAATTTCCAAGGCGGAAACGGTATCCGTAAAAAATCCGGCCATCACATCTAAATCTGGAATGGTACCGGCCACAGCACCCAAGAGCATAGCTCTGTTCCCAATCTTTTTCCCAAGCACAGCCTCTCCAACGGCGGCACCTAAAATAATTTGTGTAACTGAATCCATAGTCCCCTATTCCCCAAAAGGGGAATTATTAACTGCGCGAAAACGCGTATAATTAAAAGATTTATTCAATGAAAGTCTTAATGCATTTCCTTTAGGATCCCAATCCAAAACTTCACTTTGCAGATCTAAGAGAATTAATCGACAATTTCCATTTTCTTTAACAAAAATGAGGCATTCATATTCTTGCAAATCCCTGGTTTAAACGAATAATCAAAATATAATTCCCCATCGATTATTTGTGCATCAAAAAAATAATTTTTGACTTCTGGCATATCCTCCGCGACCGCACAAAGACTTAGATCATGAGTGGCAATGATTCCCGTGGAATTACTTCCCACAAGTTTTTCCACAAATTTCCGTGAACCGATGGCCTTGTCCGTACTATTGGTGCCCTTCAATATTTCATCGAGAATAATAAAGTAGCGATCTGTTTTAATTTGATCTACTATAAATTTCAACCGCTTAAGTTCGCTAAAAAAGTAAGATTCATCATCGGTAAGACTATCGGTAGTGCGCATGCTTGTTATAAGCTTAATTGGGCTGTATTTAGATTTTTCCGCACATACCGGTAATCCTACATTTCCCATTACTATTTGCAGGGATACAGTGCGCAAGAAAGTGCTTTTTCCTGCCATATTCGCTCCGGTAACAATAAAAAATTCTTCTGAAGCTATATGGAAATCATTCCGAACCATGGTATCCGGTTTTAACAGCGGATGTCCAGCTCCCTTTACCTCCAGCACTGCGTTGGAAACAGTAATTTCCGGAAAAACATAGGTCGGATTATTAAAGGCAAAATTCCCCAAACTATTGTAGGCATCAAAAAATGCGATGGTCTCAAACCATTTGGGAACTTCCAATCTATGGGCAATTATCCACTGTTCGATATTGTAGCTTTGCTTCAAATCCATCAAGAAAAGCCCACTGATTATTTGGCCAAAAATCATGACATTGCGTTGTTCGAGGTTGTCCAAGTATCTTGAAAACTTTTTTAACACCCTAGATGCCTTGGCTTTGGAACGGACCACCTCATTTCGTTTCTGTGTGAGTAAATCCGAAGAAAATTCTTGGATTTCAATTTCCAACAATAACTTATAAAACTGTTCGATGGTACTTTGCACCTTAGTGGTTTGATCCAAGAGGGCACTCACTCTTTTGTAATAACGGCCTACAATGGTTACCCCCAGAAAAAACCAACCCAGCATAAGGTATCCCGAAATAATATCGAAATAAAAGAGGATTCCCAGAACGACTGAAATTACCGAAAATACCGTCGAAACCGGTTTAATCCATTTGGGCATAAAGGGTACATAACCCTGCAGCCAATTGGCGACTTCGCGGGCATCAACTTCGGTCTTTACTTGACTTGCAATCCCTGAAAAACGCTGGCGCCAATCAGGTTTTTGCGCCAGTTCCTTAATAGCTTCCTGTTTTTTAGGAATGCCATTGATGTCATTTTGGGTAAGCAAATCTGCTAAAAATGAAGAACCACTTTCCAAAGCCGTACGGTTTAAATACTGAAAAAATGATCCTCTTCCAAACAGGTCGATATCCTGACTGTAGGAATGCAAAGGGTTTTGATATTTCTCACCTGAAGGAAGATGATGGAAAACCCGATTCAAAACTTCCAACTCTACCTCATTTTGATCGATAATGGATTTGGTAAGATCACGCTGATATCTAAGTTTATTGTGGTTTGTAACCAAAAAGACAAATAGAATGATGGCCAACAGCACTATTGCAATTGCAATCTTATAATTGGAAAAAGAATAATATACAGCAATACAAGTTGCTAAAAATACCAAAGTACGCACCATACTGGAAAAACCCAGCTTTTTTTTAAGTTGGTTTAAATTGGCCGTTTTTGAGGTAATCCTTGATCTATAGAATTCCGTGAGGTCTGTCATTAGGATTTTTTATTTTTTAATTCAGACTGCATTTTTTTGCTGAGACCTCCTACCACTAATTCATAGGAATGGTCTATTAGTTCAAACAGCAATCGGGAGGGCAAAGGTCCTTCTATTTGAATGGTATTCCAATGTTTTTTGTTCATATGATATCCTGGGATAATAATCCCGTCATATTCCGCACGGAGTTCCAAGGCTCTTTCAGGATTACATTTGAGATTGGCAGTAGTGGGATGGGCATCTAGGGCCAAAAGCGCAAACACTTTGTCCAATACTTTAAAGACCAAAGTGTCCTCACCGAAAGGCATGCATTCATTACTTCCGGTTTTGGAAAGACAATAATCGCGAAAATCTTCAATATTCATACTTTTTCTGATTTTGGACTTTCATCCTAAAAATGAAAAAACCTTTATTTTTTATTTCCAATTCTCCCTAAATGGGTATTCTGGAAACTATCCGGATACTTTAATCCATACCCGAACATCCGATCCATGGCCGCGTGGGAAAAAATAATTATCCCGATAAGGCTAATGGTAGTTCCAAAAAAGAATACTCCTAGCAATAAAAGACTAATTCCCAATGCTTTATTATGAAAAAAATTGTAGACCAACGCGCCTGTTTGAGTTTTTATCGCGTATCCCAACATGCTAATGTCCGGTGCCAGGATAAGTGCGGGAAACCACCACCAAGCAAGATCCAACTGTGAAAAGAGAAAAATGCCCAAAGCAAACTGTGCCAATTCTTCAAATTTCAGAATTCTTTCCATTTTGTAAAAAATAATTTTATCGCGTTCTGGTATAATCGGAAGATAATAGTTGGACTTATTAATTCGGCCCCTTTTTATCCTATTGAACTTCCGTTATAAGGCTACTTTTATATAAAACAGGTTTACTGGGTGCGGCGTCATTATGGAATGAAGCTATCTGGAGGTTAAGCAAATAATCACCGTCCTGGATAGAATCGGGAACGTAAATCATTTCCGTAATGGTACAATCAAATCTTGTATTGTTGGGATAGTCCCAAAATGCTTTGTGAGCCAAAAGTTTTCCTTCGTCGTGTTCTCTATCCACAGAAGGCAAATCGATCAGCAAATGCTTTATTCCAATATCGCGGATGTATTTAGCAGCAGCTTCTGACAGATAAGGCCAATTACTATTGGACCAATGGGTGCTTTTCTTGGTTTCATTATTCGGAATAGTCCTAATAACAAGAGCTTCTGGTCTATTTTTGAATACTGCGCCTCGAATACTTTCCAATGAAATTACTTCGTCCTCATCTATTTTTGTGGGCCGGATGGTAATTAACTGCGCATTGAAAAAAAATATTTTGAGAGCCTCATTTACGGAATGGAAATCGTTTGAAATATGCCCTACGCATTCGGTATGCGTGCCATGCGCATGTGGATTGAAGAATATATTGTTGAAATTCACGGAACCCCCAGCGGACACCTTCCCTATCCAATCCCCCATTTTTACGGGCCGCATTACTGGCTCCTCCTGATACCATGCGACAGGATTGTCACTGGAATTATTTAACGGAATTGAAATATCCAAAGGTTTGGAAAAATCAACCCGGCGTTGTCCATTAACTGTACTGATTACGCTTTTCACCAATTGAGATTTTATGGATTAAATATACAATTCGTAATACAAATTGGGCAACACTAAAATTTATATCCAGAAAAGATCTGAAGCAATCCCGTCCCCCAAAAACTTCCCTTCAAATGTGATTTTTAGGCTATCACCCGCAGCTGCCAACAGTTTTTTATCCAAATATTTCTGGGACTGAGCCTTGAGATAATCCACATAATCCTCACCATATTTTTCGCGGACCAATTCGAGGGAAATTCCCTTTTGGGTCCGTAAAGAGGTCATAACATATTCATTGAATTTATCCTGCATGGAAAGGACTTCGCTTTCGGAAGGCAACCCTCCTTGCGCAATACTTTTGATGTATTTGGTATTGTTGGCAACATTCCAGCTTCGGATATTGCCATTGTAGCTATGGGCAGAAGGACCAATTCCCAAATAAGACTTTCCTTCCCAATAGGCAGTATTATTTCTGGATTCGAAGCCTGTTTTTCCAAAATTTGAAAACTCATAATTGTCAAAGCCTCGTTTTTCTGTTTCCTGGACCAAAATTTCATAATGCTCTTTGGCAACCTGCTCATCCACCGGTGGAATCATTCCACGATCAATAAAACTTTTTAGTGCGGTTTTTGGCTCCACGGTCAAGGCATAACACGAAAGGTGCGGAACATCCAGATCAAAAGCAATATTCAGATTTTCCAACCATCGCCTATTGGACATACCCGGAATTCCGTAAATTAAGTCTATGCTGATATTATTAAAATATCTCTTCGCTTCTTTAATACAATCCACAGCTTCAATGGCATTATGCGCCCTATTCATCAATTTAAGATCTTCCTCAAAAAAGGATTGAACACCAATGCTCAACCGATTAATTCCCACTTTCTTTAATGTTTCTAATTTGGTACCCAAATTAACAAGGTCTTCGACTGCGCTCAGACTGACATTTGGAGATTTCTCCAAATCGCGATCAACAAAGTCTTCTACTACGCTCTGACCGACATTTATAAGATCATCGGGATTTGCTTCAAGAGTAATTTCAGGATTTTCGGATATTTCGTAATTGGAATAAATGGTTTTGAATATCTGTTTTAATTCATCAGCAGTCAATAAACTGGGAGTGCCGCCCCCAAAATATATAGTGGCAACTCTGCCGGACAATTCATTTTTTCGCAGATTCAGTTCCTCACAAAGGGCATTTACCAAATCTCCCTTTTTGGCAAATGAAGTAGAAAAATGGAAATCGCAGTAATGACAGGCTTGCTTACAAAAGGGAATGTGGATATAAATTCCAAAAGACTCCTGGTCTGATTTAGATGAAAACATTAACGGTAATATCAAATTTTTTACTCTGGGGAGAAGGTTAGGATAAAGAACTATACCAAAAATCCACGCTGTAAATTCTTTTATAAGTTCAAAAATACTTATAAATTTACCGAATTACGCGATTTTTCAATGATTTAGGATGTCCTAAATTGAAACCCAAATTTGTTTTTTAAATGCATAGATATATCTTTTTACTTCTTATTTTCTTTAGTGTAATTCCCAGCTTTTTTGGTCAGGAAGACAGGGAAATCCTAAGAGTGGGCTATGCCGGCTCCCCGCCGTTTGTGATGCATAAAGAAAAGGAAGAAGGCATTGTAATAGATATCTGGAAAGAAATAGCTTTTGGTCTTAACAGAAAATATAAATTAATAGAGTTCCAATCTGTGGACAGCGGAATTAAGGCCATTGATAATAAAGAATTGGATATCTTGATTGGCCCGATTACTATCAACTCCTCCAGAGCGGCCTTGGCCAATTTTTCCCAACCCTATTATAATACCGATCTCGCCATTTTGGCTCCGGTGAGGGAAACCACTTTTTGGGACAAAATAAAACCTTTTTTATCCACAACTTTTATCTATGCGGTGTTGGGCTTGCTCATTATTTTAACCATTGTAGGCTTTTTATTTTGGGCTCTCGAGGGACGCAAATTTCCGGATGATTATGGCAAGGGCCCCATTAAAGGCACGGCTTCAGGGGTTTGGCTGGCTGTAGTAACAATGACAACGGTGGGTTATGGAGATTTGGCTCCGCGTACACCTCAGGGCAGATTTCTATTGGGTTCCTGGATGGTCATTTCCCTTATTTTGGCAACCTCATTTGTTGCAGGGATTGCCACCACCTTTTCACAAAGTTCTAACGATGACAAAACAATTACCGGTATCAGCCATTTGGAGAATAAAAAAGTTGCTGTTCCCAATTATAAAAAAATAATGGACAAAGTGCGGGATGCGGGGGGATCTCCAGTTCCCGTTGATGATGTTTCCCAGGGCTATAAACTGTTGCTGGCCGATAAAGTGGACGCATTTATTTATGATGCAATCCCCTTGGAATATATTTTTGAGGCCGATAAAAAGAAGGATTATGTTCTGAGCAAAAAAAGAATTGAACCTCAGTATTATGGCTTTTTATTTCCCATTGGAAGTACCTTAAAGAGAAAAGTCGATCTACAAATAATAAGACTCCAGGAAAATCAGGAAATCAATCATATCGTGGAAGATTGGGTTTCAAGGGATTAGTGTTCCCTCTTATAACCCCTCGAAAAAAACCTACCCAAACCCTCCAGAGGAGGGGAACTGATCCCAGACCACGGATTACTTAACCCGATCCTCGTTCTGTTTTACAAAAGCGGCCCAGCCAGTATAACTCTTTCCAATCTCGACTTTGCCGGAATTATAAAAATGACATACCGCCGCTGCCAAACCATCGGTACTATCAAGGTTTTTTGGCAATTCCTTAAGGCTTAAAAGACTTTGCAGCATTTTTGCTACCTGCTCCTTGCTGGCATTCCCGTTGCCGGTTATTGCCATTTTTATTTTCTTAGGGGAATATTCCGTTATGGGAATTTCGCGTGACAATCCCGCGGCCATCGCCACGCCTTGAGCTCGCCCCAACTTGAGCATAGATTGAACGTTTTTTCCAAAAAAAGGTGCTTCAATTGCTATCTCATTAGGATTATGGGTGTCAATAAGTTCGATGGTACGTTCAAAAATGAGTTTTAACTTTAGATAATGATCGTCATACTTTTGGAGCAATAACTCATTGAGCTGTATAAACTGCATTTGTTTCCCTACAACCCTGATCAACCCAAAGCCCATGATATTGGTACCTGGATCGATACCTAATATTATCTTTTCTGATTTGTTTACCATTGGATCTGGTTTCCTTTCGATGTTTTAAGGAGCTTGGTCGAAGGTCAGGAATTTGTATTTTAGCCTTATGGCCACTTCGCACAAAACTAAACAATATCTGCTTGAAACGGTAAAAGTTTTGCTGGTTGCCATCACTTTTGCATATATTTTTTACCGGTTGCAAAACAACCCCCAGCTCAGTCTTAATAACTTTCTCCAAAGTCTTTATAGCCAAGGTGCTGTGGCACGTTATTCTTTTTTACTGTTTTTACTATTAGCAGCCACCAATTGGGCAATGGAAATTCTAAAATGGAAAATTCTGGTTTCATCATTTGAGAAAATTAGTTTTTTCACAGCATTAAAGCAAAGTCTGGCCGCGCTAACGATTTCTTTAGCAACTCCCAACCGGATTGGGGAATATGGTGCAAAGGCGTTATTTTTTAAAAGCGAAGAACGCAAAAGGATCCTGCTACTGAATCTTTTTTCCAATATCGCACAATTACTTTCAACCTTTCTTTTTGGCCTTACGGGCTTGTTCTACATTAATTATAATTATAATTTGCCCTATTCCTCCAATACAGGCCTGATGTTTGGGCTGGGTCTAATATTGGTTGTAACAATGGGGTTTTTCTTTAGGGACAAGGAGATTTTCATAAAAAGATTATCGCTTGTTAACGTTCTTAAATCCTTAAGGTCGATTCCAAATTTGATAAAGCTAAACGTCCTGCTTTTTTCCATTTTGAGATATATGGTTTTCAGTAGTATGTTTTACGGCCTGCTCCTGCTCTTTGGCGCCCAAATGCCCTTTGTACAAGCCTTGGCATTTATATTTGCGATGTATTTTTTGGTATCTATAGTACCCACAATTTTTTTATTGGATGTAATTGTGCGTGCTGGCGTTGCGGTTTGGTTGTTCTCCTACGCCCAGGTTCCTGAGTTGGTTGTACTTTCCGCTGTTCTGGGAATGTATATTCTGAATTTCGTGATACCCGCCCTCTTGGGAAGTGTTTTTGTTTTTACCTACCAACCCGTCGCTAAATGATTTTTATTGGATTCCTCCTTTTAGGTCTATATGTCATTAGTATGATGGCTCTAGTATTTGGTTTTTTAAAGATGCCCATATTCAAGCCTAATTTTGAAGTTCCCATTAACAGTTTCACTATAGTGATTCCCTTCCGCAATGAAGCAGAAAATCTTCCCCAACTTTTAGAAAGCATCTCTCTTATAAAATACCCAGCAGCATTGTTTGAAATAATTTTTGTGAATGACGCTTCTGAAGATATTTCCGAAGAAATCATTCTTAAATATATAGAAAATAGCACCTTTTCAATTAGGTTGATTCCTAATAAGCGCATTTCGAAATCGCCAAAAAAAGATGCCATTTCCGAAGGGATTAGACACGCTAATTGTGAATGGATTGCAACTACCGACGCCGATTGCGAACTGCCGCAACATTGGCTAGGAACAATAGACGCCTTTATTCAACAAGTAAACCGACCAAAAAGAGAAAAACCACCGCTGATGGTTTGCGGACCTGTTCTTTATAAGTCGGACAATAGTTTTCTACAGCATTATCAACAACTGGACGGATTGAGCCTTCAGGCAATAACAATTGGTAGTTTCGGCCATAAAAAACCTTTAATGTGCAACGGCGCAAATTTGGCCTATAACAAACAGGCTTTTATGGAAGTTGCAGGTTTTACCGGTAACAATCATATTGCAAGTGGGGACGATATTTTTTTAATGGAAAAAATGCAGATCAAATTTCCCGGCCAGATAAAATACTTAAAATCAAAAGAAGGAATGGTTTTAACCCAACCCCAAACTTCGTGGAAAAGCATTATCCAACAAAGGATTCGGTGGGCTTCCAAAACATCGGCACAAAAAAATCCCATTGTATCGGGACTTGGAATTTTGGTGATATTAATAAATTTGTTTGTGCTTTTGACTCCCCTGAATTTTATTCTTTTTCCAGAAAAATGGCTCTTACTGTTGTTGCTACTTTTTATAAAAATAATGGTCGATTTTATAGCAGTGCATCAAACGGCCAACTTTTTTGACGTGAAAATATCCATTTTTCGATTTATTTATCTGCCATTTATATATGCGGTATTAACAACTTGCGTAGCTTTTGCAGGCTTTAGAGGTAGCTATTCGTGGAAGGACAGGAAATATTGAAGCGTTGGAATAAATACCGAAAATGGATTATTCCTCTACCAATTATTTCAAAAATGGTTAATAAGGAGTCTTAAAATCACGTATCCAATTTTGTATTCTCTACCAACCTCAAAACAACCCTAAACTTCCTACGCCAATCTTATGAACTAATATTCAGGCTCAGGAATTATTCAAAAAAATGGTTGGTTAAATAAGCGATTTGAAAATAAATCAATTCGTAGAAACTATAACGGGGAGGATAAATTGCGTTTTTACCGGAATGCCTCGTTTATATGCAGGCGCGACAGGTTGAAGAGAATCCACACTTTCAAAAATCAGTTTCTTAAGGTCAGGGAATTCCTTTTGGAGCAGCGTATCCATCTCAATCTCCAGAATTGAAAGGCGGCCGGAGCTGCCCACTTCAAACTTAACTTTTACCGTATCGTACACCTCCCGTACGGCAACCATATCCCGGCTGCTGATATCCTTGTAAAGATGGGAACTGATGGTATTGATAAAGCAATCCTTTTGTTCGGGTTTATCCAAGATATCCGTGCAGGAAGCAAAAGATGGATACTGGTCCACATCCTTCCAATTGATGGATTCCATTTCGTCTTCGAAAATAATATCCGAAGAAACCTTTTCAGTATCAAAAAACTGGCAGGAAGACGCCAGCACGAAAAGAAGGACCAAAAAGAGACGATACGTCATTTAAGTAAGGATTCAACTTGAAAAGTACAAATTTACTGAAACATAAACGATTAATGTTGCAAGGTATAAAAGCAAAAACTCCCACAGTTTCCGGTTTAGGAAATTGCAGGAGTTTGCTTGGTTGATTGGTAGATCACCGAATTTTCATTATCTCTTAACTATTATAAATTCCGAACGTCTGTTCTTTTGATATTGTTCTTCAGTGCAGTTATCGCCACATTTTACAGCAGGTCTAGTTTCACCAAAACCTTCACCAGAGATTCTATCAGCAGAAATACCTTTGGAGATTACGTACTGAACAGTACTCTTGGCACGCTTATCAGAAAGTTTCAGGTTGTAGGCATCGTTACCGCGACTGTCCGTATGTCCTTCTACTTTAATTACCATTTCTGGATTGCGTTTCATCAAGTCAACAAGTTTATCCAACTCGAAGGCTGCTTGTGGTTTGATATTGAATTTATCATAATCAAATAATATAGGGTTGAGTACAACTTTATCCTCAACAATTAGTTCTTCCACTGGACGAAGCGCAATACGGATTTTCTTCTCTCCACTTTTTGAAGAGGCGATTGTCTCTGCATTACTTTCATACCCTTCCTTAAAGGCTTGAACAACGTGACCTTGGTCACAAGCCAGTTCAAAAGTACCGTTGCCGCTGTCTGTTGTATTTTTGGATTTCAACTTGTTTTCCATATTGTCAAATAGATCCAAACGAGCCCCTGTAATTGGTGCATTGGTGTTGGCATCCACAACCATAACAATCAGGTTAATCTCGCAAGATTCAATTTTTTGGATTTTGTAGATGTCATCACTTCCTTTACCTCCCGGTCTGTTTGATGAAACATACCCTTCGTTTTTTGCTGGATCAAACCTAAATGCAAAGTCATCTGCACTGGTATTCACACCAGGCCCTAGATTTTTTACTGTGCCAAATCCGTTTCCTTTTGCTTCGGCAGAAAATACGTCAAAACCACCCATTCCTAAGTGTCCGTCGCTACTAAAGTATAAAGTTCCGTTTGCGTCCACAAATGGAAACCCTTCCTTTCCTTCAGTATTAATGGCATCTCCTAGATTTTCAGGTTGTCCAAAAGTTCCATTCGATGAAATAGATACTTTGTAGATATCGCCCATACCCTTTCCTCCAGGACGGTCGCTTGTAAAGTAAAGTGTGTTGCCATCAGGGCTTAATGCTGGATGGGCATTTGAAAACTCTGGACTATTGAAGGGCACTGACTGTATGTTGCTCCATTTGCCATTTATATTTTCGGCATAATAGATATTCAACTGGTTTACGCCATCTTCATCTTTTTTATATTTTCCATTTAGATAATCGTTTCGGTCAAAATACATACGCTTACCATCGGCAGTGATTGCGACACTGCTTTCGTGGTATTTGGTATTTACATCGCCTTTTAATAGATCGACATCTTTAACTACTCCACCTACAATGGCAGCTTTGTAAATATCCAAAAAAGGTTCGTCATTCCAACCATAGGTTTTGCGGGAGGTATTTCTGGCAGAAGTGAAGTAAAAATCATTTCCTACTACTGTTCCCCCAAAATCAGAATACTTGGAATTCAAGTCGCCTAAATTGGTGGCATTGTATTTTCTTGCATTCTCGTCGATAATCTTTGGTAAATAGTCCGGATTTTTCATAAACGCAACGGATCTGGAATCGGCTGGCTTCATCTGGGCAAATTGCTTCATATATTTATTGTAATCAGCAATTTTTCCATTTGCTTTTAAAGACTGAGCGTAATTGTAAACGCTTTCAGGATCCACATTTTTTCCCTTTAACACTTTTTGATAATAGGTTTCTGCCTTTTTGGTATCGTTGATATAGTAATAACTATTGGCCAAGCGCTCCATTACATAGGTGCTGTTATCACCCTTTCCGAGCAATTTTTCGTAGGCCTCGGCGGCGTCGGTATATTGCAGTCGGTCATAATATTGATCCGCCTTTTTGGTTTTACTATTTTGAGCGGTAACCATTGTCGTACCAACCGCGAGAATTAAAAGTATTGTATATATTTTCTTCATTTTAATGAAATTAGTTGGGTTATTAGAAGAATCTTGGTGAACGAAGAACTCGTGGTTTCATGAATATATCAAAAGTAAGTACTACTTCGTGAGAAGCAGGACCCGCTACCTTGATATCCGAAATTACGTGGTCGTATGCATAGCCTATCCGGATGTTTGGAGTAACCTGGAATCCTACCAAGCCACTAAAGGAATCATCCAATCTATAGGAAGCACCAAGCTCAAACCTATCATAGAACAAGGCGTTTAAGTTCCCGTCAAATGATACAGGGGCATCAAACGCTGATTTCACCATTACCGAAGGCTTCAATTTGAAGTTTTCCGAAAGTTGGAATACATATCCGGCAGTTGCGAAATAATGATTTTCTTCCTCTCCAAATTTCTGGCCATTAGCATCTAAGTGAGTAGATTTCAACATATTTGGAACCGAAACCCCTACATAGAAGTTATCACCATAAAGGAATGCTCCTGCCCCAATATTGGGATAGGTATTGTTTATGTTTTCACCAAAAGCGGGGTCATTTGGATCTTGAAGATCCAAATCCATCAATCCCACATCATGGAAAGTTGCTCCTGCCTTTACACCCAGTGCCAACTTAATTGTGCTGGACATTTGAAGGGTGTACGAGAAATCGGCAAATACATTGGTTTCTTTTACAGGCCCATATTCATCACGGATGGCCGAAAGTCCCAATCCCACTTTCTCCCCTATGGGAGAATGTGCGGAAAAGGTATAGGTTACAGGATTATCACTCAGCCCCGACCACTGATTTCTATATAGTGCCGTTAACGATAGACTCTCCTTGGAACCGGCATAGGCCGGGTTTACCACGTTCATATTGTACATGTATTGAGTGTATTGCGGATCTTGCTGTGCTTGCGATTCCTGAAAGAGAAGAGCCGTCATCAATACTGTTAGGATATATATATGTTTTTTCATTTTTATCTTTTTGATAGTTAAGAAGTATCTCATGTGTTTTGGTTAGCCTTTTTGGTTAAGATAGATCCATCCTGTCGCCTGTTGGCCATAGACAGCATCATTCCCATTAAGGTCAATAACGTAGAAATACGTTCCTGTTGGCAATTCCTTTCCATCTTTGGACTGGCCCTTCCATTGGTTGGTATAGTTGGTCTGCTCAAACACCCGAGTACCGTATCTATTAAAAATCTCCAATTTCTTTATTCCTGTTCTATCATTAAGGAATGTAAGATCAAGGAAATCATTATATCCGTCTCCATTTGGTGAAATACCCTGAGAGATTATACAATTACCCACTGGATAAAGTGAAATATTTACACTCGCTTCACCAGTACAGCCACCTGTGGAAATGGTAACGCTGTAGGTTTGTGCTCCATTTAGACCTGCTTCCAAGGATACTTCCAAAGTACTGTTGGTAGCACCTTCAATTGCATTTCCATTTAGGAACCATTGGAAGGACACCCCTTCTTCGGAAGTTGTAGCGGTCAAAGTGTGCTTTTCTTTTGGACAAGTCTGGAAATCGGCATCTACCGACACTTCAAGATCCTCTCGACCTGTAACGACTACCGCGTCGGTATCGGTACAGCCACTGGAATTGGTTACTACCACAGAATATTCCCCAGTTTCAGTAATGACCAAAGTTTGTCCGTTTTCTCCTGGAAGAAGTATTCCATTCAAGAACCATTCAAAAGTCATATTTCCTGCATCGGCAACTTCGGCAGTTAAAGTGGTATTTTCCTCAAAGCAGCTTTCAAAGTCGTCACCAAGACTTACATTTAATGCATCTGCAAACGAAACAGTAATACTGTCCGTAGCAGTACAAGTACCAACAGTAACCTCTAATGAATAGGTTCCGGAAGTGGAAACAGTAATAGTAGGAGTAGTTTCCCCGGTGCTCCATAAATAGGACATTGCAGAAGTGTCTCCTGTTATGGTAGGAACTATTTCAAAACTTTCACCAGCACAAAGATTTTCATCGGCACCCAGATCAACCGTTGGCTGTTCTGATACTATAATATCTACAACAAAAGTTTCATTGCTACAAGGAGGATAGGTAACTTCTACCGTGTAAGTTCCACCTGCAGTTGGAGTAAAGGTTGCACTGGTAGAAACAACGGTGCCAGAAGAATCCTTCCATTCATAGGTAAGTAAATTTGGGTCGATGGTTGTATCGAGTGGAGTTGCGTCCAGCACTGGGAAAGGATCTATGGAACAAAGAGCCACTTCCGTAGGCAAATTGTTGGCAAGATCTACTGCGTCTCCAAATGTCACTTCTATACTGTCCGAAATGCTACAATCATCCCGTGAAATGGTCAAGGTATATGTCCCTGAGTCGGTTACGGTTATGGTTGGTGTGGTTTCACCCCCCGGACTCCACAAATAGGATACTCCAGTGGTATCTCCAGTTATTGTTGGTATAATTTCGTAGGAGTCTTGATCACAAATTCCCATATCCGGACCTAAATCCAAAGTAATATCAAACTCGTTCGACAACGTCACTTGCACATCATCGGTAACGGTTACCACATCTCCGTTACAATTGGTATAAACCGCTTGTGCAGTGTATACGGTAACATCCTCTGTAGGACAAACGGTAATAGTAGTGTCTGTCCCAATCACGTCTCCATTGCTATCCAACCAAGAAAAAACCACGTTTGGTTCTCCATTGGGAGTAAATCTCCACGCTTCATTTGTAGCAGACCAGTTTCCGGTATTCCTTCCTGGAGCACTTTCCCCGATGGTACCATCTTGATTTTGGATACCTATAACGGCATTTCCATCGTTCCAAGTACAACCTCCTGGTCTATCCTGTATATAAACTTCCACTACGTTTGTAGTTTCGTACATTACAACCTGTGAAGTTAATTTCTTTGAGGAACAGGCGCTTCCATAATATGTAATACCCGGGAAACTTACCACCATTGTGCGATCCGGTGCAGTGCCAAAAACCGTCCAGTTAATGGTCCCTGAACCACCAATAGATGGATCCACATCCATATAAGGTCCAAAAATGGCCGTATGAAAAAGGGTGGGATTAGGAATTGGAACATCAAAAGACCATTCACATCTTGTATTGGGCGCATTTTGGGCAAGATCAAATGAAATTACCGCATTGGAACCAATTACCATTTGAGTATAGGCTTGCCCATAAAAGCAAAATTCAAAAGGCAAGGTAATGGCAGGCGACCAGCGGTCGTCAATATTTACCGATACGGGTGTTCCACCTGTAAAAGGAAATGGTGGAGCATAAGGAATAGATGAAACGGAATAGGTGCTGGTATCGCCGGTATATAAGTATTCGGCGGTAAGGTCCGTACAAGTTTCATTGCATTCTAAAACAACATCTTCCCCGGCATCTACATTGGGATGCCCAGGTCCTTGGGCAAACCCAGATAAGGACATCACAAAAATACCTATAAGCAAGAAAGTGTTTCGCGCATAGTTGGCCTTAAATAATCCAGGACAACTTTGTAAACAGAGAAGTAATTTTTTCTTCATAAAGCTTTGGTTGAATAATTATCAAATTTTAAAGTTAAAAATTTTAACAGCCGAATATAATAATTTTAAACATTGATTCTAAGGAATTATGTGTTAAGTTTTGTAAAATCTAACAATCCCTGGGTATAGGAAATAAAAATGTGAAAAAACATTAAGAGTGGTTCCACCAGCAAAACATTTGAATTTCACACACCTATAGCCCTAAAAAAGCATAAACCAATGCAGTAAGGGCATTAATAAATATAGGTAGCCTAATAATTTCTTTCTTACATTTGTTTTAGATACTTATTTATGATTGAACAAAACGAAATTTCATACGAAAAGACAATTCTTATTGGGCTAATAACTCAGTACCAGGACGAAGAAATGAGCAAGGAATATCTTGATGAACTTGAATTTTTGGCTTATACCGCCGGAGGAGAAGTCCTGAAAAGATTTAGTCAAAAAATGGAGGTTCCCAATCCAAAGACTTTTATTGGCACCGGAAAATTGGATGAGGTTAAGAAATTTGTGGACGAAAACGAAATTGGAGTAGCAATATTCGATGATGAACTCTCTCCTGCCCAACAAAAGAATATTGAACGTATTCTCCAATGCAAAATTATAGACCGAACTAATTTGATCCTGGATATTTTTGCACAACGGGCCCAAACAAGTTATGCCAGGACACAGGTGGAACTTGCCCAATACGAATATCTTTTACCCAGACTGGCAGGGATGTGGACCCACCTGGAGCGCCAACGTGGTGGGATTGGAATGCGCGGTCCTGGAGAACGGGAGATTGAAACGGATAGAAGGATAGTAAGGGACAGAATTTCCTTACTAAAGGACAAACTGAAAAAGATAGACCGCCAAATGGACGTACAACGTGGAAATAGAGGAGCACTCGTTCGCGTTGCATTGGTAGGTTATACCAATGTGGGAAAATCTACCTTAATGAATGTACTGAGTAAAAGTGAGGTTTTTGCCGAGAATAAACTCTTTGCCACGCTTGACACTACAGTAAGAAAGGTGGTAATTGGCAATCTTCCTTTTCTGCTCACCGATACTGTGGGGTTTATTCGAAAACTTCCTACCCAATTAGTCGAATCATTTAAAAGCACTTTGGATGAAGTGCGGGAGGCAGATTTACTTTTACACGTAGTTGATATTTCACATCCTTCATTTGAACACCATATTGAGTCGGTAAACGAGATTTTAAAGGAAATACATAGCGCAGACAAACCAACTATAATGGTTTTCAATAAAATTGACGCGTATTATCCGGAAGAAATTAAAGAGGATGACTTGGTAACCGAAAGAACCAAGGCTCATTTCACTCTGGAAGAATGGAAACAGACTTGGATGTCCAAAGTAAATGGAGATGCCATATTTATATCGGCCCTGAATAAGGAAAATTTTGACGAACTAAGGAAACTTGTGTACGACAAAGTAAGGGAAATCCACACGGAGCGTTTCCCATATAACGATTTTCTTTATGAGGATTACACAGGAGAAGAGGAATAAAATTTATTTAATCCCGCAGTCATTTTAGTACCGCGGGATTTTTTTATTAAATTTTGGTAGATTGATTCTATAACATTTACCCCGTGAAATTTTTTAAAAAAAATCGTCTTCCAAAAAGAAGATTACACAAAGGCGCTATATCCTGTAATGGCCCTTCCAACAATTAAAGAATTGATCTCTTTGGTTCCCTCATAACTATATATTGCCTCGGCATCGGCCACAAAACGTGCTACATCGTATTCCAAAAGAATACCATTGCCTCCCATAACCTCTCGCGCACTCCGCACCACATCTCTGGTTCGCAGGCTACAGAAAACTTTGGCCAATGAAGCATGTTCATCGGTCAATACGTCGGCATCCTGCAATTCCGAAAGTTGAAAGCACAGGGTCTGCATAGCTGTAAGATTGGCCAGCATTTCCACTAAATGATTCTGCACCAATTGAAAGGCAGCAATGGGTTTGCCAAATTGTTCGCGTTTTTTGGTATATTTTAATGCACTTTCGTAAGCTCCGCGTGCACAACCCACCGCTTGCCAGGCAACGGCCGCCCGAGTCATTTTTAAAACCTTGGCGGTATCTTTGAACGAATCGCATTTTTGCAGCCGGTCGACTTCGGGAACTCGACAATCCGTTAAGGTTATTAATCCATTTTGGACCGTACGCAGTGCCATTTTATTTTCCATTTTCTCCACTTGGAAACCAGGGTTGCCCTTGCGAACCAAAAATCCCTTTACCTGATCCGTTGCCTCATCACGCGCCCAAATTACCGTAACATCTGAGAAGGTGGAATTGCCAATCCACTTTTTTTGACCGTTAAGAATCCATTCATCCCCCTCCTGCCTACAAGTAGTCCCTAAACCTCCCGCGACTGCCGATCCCACCTCTGGCTCCGTAAGCCCAAAAGCGCCTATTACTTCCATTGTGGCCATTTTTGGAAGCCACTCCTGCTTTTGTTCTTCACTGCCACATATATAGATAGAACCCATAGCTAAGCCACTATGCACACCAAAAAATGTAGAAATGGAAACATCCACCCTGGCCATTTCCATGGCGATAATTCCCTCCATCACAAAGCTTTCCTTGGACGTTCCGTAGCCATCCATGGTAAGTCCACAAATATTTAGCCCAGCCATTTTTGGTATAATCTGGAACGGAAATTCTGCCCTGTTCCAATATTCATTTGCAATCGGCCGGATTTCATCCTCCATAAAATTGCGGACTTTGAGCTGTAGATCCCGTTGTTGCGGCGTAAGCTTTGAACTCAGTTCATAAAAGTCGCCAGTGATGGGTGGTAATTTATGCTGTCCCTTTTTCCCGCTTTTGTGCTTGAGCATTTTCATCAAGCCCTGAAGTTGACGATCGTCCAACTCGCCTACCGTTTTCATTACTTCGGACAAATCCACTTTTTGGGAAAGAGAAGCCAAGGCATCTATATCAATATTCTTTAAAAGATGAAGGGTTTGTTTGACTTTGGAAAAAATAGACATAAGCTGGCCTTTAGGATATGAATCCGAAAGATAATAATTGGAGTCCCGTAATTGATTAAAGAAAAGTTAATTGAAGGTTGACCTATCGATTGAAAAAACGATTTCTTAGCCAAATAAGTGCTTCACTACATCGTGAACCTTTGCCACCATAATAATATTGATGCCATAATCCTTCTTTTGGATTTTGCTATATTTAGATATGACTATTGAAGAAAAACCAAGTTTTTCCGCTTCCAAAATCCGTTGCTCCACTCGGGTTACGGGTCTTATTTCGCCAGCCAGACCCACCTCGGCTGCAAAACACATTCTCTTATCTATCGCTATATCCACATTGGAGGATAGCACTGCGGCAACCACGGCTAGGTCAATAGCTGGGTCATCTACGGTTATTCCACCGGTAATGTTCAAAAAAACATCCTTGGCGCCCAGTTTAAATCCAGCGCGCTTTTCCAATACGGCAAGGATCATATTCAGTCGTTTCGCATTATAACCCGTGGCGCTTCTTTGGGGGGTTCCATAAACCGCACTGCTTACCAAAGCCTGAATTTCAATCATTAGGGGGCGCATTCCTTCCAAGGTTGCAGAAATGGCAGTTCCACTAAGGTCCTCATCATTTTTTGACAATAGGATTTCGGAAGGATTGGAAACCTCTCGCAAACCACTTCCCTGCATTTCATAAATCCCAAGTTCATTAGTACTTCCAAATCTGTTTTTATTTGCCCGAAGTATCCTATAAATATGGTTACGGTCGCCTTCAAACTGAAGGACCGTATCCACCATATGTTCCAATATTTTAGGGCCCGCAATATTTCCATCCTTGGTTATATGACCAATAAGAATGACGGGGGTGGCAGTTTCCTTGGCAAACTTAATTAGCTCGGTTGTGGTCTCACGAATCTGAGAGATACTTCCTGCACTGCTTTCTATGAGATCTGTATGAAGGGTTTGGATGGAATCTATGACTACAATATCCGGTTCCAGCTCCTCAATAATAGCAAAAATATTTTGGGTTTTTGTTTCGGTGAGGATAAAGCAATTTTCTGAAATAGGCTGTATCCTTTCCGCCCGCATCTTTATTTGCTGGGCACTTTCTTCGCCAGAAACATAGAGCGTTTTATAGGGAAGCTGTAGCGCGATCTGAAGCATAAGCGTACTTTTTCCTATTCCCGGTTCCCCCCCCAACAAGGTAAGCGAGCCAGGAACAAGTCCGCCACCCAAAACGCGGTTCAATTCAAAATTTTGCGTATTGAGCCTCTCCTCAGCCAAGGCAGAAATTTCAGAAACTCTTTGGGGCTTGGCAACCCTATTTCGGCCCGATTCAGTCGAGGGACTTTTCCATCCCACTTTTTCGGTTTTCTGGATTATTTCCTCTGCGATAGTGTTCCATTCTTTACAAGAGGAACATTGCCCCTGCCATTTCGAAAATTGGGCACCACAGTTTTGACAGAAGAAAGTTGTTTTAATTTTGGCCAATTGATAGTATTTAAACTTTTACCTAAGGAATTCCAAGCTCTGGTTCCTAATAATTTCTAAGATTAGCCTAAAAATTTTTTGAGAAGATTCCCTAGTCCTGCGAAAATAGCTATTTTCGATTGAACCAAATATCTCTTCCAACGGAATTGGTGTTAAGTAAAATAACCTAATTTAAATACCAAACTTTTCTTTGATTTTCTGAGCCCTGTCCAGCATGAGATCGATGGTTATAAAATCCACCTCTTCCTTATCGTAACCACCTTGATAGGTACGTACCGCCTTTTTGGGATCTCCGGTGTTTTCATAATATTTACCGAGAAAATAATCTCCCAACACTGTTTTTGGATATTGTTTTTTTGCAAGATTGGCAATCTCCCGCAAGGATTCCCATTGCTTTTTCTTTTCAGAGGCATTGGCCGTGGCTAAAAAGTCGTTTATCCGGATATTATTTTTTACTCCAAAGAGATTATCCATTACCTTATATCGGTCCAATAAATATTGGGAGATTGGTGTATCCATTTTGAGTAGCACATCGGCATATTCCTGTTGGCTGATTGGCCTGAAAACGGAGAAGATTTTTTCCAACGCAATGGGAATAGCCCTTCCTGCTGCGGAATAATGGGTTGCCCCTTCCAAATTATCATAGTAATAATGAAAGTTATCACTCTTTAGGCCTTTAAGCCTGGAATTCAATCTTTCTGCGGAATCTTTCAACTCCTTAACATCATCCGTTCCGGTAGCTAAATAATAAAATACCTTTTCCGGCAAAGAAGATATTCTGTCCACAATCCTGTCTTCCATCTTAGGCGGAAAATCAGGACTCAAATTAATGTAGCCATTAAATAAGAGCGGACTTTTAAAAAGATAATAATTAAGGAAACCCGCCGTAAGGTCGTGACCCACGCCAACTACAAATTTGGCCGTACGATAATTCTTATCGATATAGGGAATCAATTCCATTCCGAGGAATTCAAAGAATTTGGCTCCCTTTTCATCCGGCAGATAGGTATAGGAATCAAAGGAACAATCCGAATATCGGGTTTGTCCTTGAATTACGCCAACTACGATGGATTCTGGCATATCTTCCCAATAACTGAAGTAATCTACTTCTCCAGCGACGGGTTCAAAGAGATAATCGCCATCCAATACCAGGATTATTGGATACTTCTTGTCCAAATTGGCCTCGTAATTTCGAGGAAGTTGAATTTTAATTTTTCGTGAAGTTCCGAGTTTGCTGGAACTTATTTGTTCGTATATAATTTGCGAGGAGGAAACGTAATTAAATAATAGAACAAAACCGAGCAGTACGATTTTTTTCATTAGATAAAACATTTATGGAGCATAAAGATAATTATTTCTCTATATCCACAAAGTTTTATGAAGTGAATTTAAATTTTATTTTTTCTGTTAAAAATGGGCAAGATTATTAGAGAAATTACCCCAATTAAGATTATCACGGAAATGTTGGAAACCCAAGCAATCCAGCCAAAGGCGACTCCCGCAGTCTTGGCCACCCCGAAAATGGCAAGAATTCCGGCAATGGCTGCAGGGTAAGTCCCAAAGCCACTGTTGGTAAAGGCGAAGGTAAAGCTGCCCACAACAAAAGTTATAATTACCGTACCTATTGGAATTATTGAAGTTTCCGGTAAGGACTGCAGGGCGAAGTAAAAAGACAGAAGGTATAAACCCCAAATAATGAGCGATTGGACAATAAAGGAAGCTTTTTTACGCATCCGTATAATGCTAAAAATCCCATCCTTCAATCCAAAAATAAAGTTTTTAAATTTTCTATTTATATTCGATTTTGAAAATTTAAGGAATACCAAGACGGCAATTCCCCCGGCCACCATTCCCAAAAGCAATAAATAAATGGCATACGGTGGAAGAAGGTCCATTATAATTTCGTAAAGGACATCGAATTTAAGGGAAAGAGCAATTACAGTAAAAAGGAAAAGAAAAAGGAGATCCACAATTCTTTCTGAGATAATGGTTCCAAATCCTTTTTGAAACGGCACCCCTTCATATTTATCCAAAATTAGGGCTCTGGAGAATTCGCCGCTCTTGGGTATGAAAATGTTCATTAAATACGCTACCGAAATTGCCATAAAATTATTTGACAATTTGGTTCGATACCCAAGAGGCTCCAACATAAAACTCCATCTATAAGCTCGGGAAATATGACTTAGCACACTTAAAGCTACCGATAGCGCTACAAACCCATAATTTGCTTCCGAAAAATACGATTTGGTCTCCTCGAGCTGTTCGGGAGTAAAAGATTTAAAAATAAACCAAATTAGGAAAACGCCAAGGCCTAGAGGTAAGCCAATCTGTAAAAAACGTGAGAGGTGTCGGTTCAAATCAACGCAATAAATTGGTCTCTTCGTCCGGGAAAACTAAGGCAGGTTTAAAAGATTTGGCTTCTTCTGCATCCAGAATGGCATAGGTGATCAAAATAAGAACATCCCCGGGTGATACTAGCCTGGCGGCGGCTCCATTAAGGGTAATTTCGCCGCTGTTCCGGGGACCAGGAATAACATAGGTTTCCAGACGGGCACCATTGTTATTGTTCACCACCTGCACCTTTTCGCCTTCAATAATATTGGCCGCATCCATCAAATCCTCATCAATGGTTATACTGCCAATATAATTAAGGTCCGCGCCGGTAACTTTTACCCTGTGTATCTTGGATTTAACTACGTGTATTTGCATTGCGCAAAGATATTTAATTTAAGGAAATATTGTCAATCAATCTTACATCCCCCACAAACACGGCAATAAAAGCCCGATATTTTGTGGCATTGTTCTTCTTCTCCTCGGCCCTCAAGGTGTTTTCGTTCGCGATTTGAAAATATTCCAGTTTTATGGAAGGTCTTGACAAAAACCGTTCCGCAACATAATCGTCAAGTTCTTTAAAAGAATTAGTGGCGAATTTTTCACGTACTTCACTCAATACCTTATATATAAAAGAAGCATCTTTAAATTCCTGTTTGCTTAATCTTTCGTTGCGAGAACTCATGGCCAATCCATTTTCCTCTCTAAATATGGGACATCCCACGATTTCCAAATCCAGGTTTTCACTTTGTACAAGCTTACGCACAATTTGGAGTTGCTGGAAATCCTTTTCGCCAAAGTAGGCTTTATCCGGACTCACTATCTTAAAAAATGTTTTAAGCACCGTACCAACCCCGTCAAAATGTCCTTTCCGGTGCTTACCTTCCATTTCGTTTTCCAAACCGTCAAAACTGTAAGGTTCAGAAGCTATATTATCCCCATAAATATCAGAAACAGGAGGCAGATAAATAATTAAATCCTGAGATAGCCCTTTGAGAATTTCTAAATCCTTTTCGGGAACCCGAGGATATTTTTCCAGGTCCGTTGGATTGTCAAATTGTGTGGGATTTACAAAGATGCTCACCACAACGACGTCGTTCTCTTTCAAAGCTTCTTCCACCAATGACAAATGTCCTTTATGCAAGGCACCCATGGTAGGCACAAAACCGATTTTACACTTTTTTCCCGAATGAAGGCTTTCCCTCCTCCTGAGCGCCAAGTCGTGCATTAACTGCTCTTTCGTGGTATATATCACAATAAAAAACGGTTTTAGAGCCGGCAAAAATAATATATTCAGGGGAATCTACATAAAATTTCGTAATTTTGCGTGTTTTTAATGAGCGATGGGAAAATCCTGCGCCATCCGAGTGCTTGCGAAGATGAGCACAATTCTAGTAAATAAATTTGTAAAAAATATATAGATGAAAGATAAAAGAATCTTATATGTGTCTTCTGAAGTTATCCCTTACCTTCCCGAGACCGAGATTTCTTCAATGTCCTTTGAAGCTCCCAGAATGGTAAACAGTGCAGGCGGTCAAATTCGGATTTTTATGCCCCGGTATGGCAATATCAACGAGCGACGCCACCAATTGCACGAAGTTATACGACTGTCTGGAATGAACTTGGTAATCAATGATATGGATATGCCCTTGATAATCAAAGTAGCATCTATTCCAAAGGAGCGAATCCAAGTATATTTTATTGATAACGATGAATATTTTAAACGTAAGGCTACCTATGCCGATGAAGATGGAAATCTTTATAAAGACAACGACGAAAGAGGGATCTTTTTTGCCAAGGGAGTTGTGGAAACCGTAAAAAAACTTAATTGGGCACCAGATATTATCCACGTGCACGGTTGGCTGGCATCCTTTTTACCTCTTTACCTTCGAACTTATTACGCAAATGAACCTTTATTTGAAAATAGCAAAATTGTCACTTCCGTTTTCAGCAAGGGATTTGAAAATAATATTGGAGAAAATACGTACGAGAAAGTTTCATTTGACAATATCGACAATAACGCCATTAGTGACCTTAAAACCCCCGATTACCACCACTTAATGAAAGTTGCCATTGATAATTCCGATGCTGTGATTATCGGTTCCGAAACTATTCCCGAGGAGCTTGGAACGTACATCGATACACTTTCAAAACCGGTGTTAAAATTTCACAAAATGGAGGAATTTTCCCAAGCATATCTTGACTTTTACAACGAAAAAGTTTTAAAATAATTTTCATCAACCGTATGTGTATGAATTGCAAAAAAATGTTGCCAAGAATTGGGGTTCTCCTATTTCTTTTCGTTGTCTTAATTTCCTGTCAAGAGGACATTAGCACCATAGGCTCCGAAATCCTCGGCACGGAAACCCCTAGTGGTATCCTAGATGATTCTCAAAGTATTGTGGCTTATAGCAAAAAGCTCGGCCCCGTGCAGAGCAATAGATTAGGCATTTATCAAATGGGTGTTTTTAACGATGCGGTATTTGGAAAATCCAACATTAATTTTCTATCCCAACTAAAAATGGAATTGAATAATCCCAAATTCGGGATCGATGCCAGAGCGGATAGTGTTTTTGTGTATATCCCATATTTTAGCAAAGGCACCACTGAAGATAGTATTACTACCTATACCTTGGATTCTATATATGGAAATTCACCTATCAATATTACCATTTCAGAATCAGGCTATTTTTTAAGAGATCTGGATCCCGATAGTGGCTTTCAGGAAACACAACCTTATTACAGCAACCAGGGATCTCTTTTTTCAAGTTATGTGAGAGAGGATTTAGCCACCGTGGAGGATTTTATTCCCACTACAAAAAGTTATGTATTAAGAAAAGGTGAAAAGGACGAAGAGAAATTGGCCCCGGGTCTTAGAATTGCTCTGCCTACCGCTTTTTTCCAGGATAAAATAATTAGAAAAGAAGGATCCCAGGAGCTTTTGAACAACAACAATTTTAAAAATTACCTTCGGGGCCTGTATTTCCAGGTTAATTCCGGCAATAACGGGAATTTGTTTTTATTTGATGCCACCAAAGCTTATGTAGCCATTCATTACAGTTATAAAGAAGAGGATAGCTCCACAGAAAGAACCTATAAAAAATTCAAATTGAATTTTGGGGATGTCAGCGTAAACACTTTTAACAATCAGCCCCTTCCGGATTACATCCAAGCCGACTTGGATAATCCCAATACAGAAACTGGCAATAACAACCTATACTTACGCGGTGGGGATGGAATTATTTCGGTTGTGGAACTTTTTGGAAAAGACGCCGACAATAATGGGGTTTCAGACGAATTGGAATTGCTTCGGTCCAAAAAATGGCTGATCAATGAAGCAAATCTTATTTTTTATGTCAATCAGGATTTAATGTCCCGCAGCAATAGCGAACCGGAAAGAATCAAGATTTATGATTTAAAAAACAATACCATTCTTGCGGACTACAATATGGATCCAACCAACGGTTTACCCCCTTATGCAGCCATTAAAAACCATTTGGGAATATTGGAAAGAGGCAGCGATGGCAAGGGAAAATATTATAAGTTAAAAATAACCAATCATATTAGTAACCTTATCAACAAGGATAGCACTAATGTCCCTTTGGGAATAGTAGTTTCACAGAACGTAACATCCAATGGCTATCAAAAGCTCCTGGAACCTATGGAACCGAGTATAACAAAGGTACCCGCCAGCGATGTGGTTTCACATGAAGGCACCATTCTTTATGGAAATGACGCTTCAAATCCAGAGAAAAAACTTAAACTTCAAATATATTATACAAAACGAGAATAACGATTATGTGTGGAATTGTTGGTTACATAGGAAAAAGAGACGCCTATCCCATAATCCTAAAAGGATTAAAAAGACTGGAATACAGAGGATATGACAGTGCAGGGATTGCTCTTTATGATGGAAAGGATATTCAACTTTGCAAAACCAAGGGGAAAGTCGCGAATTTGGAATCAAAAGCCGAGCATGAAATTTCTCGTGAGGGTAATATAGGAATTGGTCATACCCGTTGGGCCACACACGGTGTTCCCAATGACGTAAATAGCCATCCCCATTACTCCAATAGTGGCAACCTAGTAATAATCCATAATGGGATAATTGAGAATTATGCCTCCCTTAAAAAGGAATTGATAAATCGCGGATATACTTTTAAGTCTGAAACTGATACAGAAGTATTGGTAAACCTTATTGAGGACATTCAAAAAAATGAAAAAGTTATGCTTGGTAAGGCCGTTCAGATTGCCTTAAATCAAGTAGTTGGGGCGTATGCCATTGCATTGTTCGACAAAAACAAACCTGATGAAATTGTAGTTGCCAAATTGGGAAGTCCGCTTGCCATTGGTGTGGGAGACAATGAGTTTTTTGTGGCCAGCGATGCCTCTCCATTTATTGAATTTACTAATAGCGCCATTTATTTGGAGGATGAGGAAATGGCCATTATCCGATTGGGCAGGGATGTTAAAATCCGAAAGATAAAGGATGATAAATTGGTTGCTCCTTACATCCAAGAGTTACAATTAAACTTGGAACAGATTGAAAAAGGTGGATATGACCATTTTATGCTTAAGGAAATCCACGAACAACCATCAGTAATAAAGGACACTTACAGAGGCCGTTTACTGCCCGAAGAAGGTATTGTACGACTTGGAGGTCTGGAAAACCATATAGAAAAAATTCTAAACGCAGACAGAATTATTATTGTTGCTTGTGGCACCTCTTGGCATGCGGGATTGGTGGGCGAGTATTTTCTTGAGGACTTTACACGCATTCCCGTTGAAGTAGAATATGCTTCGGAATTCCGCTATCGGAATCCGATTATTTCTGAAAAGGATGTGGTTATTGCTATCTCCCAAAGTGGCGAAACTGCCGATACATTGGCGGCTATCAAATTGGCCAAACAAAAGGGTGCGTTCGTTTATGGAATCTGTAACGTGGTAGGCTCTACTATCTCTCGTGAAACAGATAGCGGTACTTACACCCACGCCGGACCGGAAATTGGCGTAGCCAGCACCAAGGCTTTTACCACCCAGATCACCGTGTTGGCAATGATTGCCCTAAGATTGGCAAAAGCAAAAGGCACCATTAGTCATAGCGATTTTATCCGATACTTATACGAGCTTTCCTTAATCCCAGACTACATAGCCGAAGCACTAAAAACAGAGGATAAGATTAAGGAAATAGCCTATATTTTCAAAGATGTCCGCAACTTCCTTTATTTAGGTCGGGGTTATAACTTCCCGGTTGCATTGGAGGGAGCATTAAAACTTAAGGAAATTTCCTATATCCACGCAGAAGGCTATCCTGCTGCCGAAATGAAGCATGGACCAATCGCCCTTATTGACGAATATATGCCAGTAGTTGTGATTGCCATAAAGAGCGACCATTATGAAAAGGTGGTAAGCAATATCCAGGAAATAAAAGCACGAAAAGGAAAAATCTTGGCTGTGGTTTCCCAAGGCGATACCGTAGTAAGCGAAATGGCCGATTACGTTATGGAAGTACCACATACTCCAGAGGCATTAACTCCACTGGTTACCACAATTCCATTGCAACTCCTTTCCTACCATATTGCGGTAATGTTGGGTCGTAATGTGGACCAACCTCGAAATCTAGCAAAATCTGTAACGGTTGAATAATTTAAAAAAATCCTTTCTTTATTCATTAACTGAAAACGGCATTCTTTGGGATGCCGTTTTTTCATTTTAAAAATCGGAAAAAATCATCTTCGTAAGTACCTATTATTTTATTTCGATTTAAAATGATATTTTTAGGAGATGAAAGTAATTAATCTTATTTCTGGCCCGCGCAATCTTTCTACGGCGTTGATGTATTCGTTCGCACAACGAAGGGACCTTGCCATTTTGGACGAGCCTTTCTATGGATATTATTTAAAGAACGCCAATTTAAAAACTCGACATCCTTCCCAAGAGGAAGTTTTGAATGTTATGGAATTGAGTGAAAACAGAATCGTGCAAAGAATAAATTCACTTTCACAGAAATCCAATGTATTTGTTAAAGGAATGGCCCACCATTATTTAAAGGAAAGCCCCCGATTCATTTTGGATTGGAAAAATGTGCTTCTTATCCGTCATCCCAGAAAGGTGATAACCTCATTTTCCAAAGTAATCCAGAATCCAACTTTGAACGACATTGGTTCAAAAAAGGCTTCCGAAATTTTCATGTACCTGAAACAAAACAATAAATCCCCTATCGTAATTGATAGCGATGAATTATTAAAAAATCCCGAGTTATATCTTACCCGCTTATGTTCAGAATTGGACATTTCATTTTCGCCAAAAATGCTCCATTGGTCTAAAGGAGGTATCCCCGAAGATGGTATTTGGGCAAAAGATTGGTATGGCGGTGTCCACGATTCGGAGGGCTTCAAAGCCCCACCCGAATCCGAAGAAGCCTTCCCATCACATTTAAAATCTCTTTTGGAAGAAGCACTGCCTTATTATGAGCGCCTAAAAAAATATATTATCAAAAACGATTAATATGCTCCAAAAATCCGACCCAAGGAACCAGAAGATCCAAATATTTATTAAGGACAAACTATATCCGCGCGAAGACGCAAAGATTTCGGTATTTGATAGCTCGGTACAGGGAGGAGATGCAGTATGGGAAGGTTTGCGTGTATATCCTGAAGGAATAGTGTGCTTGCAAAAACACTTGAACCGATTACAGGAATCGGCCAAAACTCTGGCGTTTGTAGATATTCCGAAAGTGGAGTTTATAAAAAATGCCATTAAGCAGACTTTGGATGCAAATGGAATGAATGATGAAACGCACATTCGGCTTACCTTGACAAGAGGAGAAAAAATAACCAGCGGAATGGATCCACGGCTTAATCAAAATGGGCCCTGCCTGATTGTTCTGGCGGAATGGAAACCTCTGGTTTATGACAATGATCACGGAATAAAAGTAATCAGTAGTAGCCAACGCAGAAATGCACCACAATTTTTGGACAGTAAAATCCACCACAACAATCTCCTGAATAATATAATCGCAAAAATCCAGGCCAACGTTGCGGGAAAAGATGCTGGATTAATGCTGGATGAGCGAGGCTTTGTGGCCGAACTTAACGGCAGCAACGTTTTTATGGTGAAAAATAAAAGTGTCTATACTCCTTTTTCACACGCTTGCCTACCGGGAATTACTAGGGAATCTGTTATGGAAATGTGTGAAAAAGAAAATATCCCTATGCTGGAAGCGGACCTTTCTCTGTCCCAATTATATAATGCCGACGGTGTTTTTGCCACCGGGACTATGGGCGAGCTTACTCCTATTGTTGAAATTGATGGACGGAGCATTCCAAAAGAAAACGCCCTTCAGAAAAAAATAATCCAGCTCTACGAGAAAGAAGTGCGGCAATTATGTGAAAGAATTTGAGTCACACCCCATTATATTATTAAAATCCAGGAAACTCTCTTAAGATAGCCGCGGCTTTTTCCAACGTTTCATCAGTTTTAGCAAAACATACCCTGATTTGCTTATAATCCGTTCCGCTTGGATTGAAAACCGAAGTAGGAATAGTGGCGACTCCAAATTCCTTTGTGAGCCTTTCCGCAAAAATAATATCACTTTTATTGGAAAGGGAGGAGAAATCAAGAAGTTGAAAATAGGTTCCTTTTGAAGGGATGATTTTAAAGTTGGATCCTTGCATCAAGTGCAGAAAAAAGTCACGCTTTTGTTGGTAAAAATCGGATAGTTTTAAATAATGCCCTGCATCTTTCAGATAGGTGGCAAAAGCTTTTTGAAATGGATGGTTTACGCAAAAAACCACCAATTCATGGACCTTCTGGAATTCTTTCATCAGTTTGGCCGGTGCAGCACAGTACCCCATTTTCCATCCCGTATTGTGAAATGTTTTTCCAAAAGATGCCGTAACAAAGGATCGAGTGGCTAAGGCCTCAAATTTTGAAGCACTTTGGTGCAGCTCGCCATCGAAAATTATGTGTTCATATACTTCGTCACTCAATATCAATAAATCATATTTCTCCGCGATCGTTTGTAAATTGTTCATATCATCTCGGGAGAAAAGCATTCCACTGGGATTATGTGGGGTATTGATTATTATCATTCTTGTATTATCCGAAATGGCATCCTCCACTTCCTGCCAGTCAACGCCGTAAAAAGGCGGTTTAAGTTGCACGGGGACGACTACACCGCCGAACAATGCAACAGCGGGGGAATAACAGTCGTAAGCTGGAGTAAAGATTATGACTTCATCACCTTTGGAAATAGTGGCCGCGATCACCGTAAATATAGCTTGGGTGGCGCCGGCAGTAACAGTTACTTCAGTTTCCGGATTATAATGATGACTGTGTAAGCTTTCAATCTTGTTTGAGATTTCCATCCGCAGCTCCAAATCTCCTTGCATGGGCGCATATTGATTATACCCATCGGCAATTGCAATATCTACTAAGGCATGTAAGGCAGGGTCGGTGGGGAAATTTGGAAATCCCTGTGACAAATTTATTGCGTTATATTCAGCAGCCATCTTGCTCATTGTTGAAAAAATGGAGGGCTGCTGATTGGGTAATTTGGTCTTAATCATTATATCCGGTTTCTATAAAAACTAATATATCATTTATGCACTGGTCTAAATTATGATTTATTTCGTTAGTCCAAAACCGAAAAACGGTATATCCCATTTCCTGTAAATTCCTATTGACCTCGTTATCCCGCTGTATGTTTCTTTCAATTTTAGGAATCCAGAATTTTTTGTTTGTTTTAATGCACTCCCTTCTTTCGGACCAATTGTATCCGTGCCAGAATTCGCCATCAATAAATACGGCCAACTTATATTTTTTAATGGAAACATCGGGTTTCCCCGGAAGGGTTTTATCATTGATTCTATATCTAACTCCTTTTTTCCACAATGCTTTTCTAAAGACCAGCTCCATTTTGGTGTTCTTGCCTCGAATCTTGCCCATTATTATTGAGCGATTCTTGGTAGTATAAAATCCTGATTCCTCGTTAAACTGTGGAACTTTTATTTTATTTTCTTCATAAGCCATATATGGACAAACGCAATAATTAAACCATTTTCAATCGAAAAAGATGCCATATGCAATAAATAGAAAAACCCTCATTCCAAAGGAACAAGGGTTTATCCAAAAAAATTGAAAATAATCTAATACCTGTAATATTCAGGCTTAAATGGGCCTTCAACGGTAACACCAATATATTCGGCCTGATCCTCCCTTAATTCGGTTAGCTCAACTCCAATTTTCTCCAAGTGGAGTCGGGCAACTTTTTCATCCAAGTGTTTTGGGAGCATATAAACCTTGTTTTCATAGTTCTGCCCATTTTTCCATAGCTCAATTTGAGCCAAGGTTTGGTTGGTAAAGCTGTTGCTCATTACAAAACTTGGGTGCCCGGTGGCGCAACCGAGATTCACCAATCTACCCTCTGCCAAAAGAATGATATCCTTTCCGTTAATGGTATATTTATCAACTTGTGGCTTAATTTCCACGTGGGAACTGCCGTGGTTCTTTTTTAACCAGGCAACATCAATCTCATTGTCAAAATGGCCAATATTACATACCACAGTCTTATCTTTCATTGCTTCAAAATGAGAGGAACGTACAATATCCTTATTTCCTGTTGTGGTAATAACAATATCGGCGTTTCCAATCACCGTTTCAAGTTTTTTCACTTCAAACCCGTCCATTGCAGCCTGCAACGCACAAATGGGATCAATTTCGGTTACGGTAACAATACTACCCGCACCTTTAAATGAAGCTGCCGTTCCTTTTCCAACATCACCATAGCCACAAACCACCACTCTTTTACCTGCCAACATTAGATCGGTAGCTCTACGGATGGCGTCCACGGCACTTTCTCTACAACCGTATTTATTATCAAATTTACTTTTGGTAACACTGTCGTTAATATTGATTGCCGGCATGGGCAAGGTGCCTTTTTTTACACGTTCGTATAATCTGTGGACACCGGTTGTGGTTTCCTCCGAAATACCTTTTACACCCGCAGCAAGCTCGGGATATTTATCCAAAACCATATTGGTTAAATCTCCACCATCATCCAAAATCATATTTAAAGGCTCACGGTTTTCACCAAAAAACAAAGTCTGTTCTATACACCAATCAAATTCCTCTTCATTCATTCCTTTCCAGGCATAAACGGGAATCCCGGCGGCAGCAATGGCGGCGGCGGCGTGATCTTGGGTAGAGAAAATATTGCAGGAGCTCCAAGTAACTTCCGCTCCCAAAGCTTTTAGGGTTTCGATAAGCACGGCGGTCTGTATGGTCATGTGAAGACAACCGGCAATTCTGGCTCCTTTTAATGGCTGTTCGTCCCCATATTCCTCACGCAAGCTCATTAAGCCTGGCATCTCCGCTTCGGCAAGTTCAATTTCCTTTCTTCCCCAATCTGCCAGTGAGATATCTTTTACTTTATAAGCCGTATAAGGCAATGTGTTAGTCGACATAATATTTCATTTTTACTTCCCCAATGAAGGGAAACTCGTTGATATTAACTAATTTTGATCTCCTATTTAGGTCTGCAAAAGTACAAAATCTCTACCTGAAATCTATGCCACTTTATAAAACTATAACAGTAAACCCTAATACCAAAGTTCTTATTTGGAACATTCAGGAATCATTTGAAACGCTTTCCGAAAATGTAGAACTCACTTCAAATTGTGCCAATCGGGTAGCCAATATGAAAAGTGAACTGCATAGACGGGGCTTTATTAGCATCAGGCAATTGATGGCCCTTGAAGGATATTCCGATAGCGACCTGTATTACGACGAAAATGGAAAGCCACATTTAACCGATGATAAATACATATCCATTACGCACTCTTTTAATTTTTCTGCGATAATAATCAGTGATATGGAAGTGGGAATTGATATCGAAAAACAGCGCATGAAAATATTGCGGATTGCCCATAAATTTACCCCTATTGAAGAATACCGAACGATTGCAAATGAAGATGCCTTAATGCGAAAACTAACAATAGTTTGGTGCGCCAAGGAATCCCTTTATAAAAGTTTTGCCGAAAAAAGCGTAAGCTTTTTGCAGAATATAGACGTGGATAACTTTGATCTGGATGAAAAGAAAACCACTGCCACCGTAACTTATGGAGACAAAGAATTCTCCTATAAAATTGATTACCTGGAATTTGAAGGTTTTACCTGCGCCTACGCCCTCATATCCCAAAAAAACTAATGGATTCCTTCTATAATCAGTTGCAAGCGCAGATTGGGTCAAATAAGAAATTACTTGCGGTCCTTATCGATCCCGAAAAATTTGACATCTCGCAAACAGCATTCTTTCTTAAAAAAATCCCCAGCAGCACAACCCATATTTTTGTGGGCGGAAGCACTGTCTCGGCCCAAGATATCAAAGCAGCGGTAAAAGCGCTGAAATTAAATTGCCAATTGCCCATTATTTTATTCCCAGGCCATTACGAACAGATAGCCCCAATGGCCGATGTTCTTCTATTCTTGACGCTGCTTTCTGGACGAAATCCAGAATACTTGATTGGGCAGCAGGTAAAATCCATACAGCATTTAAAAAATTCGAAGTTGGAAATAATACCCACTGGGTATATTTTGATCGATGGAGGAAACATATCTTCTGTTTCCAAGGTAACCCATACATTACCTATTCCCCAACATAATGTTTCTGAAATAGTGGATACTGCCTTGGCGGGACAATATATGGGTTCAAAATTAATTTATCTCGAAGCAGGAAGCGGCGCAAAATTCCCAGTAAGTACGGAAATAATAAGGCAGGTAAAATCAGTAATCGAAATCCCCTTAATTGTGGGTGGAGGCATAAAAACCGAATTACAAAAACAGCAGGCATATAATGCCGGGGCAGACATGGTTGTAATGGGAACCGTTTTTGAAACAAATTCTTCAAACAAGAAGAGTATTTATTTACAACCGAATAAAATGCAGTAGTTTAATTATAGTATCCAATTTTACTTTTAAGTGCACACTTCCGTCTTAAAATGTACTTTTGGATAAAAATTTATAAAAATGAAAATTTCTGTTGAACTCACCCTTACTCCACTGCAAGATGATTATGAACCGGCAATAATTAATTTTATTAAAAAATTAAGGAATTCCGGTCTTACAGTGTTGGAGAATCCACTTAGCACACAAGTGTTTGGAGACTATGATAAAGTGATGGACATGCTTCAAAATGAAATGAAAACTGCTTTGGAAGCAGTAGATCGCGGTTTGCTTTATATTAAAATAGTAAAATCGGACAGAAGCGGTTATGAGCCACATTTTTGATTGGATATTTTCAGAATATAGAAATGTTCCGGCTTACCTTGTAGCTCTTGAATTAACGGCTGTATTTTTTGGGATTCTCAGTGCGTGGTTTTCCAAAAAGGATAATATTCTGATATATCCCACGGGTATTTTAAGTACGTCTATTTTTGTATATCTACTGGCAGTATATGGTCTTTTGGGAGATCTTGTAATCAATGCCTATTATTTTAGCATGAGCATCTACGGTTGGTATTTTTGGACCAGAAAAGTGGATGCACAGCATTATACGCCAATCACACGAGCCACCGCTAAGGAAAAAAAAATTTGTATCGGAATATTTTTCGGAACCTTATTATTCATCTTTATCATTTATGAAGCTTTCGATAAATGGAACAGTTGGACAGCCTATGTGGACACCCTTACCACTGCCCTATTCTTCGTGGCTATGTGGCTGCTGGCCAGGAAAAAACTGGAAAACTGGACTTTTTTATTGATAGGAAATATTATCTCCTTTCCTTTATATTTCTATAAAGGACTCATTTTTACCTCCTTTCAGTTCCTCATCTTTATCGTAATCTCCATATACGGGTACAAAGCCTGGAAACAAAATCTATATAAACCTGAAAGCAGTTTACTCAATTGATTAAAGTTGTATTATACGGGCCCGAATCCACCGGCAAAACGACTTTGGCCAAACAATTGGCTGCACACTATAATACGGAGTGGGTGCCGGAATATATGCGCGAGTATTTGGAAGAAAAATGGAAAATGGAAAAGAAGGAGGTATCCAAATCGGATTTGATTCCCATAGCGAAAGGACAACTCGCTCTCGAAAAGGAAATAAGCAAAAAAGCAAACCGTTTGCTTATTTGCGATACCAATCTCCTGGAACTAAAAGTCTACTCCCAATACTATTATCAGGGTTATTGTCCAGACTTTATTGCCAAGGAAGCAACCAAAGACAACTATACCATCTACTTATTAACCTATGTGGATGTCCCCTGGGAATCAGATATTTTGCGCGACCAACCTCATAACAGAGGGGAAATGTTTCGTATTTTCGAAACCGAATTAAAAGAACAAAATTTTCCATACAGGATTCTCAAGGGAAATAAGGAAAATCGACTTCAACAGGCTATAGAAATTATTGGTCCCATATTGAGTCAAGTTTAAAAAGGGAATATTATTTGGTGGTTAATATTCAAAATCCAAAAAAGCACTGATGATTGAAACAAAAGATAATAGGACTACTATGTTCAACGATAAAAGCAGGAATCAAATGCAGGCGCATGGACTTTCGGAGACGGAAGTACAAAGGCAAATCGATATTTTTAAGAAAGGAATTCCCTTTGCAAATATTGTTGAGGCAGCATCTGTGGAAAATGGAATATTGGCACTTTCGGAAAAAGAACAGCGGTATTTTGCCGATCTATATGATTCCGAACGTGAAAATTTGGAGCTTTTAAAATTTGTTCCTGCTTCTGGTGCCGCCACCCGAATGTTTCAATTTCTGCATCAATTTCTTGACACGTACACTCCTTCGGAAGATATTAGTCAATTTCTTGAGAAAAAGGAAAACAGGGAGTTGAAACGATTTTTTTCCTCTTTGGATAAATTTGCATTTTATGATGCGGTTATTGAGCACTTAAAGGCTAAGGTTTCAAATTATGAGAAACTGGAAAGAGGAGAAAAATTTCTTTTGTTTGTAGGCGAAATGCTGGGTGAAAATGGACTAAACTATGAAAACACCCCAAAGGGACTGGTTCCATTCCATAAAGATGATTCCGAGTTTATTACCGCCTTTGGCGCCCATCTTAACGAAACAGCTTTTTATGCAGCTGCCAATGGCGAGGCGAATTTGCATTTCACGGTTTCCGAAGAACACAAATCCAAATTTAAAAAAAGACACGCCAAAATCCAGGATTTCGTAGAGCAACGAACCCAAACAAAATTCAATATATCTTATTCTTTTCAGAAGAAGGAAACGGACACCGTAGCCGTTACGCTGGAAAACGAACTGTTTTTGGACGAAAAGGGAAATATGCTTTTTCGCCCCTCAGGACATGGAGCGCTTCTGGAAAACCTTAACGTTGTTGAGGCGGATATTATATTTATTAAAAATATTGATAATGTAGTATCCCACAAATATGTTCAGACCATTGCTTTTTATAAAAAAGTGCTTGCAGGAAAGTTGATTTCTCTTCAAAATAAAATATTTGACCTAATAGACAGGCTTCAACCTCAATTTCCAACTGAAGAAACTATGGAGGAAGCTTTTCAATTTATTGTCACTGACTTGAATATTTTGGATAGTACCAAAGACAAACAAGCGATACTAAAAATACTGGATAGGCCCATACGTATTTGCGGCGTTGTGGAAAATACAGGCGCACCTGGAGGCGGACCTTTTTTTGTGAAGAACAGTAATGGAAACGTTTCCCTACAAATCGTGGAAATTTCCCAAATAGATCTTGACAATCCCGAACAGAAAGCTCAAGTGGATCGTGCCACCCACTTCAACCCTGTGGATTTAGTTTGTGGCATCCGTAATTACAAGGGTCAAAAGTTTGATCTAAAGGATTTCGCCGATCCTAATACTGGATTTATTTCAGAGAAATCATACAAAGGAACTCCTATTAAGGCACTGGAGCGTCCCGGATTGTGGAACGGAGCAATGGCCAATTGGAATACTATTTTTGTGGAGGTGCCGATTATTACTTTCAATCCCGTTAAAACGGTTAACGACCTTTTAAATAACGTACATCAATCCTAATGGATCTTGACATTTTATTTACGGAACTACAATTTAAAGGCATCCGCAGTGGAGGTCCAGGCGGACAACATGTCAATAAAACCGCCTCCAAAGTAGAACTTACATTTGACGTAAAAAATTCACTTGCGCTTTCGGATTCCGAAAAAACCAGATTGTCCCAAAAACTTTCCAGCAGATTAACTTCTGAAGGAACGCTTATTCTTCAATGTGGAGAAACAAGAAGCCAACACCGCAACAAGGCAATAATCATGGAGCGCCTTGTGGAGTTGCTTCATCAAGGTTTAAAAGTTGCCAAACCACGAAAAAAAACGAAACCGGGCAAAGGAGCGGTGGAAAAACGATTACAATCCAAAAAGCTGATCAGCCTCAAAAAATCCAACCGCAAACCTCCAAGTATGGAATAAGGAGTTACCCAAAAACTGTATAATTTTTATACATCTGTTTCCCAATACCTTATACATATCTTGTTTTCGATAGCTAATTTTTTTCCAGCAATTATCTTAAACCCAGCTAATTATAATGTTATTTCCAGTTTTTTTCTTATTGGTATAATATTTTCTATTATATGGTTCATAAACAGTTTTTTACATATTGATTTAATAAAATTCCTATTATGAAAAGATTGATTTTAAGTATAGCCGTTGTGTTTGGATGCTTTACCGCAACTTTTGCGCAATCAGACAAAGAAACAACATTGAACAACACCAAATCCCCACATGTGGTTAAAAACCAGATGAATCACAATTTGAGTACTGCCAAGGATGCTAAAACTGTGCAAGGTGTAAAGACTATACAGGATTACAAGGAAGTAAAGAATGCTGATGTACCTCAACCCGTTAAAGAAGCCATAGCTAATGACTTTCGCGGGGCCACTATTTCTAACGCTTATGCAAATGCCCAAGGAGATTATAAAATCGTTCTCGCAACTGCCGATGCCAAAAAAACCACAGTGGTTTACAATTCAAAGGGTGAGAAGATCAAAAATGAATTAAAGAAGCAGTAAGCTGCAGGTATTTTAGATTCAATACTTCGAGGAAAGGCATCCATTTTTATGGATGCCTTTTTTATGATAACTTTAGAGATTACCCCCATTTTTACTCGCTATTTTTACTTTTTTAAATTAAGAAATGGCGAAGCGAATACATGTAGTAGAAGATGATGTGGCTTTTGGAAGGATGCTTGCTTCTTTTTTGGAAAAAAGAGGATTTGAAATCACCATTTCACTCTCTGGAAATCAAGCTAGACGTACCATTGCGGATAAATCCTTCGACTTTCTTATCACAGACCTAAAGCTTCCCGATGATTCTGGGATGGACCTTTTGGAACTTACCCTAAAAACCAAACCAACCACCAAGGTAATTCTGATGACTGGTTATGCCGAAGTGGACACGGCAGTAAAAGCCATTAAAAAAGGGGCATTGGATTATATTTCCAAACCCTTTCTCCCAGAAGAACTTCTGATGATAATCAATGAAGCTTCAAGTAATATAACTGAAGTTACTTCTAGGGAAAAAGTCAGTCAAAAAAATAAAAATCATTTTCCCGATAGCCCGGCGCAGGACAAGCCCAGTTTTATTAATGGCATAAGCGAGGTGTCAAAAAAATTTAATGAATATCTAAAATTAGTGGGCCCTACTGATATGAATGTGCTTATTCAAGGGGAAAGCGGAACGGGAAAAGAAGTTGCTGCAAAGGCTATTCACAATTTTAGTTCGCGAAAAAATAAGGATTTTGTTGCCGTGGATTGTGGAGCTATCCCCAAGGAAATTGCTGCCAGCGAATTTTTTGGCCATATCAAGGGAAGTTTTACTGGTGCCATTAATGATAAAAAAGGACACTTTGAAGCTGCGGATGGAGGAACGCTCTTTTTGGATGAAGTAGGTAATCTCTCCTATGAAAATCAGATCCAATTACTGAGAGCGCTGCAGGAACGTAAAATTAAACCGGTAGGAAGTAATACCGAAATCGACGTGGATGTACGGATTATCTCTGCCACCAATGAAGACCTGTTGGAAGCGGTTTCCCAAAAAAAATTCAGGGAAGATCTTTACCATCGGCTAAACGAGTTTTCAATACAAATTCCTTCCTTACATGAAAGAAAGGAAGACTTGTTCCTTTTTATCGAATACTTCTTGAACGAGGCAAATAAATCCCTCGGCAAAGAAGTTGTAGGTTTATCCAAAGAAGTGATGAATGCATTTCAAAATTACGCATGGCCTGGGAACCTACGGGAATTAAAAAATGTTATTAAACGCTCGGTTTTATTGACCAATTCCCAATTGGTTCCATTAGATGTAATTCCGCGTGAAGTAATTTTCAGCCGATTTGAAACGGAACAACCAAAAGATTTTTCCAGGGAAACCCATGAAAAACAACTTATTCTAAATGCCCTAAAAGAAGCGGACAACAACAAAACCAAAGCTGCAAAATTGCTGAATATCACCAGAAAGACCTTGTATAATAAACTTGAGCAGTATAAAATTAAACTCTAAAAGCTTCTGTCTTTCAATGCTTCTTGAAACTCTTGTATCTTAATCCGCAAAAGCTCAAAATCTTTTCTAAGATATTTTGTTGATTCGGGATTATCTGGATATTCCTCCATTTTTTCCAACAACGGTATAACTTCAAAAGCCCTTACCTGGCGGAACATCGTCAGCATACGGTGCGCAATTTCTTTTATATGCTGAATTTCATTTGAAGTAATTGCCGCTTCAATAAATTCAATATCCTTTCCGGTCTGAATTTCAAAAATCCCTAAAACTTCGGTAAGGGCCTCAGGAGTACTCAAAAACGATTTTAAAAGTGATAAATCGAATTTGGAATCGGCAGCATCTGAGTCAGGGTCTGGCATTTTCCCGAAATCCGTATTTTCATCGGAGGCTGCAGGGTGAACGTCCTTTTTTGGAAAAATCCTCTTTAATGCCTGTACCAGTTCCTCTTTTGAAAATGGTTTTGGAAGCATTTCAGAAAATCCTTTGGCCAGATGAAATTCTTTGGAAAACTCGCGACTGCCGGTCATTGCAATTATGGGCTGGCCCTTATAAAAATCCACCTTGCCATTTTTTAAATTTTCCAATATGGAAAAACCATCAGTTTCGGGCATTTGGATATCCGTCAAAATAAAATCGAAATGAGGATTGATATCAGCGTCTTTAAAATTTTTATACCCACTAAATGTTTCGGTAACCACTCCCAATTGTAGAAATATTTCCTTCAGAAGTGCACGCATCGCCTTATCATCATCAATGATAATACCTTTTAATCCACTAAAGTAAGTTGCGGAATTAATTGAATGCACCGCAAATTTGCGCTCCGAATTTTCCAAAGGCAAGGTCAAAATAAAAGTACTGCCTTTCCCAAGCACACTTTTCACCGTTAAGGATCCTCCCAAAAGTTCCGTAAGTTTCTTGGAAATGGATAAACCCAAACCACTGCCGCCAAATTTGTGCGCAATATCCGTATCTGCTTGAGTAAATTCATTAAATATCAGATTCTGTTTTTCTTCTGAAATTCCTATACCTGTATCGATCACGGAAATTTGAATGGTGGAAAATGAGTTGCTTGTTTCCAACTCCTTGGCGATAATTTGAACGCTCCCGGAATCCGTAAATTTGAAGGCGTTGCCTACAAGGTTATTGATTATTTGCCTGATGCGAAGAGGATCACTCTCAAAAATTTTATTCTGTACCTCTTCGGAAACCCAAATATTCAAATCCACCGGCTTTTCTTTATGGAACTGCTTCACGGCATTCCCCGATTCCCTGATGATATTTTCGAGCGAAAAAGGAATTCGTTCCAGAGGCAATTTTCCTGCTTCCAATTTCGAAAAATCCAAAAGATCATCTACAAGCTGGGAAATAAATTTTGAACTGGAGGTGATTTGACTTAGATAGTATTTCTGCTTTTCAGAAAGCAGCGAATTTTCGAAAAGTTCGGAATAGCCACTGATGGTATTGAGCGGTGTTTTTAAATCATGGCTTACCGTGGAGATAAGTTGTTCTCTGCTTTTTAAAAGACTTTCGGCGTAATTTTTGGACTCCTCCAAATTCTTTTTATAGCGTTCCGCCCTAAAAAAATCGGTTAGCACAAAATAGGAAAATATAAGGATTACAAAGCCTCCTACTACTCCTGAGAATTTTAAAACCCTAGCGGTACGCTCTAGTGAAAGAGCCTCTTTTTCCTGGGCCAGATCGTTCCGTTTTGCCATCTCCTCATCAAAACTTGCAATTATGGCCCGAAGCCTTTCGGAGATTTTTAAGTCGTTTCTAATAAGTTCATTTTCCTTTTGCCGCAAAGATTCCCGGATTCTCGAATTCGTTTTCTTCGCCTCCGAGACAATATATCGCGATGCATACAGCATAGAATCCACTGTCTTGGAGCGGACCCTGGAGGTATCACGTGCAGGGTTTCTATTTAAATAGTCGGCATAGGATTGCCAAACCCGGCGTTCCCTCCTGCTCAATTTTGAAGGATTTCTAATTAGGGATTCCACAGAAATCAATCCGATGGAAGCTTCCAATTTCTGGACTTCTTTAAGGATTTCATCGAGAGAAGTATCCTTTTTATTGGTAAGTCCCAAAATCCTGAGTTGCTCAATATTCTGGTTTTTCTCGATCAACAATGATTTCACGCTGTCCAATTGCTTTAACTGGAAGTCGTTGGTGGAGAGATTTTGAATTTCTTTAATTTTAAGGAAAAGCGAATCGGTTTTGATTATATATTTTTCGAAATCGCTATCACTTTCGGTGAGAAGTGCATATCGGGACAAACCATCGGCTTCATAAACCAGGTTGATCAATGTCCCGGTTTCCACAATCTTTTTTTCCCCAAGACCTTTACCGCTTTGGGAAGAAAGTTCTTCAAATTCAGAAAAGAGAAAAAATCCTACTAGAACCGACAACGCTCCAAGGACCAAATAGCTGAGAATGATTTTAAAAGTAAATTTATTTTTGGTGGTTGCCATTGTTCAAATGTAAAGACTAAAAATCTTCAAATTATTAAGAAAACAAAAATAAAGCGAAAAATAGCTTAATAGTAAAGGATTGCCAATAAAACTATTCCAAATCTGGATTAGGTATTTAGACTATTGTATTACCATCGAAATTTAACAGTTAAAAAGCAGCTTAATCAATATAGCTTAATTACTAGACTATTAAATATCAAGTTTTATTTCTTACATCTTTCAGCAAAGCGATCTTACATCTTAGTCGGACACGACTAATTTTATTTAAAAAACATGTACCTTTGCCCCACATCTCAAAGGGGTGCTTATTTCAGTTAAGATTTACGGATTATGGGGTTTCACTCTGAACTTGTAATTCCCAAACCTTTAACGCGAAAAAAGCTGAGATTATACCCAAAGAACCTGGGCAGGTAATGCTGCCAAGGGAAAACAGTAGAAACCCTGAAAATATTGCATGGCAATGTTTTCAGGGTTTTTGCATTAAATCATGAACCAATCAAAGAATAATGCCCCTTTTATTCGTATAAATTTATTTTTTACGAATGAAAAAACTATTGTTCCCTACAGCGTTAATGTTTTTATCTGCTGTTCTCTCCGCACAAGAATTATCCCAAACCAAGGATACTACCAAAATTGAGACTTTGGATGAAGTTTTGGTTCAGTCTGTACGAGTAGGCAAGGATTCTCCGGTCACCCACTCCAATATTGATAAGGAGCAACTCGAAAAGCGCAATCTGGGGCAGGATATCCCCTACATGTTGAATTATCTCCCTTCGGTAGTTACCACAAGTGACGCCGGTGCGGGGGTAGGCTATACCTATATCCGTGTACGCGGCAGTGATGCCTCACGTGTAAATGTAACATTGAACGGAATTCCCTATAATGATTCAGAAAGCCAGGGCTCATTTTGGGTGAATCTTCCGGATTTTACATCCTCGGTTCAAAGTCTCCAACTGCAACGTGGTGTAGGCACTTCAACAAATGGTTCCGGTGCATTTGGAGCCAGTCTTAATTTATTGACCGACGCAATATCACCGGACGCGTATGGCGAAATATCTAATTCATTTGGTAGCTATAATACGCACAAGCACAACGTAAAGTTCAGTACTGGGCTTCTTTCGGACCGAGTAGAGATAGCGGGACGATTATCCACTATCAAATCCGATGGTTATATAGACCGTGCAAGTTCGGACCTCAAGTCCTATTTTTTGCAGTCGGCTTTTGTAGGTGATAATACCCTCATAAAAGCGTTGGTTTTTGGTGGCAAAAACATCACCTATCAAGCCTGGAACGGATTAGAGGATCCCGAAAAATTAGAAAATGACCGTACTTTCAACACTGCAGGAATGTACACCGATGAGGATGGAAATATCCGCTTTTACGATAACGAAATTGATCATTATGCCCAAAATCACTATCAGCTATTTTGGAACCAACGGTTTAGCAGTAATTGGAGCACAAACCTCTCATTGAACTACTCCCAAGGCCAAGGATACTTTGAGCAATATAAGGAGGATCAAAAATTCAGCGTGTATGGTTTTGATCCCATTATTATTGGCGATGAAACAATTGACAGAACCGATTTGATACGCCGTCGATGGCTAGATAACCACTTTTACGCCACTAATGCCAATGTTAATTATAAGAACAACAAAATTGATTTTAATGCCGGAGCCTTTTACAGTTTTTACACTGGAGATCACTATGGAGAAGTGATATGGGCTCGTTATGCAAGTAATTCGGAAATACGGGATCGGTATTACGACAGCAATGCCAAGAAAAATGAATTTACTATTTTCTCCAAAGCTACTTACCAACTCAACCACAAACTGAGCATATTTGGAGATTTACAGGGAAGGTTTTTGAATTATAGAACTACAGGCATTACATCGGATTTGGTAGAAATGCTTTATAACGAAGATTATGCCTTTTTTAATCCCAAGGCCGGACTTACCTATAAATTGAACCCCGCGAACGAATTTTATTTTTCCTATGGAAAAGCCCATCGGGAACCTTCAAGAAATGACTATGAGCAGGGAATTACCACCCCGGAAAAATTGGACGATTTTGAACTTGGATGGCGCTATGCTACCTCAAAAACAAAATTGAATACCAATATTTTCTATATGAATTACAAAGACCAATTGGTGCTTTCGGGTGAAATGAACGATGTAGGCGCTGCATTGCGTACCAGCAGCGGAAAGAGTTATCGTTTGGGAGTGGAGATAGATGCAGATATCAAAATTTGGAAAACACTACGGACGTTGCCAAATATAGCATTGAGCACAAATAAAAATGTGGATTTCCATGTTTCAAAAGATGGGCAAATCGTCAATTTAGGTAATACGGATATTTCGTTTTCTCCTTCCATTGTAGCCGGAAATATGCTGGAATATTCTCCGCTTAAAAAACTACAATTAAGCTTTCTTACCAAATATGTAGGAGAGCAATATATGGGTAATACAGACAGCGATGCATCCAAGCTTAAAAGCTATTTTGTCAACGATTTTAATATAGTTTATACCCTAGATTCTTTGCCGTATATCAAAGAAATTGTTTTCAATGCACTTGTAAACAATATCTTTAACGTCAAATATATTTCCAATGGATATTACTATACCTATGATGATGACTATAGTAATCCCGGAACAGTAAAAACAATTGAAGGAGCGGGCTACTTTCCTCAAGCGACCATTAACTTCCTGGTGGGAGCGACAGTAAAATTTTAGCTTCAGCGTAAGATACAATGCCTTGTTTCAAAATAAATTCATTCTTAATTTAGGAATTTATCCAGCTAACCTAGCCAATCCAATTTGACTAGGTTAGCTAAGGCATTAATTGCTGATAATAACTGAATTTCCCACTCTTTCGGCCCTATAAGGTTGCATAGGATATTTAATGTCGGGCTCGGTAGTATGCTGTCCCGTAAGAATATTGTATTTGTTCTCATCAGTGGTACAAGGACAACTGGCTATTATTCCTTCCAATTCCATTCTGGAACATCCGTTGGGAACGTGGTTGGGGTCGGTAAGGTCGAAAGCCAAATAATAGGAATCACTTACACAATACACCACTATACCCTTAATTCCCTGTGGCACGACGATATAACTCCCCGGAAATTTTAATGGATTGTATTCCGGCAGATTAAGATTTAAATTTAAACTAACAACGGGATTTGTTAAAAAGGGATTTCGGTTTAGCTTTTCGTCACTTTTAGAGCAGGAAAACAATAAAACTGAAATCAGAATGGGTAAAATATTTGTTATTTTCAAAATATTAATTTTTATGCAGAATTTCCGAAAAAGTGCAAACCAAGCAAAATTTTCGTATATTTGTTGAACACTATCCCGTCAACGTATGGGATTTTTTTAGTTTAATAAAGTGAGTCCCGCCTTATGTCGGGATTTTGTTATATTATGGAATATGTATGCCCTGCATACACAAACGACAAAGTTATGAGTAAAGTATCTTATTACACCGCAGACGGATTAAAAAAATTGAGAAATGAGTTGGATACTCTTCGTGATGTTGAGCGTCCAAAAGCTTCCAATGCAATAGCGGAGGCAAGAGATAAAGGTGATTTAAGTGAGAATGCCGAATACGATGCTGCGAAAGAAGCACAGGGAATGTTAGAGCTGAAAATTTCCAAATTGGAAGAAATTTTAGCAAATGCACGTGTTATTGATGAATCACAGCTTGACATGAGCAAAATTCTTGTCCATTCTACAGTAAAGATAAAAAACCAGGCTAACGGCATGGAAATGAAATATAAGTTAGTGGCACAAAGCGAGGCTGATTTAAAATCGGGAAAAATATCAGTGGATTCCCCAATTGGCAAGGGATTATTGGGAAAACAACTGGGCGAGGTCGCAGAAATTACTGTTCCAAATGGAATTCTTAAATTTGATATATTGGAAATATCCAGAGAATAATATGGCATCCATTTTCACAAAAATAATTCAAGGAGAGATACCCGCTTATAAAGTAGCCGAGGACGACAATTTTATTGCCTTTCTGGACGTAAATCCAAATAGCAAGGGCCACACCTTATGTGTCCCCAAGGAGGAAATAGATAAAATATTCGATATGGGCGAACTTCCATATCTCCAGCTGATGCAATTTGCTCGCAAGGTGGCTATTGCCATAGAAAAAACAGTGCCATGCAAACGCGTGGGGATGGCAGTTGTGGGTCTGGAAGTTCCACATGTCCACGTTCACCTTATTCCCTTAAATGATATGGACGATATGCGCTTTACCAAAAAAATAAAAATGACGCCTATGGAATTCCAAGAATTGGCCGATGCCATATCCGAAAAACTAAAAATTTCTTAGATCAACAAGTACACTGTAGCAGCAACAAGTAGAACAGCTACAAGTATTAAGATATAAAATAGCGGTTTCACCTTTAGATATTGTCTGTTGGTTTCCGCTATTTTTCTGTTATAATCATACACTCTCTCAATATCTTCGGTCCAATTAACCGGATAGATAGCATTTTTGCAATTATGGCAGTAAAGGGAATTTTTGATCTCCTTGTCAGGCCGGTGAACCAATACATTTTCGTTTTCATCTTGGGTGAAGGTAAATTCAAGTCCGTCGGTACCAAAACAAGTAGGGCAATTATTCTTTAACTTGGCAGTATGCAATATATTGGTTTTCTGGGTCATTTTTAATTTTTAAATTTCAGGGCAATCTCCATAGTGGTGCCATGACTGGGCACACTCTTTAAAACTTGGATCTTCCCTTCGTGATATTCTTCAATAATACGCTTTGCCAAAGATAACCCTAATCCCCATCCGCGCTTCTTGGTTGTATAGCCCGGTGCAAATATCCGGCGTGCCTCGTTTTTGTTGAGTCCCTTTCCCGTATCGGTAATATGGACGAAAGCTTGTTTGGCATTCTGTTCTATGGAAATGGTAATTTTTCCCTTTCCTTTCATTGCATCAATACCGTTTTTTACGAGGTTTTCAATTGTCCAACTAAAAAGTTGCGGGTTCATATCAACATATATAGGCCTATCGGGAATGTTTAGCTGAAAATCGATCATTTTGGATGTGCGGTTCTTCAAATAGTAAAAAGTGTTCTTGGTTTCAGCCACCAAATCACAACGTTCAAGTTTGGGTATCGATCCTATTTTGGAAAACCGGTCGGTAATGGTTTCCAGCCTATGTATATCCTTTTCCATTTCCTTCACATAATCCTGATTGATATTCTCGGTTTTCAAGATTTCCGTCCATCCCACAAGCGAAGAGAGTGGCGTGCCAATTTGGTGCGCGGTTTCCTTTGCCATTCCGGCCCACAATCGATTTTGCTCGGCCGACTTGGAAGTTTTATAAAAAAGATAAATAGCTAGGATAAATAAAAAGATGATCAGGATAAGCGCCGCAGGATAAAATTTCAACTTGTTGATCAATGGTGAGTTTCCGAAATAGATGATAGCCAATACCTGATCCTGATATTTCACTTCTATGGGTTCATATTCCGAGGAAAACTGTTCGATTTTTCGCTTTAGCTCATTTTCTCGAGTAAGGATTTTCTCATCAATATTTCGGCCAGCATAACTGTCTTCCTTTAGCGTATGAAGAATCATAGGCGTAGTGCTATTGCTCTGGATAATGGTTAGAGCGGTTTCGCTCAAATTGTTAATTTCGCCGTCTTCACTTGTAGCCAAATTGGTTTGCGCAAGTTCTTCCTGTGCCACGGCCCATATCTCCATCTTGGCGCGTTCATTTTCCTTTAATTGATTAAAGAAAACATACGTATTCCATAAAATGAGACTGATGATTAATAGTGAAGCTATAATAAATCCCCAACGGAAGAGTGATTTTTGGCGCAGCATAGAGCGTATTTTTTTCTACTTGTTTTTGTGTGTTAAGCAGGCCCGCCTGCCGAAGGCAGGTTTAAATATAAAGCAAATATGTTGATATTATTGTGCATTCCCGCTTTTATAAGCTGTAATCTTTTGGGTACATTTGCCAGCTATGATTTCCATTTTACCACAAGACATACCCACGGCGAAGCTACACGGATATCTGTTAGGTGCTGTTGCGCCCAGACCTGTGGCTTTTGCGAGCACTATCGATCTGGAAGGCAATGTAAATCTTTCTCCTTTCAGTTTTTTCAATGTTTTCAGTGCTCGACCTCCTATTCTAATTTTCTCCCCCGCTCGCCGAGGCAGGGACAATACCACAAAACACAGCTATGAAAACGTGTTGGAGGTGCCAGAGGTAGTAATCAATATCGTGAGCTATGAAATGGTCCAGCAGGTTTCTTTGGCCTCCACGGAATATGCGAAAGGTGTCAATGAATTCTTAAAATCCGGTTTTACGGAAATTGCTTCTGATATCATTAAACCACCAAGAGTTGCGGAAGCACCTGTTCAGTTGGAATGTAAGGTGAATGAAGTAATAAGCTTAGGCGCTGAAGGTGGCGCTGGAAATCTTGTTATTTGTGAAGTAGTCAAGCTTCATATTAAAGAAGATATCCTGGATTTGGAAGGATCAATCGATCCACGTAAAATAGATACTATCTCACGCTTGGGTGGCAATTGGTATTCGCGGGCAAAAGATGGACTTTTTCAAGTAGCCAAACCCCTGACTACCTTAGGGATAGGAGTAGATAGGCTTTCTGAGGAAATCAAACACAGCAAGGTGCTGACAGGGAATGATTTAGGGATATTGGCAAATATCGAAAATTTTCCAGATTCGGAAGAAATCAATATCTTTATCGATACCTCAAAAGATCTTCAACCGATTATAACTTCCGAATGCACCGAAACAGTACATAAACATGCCCAGAAGTTGCTTCGAATGGATCAGGTCATGGAAGCCTGGAAATTACTTTTGGCAGCCGAAATGTTTTCGGAAAAAACAAGAAATAAGAACGATTAAATATAATTAGCACGATGGAACTACAAGGAAAAATTAAGTTGATAGATGAAACCAAAACATTTGGCAATAATGGTTTTAGGAAGCGAGAGTTGGTAATAACCACAGAGGAACAGTATCCTCAAACAATTATGATAGAATTCGTTCAGGACAAAACCGAATTGCTGAATGCGTATAAAGTTGGACAGGATGTGAAAGTAAGTTTCAATGTCCGTGGCCGCGAATGGGTAAATCCACAAGGTGAAACCAAATATTTCAACAGTATCCAAGGCTGGAGAATAGAAAATATTTCTGCTCCTGCAGGTGGGGGTAGTGTGCCACCTATGCCCCCAACGGATGCTTTTGAACCGGCAAATAATTATAATGAAGAAGAGCACGACGATCTACCCTTTTAACGATTAACGAAGAATACCAGTTGGTTAAACAGACCTCAAAGTGCGTTATGGCCTTTGGGGTTTTTTATTATAGCTAAAGAAGGAATTATTATGTTGAACTTCCTGACTGAAAAAATCTCATTCCCTGATACTTCCTTAGCTACTGAAGATGGACTTTTGGCCATTGGTGGAGATCTTTCTGCCGAACGCTTATTGCTAGCGTACAATTCCGGAATCTTTCCCTGGTACGAGGAAGGCCAACCAATACTATGGTGGAGCCCAAATCCAAGAATGGTGCTCTTTCCCGAAAAGTTCAAAGTTTCTAAAAGTCTGAAAAAAACTCTTAGGGAAAACAAATTCAAAATCACCTTTAACCAAGACTTTTCACAGGTAATAAAATATTGTGCAAATGTCCCTAGAGGAGGACAATCAGGCACTTGGATAACCCAGGAGATGAAGGATGCTTACATAAACCTTAATACCAAAGGAATAGCAAAATCAGTAGAAGTGTGGCTCAACGACAAACTAGTTGGCGGACTCTATGGAATTGATTTACCAAAGAAAAGGATTTTTTGTGGTGAAAGCATGTTCAGCTTAGTGAGCGATGCCTCCAAAATTGCATTTTACCATTTGGTCCAGGCGACAATGCAAATGGACTATAAATGTATTGACTGTCAGTTACATAACACACATTTGGAAAGTTTGGATGCCGAAGAAATTGACAGAAAAACCTTTTTACGACTTCTTTCGGGATAGAAGAACTTGAACGAAGTGAAAATCCATATCTTATGAAAAAAGTTAATTAAAAACCAATTTTATTAAACTTCGTTATTTCTAAAACAACTTTCCACGTGGTCGTTCACCATTCCTATGGCTTGCATATGTGCATAAATCACCGTACTTCCCACAAATTTAAAACCCCGTTTTTTTAAATCCTTACTTATAGTATCGCTGAGCTCGGTTGTGGCGGGAGCATCAATATGGGATTTAAACTTATTCTTTATCGGTTTATTGTTTACAAACTGCCATATATAACTACTAAAACTTCCAAATTCCCTTTGCACTTCCATAAAAGCAATGGCATTGGAAACGGCAGCATTGACTTTAAGCTTATTTCGGATGATTCCCTCATTTTGAAGGAGTTCATCAATTTTTGATTGATCATAGTGGGCGATTTTCTTATAATCAAATCCGTCAAAAGCTTCTCTGAAATTTTCCCTTTTTCGAAGAATAGTTATCCAACTCAATCCCGCCTGAAAGGTTTCCAGAATCAGAAATTCAAACAGGGTTTTATCATCTCTTACTGGTACACCCCATTCCTCATCGTGATATTTCACATACAACGGATCTGTGCCACACCAAGCGCATCGTTTAACTTCGGTATCCATTCAAAAATAAATTAATTGCTGTTGAGGATTTTTATTCCCGTTGACCGGGGAAATTAAAGGAAATAGTACCCAATTGCTTTTTTCTGGTTTCGTCATTATTAAACCGTGCCATAAGGGAATATTCAATTGCCGCATCTACAAGGCACTCATTGGAGGTCGTGGAGGCCGATTTGTTGAAACTCCCTTTTTTTACAAATCCATTGTTATCCACTTCAATGTTGATTACCACCCGTCCCGAGCCATAGCAAGTATATACGGGATTTGGCAATTTTACATCCTTTCGGTCCACTAAACGATAGCTGATGGTGGTATTTCTATTACCACCCGAAACAACCGCTTTTTGGTCTTTATCACTATCGCTATTGGAAAAACCTTTTTCCTTACTTTGAGCTGCTTTGTTGTTTTCAGGAGTATTTCCAACATCACCGGCAGCGGAATTTTCCATGGCTTCCTGCATCTCCTGCATTTTCCCTTCTGTTGTCTCGGTTAATTCCCGATTTTCGTTTTCTACGCTTGAAATGAATTTTTCCGATTCGTTATAGGCTTTATTGGTCTCTATTTTTACCTCTTTATCCACAAGGGAAGCCATATCTGTTTCCTCCAAAAGGTCCTCTGGAGCAATCACCATATCATAAGTTTCTTCAGGAAGTACTGTCGGAATACTGGAAAGCTTTATACTTATTAGCAAAAGCACAAGAATACCCGTTAATAAAGAGGTTATAAGAAAAGCTCTATATGAATAATTGAAATTCATTATTGCAAGTACCGAATTTTTAAGCAAAATTCCACAAAAACCTGCAAACTCAAGGTGCTGTTAGTTATATTTTAACTTGTAAGAGAATCTTCAAACTCCTTGATTCCCACTGCATTTTCTACAGAAAAAGCTCCAATTTTCGTTCTTCGCAGGGCAGAAAGATGTGCACCATTGTTTAAGGATTTTCCAAAATCGTGCGCCAACGACCGGATATATGTCCCTTTACTGCAGACCACTCTAAAATCAACCTTTGGAAGATGAATATTGGTGATTTCAAATTCCGAAATGGTCACCGTACGGAAAGGTATTTCAACTTCCTCCCCATTTCGGGCAAATTCATAAAGACGTTTTCCATCTTTCTTTAAGGCAGAAAACACTGGAGGTTGTTGCTGGATTTCCCCAATAAAAGACAATGCTGCAGACTTGATTTCTTCACTGGTGATTTTGGAAATATCAAAAGTTTGATCAATATCAGTTTCAAGATCGTAACTTGGAGTTGTGGCCCCCAAAGTAAAAGTGCCGGTGTATTCCTTTTCCTGCGCTTGGTAGGTGTCAATATTTTTTGTGAATTTTCCCGAACAAATCATTAAAAGTCCCGTAGCTAATGGGTCGAGAGTTCCGGCATGGCCTACTTTAATCTTTTTTATCCCGAATTCCTTTTTTATAAGCCAACGCACTTTGTTCACCGCTTGAAACGATGTCCATTCCAGAGGTTTGTCAATTAGAATTACTTGGCCTTCTTGATAATCCTCGGCTTTAAGGGGTTTATTCGTCATTTTTTAGGATGTCTGATTTTTGGACTTTAAACTGAGGAATTATCCCGGTTGCAATTTGATTAAGGCGAAATTATTCGATCCCTTCTTAATTAAGGGCAGCCAAAGTCCAATTATTTTTCGAAAATGAAATTCAAGGTAATGAAAACTAAAGGGAAATCTTTTGAATGCTATCCTCACAATTATTGTTCGCTGGACTTAAATTACTTCCAACTTCAATACAAAAAAATGAATCAGCAGGATGGCCAGACCGGCAATTATTCGGTAATATCCAAAGATTTTAAACCCGTGTTTGCTCAAGTAATCGATAAAAAATTTAATGGCAATAAGCGCTACAATAAAGCCAACCACGTTTCCAATGATAAGGAAATTTACTTGCTCTGATGAAAGTTCAAATCCGGCTTTATAGTAATCGTAACTTTTTTTAACCGTAGCTCCTAACATTGTTGGCACAGCCAAAAAGAAAGAAAACTCGGCGGCCGTTTTTCTCGATAATTTTTGGGTCATACCCCCCACAATACTGGCGCCACTTCTTGAAACCCCGGGAATCATCGCCAAACATTGGAAAAACCCGATTTTGAGGGCTGTCATATATGAAATCTCGGTTTCTTCCCCGCTTCCAAACCAGTCGTCCACCTTAATAAGGATAAAACCGCCAATAATTAGAGAGACGGCCACGGTTAATGGACTTTCCAAAAGGCTGTCAATGACGTCATTAAACAATAAACCCAGCACCACAGCGGGCAAAAAAGCAATGAATAGTTTATAATAAAAATTCATACTCTGGAAAAACCTTTTAAAGTAAAGCACTACCACCGAGAGGATGGTCCCCAATTGGATAACAATTGTAAAAAGCTTGGTAAAATCATCCTGGGCAATTCCAAAAAACGAAGATGCGATAATCAAATGGCCCGTCGAAGACACAGGCAAAAATTCGGTAAGTCCTTCAATAATGGCAAGAACAAATGCTTGTAATGTAGTCACTAATTTTCAGCTTTATTCTTGGGGTTTAACAAAATAGCATATACTTCTACGGCAAAGCCGATCAAGACCAAGGCAGGCGCCAATCGAATCCTTCTCCAACTATATATTTCTGGATTGAACACATTGGGATCATCACTGCCGCCGCCGGCCATTAATATAAATCCAAGGGCAATGATACCGATGCCTATCAGCATAAACTTATAATTCTTTTTTTGGAAGATAAATTCAGATTGCTCCATTTCTTCTTCCCTTCTTTTCTTCTCTCCCATTTTTGGTTTCTGGTTTCTGGTTTCTAGGTTCCCAGGTTATCATCTTAATATGGCTTGACTAGTTGGTTTCCGGTTCGGGCGGGTATTTCCTTGCTTTTCCTAACCATTTCGTAGGCCAATGGATAAAATAAATCAATAATATAAATCGTCCGTTCTTAAATTCAAGAATCGTTGAGTGGCAATAAAAGTGCTTGCCCAAGTAATCACCACGCCCATCAAAAAAATAAATACAAACAGCACAACCAACAGCATTGGATCTCCCAACAATTGCAATTGCGGAAAGCTTTCATTTAGATAATAAAGCACAAATCCCATCCCTATCATGGCCACAACCGCCCCCAAAATACCCAACCGAACGCTTTTCCATACAAATGGACGACGAATAAATTGTTTGGTAGCTCCAACCATTTGCATCGTTTTAATTGTAAATCGCTTGGCATAAATAGACAGTCGGATACTGCTATTGATAAGAAGAACAGCAATAAATGTAAAAATACCGCTTATCACCAATATCCAAAAACTGATCCGGCTTACGTTTTCGGTAAGCTGTGCTATCAGCGGTTTGTCATATATCACATCATCAACAAAATTTTTGCTCTTAAGTTCATTGGTTATTTCCTCCATCTTGCCAGGAGTTACATAGTCTGCCAAAATATAAACATCGATGCTATTTTGAAGCGGGTTTTCTCCAAGATATTCTATAAAATTTTCCCCCAGCGTCTCCTGATGCTCCTTTGCCGCATCTTCCTTACTTACAAATTCGGCGCTTTTAGTGTATTCGGCCAAGGCGAGACTCTGCTTGAGCTGGGTAATCTCAACCTCCTTGGCGGAATCTTTTAAGAAAACAGTAATAGCAATTTGCTCCTTAAAATAGTCGGCTACCTTTTTGGAATTCAGTACCAGCAGCCCCAACAGTCCCAATAAGAAAAGCACCAAAGAAATACTTATTATAACTGAAAAATAAGAGGAAACCAATCGGCGTTTTTGATATTTTTCAAATGAGGAACTCATAAGCTTTATAGAATTTGAGGGTAAAAATACAAGTAATTTGTCATCCTACGCTAAACAACGTTTAAAGTTTTGTCTTTCGTACAATAGACGTAAATTTGCGCGCAAACTCAGCATATTATAGCGTAGTTTTTATTTATAACACTCCCATGAGCAAGTACCACTTCAACGAGATAGAAGCCAAATGGCAAAAATATTGGGCCGAGAATCAAACTTTTAAAGCGGAAAATCCAAAACAGGGGAAGGAAGAAAAACCAAAATACTATGTTTTGGACATGTTTCCCTATCCCTCTGGTGCCGGATTGCACGTTGGCCATCCTTTAGGCTACATTGCCAGCGATATTTATTCCCGTTATAAACGCCATCAAGGAATGAATGTTCTACACCCCATGGGATATGATTCCTTTGGATTGCCTGCAGAACAATATGCCATCCAAACAGGACAACATCCTGCCAAAACCACTGAGGAAAATATTAATCGATACAGGGAACAACTGGATAAATTAGGCTTTTCATTCGACTGGAGCCGAGAAGTGCGCACAAGTGATCAGGAATATTACAAATGGACGCAATGGATCTTTCTTCAACTTTTTGAAAGTTGGTACGACAACGATTTGGACAAAGCGCGTTCAATAGAAGAATTACAATCGATTTTTTCTTCGGAAGGGAATACACATGTAAATGCAGTTGCAGATGAAGGTATTGAAGAATTCTCTTCTTCAGAATGGATGAATTTTTCGGAAATCAAAAAAGAGGAGATTCTTTTAAAATATAGACTGACTTATTTAGCTGAAACCGAAGTAAACTGGTGTCCACAGTTAGGGACCGTTTTGGCCAATGACGAAATAGTAAACGGCGTTTCCGAACGTGGTGGCTATCCCGTAATTCGAAAAAAAATGAAGCAATGGAGTATGCGAATCACAGCGTATGCCCAACGCTTACTTGATGGTTTGGATAATATCGATTGGCCACAACCGTTGAAGGATTCACAGACTAATTGGATTGGAAAGAGCAAGGGAGCTAGCATTACCTTCAAAGTCCTCCCCCCAACCCCCTCCGGAGGAGGGGGAGCTTCCCATAGATTAACGGGAAATTCGGCAATTGTGGGGAGATTACTGGAAAGAGCAAAAGAGATGCGGAAAAATCCCACCCAAGCTGAGGCTAAATTATGGGGAGAACTGAGAAATAAGAAACTTGGTTACAAATTTAGACACCAACATCCCATAGATAATTTCATAGTGGATTTTGTATGTCTTGAAAAAAAACTGATAATTGAAGTTGACGGCAAAATTCACCAATATCAGTTGGAAAAGGATGATGAAAGAGAATTGCTTCTTAAAGAAAAAAAAGGATACAAAGTTATTCGATTTGATAATTTGGACATCCTAAATAATATTCAAAATGTAATAACTAAAATTAAATCAATAATAGAAGTCCTCCCCTCGGGGGAGGATTTAGGTGGGGACTTCGGAATTCAGAACCAGCCTGCTGGACTGGCAGGTTCAGAATTCAGAATTCCAGTTTTCACCACCCGTCCCGACACCATCTTCGGCGTAAGCTTTATGGTTTTGGCGCCGGAACATGGTTTGGTTTCAAAAATTACTACGCCCGAACAAAAGGAAGAAGTAGAAAACTATATAGAAAAAACTGCAAAACGCAGCGAACGCGAACGAATGGCCGATGTAAAATCCATCACAGGAGTTTTTACAGGTGCCTATGCCGAACATCCTTTTACAGGCGAACCGCTTCCCATTTGGATTGGCGATTATGTTTTGGCGGGTTATGGCACCGGGGCAGTAATGAGCGTTCCCTGTGGAGATCAGCGGGATTATGATTTTGCAAAACACTTCAATCTTCCCATCCCAAATATCTTTAAGGATGCGGATATTTCGGAAGAAGCTTGTTCCGATAAGGAAAATACTATTATCACCAATAGTGATTTCTTGAACGGTTTAAACTATCAGCAGGCAACGGATAGGATTATAGCTGCCTTGGAGAAAAGGGGAATAGGAAAAGGAAAAATAAACTATCGCTTGAGGGATGCAGTATTTAGTCGCCAGCGCTATTGGGGTGAACCTTTCCCAATTTATTATAAAAATGGAATGCCAAAAGCGATTCCCGTCGAGTTTTTACCTCTTCGACTTCCGGAAGTAGAAAAATACCTTCCTACGGAAACAGGCGAACCACCTTTAGGCCGTGCTCCAAAATGGCATTGGAACGAGAAGACAAATATGGTCGTTTCCCCTCCGAGGGAGGGGTTGGGGGAGGACATCTATCCCCTTGAATTAAACACCATGCCGGGTTGGGCGGGTAGCAGTTGGTACCTATTCCGATATATGGAACCGGGAATAAATGATCCAGACAGCAAACGCGACGAGGTATTCGCATCAAAAGAAGCATTGGACTATTGGCAAAATGTGGATTTATATATCGGCGGTAGCGAACACGCAACTGGACATTTGTTATACAGCCGTTTTTGGGTTAAATTCCTACACGACCGCGGATTGGTTCCCGTGGAAGAACCCTTTAAAAAGCTGATTAATCAGGGAATGATTTTGGGGGAAAGTGCGTTTGTTTATAGAGTGACTTTTGCATTAGGAGATGTGAAGGAAGATAATTCAGAAGACATTATCAAGTTAAAAGAAATTCCAACCTTATTTATATCATACAATGTTTTAAAAGAAAATGATCAAGTTTTAAATGGACTACTTTCAAAAATTACCTTAAGAGATAAAGTATTTAACATTTTAATGGACCGATCAAAGGATTTTTCACCAGACTTTTTAAGTCATTTAGTGCCATTTATCAATGGTATTCATGCCGATGTTTCATTAGTAGATTCTCATAATAATTTAGATATAGAAGCTTTCAAAAATTGGCGCCCTGAATATAAAGATGCTATTCTCATCCTTGAAGATGGAAGCATTTACGACCCAAACTCCTCCCCCCTGGGGAAGCCGGGAGGGACCTTCAAAGTTTCCCGCGAAGTCGAAAAAATGTCCAAATCCAAATACAACGTTGTCAATCCCGACGAGATTTGTGACAAATACGGTGCTGATACCTTAAGAATGTACGAAATGTTCCTCGGTCCACTTGAACAAGCAAAACCTTGGAATACTGCGGGAATTACGGGGGTTCACGGTTTCCTAAAAAAACTCTGGAAGTTGTATCATTCAGGAGCGGACGAAGGGTTTTATGTTTCTGAAGAAGAAGCTTCAAAAGACAGTTTAAAAGTGCTTCACAAAACCATCAAAAAAGTACAAGAAGACATCGAGGAGTTCAGCTTTAATACTTCGGTTTCCACATTTATGATTGCTGTCAATGAACTTACCGCCCAAAAATGCGCTTCCAGAGAAGTATTGGAACCTTTGGCAATTCTTATATCGCCTTATGCCCCACATATTGCAGAAGAGCTTTGGGAGAAACTGGATCATTTAGAAAGTATTTCAACTGCACCATTTCCAATATTTGAGGAAAAGTATTTGGTGGAAAGCACCAAGGAATATCCTATTTCATTTAACGGAAAAATGCGCTTTACTTTGGAATTGCCATTGGAGATGTCCAAGGACGAAATCGAATCTGCCGTAATGGCACATGAGAAAACAATCCACTATCTGGAAGGGCGAACACCTAAAAAAGTGGTTATTGTACCCGGGAAAATCGTAAATATCGTAGGTTAAAAAATTAGCATACTATTTGCTATATGCTTTGCGTTCTCTGGGTCTCTACGGCTATTAAACCGATAACCGTCTACCGGACGGGTAGAGGCGCTGCGGATGCAAAAAAATAAACTAAAAAAATAAAAAAACATGTTTGGATACTATATAATCGCAGGATTAATCTTTTTGGTGAGCTGGTATGTAAGCCACCAGTTAAAGAGTAAATTCAAAAAATATTCGCAAATCCACCTTCAGAATGGAATGAGCGGAAAGGAAATCGCTGAAAAAATGTTGGCTGACAATGGAATCTATGATGTCAAAGTCATTTCCGTTCCCGGTCAGTTGACAGATCATTATGATCCAGCAAAGAAAACGGTAAACTTAAGTGAGCCTGTATATATGCAACGCAACGCGGCTGCAGCAGCCGTGGCCGCGCACGAATGTGGGCACGCAGTGCAGCACGCAACTGCTTATAGTTGGCTAAAATTACGATCCACCATTGTTCCAGCGGTGAGCGTATCAAGTAAATTATCCAATTTCGTGATAATGGCGGGAATAATTCTTTTTGCGACAGGCTCTGCTTTTGGAACTTGGATATTTGGTATTGGAATTATCCTTTTTGCGGTAACAACTCTTTTTGCTTTCATTACCCTTCCCGTGGAATTTGATGCCAGTAAGCGCGCTCTGGTTTGGTTGGAAACCAGCCATATGGTTACACCACAGGAACACGCTGGGGCAAAAGATGCTTTGAAATGGGCAGCGAGAACATATGTAGTTGCTGCCATTGGGTCTTTGGCAACCCTGCTTTACTTTATTTCCATCTTTATGGGCAGGAGATAGAATATTTTTAAAAAAAGACTTAAACTAAAGCACAGCCAGATGGGAATCTGGCTGTTTTTTTACGCTTATCCTCTTTTTATCTTATTTTGAAAAGTTAGGTTATACTTATTTTATAACCTTAGTTACGAATTCAATTTTGTTTACATTCTGAATTACGCATTCTGCATTCTGAATTGTTCGTAATTCGTGGATTCGTACTTCCTACTTCTTGGTTCCTGTTTACTGAATCTTCGGTCAAAATCCCTAATATAGGTCGAAAAAACTCTTCGACTTCAACTTGAACTTAAAGCCTATTCAGCACAATAACTTCATCCTTCAAAATGCTTACTGCAAATTTAAAAAACTCCTTCAAAGACGCATATGCCTCAGGTTGAAAACGATACTCATTGAACCGAAAGTTGAAATGCACCTCGACTTTAGAACCAGTTTGTGAATAGTTTATGGTGCATAAACCATCGTCTTCAGGTAATTTCATGATCCTATTTTGGGGCATCTCTGCCACTGTATAAACATCTCCCAAATCGATGGTCATGGTGTAGATGTTTGAAAACGGATAACCCAAATCTATCGGATAGGTCCGTTCTTCCAGAGTGAAAGGATTTTTGTCAAAATAAAGTTCATTGACAAATGGGAAGAGAAGGATGTCCTCCCCATTTCCATCAGGATAGACCCGGATGGAATGTTTCTCCTCCAGCGGAATGTCTATATTTTCCACCCCCTCAATTCCGTAATCCGCAATATCTCGATGATCCTTGGTATATTCTTTGGCTTTAACATATTCTTCCGCTCCCATGGCCTTGATAAGTTTTCTTCTTTCCAAGGCCACATAACCGGAACTGGTGGAATTGACCTCACCTTTAAGGCTTCCATCCCGCTGTGCCGCAATAGTTGAATTGACGTAATATACATTTTGTTTATAGGGAACAATGGAAGCCAAAAAACTTTCTTTTTTAAAATCCATCACCCTTCCCGACACATTCAGCGAATAAAAAGGGAGCATGGCAAAAGGCATATCCTTATCTGTGGCGTCTAATAGATATACCTCATTGCCTATGGGTAAATAGACTATGGCATAGTTGAATTTGGTCATCACCGGGTGCAAAATGGTGGGCAGGCCATTTTCCCGGGTAGAGATCATCATCAGTTTTGCATCCAACCCTGCAGCCTGTAAAGCATTGATAAGGGAAATGTTTATTTCGGCAGCACTTCCGGTTTTTGCTTCAAAAATTTCCCTAATGGTTGCCCCGTAGTTATACAGTATACCGTTCCATTCAAAACGGTCCCGGATAAAACCATAAACTGCCTTCGCCCTGGTCAATTCATCGGTAATGGAGAGAATTGAATCAGGCGTCCGCCGTTTAAAATATCCTTTTTCCTTCAGTTGTTTTCCAAAGAGCAAATCCTTCTTGAACCTTTTGTCCACATCCATCCAAGTGGTGGAAAAATGGTGCCTTCTTTTAAAATTCTTATGTGATATCACACTCTTGGGCTCAAAATCTATACGGGCCAAATAATTTTTTGGAGAAAGCATAAAATCCTCGACCTGAAAAGCGGGAACGTCTTTCATGGCGTACAAATAAATGGGGCAACGAAAGGTGTATGCATTGGGCAAGGTCTGAAGACAGTCTTTGCGCCAATCCGCAAGGTTCAAATACAACTCCTTATTGCCGTAAAGCGAATTGCTAAAGCTGAACCCCACTGGTTCCTTTACAATCACCTCACTGTAAAGTTTTGGGATCACATCCTGAAAATTCCAACCGTCAAGATGGAACAAAAAAGGCGACTCTATCTGATATTTATATTCAATGATGCTTCCGTTGTCAACGTGGGGGACCAATAGATTTACTACCCTTCCAATCCCTTCCTCGTAAGACGGCAACAATTCTTGTTCAGTGAGGTGTCTTCGCCGGAAACCGCTATGGATAAAACCGTGAAATCCCACCAACCGCTCCCCTTGCTCATTGGAGGAAACAAGCGGGATCTGATCAATCATCCTATCAAAATTCTTGGCGTCAAAAACCTTGATTTTCTTGTAGATGGTTTTTACAAGCTTTAAACTTTCACCAATCTGTTCATATTCATAAACTCCCTGGTCATAAAGAATTACAACAGAAGCGGTGGAATCCTTTTCATATCGTTGCATGCTACGCTCAATGGCAGAAGGCTCCCCAAATGAGTATGATTGCAACGATTGCGAATAACCTGTATTGACAGTGTAAAAAGCGAGTAAAATCCAAATAAACAGGGGGTTCTTCATGTAAAACTATTGTTGTGCGGACAAAATATCTTGAAACTGAAAGACTATTTTCAAATTAATAAGGCTATTTCCGGCTTTAGGAAGTAAAAATAGAAAATTACGGGAATTGGAAGGAAACAAATAATAGAAAACAGAGCCTGACCCGGTTTCTCATCGGAATGACTATCGGTCTTAACTGTTGAAATTCTTTCGACTAATTAGTGATTCGGGATTCGTTAACTGGGGATTGGTTATTGGATCATTGGAGTAACATTATTTCAGGATGGGACATTCCTAAAATAAAAAAAGCCGAAACTTGTACATCTCGGCTTCTTCTTGTAGCGGGAACAGGACTCGAACCTGTGTCCGCCGCGGCGGATATGAATTCTCTGGCTAGCCGTCTATACCAAGATTTTGTACTATCCAACTCCGTCCGGCACCCGTTTTGAGAAATTTTTCGAAGT